>ERZ857521.88-NODE-88-length-135162-cov-5.045653_pt1 | contig 135162 bp, 116 predicted proteins | sample MGYA00519701_ERZ857521 | MGnify/ENA primary metagenome ERZ857521 (study PRJEB31778, sample SAMEA3449346) | human gut metagenome | biome: human gut; feature: human-associated habitat; material: faeces | place: United Kingdom | collected 2010/2012 ...
CGTCAACGGGCCATTCCACCAGCTTGCGCAAACCGCTCCGCCGGTAACAAACCAATGATTCCGTTCCAACAATTCCTCGTGGATATGCTGATGGCCCTGCAATACCAACTGCACGTTATAGCCCTTCAATAATTCAAACAGAGGTTTCGTGTCGGTTATCATATCTTTCCCCAGGAAATTTCCCTCTACCACCGGATAATACAAAGAGAGCATCGGGACATGTTGAGCCACGACCACCGGCATATCCTTCCCGATGGCATCCAGATCCCGCTTCAACCAATCCATCTCCTCGGCACCAATCGAAAAATTCCCCTCTTTATCCGGATTCAAGCTATTCAAAGAGACGAAATGCACCCCTTTATGATTGAAAGAAATGCGGCTGGGCCCGAAATATTTCTCAAACAATTTGTACCCCAATTCATCTTTCTCCCCATTATGAAAATAGAACCGGTCATGGTTACCTATAGTGAAATAGCATTCCATTCCGCACTCATCTACCATCTCCTTAAACTTGGCGTGCATGGCATTAGCCGTCTGCTCATCCTCCTTCTTCAAATGGTCGGTCTGGGTATTGTCTCCTCCGAAAAGGATAAAATCCACGTTCCGTTTCTTCACATCCTGCAAAGCCTTCCGGAGCCCCTCATGACTTCCTTTTTCATTATTCAACTCCAGATGCACATCCGTCAGGAAGGCAAACGAGAACTTCTCTTTTTTCTTTTCATGATAACCGGGCATAGCCTTTCCCGACAATCCGAACATCGACAAAGGCAAAGCCATTCCGCACACATATAAGAAATCTTTCCTGTTCATATTATTTTAATGATAAAGTTTTTCTTGTATTGGAAGTTTGAAAAACAGACATTCTAAATTCCGACATCAACCTCCGAGCCTCTTCTCTCAAGCCTCTTCTTACAAGAGGTTAAAAGGGCTTCCAAAGTTAGAGAGAAACGTTCAAAAATGCAAAAGAAATCAGGCTGATAACGATAAAAACAGATCACTTTTTTTATACTTAGCTAAAAATCCGTAACTTTGCCTTTTCAAAGTTGAAAGTCAATGAGTGTAGAAATAAGAGAAGTAAATACAAAAAAAGAACTGAAACAGTTCGTCAAGTTTGGTATCGACCTGTATAAAGGCAACCCATACCACGTGCCCGGCTTGATAGAAGAAGAAATGATGACGTTGGACAAAGACAAGAATCCGGCGTTTGAAGTGTGTGACGCTATTTTGTACCTGGCTTATCGGGAGGGCAAAATTGTAGGGCGTATTGCCGGCATCATCAATCATGGAAGCAATAAGGCCTGGGAAGAGAAACGGGCCCGATTCGGATTCGTCGAGTTTATCGATGACGCGGAGGTAGTAGATGCCTTGTTTGATGCCGTTATCCGCTGGGCAAAATCCAAGGGGATGAACGAACTGCACGGACCGTTGGGCTTCACCGACATGGACCACGAGGGTATGCTGGTAGACGGGTTCGACCAACTGGGTACGATGGCCACGATCTACAACTATCCCTATTATCCCAAGCACATGGAACGGATGGGATTCGAGAAAGACCAGGACTGGCATGAGTTCAAGATCTTTGTTCCGCGTGAAGGCATTCCGGAAAAGCACCAGCGCATCGGTGAGATCGTAAAGAAAAAGTACGGACTCTCCATCCGCAAGTTCAAAAACAAGGAGGAGGTCATGCCGTATGCGCATAAAATATTCCATACCCTGAATGCCGCATTCGAACCGCTCTATGGATTTTCCGCCTTGACCGAAAAGCAAATCGACTATTACATCAATATGTATATCCCAATGCTGCGCTATGAACTGGTGACGGTAATTACCCGTGATACAGATGACGAGGTGGTTGGCTTCGGCATCTCACTCCCCAGCCTTTCGAAAGCTATGCAGAAGGCCAACGGGCATCTGTTCCCGTTCGGATGGATTCATTTATTGAAAGCATTGAAATCGAAACCGAAAGTAATCGATTTGTACCTGACCGGCGTGCTTCCCGAGTATCAGAGCAAAGGGGTAAACGCGCTTCTCTTCAATGACCTGATTCCGGTTTACAATCGTCTGGGCGTTGTCTATGCGGAGAGTAATCCGGAGCTAGAGACCAACAATGCCGTACAGGCACAATGGAGCTACTTCAAACGTGAGCACCACAAGACACGCCGGGCGTTCATTAAAAGAATTGACAAGTAAAGGAGGAAAGATCTTGGATAACGAAAAAGATAAGGATTTGTCTGTTGCCCACGAAGAGGTATCCTACAATGACGAAGACATCAAGACGCTGGATTGGATGGAGCATATCCGCCGGCGTCCGGGTATGTATATCGGTAAGCTGGGGGATGGCAATTCGGCAGATGACGGTATTTATGTTCTTCTGAAAGAGGTGCTCGACAATTCCATCGATGAATACATGATGGGATTTGGCAAGACAATCGAGGTGACTATTTCGGAAGGTTCCGTTTCGGTACGCGATTATGGGCGAGGTATTCCGTTGGGCAAGGTGGTGGACGTATCCAGCAAGATGAACACCGGTGCGAAATACGATAGCAAGGCTTTCAAGAAGTCGGTCGGCCTGAACGGGGTCGGAATCAAGGCGGTCAACGCGTTAAGCAGCTATTTCCGGATCACAAGCCATCGTGACGGGGAATGCAAGCGGGTAGTATATAGCAAGGCCATCATCACGGAGGAATCCGCTATCCAGCCTACCGAAGAGCCTAACGGCACTTCAGTATTCTTCACTCCAGATAAAAACATCTTTAAAGATTACGAATACAAGGACGAGTTTATCGAGCCGTTATTGAAGAACTATGTATTCCTGAATTCGGGGCTTACCATATTATATAATGGAAAGAAATTTTATTCCCGGCGCGGACTGGTAGACTTGCTGAACGAGAATATGACCACCGAACCGCTTTACCCGATCATTCATCTGAAGGGCGAAGACATCGAGGTGGTGATTACGCATAGCAATCAGTATGGCGAGGAATATTATTCCTTTGTCAATGGCCAACATACCACTCAAGGCGGAACACACCTGTCGGCCTTCAAGGAGGCTATCGGACGGGTCATCAAGGAATATTATAACAAGAACTTTGAATATGCGGATATCCGTGCCGGGGTAGTGGCCGCTATCAGCATCAAAGTAGAGGAACCGGTCTTCGAAAGTCAGACAAAGACTAAGTTAGGTTCTAAGGATATGGGACCGGACGGACCTACCGTGTCTAAGTTCATCAACGACTTTATGAAGAAGGAATTGGATAATTACCTGCATAAAGACGCGGAAACCTCGGAGATTCTTCTAAAGAAAATACAGGATTCAGAAAAGGAACGCAAGGCTATAGCGGGGGTGACGAAACTGGCACGCGAACGAGCCAAGAAAGCCAACCTGCATAACAAGAAACTCCGGGATTGCCGGATTCATCTGAATGACACGAAAGGGCAAAACGTAGAAGATACCTGTATCTTCATCACGGAGGGTGATTCGGCCAGCGGATCAATCACGAAGAGTCGTGACCCGAACTATCAGGCGGTATTCAGCTTGCGGGGTAAGCCCCTGAATAGCTACGGCCTGACCAAGAAAATCGTTTACGAGAACGAAGAATTCAACCTCTTACAAGCGGCATTGAACATCGAAGACGGATTGGATGGATTGCGGTATAACAAGGTGATTATCGCAACCGATGCCGATGTGGACGGGATGCATATACGTCTGCTATTGATCACTTTCTTCTTGCAATTCTTCCCCGACCTGATCAAGCAAAAGCATGTTTATATCCTGCAAACCCCCCTTTTCCGCGTGCGTAACAGGCAAAAAACAATTTATTGCTATAGCGAGGAAGAGAAGCAGAACGCTATCAAGGAGTTAGGGAAGAGCCCGGAAATCACCCGATTCAAAGGATTGGGCGAAATCTCGCCGGACGAATTCCGCCATTTCATCGGAAAAGATATCCGTCTGGACCAGGTGTCTATGAAGAAGGAGGATGCCGTCAAGGAAATGCTGGAATTTTATATGGGAAAGAACACCATGGAGCGCCAAGGATTCATCATTGATAACTTGGTGATTGAGGAGGATTTAATTGACAATTAAAAATCAGAACGATTTAGGGTAGATATCCTTCTTCATCGTTGATTTTTAAGTGATGAGAATATGAATATGGCAAAAGATGAGAATAAAGAGCGCATCGCGCTTTTTCCCGGGTCGTTCGATCCGTTTACAATCGGGCATCAATCACTGGTGAAACGCGGATTGGAGTTGGCGGATAGAATTATCATTGCGGTAGGTATCAACGAAAAGAAGCAGAGCTATTTTCCGGCTGAGGAACGCATGAAGTCTATCCAGTTTCTCTATGCGGATAATCCGTATGTGGAGGTGCGTAGCTATCAGACATTGACCACGGATCTGGCTCAAGAAACACATGCCGATTTTATCTTGCGGGGTATCCGTTCGGTAATCGACTTCGAATATGAAAAGACGATCGCTGATATCAACCGGACACTGACTGGGATCGAAACCATTTTCCTTTTGGCGGAACCGCAATACGCGCACATCAGTTCGAGTGCCGTACGCGAACTCCTTTTCTTCGGGAAAGAGGTCTCGTCTTTTCTCCCGGATGGAATGCGGATAGAGGAGAAACGTATAACAATTAACAATTAATAATTAACAATCAAAATCTCTGTGTCTCAGAGACGCGTGTTCTAAATAAAAATATATACAATATGAGACGCATTATTTTATCCATTCTTTTGATGAGTATCGCCTGCATAACCATGTGGGGACAAAAAGCGGATATGGATACACGAAAGCTTCAGATGGCACTTTATGCCGTTAAGAACCTGTATGTGGATCCTACGGACGAGAGTAAGCTGGTGGAGGATGCGATTACGGGAATGTTGGAAAAGTTAGATCCGCATTCTACTTATACCGATCCGGAAGAGACCAAGGAGATGACCGAACCCTTGGAGGGGAATTTCGATGGCATCGGCATTCAATTCAATATGTTGACCGATACGGTCTACGTCATTCAGGTCATTCCAGGTGGTCCTTCTGAGAAAGTCGGACTGATAGCCGGAGACCGTATTGTGCAGGTCAACGATACGGTGATAGCCGGAGTGAAGATGAAAACCTCGGACATCATGAAACGTCTGCGCGGGCCGAAAGGGTCGGAGGTCCGGGTGAAGGTGAAGCGTGCAGACGAACCGGAATTGCTGGACTTTACCATCACACGTGGAAAGATTCCGGTGTATAGCATCGATGCTTCGTATATGGCGGATAAGACCACAGGATATATCAAGCTCAACCGATTTGCGGCCTCCTCGGCAGATGAGTTCCGCGAGGCTTTGCGTAAGTTGCAAAAGGACGGGATGAAAGACCTGATCCTGGACTTGGGGGGCAATGGCGGAGGATACCTGAATATCGCCATTGAACTGGCGGATGAGTTCCTCCCGAAAGGCAAATTGATTGTCTACACGCAAGGGAACAAGCAACGCCGACAGGACGCCTTATCTACCTATCAAGGGAACTTTGAAGAGGGGAAACTGGTTATTCTGGTAGATGAATCATCAGCCAGTGCAAGCGAAATCCTTTCCGGAGCCATACAGGACTGGGACCGGGGAGTCATCGTAGGCCGGAGAACCTTCGGAAAAGGATTGGTACAACGCCCGTTGCCTCTTCCGGACGGCTCGATGATACGTCTGACGGTAGCTCGTTATTACACACCTACCGGACGTTGCATCCAGAAGCCTTACGAGAAGGGTAAGGGAGAGGATTATGCGCACGACCTGATAGACCGGTATAACCGGGGCGAACTGATGAGCGCGGACAGCATCCATTTCCCCGATTCATTGAAATACAATACGCTACAAAGCCAACGTATCGTCTATGGCGGAGGGGGCATCATGCCGGACGTATTCGTTCCCATCGACACAACAACCTATTCCGATTATCATCGTGACCTGGTCTCTAAGGGATTGGTCAATCGGGTAGCCATGGATTATTTGGACCAGCATCGTCAGGAACTGACCAAGCGATACAAAAAGCCGCAGGTCTATAAGGAGAAGTTTATCATTACCGAAGACATACTGGCCCGTCTGCGCCAATTGGCCGATGAGAAAGAGATTCCTTTCAAGGAAGAGGAATATGCCCGTTCATTGGACGTGATTAAATTGCAGCTCAAAGCACTCATCGCCCGCGATCTTTTTGATATGACCGAATATTTCTACATCATCAATGATATAAATGGTAGTTATCAGGAGGCCTTGAAAATCATTCATGATGATGAGCGGTATAACAATATCCTTAAAACGGGAAGGAATTAATAGTTGATTGTTTGAATTTTCAATAAAGAAGTGTACTGGACATTATTTCTGACATTCATTAAGATCGGGACATTCACCATCGGAGGGGGCTATGCCATGCTGCCCCTTATCCAGCGGGAGGTAGTAGACCGGGGATGGCTCAGCAAAGAAGATTTCATCGATATCTTTGCGGTTACGCAATCCCTACCGGGCATCTTTGCGGTAAACATATCCATCTTTGTCGGCTATAAACTGAAAAAGAACATGGGAGCCCTGTGTTGCGCGTTGGGGACGATCCTGCCCTCCTTCCTGATTATCTTGGCCATCGCTCTTTTCTTTACCCATGTACGTGACAATGTCTGGGTAGAAAAGGCTTTCAAAGGGTTACGGCCCGCAGTAGTAGCCCTGATTGTGGTTCCTTGCCTAACCACGGCCCGGGCCATCAAGCTCTCACGCACCCAACTGATCCTGCCTGTTGCCGCGGCCCTGCTTATCTGGCTGGCCGGCGTCTCTCCAGCATGGATCATCCTGGCCGCCATCGTAGGCGGAATCGTTTATGACCGGAGAAAGAAACAATAAAGAATTAAATATGATTTGGCTACAATTATTTTATGTATATCTCAAAATCGGGATATTGGGATTCGGCGGAGGCTATGCCATGTTGTCCCTTATCCAAGCGGACGTAGTAGACAAGTATGGCTGGATATCCTTACAGGAATTTACCGATATCGTAGCTATCTCGCAAATGACACCGGGCCCCATAGGAATTAATAGCGCGACCTATATCGGCTACACGGCTATCCACAACGCAGGCTATTCACCTGCCATGTCTATTTTGGGTTCTTGCCTTACGACCTTTGCCGTATGCCTGCCCTCGTTCTTGTTGGTTTTATGCATCTCATACAGCTATGCACGGTTCCGCAACAATAAGTATGTGGCGGCCGCTTTCCTCGGATTACGCCCCATTACCGTCGGACTGATTGCCGCAGCAGCGCTGCTATTGATGAATCAAGAAAATTTTATCGACTATAAAAGCTTTCTGATTTTCGGAGCGGCTTTTATCTTGACCCTAAAGTTTAAAGTGCATCCTATCCTTATGATCATCCTCGCCGGGATCGCCGGGATGGTGGTCTATTAAAACCGATTCAACATCTTCACGGGTAAGAGAATAGGACTTTCCTTCGCGCAAGCGTTTCAGGACCAATCGTCCGACCTGTTCAGCACTTTTTTGAGTAGGGAAAGGACTGATAGAATCTATGGCCGGAATGACAGGTTGGTAAACCATCCGTTTTCCATCCAGTCGGATCTCATACCCCCACCCTTCTCCGGACCGGAATGTATACAACGACACATAAGATTCACCTCCTTCATGGGGCACCAGTCCGAATATAAAGAGAGCCAACAAGACACAAGTTAGGAAGGCTATCACAGCCTTCCTAAACTTCACGTTGGTCAACACAGCATAAGAATAAAGTTTACTCATCATCAGGATCATATTCATAGGGTCTTAGAATCCAAATATCGTCAAAGTAGCTCGTCCCACTTTTTCCCGTAGCCACAAATCCTTTTTCTCCATTCGAAAAAGAAACGGCCTGTGTACGTGCAGATCCTTTGAAGGAATGCACTTCTTCCCATAAATCTGTATCTGGATAATATTTCCAAGTATAACTCATCAGACTTCCGTTTTCCCCACAAGTAAGATAAGCTACATTATCAATGACAAAAGTATTTGCATGTGCCCGAATTATCGAAACATATTCGTCATCATAATCATCATCTGACGTATCAGTAATATCACGCATCTGCGTCCAGGTTCCGTCCGATGGGTTATACCGCCACATATCATCGATATATTCACCATTGTTCTGCCCACATACGATATAAGCCAGGTCATTTATTACGAAGCTTGATGCTCCCCGTCGTTTGGTACCGCCGATACTCACAATCTGCGTCCAGATATTACTTTGCGGATCATAAGAATAAAAATCCTTCAAGTAATTCCCGTCATACCCTGCGCCTATATATCCTTTGCCATCTACCGAAAACGAAACCGCATCATACCGTGCAGAACCGGGGAAATCCGCCTTTTGCGTCCATACATTACTTGCCGGATCATATTCCCAAAAATCATTCAGGTAAGTCTCACCACTTTCATTGGTGTAATTATAGCCTGTTCCCAGATACCCTTTATCTTCGATGGCAAATGCCGTCGCCCCGCTTCGTGCCGAACCCGGACAATCAGCCAACTGGGTCCAGGCATCCATATCCATATCATACACCCACAGGTCGTTCATACGGGTACTATTCCGGTTCCCGTTAAATCCTCCGATTAAATATCCTTTATTCCCAATAGTAAAACCAGAGGCCTCTCCACGTGCTAACCCGTCAAAGTCGGACATCCTTACCCAATAACCGATCAAGTCATCATCATCGTCATCGCTACAAGAGACCAGCAAAGCCGGAATAAACAAAAGGCCAAGCAAAAGCAATTCTTTTTGTCGTATCATAATCTAAAGTCTATTAAATCATTACACCGCAAAGAAAAGGAACGTTCTCTGCCCGCGCAAATCAAATCGGTGAATCGGCATAACAGTTCGGCGAATCGCTTAAAACGAGATGTAAAACAGGCTTCCTCCGACCTTTTGCTTATTGGCCGATGAAGACATCTGTTTGATTGACAAATCCAGTACATCCATCGGTTATTTTTGCAAGATACCGGACAAATAGGGTTATTTGCAGGCAAAAAAACAGAGCTATGCAAAACAGAAATATAAAGCACTGCATCCGGCTTCTCATCGGATTCGTTCTTATGGCCTATTCTTTCTTCTCTTGTTACGATACTCAGAATTCTTTCGGAGAAGATTGGGTTGAAACGGCTTTCCGGAACGTACTGGTAGATACGTGTACGGTATCGGTGACCTCATCCGTTATTGACTCGGTGGAAACAAATGGAAAAGGAATGTCTCTTTTCGGTAAATATACGCATTCTTTATGGGGAAGCCTTTCGGCCACCTCTTATCTTCCCTACGAGACTCCCTCCTACTCAACCGATGCCGATGAGAACGTCCGGCTGGATTCGATGGTTTTCGCCTTCCATTATACCGGATACTCTATCGGAGATACGACAAAACCGCTCAAAATCCGGATTCATCGCTTGCAAGAACGAGTTCTGACCAATGATAATGGGTATATATATAGCCAGGCCTCATTCGCTTACGATCCGACCCCATTAGCCACTTACACCTTTGTTCCGAATTTGGATAGCGATGAGCAGGTCGAAATCCGTTTGTCGGACGAGTTTGGCGAAGAGTTGCTTTCCCGATTACATAATCGGGATGACGGAGTGTCCGGAGACCGGTTCCAGGATTATTTCAAAGGTTTAGCTATCGTCCCGGACGAAGAGACCTGTCAAAATGCCGTTTCCATCCTGGTCAACGACACCTCGTCCGTGATTATTTTACGTTATACCTTAGAGAATGACGAAAGCGAACAGGAATGTACCATCACACCCAATACAACAAACAATTTCTATCACATTGACCATGACCGCTCAGCGACTCTGCTGGAAGGACTTCCCACCCGAAATGTCGATATCGGTTCGGCAGAGCTGGGAAACCGGGGATTTCTCTTCGGAGGATTGGGGTGGTACAGTACGCTATCTTTCCCGCATTTGAACAATATCCTGCAATTAGGCGAACGGGTTGCGATAGAATCGGCTTATTTGAAAATCTATCCCGAACCGGGAAGCTGGTCGGAATACAATGAATTACCGGACAGCCTGTACCTTTATATCGTAGACGAGAACAATGTAGTAACTGATGCCGTAACCGATTATCTGGGCGAAGAGGTACAACGAGCCACCTTTGTCGAAGACAACAGCATCGTGGGCAACAATTATTATTACTTCGATATCACCACCTTCATGCAAGAAGAGCTGGGCGCAATTGGGCAATACAAACATAGTCTGAGGCTCGTCTTAAATGATGAGACCTATACGCAAACCTGGTCGAACCTGACTTTTGGAGACCAGTCAAGCCAGTACCCTATCAACTTACAAGTAACATTCAAGATTTATGAGAGCTATTAAACACATAACATGCCTCCTCTTGCTTTTAGTTTCAAGCCATCTGAGAGGCCAAAACGTAATGACTTCATCTCCTTACTCCATGTTTGGAATCGGAGAACTGACCACAGGGTCGAACGGGGCCAATGCCGGAATGGGGAATGTGTCAATCGGTATGCGCGGGAAGAAGCTGGTCAATATGGATAACCCCGCCGGGCTTTCGGGCGTGGACTCATGCCGGTTATTGGCGGAGGTTTACGCTTTTGCCAAATGGGAGAAATACTATTCCGGAGGAAATGAAAACAAATCTTTTACCGGTAATTTTTCCGGAATGTCTCTGGCCGGACGAATAGTGCCTCGCTGGTATGCCGGGGTCGGGCTTATGCCCTATAGCGCGGTAGGCTATTATTTCCAGACCGAACAGGAACTGGAAGGTTCGCCCGGCGATTATTATACCAGTACTTTCATGGGAAACGGAGGTTTTTCAAAATTCCATCTGACTAATGCCTTTTTGTTATTCCCCTCTTTATCGGTGGGCATGAACATCGGGTATGTCTTCGGAAATATGAGCAACATAGAAACGCAAAGTTCGATGGAGGTTTCAGAAGAAATGTCCGGACAGGCCTGGGCTTTCGACTTTGGTGTGCAATACCTATGGCGTTTGGATAAAGAATTGGAATGGGTATGGGGAGCGACTTATTCCTTATCTACTGAAATCTACACAAAGAAAAGACTTTAACCGATAGCTATTCCGAAATGAGCCTGCAAAAGAGCGATGTCCGTATGCGCCTGCCCCAGAAAATAGGCATCGGCACCTCCTTGACCTACAAGAAAACGACCTATGCCTTAGATTATCTGTTTAATCAATATGCCAATATATATTCGGATGATAGCCGGATAGACTTCCGCAATTCACACGAATTACGTGCCGGATTCTGCTATCATCCGAATGGCTTCAGCTCCGCATCTATATGGAAACGGATGGAATACAAGCTTGGAGCCAGCATAGCCACGCCCTATTATCTGAACATTCGTGACAAATCCGGTTGGACATGGCGGGCTACGGCCGGATTATGTTTCCCGGTATTGAACGGGCAATTGAACATCTCCGCTTATTATGACCATGTAACGTACCCGCAACAAAGCATAAACCAGCAAGTGGTCGGGGTCGTCTGCTCATTGACACTCAGCGAATTATTCCATCATGTCAGATTATAAGTTTCCAATCAGCCTATTCTTGTACCGACAAATGTTGAAGCAACTCCGGGAAATAGGAATTGCTGATAGGAATCAGCTTATCGGCAATTTGCATCCGTTTATGCTCGATATAATTGATGTGGCGGATGGAAACGATATAAGAGCGATGAATCCGGCAAGAATAACGATTATCCAATATCTCCTCAAAGCGCTTCAGGCTGATTTGAGACAAGACCGGCTTCCGCTGGGTGGTGTATATTCTGACATAATCGCCAAAGCCCTCCAAATAGAGGATATCCTCTTGGGCTAATCGGATTATCTTGCTCCCCTCTTTGATAAAAACTGGGAACTCCTCTTTCCTAACCCATTGGCGGACATTTGCCAACTCCCGGTTTACCTGCTCAAAATACTCCATCAAGGCATGAACCATCGGTGTATCTCCATTTAAAACGACATAATTCAGCATAATTATCCCTTCTTTAAAACATTCAACATCACTTTTATCAACATAGCCAAAATAATGCCAATAAATCAGGATGCTAAGGAATAATATAGCTATACAAGCTACAAGTTTTTTCGACATACGCGGATTTTTTATCGACAAAAAGGATGAATCACCCGATAGCTCCGAGACAGATTCATCTTTTTATCACATACATTTGTTTGCATCACCCGGGTGAATTAATTGCATCACCGATGTGATTTAATTGCATCACAAGGGTGAATCAATTACATCACTCCTGTGATGCAAACAATTACCTTGCTTCTGAAGCCTCGTTGCCTATAGCCTTGTCTGCTAAAAAAAATCCTATTTTTAATCAAGTCCGCACATTTCTGCTTATATTTGCAAAACAGAATCAAACAAATAGAGATATGGAACATCCATTGCACATTTACAATACGTTAAGCAGAAAGAAAGAACAATTTGTTCCGCTTCATGCGCCGTTCGCCGGCATGTATGTATGCGGGCCCACGGTATATGGCGATGCGCACTTGGGGCACGCCCGTCCGGCCATCACCTTCGACATCTTGTTCCGTTACCTGAAACACCTGGGATATAAGGTGCGTTACGTGCGGAACATCACCGATGTAGGACACCTGGAACACGATGCGGATAGCGGAGAAGACAAGATCGCGAAGAAAGCCCGCCTGGAGCAACTCGAACCGATGGAGGTGGCACAATATTACATCAACCGATATCATCACGCCATGGAGGCGCTCAATGTGCTTCCGCCCAGCATCGAGCCTCTGGCTTCGGGACATATCATCGAACAGATTGAACTGGTAAAGAAGATACTGGACAACGGGTATGCTTACGTGAGCGAAGGTTCAGTCTACTTTGATGTGGAAAAATACAACAAGACACACCATTACGGGGTGCTTTCGGGAAGAAATATTGATGATATGCTGAACACAACCCGCGCGTTAGACGGGCAGGAGGAGAAGCGTAACCCGATAGATTTCGCGTTGTGGAAATGCGCCCAACCGGAACATATCATGCGCTGGCCTTCGCCCTGGAGCAACGGATTCCCGGGCTGGCATTGCGAATGTACGGCCATGGGACGTAAGTATCTGGGGGAAAGCTTCGACATCCACGGAGGAGGCATGGACCTGATTTTCCCGCATCACGAATGCGAGATCGCGCAGGCGGTAGCCTCGGAAGGCCATGAGATGGTGCATTACTGGATGCACAACAACATGATTACCATCAACGGGCAAAAGATGGGCAAATCGCTGGGCAATTTTATCACCCTGGAGCAATTCTTTACCGGAGACCATCCGATGCTGACGCAGGCCTATTCGGCCATGACCATCCGTTTCTTTATTCTCCAGGCACATTACCGGAGCACGGTGGACTTCAGCAACGAAGCGTTGCAGGCTTCGGAAAAGGGATTGGCTCGCCTGCTGGACGCTTGTGCTACCTTGGACAAGCTGAAACCGGCCGAGACTTCGACCATCGACATCAAGGGGCTCAGGGAAAAGTGTTTCGAGGCAATGAACGATGATCTGAACACGCCTATCGTCATCTCGCACCTCTTTGACGCGACACGCATGATCAACTCGGTAAAGGACGGAAAAGACAGCATCTCGGAGGATGACCTGAATGAACTGAAAGCTATCTTCCGTCTCTTTGTCTTTGATCTGCTCGGACTGAAAGACGAATCGCGGAGCGGAGCCGAAAACGGTAGTATCGAGGCATTCAGCAAAGCTATGGACCTGTTACTCTCTATCCGCCAGCAGGCAAAAGCCAACAAGGACTGGGCTACTTCAGACAAGATCCGGAATGAATTGACCGCTCTCGGATTTACCATCAAGGATACAAAAGACGGGGCGGAGTGGAAAATCTGATTTGATTTTAGATAAAAGATATGGATATATTTGAATTCTTACAAGGCGATAAATTTGCCGTCAATGCGGGAGTCGAGCTGCTTGAAGTCCGAAACGGTTACGCAAGGGCTCGTATGGAAATCAGGCCGGAGCATCTGAATGGCGGAGGGGTATGTCAAGGAGGCGCTATCTTCACGCTGGCCGACCTGGCTTTTGCCGCGGCCAGTAATAGCCATGCGCGGTTGACATTATCCATCACCTCGACCATGAACTTCCTGCGGGCTGAGAGCAAAGGCTATCTGTATGCCGAGGCGCGCGAGGTATCAAACCGGAAAAAGCTCTCCAATTGTGAGGTGCGCATCACCAACGAAGCGGGTAATCTGGTTGCTACCTTCAACGGGACAGGGTATCGGAAAGAGGTGGAGCTCCCTTTTTCTCCAATAGAAGAGTAAACGGGGGCTTACAATCTTACAATTTCTATTCATCCCCCAAATAAATGCTTTAGCAGGAAAAACAGGGCGGGTATGAACAAAGCCGGGAGCATATTCAAGGTCTTGCAATCCTTGATCTGAAGGATTGCAAGACCTGAACTGGCAATCAGTACTCCTCCCACAATCGAGACTTCTCTCATCAATTCATCTGAGATGACATTGCCGGCCAAAGAGGTAAGCATATAAATGCTACCTTGCGATAAGAACAGCACCGGAGCGGCCAGGATCATCCCAATGCCATAAGTGCTGGCAAGTACCATCGAGGTGACCAGGTCAAGTGTCGCGTTGGTAAACAAGTAGGTATTATCGCCATACAACGCACTCATAATGGGTCCCACCATCGAAAGGGTTCCGACACAATAAAGCAAAATTCCGGTAGACAATCCTTCTGCCAAGTTGGATTTAGAGAAGCGTTTCATCACCCGGTTAAATTTACCCGCCAGATCTAATATTGTCCCGATAAGGGTTCCTATCGCCAGACTTACAATAAACAATACCGGATATTGACTATCGGGCAGATGCGTCACAACCGCATTGATGCCTAATACGAGTGCCGCCAATCCCATGGCGTTATACAATGCGCCCTGGTATTGCGGACGAATGGCCCGCTTGGCGACACTCCCGATGCAACTCCCGGCTACAATACAAAGTGTATTGACGATGGTTCCGATCATTGCTCAACGATTTCAACTACTTCGACTTGGAAGACAAGGGTGGTATAAGGAAGCATGGTTACATTGCCGTAATTATCCCGATCGCCGGTTGTCCCATATCCTAAGGAATAGGGCACCCAGATCTCCCATACATCTCCAACGTGCATGTGCTGTAGAGCTGTAGTCCAACCATCAATGACTCCGGTTCCGACCGTAAATGTATAAGGCTCATCCCCGTCTTCTTCCAAGCAAGAATCAAACACCTCGCCCTCGGTCAAGACATTATTCAGATCTGCCACGCGATTGCCCTCTTCATCGGTAACATAGCATCCTTTATAATAGCAGGAGACAGTACTTGTAAAGTAAATCGTTTCCGTCCCCTCGCCCTCTTTCAAGACTTTATAGAGGATTCGGCCATTCCCGCTTTCAGAATAAATATATTCCATGCTCTCATCTTTCTCCTTTTCCGAGAAAGCAGCCACATTCAGGTCACGCCAAGCCTCATCAACCGGCACCGGTGAAAAACTATTGCCGTCATCTTCGTTATCATCATCACCACAAGCGGGAAATACGAGCAGCAATCCGAACAACATTACTGCAATCTGCCAAAATCTCTTCATGTTTTTATTCTATGATTTTCTTCAACAAACTCTTCATGCTGACCTTCTCGGCGATAATATCATGCAATTTATCGATCGAGACACGCTCCTGCTCCATCGTATCGCGGAAACGGATGGTCACGCAATTATCCTTCAGCGTATCATGATCTACCGTGATGCAATAAGGCGTACCAATCGCATCCTGCCGGCGATAACGCTTTCCGATAGAATCCTTCTCGTCATACTGGCAACGGAAGTCCAGACGAAGCATCTGCATGATTTCCTCGGCCTTTTCAGGAAGCCCGTCTTTTTTCACTAACGGTAATACGGCAAGCTTTACCGGTGCCAACGCAGCAGGGAGTTTCAATACCACACGACTCTCGCCATTATCTAATGTCTCCTCGCAATAAGCGCCCGCCATCACACTCAAGAACATACGATCTACACCGATAGAGGTCTCGATAACATACGGCGTATAGCTCTGGTTCAATTCCGGGTCGAAATACTGGATCTTCTTACCCGAATATTTCTCGTGTTGCGAAAGGTCGAAATTCGTACGGCTATGGATACCTTCCACCTCCTTGAATCCGAACGGCATTTCGAATTCGATATCGGTAGCGGCATTCGCATAGTGTGCTAACTTCTCATGATCATGGAAACGGTATTTTTCATTGCCCAAGCCCAAAGCCTGATGCCATTTGAGGCGTGTCTCTTTCCATTTCTTGAACCAAGTTATCTCCTCGCCCGGACGAACAAAGAACTGCATCTCCATCTGTTCGAACTCACGCATACGGAAGATAAACTGACGCGCTACAATCTCATTACGGAACGCTTTACCGATCTGTGCGATACCGAACGGAATCTTCATACGGCCGGTTTTCTGCACGTTGAGGAAGTTCACAAAGATACCTTGAGCCGTTTCCGGACGAAGATATACCTTCATCGAACCATCGGCCGTAGATCCCATCTCGGTCGAGAACATCAAATTGAATTGGCGAACATCCGTCCAGTTACGTGTACCCGATATAGGACACACAATTTCGCAATCCAAGATAAGCTGACGCAAATCCTCGAAGTTCGAATCGTTCATGTCCTTCTTATAGCGTTCATGGATTTCATTCCACTTGGCCTGATGCTCGAGGACGCGCGGATTCGTTTCGCGGAACTTCGCTTCGTCAAAAGCATCCCCAAATTTCTTAGCGGCTTTGGCCACCTCCTTATTAATCTTTTCTTCGATCTTCGCCAAATGGTCTTCAATCAACACATCAGCGCGATAACGTTTCTTCGAATCCTTGTTATCAATCAACGGGTCGTTAAACGCATCCACATGTCCGGAAGCTTTCCAGATAGTAGGATGCATGAAGATAGCGGAATCCAATCCTACCACGTTCTCGTGCAGGAGCGTCATGCTATCCCACCAATACTTCTTGATATTGTTTTTAAGCTCTACGCCATTCTGACCATAATCATATACGGCGCCTAATCCGTCATAAATTTCAGAGGAAGGAAATACGAATCCGTATTCTTTACAATGCGATACTAACTTTTTAAAAACATCTTCTTGTGCCATATAGCCTTATTCTTTCGATTATACATTTCCTTATCAACCTGCAAAGTAAGTGATTTTTTTTGTTACTAAGCATCACTTTTACGTTTTTAGCTTGCAGAGACACAAAATTTTACATCTCAGAGAGGTAAGGCTTTTCCCATTTAAAGCAAAAACGATTTGCAGATTACCCTTTTCGCTTAAGAGGAAAAGCCTTTTCAACGGACCTCTTATGCCCTTTATCAGAGTCCCAACCGATGCTCGATATCTCCCACCAAACTACTTGCTCCGATACGGAACAGGTCTTTGGTCAACCACTCCGTACCTAATATTTCTTTAACCAGGGTATAATACTTAACCGCATCTTCAGCGGTACGGATTCCTCCGGACACCTTAATACCTCGTTTCTCACCCGTCAATTCGTAGTATTTCTTAATCACCTGGCACATTACATAAGCCGCTTCTGGAGTAGCTCCCGGATACCCCTTGCCCGTTGATGTCTTGATGAAATCGGCATTCGAATAAAGTGCCAAGATAGAAGCCTTGCGGATATTCTCAACCGAAGCCAACGCACCGGTCTCCAGAATCACCTTCAGACGGGCTTCCCGGCAACTCTCCTTGATCTCCGCCAATTCATCGCAAAGCTCCTCATAACTTTCCTCAACAAAATAGCCCAGATTAAGCACCACATCTATTTCATCGGCTCCTTGCATCACACACATAGCCGTCTCGGCAATTTTCACCTCAGTAAAGGTTTGCGAAGCCGGGAATCCCGCACTTACCGCGGCTATGTTTACATCTTGTGCGGTCAAGGCTTGCTTAACGGTCTCGACAAAGAGCGGATAGACGCAAATAGCCGCTACATTCGGAATATCAGGGCGTGTCCCTTCAAAATCATTCACCGATTCCGTCATTTTCCAAATCGTCTCCCGGGTATCTACGCTGGTCAGTGAGGTCAGGTCGATGAAACCGTGTATTTCCTTCAACACTTCAGGAGTAAAATTCTCTGAAGCATGTTTTTCCAACAAAGCATTCACCTGATGGGACACCTCTTCATCGCTTCCGTATGAATCGAATTTAGCGAAAGCCTCATGATATTTGTCAGCATTCACTTTGGCAAATTCTTCCGGACGCTCTTCCCACCCCTCGATTCCGTGGTCGTGCCCGCACCCACAATGGCAATCATGTGTATGTTCCATATTCATAATTTTTGATTGTTTATATGTCGTTCTTTATCCCGATTCGTTTTCTTTTGCATATTTTTTTCCAAAGCCTCCGTCAGGTCGACCCCGGTCTGATTCGCCAAACAGATAAGTACCCAAAGCACATCCGCCATTTCATCGCCCAAATCTTTTTGTTTATCGCTCTCCTTAAACGATTGTTCTCCATACATCCGGGCAATCAGGCGTGCCACCTCTCCTACTTCTTCCGTTAGAATCGCCATATTGGTCAGTTCATTAAAATAACGGACTCCGTATGTCTTGATCCAGGCATCTACCATGTGTTGCGCTTCGCGAATAGTTATTTCCTTTTCCATACTATTTGAGTTTTATTCTCCAATCAAAAACGTATAAACTAAAAAACTATTCCTTATTTTGCGTATCGATCAGGATGGTCACCGGACCATCATTCAACAACTCAACCTTCATATCGGCACCGAAAGTTCCGGTCTGCACCTCTTTGCCCAATTGCAATCCCATCTCAGAACAAAAAGATTCATACATAGGAATGGCATACTCGGGTTTCGAAGCCTTCAGATAAGAGGGCCTATTGCCTTTCTTCGTAGAAGCATGGAGCGTGAATTGACTTACCACCAGAATTTCACCATCAACCTCTACCACCGATTTATTCATAACTCCGTTTTCATCATCAAAGATACGCAAATGAGCTATTTTCTTGCAAAGCCATTCGATATCTTCCTGCGTATCCCGGTCTTCTATTCCGACCAGGATCAATAGGCCCTTGCCTATTTTCGATTTCAGATTACCATCTATCGTAACCGATGCGTGTTGCACACGTTGTATAACTACTCTCATATTATTTTGAGTTTATTCGTTTCTGTTCCAGTCCTTCCATCAAAAGCCGGGCTTTTGCCGGGCCAATGATTGAGGCTATTTCATCCTGACCGGCCTCTTTAAGCCGCTTTACGCTCTTAAAATGTTTCAACAAGACAATTTTCGTCTTTTCACCGATTCCCTTTATCGTATCCAGCTCCGAACGATTCTGGCTCTTGCTCCGCTTGTCCCGATGGAATGTAATCGCAAAGCGATGCACCTCATCCTGCATCCGAGTCAATAAATGAAACAACGGGCTATCCAGTTTCATGCCGATAGGCTCAGGCGGAAATCCGAATAGCAATTCCGCGGTACGGTGATGATTATCTTTGGCCAAACCGGCAATGGGTATGGACAAATGCAGCTCATCCTCGATAACCGAACGCACCACCTCCATCTGCCCTTTCCCGCCATCGGTAATAATCAGATTAGGCAACGGGCTCCCCTCTTCTATCGCCCGTTGATAACGTCGGCGCACAACCTCCTTCATCGAAGCATAATCGTCCGGCCCTACAACGGTCTTGATAATATATTTCCGATAATCCTTTTTCGAGGGTTTCCCCATCTTAAACACGACACATGCCGCTACAGCATCGCTTCCTTGAATATTAGAATTATCGAAGCACTCGATTTGAACGGGCAATTCCCTCAAATGGAGCGTATCCTGAATCTCTTTCAAAAGACGTGTAGCCCGTTGTTCCGGATTCAATTTCTCTGCTTGCTTCAATTTATCCAACTTATATTGTTTCCCGTTCATCTCGGACAACTCGAGCAATTTTTTCTTATCCCCCCGTTGTGGGATGGTAAATGTAACGCCCTCCAGTTCAACATCAATCGGGAAAGGCAGGATAATCTCCCGGGCATGACTATCAAAGCGCTTCCGCATTTCTACAATTCCCAAAGTAAGCAAATCCTCCTTGGTCTCATCCAAGCGCCTTTTGTACTCGAAAGTATAAGCCTGCACTATAGCTCCATTTCCGATATGCAGGTAATTGATGTAAGCCGATGCTTCATTTTCGGTAATAGAAAAGACATCTATATTATGTAACATCGGAGGTACCACCGTTGATTTGGATCGATAATTTTCAATAGCCTCATATTTTTCCTTGAGCTTTTGCGCCTCTTCAAACTTCAATTCCGAAGCCAACTTTTGCATTTGTCCATAAAGATGCTTGCTCACCTGCGAAATATTCCCCCGGAGAATCTCTTTAATTTCCGAGACATTTTGCTGGTATTCCTCCAACGATTGCAAGCCCTCACACGGGCCTTTGCATCGTTTGATATGATATTCCAAGCACACCTTGTAACGCCCTTCACGGATTGATTCCGGAGTCAACGGGTATTTGCATGTGCGGATTGGATATAAATCTTTAATCAATTGCAACATCACCTTAGCCGTATATACCGATGGATAAGGGCCATAATACCGGGAACCGTCACGCACGATATTCCGGGTCTGATAGATACGCGGAAAATATTCGTTTTTCACCACGATAGACGGATAGGTTTTATCGTCTTTCAGCAAAACATTATACCGGGGATGATATTGCTTAATCAAATTATTTTCCAAAAGCAATGCATCCTGTTCGGTATCTACCACGAAATATTTAATATCCCGAATCTGCTTCACCAAAACCCGCGTCTTGTTGCTATCGTGTTGCTTATTGAAATAGGACGAAACCCGGCGCTTCAGGTTCTTTGCCTTGCCGACATAGATAATCGTCCCCTTCTCGTCAAAATACTGATAGCACCCAGGCTTTTCCGGGATAACCGCTAAGATAGATTTGATATGCCTAAGTACTTCTTCATCCATTGTTTCAAATCCTCTAAATAGTCAAAACCAAATACTTAAGTGTATTTCCTAAAGTAATGTTTCACGTGGAACAAGCCCCGATTACCTTCCCAAAAGGACCAATAATATATTGATATCACTGGGCGAAATACCCGGGATCCGACTTGCCTGAGCGATCGTTTCAGGATCGATCCGTTCCAGTTTCTGGCGAGCCTCAGTAGACAAGGACTGGATACTCCCGTAATCAAATTTGCCTTTAATCCGGATACTCTCCAAACGACTAATCTTATCGGCTATCATTTGCTCACGTTTGATATAGCCGCTATACTTAATCAAGATTTCCGAAGCCTCAATTATCTCCTCCTTGCGCGAAGCCGGAACCTTATCCAGCTCTTCTTTCAAGGCCGGAATCAGCTCGGCCAACTTCATCAAATCCAATTGTGGGCGAAGTACCAAATCATAGAGCTTGCCCCCATGAGCCAAAGGAGCCGTCCCCAAGCGTTCCAACCCGGCATTAATATAATGTGGCTTTACGGAATAGTTTTCACAGAACCGGATAATCCGATCCCGGTGCTCTTTCTTTTCCTGAAGCAAATCAAACCGATGCCGGTTTGCCAAGCCCAATTGATAAGCACGTTCCGTCAAACGCATGTCCGCATCATCCTGACGCAGGAGAATACGATATTCGGCACGCGAAGTAAACATCCGATAAGGCTCGTCTACCCCCTTTGTCACCAGATCATCAATCAAAACACCGATATAGGCCTCATCCCTACCCAAAAGGAACGGATTTCCGCCATGACAATTAATATGCGCATTGATACCTGCCACCAGCCCTTGGCCGGCCGCCTCCTCATATCCGGTCGTTCCATTAATCTGCCCGGCAAAGAAAAGATTCTTGATGCGCTTCGTTTCCAAATTATGGTTCAATTGAGTGGGGTCAAAAAAATCATATTCGATGGCATATCCCGGACGATAAATCTGAACATCCCGGAATGCCGGTATCGCTTGCAAAGCCCCTAACTGAACAGACAAAGGCAAGGAAGAAGAAAATCCATTCAGGTAATACTCCTGCGTGTCCTCGCCTTCCGGCTCCAAAAAGAGCTGATGTTGGGGTTTATCGGAAAAAGTCACAATCTTTGTTTCGATACTAGGACAATAACGCGGACCGATACTCTTGATTTGTCCGTTATACAAAGGTGAATCCGGCAAACCTTCACGAAGGATCTCGTGGCAACGCTCATTGGTAAAACAAGTCCAACAACTCAATTGCTTCAATTCACGATGCGAAGTTTCCAAATAAGAGAATTTATGAAAATCATCTTCGCCCGGTTGTTCCGTCATTTCCTCAAAATGAACACTCCGAGCATCGATACGAACCGGCGTACCGGTTTTCATCCGATCCGATTTAATTCCCAAAGACACCAATTGTTCGGTCAATCCGACCGATGCCGGTTCCGAAATACGTCCGCCATGTATCTGAGTCCGCCCGATATGCATCAAACCATTCAGGAACGTTCCGTTCGTCAAGACCACCGCCTTGGCATGAAACTCTACTCCCATTCCCGTACGGACACCGCACACCTGATTATCTTTGATGAGCAGCTCCTTCACCATATCCTGCCACATCCACAAGTTCGGTGTATTCTCCAAAATAGAACGCCAGCAAGTGATGAAACGTGCACGGTCACTTTGAGCACGCGGACTCCACATAGCCGGTCCCTTACTCCGGTTTAACATACGGAATTGAATAGCCGTCCGGTCGGTCACGATTCCCATAAAACCACCCAAAGCATCAATCTCCCGGACAATTTGTCCTTTTGCGATTCCACCTACCGCCGGATTACAACTCATCTGCGCAATCTTATTCATGTCCATTGTAATCAGCAACGTCCTCGAACCCAAATTAGCCGAGGCCGATGCCGCCTCACATCCGGCGTGACCCGCGCCTACCACTATCACATCGTAATCGAATCTCATTTCGTTAAATCTTTATTTGTGATGCAAAGATAGTGAGAAATCGGCAATCTTACGGGGCAGAGCTCAGGTAAAGCCATTTTTTAACCCGCAAAATAGCCCCATTTTTCGGGCAAATAGTCGAGCCGTTCAAAAAAATCGCCTTCTCGCGGAGTTAAAACGTCCTGTTTTTGCATTTAAATTATTGTATATTAATAGCTTATAGGCAATTTTCAAGGTTTACCCAAAATGGAGCATTTAGAAGGAATCATGCCTCCTTCTCCAACCTTTGCTACTTAGAAGCTGGAATAAAATCAAAGCGACTTCTTATTGTTAAAAAATAACGATTATTTTCATGCCTATCATTGCCAACGATTATGCCTATGTTTGTTTTCGTTTATGCCTATCTTTTCCGACAAAGAATACGTACTTTTTTTTTCACGATAAACATAAGCCTCATGCAATATTTCCCCAAATTTGGTCAGGCATCCACACATTTACGCTTTTTATTGTATCTTTGTAAGGAAATGTCAATAAAACACGAAACAACCTAAAACGAATAAAAATGAAACTCAACAAGATTCTGGTATGTGTCTTGCTCCCGTTAAGCGGATTGATGGCACAAACAACAGATTACCCTTTCCGGAATCCGGACCTGCCCTTAGAGGAACGGATTGAAGATTTGCTCTCCCGCCTGACCCTAGAAGAGAAAGTACAAATGATGAAACACGAATCACCCGCTATTCCGCGCTTAGGCGTTCCGGCATACAATTGGTGGAACGAAGCTTTGCATGGTGTGGCCCGGACAAAAGAACGGGTTACGGTTTTCCCGCAGGCCATCGGTATGGCGGCTACCTTCGATACGGAAGCCTTGCAGAAAATGGGTGAAATAACCTCGTCAGAAGGGCGTGCATTGTTCAACGAAGATCTGAAAGCCGGGAAGACCGGTGAGATTTACCGGGGATTAACCTATTGGACTCCGAATATAAATATCTTCAGAGATCCGCGTTGGGGACGCGGACAAGAGACCTATGGCGAAGACCCGTACCTGACCTCCAAGATGGGAACAGCTATCGTCCAGGGGCTGGAGGGAGATGATCCGTTCTACCTGAAAGCCACGGCTTGTGCCAAGCATTATGCCGTGCATAGCGGACCGGAAGGGAACCGGCACGTATTTGACGCGCACGTATCGGCCTACGATTTATGGGACACCTATCTCCCGGCATTCCGCGAATTGGTGGTTAAGGCGAAAGTACATGGCGTGATGTGCGCCTATAACCGGTTGGACGGGCAACCCTGTTGCGGGAATAACGAGCTTTTACAAGATATCTTGCGCAATCAATGGAAATTTGAAGGGTATGTGACTTCGGATTGTGGAGCCGTTTACGACTTTGCCCATTATCATAAGACCCATGTGGATGATACGGAAGCCGTAGCCTCCGCTCTGCTGAACGGGACTGACCTGGAATGCGGAAACCTCTACCCTCGCCTATTGCAAGCGGTAGAAAAGGGATTGATTTCGGAAAAAGAGATTAATGTCTCGCTCAAAAGATTATTGGAAATACAGTTCCGTTTAGGGTTTTATGACCCGCAAGAGAGAGTTCCCTATTCTCATATCGGCAGGGAAGTGATAGAATGTGATGCCCATAAACAACATGCTTATCGCATGGCACAAGAGTCGATGGTATTGTTGAAAAACGAAAAGATTCTCCCGTTAGACGCATCCAAAATAAAACGCATCTTACTGATCGGGCCTAACATGAACAATGAACAGACCCTCCTGGCCAATTATTTCGGTGTTCCCTCCGAAATCATTACTCCTTACAAAAGCCTGGCAAAACGTTATGGGAATCAAATGACCATAGATACCCTGACCGGAGTAGACATTGTCCGCCCCTTGGCATGGGCTCCTTCCGCCAAAGAGATAATCCAACGGGCAAAAAAAGCAGATGTTATCTTATTTATCGGAGGAATCAGTGCCGATTATGAGGGAGAGGCCGGTGATGCCGGAGCCGGGGGATATGCCGGATTTGCCAGCGGAGACCGTACCTCGACCGAACTTCCATCCGTACAAACAGAACTCTTGAAAGAGCTGAAAAAAAGCGGAAAACCGATTGTTTTGGTCAATATGTCCGGATCAATTATGAACTTCAGTTGGGAAAGCCGGAACGTGGATGCCATACTTCAGGCATGGTATGGAGGGCAATCGGCCGGTGACGCGATTATGGACGTGTTGTTCGGAGCGTATAATCCGGCCGGACGTATGCCGGTGACGACCTATATGAATACCGAAGACCTCCCTCCTTTCGAGGATTATTCGATGGCTAACCGGACATACCGGTATTACAAAGGAGATGTACGTTATCCCTTCGGATATGGATTAAGTTATACCACGTTCCAATACACTGAACCGGAAAATGTATCGGTTATCCAAACCGGAGAGAATCTCCAGGTAAGTACAACCGTAACCAATACGGGGAAACGCTCGGGAGATGAAGTGGTACAGCTCTATGTGATGCACCCGCAAAACCCGAATGTGCGTACTCCCATCTGTGCCTTAAAGGGATTCCAGCGGATTCATTTGGATAAAGGAGAGAGCCGGAAAGTATCCTTCACGCTTACTCCGGAAGAGCTGGGATTGGTAGACCAAGAGGGAAATCTTGTCGAAAAGGCCGGGAAAATAAATTTGTATATCGGAGGAGGCCAGCCCTACAAATCGGAAGGTGATTTCTCATCGGTAGAAATCCAAGGAGATAACTATACGATATATTAGTTCTTGAGTTTGTTAGTTTATAAGTTTTTGGATTTCATCAAGGAGACTCGTAGAAAGAAAGGGGCGACGAAGCCGTTGAACCATGCTTCGCCGCCCATAATTTACTTAAACACAATCCTCACAAAAGGCAAAGAATCTTCGCGACTTTGTGTATCCTTGCTTATTTCATCTCAGTTAGGAGAAAAATATGACTGGAAAGATCCTCCGTACTAAAGAGGCGCAAGCCGACCTTCATCAGATAATCTCCGGAATATACCTGTCCGTTTTCTCTATAAGTTGATTCCTTGCCCGGCATCAGGTTGATTTCCTCAATCCGGTATTGCTTATCCGGATCCAGTCCCTGCAAGCGAATCGGATATAGATCTTCCGAGAATCGCGGATGTATGTTATAGGTATAAAGAACCGATTGACTCTTTAGTTTATCTACCGACATTACCGCGGTATGGTTCCCCTCGTAAGGAGATACCAGACGATAGAAATCTCCATCCAGGATGACCGGTTTCAACTCTTTATAGGTAGCCACCGCCTGCTTACAGAAGGTCAGTTCATCTCCGCTCATTCCTTTAAGTCCGATATCAAATCCCATCTTGCACATCATCGCTACATCCACACGGAACTTGACCGATGCCTTACGGTTCCAGCTTGTGATATGGGCGCATATTGACTTCATCGGGAAAAACTTGGAGAAGCCCCATTGGATGTAAAGACGCTCTATCGGATCGGTATTGTCACTCGCCCAAAATTCGGTGAAATAATTCAATGCCCCATAATCGCACCGGGCCCCTCCCCCGGAGCAAAGCATCATCGGGACATGCGGATATTTGGCTTTGATACGCTCAAGGACGTTATAAAGCCCACGCACATAATCCACATACAGATGCTCCTGTTTTTCTTTCAGATAAGGCGAATACGCATTGGTAATCGGGCTATTGCAATCCCATTTGAAATATGCCAAATCCGGATTCTCAGTCAGAAGCTTGTCCACCACTCCGAAAACGAAGTCCTGAACCTCAGGATTGGATAAATCCAGCACCAGCTGATTCCGGTAATAGATCGGTTTGCGATTCGGATATCGGATAATCCATTCCGGATGCTTCAAGGCCAGATTACTTTTCGGATTGACCATCTCCGGCTCAATCCAGATACCGAATTTGACTCCGGCTTTCTTCGCCTCTTCCACCAGGAAAGGCACCCCATGAGGCAATTTACTCTTCATCGCCTCCCAATCACCCAGTCCGGCCTTATCATTATTTCGGGGATATTCATTTCCAAACCAACCATCATCCAAAAGGAACATATCAACGCCTAAGTCGGCCGACTCTTTCATCAGGCCGCAAAGGATATTCTCATCAAAACGGGTTCCGGTATTTTCCCAATTATTCAATAAAGTCAATCGGTCTCCCCTCCCGTCTTTTAATTGGTAATTCAATGCCCATGCCTGGATTCCCCGACTTGCCGCGCCACTCCCGTTATCACTCCGCGAGAAGATAAACTCCGGTGTGGTGAAGGTTTCATCCGGTTTTAATTCATAACGCGAAGCATAGGGACTGATTCCGGAAATAACACGCAGGTTCTTCACTTTATCCACCTCAAAAGTAAACCGGTAATTCCCCGTCCAGGCAATCGTACCCAGCACGACCTCGCCTTGATTCTCTGAAACGGGCTGGTTCAATCCCAATTCAAAGAAAGGATACATATACATGGCCGCACGTGTGCCGAGTTTGGTCTCCAGAATCTTTATCCCCGGACGAAGCTCCTGACTACTCATCTGCATCTCTTTCGCCCAGTCCCCACTAAACTCGTTCAGATAGTATTTCGGACTTTCAAAATAAATCACAGACGAAGCATAATGGTCCAGATAAACCGGTTTCTTCTCCTGATGACGGATTTCCGTCCAGGTCTTAATTACATTCTCTCTATTATAAGCCACATAATGCAGGGTTACCTGCAACGGATATTGCTCATCTTTCAAATGAATAAGCGTCTCGGTCGCATTATCGTCAATCCGCTTCACCTCCGAAGAGACAAAGGTCAGAATCGTACTCATATTCCCGTCTGAATGTGTAATGCTAAGAGCAGGCTCGAAGAAATCGCCTCCACCAGCGGTCAGGTAAGCCTCTCCATGCCTATACCCCACAGTACCATCCGAACCGGCCTTTCTCTCCGTTGAAAAATGCTTCAAGTCCGATTCATGAAGCAGCTTCGTTCCTAAATAAGTTTGGTACAAGCGTCCATCGGGCGCGGTTTGATAAATCAGATCCGTCTCGCTGGTCGAGATCCGAATCCATTCAGGAGTATTCTCCGCCCACAAATAATGCCAGCAAAAAAGACCCGCTAAGAATAGAAATAAATTTCGTTTCATGGATAAGAAGTTGTTAAATTAAAATGATGTTACAAATATACGCATCTATTTGCAGAAATAGAAATAGGATTCAGGCACTTGCCCTGTCCACCCATAATCTTTTTTAGAAAAGCAATAAGACTATTTAATAGAAAAAGGAACGTCCTCTCCCTCAAATAACTTTACTTTTGTGCGGATAGAGGTTTACGTTCATGTATAAAGGTTGGATTATCATAGTAATAGTAAGTTTATTGTGCCGGAACATGCTCTATGCCCAAGTCTGGAGTCAAGAGGATTCAATTAAACTGGCCAATATACTGACGGGAAAAGATTCATTACGCCTGAATCCGGAATATCAACGTGCCATACAAAACGGAACATTCATCAACACAAATCCGGTAGGGACAATGCGTGCCTCCCAATCGAAGGTCCCGTTTACCAAAGACTTCTCCGAATACATCCGCCTGGATAAACGGGCTTTGAACGAATTGCGCCAACCCTTGGATTCGCTTTCCGCACTTGAACTCATGCACGAAAAAATATATGTAGACAATTCCCAGCGCATCAACTCCCGGATTACAGATCCTGTCCGCAAAGGACGTGTCGAAGGAGTACAGCCTACCGGTTACGATTTTAACCATTGGATTTCTTATGCGCTAAGTCCCTCCTACCGGCGAATGGTAAAGAACCGCAAGCGTAACACCTGGAAAATTTATAATGACATCCCTGCCCTACGGATTCACGAAAAGCAAAAAGCATATAGAAAAGAACACCCCGAAATGGTTATTGATAAATAACTAGAAGACGGTGTGTCAACTCGTTAATTTGTTTCTTATTAAAGCAACACCTCTTTGATTGCCCGTTCCATATCCGATTTGCCCATGACTCCGACACTGATTTTAGGCTTTCCTTCCATCGGAATAAATAGCAAGGTTGGTACCGAACGGATATTAAACAGAGCAGCCAGTTCCTCTTCCTGATCTACATCTACTTTGTAGAAGTAAACCTGATCGGCATATTTCCCGGTTGCTACCTCCTCGAAGATCGGCCCCAATGTCTGGCAAGGTCCGCACCAAGTCGCAAAGAAATCAATTATAGCCGGTTTATCACCCAAATAGTTCCAGCCTCCGCCATTCAATACTCCTGATACCTTTGCGGTAAATTCTTCTTTTGTCAAATGTATAACTCCCATTTTTCTTTTCCTCCTTATTGATTCTATTTCTTTCTGTACAAAGTTAAAACGCTTTTGGCAAAAAGTCAAATCTATAATCTCTATGAACAAATAGATAAAATCAAATATGCCTTTTAAACATATTTCCTCTATATTTTTATCCGCCCTTTTCCGGAGTTTCAAGGCATGAAACTGGAGTTTCATAGGACGGAACTTTTGTTTCATGCCTTGAAACTTTAAACAATGTCTAACCATAAAGCAAAAGACGCAAAGAAATCACTTCTTTGCGCCCCTACATTTTGCCTAAAAAAACACTTAAAGTAATATGAGATTTATAATGTCCAGCCTGAAGTCCAGTCATTGTCACTTGAAACAGCTCCTCTATAATCAGCAGATTCGAAGAACGAATCAGAAGGAGTTGCACCGCCTTCGGTTGTACCTACAACGGTAGTCGGCAATTCCTGGTTGGTCAGGTTCCCTTCACCTTCAACAAACATATCATTGGTATAGATGCCCAATTCAGAAGCAACCTCACCACTCAAAGATACATTATTCAATACAGAAGTGCCATCAGCTAATGCCGTTTCGGTTAACTCGGTCTCAACCTCCATTGCCGGAGTCTTTCCACTAACTAATGCATTGTAAAGCTCAACTTGCGTACCAGCACGGAAGTGGATACCACGGCTATCACTACCGTTACCGATCAACGTCACATTAGCCAAAACCGGATGAGCAACCGGAGTAGCAGCATTGTTATCCCCGTTATTGTCGCATTCCATCAAGCAATCACAATCGGCATCTTCCTGAGTAGCTACCAAGAATTGAGCCTTTCCATTCCAACCTTCAGTCCAGTCAAATGAATCATCTCCACAATTTGTTGCTACCAGATATTTCACATTAACAGCGCCTCCGAAGAATTCAAAACCATCATCCTTTCCATTATACACTTGGCAATGATCAACCGTTGTACCGTTCCCTACGCCATAGAAAGAGATACCGTTAGATTCATGCTCCTCATCAAAAGCAAATCCGGTGTACTCCAAACGGATGTAACGCAACGTACCAGAATTGTCCGCATCATCGTCACCACCATACGTAGCATTACCAATTTCAGAACTGCCCGTTCCGCCTTCTGCATTGGTGTGTGCATATCCGCAAATATGGATACCGCCCCATGCACCCGGTTCTTTACTTTCTGATGTCATGATGATCGGGTTCTCAGCTGTACCTTGAGCATCAATCTTAGCACCTTGTTCGATCAGGAAATAATCTGCATCGTCATCATGTACTGCAGTAACAATCACACCCGGTTCAATAGTCAATGTTGCGCCTGCTTTAACATGCACACCACCAGACAATGTGTATTCTTTACCGGATTCCAAGGTCAGATCTTCCGTAATTTCACCTTTCAATTCCGTGTTCGTTTCTTCTCCCGGAGTCGGGTCTGGAGTCGGTTCATCGTCATCACTACAAGCCGTAAAAGTCATACTTGCTGCCAACAACATAGCAACCCATTTCCAATTTGTCTTCATACTTTTTCGTTTTTAATGGTTATATTCCTATTTATAAATTATAACTGATTCCTACCTCAAAGCTGGAACCGCTTTTAAAGCGTTCTACCTCTACATTCGTATCCAGGCTCGGCACTTCCTGTTCGAACACCACGTCACGGTTCAGAATATCATCGATCTGCAACTTCACCGATAAACGGCTATTAATCTGATAACTTGCCGCAAAGTTCAAGGTATGCACCGGAAGCTGATTTATATCCCCCAATCCGGAAACACCCACTGAATGAATGCGCGGGCCCTGCAAGTTGTAGAGGAGTGCAAGGCTCAGTTGGCGGTATTCTTTGAAACGCGGCGCGTATGTCAAGTCAGCATTGACCAGATAAGGAGAAGCCCCTTGCAAAGCACGCTGGTTATTCGTATAGGCACCGCCTTCCGGAAGTTTCACATCGGTGTACATAAAAGAAGCATTCGCTCCCAATTTCAGATCTTTCACCAACTCTTTGCGGAATTCAACTTCCAGACCGGTCGCCAAACCGTTATCTGCATTCTGGAATGAATGTACCGTCGCACCTCCGGCCAATGTCTGGATTCGTTCGATCGGATCATTCAGAATCTTGTAATATCCCGTAACCGAGAACATATCGCCATTCGCCCCAAATTGTTCGTAGCGCAAATCGAAGTTGTAGTTATATCCGTTCTGCAAATCGGCATTACCTCGGATCTGAGCCGACCCATACGATTCCTGATAAAGGAACGGTGCCATCTCAATAAACGAAGGACGAGTTATCGTACGGGAGAAAGAAAAACGAAGGTTGTTTTCTTTCGGCATTTCATATTTTAAGTTCAAAGCCGGGAACAAATCGTTTTTATTCAACTCGCTACGTGCCGCGATACTCGCATCCGTATAATAGTCTACCCATTGCTTGCTGGATTCCACACGCAAACCGACATTAACCAGCAAAGAAGAGATCGGGTAATAATCCACTTGCACATATCCGGCGTAAATTTCATTACCTGCCTGATAGCTATCGCGACGCTGTTGCACGCGATTGATAGAAACCAAACCGTCTTCAATAGTCTGTTGTGTCAAGAAATCAGAAGGATGATAAATATCGGTAACTGTAGGATTAATGCCTTTCAAGTCATAATAGAAGCGTGTAGCTGCATAATCACGATCTTTATCTTTATAGGTAAAACCAAAACCGACTTTGTTCTTTTCTGCGAATTTATAACTGGCTGAGATATCTCCTACCCATTCGGTCTCATCCAATGTACCGAAATAGCGCATTGTTTCCTGCTGGTTTAATTTGAAAAGTCGCAAAGAACCGTCATCGTTCTTCAGGAACATCATCTGCCGGCGATCCGGTTCCTGACTACCGGTTTTGCTATACGAACCACTCCAGTTCAAATCCCAGACATCTTCCTCACCCAAATAATGCTTACCATTAATCTGATGGTTCTGCAAGCTATAGATATGTGTTACATTATTACTACCTACCAGATTGTGATCTTCATAATCATATCCTTCACGCCGCATATAATCGTCTATCGCATTGCGGGCATAAAAGAAAGTATAACCAATCAAGTCATGCGAACGTAACGTATAACTGGCACTTCCCAATCCAGCTATCTTCAAGGTCGTTGCATAGCTATCATATACAAATTCATTGATAGTCGTACCTGTTGCCTCCAAAGTACGCACCTCGGCATCCTTCATGGTCTGCAAATCATTGCTTACTCCCAATGAGGCCAAAATACTCAGGTTATGTCCTGCAACATCAAAATTCTTACCTATCCCGATATTTCCTCCAAATTCAGGCAGTGCCATTTTCTTATCCACATCGAAGCTGGTATCAAACAGTCTGTTATGTTGCGCATATTCTTCGAAATCCTTCAAAGACATGTCTCGCAAGTTATTATCCAATGAGGGAGTCTTAAATAAAGTCCCATTCCGGTCCATCTGATAGAAATCGCCCCCCAAAGTATTGAAACGTCCGCCTACATTAAACGAAAGATTGAAGAAATCCTCTCCGGTCTGCTCCTTGGTACTGATGTCGATATGCGCACCGGAATAATCGGCAAACTCACTGGCTTCATAAACTTTGCTGACCGTAATGTTCTTTACCGTAGAGGTAGGAAACAAATCCAATGGAATCAATTTATTATCCGGATTCGGAGAGGCAATAGGCAATCCGTTTAAAGTTGTTGTACTATAGCGGTCTCCCAAACCACGGACAATCAGCTGTCCCGCTTGTGCTATCGATACACCGGTTATCTTCTTAACCCCTTCTTCTACCGTTGATATACCTTTGACACTCATCTCTTTCGCACCGATATTCTCTACCGCTACCGTGGCCATTTGGCGTTCTTGCAATAAGGCACGCTCTCCTTCAAGATTCTTGCGTGCTACGACCGTAACCTCGTCTATCTGCCGGTCGTCCGCCTCCATAAAGACCGTTATTTCTTGTGTTTGAGATAAGTTCACCTCTATCCGTTGCGTTTGGAAAGAGATATATTTCACAATCAGCACACATTTTTCACCACTCAAATTCGGAAATTCAAAGCGCCCGTCCATATCGGTAACCACCCCTTCCGAAGTCCCTTCAATCTGCACCGTTGCACCAATCAATGGCTCATTCAGTGCCTTATCCATTACTACGCCCTTTAAATTGATGGCTTGTATTCCCAGCCATATAAAAGACAAGCTCATTAATAGTAAAAGTTTCCGCAATCTCATATTATTTACTTTTGCTTTTTTAATACGAGTGCAAAAGTAAATCACAGATATTGCGAGAATATGAAGGCTTTATGTGGATTCAAAGTCATTTAAATGACAATATGGAAACACTTGTTGCAATTTTGTTTCCTTAAAAAGAGTGGGGACTCCCCCTAAAAGAAGTTCCCTCTTGATGTAAAGAGCCAGTATGTAAACTAAATATTATTGCAATTTGAATTGTACCGGAAGAATATACCGGACAGAGACCGCTTTACCCTGTTGCTTGCCAGGATTCCATTTCGGCATCGACTGGACAATGCGTAAAGCCTCCTTATCCAAAAGCGGGTCAACGCCACGCATAACTTTAGCATCTTCGATAGAACCGTCTCTCCGCACGATAAATGCCGTAACTACGCGGCCTTGTATGCCTTTTTCCTGAGCTTCTACCGGATATTGGATATTATCCGCAATATATTTCATCAACGCATCTATTCCGCCCGGGAACGAAGGTTGATTCTCCACTACAGTATAGATCTGATCGTCCGATAAATCCTCACGTGCCTCTTTGCTTGGCGATAATTTTATTTTCATGTTCTCCTGAACATCTTTTACCGCGATTTCTTTCGTTTCATATTGTACAAATGATATTTGTAAGGTACCGTCTTGCGGAGTCTCCAGAGAAAATCCCCCCTCCAAATCGGTAATCGTACCACTGGTTGTACCTTTAATAATTACCGCAGCACCGATAATCGGCTCCCCTTCCAAATCGGTTACAAAAGCATTCAAAATAGTAGAAGCATTTTCATTCTTCTTTTGATCGGCCTGCTTGCAATTACTTAACATAAACAGAACGAACAAGAGCGGGAGAAGCAAAAGGTGCTTCACCAATCCTATTTTCCGGGTAGGTCGTTTATTCATCATACGTATTCTTTTCTTTAAAGACAGGACATTGAAACTGGTATAAATCGGAGCGGCATTCTTGGTATAAGAAAGCCCTAAAAGGTGATATTGATAGCTTTTGCTATCGCATCCGGAACGAAGTACGGAGGAATCGGCCAGGTATTCCAGGTTATCCCGCACCTCCCGTTTGAGCAACCAGGCGAATGGATTGATCCAACAAAAGCAAGTAAACAATTCGGCTAAGATGATATCGAAGGAATGTCCTTGCCGGGCATGGGTCTGCTCGTGAATAAGGATTTCTTCCAGCTCCCGTTCAGAATGCGATTCGGGATGGACAAATATCCAATGAAAGAAAGAGAAAGGTCCGGCCGGTTTCTGCAAGCAACGTACCGGTACGCCATGAATCAGTGCCGGTCTGGAGGTACATGCTATATAAATGATCCCGCCCAGCTGGACACAGAAGCGGAGCAAAAGCAGGAATACGACTCCCACATAAGCCATCTTAGCATAATATTCCAAAGAGAATGCCGGGGATGAAACCGATTCCGGTTGAACCAGCACCTCCGGAAGAACGGAGCTATATACCTGTACGATATCGCTTACCACCTGAGGCGTAGAACGTTGCACCCACGTCCATTCCTCCGCCAGCGGATAGAAAAACGCCACTACCCAGAACAGAAGCAACAATACACGCCGAATACCGAAAAAGGTATCTTTCGAAGCCAACAAACGATAAAACGCATAGAATAACACCAATGCGAAGTTTGCTTTCAGAAAATAGATTAAAGTAGCATCCATAAGTGTGTTTTTTAATGGTAAAGGGGCTTAAGCGGATTATTTATCTCCCTTTTTCCCCTCTTCGATCATGTGAATGACATCCTGCAAATCCTTCTTTGAGATTTCTTCTTCTTTGGCAAAGAAGGATACCAACTCTTTGTAAGAGTTAGAGAAGTAGTTGGAAACAGCGTCTTTAATGTATGCTTTCTTATAATCATCCGGTTGCACTTCAGCAAAGTATTCATACACATTTCCGACACGACGGCTTCTCAAGTACTTTTTCCGTTCCAGATTCTTTACGATAGAAGCGACCGTTGTATAAGGTGGCTTCGGATCCGGATACTCATTCTGAAGCATCCGAACGACAAACGGACCGAGATTCCAAATCTTCCGCATTGCCTTTTCTTCTTGCTGATTCAATTTTTCCATAAACCAATAAATTACGATTACAGGTCAAAGCTACGACTATCGCGTATAAAAAGCAAGCCTTCATGCGTTAAATATTATTAATCGCTTACTATTTCGACAGAACTCAGAAAAGTAAAGCCTCGAAGAACTACTTTCTTATCCGAAAGTGTTCCCTGAATGAGCGGTGTAAGTACACCATTTTGATAACAAGCTATGGCGTTATTCTGAAAACGCACGTCCCATCCCGAAGGAACATACATCGTGATTTTCCCCAAAATACAAATTAAATGAATGGGAGTCTCTTGAAACTCCAAACTGGTGTGCCTTAAATCTAAGACCAACTTACCTAAGCCATTTCGTATTCGTGCTCCACGAAATAGAGGCGAAAGCATGGCATACCGGATCACGCCTAAAATATTATCCAGCAAAATAAACCCATTATTATCGGGATTACTTGATAATTTTATGGTTTTCATAAACTTTTATCTCAGAACATATAAAGCATTACCCAAAGGATTCGATGATTGGTCACGGTATGCGTATCCTCGATACGTCCTCGTTTATCCGCCGCCCCGAACCAGCCGGTCGAGGGAGAGTATTCCACTCCGAACTTCCAATGCGGGAGATTATAGGATAGTTGCACATTAGCCGTAACCATCTGCCCTACCTCCAGTCCGGTACCATACTGGTTGACGATATCTTTGCCCGTACCCAGATTCTTCAGATAGCCCAAGAACAATCCCTGTTTCCATTTCTTGCCATGTATCACATTCAGCCAAGTGGTCGATACCCGGAAAGGCGTATATTCCTGTTCTCCGGTACGGCTATCTACCGAGGTAACGCCATATCCGCCCAACATACAGGTATGCGTCATGTTTGAGCCCAATGTACTCTTAGCCGCAAAGACCCAATCCGGCAATTTGTATTGGACATGTGCCTCAAAGCTGAGCGAAGTGATGCGTTCGTCCAATTTATAGACCTTATCGTCTACCGTATTCTCGGTCCGGGGTACCAGCGAGAGAAGTTGGGCTCCGGCCCCAACCTGAAAATCACCCGTCCGGTAATCCACACCCGCATGAAACTCCGGAATGCAACTATTCTTGATATAGCTCTCGCTCTTTCCGTCAGGACCTTGCGACAGGTATTGCAATTGCCACAAAGCCGTACCGGTAAATTGCCAGTGCGGAGTGGTATAGCGATAACGGATCTGCGGAGCCCGGCTAAAGGCATTGAAAGGAGCCCCGGTACTCAGATTCAACATCTCCGGATGAATATCCCCGAAAAAGGGATGCCAGGTCTGTCCGAAAAGGATAGCCGACTTTTTCCACGCCAGGTTGATATAGGCATGACGGATACGAAGGATGGCAAACGAGGTGCCCGTTCCCCGGAAATCGGTCTCAAGCTTGGCGGAGGTCTTTACCTGACCGATGGAAGGCCCCGTCAAGTCGACTCCCAAACGCGAATAGAGCAGGTAAAAACTCCCGTTCGCCCGCGCGTTCAGGTCTTTTCCATCCGCATCATATTCATAGTCCATCGGGTACAAATGAAACAATCCGTCCACGATTTCTCCGTTTGCCCGCGAATTATAAAACAAATCCCCACGTACCTGCCCGTAAAACTTATAAGTGAAATTTTTCTTTTGCGCGAATCCCGTGCTTGTCAGGCCCAGCAAAAGCCCGATCAGTAATACTATCTTATTCATACCTTAGTGTTTATTCGGGCGCAAAAGTACAAAAAGCAGGACTATCTGCATCACGCAAGTTAAAAAATTTCCGTACCTTTACCCAAAAATACATTTTTAGTTTTTGAACCAAATGGAATAAAGACAATAACTCATAAACACATAAACTCATAAACTAAAATGATACGTATTATTGAAACATTATTGGCTTCTCTCCTGCTCGTTTTTACATTGAACGCGAAAGAGAAGTCCTATTATTTTGATGAAAAAGGTATTCAACGAGAGGTTTTAGAGAATTACCTGGACCGCTCGATGACCCTATCGAATGTCTTAGTACCCGGTGAGGGTGAGGCGCAACTGGCCGATGACATCCGGATGATGAAGCATATCGGAGTCAAGTTTGTGGGACGTGCTATCATGGTTTGGGAAAAAGAACACGTCCTGGCCGATCCGACATTCTGGTCAAAGGCTAAGGCTATCACCGAAGAATTGCACGCCTATGACCCGGATATGGTCTTTCAAGGATGCCTTTTCGAAGCTATCTCGGAAGAGGTGGAGCAGATAGAAATCCCCGCTTGGGCCTTCAAAGGATTAGGGATGAAGCCGGAAAAGCGATGTTTCCGTTATGCGGATATGCTGAATGTGGAGGGGAAATATGTAGATCACTGGCACAAAGGCGGGAGTGTCCCGGACATCAGCCGGCAAGAAACAAAACTTTGGTTTTATTTCCTGGCCTGTTCGTATATGAATATAGGATGCGAGGCGTTCCACTTAGGGCAAATCGAACTTATCGGAATGAACGATCCCGAACGGACGCACTGGATCCAATTGATTTCTCATATCCGTTCTTATGCGAAGCAACATGCCCGCCGGCACTGGGTTATCCTGGATGCGCATACGCCTAAAGGCGGAATGGTGGTAAACGGGAAGAGTCTTTTGGACTTCAATTCTTTCCCGATGCGGATTTGTGCGGTTCCTACCTCCCACCCCTGGCAAGAAGGCGAGGTTCAACCGGCCGAATTGCGCATGAATCACCTGGATGCCATCTTCGGAAAAAGCATCGGATGCGAGACGCCCTCAGGCTGGAAATGCGAGAGTATGCCTTATCTGGTCGAGATTGACAACTACGGAAAAGAGGAACCGGTAAACCGGGCGGACACCACCTCTTACTTCCCTTGGGGATGGGACGAGATCAGTTGGTTCGCCAAACAACCGGAAGCTTACCGAAACCAATGGCTGGAATATGCGTGGAAATGGGTCAAAACTCACGACCCGAACGGACATGTGGAGATGCCGGGCATAAGGTGGATTTGCAGTCCGAACCAGACTCAAAATATCTATCGCGCCAATACGCGAAGCGAGAATGCGCCATTCGGGTACAATCAGGAGGAAACTATCCGGAGAATTTGGGCGGAATCCGAATGAATCTGAATTGCCAGATAGATAGCGAACCGATGGTTTTATGAACAAAATGCTATATTTTCGTTATTTCCGCTAACTCAACTTTTTGAAGAAAGGCGTAAAACAGACGGAAAAAACGGTATTTTTAAGGGAAATGAAGCATCATCCTCTTCGATTCATGCCTACGTTTTAAGGGGGGCATATCAAAAGGTACAAAGTAGAAAAAGAGAGGGAATGACTACAAGAGGTTAGTATGTAAGCAGTTAGGGATGGAAAGAAAGAAGTAAATGGCAGAACGAAAAGTTCACATCGCTTTAATTCGGCTTAATCCGAGTTTAATTCGGGCGGCTTGTTTAAACGATAAGTGGAGTTCTGTTTAAACGGTGATTGAAATAGCGATTAAATACCGGCTGATGGGTGTTTAATCGCTATTCTTTTTAGTTGTGCTGGGACAATGCCCGTATCTCCTTTTGCATTTGCTGCATTTGGGTAATGATATCATCGTATTTATCCTCCAGTTCGTTTACCTTATTGTAATAGTGGGTATGGATATTGGGCATCTTGGCACTGATGTACCATTCGGCGTACCAGACGGTATTGATTTCGTGCTCGAAGAGATTGAAGTTACGATAGCGGGTTACATCCGGGTTGTCGGACGTACAGACTATGAATCCATGCTCAGAAAGCCGGTTTTTAAGGCGTTTGACGTAAGAACGTCCTTCGATATCGGATAATACGTAAACATATCCTTCGCGTATGGATTGCCACTCTGAGCGGTCTAATAGGCGTATTACCAGGTATCCGCCATCTTGGAGGGTTGGGGCCATGCTTTCGCCTTTGATTCGCACGCATAGATACGTTTGCCCTGAGTGAATCATCGATTTCGGGAAATAGATAGCATCGACTTCCTCCATGTAATCCGGGTTATCAAAACCATGACCGGCGGCTACGGATATATCGACTACCGGCACGCTTACCATCTCCGGATTGTCGCTCTTTATGATGGGCAGTTCAATGATATTTGCACCTTTCGTTTTGCCACTTTCGGGTAAAAAAATGGGGGATATTGGTACATTTACTTGTACATTTTCTGGTACATTATTTTCTGTACCTTTCGTTTTGCCATTTTCGAGGGTGTTTTCAGGTGTTACCTTACAATCATCCTTACAGTTTTCCTTACAATTATTTGACGCTAAAACCGCAATAATATTTTCAAAGTCCGAAAGGGAAAATGAATCATCAAACAATAAGTTTAATGGTATATTTTTCTTATTCAAAAATTGAATATATGCTGTAGGAATAAATTTCTTTTTCCCATTTTCTAATTGGCTAATATCGCGCTGACTTAGCCCTGTTTCAATCTCTATATCTGATTGACTCAGAGATAAAACCTTTCTAATCGATTTTAATTTACTGTAAATCAACATATATTCAAAATTTGCATTATTTAATATTCAAAAATCGAATGATTATAGATGTATATTCAAAAAATGAATATATCTTTGTATCGAAATCAGATACAAAATTACTAATAGAATATGAATACGCAAGAAGTTATCGACAAATTAACAGAACATGACCGCCTGATCATCCGCGACATGCTTTCGGAGATATACAGCTCCAGCTATGTCATTGCCATGTTAGGGAACCGGAGAAAGCGGACTAACCTGTTCAAAAAGACGGTGCGCATGTATTGGGAACATCGGGAGGAGCTTCAAGGCAAGTTCGAGAATGAGTGTATATATAATAAGGTGAAGGAGGCGACGGTATGAAAGCAAAAGTGATTTTTTACGGTTGGTATGTCAGCTGGCTTTTCCTCTTTGCCGGTGTGGGTACTTGGGAGACTTCGGAGTTTGGTAGCCCGAAGATGTTGCTGGGTGTTTTGCTGAGCATGGTGTGGGTCGTATTCAGCCTGCTTCTCATTCAATATGAAAAGGAATGCGAGGCTGAGTGCGATAAGCTGGAGAAATGGATTGAGGAACATGTATTAAACGGAAAACTATGGTGATTGAGATGAATATTTGGCTATTAGTTTTGTGCATACTCGGATGTATTTTCTTAGCATTAGTGATAGTGATTCTTGTGCACGACCTATGGTTTTATATAAGGCATAAATGATAACACCCATGAATAGTAGGTGTATTGAATAATGGTTTTTGATAACAATAAAACAGAAAAACATGAAAGATAAAGCGACTGACAAGTTATGTGCATGTATAACAGGTGGAAATGTTCTCTTTAGAAAGATAACAACTCCCATTATAGAGACAAATGCGGCCGGGGATCCAACGGTTATGGGTACAAGAGTAGAATACCGTTTATTTGGCATTCTACTCTACGAAAAGATACTCATCACTCCTGAGAGATTTGAGGTGCGCGATTACGATTATCAAATCTTTATTTGATCGATAATTTTCATTGCCTCGCGTTCGAGTTCTTTTTGGTAAGAACTAATTGGAGCCATACGGCTGGTTCCATTTATTTTCTGTTCCAATTTCTCGATTCGTTTAAGCAACACTACTTGCTGTGCAAGGATAAGTTTCAAATAATCTTCGTTCATAAAAATATTTGTATTAATAGTTATTCCCTACAAAGGTAGGGAAAATAACCGAAACCGAGACTATTCCCGCCAAGGTAGCCAAGCCTTACGTCCGGTGCGAGTTCCGGAGCGGGAACAAATGATAACACGAACGATAATCTGAATTATCTAGTAGTGATTTTTGATAACAATATAAAATAACGAGGTATGAAAAAGAAAAATGATTTGACACTCAAGTATCGTCACGAGTACCGGCTCATACACGAGCAACATGAGAACAAAGATACCGGTGAAGAATGGTATGAACAAAAATTTTATTGCGATAGCAAGCTGGAATACTCATCCCGAATGACGGAAGAGCAATATATCTATTCGCTGGATCATCCGAACCTTTTCCGGATGGCGGAGATGTTCAGCATGGGATTTATTCCTGTGAATTGCCAGGAGGTACAAAAAGACAAATGTATATGGAATCTACAGGGGGAATATATAGGAACTAGGCCAAGAGGCTCTTTATTATCAAGCCTCTTGGAAAAAAATTTACAGGTTACAGAAAAGTGATCGTATAACCATTGTCTTTTGTGAGCCGCTTGGCGAATATCTCGCCATCATCTTGCATTTGTTGGATGATTTGCATGTAAACATTGAAAGGAATGTTCAAATTCTTTGCTTCGCCTGCCAAATTGATGGTAATACGCTCTTTTCCGTTTCGGTGTGATTCTAAGGATTCCCGAATCACAGTAAAAAGATTTGATTTCATGTGTTTGATTTTTTTGATTGATACTACCCTACAAAAGTAGGGAAAATAACCGAAACCGAGACGGATTCCGCCAAGGTAGCCAAGCCTTGCGTCCGGTGCGAGTTCCGGAGCGGGAACAAATGATAACACGAACGATAATCTGCATTATCCAGTAGTGATTTTTGATAACATTAAAAACTGAATAACGATGCCTGAATATAGAAACATACCAGCGGATGCGGCTTGCTACTCGGAGGTGGCACAGCCGGGCGAACGGACGCTCTGCGTTACCGTTCCGGAAATGGTTCAATGCGGGGTGTCGGAAACATATTTGTGGCGGTCTATCGCAGGACAACGCAATGGCGAATTAGGCTGCTGGCCTCACCATAAAGAGGGCAAGAGCATCTACCTGCACTATTCCGGTCTGAAGCCGAACTATCAGGCGATGATTCGGAAGGTGCTGATGGACGGGCAGAGCGTCGAGGAATGGTATAACCGGAACGGGCGGGTGCAAGCCATCCGCGAACGGCTCCAGCCTTACGCCTTTTTGACAGCGGAGGACGAAGCCACACTGGATGCTGCCATTTACCCTAATGGCGAGAAACTCTCGCCGGAGGCTCGGCACAAGGCGGAGGAGGCTTGCCGCTGGCTTTCGCTCTTTACGCGCTTGAAGACCAAGCAGGCGGTGAAGGAGGCCGGATATCGGACGATGGGCGAACTGTACGACGATGTAACGTTCCTCATCGACCGGCAAGGTATCGCCCTCCCGACCGCTTACACAAAGCTCCGCAAAAAGATTCGGGAATACGAGAAGGACGGCGCAAAGTGCTGCATCGACCTCCGGGGGCAAAGCAACAAGAACGCCGCAAAGGTGTATGAAGAGGAACAGGTTGCCCTGCTCCAGTTCATCTGCGGACGCGGAGCCAGCTATAACGCCCAGCAGATAGCCCTGCTTTATAACAAAATGGCGGGAGCCAAAGGTTGGGACACCATTAGCCGACGCAGTGCATTGAACTACCTGAACGAATACAACCTGATTGTAGAGGCAGGCCGGAACGGCTCGGAGGCTTTCCGCAACAAGATTGCGATGCAACGCCGCCGCAAACGCCCCAGCGAGGCACTCTCATTCTGGAGCATCGACGGCTGGACGGTGGAATTATACTACCAGAAGGACGTCAAGACTCCGGACGGCAAAGTAACCCATACCTACACGAACCGCCTGACGGCCGTTGTCGTGATAGATGCCACCTGCAACTATCCGGTAGGGTATGCCATCGGGGAATGCGAGAGCGTGAAACTGATAGCGGCAGCAGTCAAGAACGCCATCGACTATGTACATGACACGTTGGGCGATTCTTACCGGCCCTACCAAATCCAGAGCGACCACTACGGCATCAAGTCGATGAGTACGATTTACAACGATGTGGCGGAGTACTTCACTCCGGCAAGGGTCAAGAATGCAAAGGCGAAGCCGATAGAACCTTATTTCCGCTACCTGAACGAGAACTATTGCCAGCTTTACTTCGGAAACTCCAATTGGAGCGGTTTTGGGGTAAAGACCCGGCAGAACCGGCAGCCGAACATCGACATCCTGAACCGGAACAAACGGCAATTCCCCGACCGGGAGGGCGTCATCCAGCAAATCCATTGGATATTCCAACAGGAGCGCGAAAAGAAGATGCAGACCTGGCTGACGGCTTGGAACCGGATGCCGACGGCAGACCGCCTGACGCTCAGCCGTGAAAACTACCTGCTGAACTTCGGACTGCGTACCGACCGGACCATCCGGATGCACGCCGGCTGCCTGGAACCGACCCTGCTGGGCAAACCAAGGGCGTACGACACGTTCGACATCGGTTTCCGCCGGAACCCGTTGCAGAGCTGGACGGTGATGTACGACGACCGCGACCTATCGACTATCCTCGTGGCCGACGAAACCATGAAGCAACGCTACATTCTGAATGCCGTACACGAACAACCGATGGCACTCCGCGACCGACAGGAAGGCGATTACGAGGCACACCGGCAGATAGACCGCTTCAACAAGGAGGTACTGGAACCGTCCGTCATCGAGACAGTCAACAAAAACGAGGCCATCGTGATGAACCTGCTCCAGCAGACTCCGGAACTGGAGGGCTGGCGTGCGGTCAATATGCTGACCGACAGCCAGGGGCAGCAGAAAGCCTACCTGCAGCACGCTTCGCTTATCAAGAGCGAAGAGGATTTGGTGGCTGAAATGGACGAAAAGCTGAGTTTAAACCCCGCTAAAACGGTGGCTAAACAGCAGCGGAAGGCAGAGAAACAAGCCCGCCGACAGTCCGAGAAGGCTTACGAAGAATATGCTTTATCCAAAATAGACTTTTCTAAATTCGAATAAATATGACAACAGAAGAAAAACAGACAATAGTAAAAGCCGCTCAGGCTTATATGGCCGACAAGGGCATCAGCCAGAACGAACTGGCCAAGCTGACCGGCGTCAATGCCAGCTATCTCAGCAGCATCATGAAGGGCGTGTTCACCTTCACCAACAGCCGGACGGGAGAGGAATCGCCCATCGCCGACAAGTGGTTCCAAGCTATTGCCGACCGCATCGGCGTCAAGCTGGAGAAAGAGTACTGGCCGCTGGTCAGGACGGAGCAGTTTATCGACATCGTAAAGGAGCTGACCGAAGCAAAAGAGGCGGCCTCGACACGCATCATCGTGGGCGAAACGGGCTGCGGTAAGAGCTACACCGTCGACCGCTTCCGACAGGCTTATCCGCAAGGGACGTATGTCGTAACCTGCAACCAGAACGACACCATCAGTGACCTTGTCCGCAAGATACAAAAGGTATTGAAGGTCTCGTTCGACGGCTCCGTTTCGTACCGCATCGACCGCATCAGCATGGAGCTCTCGCGCATCGCCGACAACGGCCAGCGCCCCGTCCTGATATTCGATGAGGCCGAGTACCTCTCCACGCGCGGCCTGCTCTCCATCAAGACCATCTACGATTACCTGAAGGGCATCTGCGGCATCGTGATGATTGGGACGGACGACATCCTGAACAAGCTGGAGCGCACGAAGCGCAAAGAGGGAATGCCCCAGTTCATCCGCCGTTTCAAGGCCGGAATCCGGAACGTGCGCCCCATCGACCGCACCTTCTCGAAGTTCCTCGACGGCAAAGGGTACGCCAAAGACCTCGTCAAGCTCCTCCGGCTCAATGCCGACAATTACGGCGAGCTGGCGGACTATCTGGAACCGGCGCTCCGCGAGGCCGATGCACAAGGCAAACCACTCACCAAAGAGTTTTTTGAATCGATGTTTTACTTACAAAATAGATAAAGAATCATGATACGGTACAAGAAAAATGTATTGCCCACAAAGGGCATCAAAGCACACCCCATGCTGGGCAAGACAGTATCAACCAAAGAGATAGCCCAAGAGATCGAGAAAACGGTGGGCATCCCGATGATACGGACCATGAGCGTACTCAGTGCTTTTGTAGAAATGGCCTATAAGTACATGGAAGAGGGGGAGCCGGTATCACTTGATGGGTTCGGGACGTTCAAGCCTGGGCTTTCGGTGGAAGGGGAAAAAGTGATTGCTAAAAAGGTGAACCTGATTGCTTCGGCTGCGATGAAAAGGAGACTGAGGTCTTTTCTTACGACTGAAATGGAAGATTAATATCCCGGAACGGTTCAACAGAGGCGGTCCGATTCCGCCTCCGGGAACAACGCGAAAAGTATAATTAAAAAACAACAACATCATGGACACGAAGAAAAAGAAACCGACGCACGCCCTTTTTTGGTCGCTCCTCCGGGAGACGGAAGGGTATAACGAGGCCTACAAAGAGGTTATGAAGGAGGGCATCGTCCACCAGTACAGCGGCGGGCGCACTATGTCGCTCAGCGAGATGTACCGCCTTTACCCGGCGGAGTACAGCCGGATGATTGACGCCATGAAGGGCGACAGCCTCCAACGCCAAACGCGTTACGAGGCATCCCGTGAGCGGGCAGCCAAGCGCGTCATCGCCGCCATCGCGACGTGGCTCGACCGGCAAGGGTACACCTTCCTGTGCCGACAGGAAAAGGTGCGCTACATCCTCTCCGTCGCCTGCCGCGCGGCCAACTGCGGGAACTTCAACGCGATACCTGAGTCGAAGCTGACCGCCATCTACAACCTGTTCTGCCGCAAGAACAGTGTGGACATCAACGGAGACCCGATTATTGACCATGCTATCAATAAGAACTAAAATGATACGAACAGACCGAAAATACAACCAAAAGAAGGCAGATGACCGCACCGCCCGCATCGCTGCCATGGAGCAGGAGCGCGACGAACTTGTAGACCGTATGTTCGACCACCCGGAGCTCTGCACCGAAGAGAATATCCGGCGCGTCAACTACCTTTCCTCGCAGGTCGAAATCATGCGGGGCAAGATGATTTATAACGTGAATATCAACTATTAAAACAGAATATATATGGAAACAGTAGATTTAAGCAAGCTATCAAGCAAGGAATTGGCAGAGTTATTGGAACAGAAACGTAAGGAAGAACGCGAGGCGGGCATCAAGCGGCGCGAGGCTTACGAGGGCATCCGGGCTGAGGTGGTGCAGGGCGTGGAGACGAAGGTTCGCGCCGTCTGCATCGAGGTGCAAGGGCTGCACCAGTATTGTCTTGCGGAACTGACCGCCTTCCGCCAGACGATGGCAGAGTACGGACAGCTGAAGCGGGGCGACGCCCAGATGAGCTTCACCGTGCAGGAAGGGAACTTCAAGGTCGAGGTCAAATCGAATAAGGTGAAGAAGTTCGATGAGCGGGCCGATGTGGCCGCCAGCCGCCTAATTGACTTCCTCCAGACTTGGATTCAGGGCAAGGAGGACGGGGCGGAAAATCCGATGTACCAACTCGCCATGACGCTCCTGGAGCGCAACAAGAACGGCGATCTGGATTACAAGTCAATTAGTAAACTCTATGATTTGGAAAGCCGGTTCGATGACTCGGAATACTCCGCCATCATGGCCCTGTTCAAGGAGAGCCATCTGGTAGAGGGCACGGCCACGAACTTCTACTTCTACGAGAAAGACACGTTAGGCGTATGGCGGAAGCTGGAACCAAGTTTCAACCGGATGTAAAGCGTGCCAAAGTCGTAACCCTGCAGCCGGGCAGGTGGATATATGTCTGCCCCTGCGGGTTCCCTTACCAGGCAATGCGGCTCAGCCGGACAAACACGAAGGTCGGGCTGTATTGCGTCAAATGCAAACAAGAAATCGGTAAATATTACAGAGTCATGGACGAACGATTAGACTTCAACGAAAACTGGAACGGCAAGCTGAATTGCCAGTGCTTTACCGTCATCCGGCTGCATCACCCGATAAAGAACTGCGTCGGGGCGATCAAGCAAATCTACCTCAAAGACCGGTACAAGGGCGATGCCAAGGTGATGCACTGCGTCTCCCTGACTATCGACAAGATAAACCTTGCGATGGCAAAACTCGACAGCGGACTTCTGCCCGACGAACTCCGGGCAAAGCTCCGTGAACAGTACAAGAACCATCGCCCCAATTGGGCAACCCAGCCCCTGGACTTCCTCGTGCTGGAGTACCTGAAGGATTCTAAGGAACCTACCCTATTTTAATTGTAATTATCAATTGTCTATTGAATAAAATGAGTACACAGAAACATATTATCGAGGTAACCCCGCCGAAGTACGAACAGGTACACGAACGGATGGAATTCCGGAACTATACCTGCCCCGTCTGCAACGGACGGGGTGGGTTTACCGAAGAGGTCAGCCACGACCACTATCAGACAAAGACCTGCGACTATTGCGAGGGAACGGGCAAGGTAAAGGCTGAGGTAACCATTAAATGGAGGGCAGATTATGGGGAATAAGCCCATCAAAAACGTCCTTATCCGCAGCCTGACCGCCGAAGATAACCAGACCATCCAGGCGGTGATGCAAGAGACTGGATGCTATCAAGCCTCCAAAGCTCTGCTCCGTACCGCCTACGCTTACCTTCGGCTGGTTGCCCTTAGCCACCGGCAAACGGCACGCATCAAGCAACTGGAAGCCGAAAACCGGGTGCTCCGCCAGAGTACCGCCGCCATTGTGGAGGCAGTGCGGAAAGTGGAAATATTAATGACAAATAATGACTAAGTATGATTTTTACTCACCACATTGGTCGATTATTCTTTTTAATTCGTAATTTTGCGGACTGAATAAAATAAAATGATATGAACGAAAATAATCTTATGGCTATCCGCTATTTTTTAGAAGAGTATGACTTTTTTAAGGATCACCGTGAAGGTGTGGATTTTAAAGCAACAATTGAATATACGGAATCCCACCTTAAAAAAGAAGCTTCTGTTTTAATAAACAAGGGGAACAGTAATTATGGTCAAATAGATTTAATATCCAATGAATTTGATTCGGATGATGTTCATAAAGGATTTAGTCCTAAATATCAAACTTATAAGTTTGATAATAAAACGAAGTCCCTTATTATTAAAGGGACTTCTTATAAAGATAGACAACCATATACGGTTATAATAACACCCCTCTTGAACTAGAAAAATACCTCACACGAAGTAAATTTCAAATGGGACACGTTTATATTTAAATATGAGCTTTAAATAATATATATTCATATATTTGTATCTGATTAAATATATTCTCAGCTTTAAAAGGTTCAATAATATTAGGGTCTTTCACAAAGAAAAACTCTTGTTCTGTATCCCAACCTATAACTATTGCATGAAACTCTTTAGTTGAATAAGGATAAAGAGCCATTAATAATCTATCATCTTGTTTGAGGCTATTCTTTACTCTGTCTATTGTGTCCGATGAAACAGGTTCTACTAAGAACTCGGAATAAAAAACATCACAAATTTCTCTTGTTCCTAATTCATTTTTCTCATGCAATTCTTTGATATAATCAAATCCCCTCTTATTTATAGGCAAGCAATACGCATGGTATGCTTTACAAATTTCTTTTTCTCGATCTTTTTTGGACAATTCTTCTGGTATGTTCATATAATTGCAATAATCACCAAGTAACTTCTCAACGTCAAGCTTATTCCGAGAAAAGTAATTTATAATTATACTATAACTTGATAACACACAACATGGTCCTTCTTGTTTAAATTGTTTGTCAATGTCTCTTAAATTAGCCATAAGTAAAATATATTATTTCCGTACAAATATACTACATATCTCAAAATCTTTGTTTTTTGAAAGTGATTTTTTGCATCCTGTCCCATATCTCGCTTACTTTGCAGTATTGGTAAGGTTGTTTAGGTTATTTAATTGGCTTTTTTGACATGGGATTCCACAAGAACACATTGCGGCGAATCGACCTGGTATGCGACATTGTCCGCAAACACTACGAACCGGGGCGGCGCGACCGCTGCTACAAAGAGGTGTGGCGGCGGTACGTCAACCCGGTTTATCCCATGTGCTACCGGACGTTCCTTAACTACATAGGTGTCAATACCGAATTGGAACGGCGACGGAGCGAAGAGGCGCAGCTATCCCTCTTTTAAGGTAAAGCCTGTCTCAAACGTCATGCTGTATTCGCGGATAAAGTCCTGCCGGTTGGTCCGGTAAACAGCTTCCAAAGAGAACCGTTTGAAGGTGTCCCCGCTTAATCCGTTCAACACCTCACTAATGTCTTCCAACAGGTCGAATATGGCAAATGCCCGGTTCCGGTAGGATTCTGGAGCCGCCACATTCCCGGTAACGCTTGGCGCGTCGGCAATACGGACTACCAAGCTGACAACCGCTTTCCTCCGGTCTTTGGCTACTACATTATAACTTACTCTGTCTATACTAATCAAGGCACAAGGGAACTTCACCGGCGGCATGGTTTCGTAATAATCCAGCTGCCCCCAATCTTCGCTAATGTATTGGAGTTCCGCAACCTGTTCTTTAAGCCGCTGCATAACGGCATTTAAAATCGTTTTCATACTTATTTCTTCTTTAGGTTCAACATCTGTTTGATTTGCCGGTCGGCCACCTTTTTGATATTTTCCTTGACGATACTGTCCACCGCCGCATCTACCACAGGATGCCTGCCGATAAAGGGACGTGCTGGCATGGTAATGGTTCGTTGGATACGTTTCGCAAGAGCCATGCGCCGGAACTTTTCATCTTTGCTTTTCCGGTAATTTGCCCAAGCCCAGCGGCGCATCTTTGGCGTTGGAACGATACTCTGCCGGATTGAACCACCTTCGTTATGGATAGTAGCATAGGGCGTACTGCTGGTATAGGTAAGGGTGTTGCCATCAATATGCGGCATGATGCTATGCCTTAAAGCCCCTGTCCGTTCCAGCATGGAACCGTCTCTGGGGTGATAATCCGGGCTCAATGGCACCCACGGCCGGTCGAAGAAGGCTTTGCGCTCAAAGTTCTTGTCAAACTCATCGGTAAGTTCCACACGGATATCGTCCATGATGTTTTTTTTCAGATTGCTGTCTATCATATATCAATTATATTTTGTAAGTTTGCAGAAAATATATCCTATGGCAAAAAAAACATTACCACAAGCAGTAAAAGATCTATTGTCAGAAGCCGGAATTCCTAACGCCGTTTATGTCGGCGAATGGGAGAATCAAGCTGTTTATCATCCTGTATTTGGTGATGGTCAACCCCCTGTCGGTTTGCCCAGCTATATTCTTTATGATGATGGTACAGCCCGTTGGACAGAACCCGGAGAAGGTTTTAAGATTCTGGAGCACTTCATGGAAGAAGGGCAGTCCTAAACCTTATGTACTACCTCTCCAATAAGTTCTGTATTCACCAACATATTATCCACACGTTGAATGGCAATACCGTACCGGGTACTCAATGCTTTCAGGTAACGTTCCCAGCAATGATTATCCCCCGTTTGCGGGTCATAAACAGATAACGTCCCATCCGGTAATCTTTCAGCTGTAAAGATATGCCCGCTATATTGGTTCCAAACCACTGTAATGTGATAGCGTCCAACCTCTTTAGTGGCTTCCAGAAAGTTTTTCTCCAGTATTTTCTTACTTGTTCTAACGTTTCCTCTTGCCGTGATCCCGGAATCGCCAAATACTCTTATCTTTTCCGGCTTTTCTCCGGTTTCCGGGTCAATCCAAATCAGATTTGTATCGAAAGATAGTTTATAAGGAATGCAACCCTGCCCAGTATTGCCAAAGGCCTCCACGTCAAACCCTCTCCGCCTTAGCTCATAAGCCACTACACAACTTTGACAATTGATTTGATAAGCCCTGCTTTGTAAATAATTCGGATTAGGTTTATTTCCGTCAGCCTGTTCAAAATTCATCTCAAAACCTTTCTTAATACCCAATACTTCTTCCGTCTTGGCTATGTTGTTCAGCCATTTCTTTTCCTCTTCGCTTTTTCCAGTTAATATATCTGTAATCTTCCTTTTCAGCGATTCGCTTACCTCATAATAGGGATGGTGTGGCGGGAAGATGACCTGCTGCTTACCGGGATTATAGCGGAAAATAGCGGCTTTGTTCACACCATTTTTCCCGGCCTGATAAGTAGCTTCCCTACCTTGTTGGATGGCGGTCGCGCTGTCCGATTCCGGATATTTGCCTTTACGCACCTGAACCACCGTGCAGCGGCATCGCCAACCATTCGGCGGAAAGAACTCATCCCAGAACGGGTCGGATGGCGGAAGGGTGATACCATGCAGCACACGGTGTTCGGGGCGGACGCGGTTGTCGTGTGCCGTCCGGTATTGCAGGTTGTAGCGGTCGCCATCCTCCTCGAACTCCTTCCATTTGGCAGCCATCTCTGCCGAAGCCTGTGCGAAGATATACTCCGCTTTCAGCCAATGCCGGTTATAATCCTCTTTAATCGCTGTTATATCACGATAAAAACGGTCGAAACTCTTTATGAGTCCTTTTTCATCCACTAATAATGCTGCTGCCTCTTTCAGTTCTTGATAGGTTTTGAAGCCGGAAAAAACGAAGACATCGTTGCGCAGGTGCTCCGCCATGACGGTGGGGATGACACCGCTTTGAACAGATGGAGTAATCGCACTGGAGAAGGCCGAAATATACTCATCGAGCAACTTCCGAATAGCCTTATCTGCAAGCATTTCCACTGTAAAACCATTTTCCTCATAAATATGCTGGAACGCTTCCAAAAGAATGTTTTCGTCTATATTTACATTATCTGTCCCATCCATTGCCAGCATTTCCAGCCTGTCCCGGTAAAGGTTGCTAATCTGGAGATGCCGCCCCGCGACTGCGGCGGGGCTCATCCGAAAAAACCTTCCTGCGTGCCCCGTTTGCCGGTTACTTCGATACCGAACTTGGTGCGGATCCAATCCGGGTCTATCTCGTAATACTGCATCGCTTGGGCGGTACGTTCCCAAAGCTGCCCGGTGTCCTCCTCGCTGTTGAACGAGAAACGCAATCCGTCAGGCAGGAAGCCCAAACGGAACAGAGCCGGAAGGACGGTACTGTTCATATAGTCCTCCACGAACCGCTTGTCGGAATTGACGTACTTTTCCAGTTGTTTCACCGCTACCTCTTCTTTGCTCCGGTTGCCGTTCTTGGTATCTTGCCCAATTTGGGCTCCACTAACGAGGAGCGACATTTCCGAGTTGCAAAGCGAGATAAGGTTGTTATAGACATCGCCGTTCGTCGAGACGCCGCTGGCGAACTGGAACTCTTCTTCGGTATCGATAATGAAGTAGGCCGCCGAACCCATGTCGCGTAGCATCTGTTCGGCGCGGTCGAGCATGGCCGGGTCTTGTGTGTTGGTCTTAATGTAACGCGGAGGAATGCCGTAGATTTCGCATAGCTCACTCCAACACGAATGGGCGAACTTCTTGAACAGGGCGTGCGGTACGGCCTTGTTCAACAACCCATAGTTGCGCGGCGAACCGAACTCCACGACGTAGGTACCATATTCGCGCATTTCCCGATAATAGATACCCGCGTCGGCGGTGCTGTCGAAGAGGAACAGCCCCTCTTCCGGCACGACATTCTGGCGTGGAATCAGCGTAACGCCTAAACAGCCTATCTCTGAAGCCGAGAACTCCACCAGCGAATGCCCGTAGAATATAGACTCCAGCATGTAGCGCAAGAGGAGCGGGAACCATTCCGCCTCAGAGAGCAGTCGCGTTGCCCCTTCGTCCACCTTATCGGCCGCATCCTTCAGGCTGAACTCCGCCGAGAGCGTACGGCCGATGCGCTGCTCGATCTGGCTCGTGAGGAGCGCATCGAGCATGACGTCGGCATAAAGGTCCATCAACTCCCGGCGGCGGGGACGCTCCACGCTATCCGCTTGGCGCAGTGCCCGGCGCCAGCTTTCCATATCCTTGCGTACCCGGCTGATAGACTTCGGGACAATCTGCCTTACCAGCCCCTCCCGTTGTCTGACGCGGGGAATCGGCGTTTTCTGCCCTTTATTCCTGAACCGGTAATCATTATACTTTCTTTTTCTCATACTGCCTTATATTGAAGTTTAAACGGCGTTTAAACGCCCATTTACCATGAATGTGTGAACTTGCGGTTACTACCCGAGCGGAACACCCCGACGGGCTGCCCGCCGGTTTCCCGCAGCGGGAGGTCGGACGGGATGCTGCCGTCTTTCAGTTCTCGGAGATAGGCCATGTCGCGGTCGTAAGTTTCTTTGACACGGTTATAAAGGATATCTACATTGCAGCGGCGCACGAGGAACCAGAGCGCAATGTTCTTGCAAATCTCCACCAGTTCCGCGTCGCGTTCCTCGCCGGTCGCAGTGAAGATGCTGTCCACATCATACCGCCCGGATAGCAACCGGCGTACCCGTTTGACAGCCGCCAAGATGCACTGCTGTGCGATGCTGCTGTCGTAATCCGTTATCTCCTCCACCTTGTATTCGGCGGCGACGGTGCTTAGTTCTGATATTTCTATGAACATATAACTGTATAAAAATTAAAAGGTAAAACTAATTCGTCAATACTTCCAACTTGTCCTCCTTCCTATCCGATACGTCCCGGCACAGGCCATGCTGCGCTGGTTCAGCAGATAGACGGCTCCTTCGAGCGCATCAGGGGCATCGTCGTGCGCCTTGCTGCCTTTCTCGAACATCAGGAGCTGTTCCACCAGCTGCATCATGCCCGGTGCGTCCTTTTCCTTTTCGTTCAGGAGGATAAGCCCCCGTTCAAAGAGCGGCTGCATGGCTTCGATGCGGCTGAACTTATCCGGCTTCTTGCGACCGTCGCCCCGGATGGGAATCTGGTGGCCTGTGGCGTCGCCCACCTTGCGGAACTCGTCGAGCATCAAATCCTGGATGAAGTTGCTCTCCATGTAGTACATCACCGGGACGCGCCCTGCCACGTAGCGGTCTATCTCATAATGCCAGGCTACCATCGCCGAGACGCTGGTCTGGTCGGCGTACGCTTTCAGGACGTGATAAGCCCCCGTCCGCGTCTTGCCCACTAACATCGTCGCTTTGAAGTCGTTCGTAGCCGACGCCTTGAACGACGGGTCGGTGTAACAGATAAGCGTGCGGTACTCCTTCAGGGGTAGCATCCGTCCGTACCGGATATGCTTGCGAAGGAACACGGCGCCCTCGTTTATGGGGTTGTTCATGTACTCTTTCTGGAATCGGCGTTCGCCCATGTAGGTGCGAAGCTGCAGGATTTCCTCGCGGCTGTACTTCTCTTTCCAGGAAGGCTCACCGGAGGCGTCGAGAGCGTTCACGACGGTATGGTGCGTGTCCGGACGTTCGGCAAAGCGGGAGAGGATGCTATCCTTGCCGATGCGGTTACCCACCAGGACGAACCGCCCGCGTCCCATGTCCATTGCGCCGAGCAGGGCGGAAAGGCACCAGTCGAACGCCGTCGAGATGCGGGAGGGGTTGCGTACCATCTCATCGTCGTCGATGTCATCAATCACGATGTAGTCCGGCCGTTGCCCCCGGTTCTTGATGCCGCGCGGCGACTGACCCCGTCCGAGCGCCATGAAAAGCATCCCGTCTTTGGTCTTGAACTCGCCGATGCTCCAGCTTCCCTCGTCAATCTCGATACCGAAGTCCGCTCGGAGCAGGGTGTTGTATTGCAGCTCGCACTGGAGGTCGGACAGGAGCCGGTCGGCACTGTCTTCCGATTTGCTGACCAGTACCATGACGTATATCGTCCTCGCCTCCTGCACCATGAGCCAGATAGGAATCAGGAGGCTGATATGGGTACTCTTGGCATGTCCGCGAGCCCACTCGAAGACGGCACGGGTATGACGGTGCGCCTTCAGATATTTCGCCGCATCCAGCTGAAACTTCCCGCAACGTGTTATTTCTCCCGTCTCCTTATTGGTACAAAGGTGCGGGAAATAGGTCTCGACAAAGTATTGGTAGTCCTTACGAGCCCTTTCGATGCGGGCTTCCTTTGCTTCGCCGGTATCGGCCAGGCGGAAGTCTGCCGACAGGATGAGCTTCTTGCGCTCTTCCCACTGCTTCCATTTTTCTTTGGTGATTCGGTTCTTAGCCATTGTTGATACGCATTAAAAGGTACTTATCCTGATACTTGGTAAGCAGCTGGACGAACTCGGTCGTGATGGACCTGTCCGATGCGCTCTGTTCAATGATATAATCGCCGAACTTGGTCAGGATGTCCGCCACGTCATCCATCGTATAGCCACCCTTGATTTTTTCAAGCTGGCTGGAGAGCTTGGCGAACTCATCCCCATTAAAATCCTCCTCATTGTCCAACAACTCATTAATCTTCATGAGCGTCTTATTGATAATCTGGTCGCGGCTCACTGTCCGTGCCACACGTTTCAGTTCCCAGCCTCCATCATCCTTCCACTTGGATAATGTCTGCTGGCTGACGCCCACCCGGTCGGCAATCTCCTTTTGTGGGACACGTTGCATGTAAAGCAGGTAGGCATATTCATATTTCTGCGGGTCTTTCACCCTGATACCTGTCTTTGTATCTTTCTCTTTGGGGCTCATAATCTAAAATTTTAGGGCAAAGTTCAAGTAAATTAAAGTGGCAGTAAACCAAAGTGTAAAGAATTTCAACTCAGTTTTTTCCACATGCGGCCCGTTGGTAAGTTTGCGGTAAAAACAACGGCAAGCATGAACAAAGGTGAGTACATATTGAATGATGAGAGTGTAGTGAACAGCCACGGCTTTGTCCTCTTAAACGCAGCCGGACGGTTTGAACGCTTTAACGCCAATCCGGTGATGCTCTTCAACCATGAAGCGGATAAACTGATTGGTCAGATGACCGGACTTCGCGTGGAAGGGACAAAGCTGATCGGCACTCCCGTGTATGACGAAGAGGACGCGTTGGCCGCCAAATGCAAGCGGCAGGGCGAAAAGGGGTTCCTCAAAGGGTGCAGTCCCGGCATCATGATTTATGCAGTGGAGCTCCGGACGAACCCGAACGGAGAAGAACGCATCACGATAACGGACTGGGAACTGTGCGAGGTCAGCCTGGTCAGCGTCCCCAGCAACCGGAACGCGCTCCGTCTTTATAACGCCCAGGGAGAAGCTATCCCTGACGACCAGATAAAGCTGAGTATCGAATCATTATTAAACATCAATAACAAAACAGACGAAATGGACAAAATCATCTTAACGGCCGAAGCCTACGCAGCTCTCGGCCTCAAAAGCGCGGAAGCGGACGGAAAAGCCATATCCGCTGCCATTATGGAACTGAAAGCCCGCACGGAGAAAGCGGAGAAGGAATTGGAAAAGCAACGCAAAACACAAGCGGAAGCATTGGTGGATTTAGCTATCAGAGAAGGACGTATCACTGCGGATAAGAAAGAACAGTTTGTAAAACTTGCCCTTACCGACTTCGAAATGGCCAAGACCACACTGGAAGCTATCCCGGAAAAGGAAACACTATCAGGTAAAGTAACACACAGTACCGGCAAGGCATTTGCCACGAAAGACCGTGCCGAGTGGACCTACCTCAAATGGGCCAAGGAAGACCCAGAAGGATTGAAACGCCTGAAGGAAACCGATCCGGAAGCTTTCGAGGAACTAAAGAAACGAATTAAGTAACATTTAAACAACGATTAAACATGGCAATAGAAAAACAGATTTGGATTTCCATGCTGATGGAAGGATTCTACCCAAACCGCACGTTCCTGGCCCGTTCGGTGGACATGACGGCGATGGTGGAGTATAACAAAATCAATTTGGCGGAAGCCGGTGTCGATCCGGAAGTGCTGGTCGATAACACCACCTTCCCCGTGCCGACGGCCAGCCGCTCGGATACGGCGTTGGAACTCCCGCTCCATACGTTCGACACCAAGAATACGGTGGTTCGCAACGTGGAAGCGATGGAACTGGCTTACGACAAGATGGAGAGCGTGGTGCGCCAGCACCGCAATACCTTGCAGGCCAAGACGGCTGCTTTCGCGGCCAACAACTGGGCGCCGCAGACCAACAAGGAACTGACACCGGTAAGATCGACCAATGGAAACCCGAACAAGCAAGGGTTAAAGGCACTGAGCTTCCAGGACATCCTGGACATGGACGCCTGGTTTCGCTCGAAAGACATTGACCCCTCGACGATGGTGGCCGTCCTGAACCCGTACCATTTGGCAGACCTGATGGCAGAGGATATGAAGCTCTACAAGGAGATGCTGACCGGAAACAAGATTTTCGGTTTCGACCTCTATACTTTCAGTCAGTTGCCTTATTATAACGCTTCTACAGGCGCAAAGGTGGCGTTCGGAACGGCAGCCCAGAATACCGACACCCAGTGTTCGCTGTTCTATTGCGCCAATGAGGTGATGCGTGCGGATGGAGACATTGATGTGTTTGCCCGCTACAAGGATCCGGAACAGCGCGGCGACGTGATTGGCTTCCAGAAACGCTTTACGGCCCTGCCTATCCGGAACAAGTACCAGGCGGCCATCTATTCGGCGAAAGGGGCATAATGTGGAACGTGGTAAAAAGACAATTATGGAGCCAAGAGGAATAAGAAATTGTAACCCCGGCAATATCCGGCGGACAACGGATAACTGGCAAGGGCTGCGCAGCAAGCAGACCGACCCGGACTTCTTCCAGTTCGAGGCGATGAAGTGGGGCTACCGCGCCCTCATCCGGACCCTCCGGAACTACCGCCGGAAGCATGGTTGCCAGACCATCGCGGACTTTATCCGCCGCTGGGCTCCGGCGACTGAAAACGATACAACGGCCTACATTACCGCCGTGTGCCGGAAGATGCAAGTCCCGACTTCATTTGTTCCGGACGTGGACGAACGGGGTACGATGTGTGCCCTGGCCGCTGCCATCTCGGAGGTGGAGAACGGCGTCCCGGCACGGATGGAAGAGGTGGAAGCGGGATGGGAACTTTTAGATAATGAAAAATGAAGAAATAAGAATGAAGAATTATGAAAGCATTTAAAGCATTTAGATTTTTATGGGTGGCTCTGATGGCCATCGTATGTGTGCCTCTCATGGCACAGACCGTGGCGGATGTTCCGGCTACGGATTATGACGCGGTATTTGCATCGCTGGCGGCTATCGTGGCGGTGATTCCGGTTGTGGTGGAAGCGGTCAAGGCGCTGATTCCGAAACTGCCTTCATGGGCCGTCCAGGTCCTTTCCTGGGTGATCGGCATTGCGGTATGCATGTTCGGCTGGTGGCAGGAATTGGGATTCCTTGCCGGTCAGGAATGGTATATTGCCCTGCTTTACGGATTGGGCTCCGGCCTTGCGGCAAACGGCGTGGCAGATACGGGACTTATCCAGTGGATTATCGGATTGTTTGCTAAGAAGAAGGTGTAAGGATGGACTGGGATGCGTTGTTCAACTACCTGGGTACGGGCGGCGGGTTGATAGTCCTCCTGAACTGGCTGGCCGGCTTGCCGCTCCTCCGTAGGAAGCAGAAGCTGGATAGAGACGACGTGTCCCGCCAAATGGCAGCACGGGATAATGAGACGATTATCAGGCTATACGATGAAGTCCGGACGTTCCAGGAACGGCTGGCGGCCATCGAGGGTTGTATGGCGAAGATGGTGGTATGTCCTATTTATGGCCGTTGCCCTGCTCGCGACCTCGTGTCGGAGTACAAGCGGAAGTACTACTATCCAAAGGGCCGACAGCCTCCGATGGCAGAGAAAGGTTTCCATCGCCCTCGCAGCAATACCGGCAAGGACACTGGCATTCCAGATTCCGCCGGACAGCCTCCATAGCCTCCTCGAAGGCGAAAAGCTCACCAAAGAGGCGGACGGGCTGAGGCTAACGGCGGCTTGGGAGGATGGCTCGCTGAATCTCCAGGCAGAAACGGCAGGCATTCCCGCCCTGACCTACACGGCCGACGAAAGTATCGACCACATCCGGGACAGTTCTACCGGGCTAACGGAACAGAAAGAACCGGCGACGGTAGAGCTACTAGATAAATTAAAACCGGTACTAGCATGGAGCACAATCATATTATTCTTAGTATTCATTTTAATCATAAGTATCAGAATATGGCAAAGAAAGAAGGCGATTATGTAGAAGGCCGCGACCTCATGGTCTATATCTTCGAAACGGATACCTACAAGCCGCAGGCGGCAGCTACGAGCCACAGAATCACTTATAGTGGCGAAACGAAAGAACGTGTAACGAAAGATTCCAGCAACGGGGCGTTCTCGAACAAAAAGGTAACGAAGTTGAACGTAACCATCCAATGTGAAGCGTTGACACTGTTTGGTACCGGTAACGTCTATGAAAAGCTCCTGGCTATCATGAAAAGCCGTCAGCCGGTCAAGCTCAAATATGGATACACGGAAGAAGCCGGAGGAGCAAGCAGCAGCTATGAGGAAGGCATGTTCGTCATCACCAGCCTGGAGCAATCTTCACCGGCTGACGATGACGCGACTTATAGCGCAACGTTCGAGAACGATGGCAACGTGGAAACGAAAACGGGAAGCGCGGGTTAAGGAAATACGAATTTTTGAATGAGAATTAAGAACTTATAATCAAAAACAGAGAATGAAACAGGTAACAATCAACGGGACAACCTATCCTTGCCGCCTGACTGTAGGCGTGCTGAAGCGTTACAAAGACCAGACAGGCAAGGAAGTAGAAGACGTAAGGGATATTTTTTCCATCAGCGAATTGCTTTTTATGGCACTCCAATCTACATGCAGGAAAGAGAAAGTGCCATTGCCTTATGCTTCGGCAGAGGAACTGATGGATGATTTGGACTTATCAGAAATGAACGGCATTACGGAGTCCCTGTTCGGTAAAACAGATGGTGGCTGCGAAAAAAAAACGGAAACAGAGGAATTAATCAAGTTATCGGTTTTGCCGTCGGAGTAATCGGACTCTCGCTCCATGATACTTATGCCCTTACGCTGGATGAACTGGCTGTTTTGGTAGAAGAATGGGACAAGCACGAAAGGACACGCTTCCAAACATCATGGGAACAGGCACGCTTTATTGCCCATAAGATACTGCTTCCGTATGCAAAGCGGGGCGGTCTGAAACTGACAGACATCGCCCGCTTTGACTGGGAGCCAGAACCGGACATCAAGCCGGTGCAAAAAGAGGATATAAACAGAATGTTGAAACAATTTGGAGATAGTTAATGGCTGATTCGCAGTTATATAAATTAACGGTACAACTGGAGGACAGGGCAAGCATAGCTACCCGGAACATCCAGCGGGGGTTGGACGGTGTTTCCCAAAAGGCAGTCCAGGCCGCTGGCAGTGTGTCAAGAGTAGGCGAGTCCCTCCAACAAGCGGCGACGGTGGCACCCCGCTTCAATATGCTCGGAGCTTCGTTACAGCAGGTTGTCCGGGAACTTCCGGCATTCAGTATGTCCCTCAATACGGGATTCCTTGCCATTTCGAACAACTTGCCTATGTTGGCGGATGCTATTTCTGGAGCCCGACGGGAGAATGCCGCATTGATAGCTTCCGGACAAACGGCCATCCCAGTCTGGCGGCAGGTGGCAAGCTCTTTGCTTTCCTGGCAAACAGCATTGGTATTGGGTGTTACCTTGATGTCGAGCTATGGAAAAGAAATCGTCTCCTTCGTTGCATCGCAGTTATCGTTAGGTAAAGGCATTGACGCTGCCTCCGAATCCCAAAAGCAACTGAACGACGCTTGGAAGATCGGCGTGGAGAATGCCCAGAAGGAATTGACCTCTCTGAAGGTGCTCTACTCCGCAGCTACAGACGATACCCGCAGCCGGAAGGAACGGCTCGATGCGATCAAGCAGCTGCAAACCGAATATCCGGCTTACTTCGAGAATCTTTCCAATGAAAGCATCATGGCGGGCGATGCTGCCGATGCTTATACCCGCCTTGCCCAGAGCCTGACCGATGCAGCCATTGCCCGCGCCTCGATGGACAAGATGACCGAGAATGCGACCAAGCTGCTCGACCTAAACGATCAAAAGGAGGCATTGGAAAAGCAACTGGCTCCGGCCAAAGCCCTGCGCGACCAATTGATGGACGCCCCTATCATAGGAGAAGGTGGAGCTCAAGCCCTTAACAACTCTATCATAAGGGTGGCACGCCTGGAAAGCTCCTTGAAGAGTGTTACTTCGGAAATTGATGCGTTGAATGCGGCCAACGAGAAACTATCGAAGGGAATTAATGTCTCCTCACTTACCGGAGGCGGGAAAGGCTCGACCGGGAAGGAACTCAACACGAACCTTGCTACCATCGGCGGCCTAACCAACAAGATAAACGAACTGAAGGAGGCGCAAGGAAAGGCTTCCGCCGAGCAGGCTATCAACTTGGAGAAGGAGATACGCCTATACCAAGAGCGATTGAACCTCCTACAACGTACTATTGCCATCGGGGCAGCAGGAAATCTGGCGGATAGTAATTATAAAGATACACTTAATGCCCCCGATATGTCCGGCGTGGATGCTCCGGCTGAGATAGCTATCCCGATAATCTTCGAGATGAGCGAGAACCAACTCCAAGAGAACCTGCAACGGATGCGACAGATGTTTTCGGATTCCATCCCGGAATTTAATTACACGGAATCGGCATTGTCCGGACTGAACTCCATCGCCACGGTTGTCGGCAACCTGTCCGGCGTGTTGAATGATTCCGCCGGAGCTTGGGCGCAATGGGGAGCTACGGTCATGCAAACCATAGCACAGGCTATCCCGCAAATCATAGCTTTGGCGAATACGCAAATAGCTGCCTCCGTCCAGCAGACGACAGCCAATACCGCTGTGGCGGCTTCCGGTGCGGCGGCTTCAGTAGCATCCATTCCTATTGTGGGATGGGTGATGGCAGCCGGGGCAGTAGCTTCTATATTGGCAGCATTGGCATCCATACCCAAACCGAAAGCATTGGCTAAGGGCGGTATTGCTTACGGTCCTACGTTGGCATTGGTAGGGGAATATCCCGGAGCAAGCAGCCGACCGGAAGTCATTGCCCCATTGGATAGGCTGCAATCATTAATCCAACCGGCACAACCGGATTTTAGTAAGCTGTATGTGGAAACAAAAATTCGGCAGGGGGACTTGTATATTGCCGTAATGGGAGAAGACTATAGAAGAAGGAGGACAAGATGAGCATGAATCTTAGATATGAAGGAGGCTTTTACAGCCACTCGGATGTGCTGTATGAAGTGAAGATATACCAAGAGGGGTACTCCGGGCAGGCTACTCAGGTAGCATTTGCCGAAGAGCCTCTATCGATTGAGTGGCAAGAAACGGACAAGCTGGAGCCGGTGCAATCCTCTTCAGCTACGTTGCACCTCTTCTCGGACGGCGACCGCCAGTTTGTGGATCTCTATACCATCAAGGCTGGGAATGTTCGGATGGATGTCTATCGGGAAGGAACGCTGTATTGGAGTGGAACGCTCGACCCGGAACTTTACGAGGAACCATTTGCCTACGAGGATAGGTATGAGGTGGAGCTTACATTCTCCGATCTGGCCATCCTCGACCGCCTGAACTTCACCGGTACAGGATTTAAAACACTCAGAGGAATTATTACGGAGGCATTAACGTCATCAGCAATTAACTATAGTTCCATCGTTGAACATGTAAGCACAAAGATATTCTCTACATCTTCTTTCAATGCTTTGGATTCCGTTGCGGTGCAGAGCCAGAACTTTTACGATGAAGACAGTGAGGCGATGTCGCTCCGGGAAGTCCTCGATGAGACGTTGCGACCCTTTGCGCTTAGGCTGATTCAGAAAGCGGGGAATATTTACCTTTATGATTTAAACGCCCTTTATTCAGCATTTACGCCTGATGCTGTTGAATGGGATTCAGATGATTCCACGCTGTCTGTAGACAAGGTATATAATAATGTGAAACTCACCTATTCTCCTTACGAACAGACCACACTCCTTGAGGGAAACGTTGAACCGGACAGCGTAGACGGGCAGCGTCTAACGACTTGGTTCAGCACCGAGACGAGTGATGCCGAAGAGATAGGATTCTATACCCATCTGTCCGATACAGCCAAGGGAATGGAGAAAAACGCTCAGGCGAAGTTCTACCGCATTGAGCCGGTATATTCCGGTGAGGAGGAAACTGGAGTTGCATGGACAGTGGAAACATTTCCGTCAAGGAACTCTGGAAACTATACAAGCTATGTACAGCAACCATCATCAACTATCGGTGCAATGCTGATGAAAGTGCCCGATACTCCCTATCTGGCCAATATCGGCACACACAGTTCGGATTACCGATTAAAGGTGTCTCTTAACCTTCTGTTCGATCCGCGCTACAACCCGTTTGAAGACGCATCACTGACCAATGAGGAGGGGAACTACAGCGAGCAGCAGGATCGCGCCAATTTTGCCTATGTGCCGATTAAACTCACCTTGCGCAGTGAGCAGGGCACAGCTCTCTACCATTACGAGAACAACGCCGTTAAGGAGAGCGAATCGTTTGCCAATCCTGGAGAGCGTGCTTACTGGCGAAGCGGTGAAGCCTCATGGGGTGATGCGTGGCTATGTTGGTACCAAGGAAACAGAAAGAACGAATCCGGACTTGGAGGATGGCAGCAGAACAAGCAGATTATCGGCTATTACAGAGATGGACTTCCTGCGCTGTTCGACAAGCGTGGAACAGGAGAATTGATTAACCTGCCTCCGGTAGGCGGTTATCTGGAAATGCAGGTAGGAACGGGTATACCTATCTATGATTACGGGAAAGAGATAAAGCCTGCCAACTATGATCAGTGCCGTTGGATGCTCCTAAAAGAACCAAAAGTAGAGTTTGTGGAGAAGACGGGGAACAGCATATCTGCCAAAGACATCGAACTTACAGCATGGCTCAACCGCGATGCGAAAGAATCGCTGGAAATCGATACTGTATTGGGAACGATGTCTGACCCATCTCCTGCCGCGCTTGGGCAACTGTTCGATACGTCAGACTATTCCGTCCGCAACAGCTTTTACCGCGCCGGTACAACAGATTTACTGGAGAAGCTACTTATCGGCACGGTCTACACGCAATATGCCACGCCGCACAAGGTCTTGAACGGAACAACGGCGCTCCTACCGACCTTCACAACCTACACGGATGCTAACGAGCCGGGCGTGTACATACTTCTTAGCGAGACGCAGAATCTGCGCGAGGAGCAGAGCCAAATCAAGATGGTGCAATTTGAAGAGGATGATTACGAAGGAATAGAATATGTGGAAAATTAACCGTTAAAAATTAGACAAATTGGCAACGAGACAATATACATACCAAACGAGATACTTGGCAGCCACGCCGCGCAATAAACGGCTGACAGAGGGCATACAATCAGCAGCCCAATCCGGTGGCGGAGGCATAGGATATATTCCTTCATCTGGTCCACAATACTGGCAACTTGTGACAACAGATACGGAAGGAAATTCCCTGCCGGAAGAGCAGTATTATCTTACTCCTGTTTCCGGAGTACATCTGCACATGCCCGGTGATGTGGTGGCGTATGCCGTTAACCCTACAGGACAAAATCAGCTCCCTATTTCTACCGACTACAACACGACCGGGCTATTCCGTGCCAAGCAGGGAGGAGGACTGCTGTATGATTCAGCAGCTAACGCATGGTATGTAGACTCTGATTTCCAAGGAGGTGGCGGAGGTATTGACGAGGAACAGCTTGCCGCATACCTAACGAACAACCAGTACGTTACGCAGAAGTATCTGACAGACAACGGGTACTTGAAACTTTCGTCTCCGTTGACGGGTTACGAGAAGCCTACTGGCTATACGCCAATAACGGCTACCGACACATTGTTATCGGCTATCGGAAAGCTAGAGGCGAACTTCGGCAATTACGTGGATTTGACAACCAATCAGACGGTAGGTGGCGTCAAGACATTAACAGAACGGATCCTATCGCAGAAGGACGTTGTCTGCTACGCATCTGCGGATGAAGGCGACTTGGGACTTCCTGTTACCGGATATTCGACTACCGGACTTGTGCGCATCCAGCAGGGAGGAGGCATCGTGGTGGATTCGTCCGGTATCATATCGATTGACCCGGACTATGCCGGCGGAGGAGGCGTCAGCTTTACTCCGGGTTCGGCATTGGAGCTGACATCAGGAGGCATATTGAACGTCCTTATCGGGACCACATCGGGAACGGTATGTGCAGGTAATGACAGCAGGCTGACAACCGCATACAACAACAGCCATACCCACAGCAACAAGTCTGTTATTGATGGAATAACATCTACCAATGTGTCGAACTGGAATTACGCTTACAGCTTAGCTCATTCGCACAACAACAAGTCTGTTCTTGACGGAATCTCTTCTTCGGACGTGAGCAGCTGGGACAGTGCTTACAGCCTCCGTCATTCGCATAGCAACAAGAGCTACTTGGATGTGATAAATCAGAACCTCTCTACGGGATCATCGGTAACTTTCCTCCGGGTCTTCGTCAGCGATGATGGCGGTACGTGGCGTATGCAGGTGGAACCATCGGGCAGGTTGTCTTTTGCGCTGGGCAGCACGACTAAGGCGTATATAGACAACAGTAATATCGTGTCTATGGGAGATGTCGTTGCCTACGGTACGGGAAGCACTTTGTCCGACTTCGTGCCGGTTGCCACCACTTCCACTTACGGATTGGTTCGTTATGACGGTACTACCATAGGCAAGAACTCCAGCGGACAGCTGTATGTTATTAGCGGAAGCTCTGGAGGTGGAGGTTCGTCTGTAAGTTGGGGAACGAGCTCAGGCAATACCATTTACCTTTATGTTGACGGAGTAAGTGAACGTCTTGTATTGGCATCCGGTATTACGGTTTCCGGATCAGGCTCTCAGTACCGTACTGTTAACTTGGTAGGCGCAGAATTAGACCTGAGTTTGAACGGTCATACTCATAGTCAATACCTGACCAGCCTTAGCCGCAGCACGACCGGCAGCGGGAATGTGGTTACGAATGTTACGGTATCGGGCGGTACGATTACGGTAGCGTTCGGCAATGTGTCGGGCGGAGGCACATCGGTGGCGTGGGGTACTGATACTGGCAACACGGTATATCTTTCGGTAGCAGGGACGCAGAAGCAGCTGACCCTTGCCGGAGGATTTGCCGTAAACAGATACAGCAGCTACGCTGAATTGAAGATAGCCGGAGCTACTGTTGATGTCAGCCTTAACGGGCATACACATAATTATATTTCGAACATCACATACACCACTACAGGAAGCGGGAATGTTGTAACAGGAGTTACGGCGACAGGGAACACGGTAAGGGTAACGTATGGGAATGTATCAGGAAGCAATTCTTGGAATGGAGGCACGGTGAGTAATACGATACAATGCCCGTACCTTCGAATCAATACTTCTTCGTCCACTTATCGATTGGCCGTAAATGGTACCTCTAACTTTAACGGACAAGCCACCTTCACTGTAACGGCCATATCCGGAAACTGTTTGATCGGTACATCTTCATCGAGTTATAAATTGGCCGTGAACGGTAATATGGTTGTAACCGGACGTATTGACGAAGGTTCTGATATACGTTTCAAAACCATAGTTTCAGACGTTACAGGGATTTTGGAACATATAGTCAATACCCGCGTATTCAGATATTACTGGAAAGGAAAAGGAGACTTAAAGATTGGCGTTTCTGCACAGGATGTGAAGGAATGGATGCCGGAGGTGGTTGGCTATGATATCGACTACTACACGCTAAATTATTCATCCTTCGCCACCGCTTGCGCTATTCAAGGTATCAAAGAGCTCTACGCCCGGTTCCGTCCGGTGGAGAACCGGGTGAAGGTGTTGGAACAGCAGGTACGCAATCTGCAATTGCGGCTCGACAACGCGTACAGGGAGATATTTAATCTTAAACAAGGAAAGGAGGTTGCATAAATGGCTTTACCTACAACGAATCTAAGACTAGTGTACCATGTGGCCTGCACATTAGGCGAAGTGGTCAATGGGTATCTCGAAACACGGCTTTCGAAACTTTGTCAGTCATCGAATATTAATATGTGGGCTAAATATAAGCCTGTACGATACAACTTCACAAACGACCGTCCTTCGGAATGGTGGAGGGCGCAAAGCGGGAACTGCGGCATAAACGTTCCTACCGTATCGAGCGACTTTGATGAAGTAATCGGCAAGAAATATACATACGAACCTCCGCGTGGGGAGGCTTACAACGAACCTTACCGGCTGGGAGACTTTGCCGGGTATGACCCGGACGCACAGCCACAATATACGGTGGAGTTCCCGGAGAAGATATATAACAACGAGGTGAACTATATCCGCATCCGGGAGACAGGGGTATCAGATACTGCATTGCTGTTGTCTGACATTCTGTCTTTCCGGGAAGACGAACTTTATTTTATAGCGCAGATAGTCGTGAATAGCACCAATCATAATGGATCTATTGTCTATGCAACTACACAGGAACCATTCACAGCTGGAGATTTGGGAAATCAGGTACTTACACTACCATTTGATGAGAGCTGCACTAACTGGTTTCTAAACGGAACAACGACCATTACTATGGCTCTGTGCAATTTCCGGCTGGATGGAATAGATGCAGGTGATGGAATTCCGCTTGGGGCTATGTTCTACACGCTGCCTTATAAAGATCTTAGCGAGATACGGAAGACGATTGATAATACCGGGGCTTCACAAGCCTTGGACTATGGCGTAAGTATATTGGGCGGAAACGACAGCAATGGCATTCAGTTTACGATGATCGCTTGGACGCAGTTGCGCGGTACGTTTACCGTTGTAAATCTGAACGAAGAAAAACTTACGCGCCCTTTCAATACGGGGAGCTATTACTTACGTTTTAGCATAATCATCACGTTTACCGACTCTACCGGTGGGCAAGATGTGATAGAAAGGCATGTATTCAATAGTATAGACCCTGAAGGCAACTTCTCGCTGGCCTATAATGAGACTAAGACATTTTCGTTTCAAGCGCTTACAAATTATAGTGGTGTTCACCGTGAATTCGATTTCGATTTCCGTATCTACCAGCTATACGATGGCGTTTGGCGAACAGTGGGACAGAAGAGGGGGAGCTATGATGGAATACAATAAGACATTATTCATAGATGTTTGCCGTAAGTGGCAGCCCGTACATGGTGAATCCGGGCATTGCAATAGCCCTGAACACAAAGGTATATTCACTTATTAAATTCACCTATAACAATGAAATAATATTCAGCAAAGGTCTGAATTTGACGTATGCATAAAGTATTAACAATTAAAAAAGATGATTATGGGACAGACAGTATTCAGTAACGGACGTAACACGTTCGACACAGTGATTGAAGGAACAACAGTACGCCTTCAAGGTCAGGCAACGATTGGGAACGAAAGCACATTCTATGGACAGATGACCAAGATGGAAGGCGGCGATTATGTGGGCGACTACTCGCAGGGCAACATCTCACTTGCTGACCCCGCACGAGATGCCGCCATGATGACCGAGGCTGCCCAGCTATGGGTGCAACTCGGTACGGATATCGCAGCTAAGAAAGAGGAGGTACAGGCATGAAGAAGCGCGAAGCGATAGACCTCTACAAGGCATATACGTCGGTGAAGTTCACCGGCGTGCCTACGGCGGACCGCATCGTGATGCTCCGCAACATGCGCTGCCTGCGCCCCATATCGGAGGAGTATGACGCCATGCAGATGAACGCCTCGGAGAAGTTCAAGCCCGAAGGGTATGACGAACTGGAGCAGGAGGTAATGAGCCATGCGGGCGACACTGTCACCCCGGAACTGAACCGTAAGGTAGGCCAGTACAACATCCAGAAGGCGGAGTACGTCCGCGCGATGAACGACTACCTGCTCGGAGTCTACGACAAGGCCACCGGCCAGCGCACCGGCGGACTCCTGGACGAAGAGCACGACATCACCATCACCCCCATCACCTCCGCCGGCTTCGACAAGCTGGTAGAGAACAACAGCGGGGTAGATACGAATTTGCTGTGTGTGATTTCTAATTATGTGAAGTGAGATATGGCAGCAATAGAAATAACATTCAAACAGGAAGGAACAGGTTATTTGTCCGACCCGATAGAGGTGACAGGATCGGCCGTGGCCGTCCGTATGGAACTGTCGGAAGGCGGGGAGACCTCGTTGGAACGTAGTATCACGGGAGATAATTTCCTTTATGAGTGCACGATAACAAGCAGCACAGACAAGCGTAAAAGTCTGGAGTTCAACATCTCCGGATGTATTCCCGGCCAGCAGCTGCGCATCAGGTTCGGCAATGCCGTACCTTCAAAAATATATGTATTGCAGTATGAATAAGCTAAACGAAATCCGTCTTGGCGAAATCCGGTTGGGCATGTTGGACCTGGCGGCGGGAGGCATATCGGTTGGTACCGGCGAATATACACCATCCGCCACGTCCCCTTCCTGGCTCCTTCCGGATGGCAGCCCCTGGCTATGGGCCAATAATGAACCGATTTTATTACCATTAAATGAATAGATATGGCAAAAGGAAAGACAATAGAAGAAGCGACACTCCGGGAAGAAATTACCGGGAATGAATCCATCCCATTCCAAGATGGAGAAAAGGACGGCCGCATAAAAACGGAAGCCCTGAAAGAATATTGTAAGCCCAAGATGAAGACCCTCAACTGGGAATCATTGGAGGGAGAAGGCAATATCGTAATCAACGGCGGGAAGGTAGACGGGGAACTGGACCCGGAATCAACCAACCCCGTGCAGAACAAAGTTATCAGTGCGGCTTTACAAGAGCTACAGTATGCCGTACCGGAATATGGCGTGGCGGCATGGGATGCGGACGATCTTTCCCCCGAACCGAAAGCGTTTTACGGCAACAAGGATTACCTGAATGACTGGCATACCTATCTTCTCGATACGACGGATAATGCCGGGGAGGAGACGGAACCGGTCGGGGAACTGAAAAGGAACAACTATCTGCGTTTTACGAACGGCACGTTTGCCCCGACGGTCGGCATCACGGAAGAGATGCGTGCGGCGTGCGATGTAGAACTTTACCTGGACAACACACATCAGCAGAAATACTGCGATGCCGGGGCATTCAACGCGGAAACCTTTTATAACGAGTATGGAGTGAATCAGAAATTGTATGATGCAGCGGGTGAAGAGGTCAGGGTATTGAGACCCTGGGAGACGATCGAGACGAAGTACACAATAGGTACAGGTCGTGATGAAACGGTCTACCTACTGGATAATGTCGAAGGCAAATCTGGCCGTATCTGGGTGGGCCTGTTCTCAAAGCCCATGGTATGGGACGGCGTGGACGTAAGCGGTTATCCGCTCCGTCCGACCGCCCTTGCTCCGTGCCCGGTCTGCACGGTGGACGGCAAGCCGCGTGCCTTCTTCTTCCTGTATGAGGGCGAGACGAACTGCAAGTCGAGCAATGGTCAGAGCAACCTATGCACGATGTTCAAGAACGGACGGACTTACCCCCGTGTGAATGACATGCAACAGGTAACGAACATGCAGAAAGCCCGTTCGATGAATGCGGATCCAAATAAGTCTTATCCGTTTTCCGAAGGAGGTTACCACAGCCGTAACACCTATATTATAAGCCAGGAAGTTTTTTATGGAACAAAATACCTTCACCCAGGCAATAAATTCGGAAGTGGGATATCCTCCAATGACAGCTGCAATTCGGAAACCACGTGGAAACAGAACGGCGGGATCCGGTACAAATTGAGCAGTTCCGAAACATGGAAATATGCAGTCTGGAGCACCCAAGGGGACATATACTACACCGCCGATGGTACACGGACGAACTTCAATATACTGCTGTCCCTTGAACACCCGAAGGAGCAGTGCATGGAGAGCCAGATGGTGGCTTCCTACGCGGCGGAGGTTGGCATACCGGAAGGCGAGGAGTTTGAGTTCTACGGCGGGACATACTGGTATCAGAATGTGCCTGGAGCGGTCGGACTATTGGATGGTGAAATGAATGTGCGTGTCTACAAGAAGATGTCTCAAACCTTCAATGCCTATGATGTGGATGGAACAGAACAAAGCTGGGACGTGGAAGTGATTCTTAGAATGTCCCTGATAGGCGGGATGGCCCTTTCCGGCGACATCTTTTGTTATCATGGCGGCGGCATGGAAATGGTAGGAATGTTAATCCATGACGTGAACGAGTCCAGGATAGGGAATCCCGTGGACATCTACATAGAGCCGGACCAAATGAAATGGCATAATGAAACGGGTGCCAGCAAGGCAGACGGTGGCGCATTTGATTTTGAATCCAGTTACCGCAAGGCGGGGACTTATACGAACCTCGGCGATAGTTACACGTTGAAACGCCTTCCTTATACTTCTTGGAAGATAGAGAAAGGGGGGAGTTATTCGACAGGACAGTGCTATTACCATTATGACAATACATATTGGGGAAGTGCCCTGAACACTCGTTATAGGATAGGCTCGCGTTTTCGCGGTCTTGCGAATTCTGGCGCTTGTTCCCCACGTTCCGTGTTTGCGACCTTCGTCGCCACGTCTGCGTCTCGCCATTATGCCGGTTCTGCCCAAGCTCTGATCAAGACGCAGTAGCGCCGCAGGCGCAATATAGGGGCCGCAGGCCCCTTACGCTAAAAAGCTATTGCAGGACAGTGTTTAAAAGCATCCATAAAAATTTGGCGACGAATACAAAAAGAGCTAATATTGTGGTCAAAATCCTGAAGTCTCCCGACAAGCCCGGCATGAGGACCGTGGCCGCTGAAGCAGGAAATTCAGGTTGAAAAAACGGTCGGAAAGCCGGAGCTCGCGTTTTCGCGGTAATGCGAATAATGGCAATTGTTCCCCACGTTACGTGAATGCGAACAACGTCGCCACGAATGCGAATCGCAATTATGCCGGTTCTGCCCAAGAAAGGTAAGCAAACGATAAAGACAGAAGACCCTTTCCGGTCGTGCCCAGGAGTGGCAAATTACTACAAGACCAGCGCATAGATGTAGGGTGATGTGCGGTAGCGTGAAAAGACGTTACCTGTTCTGCCAAGCTTGCCAGGTAGGAAAGAAGTATAATGAATGAAGAAGATAGATAACATAAGTAATAAACTAAGCGTTAGCGATATTGCTGTGGCTTGCGGACGGGCGTTCAAGCACCATTCAGGGAAATCGGAGGTAATTGCTTTCAAGAAAGACTTTGAGGCCAATTGCCAGCGGTTATATGAACGGTTGATGGATGGCTGTTGGAAAGCGGATTTGTCCTATCGTCCGATGCGTATCAAGAATAATGACGGGAAGCTCCGGGAAATAGAAAGCCCCTCGCTTGTCACCCGCATCTACCAGCATCTGCTGTTGAACCTGTTGGAGCCGGTGTATGAAAGTAAGGACAACGGGAACGGGTTTAATTGCAAGCCGGGTTACGGGATAACGGCCAAGGACAGGCGGAAATCGGTCGTACACCGGTTGAAGCATGCTTACTATGACCGTCTTGACCTGCATTATGCCTTGATCATCGACCAGCGGAAATGCTACGAGCATGTAACGGCTTCCGCATTCCGCCGGGTGTTGCGCCGGATGGTGTCGGACAAATGGCTGGTGGATTTTGCGGTGGATGTCTCTTTTATCAACGGAGTACTGCCGATAGGGACGCCGACCAGCCCGTTTATCCATAACCTGCTCATGCTCCCGTTTGATTATTTTGCGAAGGACATGGCGGCGTTCGCCCTCCGTTATGCGGACAACAATTTCCTGGCTTTCCATACACTGGAAGAGGCACAGGCAGCCAAATGGCGCGTCAAGAATTACTGGTGGTACGAACTGGGCATCCGGGCCAAGTTGCACCAATGTGCGATCATTCCTATGGACGGTACGCCATGCGACTTTTGCGGTTACGTCTTCCGGCGTAACGGGAAAGGGATAGCGGAACACAACAAGGGATATGTCCGGGCACGGGAGACGTTGGCCGACCGGGCGCGGCGTTGCCGGTCCGATGCAAGCTGGGCGTCTTATTTCGGCCAGCTGATGCACGCCGATGCGTTTTCGCTAATGCGGAAAATAGAAAAGAAAATGAAACTGAGAGAACTGACGGCAAAAATCCGGATAGACCGGCAAATGGATGCCCGGAATATCGAGATCCGCGAGTTGTTGGGATTGACGATTACCATTTACGATTACGAGATCAGGTACAACAGCCAGAAGCAGCCTAACTGGATCAAATGTCTGGTGGGGTACGATGAAGTGATAGACGGGGAGAAAACAGGCAAGATCCTGGCCCGCGAGTTCCACGGGAATTACCAGGGAATCATCCAATTTATCTCTGCCTGCGAAAAGCAATTCGGGAAAAAGAACCTGTTGCCGCTCGAAGACGTGGAAATCGAAAACCAATGCGGTTACATTTTCAAAGGAAGTACAAACCAATTGACTTACATCGAATAACCGATAAAATTGAACAAAAGATGAAGAGTGCAGTGAATTATGAAGTGGTCCCTTCCAAACGCGAAGAGGACTTCAACCCGGGTAAAACAGTATGGAGGGACGGCCGCCTCGTTTCCATAGACGAGGGACCGGCCGTGACGCTGTATTTGGCGCACAGCCAAGATACCGCTATCGATGCGGAAGGTACGGAACAAGAGGTTACAAGAGCGTTCGCCGTTCGTGTGGTAAAGCCGTTGACGCGCGACCGGGCCATCAATGCGGCTGAAATGGCGGCTTACGGCCTGACTTCGGCCGAAGATACGGCCAGCTTCAACGCGGCATTGTCCCGCAAATGGCGCGAGGATATCAACGATGAAGAAGTGAAGGAACATGATGAGTTTATCCGTTGGGTCAAATCGGAACTTGACAAGATAGGCCTGGTAAGCCGAGACAAACCGGTGGCCGATACAACGCTTCCCAGCCTGGTGGACGTGATGAACCTGTCTCGTATCCTGTTCGAGACGGCCGACATTCCAACCGAAAAGGCAGTTAATGTAAAGAAATTTGCGCCGATTTGGGGAGAAGAGGGTGCGGAAATGGGGAAAAATGTTCAGGTAGGTTTCCTGCTTCGTGTGGTGGATAAACAAAGGATGACGAATGAGTTATTTGAAGTCATCAGTCCTCATGAACTGCAAGCGCAATGGAAGCCGGGAACGACCGGTACGGAATCCCTCTACAAGCGACTTGATGAGACCCATGCCGGAACCATTGATGACCCGATACCTTATCCGGCTGATGGCAACATGGCGCTGGAACTGGGAAAATACTACGAAGAGGATGGAGTGGTCTATGAATGTATAGAGGCTACAACCCCATTGTATGCCAAGCTGAAAGACTGTCCCCGCTATGCAAAGGCGGTAGGATAAGTCCTGGAGGAATGATGCCTTCCGGCAGACCGTAGTGTCGTCAAAGAGATACTACTATATCTCGGCGACGATCCTACTGTATCTCGATCGAGATCCTACTGTGTAAATTTTGAGGGATAACGGGGGACAAAAAAGAAAGCCCCCGGCTGTTAGTAAAGACGCCAATCACATACTAACAAACAAATGCGAGACACCGCACGACCGGGGGCTGTATGCCTTCCGTTCGCGATGTCTCGTTTTGTTTTAATACGTGATTGGCGTTACAAATATACATCAACTTATGGAAAACTGTGTAATGAAAGTGGAGAAAAAGAAAGTTTACCAGTCCGCACCCCTGCCGTTCATGGGGCAAAAGCGGATGTTTATTAAGGAGTTCCGGAATGTATTAAAAGAGTTTCCGGACGATGCGGTTTATGTGGATTTGTTTGGCGGATCCGGCCTGTTGGCACATATTACCAAACAGGAGAAATCGGAGGCGCGGGTCGTCTATAATGACTTCGACAATTACCGGCAAAGGTTGGAAAATGTCGGGCGTACCAATGCGCTGCTGGCGGAACTGAGGGAGATGGTCAAGGATTATCCTCGCGGCAAGTTGCTGCCCAAAGAGCTGCACGAGCGGATTATCCAAAGGCTGGAAGCGGAAGAGGCGACTGGATTCGTCGATTATATCACGCTGTCCTCGTCGCTGCTCTTCTCGATGAAGTATGCTGTGAGCCTCGATGCCCTCCGCAAAGAGAGCTTTTATAATAATGTGAAGATGTCGGATTATGTATGTAATGGTTATCTGGACGGGCTGGAAGTGGTCTCGATGGATTATAAAGCGTTGGTGGCACAATATGAAGGTGTGCCGAACGTGGTCTATCTGGTCGATCCGCCCTACCTCTCGACCGAAGTGGGGACCTACCGGATGTGCTGGAGGCTGTCGGATTATCTCGATGTCCTCACCATCCTGCACGGCAAATCCTACGTCTATTTCACGTCAAACAAGTCCGATATACTCGAACTCTGCCAATGGATCGGGCAGAACCATTGGATAGGCAACCCGTTCGAAGGCGCGACCCGGACAGAAATGCGCCGGACGATGAACTACAACGCCGCCTATACCGATATCATGTTATACAAGAAAGAAATTCAAATCCCATTTAAACGATGAATAAATACCATTTAATCTTGAAGAAAATCCTCACGGAAGGAAAAGAACAGGCCAATAAGAAGGGCAATATCCGTTACCTATTAGATGAACAACTGCGACTCACCCCGGCCGACCTGCTCGACATATTCGAAGAACATAGCCTGGCACGCAAGAAACTGCGCACCGAACTGCAACTCTTCATGCAGGGCGAACGGGACGTGGAGCGATACCACGAGGCCGGAATCACCTGGTGGGATTATTGCGGCCAGACGCTCATCAACAGTTATCCGACCTACTTTGAGAAGTTGCCGCCATTGGTGGCAAAAATCAACCGAGAACGGCGCAACAGCAAGAACTACGTCCTGTTCCTCGGCTCGACCGATGCAGAGACCAACCAAGCCCCATGCCTAAGCCTCGTGCAATTCCAAATAGACAATGGCGAACTGGTCGTTTCGGCCTACCAGCGTAGCAGTGATGCCAATTTAGGCTTACCGTCAGACATATACCATTTATATCTAATGGCAAGGCAAATCGACCTGCCATTGAAGCGAATCACGCTGACATTTGGAAATGTGCATATCTATGAAAACAATCTGGATGGAACACGCAAATTGTTGGATGGAGAGGAGGGAATAAGGTTTGAGCTGAATGTTTGAGTGCAAACCAACCCAATTTAAACTATACAAATGTAGTAAAAAGTCCGGACATCTGCAAGCATTTCCCTATATATTATAGGTATAAAAAGCGGTGTTTAAATAGTCTTTTGGTACCTGTTTAAACACCGACTTTTTGAAAGAATAAAGTTGTACCTTTCGATTGGAAAAGCTGTACTTTTGGATTTGCCGATTATAGTTTCCCGCCAAAGCATGCGTTCTCTGGCATCAAAGATGCCTACGTTCGAAAGAAATGATAGGCATCTTTTTCCGGGAATATCCCTTATTCGGGCAAAAACAAGGGATAAGTGGTGAAAAAAGCAGGACTATCCCGACACATAGAGGGTCGATTCCCTCCTAAACGAAGTTTTTCCGGAAAAGTTTTTCTTTGCCTTAATCCGATAATAGCCAACAGGTTATTGGGTAAAACCGAGGCTCTCAACTCTATGAGAAGGGCTTCGTTCCAATCTTTTCGGCCGCCGGGCTGAAATAACGAAGTTTTGGAGGGGATAAATTATCATTTTGACACATTGACAACGGGGGTTCCGTAAACGTCCATGCAAAGAAACAAACGTATGTAACGAATATTTCATTCAAATTATACAGACTATTCACAAAAAATAGCTATATTTGGATGGTTGGAAAGTAAAGATCCCCCGCACCAGAGAGTATTCTTTTTCCCTTCTCTGTTTATAGAGGAGGCGTTACTACGAAGTATCGGAGGATTTTTAATGATTGAAATTATGGCAAAAAAGAAAGATTCAAAAAAAAGTAAAGAAAAGAAAGGCCGGAGCAAACGGATGAAAAAAGAGGCGATGTTGCATCATATCGTTTCTTTATTCGAGTCTTCGCCTTCGCTATCCTATAATTATAAACAGGTCAGCAAGCAAATCGGTGTGGTGAGCCAGGTGGACAAAGTTCACGTGGCATCCATCCTGGAGGATATGGCCTTGGGCGGATACCTGAAAGAGATAGACCGCGGCCGGTATCAGCTTAACCACAAAGGGGTAGTAGTAACAGGCACCTTTGTCCGGCGGAGTAACGGGAAGAATTCCTTCCTGCCCGAAGATGGAGGTACGCCGGTATTCATCGCTGAGCGCAATTCGGCTCATGCCATGGATGGCGATAAGGTGAAGGTACAAATGTTCGCCCACCGCAAGAATGCCGAACCGGAAGGCGAAGTGGTAGAGATATTGGAGGCCAAAGAACGGACGTTTGTAGGGCGTCTGCAGGTGGAAAAGGGGTTTGCTTTCCTCATCACCGAAGATAAGACTCTGGCTAATGATATCTTTATTCCGAAAAAACAATTGAAAGGGGGTAAGAATGGTGATAAGGCCATCGTGCGGATTGTAGAATGGCCCGAGGATGCCAAAAATCCGTTGGGCGAAGTCATCGATATCTTGGGTAAATCGGGGGAAAACGACACGGAGATGCACGCTATCCTGGCCGAGTTCGGCTTGCCTTACAAATATCCGGAGAATGTGGAAAAAGCTGCAGACCGGATTCCGGATGTGATTCCCGATGAGGAGATTGCCCGACGCGAGGATTTCCGTCAGGTACTGACCTTCACCATCGACCCGAAAGATGCCAAGGATTTTGATGATGCCCTATCGGCACGCCAACTGGAGAACGGGAACTGGGAAGTAGGCGTGCACATCGCTGATGTGACGTATTATGTAAAAGCAGACGGAAGTATCGACCGGGAGGCGCAATCGCGTGCCACATCGGTTTATCTGGTCGACCGGACCATCCCGATGCTTCCCGAACGTCTCTGCAATCAGATTTGTTCGTTACGTCCGAACGAAGAGAAATTGTGTTTCTCGGTTATCTTCGAGATGAACGCGAACGCGGATGTCGTGCGCTCGCATATCTGCCGGACCATCATCAAAAGCGACCGGCGTTTCACGTATGAAGAGGCGCAGGAGGTCATTGAGACTGGCAAAGGGGATTGCAAGGAGGCTATCCTGGCATTGAACGGACTGGCGAAGAAATTGCGCGAAAAACGGTTCAAGGAGGGGGCTATCAATTTCGACCGGACCGAGGTAAAGTTTGAAATTGACGAGAAGGGAAAGCCTCTGAGCGTTTATTTCAAAGTTTCCAAGGATGCCAACAAGCTGATCGAGGAGTTCATGTTGCTGGCCAACCGCACCGTAGCCGAATCTATAGGCCGCCCGCCCAAAGGCAAGACGAAGAAGACTTTTGTCTATCGTATCCATGAACTCCCGGATCCGGACAAAATGGAGAATTTCGCCACCTTTATCCGCAGGTTCGGGTATCGGTTCAAGACGGATGGGAAAACGCGGGATATCTCAAAAGGCATCAACTCACTATTGGACCAGGTTCAAGGAAAACCGGAAGAGAACCTCATCGAGACCGTAGCCATCCGCGCTATGCAAAAGGCGAAATATTCGACCGAGAACATCGGGCATTACGGATTGGCATTTGATTATTATACCCACTTCACTTCGCCTATCCGACGCTATCCGGATATGATGGTACATCGCTTGCTGGAACGGTATATGGCAGGAGGACGAAGCGTCACGAAGAAGAAGTACGAGGATTTGTGCGATCATTGCTCGTCTATGGAGCAGATAGCCGCCAATGCGGAAAGAGCCTCCATAAAATACAAGCAGGTCGAATTTATGAGTGATAAGTTAGGCCAGGTATTCGATGGTGTAATCTCCGGCGTGACGGAATGGGGATTGTATGTAGAGCTAAACGAAAACAAATGTGAGGGCATGATTCCATTACGTGATCTGGATGATGATTATTATGAATTTGACGAGAAAAATTATTGTTTGATAGGCCGGAGAAACAAACATCAATATCGTTTGGGCGATCCGATAACGATCCGGGTGGCACAAGCCAACTTGGCCCGCAAACAATTAGACTTCCAATTAGTCTGATTCCCAATCTTCTGAAGCTTCTTATTCAAGGTTTTCCGAAGAAAAAAATCAGAAAAACGGAAAAAGACTTGCGCAAATCCACACAAAAACGTACTTTTGCACCCGAAACAAGATTCGGGGTGTAGCTCAGCCCGGTTAGAGTACGCGTCTGGGGGGCGTGTGGTCGCTGGTTCGAATCCAGTCACCCCGACACTGAGCAGGAAGGAGTTAGGTGTAAAAGCCTGACTCCTTCTTTCTTTTTGGATATCTGCACATCCGATAGGCATGTACATCTGATGTTACTCTCCCGAAATCAGCCTCAGCACATAAGCGAACATTTCATTCTTTCTGATTTCATCTTATTCGTTTTTTCATTCTATTTATCCTTAAAACATCACAAAAATAGATATTATGTACCATGCGTTTACCACCCTACTGGGCAATTTTAGAAAAAAATTATATTCCCTTCTTCCTCTTTTATTATTAAAACAAAACACATATATTTGTACCCCTTACGAAGAGATTGAAAATCTAAAGAAAAGAATATGACAAAAAGTATGATATATACACGAACCGGGGATAAAGGCACTACCTCGCTGGTAGGTGGACGGCGCGTATCGAAAGTACATCGGAGAATAGAGAGTTATGGAACTATCGATGAACTGAATTCATTTATTGGATTGCTGATGACCTCATTGGAGGAACAACAGGATCTGGATTTTCTTGCATTCATCCAGCACAAACTTTTTACCATCGGTTCCTATCTGGCTACCGACCAGACAACAACAGAATTGCATATCGAGAGCAGGGTTACACCGGAAAGTATCACAAGAATAGAAGAGGAAATAGACCGGATAGACGCAACTTTGCCGAAGATGAATAATTTTGTCCTGCCGGGAGGATGCCAATCCGCCTCATTGGCGCACGTATGCCGGACGGTATGCCGGCGTGCCGAACGGCGTATTTACAGCCTGGCTGAGGAAAGCGAGGTAGAGGATGCCGTATTAATTTTCATCAACAGACTCTCTGATTATCTATTTGTTCTGGCTCGGAAAGAGTGTCTGAAGAATAATGGAAAAGAAATTATTTGGGATTATACTTGTATCTAAAAAATATTATTATACATTTGCGGAAAAATTTGAACCTTGATTACCCTTCGGGTAATCTTTAATACTAAAAAAACTATGTATTGGACATTGGAATTAGCTTCAAAATTGGAAGACGCACCGTGGCCTGCCACAAAGGATGAGCTTATTGACTATGCTCAGCGTTCAGGAGCTCCGTTAGAAGTAATTGAAAACTTGCAGGAAATAGAAGATGAAGGCGATATCTATGAATGTATGGAAGATATCTGGCCAGATTATCCAAGTAAAGAGGATTTCTTCTTCAACGAGGAAGAATATTAATAGCCTTTAGACAGGTAAATAATTAAACACCCACGCGACAAACAAATGATTTTTGCTTGTCGCGTGGGTGTTTTTATGGGCTTAGTATAGTTGGTTTGTCTAAATTTCGGTTCTTCTTCTCAAAAACAGATTTTGTTTGCCTAAAATACACTACCTTTGCTTCTCCTCAGGCTTACATGTAGCTAAGGCACTAAACGTTTTTTTAATTCATAATTAATTATGATATTGGATAGTAAATCATTAATCGGTGAAACTACTGTATACGACAAAAAACAGATGCTCGAAACCAAGCGTCCTAAAAGCTGGCTTAAGAGTGTGTCTGCTTTCGCCAATGGTGAAGGCGGCACATTGATATTCGGTATCAGTGATGATGACCAGATAGTCGGGCTGGCAGATGCAGAAAGCGATGCGGAGAAAATCAGCGAAGAGATAAAGACCAAGCTTGATCCGGTGCCTATAATCAATCTTGAGTACAAGGAAATCGATGGAAAGAAACTCATATTGCTGCATGTATATCCTGGGCAGGAAACCCCATATTACTACATCGGAGACAAACAACGACTAGCCTTTGTGCGCATAGGAAACGAGTCGGTTACAGCAGACCGCATTCAATTGAAAGCCCTTGTTTTGAAAGGATCCGGGCGCACTTACGACAGCTTGCCATCCAATTACAGATTTGAGGATATGGCTTTTTCAAAACTCAGATCCGTCCATTACAAACGGCTACAGCGTTCGTTTGATGATAGTGAGTTTGTATCATGGGGTATCATAGATGAAAACGGTAACCTAACAAATGCTGGGCGTTGTTGGCTGATGAATCTCCAATAAGACAGTCTCGTATTTTCTGTACACGTTGGAACGGTCTGGATATGACCAGCGGTTTGGGAGAAGCGATTGATGATGTTGAATTGGAAGGTTGTGTGATTAGCCAGTTGCAGGATTCCGTGTCTTTTGTAAGGAACAACTCTCATAAGAAATGGTGGAAAGAGAACGACTATCGTGAAGAACTTCCAGATTATCCTGAACGTGCGGTGACGGAAGCGATTGCGAATGCTATCATCCATCGTGATTACTTACAGATGGGAAGTGAAATTCATATTGACATGTATAATGACAGACTGGAAATATACTCTCCCGGAGGAATGATGGACGGCAGGCTTATTCAACAGTTGAATCCTCTTATTGTACCATCCAAAAGAAGAAATCCGCTATTGGCTGATTTCTTTAGCCGATTGGGGCTAATGGAACGGCGAGGCAGCGGAATGAAAAAGATAATTGATTCCTATAAGAGGTTTGAGGGATTACATAATTTTCATGCTCCTGAATTCCAGTCAAATGCATCGGAGTTTCATGTGACATTATGGAATTTGAATTATGGGAATGACGGTATAATTGATGGGAAAGAGTTCCTAAAAGCAGATAAAGGAACTGAGAAAGAGTTCCTAAAAGAGGATAATAAGTTCCGGAAAGAGTTCCTGAAAGCACAGCGGATGATTTACAAAATGATTTCCTCAAATCCGGGAATCACAATTGCCGAAATGGCTGCGAACATAGGTGTTTCTGACCGACAGGTGCGTAAATACCTCAAGAGAATGACAGATATGAAGTTCATTGTCAGAGAAGGAGGCCGGAAGAATGGAATGTGGAGAATAATAGACGGTGATTACGAAGATTTCTTTGAAAGAATCTGATGACATGTAGTAGATTGAAATCAAAATAATAACAAAAGCCGCGCAAAGCGAGTCAAACTGCTCCATGATTGAAAAAATCCCACTGAAAGGCGTGAGTTTTGCTGATTTTATTAGTATTTTTGCCATGTCTGTCAAAAATTACTTGTTTTTTAATGCAATACTAAGTTAGGTGATTTCTCCGGCACGACAAAGCTGCAAGCAACTTTTTGTAGCTCAAAGCTTTATAAGATTGCATTTCTGAAGTATTGCGGAATTAAGGTTAAATAAAAAGATCATGAATAAACGAACATTGCTTTTTAGCGCACTGGGAAGTGTGATGTTTTTGGCATCGTGCGGCAATAATATTACTTCAGAGAACAGAGAAATGGACAAATTTGTGTCCGAGCTGATGGGAAAAATGACCCTTGAGGAGAAGATAGGACAGCTGTGTCAGTGTGCCGGTGAATTTGCTACAGGACCCAATAATACAAAAATAGACAGAACTGAAGATATAAGTAAAGGATTGTTTGGCTCTATGCTCAATGTGCCCGGTGCTGCCAAAACTCGAAAATATCAAGAGGCAGCAATGAAATCACGCCTGCAGATTCCATTGATTTTCGGACTTGATGTGATACATGGTTTTAAAACCGGTTTTCCTCTTCCATTGGCGGAGGCTGCAAGTTTCGACCTTAATGCTATAGAAAAGAGTGCAAGATGCTCGGCACGTGAGGCGGCTGCCGCAGGACTTCACTGGACTTTCGCTCCTATGGTGGATATAGGATGGGACGCACGATGGGGACGTGTAATGGAAGGTGCCGGAGAGGACCCTTATTATGGAGCAAAGGTTGCTAAAGCCAGAGTACACGGACTACAGGGAGATGATTTGTCGGATGAATCAACAATCATGGCTTGCATAAAGCACTTTGCCGGTTATGGTGCTCCTATTGCCGGAAAAGATTATAACAGTGTGGATATGTCAATGGGACATTTTGCCAATTTTTATATGCTTCCTTATAAAGCGGGTGCAGAAGCTGGGGCTGCTACTTTTATGAGTGCATTCAATGACTTCAATAATGAACCTTGTACGGGAAATAAATTTTTGTTGCGCGACTTATTGAAAAACAAATGGGGGTTTGAAGGCTTTGTTGTTTCCGACTGGTGCTCCGTAGATGAGATGATTAACCATCGTTATGCTGCCGATGAAAAAGAAGCGGCACTTAAAGGAATAACAGCTGGCCTTGACATGGAAATGGCAAGTGAATGTTATTTGAAAAACCTAAAGGATTTGGTGAAAGAAGGAAAGGTGGACGAAAAACTTATTGATGATGCTGTGAGAAGAATTCTTGAACAGAAATATAAACTCGGATTGTTTGAAGATCCTTTCAAATATTGTAACGAGGAGAGAGAAAAGACGGTTATCGGTTCTAAGCAGTCAAGGGAAGATGCCTGCTATGTAGCTGAGAGGTCTGTCGTACTTTTGAAGAATGACAAAAATATATTGCCGCTGACAAAAGATGTGAAACGTATATCGCTGGTTGGCGCTTTGGCAAAATCGCAGGAGGATATGTGTGGAGCATGGTCGTGCGCTGATGTGAAGAAGGTGGTAACGCTATATGATGCAATGTGCGAGAGAGGGTATAATGTGGATTACGTAGAGGGATATAATCTTGAAAACAACAGTATTGTTGATTTGAACAGAACTCTTTCTTCGGCAAGGAACTCGGATGTGGTAATTGTTGCTATAGGTGAACGTGCATGGCAAAGTGGAGAGATGCGTTCCAAAGGTGATATCTCCATTGCGGAAGAACAGCAGAAATTGGTTACCGAACTTGTAAAAACGGGCAAGCCTGTGGTAGTGCTAATAATGTGCGGCCGTCCTGTAATTTTTAATGAGGTACGCAAAGATGCTCCTGCTATTCTGTGTACATGGTGGCTTGGAAGTGAAGCTGGTAATGCAATCTGCAATGTGTTGTGGGGTGATTATAATCCTTCAGGGAAATTGCCGATGACGTTCCCTCAACACAATGGGCAGATTCCTATAAATTATCAGTATAAGAGTACGGGACGTCCTAAAGAAAACGGTGCATGGAGCACTAAATACATAGATATTTCAAGAGAACCGGCATATCCGTTTGGTTATGGTTTGTCTTATACAACTTTTGAATATTCAGATTTAAAAGTTAATGATTCGCGTCAGGGTGATGTTTATGCTAATGTATCGGTAAATGTAAAGAATGCAGGTAAATGCAAAGGAGAAGAAGTTGTTCAGCTGTATATCAGGGATGAAGTAGCTTCTATCACACGTCCTGTAAAGGAACTGAAAGGTTTTGAAAAAATTTCGTTAGAACCGGGAGAAACTAAGACTGTCACTTTTGATATCACTGATGAACAGTTGGGATTCTATAATAACAACATGGATTATGTGGTGGAAAAAGGCGATTTCACTTTCATGGTGGGAACCAACAGTAAGGAGGTACAATCCATTAAATATACTTTGAAATAAAAAATATCAGTAAAACAATATTAGGGTTAATTTGGGGGAGCTTCATGGTGCTTACCGCCTGATTTGCAGATGATATACAATAACAGTTCAAAACAATGAAAATATTGCAAATCATATGGAATCCTGACCCCATTCTTTTTCAGCTTGGGAGTCTGAAAATAAGATGGTATAGTTTCTTTTGGATCGTAGCTCTTGTTTCAGGAGCGTGGATGGTTAATACCATTTTGTATGAAAAAGGCAATAATTTAGTAAATTTTGAGTTGTTTAATAGTAACTCATAATTCAGGATAAATACATGGTAAAGCGCATATTCATTCTATTCATAGCATTGCTTGTCGGTCTACCGGCCGCCAAAGCCCAGCAAGATGCGGCTTTGAGCCATTATTTCATGGCAACGGCTTACTATAATCCGGCGGCGGCAGGGAATAGCGAGGATTTGAAGATGTTAGCGCTTTTCAACCAGCAAATGACTGGATTCACCCGATCGGCACGTTCGTTTTTCGTTACGGCCGATATGCCGCTCAAGTTAGGTAAAACCAATCATGGTATCGGTATGGCGGTCCGTGTGGAAAGTATCGGATTGTTCCAATACACCTTTGCCGGTGTACAATATGCCTATAAGCACAAACTTTTCGGAGGCACATTGAGTGGAGGTATCCAATTGGGGTTCGTCAACGAATCGTTCAACGCGGATAGTATCTATATCCCTCAAAGTAATTTTCATGTCCAGGAAGATGAAGCCTTCCCGCAAAGTGGTACGGTCAGTGCGATGGGATTCGATATCAACCTCGGTTTGTTTTATACGCACAAGAACTTTTATGCCGGCATAGGCTATACACACGTTACGGCTCCGGAGTTGCAATTGGAAGAGACCGTGTATGGATATATCGGAAGTTTGCTTAATTTTATGGGCGGATACAATATTAAGCTAAATAATCCGTTATTTGAATTAAAGCCTTCTGTATTCTATATGACAGATTTAATGAATCATCATTTAGACGTGACGGCTCGGATTGAATATAACAAGATGTTTAACGGGGGTATCTCTTGGAAAATGAACGAATCGGTAGGCGTACTGTTAGGTGCTAATATCGGTCGTTTTAGCTTGGGCTACTCTTTCGGTTATCCGACAACGGCGATAAACAGGGCCTCATCTGCAGGAAACCACGAAATCGTGTTGCAATACCGATTGAAGTTAAAAAAGACAAAAACAGGAAATACACGACATAAAAGCGTACGCATATTATAAGTATATGAAGAAATTAGGAATAATCCTTCTGGCGGCAGCAGCGCTGCTTACCTCTTGTGGAAAGTCTCTTTCGTCCGGAGGTGGAGAGGTTACAGGAGTACGGACAATGGCTATCAATGAGCCGGCACCTTATGGAATGGTCTTGATCAAAAGAGGCTCTTTCGAAATGGGACCGGCAGACAAGGATTCAGTATGGGGCATCATGCCGGATAAGAAAGGCATCTCGGTTGATGCATTTTGGATGGATGAAACGGAAACGACCAATGCCGAATACCGGCAATTTATCTACTGGGTACGCGACTCCATCATCCGCGAACGCCTGGCTGACCCGGCCTACGGAGGCAATGATTTGTTTAAGATCACGGAAGACCGATACGGAGATCCAGTAACTCCGCATTTGGACTGGAGCCGTCCTATCCCCTGGAAACGTGCGAACGAAGATGAAATCCGGGCTATCGAGAGTGTCTATTATACCAACCCCGTAACCGGTGAGAAAAAATTGGATCCGAAGCAGATGGTTTATAAATATGAGTGGTATGACTATACTGCAGCTGCATTACGTAAGAACCAGATGGATCCGGCAGACCGTGTCCGGAATACCGACATAGAAGTTGACCCGAACGAAGTGATTATGATATCAAAAGATACGGCTTATATTGATGATGAGGGGAATATCGTAAACGAAACCATCACCCGTCCTCGAAGTGGTCCTTGGGATTTCCTGCATACACGTATCGTCAATATTTACCCTGACGAGAATTGTTGGGTAAATGACTTCAATAATTCGTACAACGAGCCTTATACACGTATGTATTTCAATCATCCGGGATATGATGATTATCCGGTAGTAGGCGTATCCTGGGAGCAGGCTACCGCTTATTGCGTATGGCGTACAAATTTGTATAAGCAATCATTAAGCCTGCCTGCCGGACAAGTGATTGAACCCTTCCGTTTGCCGACTGAAGGAGAATGGGAATATGCGGCACGTTGCGGTAAAAATGAAAACAAATATCCGTGGTCGGGCGAAAATCTGACAGACGGAAAAGATTGTTTCTTAGGGAACTTCAAACCTGGGAAAGGGAATTATACGGAAGATGGGCATCTGATTACTTCGCGGGTAGGTTCATTTGCCGCTAATGAATTCGGCTTGTATGATATGGCCGGGAATGTTTCGGAGTGGACTTCAACAGCCTATTCGGAATCAGGTCCGAACCAAATGAGTGATATCAATCCCGAATTGCGTTACAATGCGGCCAAAGAGGACCCGTATGCCATGAAAAAGAAAGTAGTACGCGGAGGTTCCTGGAAAGATGTATCTCAGTTTATCCGTTCTGATATGCGTAGCTTCGAATATCAAAACGAAACACGCTCTTACATTGGTTTCCGATGCGCACGTACTCAAATCGGATTCTCGAAATCAAAAGGGAAAAAATAAATTAAGTTTAAAACTTAGAAACTCAAAAACTAAAATATATGGGAAAATATAGAAGATATAAGAATATAATCGAGATGTTCCTTTCCAGTGAGAAAGGTAAACGCGTCTTGAACTTCTGTTATAGCTGGGGAGCATCCATCGTTATTCTCGGAGCGATGTTCAAACTGTTGCATCTACCGTATGCCAATCAGATCCTGTTTGTTGCCATGATAACAGAGGCTGCGGTATTTTTTATCTCAGCATTTGAACGGCCTAATGATGAATACCACTGGGAAGATGTCTTTCCGGTCTTGAAATCGAAAAACCCGTTGGACCGCCCTGCGTTTTCCAAAGAAAATGGTGAGGCTACACCAACAAATGGCATCAACACCGGAGGTACTATTATCAGCATGAACGGTACGGGTAGTGCTTCCGGAAATGTGAATGCCGGAGCTGCCGCCGCAGCATCGTTAGGATTGAATGTAACCGATGAAGATGCGAAGAATCTTTCGGACAGTATCAAGAAACTGAGCGGTGCGGCTGAGCAGATATCTAAAATGGCAGAACTGACAGAGGCCACGCAAAAGTATCTGGAACAACTCTCATCAGTATCTGAACAGATGGAAAAATTCAATCAAGTGACCGGGTCATTGACAGAAGCATCCGATTCCTTACTGAATTCCTACAAGAGCATCTCCGACCATTCGGATGGTGTAACCCAAAACTCCCAGAATTATGTGGAGCAAATGGAAATCTTGAATAAAAACATATCCGGCCTGAATTCCGTTTACGAAATGCAATTGAAAAGCATTTCCATACAAATGGAAAATATCGAACGCATCAATAGCAGCCTGAACCGGATGCGCGAAATGTATGACGGTTCGGTAATGGACAGTTCGGTATTCCGTAGTGAGACCGAAAAAATGACCCAGCAATTGGCCCAATTAAACCAGGTTTATAGCCGATTGCTACAAGCTATGACGGTAAATATGTACGCACAGCCGCAGTCCAATTATCAGGCTCCGCAATCCCCGTACCCACAACCGCCCTACCAGCAACCGTACGGGTATCAGCAGCCTCCGTTCAATGGACAAAGACAGGGATGATAGAACAAATATATAAACATGATTTTGTAGTACAACATAAATACAATGGCAGGAATAGCAAACAATCCTAATTCGCCCCGTCAGAAGATGATCAATCTGATGTACCTGGTGTTCATCGCCATGATGGCGTTGAATGTATCCTCGGAGGTACTGGATGGCTTCGAACTGGTACAAGATAGTTTGCGTACTTCTATTGATAACTCCACACACCGCAACGACATCGTAGCCGAGAATATGAAATCTGCGTATCAGACCAATCCGGTGAAAGTGAAAGAATGGTATGAAAAGAGTTTAGAAGTAAAGCAAAAATCTGACTCACTCTTCAATTATATTCAAGAACTGAAAGAGAACATCGCAGTCATTGCCGACGGGAAAGAGGCGGATGTAGACAACATAGAACATAAAGATGACCTGGAAGCCGCAGCCCGTGTGATGCTTGCACCCATGAAAGGTGAAGGGAAGAACTTGCGACTATCCATAGATGCTTATCGCGAACGGATGAGCGAACTGATTCAAGACACGGCAAAAGTACGCATCATCAAGAATGCACTAAGCACAGAACCGCCTTATAAAGCAGGTATTCAGACACGAACATGGGAAACCGCCTTGTTCGAGAATATGCCGGTAGCAGCAGCTATCACCTTACTTACGAAGATACAAAGTGATATCCGATATGCCGAGGGTGAAGTACTCTCTCACTTATTGAGCAGTGTAGATGTCGGAGACTATCGTGTGAACAAGATTACGGCCCAAGTAATCCCGCAAAGCCAGATAGTCATGCGCGGAAGCCAATACCAGGCAAATATCGTCTTATCGGCCGTAGACTCGACCAAACGTCCGACAATCTTTGTCAATGGCAAAGAGCTTCCCGCAGAAAACGAAGGCCTGTTTACGGTAAACACCGGTTCTACCGGAACATTCCCGATAGAAGGATATATCGAAATGCCCAATAGCGATGGCGGAACCAACCGGTATCCGTTCCAAAGCGAGTATTTTGTGACGGAGCCCAGTGCCACAGTAGCCCCGACACTGATGAACGTGCTTTACGCAGGAATTGCCAATCCGATCCGTATTGCGGTTCCAGGCGTTCCAAGCGGTAATGTAACGGCCAGTATGACCAACGGTACGTTGACCCGAAAAGGTGATTTATGGGAAGCACGCCCTTCTAAAGTAGGGACAGAAGCCATCATAACCGTCAATGCCCGTATGTCAGACGGACGAAGTGTCGAAATGGCAAAAACCTCTTTCCGTGTACGTGCTTTGCCGGATCCTTCGCCTTACATCGAATATAAAGACGAGAACGGAAACGTGCGTAAGTTCCGGGGAGGCAAGATTTCAAAACGTAATCTGATAGAAGCGGATGGAATCCTGGCGGCTATTGACGATGATTTATTGAATGTAAAATATACCGTCCTGCGTTTTGAATTAACTTTCTTCGACTCGATGGGCAACGCCATACCGGAAGTAGCCGAAGGAACCAACTTCTCCCAACGCCAAAAGGATTATATCCGCAGGTTATCCCGGGGAAAGCGTTTTTACATCACCAATGTGATTGCAAAAGGACCGGATGGTATCGAACGTAAAATATCAACGATTGAAGTTATTGTAAATTAATACACGTACTATGAAACGTATCTATTATATAGTAGCCTGTTTGCTCGCATTTACTCTTCTTCCCGCTCAAGCGCAAGAAGAGAATGAGAATACGCGTACAACGCAACAACAGCGCAAAGGGCCGCGTGCAAGCCGTGGCGAACGGGCGGTCACCAAAGAGGAAAGTGGATTGCCGGAACTGACGGTGCGTGCTCAGGATCTGAACGAACGATTAACGCAGCAAATCGGTAATGCTCGCTGGATGCGTGTCGTATATCGTCAGGTGGACCTGACGAAAGAGCAGAATGCACCTCTTTATTATCCAGTTCGTCCCATGAACGGGCAAATGAACCTTTTCACCATTCTGTTCCAATTATTAAGCGAAGGCAAATTGAAAGTTTACGAATATTTGGATGGTTATGAGGTATTTGATGATGAACATTTAGTGAATTTCAAAGAGCTGCTGGACCGGTTCCATATTTATTATGAAGAGGTCCCCGATGAACGGGGAGGAGAACCGGCTTTGGTTATCAATGAAAGCGATATACCTTCGGAACAGGTACAGAATTTTTACATCAAAGAGGTCTGGTATTTCGACCAGAATAATTCCTTGTTCGATGTGAAGACATTAGCGATTTGCCCTTTGATGACCGTTGATAATGACTTCGGATTGACCACCAGCCCGATGTTCTGGGTTCCTTACGAAAATATCCGTCCCTATGTAAGCACATCCTACATCATGACATCTAATCTGAACAATGTCATGACGTTTACGATTGATGATTATTTCCGACGCCGGATGTTCGAGGGGGATATCATCAAGACCCAGAACCTGCTGAACCAGCCGCTTCAGGCCTATTGCCCTACTCCGGACTCGTTGAAGAAAGAGCAAGAACGCATTGAAAAACAATTAGTGTCCTTTGAAGATTCTCTTTGGATGAAGCCCGACACGACTACGCAGGTCGTAAATTCGAAAGAGGCCAAAAAGGCTAAGAAACAAGCCGAAAAAGAAGCTAAAGCGGAATCTAAGAAAGAAACTACCGTAAAGACAAAAGCACCTAAAGCACAGAAATCTACCCCGGTACGTAGTGTACGCCGGAGAAGATAATCCGGTTCTTTCCTGTTAAGGGCAGATCCTTTTACAAAGAAACTAAGACAAGGGGCTGTATCAAAATGAATGTTTTGATGCAACCCCATTAAGGTGTGTCAGAATTAGTAAAATGCAAGGCATTGAGGATGAGGGCGACAGGAGTTTACTGGAGTAAATGACTTAGCCCGAATTCCGAAAATAACGCAGCAGTTTGCAATTATGACACACCGTTCTTCAAAAAAGACTTGCACACTTATAAATTTACAAAAAGCATTTTTCTTTTTTTATTTGAAATAAATACTTACCTTTGCCCGCGAAAGATTGGTGTTACGGTCCCGATTCCACGGGAAAGTAATGAAAAGGGAATCAGGTGCGAATCCTGGACAGACCCGCTGCTGTAAGCTCTAGAAATCTTTGCTTGAAGCATCACTCTTGCCACTGTCAGAAGGACGGGAAGGCGCCTCAAGCAAGAGCAAGTCAGAAGACCTGCCAATCTTCAGATTTATTGTCGAATGGCTTTCGGGGAAATAAAGCCGACAACACTAAAAACGAAACAAGAATGAGACTTGCTAACATGTTGTTTCTTTGCATCCTGTCGCCTTTGTTGATATGGGCTCAGGAAACAGTTACTCTGTCTGGAATGGTAAAAGACACGGAGAACAAAGCGTTGTCTTCTGTGGCCATCGCCATAGAGGGCGGCTCTTCCGGAGTATATTCGGGAGAAGATGGCTCATATGTCTTGCAAGTTCGTCCGGGCACCTATACGATTCTTATTTCCTCCATGGGTTATGAGCCTATCCAAGTGAAAATACAGTTAGCTCGGGACACACAACGGGATTTTGTCTTAAAAAGCAATTCCGTAAGCCTGAACTCGGTTGAGGTTTACGGTAAGTCCAAAAACCAACAGATTAAGGAGAGTGCGTTATCCGTCAATGCTTTAGACATCAAAGGCATCACCACATCGGTCAATAGCCTCAACTCTATTATCAACCGGACCACCGGCATCCGTATCCGGGAAGAGGGAGGCGTAGGATCAGACTTCGAGCTGTCCATCAACGGAATGTCCGGAAATTCCGTCCGGTACTTTCTGGATGGTATCCCTTTGGATACCAAGGGAAGCAGCATCACATTGGCCAACCTTCCCGTAAATATCATCGATCGTGTCGAAATTTATAAAGGCGTAGTCCCGGCAAGCTTGGGCGCTGACGCATTAGGCGGAGCTATCAACATCATCACTAAAGAGACGAAACAGAACTATCTGGATATCTCGTACGGGATCGGTTCGTTCCACACACACAAAGCAGATTTGAACGCACAATTTGTGGAAAAACGGACCGGATTATTATTCCGTCCCACTTTAGGTATCAATTATTCGAAGAATGATTACACCATGAAAGAAGTAGAGGTCTGGGATGAAGAGAGCCGGGAATATATTCTCCAGAACCGGAAACGCTTTCACGATGATTATTTTTCCCTGCTTGGGCAAATCGAAATAGGCGTGACCCAAAAACCCTGGGCGGACGCTTTATTCGTCTCAGCGTCTTATTCTCAAGTAGACAAGGAATTACAGACTGGATCTGTACAAACCAAAGTATATGGCATGGCCGAAAGGCAGTCCCATGCCTGGAACCTGTCGGCCCGCTATCAGAAACGGGATTTCCTTTGGGATGGACTGCAACTGAACGCCTCTTTATCGCATACCTGGGATTATTCGCTTACCATAGACACAGCTTTCCGGAAATATGATTGGAATGGAGATTACATAACCAGTTCACGTAATGAGATAACCGGGCGTGCCCGTTCGATGCGCCATTACAATCGTCCGACAACAATAGCCCGGGCGAATCTGGATTACACACTGAACACACACCATACATTGAATCTGAACTATTTGCTGACCCGTACCGGAAATGACCGGTATGATGAAATAGATACAGAGTTTGAACCCTCCAACGATATTCTAGCCAAACATATCCTCGGACTTTCCTACAACCAGTCTTTCTTTGAAGGAAGGATGGAAAATACCTTCTTCGTGAAAGATTATGTCAACCATGTCCGTATCCGGCAACAGGATCTGTATTGGATTACAGGCTCTGAGGATATCCCGGCCTCATCAACCCACAATTATATCGGTTATGGCGTAGGGACACGTTACACGTTCCTGAATGCCCTCGCCCTGAAAGCCTCTTTCGAGCATAGCGTCCGCCTTCCGATGGCAAGAGAGTTGTTGGGAAACGGAACCACGGTCTATGCGAATGTCAAGTTAACACCGGAAGAAAGCAATAATGTGAACGCCGGATTGTTCGGGACCTACCGCCCTGCCTCGGGTCACACACTTTATTATGAGGCAAACGGATTCCTGCGTTATGTAGATAACTATATTCAAGCCGTAGTTTCCGAAAAAGAGGGAATGATGCAATACCAGAACCTCCCGGCCGTACACATCAAAGGTATCGAAGGGGAAATCCGTTACGACTGGCAAAACCGGTTACAGCTTCATGCCAATGCCTGTTATCAGGACGCGCGAGATCAGATGGAATTCAAATCAGACGGGAAACCTTCCGCCACCTATAATAACCGGGTACCCAATAAACCCTGGCTTTTTTGCAATGCCGAAGCTGCTTATTCCTTTTACAACATCGGATTGCCAGAAAGCCGATTACGCATCAGTTACAATTATCAATGGGTGCATTGGTTTTTCCTGTCTTGGGAAGCCTATGGCGCACTGGAGAGTAAAGCCCGTATCCCGGCGCAACATATCTCTTCGCTGGCCCTCTCCTACTCCTGGAAAAACGAACGTTACAACCTGTCGTTACAATGTGATAATCTGTTTGACGCTACGGCATACGATAATTATAAGCTCCAGAAACCGGGACGTTCATTCTTTTGCAAGTTCAGATTATTCATCAATTAAATTATATTCCGCATGAAAAAAATTCAATTATTCGCATGTGCCTTTGCTACGGCACTTTTTACGTTGTCTTTTACGGCTTGTGATGAAGATGATCCTGTTGTTCCGGACCCGGATCCCACTCCTACCCCCACACCGGAACCCGACCCGGATCCTGTTCCTGACGAACAGACCTATCATTTTGACCTGTTCCTGACTGTAGGCCGCCAAGGAGGTATGGGACGTGATGTAACGACAATCGTCAAAAGTACTGATGCGCTGACCTCAGACCAAGAAATGATTAACTTGGAAAACGATGGCGTGGAAATCAATGCTGACTATACGATGGAAGCTATCTACAAAGGTGCTTATTATTACCAAGTACCGGTAGCGGCCGACCGTTTCGTGAAATTCCAGATCAAAGACAATGCGGTTAATGTTATCCAGGCTCAACCGTTCCAAACGAATACATACAATATCCGCCAGTATACCCATGCTTGGATTGATGATAATACATTAATCATCATGGCAGCCGATGGAGAGGCCAAACATATTCAGTGGACTAAATTAAACACCCAAGATATGCGCATTTTGGATGAAGGCACCTTAGCCTTGGAAGTACCGATGCAAGACGAAGGCTATACGGTATTCTCCACCTCTGGAATAGTCGCTTATAGAAAGAGCGATGCTAAACTTTTCTATTTCTATTTCGGGAAAACCAAGTCAGGGCGAGGAGGAGAATCGACCCCTTACTTCTATACGGCTATCATCAATCCGGAGACCATGGAGATAGAAAGCAATCAGGCAAATACCCTGGCCCGGGAAATGGCTGGAAGCGCGTATGGAGAACTCTTACAAAACACCGTCATGTTTGACGAAAATGACAACCTTTATCTGGCAGCATTCTCGGATACCGATATAGAAGAGGGGCATTTACTTCGTATCAACGCCAGCGCTACCGATTTTGACCCGAATTATGAAGGATTCCGGAATCCGGACGGGAAATTACTTACCATTCACTATTTAGGAGACGGAAAAGCACTTATCTATTCCCGGAATGATGCTTCCGGAACCGACATTGACAGCTACAGCCATTACTACTCCATCTTGGATTTGGAAACCGGAGAGCGCACTCGCTTGACTTATGAAGGGGAAGAAATCCCGTATAGCAGCGGCCGGTTCTCCCAACGCACCGCTATTGTAGATGGCAAAGTCTATATCGGGGTAAATACCGAAACCAGCAATCCTTGCGTCTATATCTATGATATCGAGACCGGCAATGTAGAAAAAGGCGTTGAAATCGCTGAAGGCTATTATTTCGAACAGATTCGGGTGATGGAGAACGAATAAAAAATAAAGAACATAAAAAGGGAATATAGGTATAAATGCAGTTTTATACCTATATTTTTTCTAAATAAACTTCAAACTGCAATTTATTCTTTATTTTTGCGCGATAAAATTATAGAGAGTATTGTTGAAAGAAGTTAACATTGAGAATTGGTATGAACAATACATTGATGAATTGTTCGCATACGGCATGGCATTCTGTATGAACCGGGAAACCGTTTTAGATGCTATTCAAGATTTATTGCTACACTTATATGAAATAGAAAACAAATTAGAAAGCCCTGCTAATGTAAAGTTCTACCTGTTAAACTCCTTAAAAAACCGCCTTATATCAGTACTGAGAAAAGAAATCTCCTTTCAGAATTTAGATGAAATAGAGGATTATAATTTCCAAATCAAAGTAGATGCTAAAGACTTAATAGAGGATACCGAAAGTTGTCAATTATATGAAAAACAAATAGAGCAACTTTTAAGCCTACTAACGAATAAACAACGTGAGGTAATTTACTTATACTATATGCAAGGACTTAGCTATGAAGAAATAGCATCTCTATTGAAGATTACTCCTAAAAGCGTACGAAAAATAGCCTATCGAGCCATAGAACGTATGCAACAAAGCAAAAAAATCTCTTTTAAAATCATTATTTTAATTCTCACAATATATACAAATTAATATTTTTTTCACGATTAAAATGGGGCAAAAGGAGAAACCACCCGCGTCTTTAGTAAAAATAGTTATAATTTCATGACGCAATTTATTAAAAAAGAAAGTCAAAAAGAACTTCTAAAAAACGACCGGTTCATCTTATGGGTACTTTTCCCTAATGAAGAATTAGATACTTTTTGGAGACATTATATCCAATGTTATCCAGAAGAAAAAGAAACTTTAGAAAAAGCTAAAGCGGATTTCAAAAAAATAAAACTGAACGCATTCCAATTATCGGACATCGAAAAAAGACGATTGATACAATCCGTTAAAAGAAAAGCTGCAGCCCAAAAACGAATCAGACTCCGCAGACAGGTTTGGAAATATGCGGCAGCCTGCATTTTTATATTAGGCATAGGAATCTCTTTCTGGCTATCCCAAACCAATTTCTCTTTTCCTCAAAATGAATCCAATTTAATTACCTCTGCGGTATTAGAAGATAACCAAACTGAAATAGAATTACTCACTCAGACACAGAAAATACAACTATCCAATAATACGGAAATCCGGGTGAATAAAATAGGTAATGTAGAAATTCCTGAAGAAGACATTCAATTAATAGAAGAAAAAATTATACCTGAAGAAGATCTTCCGGGAAAAGTGCCGATGAATATCTTAAAAGTTCCAGAAGGCAGACGCTCTTTCTTGACATTGCCAGACGGGACAAAAGCCTGGATAAATTCAGGAACCATTTTTCAATTTCCTGAACAATTTAACGCAAAGGAAAGAATCGTTTATGTTGAAGGAGAAATTTATTTAGAGGTAAATAAAGATCCCTCCCGCCCTTTCCTTGTAAAAACATCACAAATGGATATCCAGGTATTGGGCACTTCTTTCTGTGTCTCTGCCTATAATGATGTGGATAATCAATCTGTAATTTTACGAGAAGGGAGCGTCAGTGTCAATAATCGGATTGGGGGGAAACAACAGATTCACCCAAACGAAATGTTAGTGCTGGCTGATAATCAAATGAAAGTCAAACAGGTGAATGCTTACGATTATATTTCTTGGATCGATGGATTCTTACAGTTCAACCAAAGAGATTTGGAAAGCATATTAGCCCAATTGGCTCGATATTATCGGGTAAAGATTATCTGCTCAGATAATTTGAAAACTTTAAAATGCTCTGGAAAATTAGTTTTGTTTGACGATGTGGAACATGTTTTGAACACATTACAAACAACACTTTCCATTTCGTATGTCAAAGAGGGAGATCAAATTCTAATCAAATAGCAAAAATTAAAAACTAACAATCATGTTTAATATCATTAGAAACGAACAATGAGAAAAATGAAGTTTAAAAGAAAGATCCATGTAGCATGTATGGCAGGCATGTTATTAACCACGAGCTTGCCGACATGGGCCGATTCGTATGCTCAATCTACAAGGCTGTCATTGGCATTGTCCAATGTCAAAATTAGTGATGTACTTTTATCTGTAGAAAAAGAGAGTGAGTACGTATTTTTTTATGCTGATGCCATTCGTGATAAACTTAAACAGAATGTAAGCGTTAATGTTAAAGCAAAAACAATTCATGAAATCTTGGATCAGGTATTAGCCGGTACAGGTCTTACCTATACCTTAGATGATAGGCAAATTGTCATAACGCAAACAGACAAAGCAGAAAACGGTGGAGCACAGACTAGCAAGAAACTAACAATTAACGGTACAGTTCGTGACCCTCAACAAGAACCTTTAATTGGAGTAAATGTTCGTGTAAAAGGTACGACTACCGGAACGGTTACAGATATAAACGGTAATTACTTTTTAGATGTTCCTGGCCAAAATGCAATATTGGAATTCAGTTATATCGGTTTCAAGACTCAAGAAGTACGTGTAGGCAGCCAAATCAATATCAATGTAAACATGGAAGAGGAATCAAATAACCTAGAAGAAGTAGTCGTAGTCGGTTATGGTTCCCAAAAGAAAGTATCTGTCGTTGGTTCTATTACAGCTGTAGAGCCTGCACAATTGTAACAGGGAACGACTCGTGCTGTATCAAATAATTTAGCCGGACAATTAGCCGGTGTAATAGCCGTACAAAGGAGTGGTGAGCCCGGTGCAGATGGATCAGACTTTTGGATTCGCGGTATCTCCTCATTCCAAGATGCAGGTCGCAATCCCTTAGTTTTAGTTGATGGTATCGAACGTACATTAGACGACCTGTCAGCCGCAGAAATTGAATCTTTCTCCGTGTTAAAAGATGCAGCGGCTAGTGCTGTTTACGGTGTACGTGGAGCCAATGGTGTCATTATTGTAAAAACCAAAAGAGGCCAACTGGGGAAACCTCAGGTAAATGTTCATTTCGAAGAAGGCTTTACACAACCTGTAAAATTACCTGATTATATCGGCTCCGCAGATTATCTTTCTTTATTAGACGAAGTATATATGGACGCCGGCAATCCCAATCCAATTTATGGAGAGGAACTAATCAATAAATACCGTACCGGAGTTGATCCTGAACTCTACCCTAATGTAAACTGGTTAGATGCTATTTCTAAAGATATGGCATCCAACACACGTGGAGATGTTACCATCACTGGTGGTAGTGACATTTTGCGTTATGCGTTAGTTGCATCCTATTACGGTGAACGTGGTATTCTTGAAAGAGATAATAGCCAAAGTTGGGATTCCAGTACCCGATTAAACAAATACAATGTTCGTTCAAATGTTGATATTAACGTAACGAAAACAACAACCGTCAGTGTTAGTATTGGTGGCTATTTACAAGAAGAAAATGGTGTAGTTCATGATAATCCAGGAGATGTATGGAACTATGCTTTCGACACACCGCCTTTTGTACATCCCATTCAATATTCCGATAATCGCAACGTCCGCGTACAACAAAGACAAAATCCATGGGCTGAGGTTACACAACATGGCTATAAAACCAAATCAAAAAGTAAAGTTGAATCCTTGTTCTCGGTTGAACAAGATTTGAAATTCATCACAGAAGGATTAAAGATCAAAGGATTGTTCTCTTTTGACCGTTATTCAGAATCATGGGTAAAACGTAGCCGAACCCCGACTTATTATAATCCGGCATCCGGTAGAGATCCGCAAACCGGTGAATTGATATTGGCTGTAGGTACGGACGGACAAGAGTTCTTAGGTACAGAAGCAAAAGGCGAATGGGGAAACAAGGCTACCTATTTCGAAGCCAATTTAACGTATGACCGTACGTTTGGGAAACATGCAGTAAATGGTATGTTCTTATACAACCAGCGCGACTATAATGACGGTTCTGTCGTTCCATTCCGCCGTATGGGTATTGCAGGCCGTGCTTCTTATACGTATGACAATAAATACATTGCTGAATTCAACTTCGGCTACAACGGTTCGGAAAATTTTGCCAAAGGGAACCGTTTTGGTTTCTTCCCCTCTGTAGCTATCGGTTATTTAATGTCAGAAGAACGATTTATGGAATCAATTAAAGATACTTTTTCTAAAATAAAATTCCGTGCATCATGGGGGTTGACAGGTAATGACCAGCTAAACGGACGCCGCTTCGCTTACATTCCAACAATCGATGAAAGCGGCTCTTATAAATGGGGAGTAAATAATGATTTTAACCGCTCTTCTCGCTTTGAGGGTGAATTCGGTGTAAATAACTTGACTTGGGAAACTGTAGAAAAACTGAATGTCGGTATGGAACTTGGTTTATGGAACAGCCTGGACTTCCAGATTGACTGGTTCAAAGAACAACGTCGTATATATTCATGCAACGTAACAACATACCTTCTGCCGCAGGCTTCCGAAAAACACCTTGGGCTAATTTCGGTAAAGTAGATAATGGAGGCGTAGATATATCATTGAATTATAACAAACAATTTAATAAAGATTTGCATGTCGGCCTGCGTGGAACATTTACTTTTGCCCGGAATAAAATTATCGAAATGGATGAGGCTATGGGAGTCATCGGCACAAATCGCCAACGCACAGGGCATCGTGTAGACGAATTGTTCGGATTAGTAGCTGAAGGATTATTTACGAATGATGATTTCATTACAAACGAACAAGGTGCATTGGTTTTGAAAGACGACATCCCGTCACATACGTTCAGTACTGTACGCCCCGGAGATATTCGATACAAAGATGTGGATGGAGACGGTGCAATCACGACTAAAGACGAAGTTCCGTTAGGTGGAACCGTTAACCCTGAAATTGTTTACGGTTTCGGTGCTACAGCCCGTTACAAAAATGTTGATTTCAATATTTTCTTCCAAGGAAATGGACGTACCTACCGATTTATCGGCGGCGTAGCCAGCAACTTCCTCCCGGGTAGCTCACAAGGAGCAATGGGTAATATCTTCAGTAACTACAATGACCGTTGGACCGAAGAAAACCCGTCTCAAGATGTGTTTTACCCTCGTTTAAGCTGGGGTGTTAACGCCAACAATAGCCAAGAATCTACGTGGTGGTATCGGAACATGAGCATGTTACGTGTGAAAGATATCGAAATCGGTTATTCTTTCCCGAAACAATGGGTATCAAAGATTGGATTAGCAAATTTGCGTTTGTATACCAAAGGTTCCAACTTGTTTACATTCTCACAATTCGATTTGTGGGATCCGGAATTGGATACAAACAATGGTGCGAAATACCCGATCATGAAATCATTCTCAGTAGGCTTTGACGTAAACTTCTAATAAACGCGTATAAAATGAAAAAGATGAACTTATTAAAATATATATTAGTATGCAGCGGTGTAGCTGCGTTTTCCGGATGTGCAGATTACTTGGATAATGCTCCGGATGATACTTTGACCATGGAAATGGTCTTTAATGATAAAACCCGTACGGAAGATTGGCTTTCTGGTATTTACAATAAGATCCCAGATCCCTACACTGGTTTATTAAAAGATTATGGTTATGATTCAATGGGTGACGACTTGGATCCATCACAACGCTATTATCAATGGTGGGGAAACTCTTTGAATTTTATTATCGGACAATGGTTTACAGATTCAGACTGGAAAGGTAATCTGTGGAACGAATGCCCACAACGCATCCGATCGGCATATTTGTTAATCGATAACATTCATACTATCCCCGGACAAGGTGTATTGGAAGATGATATTGAGCGCATGAAAAACGAATCTCGTTTTTTAATCGCTTATTACTATTGGTTAATGTTAGAAGCCTACGGAAGCGTACCTTATTTCAGCAAAGCGGTGGATCCTTCTAACCCGGATTTAATGATTGGCCAAATGCCGTTTGATGATATGGTGAATCTGTTGGATAGTTCATTAGTTGATCTTTCCCAAAAACTTCCGGCTTCTTGGTTAAATGAATCGACACAATATTACGGCCGTGCTACTTCCATCATGTGTTTGGCTGTCCGGGCACGTATGTTGCTATTTGCAGCCAGTCCGTTAGTGAATGGCAATCCCTGGTATCAAGGATTCAAAAACTCTGACGGAAGAGATCGTTTCAGTCAAACGTACGACCCTAACAAATGGAAGCGTGCTGCCGATGCGTGTAAAGAGTTGATTGACGCAGCGCATGCCGCCGGACATGATTTGGTACGCGAATACAATGCCGATGGTTCTATCGACCCATTCATGTCTTGCTATAATGTAAACTTTTTGCGTGGCGACTTGAATCCGGAAGCACTGTTCGTCCGTCCGGATTGCAACTTTAGTGAGTACGAAGGTCTTTCTACTCCGCGTGGAGCTTCGGGTAATGGAGGTTTAGGTGTATATCAGACATTGGTAGATGCCTTTTCCATGCAGGATGGAAGCCTTCCAATTACCGGTTATAAAGGCAGCTACGGTTCGCCTATCATCAACCCGGAATCAGGATATACTGAAAAAGGGTTCTCCACACAAAAGGATATCCGCAAAACGAAATATAACTTATACCGGGAATGCCCGGGAGCTACGGTTGATTCTGTCGGAGCCGATGGATGTACCTATAATCAAGTTGCCGCAGCAGGCACATATAATATGTATGTCGGTCGCGAGCCACGTTTCTATTTGACTGTGATGTGGAACCGACAATGGTATCATCAGGCAGACAGAGAAACGTTATTCTTATCCGGAGAAATCGATGGTGGGCCTTCGCATGACGCACCGCAGAATGGTTACCTGAATCGTAAACGTGTATCTTTAGAGCAAAATAACCGCGATGGTATCCATCCGTATCGCCCGGGAATCTTGTATCGTTTAGGTGAAGCCTATCTGAACTATGCAGAAGCTTTAAACGAATGCGATCCCGGTAATCCAGATATCTTAAAATACTTGAATTTAATTCGCGAACGTGCCGGTGTACCCCAATATGGAAACGGTACAGATAGCAATGGATTCCAGATGATACAACTGAACGGCCAGGATGAGGTACGCAATGCCATTCACCATGAACGCCGCGTGGAACTATGCTGTGAAGCCGGCTTGCGTTATTTCGACTTGCGCCGCTGGAAAGAAGCGGAAGAGGTATTAAATCAACCCATGTTCGGCATGAACTTCTCGGGTACAGAGTTGTCTGACGATCCGAACAATCCAAACGCTTTCTACAAACGTACACAATATATCCAACGTGTTTACAAACGTCAGTATTATTGGTATCCCATCCATCAATCAGAAATCGATAAGGATCCAACATTAGTACAAGCTCCTTTTTGGGATAAGTAATAACCTTACATAGTAAACTTAACCTTGTTAGAAAATCTCACTCGGACGTATGACACAACTTCATACGAACGAGTGAATAAAAAGCTGTTTTGAATTTCTTCCAATATTTTCCGCAGAAATTCAAGACAGCTTATTTTTTAAAACAATATTTTCAGTTCTTATATCAAACTCACGCTACTCACGCTACTTAAATAACAAGTAAAAAATAATGTAATATTTATTTGTCTTTTAAAATAATTCAATAAATTTGTCGCAGGTAAACAAGATGATGAAAATGTGTGAGTTGCATGTTAACCGAAAAGAGTGATTGATTAGCAGACGCTAATAAAAGAATAAAAAACGCAGATTTTTTTAACTAAACAATTAATAGTGGTATGGATTGCATGAAGTCATTACTGAGTGGGATAGGCTGCTGTTTACTAACCTTACCAGTCTACCCCCCCCCATTATGTTCTCAGAATGAGACAGTTAACCAAATTGAGAATTTAAACGTCAAGACCTCCCGTCCTGATGATCATACCATTGTTCGGCCTGCGACAAACACCCAATTGCGTTCGTCCGAAATTACTTTCCCGGACGGACACCAAGCGTTTGAGATAGCGGGAGAAAACAACTCTTCTTCTACTATGGTTATCAACTATAGTAAAATAAGCCAACGTAATCAACTTTTTTATCCATCCGATGTGTTGTGCTTACCAATTGGAGCTAAAATACATTCTGTTTCTGTTTATTTTAGGACTAATGAAGAAGCCTGTTCTCGTGGTAAAATGCAAATTTCTTTAGGAGAGATTGCAGATAATGACATTCCAGAAACATCTGAGTTTGTTGAAGGTCAGATTACAGAATACTATAATGGATCAGATTTAGTTGATCAACTTCAAACCCAGGAATACATTACTTATTCGTTTAATACACCCTATGAGTATAAAGGAAGTTGTTTAATCTTAGATCTGTATGCAACAACACAAGAAATATCAACAGATATACCTATATCAACCTATTTTAATGAGTTTAAATCTATTCACAACATTCGTTCCGTTGGAGAATATTCTCAGTTCCCTGATACTTGGAAACCCAATATTACATTAGAAGTTGAATTCCCTAAAGATAAAGCAATCCCCTACATTCCATTCCCGGATCGGGAGCAAATCTTAGGGTATGCTTCGGTGGGTTCTTCTTCAGCTATTTCTTATATCACGCTTGAAAACAAAGGCGGTTCGGCTTTTACCGTTTCCGGTTTGGAAGGTTCCTCCCATTTTAGTTTATCCCAAAGCGATATAACTGTACCGGCTGGTTCGTCTGAACAGATTGGCCTTGTGTTTACTCCGCAAAATGAGGGTACGTGGGAAGAAAATGTATCGTTGGTGACTAGTGCCGGAAACTTAGGGCTAACGCTGACCGGAACGACCTACCGACAGGCACCGTATGAACGGGAAGTGGAGTCATCCGATAATTTAAGGAACCAACTGTATCAAGATAGGGAAACAATCACAGAACTTTCCGTTTCCGGAGAAGTGGGCGAAAGTGACCGATATTTCTTTACGGAAATGCCTAATTTAGTGAATTTGGATTTATCAACTGCTGTTACGGATATGACGAATTGGTGGAGAGATAATCCGAAAGAGCTTTCCCAGATAGAACAATTGGCCTTACCGCAAGGATTGCAACGGTTTGAGTTTGAGGGAATGGATAATTTGCAAAAATTAATTCTTCCGATTGGTTTTGAGTATATCAGTTCTGCTTTACCACGAAGCTTGACTTATTTGATTTCTTTTGCGCTGAATCCACCGAATGTTTATAGGGATGCTTATGAACAGGAATGTCATCAATATATAGAAACGGTTTATGTTCCAGCCAACGCAGTAGAGATCTGGAAGAATCATCATGATTGGCGCGAGAAAGAAATTCTACCGATTACAGATGAAGTCCTCGGAGGAAGTTTTCGCCAAGTAACTGTTCGGAATGATATGGTGTATACCCCGGATAATTATCCGACCGGAGAGATACAAGTGAATATCCGTCCGGATATGGAATTAGAGACTGCTACCGCCGGTCTGACCAACCAAGCACCCTTGAATATGAATAAATTATCGATGTCCTATCGGTTACAAAATCGTGCAGATTATGGCGGAGATTATGACGGATTGTACCTAGAACAAGGAAGCTATTCCTCCTTTATCAATGAAAACGAGGAAGCCACGTTGCAAGCTGCCCGGTACACTTTGCAAGTAAAGCCCCGTACATGGCATTATGTAGCTTTCCCGTTTGATGTTCCGGCATCTACTCTCCAAGCCCAAGATCCTTCCGTGGAATATGTTATCCGGTATTATGACGGAGAACGCCGAGGCTCTTACGGTATGGACCAAAAGAATAACTGGAAAGATGTTGATCGGAATGGTACGCTGAAAGCCGGACAAGGGTATATTATACAGACGAATTATGTATCATCTTATCCTAATTTGTTTACATTTACTTGGGAATCAGAAGGGGAAGCCATACAATCGTTGCTTCGTACCGGAATGATAGAGATACCTCTATCCGATTATCCATCAACATATACCAATAACGCAAATTGGAACTTTGTGGGTAATCCCTATCCCTCTTTCTTTAACATTCAGGCCATCGATTACAACGCTCCGATTATTATCTGGAACGGAAACGGCTACACGGCATTGTCTTTGACGGATGACACGTATGCGTTACGTCCTATGGAGGCATTCTTTACCCAAAAACCGGAAGGAACCTCTTCGATGGTATTCCAGCCTGAAGGACGGCAAACCAACGCGGATGTAACGGGAAGCTCATTCCGGGCTTTGCCCAATCCGGAACGGAAATTGTTGAATTTGCGTTTGGTAGGAGAGTCTTACACAGACCGTTCCCGTATTGTCATCAATCCGAAAGCGGAATTGTCGTATGAATTGACCTGTGATGCCGGGAAATGGATGAGTCCCAATCCGAAAGTTCCTCAGTTGTATTCCTTGGGAGAAGCGGGACAACGCTATGCCATCAACGAACGTCCTGCCGGTTCCGGACAGATACCGCTGGGCTTCTACGTAGGAGAAGCCGGGACTTATACGTTGAAGATTATGTCGGATGAAACCACGCCGGAGGTTTATTTGGTGGACAAATATAAAAATGAACAGGTATTGTTAAACCAGAAAGCGTATACGTTCTATGCCGAAACCGGAACAATTAATGACCGCTTTGAAATACGATTGTCGGAATCGGCCATAACCGGTAATGAACTTGCTAAAGCGGATGCACCGGTTCGCATCTATACACAAGAAAATTCATTGTATATACAAGTGGCTGAGCCCTCCAGCGTGCGGATTTATACCGCCTTGGGCGTGCTGGCAACAGAGCGTCCATTAAAAGCGGGAACAACGAAAATAGACTTACCGTCCGGCCTTTATCTGGTGAATCTCAATCAGACAACGACACACAAAGTATTCATCCATTAAATGAAGTGCATTATGAGATCATTTATTATTCTATTATTCATAACCTGGCTCTTTCCCGTAGGAATTTGGGCACAGTTTGATCCTAACAATCCGGAGGAGCCCTCTGCGGAACCGCCTTATGCGAATTTTTCTTCCGAAGTATATAAATTGGGAGTCAAATTCGATAATTATACAAGGAATGCTTCCCGGTATGAATGGGATTTTGGCGATGGCACGACAAGCACGGAAAAGAATCCGGAGCATGTGTATCAGCAAGCCGGAGATTATCTGGTGAAGTTAAAAGCGTTCAACGGCATAGGAGAAAGAGAGACCTCACAATACGTTTATATAAATAAGGATTTTTCCATGTATGGAACATTTACCTTGAATGCCCAAGCCGAAGGGATTCGTAATTTCCAAACCTTAGAGGCGTTGTTTACGGACTTGCGAGATATCCCCTTTGCCGGAAGCATTACGATTCAGGTAGAAAGTAAACAATCATTTACGCTATCGGGATTATCTGTTTCTGAGATAACGGAAACGATTGAACAAAAACTCGCAGATAGTAATCTTGAACCTATCCAATGGAATAACAGCAGCGGATATTCGGCTGAATTGAAATTGTGGGATACGTTCAACAAAGAGGTCTTTCAGGAAATGGAAGAGTTGACTGATGTTTTTGATTTCAATTATAATATTGACTTGCTTGCTGGAGATACAAGATTTACTTTCTATTACATGGATCGATTTGATGAACCGCAAATAGTTTGTTACAATAATAACTACGACAATTACCTGAATTTTAAAAACTTTTCGGATGCACTGGACTATCCGTGGCAAGTAATAGAAGCTCCGGAGGGGGTAACCGGCTACGCGGAATCCGGTAGTAACGAGATTTCCGATCAGCGAATACTTAATTCTACCGATGAACTTCAAGTATTAAAGTATGAAGTGGATTTTGTCTATCAAGGAGAAACGTTAAAGACCGACACGGTAAACTATTATATTTATCCGGAGAATCCGACTTTGGCCTTGCTGGAACCAACAGAGAATGGAATGGTCGCTTCACCAGACCAAGTAACTATTTCGTGGGAACCCTTGCCGGGTGTCAATAATTATTATGTCTATTACCGGAAAGTAGGCGATACAGAATACAAATCAACTTATATCAGCGGTGATTTATCCGAATATACACTTAATAATTATGACGATTACCTCCAGTTCGAGAACACGTATGAATGGTATATGGAGGCAAATACCCGTTGTTCCTACATAACCAGCGAGACACGGACCTTTACTATCGGTTCGGCTCCGGATTTGGAGATTACGGATATCCGGGTTTCCCCCACGACCGCCATATCGGGAAAAGAGTTTACGATTACGGCAACGGTAACTAATGTGGGTACGAAAGACTTGGAACCTTCTTCTTGGCGGGATGTTTGGTATAAAATAGAAGATGGTTATAGCCGTCATGAAGATGACATTGATCACAATAATCAGGGATTGGCTATCAATGAGAGCTATGAAATACAGTATACCATGACTGCCCCTTATGATGAATCTATCGAATCGTTGACATTTGAATTGCAAATTGACTATTATGATGATATCCCGGAATTGAGCAAAGAAAACAACCGGAAAGAGATTGAAGTGCCGATTTCTTTGCTAAACATTCCGGACGAAGAGTTTGCGGTATTGTGCGATTTATACGAATCGGCCGGTGGCGAAGATTGGAATATGTCGCGGCCGTGGGATATTTCCACAAGTGCTGTAGATGACTACGGCTGGGAGGGACTGACTTTGGACGATGAGGGACATGTCATCGAGATAGACCTCTCCGAAAAAGGGTTGAAAGGAACCATTCCGGCCTCCTTGTTCTCCATGCCCTATTTGCAAGTATTGGATTTGAGCCAAAATACGTTGACCGGAAAAATGGAGGAACTGGTTACGGAAAACGCCAGTGCCGTGAACCTGAAGAAACTGGATTTAAGCCATAACCAGTTCTCGGGAACGATAACGAACGGTTTTGCCCTACTTACGGGATTAGAGGAGGTATTCTTAGGTTCTAACCGGCTGGAGGATATTGACTATACTTTCCCGTTGGATTCTTTCTATGTAAGTCTTTCGTATCAAACGTTGCATATCACTGATAAGGCATTGTCTCCGAGCCATTTTGATTTCGTCATACCTGGCATTTGCTTGTACGACCATGACCGGCAATCGCTGGAGACATATCCTACATTCTCTTTGGCGTATTTGGACGGAAGCCATGCGATTGAATGGATTTATGATACGAATGAGCAACTCTATAAACCGAAATATGATTATAACCATCCCTATTTGAACCTGCCGCCCAATCAGGATTTGGTGTTCAAACAAGAGACGGGCAGCGCACGAGGGAGCCGGGATACCATCCAATTGGCTTTTGAGATGGGAGACGCGAACTTGGACGCTGCTGTAAATATCGCGGATGTCCGGCATACCTTGAATTACATCTTTGATGAGATGACATACGGTGCCTATATCCAGTTTAATTATTATGCCGCAAATACGTTGGCGGATGAAACAATCAATGTGCAGGATATGGTTTCCACGGTCAACCTTATTCTGGAAAATCCGGATTTGGATGTCCAAACGATGAGTTTGCGTTCTCTAGGAGCGACCGCCTATTTAAGTATCGAGGACAAGCAGCTGGTGATTCAGAATCCGGTAAGTCCGATTATGGACATGGACATTCTGCTGAAAGGAATATCTTCCCAGCAAGTGGAATTGTTATTGCCGAACGAGCAGTTCCAGTATCGGGTTAAAGATACTAAAGAAGGGGTACGCGTCATACTGATTGGCATGAATACTTCGGGAATCGGTTTAGGAAAGCATGAAATCATCAAGATTAAAGGCGGAAATGCCACCATCGGTCATGCCATGTTGGTAAACAAAGAGGCGAAAGAGGTGCCTTCGGATTATGAAGGTAAAATTCACCAGGATCCGACCGGGAATGAGGAACTAAGTACGGAAGTTGCAGATCCTACGCATATAAGGATTGATTCAGATGTGCAAGCCATCCGTTTCTCGGTTTATGATTTGTCAGGGCGCGTATTGACTGCATCCCGGATAGACAAGCCGGTTCCCGGTGAGTACTCCATTTACGCATGGATTCCGCAAAGGCTGCCTTCCGGCGTTTATCTGTTGCGCATAGAAATGCAGAAAGAAAAAGAAACCCTATATCAAACCATCAAGTTTTCACAAATAAAATAGAAGAGGTATGAAAACACGACATTGGATTTTATTAGCCATCGCTTGGCTATTTCAATTGCAGTTTGTTTTTGCACAAACCAATAAATTATATATAGAACCGACCGATTGTCCGATTGGAACCACATCACATGTCGCTATCCGGTTAGACAATCAATCCGAAGTTGTCGCCCTGCAATTTAACATCCATATCCCGGATGTTGTCCGGTTGGCAGATGACAACATGATACTCTCGGAAGAACGGAAAGCGGATGACCATACAATAAGTATCCGGAATCGGGGAGAGAACAATTATCAAGTAATCGTTTGGTCCTTATCGAATGCGGCGTTCAAAGGGAATAGCGGTACATTGATCGAACTTCCTTTGGAGATACCGGACGATTTGGAGATTGACAAGGAATATCCATTCACGTTCTCGGATGTGGTAGCCAGTGACCGGAATGCCAGAAATGTATTGACGGCTTCCAATCCGGGCTCTATCCGGATTGTTGACGGAAATGGCCCGGACATTACAGCAAACACGATTCAGTTGACCTCGGATAACTTCAAACCGGGTGGCAAAGTCTCTATTACCTGGACTGTTCAAAATGTAGGCGGAAGAGCCACGGAGGCCGGCTGGAACGAACAGGTTTACTTGGTGGACGAATTGGGCAATGAATATTTCTTAGGCCGTTTGAGTTGCGAGGAGATTCTTGCCGCTTCGGGAACAATATCCCGCCAGGCAGAATTTAACCTGAGCGAGTATCCGGGGGTAGAAGGAACCGTAAAAGCGAAAGTGGTCTTGACACCGTTTGCCGATTTGGGGGAATTGCCGGTCGATGCCGAAAATAATGAAGTGACATCTACGGCCAGTTTGATTCTGCCGAAATTATTGACGTGGCGTATCAATGCCTCATCCATTCAGGAAGCAGAGAATCAGGAAATCTATTGTTTCCTGAACCGAAGCGGTTCCCGGCTGAATGAGGAAACATTTACGTTGACGCAATCAGCGACAGGCCGTTTGGTACTGCCTGCTTCGGTTACCATTCCCCAAGGGGAATCGGGTGTTTCGTTCACCATGAAGCCCCTCAACGATGATGTGGCAAACCGCGATTCGTTTGTTGTCGTTACGGTGGCAGGAAACGGTTATCCTGACCTGAAGCAAGAAATCTGGATTGAAGATGACGAGACACCGGCTTTAACGATTACGGCACCGGAGGAGAGACAACAGGAAGGAAATACATTCAATCTGACCATTTCCCGCCCGTGGGCAACCGAATGGCCTTTGGAAGTCCGCTTGTCAACGGATCATCCCAAACGTTTTATGTTTGCATCTACGGTTACTATCCCGAAGGACGCTGCTTCTGTGGAAGTCCCTGTCCAAGTTATCGAGGATGATACCCCGGATGTCAATGTGATCACAGCTGTTTTCAACGCCTCCCAATCCGGATATGAAACCGGAGTCGGCTTTATAGAGGTAGAAGATGACGATGTTCCGGACATTGATCTGGAGATTACGCCGACTATCCTGCCGAAAGGCGGAGGTCCGCAAGCGGCAATCGCTACGTTGCGCCGTACCGGTGTAACCGACAATAAGATTACCATCAAACTGACCGACACGTCCGATGGGTTACTTTATTATCCTTCGTCCTCTATCACTTTGGATTCCGGCGAAACGGAATATCAGTTTGCTATCGGCATATCGGATAACGACCAGCAAGAAGGCGACCGAGAAGTTACCTTGAATGCGTCTGTTTATATCTCTACCTGCGATTGTTCTACTGCCGGAACCAACGTAGGTACGGTTACGAAGAAAATCACGATTACGGACAATGACGGCCCGACATTAACCCTCTCTTCTTCCCAGACCTCTTTAATAGAAGGAAAAGAGCAGGCAACGGTCTTGACGGTTACCCGCAACACCTCAACCACGGATGCACTGACCGTAACCATCAGTTGCGATCGTCCGGAAGAGGTTACTTACACCTCAACAGTAACTATCCCGGCCGGTGAATCCTCCGTGGATATCCCGGTGGCAGTCAAGAAAAACGATACCACAGAAGGCAACCGGACCATCTCCTTTACAGCAACAGCCGATGGCTATTCCAGCGGTACCTGCTGGGCAATGATTACAGACCAGACATTGCCGGATGCGGAATTATCGAATTTAACAATACAAAAGACTTCTTTCTTTGCAAGAGAAGAAATCAATGTTGAGATTTTATTGGAAAATAAAGGCATTGCCTCTCTCCCTGTTTCTACAAAAATTTCTGTTTATCTCTCTCCGCAAAGTCAAATAGGAACTTCGTCAGAACAAGTTCTATTGGGTAACATTTATACCGAGTCAGAAATTCCTGCTAATGGAATCGAAACATTGAAAAGAACCTTTGTACTTCCAGACAAGACCGGAGCTTACTATATTATGGCGATTGTAGATGAAGATCTGAATGTGCAGGAAACCATTAAAACCAATAATACAACAACTCCTGTAAAGATCCAATTAGAACCCTTGTATAAAGTAGCACAAATTTCTACAGATAAGACGAGTTATAAACCCGGGGAAACAATTGTAATCACAGGGCAAGTAACTGGGGGGACAATTGCAAATATGCCGATTGATTTATATGTTCGTTGTGATGGGTATCAACAGACTATTGATATAAATACCGATGGGCAAGGTGTCTTTCAATACAATTATACTCCAGAAGATTGGATGATGGGGCATATAAGTATAGGAGCTTGTTATCCCGAGGAAGGCTTGACAACAGAAATGACTGCTGTAAATATTTATGGATTGAAAAGGGGAGATTCACAGCCTATACAATCTGAGGTATTACTAAATCAATCTTCTACTGGGAAAATTAAATTATATAATCCAAGTGAGTTATCGTTGACTAATATCCGGGTTGAGATTATTTCTTTACCAAAGAATTGCACAATTACATTTAATCCATTGGCTTCTCTATCAGGGAATAGTACCGGGGAATTGAGCTATTCGATAACTGGAACCGCTGTTTCCGAAAGCAGAAATTGGGAAGAAATCAAAGCAAGAGTCGTAACAGATGAGGGAGCAACTTTGGATGCCACTATTTATTATGCATGTCGTACAGAAAAAGGGGCTTTAATTTCGGAACAATCCGTCATTAAAACTACCATGGTAAAAGGTTCCTCAAGAGACTACCAAATAAAGATTGCAAATACAGGTAAAGGAGAGACAGGTAAAATTTCTGTCAATATTCCAAATGTCCCATGGCTACGATTAGCCTCTCCTTTGGAAATGGCTTCTCTCCAATTTGAAGAAACAGCGACTATAATACTACGATTACAGCCAACAGATGATATGTCATTGAATGTACCTGTTGAAGGGACAATAGGAGTGAACTGTGAAAATGGTACAGGACTTCTTTTGCCATTTCATATCACTCCGGTTTCTGAATCAACAGGAACATTGAAGATTGATGTATGTGATGAATATACCTATAATACAACCGAAGCTCCTCATGTGCAAGGTGCACAAGTTCGTATAACTACTCCTACGGGTAAATTAATAGACGAAGGAACAACAGGGAATGATGGTCTATTTGTAAAAGAGTTACCCGAAGGCTACTATATTATAGAAGTAACCGCAGAAAAGCATGATGTTTATCGAAATACTGTTTTGGTAGATCCTGGAACAGTAACTTCCAAAGTAGTTAATTTGAGTATACAAGGCATAGAAATTTCTTATAGTGTAGAAAGAATTGATATAGAAGATAGATATGAGATTGTAATGGATGTCCAATTCGAGACGAATGTTCCTGTTCCGGCTGTCTTGACTACAGTGAATATCCCTCAACGGAGTATTGAAAACCCTTTGCGGGCAGGAGAGTCATTTATAGCTACGGCGACATTAACAAACAAAGGTCTGATTACGGCAGAGGACGTACAGTTGCTTATGCCTGAGAATGCCGAACCTCTTGTTTTTGAGCCTCTCATAAATGAGCCTTTTGATTTGCCGGCACAATCATCAAAAACAATACCAGTTAAAATTTCATACAGTCCTCAATCTACATTACGGGCATCAAATGAGAACAATGGGTCTTTTACTGAAGAAGAAGGATTGTTTGAAGGATGTACTTATCATTGGGGTACAGCATATTTTTGGGATTGTGGTTTTGATAAGAAATGGCACAAATATTATACCCCTGTTAAAATTTATGATGATTGTGGTGAACCTTTAGTTTCATTGCCGAAGATTCCATTACCAAGTTTTGGTGGAATAAAAGGTAATGCTAGCTTAGGCATACCTAATGGCTGGTTTGATACCAATCCGAGTAATGGAGGTTCTGTAAATACTCCTTCTACGCCTGTCGTTAACCAAGATAAAGATTGCATACCCTGTATTACAGGTATGACCGTAGCAACTCTGAAATGTGCCGGACACTGGGTACCAGCCGCAGAAGAGGTGGTTGCAGCAAAAGAAATGTGGGATGCTTTTATAGAAGCTTTGGAAGGTGTAGTGATGGAAGAGTCTGGTGCTAATGACGTAATTAATGCGGCTTATGATCAGTTAACGTCAGAACAACAAGAGTTTCTTGAAAGCCAAATGGATTATTTAGATTTGGGGAATTTCTTTACAGATGCAGTACAATCTGTATTAAATTGCGGAAATTTATCTTATGATCATAGTTTTGAAGCTGTAATGAGTTGTGTAAGTGGTGTTACCGAATCAGCAGAGAATTTTTTTGATGAATCCATAGACTTGATGTTTAAAAAATTGTATCCTAATCCAGATGCAAAACAGCTTGAACAATTCAAGAAAGTGAAAAAATTAGGGAAAAAAGCGGTTGATGCTTTAGGTAAACTATTGAATGTAGCAAATTGTTTGCACGATTTTGCTACTGCATGTGACCACCTGCTTGAACAGCAGCCTACAAGATCAAGCTTTAGAGCTGCTGCTATTCCTGGTTATTTGACTGAATTCTCAGATCGAATGGCGGTTGCCGCCAAAGAAGTGGATGCTTATGCAAACATTTGGCTGTCTATATTTGGAGAAAATACAGTGTGGCAGGAATGTGATATTGACGATCTTGCTTATATCTTAAAAGAATTACCAACAGAAGGTACCGTATTAGCTGAAAATGTAGTAGATATCAAACCGGAAGAAGTTCCTATGGCTGAATGGGAATGGTTTATTGACCGCTGGAACAATACTATTGCAGGTAATACTTCTGGAAATTATATTGATATGAATCGAATTTATACTCTTCAACAAACGATGTCTGATATGAATGAACAAGTTCTTAGTTGGGGGTATGAATCCCTTTCTGAATGCATTACAAAGGAAATAGAGATAGTTCAAGAAAAAATAGAAGGAGGATCTAACTCAGTCTGCTCCTCCATCTCTCTTCAATTCTCCCAGACCATGACCATGACCCGTCAGGCATTCCGGGGAACATTGACCGTTTTTAACGGGCATGAGACACTCCCTATGGAAGATGTGCGTTTGAACCTGGAAGTAACGGATGAGGAGGGCAATATCGCTACATCCCGCGAATTCCAAATCAATACGGAAAGTTTAGATACCTTTGCCGGTGATTTGGAAGGAGGCTGGAGCCTTGACGCCCAAAAGACAGGAACAGCAACTATCCTGTTTATCCCATCGAAGTATGCGGCTCCAACCGAAGAAAAGCTGTATTCATTTGGAGGTACGCTTTCATACCTGGATCCGTTTACCGGATTAGAGGTTACTCGTGACCTGTTCCCGGTTACTTTGGCCGTTAGTCCCTCTCCCAACCTGAAGCTTACTTACTTCATGCAACGGGATATCTTAGGAGATGACCCGTTGACGGTGAATAAAGTCGAGCCGAGTGTCCCGGCTGAGTTCGCCTTGTTAATCCAGAATACAGGAGCGGGAGACGCCACTAACGTAAATATGGTTACAAACCAGCCTGAGATTGTGGACAATGAGAAGGGATTGGCCATTGATTTTGAACTATTGAGCTCAACCCTCAATGGCGAAGAAGAATCATTGGCATTAGGTGGAAGCGTGACAACGGCCTTCGGTACGATCCCTGCCGGACAGACTTCGTATGCGCAATGGTGGTTCAGCAGTTCTCTGTTAGGACATTTCACGGATTACGAGGTAACGGCGACTCATGTGACCAGTTATGATAATCCGGACCTCTCTTTATTGGACGGCGATCCCACTATCCATGAACTGATTCGCAGCATTCAGGTTCCGAACAGTGATTTGACAGGATTCCTGGCCAATGATTTGGTCGATGCGGAAGACCAGCCGGACATGATCTATCTGACAGACGGAACCGTACAGAAAGTGAATCCTGCCACAGAAAGCATCGCTCAAAACAGTGATTCCAAGTACACGCTGACTGTAACACCTTCTGCTTCCGGATGGATTTATGGCTCTATCGCTGATCCGACCGGAGGAGCGCAAAAACTGGTAAGTATCAAGCGCGGGGATGGAACAGTGATTGATTTGCAAAACATCTGGCAAACCAGTTGCACGTTACGTGACGGAAAAGATCCGCTGTATGAGAACCGCATTCATTTTGCAGATAATATTTCCGGTGTCACTACTTACGAATTGACGTTTGAACCGGGGCCGAGTGTCATATTAGCGGTTTCTTCTTTTGAGGGAATGCCAGCAGACAATGAAGTGGCTGAGAAACCGGTTACAGAATTAACCGTTCATTTCAACAAAGCCATTCATCCGGAAACGTTTACCGTAGAGGATTTAACCTTGATTTGGCAGGGCGAACAACAAGAGGTAACTTCTATTGTAATTACCCAGCAAGACGAACAGACTTATGTCTTGGATTTGGCAGAAGTAACCAAATTGGACGGCTATTATGTCCTGACGGTACAAACGGCAGAGATTGAAGACCAGGAAGGTTTCTATGGCACAGAGGGAAAGAGTGTCAGTTGGACACAATACTTGGCTCCGGGCTATCAGACCTTGTCCATGGATCTATCGGCTGGTTGGAACTGGATATCCACCAATATGAAAGACGTTACCAATCCGATCGCTTTATTGACTCCTATCCAAGAAAAGGTAAAGCGTATGCAGAACCAGACGCAGGAGATTACCCATGACCCGAATTTAGGCTTGGTCGGTAATCTGGAATCTATATCTCCGGAAACGTTCTATAAGTTGGAGATGAATGCGGATGGTCAAATTGAAATAACCGGAACCGCATTGACTCCGAATCAAGTCCGATTAAATCTGAAGCAGGGATGGAATTGGATTGGTTACATACCTCGCTCCGCCACCTCTCCAACAAAAGCCTTGGCATTATTGACCGCAGATGTGGGAGATGAAATCAAAGGGCAAGAAGGATTTGCACAATTTAATGGGACAACGTGGATTGGTACATTAAGCCAGATGGAACCCGGCAAAGGGTATATGTATCGGGCAAAGAAAGAACAATCGTTCCAATATCCGATCATTGGCGCATCTGTGGCAAATGCAGCTTTACGTTCGGCAGAAGTGCATTCAGAAGCAAATAACCCGATCTGGACCGTGGATATCCATAAATACCCCAATAACATGAGTGTTATTGCAGATCTGTGGGCCGATGGCATCAAGCAAGAGCCGGGCGTTTATACCGTTGCTGCTTTTTGCGGAGATGAGTGTCGAGGAATCGGTGAATATGTAGATGGAAAATTGTTTATGACCGTCTATGGCGAAGGAAAAGGAGAAACCATTACTTTCCGTGCCGTTCGGGACGGACAAAGCACACAATGGGCAATCCGAGAGAGCATCGCATTCTCCGAAAACACACAAGGTTCGTTGGAACAGCCGATAGCATTGAACCTGACGAATCAAGTCGTAACAGGCACCGCAGAGATTAATCGTCAGACAGGCATCTATCCGAATCCGGTCAGTCATTATCTTTACATCAAGGGCGATGTATTCGATATCCGGCAAGTTCGGGTAGTCAATACAAACGGTGCCGTTTTGCTCAGTCAAGAGTTGGACGAAAACCAAGGATTGGATGTCTCTAAATTGATCCCAGGCATGTATATTCTTATCATTGACCGGGGCGATGCGATAGAGTCTCATAAATTCATTAAGAAATAAAATGGGTAATAAAATAAAAGATCAAGTTATGAAATTCATCCATCTTTTTATAGTAAGTATAATGTGGCTCTTCCCGCTTAGGGGAAGAGCTGCAGATGCTCCTCAATGGAGTTGCGACATTTATGCGTATCAATATGATATGAGCATTTATATCGCCATAGAAGATCAAGGCAAGATTGCAAATGAGGGGAAAGAAGTTGCTGTATTTTATCAGGAAGAATGCCGTGGCATTGCGGAATTGCAATCTGCCGGTGAACAGACTTATTTTTATGTACGGGCCCGGAGCAATGAAACCAGCGGAGAGGTTTTAACCTTTAAAGTGTTCGATAGTACCGGAAAAGAAATAACTCCATCCGCCACCTTGGCATTTGAAGCCCAGCAACAGATAGGTTTTCCTAGTGATCCTTTTGTGCTGACCTTGCCGGAGCAGGTAACACCGGAGGAGGTGGAAGAAGCTATTTCTTCCGGAACGGAAGAGATTCTCGCTGAAGGAACTTGGCAACAAGAGGATATGGAAAATCTGGCTAATCAAATACATGAAAACGCATCCGGAGAACAAGGAAATACTGCCTTAAAAACAGTAGATATGAGTGGAGCGACTTTCGATGAGGATGTTACTCTTAAGGGGATATTTTCTGATTGTGGGCAGTTGACAGCGGTTATTTTGCCGGATGAGCTTCCTAGTACCATATCATTTTCGCCTGATGCATTTAAAGGAACGAATCCCAATTGTATCGTGTATTTGCCTGCCGGTACAACCTTTCCGGATGGGTGGGCAGATGATGTCAACGTGGTGGTAGGCAATAAAGCCATTTCGTTGACTCTATACGAACATAATCCTTATCAAGTGAAACGCCCATTTACAGTAGACCAATGCATCTATAAACGGACTTTTGGTGATGTGGCATCTCGCTTACGCAGTGGTAGCTCTACCGCACTTGAACTGCCGGGGTGGAAAACCATTTGTGTTCCGTTTCCTGTAAATAAAGTACAGATAGAAAACAAAGAACTTTTCCCAATCACGAATGCAGGAGAGGAATCAAAAGGAGATTATTATAAAGCGGTATTAGGAGCTGATGGTTTTGAAATTGTGACGGAATACGCATCCGATGGTTTCTATTTCGATGCAAATGTACCATGCTTAGTGAACATGACTTCAGCTTCCGGAGAAAAAATATCCGGAACCGTAGATTTTATTTATAACGAACAGATAGAGATAGAAATTTCTACACCGACTCATGTCATCGAAAGCTCGGATTATACATTAACTGGCGTTTATGAATCGACAAAAAAATCCCATGGGATTTACGCATTAAATGATAATGGGGATGCCTTTGAAAACGAATTGCGGGCTATTTACCCGTTTGAAGCCTATTTGACAACCACGCTTCCCGGAAAAGAATCTATTCCTGTTTCCGGTTGGATATCTGTAACAGGGGTAACTATTAATCCGGATAATGTTTCTATAAAAATCGGAAAAACAGTCCAACTTTCTGCCGTAGTCTTGCCGGAGAATGCTTCAGATCCATCTATTATATGGAAAAGTTCGAATAATGCAGTCGCAACCGTATCATCAACAGGATTGGTGACCGGTATAAAGGAAGGAACAACTGACATAACCGTAACCACACAAGATGGGAACCTCGCTGCAACTTGCAAGGTAACGGTAGAAAAAGAGCCTGTAGATCCGGGAACAGAAGATCCGGATAACCCGGGAGGTGAGGATCCAGATAATCCAGGAGGAGAAGATCCGGATGAACCTGGAACGGAAGATCCGGATAATCCAGAACCCGGAGATCCAGATGAGCCGGAAGTAGAAGTAACAGGGGTTTCTTTAGCTTTTTCTTCTTTAGAGTTGAAGCTTGGAGATTCTTCTACGCTGAAAGTGAATATTCAACCTGCGAATGCATCAAATAAAGGCGTGACGTGGCATAGTAGCAATCCGACAGTTGTGACTGTTGATGCCCAAGGGAAGCTAACAGCTATCAAAAGAGGTTCTGCCACTATTACCGTTACTACAAATGACGGGGAATATACAGATACATGTCTTGTGGTCGTTGTAGATCAGTTGACGCTCAATGAAAATATCGAAACAAAAGAAATTGTTCTTTATCCTACGATTGTTGACCAAAGAATTCATATATCCGGATTAAGAAATCAAAGTACTATCCAGATAATATCTTTTTTAGGACAACATATAGAAACATGGACTACCTCTGAAAGACAATTTATTGTAGACGCTTCAAAGTTGAGAAAGGGATATTATATAGTAGTGGTTTCTAATGATAACAATAAGAAATCATTCAAAATTCTAAAGAAGTAAGAAAAACACCTTCTTACTACTATCTTGATTATTTTTACCTGTCAGATCTCCTCTTTGGATTTCTGGCAGGTAAGAATAGTTTCTCATTCATCAATAATCGCTTCCCGATTCTTCATGGTATACTTCTGTATACCCATCGATTTGTAAGATTCCAACAAAGCATCGTTATCATCTGAAATCATTAACAATCTGTCATTTTCTTTCAATACCGTATTGCCTTTCGGAACAAAATAGCGATTATTCCGTTTTACCATAACTGCTAAAGTATGGTCTGGAAGGGTCAAATCCATCAGTCGGTTCCCATGCTCCAGCACTTTGGGGGTAATCTCTATTTCGCTCATTACACTACGTATATCTTCTGATAATTCCACCCCGAACTCTTCCTTTACAGGAGGCTTGTCGATCAACTTCAGCAAACGGGCTACGTAAGTTACGGTTGTACCTTGTACCAACAACGACAATATGGTGATAAAGAAAACAATGTTGAAGAACCAGCGTGCATGTTCTACTCCGGCTATCAACGGGTAGGTAGCGAAAATAATCGGAACGGCACCACGCAATCCGACCCACGATATATAAAGTCGGGCACGCAGGGTGAAGTTCTTGTACGGGAGCAACGAGATAAACACACTGACCGGGCGAGCTATCAGAATCATGAATAGCCCAATGCCTAAACCGATATGCGTTACCGGCAACAATTCATGCGGATTTACCAATAATCCTAACGTTAGGAACATAACGATTTGCCATAGCCAGGTAAACCCGTCAAAAAATGTTCCGATGCTCTTCTTATGGACAATCTTGGAATTTCCGAAAATCAATCCGGCTATATATACTGCCAAATATCCGTTTCCTTTTGCCAAAGTAACCACCGAGAACGTAAAAAAAGCGAAAGCCAGTATCAGAATCGGATACAAAGAGTTATTGTTGATATTGATTTTATTGACAATCCAAACCGCCACTTTTCCTAAAAGGTAACCACCGATGGCTCCTATTCCCAATTGCAAGACCAGCATCAATGCAGCTTCCGGGACACTCATCCCTTCCGAACCGATAAATGCAATCAGTATCAAGGTCAACATATAAGCCATCGGGTCATTACTTCCACTTTCCAACTCCAAAGTCGGACGAAGATTTTCTTTCAACAAGACCCCCTTACTTCGCAAGATGGAAAAGACCGAAGCCGAATCGGTAGACGACATTACTGCCGCTAACAACAAAGCCTCCGGAAGGGTAAGGGTATCATAAATACTGCTATAATGACATACCATATAAATAAATCCGCCGGTAATAAAGGTCGTAAGCAATACCCCCAGCGTAGCCAATACAATACCCTGTGAAGCAATCGGACGAACCTCGCTGATCTTGGTATCCATACCGCCGGAAAACAAAATAATGCTCAATGCCAACGTACCGATAAATTGCGTCAGTTGCGGATTGTCGAACTGAATGCCCAGTCCATCGCTTCCAAACAACATGCCGACTCCCAAAAACAACAACAAGGCCGGCAATCCGAACTTATATCCCGCCTTCCCGGCAAAAATACTCAATATCAAAATGATGGAAACCACCAATAAAATAATCTCTGCGCTCTGAATCATACCTTTTTATTTATATTTAGCTGTATATAAAACAAAAAACATTGCATTTTGTTTCCTCACAAATTTAAGCAAATAAATTCATATAAAAAATTCAAGACAGATAATTAAACAAATCAATTTGTTTTCTTCCTTTTTTAATTAACTTTGCATAAACAACTTAAACACCTAAACATGAACAAAAAACTTTTTATCCTATGTTTGCCTGTGTTGCTTCTGTTCATAAGCTGTCAAAACCAGCAAGAACATTTCATTACAGACGAAACATACAGAACACAAGTAGAGAATGACTTCCAAGCTCGAGAAGGAAGTTTAGAGAAGAGCGGTTTGTTGACTATATTCGACCAACCGATGAGTCCGGCAGAAAAAGAAGCTATGCGCTTTTTATATGCTTACATGCCACTGGGCGATATAGCCGATTATAGTGGTGAGTATTTCCTGGAAAATATCAAAACGTCATTTCAGGCCCGTGAGGAAATGCCTTGGGGAAAAAACATCCCAGAGGACATCTTCCGCCATTTCGTATTGCCTATCCGAGTAAATAATGAGAACTTAGACGAAAGCCGCATGGTTTTCTACCAGGAACTGAAAGATCGTGTGAAAGGCTTATCTTTGCATGATGCCGTATTGGAAGTGAACCATTGGTGTCATGAGAAAGTCATTTATACTCCTTCCGATGCGCGTACAAGCTCACCTTTAGCCTCCGTAAAAACAGCTTACGGACGATGCGGTGAAGAATCCACCTTTACAGTTGCGGCTTTACGCTCTGTAGGTATTCCGGCACGTCAGGTATATACCCCCCGCTGGGCACACACCGATGATAACCATGCATGGGTAGAAGCATGGGTAGACGGGAAATGGTATTTCTTAGGAGCATGCGAACCGGAACCGGTCCTGAATTTAGGTTGGTTTAATGCTCCTGCCAGCCGGGGTATGTTAATGCATACCAAAGTATTCGGTAAATATCAAGGACCGGAAGAAGTTATGGTAGAGACTCCGGTTTATACCGAAATTAATATCATTGATAATTATGCGGAAACCGCTCAGGCCAAAATAAAAATTGTAGACGAGAACAATCAGCCGGTTCCGGGAGCACGTGTCGAATTCAAAGTGTATAATTATGCGGAATTTTATACCGTGGCCAATAAAACCGCAAATGAAAACGGAGAAACCTCACTAACCTCCGGCAAAGGCGACATGTTGGTGTGGGCTTCAAAAGACGGGAAATTCGGCTTTGGCAAGGTCTCTTTTGGTAAAGACCCGGAGATTACCTTGACCTTAAATAAAGACCGGTTAGATCAGGTCATTGAAGAGTTCGACATTGTTCCGCCCCCCGAAAAAGCAAATCTTCCGGCCGTTACAGACGAGCAACGGGCTGAAAACGCCCGGCGTATGGCACAAGAAGATTCTATTCGTAATGCCTATGTAGCTACATTTGTAGATGAGGCAAAGGCAAAAGCTTTTGCTGAAAAGGAAAATATCGATGCCCAAATAGCCGCCAAACTTTTGATCGGTTCCCGCGGGAATTACCAGACTATCGAAGATTTCTTATCTCAGGCATCGGATAAAAATGCAGCGATCGACCTTTTACAACGTATTTCAGCCAAAGATTTGCGGGATGTCTCAGGAGATGTTTTAACCGACCATTTTACAAACAGTATAAAATGCGATGGTGTAGACGAGGAAACTTTCAGCCAATACGTACGCAACCCGCGTGTTGCCAACGAAATGATCACTCCTTACAAAGCCTTCTTCCAAAAAGCCATCTCAGAGGCAGATGCTAACGCATATCGGGAAGATCCCACAAAACTGGTAGAATGGGTGAAGAATAATATTCAGATTGATGCCAATTGTAATTTGGGCGCTGCTCCTATCTTCCCGGAAGGAGTTTGGAAAGCACGTAAAGCAGATGCACACTCACGCAATATTTTCTTTGTGTCTTTGTCACGTGCTTTAGGTATTCCAGCCCGGATTGATGAAGTTACCGGAAAAGTCCAGTTGATGGGTAAAAACATACAGGACATAAACTTTGAAGCTGAAGAACAAACTACCGCCCGAACAGGTACATTGAAAGCGACTTATAAAGCCATTAAATCCTTGGAAGACCCAAAATATTATTCACACTTTACTTTATCCAAAGTGGTAGACGGACGTTTGCAACTTCTGAATTATGAAGAAGGAGACGTGGATATGGGTGCCGGTGCCACATGGAGCAATCTGTTGAAAAAGGGTACACAGCTGGATGAAGGCAATTATGTATTGGTAAGTGGTACCCGTATGGCAAGTGGAACCGTTCTTAGCCGGTTGGTATTCTTTACTATACAACCCGGCCAAACCACTACAATCGATTTGACCATGCGTGAAAACACTTCCGACATTCAAGTTATCGGTAATTTCAATTCAGAAAATAAATACCAGACAATCGATGGTCAGGAAGTAAGCCTGTTGTCAACCACCGGACGAGGGTATTATATCGTAGCCATTCTCGGAGCTCGCCAGGAACCGACCAACCATGCGATGCGTGACATAGCGGCTGTAAAAGAGGACCTGGAAGCCTGGGGTAAGAAGATCGTCTTATTGTTCCCCGATGAGGCTGGATACAAGAAGTTTGACCCAAAAGAATTTGGCGAATTGCCTAATACCATCGTCTATGGTATCGACAATAAGCACATCAACCAGCAAGAGATGGTCAAAGCCCTGAAACTGGATCATCCCAATACCTTACCGATCTTTATCATTGTCGATACATTCAACCGGGTTGTGTTCGTATCGCAAGGGTATACCATCGGACTTGGCGAACAAATGATGCAGATTATACATAAATTGCAATAAATCTATATGCAATCCGTTATTAAAGAGGGTGTGTTTGATTAACACACCCTCTTTAATTATAATTAAAACAGAAAATGACATACAATGAAAATTGTTTTTGCAACCAACAACAAGCATAAATTAGAAGAAGTCCGCAAAATAACGGCACAATATCCGATAGAAATTGTCAGCTTAGCGGATATAAATTGTCAAGATGATATTCCGGAAACCGCAGAAACCTTAGAAGGAAATGCATTGCAGAAAGCCCGTTATATCCAAGATAAATTCGGATTAGATTGTTTTGCCGATGATACTGGTCTGGAAGTAGAAGCTCTTGATGATGCCCCGGGAGTCTATTCAGCTCGTTATGCCGGAATAGCACATGACTCGGAAGCGAATATGAAAAAATTATTGACGGAAATGGAGGGAAAAGTCAATAGAAATGCCCGGTTCCGTACGGTGATCGCACTCCTGTTAAATGGTAAGGAGTACCTGTTCGATGGCATTGTAAAAGGAGTCATTACCTCCGAAAAGCGAGGAGAAAACGGATTCGGCTATGATCCTATATTCATTCCGGAAGGTTATACACAGACTTTCGCTGAATTGGGGAACGATATCAAAAACAAAATAAGCCATCGTGCCAAAGCCGTAGAAAAATTGGATAAATTTTTATCCGAAACAATAACTCATTGAAATAGCCCATGTGTATGAAAATAGTTCATATCATACTGTTTGTATTATTCGGTTGTTCTTCTTCTGTATTTGCCCAATTCGATAAATGGGAAATATATCAGGCTTATCAAAATACAGAACTGGTAGAAGAAACCAACAACCATGTATTTGCCGTTGCAGATAGCTCTTTATATGCCTATAGCAAAGAGGATAACAGCGTTACCGCGTATTCACGTAAAAATGGATTAAGTGATAATAAAATAAAGGCATTGCGTTATCATGCCTCGTCACATACATTAGTCATAGCCTATCGTAATGGAAACATTGATTTATTCAGCAACGAGGGTATTTATAATCTCCCCTATTTAAAGAACAATTCTTCCGTACAAAACAAAACCATCAACGATATCTATTTTTATCAAGATTACGCCTACTTATCGGCCGAAGTGGGCATATTGGTTGTAAATCTGAATAAAAAGGAAATCGCAGATACCTATAGAATTGGTTCGGTCCGTTCAGCCTGCATTTTAAACGGGCATTTGTATGCGTTGACCAGCGAAGGCATCAGACAAGGGAACCTAACGGATAATCTATTAGACCAAAGCAACTGGAGTAATCTTTTCCTCCAGACCACCGATTTTGAGATTAGCCAGATCTGTCGCATAGCAGATTTCAACAATCGTTTATGCTTAGCGGTTTCCAACTTGGGCGTTTATTATTTGGCAGATAATACATTGACAAGATTTTTGCATAACACTTCGCTAAGCAATATGAAAGTAGAGAATAGCAAGCTCCTCTCTTTTTCGGCTTCTACACTTTACGTTGCGGACAATTTAAACGGATTCCAAACCATTGCAGGGTTAAGCAACCTGAGAGATGCCAGTTATCTGCAAACTGCTGATAATTATTGGTTGGCTTGCGGAGAAGACGGATTAAAGGGAATAAAGAAAAATACCGGTTCGTCTTACGAAATAATTACAGATCAACTGACTATCAATTCTCCCAAAAACAATTATGCCTGGGATCTGCAATTCAAAGGAGGAAAACTTTGGGTAACCGGCGGAGGACGTAATACAGATCGCTACTGGAGACAAAATACAATTATGACTTATAACGAATCAGATCTATGGACAAATTATAATTATCGCATAGCCGAGACACAAACAGGAAGATATTTCCAGGATGCCATGACATTGGATGTAGATCCGGACGATCCGGCCCATTCTTTTGTAGGGTATTATGGAGACGGCATACTCGAATTGCATAACGATACCGTATTAAATTGGTACCATTCCACCAATAGTCCGTTGGAAGCAGCCCTCTCGGGGAATGACCGGTATGTCCGCATCGGAGGAGTTACGTTGGATAAAGACAAGAATCTATGGATCACCAATTGTGTCTCATCTGCTCCCATCAAGGTTTTGACTGCAGAAGGAGAATGGTATTCTTATACGAATACGGCTATTGATAATGCCGAGATTATCGACAAAATATTGATTACACAAAATGGTTCCAAATTTATAAACTTGCTTCATTCTTCCCAGGCAGGTTTTTATGCATTTGATGATAACGGAACCATTACCGACCAGTCGGATGACGTATCAGCTTATTATGCCTCTGTCATGGATAGCCAAGGAAACACCTTGAATGCAAGTATGTTCTACTCGATCACAGAAGATAAAGACGGGAATATATGGGCCGGAACTAATATCGGTCCCCTTGTCTGCTATAATCCCGATAACATAGAATCCTTGCGATTCAATAGAATTGTTTTAGCGGATGAGTCTGACTACCTTTTAAATGGCGTGCGGGTCAATGCTATCGCAGTAGACGGAAGCAATCAGAAATGGATCGCAACAGAAGGTTCCGGTGTATTTCTGGTTAATGCAGAGGGTACTGAGGTTTTGGAAAACTTTACCACCGACAATTCTCCGCTTCCTACCAATACGGTCAATAGTATTGCCATCAATCCGGAAAACGGTAAGGTGTTCTTCGCCGTTGACGGATACGGCACGTTATCTTACCAAGGAGATGCGACAGAAGGCAAAGCTGACTATTCCGATATTCATGCTTATCCCAATCCGGTCCGTCCGGAACATGATGACAAAGTCATCATAACCGGCCTGATGAGCAATTCGAATGTAAAAATAACAGACATTGCCGGGAATATCGTTTATCAAACAAAATCTATTGGCGGACAAGTTACTTGGAATTGCCGAAATGCGAAAGGAAGCCGCGTGGCAACCGGCATCTATCTGGTATTAGCCGCCACCCAAGAAGGTGAAAGTGTTGTAACGAAGATTATGGTGATAAAATAGCCAATAGAATGGATTGAGCCTTTCCTTTGAATCAACGGGTTAAACGGTTTGATTCAAAGGAAAGGATACATCATTATTCATAATGCAACGCATCTGCCGGACTCATGCCGGAGGCTTTGCGTGCCGGATACCATACCGCTATCCCAATTGTTATTGCCAGCACGATCCAAGTAGCTAAGGATATGACGCAAAAACGACCAAAAGCCGAGGTGGTGGCATGATTGGATATTACTTCAGCAGACAACAAGTTCAAACAAATGAACAATGCCGGAATCATGCTCAACGTAAGCAATAATAACCCCTCTCCGATGAAAAAGTAAAGGATTCCATTGCGGGATGAGCCTACCGCCATTCGTACCCCGATCTCTTCACGCCGACGATTCACATGAAACCAGAATGTCCCGATCAAGGCAAGGAACACGTTAACCAACAAAAACACAATAACGGATGACATGACTTGCTGGCCGCTGGCGTTCGATGAACGATTCAGGAAATCTTGCCGAATGGTATCATAACTTTGGATATCCGACACCCAATAGTTGCCCGCCTTCAGTTGCTGACGCATCTCACTCAGGAACTTATCCGCAAAATCCTTGTCCGGGACATTCGCACGGGTCCGGAATATTACCTGCAAATTATGATAATCTTCTTCTGACGAGCCTTGCCGATCCATTTCTTCCAGAGTCAGCAATTGGAAGATATTATAAGCAGACCGATCATCATACTCATCATTCCGTATCGCTTCGGTTACAGCCGAAATAGTTTGAGGTACAGAATCATAGACAAAAAAGAGCTTCTCGCCCACCACATTCGTCCTTCCAAACAGTTCCTCGGCCAATGTCGCTGAAATCATAGTCCCCTCTTGTCGGAGGCGTTCGCTTAGCTCTTCCGGTCTCCCGCCATTTGCAGGAGTAATATGGAACACCCGGAAATACTCAGGAGAGACAGAAAGCAGACGGACACCCTGCCAAGTAAGTGTAGTATCTCTTTGGACACCATAAGTACGGTTGGAATAGGTATAAGGCAAAGAATAGCTGGCTATGGCCACGGACTCTACATCCGGATGCTGGCGAATACGCTCAATGATACGCCTGAAGTTCTGATAAGGTTCTTCACTCCCCGGTTCATAAGTAACAAAAGAGGGAGACTCAACCGGCTTCATAGAAACTACCGCCTTATAGACATGATCGGTTTCATAACCTACCGGCTTGTGATAAAGCTGATATTGGGCTGAAAAATAATCAATAGAGACCCACAATACAACAGATACGACCAACAGCTCCGCCAATACCCAAAGATTAGAACGAAATTCCGTTCGGATTATTTTTAATATATGTAGCAACATAACTTCCAAATTTACAATTACATATTCAACGCATTAACGGCATTCATCTTTACCGCCCGCCAGACCGGAATCAATGAAGAAAGCAGGTTCAGTACCAAACAGACCAGAAACGCATAGGTAAAGACTTGCCAATTGAGCAGCATACCTACCGAAAGGAAAAGATTGTCCGAGATTTCTCCATTCATCAATAACAGATTACGGAACAGATAAACCAATCCGTAAGAAAGTCCTAATCCCAACAAACCGCCCGGCAACATAAGCGCCAGGTTCTCTACAAAAATCTGTTCGAACAAGGTATGGCTGGGCGCACCGAAAGCCTTCCGGATACCGATCTCTTCCATACGCTCCTGCATCTGCGAGGCGTTCAGCCCGGAAATATTCAACGCGGGGACCAATAGAAAAAGTAACAGGAAAAGACCTACTACCAAATAAGTGCGATTCTGTTCTACTCCCATCAACGTAAACCCATTGGTATGGGCATCTCCGACTTCAACCCGCCCTTCTATCAGTGTCGCATTGTAGCGTTTTACCGCATCGTTCAATTCGACCTGCAGCTCAGACAAATCACCTGCATCTTTCAATAAAATACTAGCTTGTAGAAAGCCTACAGACGCATTCCTCTCATTTGAGGTGCCCATAGCTTTTGCCTCATTATCCGCTGTATAAGGAAAATAAACCTCCGCATAACAATCCTTCATGGCAGAGCTTACATCCTCAACCACACCACAAACCGTATAAGTTACATCATTCATCAATACCTCCTGCCCCACTACATCGCTCTGACCGAACAATTCGTGCGCCAAGGAATTCGTGATGACCACCCGATGTATGCCTGCCTCGACCTCCTCTTCCGTAAAAGGTTTCCCTTCCCGGAAATGAAAGCTATACACCCTCCAAAAACCTGCATTACAAGGCAAGTAATCCACCTGTTGCACCTTCTCGGTCCCGACCGCCTGCATATACATGGCATCGGTCAAGTTTTTCATAAGAGGCATGGCTATAACAGCTACCTCCTCTGGTGTTTTCAGCGAAAGAATTGCTTCTTTGATAAACCGAATACCACAACCAGAATTGTAAATACTTTGCCCATCTTTCGTCTTATAAGAGACTCTGTCCACGTAAACCGTACGACTCCGGTTTACCTCCGGCGCGATATTTGCCGTGCGAATATGATAAACTACGGCAAGAACCATCACCATCGAGATAGCCAGTCCGGTACCGATAATATAGATGGCACTGAAAAAGCGTTGTTGCTTCATCATTTGCCATGCCTGTCTGATATATAAACTATATCGCATAAGTATTTCGTTTTTAAGTTTTTAAGTTTACCCGTTCATAAGTTTCCAGTATACTTCAACCTGAAAGAACTCATAAACTTGATAAATAAGCCCCATACTCCGAAGATTGTTCTCCGGATAAAGGTTCGCCAATTTCAGGTAGAAGCTAATAGACAACACCATGACCATCGAGATAGCCAATCCCGTACTGATAATGTAAACGGCACTGAAAAAGCGTTCTTGCCTCATCAGTTGCCAAGCTTGTTTGATATATAAATTATACCTCATACGTTTTGGGGTTTATTTATGTTCCTACCCAATCTGTCTTCCATCAAAGAAGCGGATAGTACGGGAGGTCTGTTTAGCTTGTTGCTCGTTGTGCGTTACCATCACGATGGTACGCCCGTCCTCCTGATTCAGTTTGTGCAGGATTTCCATGACCTCGGCACCCATCTTGGAATCCAGGTTTCCGGTCGGCTCGTCCGCTAAGATAATTTCCGGATTCCCGATAATAGCACGGGCAATGGCCACACGCTGGCATTGTCCTCCGGAGAGTTGCGTGGGGAAATGGCGCATACGATGAGAGAGACCAACCTTCTCCAGTACGGCAACGGCTGCCTCACGACGCTCTTTTGCGGAAACGTGCGGACGATATAATAAGGGGAGTTCTACATTATCCAACACATTCAGGGAGTTGATCAGGTGGAACGACTGGAATACGAATCCCAGCTTCTGGTTCCGAAAGGCAGCCAGTTGCTTGTCATCCATATTCGCCGTGTTCACACCTGCAATCTCCACTGTTCCACTCGTTGGTAAATCTAAAAGTCCCATAATGTTCAGTAAAGTAGATTTTCCGCAACCTGAGGGTCCCATGATACTGAGGAACTCACCTTTATTAACGGTCAGGTTGACATTTTCCAATGCTACGGTTTCTAATTCTTTCGTACGATAAATCTTTTCTAATCTTGTTAATGTAATCATGACGGTATGTTTTATTCGTTATTTAATCTGTTTTTTAATTGACTTGATTTTACTCATAATGCAACGTATCTGCCGGGTTCATCCGGGTAATCTTCCCGGCCGGGATGCTGATGCCCAAATAAATCATAAGACCTAATACCAGATAGGTAGCTCCGAAAGTGGTGAAGAAACGCCATCCGGTGTAAGCCAAACGGTCGGTATCGGGCATGTCCAGGTAGAGCATATTGGCCATATAGATAATCGCAATGGGCAAAGTCAGCAACAAAAGAAGCAATCCCTCGCCATAAAGCTGGCCCCGCAAGCGGCTCTTTGAGGCCCCAAGAGCGGCCCGTAACCCGATTTCCGCCCGGCGTGACTGGGTCCGGAGCCAAAAAGTTCCGACAATCCCGAAAAAGATATTCGCCATCATAAAAGACACAAGGGCTATTTTCTTCTTTTGGTTGTCTATTCTATTTTTAAGCGCAGAATCGCGAAAATCATTCACGGGCTGAATATTCGATATGTATAAATTCCCCACTTCCAAACGTTCGCTCTGACGTTGCAGGAAAGCATCTATATTTTTCGGATCAAAGCCATTTTTCATCCGGATAAAGCACTGAAAATGACCAATATCCAAATTTTTCATTCTATCTATCCAATCCTTGTCCGTCCGCATCAAATAGTAATAACGCTCCTCTCCATCTTCAAATTCATTATAACGAATAGGAGTCGTAACAGCTGCGATTGTTTCTCCCGTAAGGTCATTTTTATTATACTTTACCTTCTTTCCAACTCCAGACTCTGTCCCAAAAAATTTCTTTTCCATATCGGCCGAAATAGCAATCGTTCCCGGACTATGCTGAAGTTCGTCCGCCAAAGGTTTTCCGTCCTTTGTTTGAATACGGAATACCCGGAAGTATTCCAAATCCGAAACAAGTGTGTGATAAATATTTGACATCATGTTATCTTGTGTAATAGTCAGTGTATCTTGCTCTCTAATCAGTACCGAATACGAATTACTTCCCGAATAAGGACACGAATACTTCCCTATACCAGCGGCTTCCACTTCAGGACATTGACGCAAGCGTTCCGTCAACTCAATAAAGTTCTCGCCGGTCTGTGTGCGCTGGATAGAATCGGTTGTTTCCGTATGCTTCCCCACATTGACCACATATACATTATTGGTATCGAAGCCTAACGGACGCATATAGGTATAGGTATCGACTAATAGCGAATCGGCTATGGACACGAAAATAAACACCACCAAAAGCAATTCCAAGAATATCCAAACATTACTCCTGCGCTGGTTCCATATAATAGTTAAAATGTGCTGTATCATTTTTAGTTTCTGAGTTTGTTAGTTTTTTAGTTGACAAGTTCTTTAGGCTCTTTGCCTTATCTACTGAATTCTTAAATTCTTCATTCTTACTTCTTCATCCTTCATTTATTCGTTTCCTCCTCATTCTTTATCGCATCGCTAATCGGTTTACGGGCAATCATCCAAGCCGGAAGTCCTGCGGAAAGCAGATTCAATGCCAAGCAAAACAAAAGAGCTATAGCAAAGGTGAATGGTTGGAAAAGCATCTCTAAGTTCAGTGACGCATCCGTAGTGCGTAACAAGAAATTCTTACAAACGGGTAATAACAAAAGCGAAAGGATTAATCCGATTGCCCCTCCTATCAAGGTAATTACCCCATTCTCATACAGTACCTGACGAATAATCATCTGGCTTGTCGCTCCAAAAGCTTTGCGCACCCCTATCTCGGCCTGACGTTTTTGTACAGAAGATTGCGTTACCCCTAACAAATTCAAGGCCGGAACAATAAGTAAGAAGAGCAATAAACCTCCGGTCTCCAACCAATAATCTTTCCATTTCACAAAGATCTGTCCGCTTGAACCACGCACCTTATCCCATTGGGTTATCGGATTTTCAAAGAAAGAGACTTCATAATCCTGTTTGGTGGCATTGAACTTGGCGATATTTTGCTTCAACTCGGCCTTGATAGTCTCAAAATCAGAAGCATTCTTCGCCAACATCACAATAGCCAACTCACCGGGAATGTTTTCCGAGCCTACTTTCCGCATGACATCCACATCACAGGTATAAGGAATCCAAACATCTGCATGAGCTACGGTAGCGACCTTGCTGACCTCCTTTACCACACCACAAATGCGATAGGGAGTCAAATCCAAACGTATCTCTTGTCCTACTACATCTATTTTCCCGAAAAGCTTTTGCGCCAATTTCTCCGATATAACGGCATTTCGAATACCTGAATCGAAATCCGCTTGACTAAATGGGGATCCTTCCAAGAATTGAAAGGAAAAGACTTTCCAAAATCCCGGATCAGTGGCCTTGATGTCATAGGTCGTATAGCTCCGCCGGTCCATTAATGAAACGGATAACCCCTTATCGGCATAGGCCGTAACAGCTTCGGGAGTCTGCATCGGATAGAAAATACCCTTGGCGGTTTCCGGAGACATATTCCCATTGTTCCAATTATTTCCATCTTTACTCGTAGCCTGTGTTCCTCCCGAATCTATAAACAACATCCTATCCCGGTTATTCTCCGGATAATAATTAACCACCTGAATCTGTATGACCAACACCACGATCATAATCATGGCGATAGAAATAGCCGTACCGATAATGGATACCGCACTGATCAGGCGGTTCTCCTTAATCATCTGTAGGGCTTGTTTGATGTACTGCTTTATCATCTTAATCGAGTTTTAATCTGTTCTTACCTTTATAATTACTCATATCCGAGACCACTACCTGCTCGCCTTCTTTCAATCCGCTGACGACCTCGACCTGCTCGTAATTACTATCCCCGAGGCGTACCGTACGTTTGCGGAGCTCGCCATCCTCTTTCACGAACAATTCATACTCGCCTGCACCGAGATAATAACTCCCGTTGGCGATGCGCAAGGCATCATCCTTGATAGCGGTCATCACATAGACATCGGTTTTCAAACCAGAGCGGAGTCTCCGGTGATTATCCTCATCCAGTTGTACCGTAAAGGAGATCACCCCGTTCTTCGACAAAGGAGTGACATCGCTCACCGTACCGTTCAGCTTATCGTTCCCGATCTTCACCACCGCCCGGCTTCCTGCGGCTATCCGGTCTCCATAGGTATCGGCTATCTCCCCTTCAACCTTGAAATGCGAGAGGTCTGATACAACCGCTACCTTCTGTCCCTGAGCCACTTGCGCACCGATTTCATTATTCACATACGTAAGAATCGCTTTCCGGGGCGAACGGAGCTGAGCATCCTCCAAGGTACGTTTGGTTTCCGCCAGACTCTTCCGGGCGATGCTCAATTCCAACTCCTTGACCTTAAGATCCGCCTCTGCGGTAGCTTGCTCGTTGATATATTTTTGCTCATCCTCTTCCAGTTCCAATTTGCTCACATGATAATCCAATTCCACCTGGCGCACCTTATCGGTCGTCCCCGCACCAAGACTATCCAAATAACGCTCATTCCGGAGCTCCACCTCCTTCCGGTTCAACTCCATGCGCGACACCTTCAATTGCATCTCCATTTCTGATAATTTACTCCGGTTCTGAATGCGAAGCTGCTCCAATTTCAACTCGCTCATCTGCACCTCGTCCAGCTGGTTTTTATAATCGGTCTCGGCACTGAGCAAATCCAGTTTCAAGATAGGCGTACCGACATCTACCGAATCTCCCCCCTTCTTGTAAATCTCCAAGATGCGGGAATTGATAGGCGAGTTGATAATCTCCTCGAAAGCCGGGACCACCTTACCCGAAGCATTGACCGATATATCTATACTACCCTTATCTACCGTTGAAAAAATCAAATCTTTTTCTTGCAAACCGGGTTGCATAAAACGGATGATTCCGCCAATAACCACCAAAGCCACACAAGGGACAGCCCCGTACCGAATCCATTGCTTGCGCCGTTCACGCCGGCGTACTTCTTGTGAAATCTCTCTATCCATGTTCGTTTTTATTTCTTTCTACCGGATAAAGGCAAAAGTCGTGCCAAAATCGTAAGTGATTGATTTTCAAACATAGTCTATTCTTAAAGTGTCCGATTCCGAACACTTGATGTCCGCTTTTATCTTTCCGGAAAAACATAAGCATAAACGAAAAAGAAGTTAGGCATAAATGCCGGCAAAGATAGGCATAAACGGAAACAAACATAGGCAGGAATTTTTCCGAAGATACAGAGGGCGCAAAAAATCATTTCTAATAATAATACTTCGTTAAATTTACAACTAATCCGTTGAAAATAAACAAGTTAATTGAC
>ERZ857521.90-NODE-90-length-132303-cov-9.899688_pt1 | contig 132303 bp, 86 predicted proteins | sample MGYA00519701_ERZ857521 | MGnify/ENA primary metagenome ERZ857521 (study PRJEB31778, sample SAMEA3449346) | human gut metagenome | biome: human gut; feature: human-associated habitat; material: faeces | place: United Kingdom | collected 2010/2012 ...
TATATAATTTGATAATCAATAAGATATTGAAAGTTCATCGGTTCAAGCGTGGAACTGCAATGCTACCACGTCTAAGTTGGAGGTCGAAGGAAACCTTTGGCGCATATATGATAACGGCAGCCCACGCTATAGCGTGAGAACCACTATGCTGTCTCTTGTGCCAAGTCTGAAATTTCCTACGTGTCCGACTTGCAAGATAAGCATACCGTTTCTTTCTCGATAATTCTATAAGCAAATAACAACAAAACAAAAGCAAAATAAAATCAGCATATTAGATAATATTATGCCGTGCAATGATATTTGTTGTTTTTCTATTATTTGCCGATTATTGTGTTACTTTTGTTGCTTATTTGTTACTCGTTTCAAAAAGAAATGTTACCTTTGTATTGGTAACAATAAAATGAAGTAACAACGATGAGAAAGAAAAAGCAAATCAAAGCCAAAGAACCCATCAGAATAAGGTTTAAGGCTATTGCAAACGGTAACAAGTCAATCTATCTGGATTGCTATCAGAACGGCAAACGTTCTTATGAATTTCTAAAGCTCTACTTAATCCCAGAAACGAGCGAGGCAGCAAAGGTGCAAAATGCCAATACCCTTCAAGCAGCAAACGCTATCAAAGCCCAAAGAATAATGGAACTTGCCAACAATCAAGCTGGAATAAAGTCTAATTCTCAATTTGCTAAAATGTTGCTTGTTGATTGGATGGAAGTTTATCAAAAAAGTCTTATTAGAGACGGCAAGACTTATGGAGCGGCAATCAATAACACGATTAAGATGCTTAATTTGTATCATAGCGGGGTTTTACTTAAAGATGTGGATAAACCTTTCTGTATTGGATTTATTGATTATATGAGGAATAAATACAGAAAGAGCAATGGTAAACCCTTGTCAGCCGTTACCATTGCCAACAACACACGGGCTTTAAGTTGTGCCTTAAATAAGGCGGTAAGGGATGGAATTATTAACCAGAACCCGTTACATACGCTTTCTGCAAGTGAGAAGCCACAGATACCCCAAAGCAAAAGGGAATTTTTATCTATTGAGGAAGTGAAAGCGTTGATAGAAACCGATTGTGAATTGCCAATAGTGAAACAGGCTTTTTTGTTTTCATGCTTTTGTGGTTTGAGAGTTTCAGATGTTGAGGCTTTGACATGGGGGATGATTTCAAAATACAAAGGCAGATTAGTTTGCAACATCGTTATGAGAAAAACAAAAGAGCAGCTATACTTACCATTATCTAAAGATGCTTTGAAGTGGATGCCAACACGGGGTGACGCAAAAGACCAAGATAAGGTATTTGCCTTGCCGTCTGATAGCTGTGTGTACAAATATCTACAACAATGGGTAAAAGAAGCAGGGATAACAAAGCACGTTTCATTTCACACGAGTCGCCACACCTTTGCTACTATGATGATTTCTTTAGGCTCTGACTTATATACAGTCAGCAAGCTATTGGGACATACCAACATAAAAATAACAGAGGTATATGCAAAGTTGGTGAATGAAAAGAAGTTTGAGGCTGTAGACCTTGTAGATGGTATATTTTAAAATAATTATAAGGGTATTTATGGGGGCATACCTCTTATTCTTGTCACCCATTAGACCGTAGGGGAATCTGTATTTTTTTTGATGCAAAAAAATGAAGCCGTATGAGAAAGAAAGAAGAAAGAGCATTTTTTAGTTTGTATGAAAATGGTGGAGTGGCAGACTTATGTGTACAAGCACTTACAGTAAAATATGACTTGGATAAGCATATTTGTAACTCAAATGAAGGTCATTCTGATGAAGAAAAGTCTATCTGTTATGGGGAAGCCGTTAAAGCTATAAAAGTGGCAGAAAAAGCCTTAAAAGTGGATTTTGACAAAGTATTTGATGAGATAGAAGAAAATCTAAATGGACTAACTGAAAATGAGCCTCAAAGAAAAGATTATTGCATTGAATTATTATCTACATTTGGAAACCAATGTTCTTTTATAGATACTTATATGCCTATTGCTGCTGTAAAAGCGCATCAACACCCTAAGATTGAGTTGAATGAAGAAGAAAAGGACACATTGAAAACATTCAAAGGCTTTCAAATGTTTTATATAGCAACAAGGGAAAACATACCGCAAGATGGAATCGTAGAGGAACATTATCGGTCATTGTTTAGTTTGCTACAGCAATATGCAGACAGATTGGATTGGGTACTGATGAAGAAGCGAATTGATTTATGCGCTTTACAGAATGAATGTGGTATATATATAAAGGATATGAGAATGGAGCGTTCTGCATGGTCATACACAAAATGGGCAGGCTCAATAAAAATTGCACAAAAATATATTGATGCTTTATATGCAAACATTCCACAACTTGATGAGATACGAATAAGCCAAACATCCAAAAAGGAAAGAGGCCGACCAATAGCAACTGCATTTAAGGATAATTTAATGTGTGATGATATTGAAGGCAAATTATGTTTGTTGCACAAGTTATTGAAAAATAAAAAAGGGCGAGAGGTAGCTTTGGTAATGAGAGCATGTATGAAAATCGGCTGGCTTACAACTAAACCCACATTTAAACAAGTTGCAGGAGAGTTTGAAGACATAGGCAATCGAAGCGGTTATGATAAATATATGAACGAAAATTATAACTATAGAATAGATGAACTAAACAGCGTAATATCGTTCTTGAAATAGGGTAATATCCTAATAGTAAGTAGTAAATAATAGCAGTTAATAGCGTAAATAAATATGCCTATTAACTGCTATTTTGTTGTTTGTAATTAGATTGATTTTCTTGTTTATGTTTGCAATGTCCTTACAACGGTGAGTGTTGGTAACACCGTTTTGGATGTGCAAATAGGCAGACCGACCAACGTACTGCATTAAAGTACAACTTCCATAAAAACAAGAAAATAATGGAAGACAAGATTGATAAAATTTTAACTTATTCCTTGTTGGCAGCGAAGAATGTGCTGACATTGGAAGATGTAGCCTTACTGACAGGACTGAGTAAATCACACTTGTATCGTCTGACTTGTACCCATCAAATACCTTATTACAAAAGGGCTAAGATGCTGTACTTTGACAGAGCAGAGATAGAAGCATGGATGAAACAAAACAGAGTGGCGACACAGCAAGAAGCCGAGCAACAAGCGATTGTTTATGCCGTAACAGGTAAACAGAAAGGAGGCAAGTTATGATACTCACAGACTATTACCGCTTTGAAAAATTATCTAATCAGAAAAGTAAATTGAGAATAGACTGCACAGCTTCAACAGTCAGCTATGACCCATTGGAAGCATTAAGGAACAAGGAAGGCGATTTATTTTTGTATTTAGGTGATAATATCCACACCAAAGCAGGCAAGGAAAGAAAAGCGGATTTAGCACTATCCAGAACAGCACACATAAGCAGCGTGTATAATCCTGATTTGAAATTGCCTTATTGGTATGGAGATATGAGAGGAACAACAGACGCCTTTTTGTTTGTTCACCACAACACAGAATTTATAAACGGTGGAATAAAAGTAGGAGCGGTTATAGAGTTGTTTGTTGCACGTGGGCAAAGGAATAACAGAAACCAACTGTATAACGCTCTTTCTGACGGTGAACTTGATGAGGAAATGAACGCTTTGAGAAAACAGGTTACTAAAACAGTAACCGAACCATGAAAGCCGTGATTACTCTATATTAAGCTGTATTCTGTTACCAAATCAGTAACCGTTATGTATGACACAGTAAATTTCAGACTACTACAGAGCGAGGCAGGTGGCGTGGATTTCCTTGCTGAAACACCTTGTTTTCTGGAGAATGTAGGGGAACACTACTACAACGGTGAAGTGGTGATAACAGGAAGCCTCAACGGGCTAAAGATAAGCCTCAACAAATACCAAATGAAAATAAAAGACGGCAGTCTGTGTAAATGGTATTTGGGTGATAATTTCCAGACGATGGGGCGGGGTGATACTCAACGGGCGATTGAAAAGTTATCAGACACTTTGCACGTGCCAATGAGTAAAGCAACCGTTACCCGTCTGGATATAGCCCAGAACTTTATCACCAGATACCCGCCAGAGGTGTATCTTAATCATTTGGGCATATTGAGGTATGCAACCCGATTGCAAGAACCTAACGGTGTATATTACAGTCAGACAGGTGGGCGGCTTTGCTTCTATGATAAGAACCGAGAGCAAAAGAGCCACAGAGAACCGATACCAGAACTGTATGAGGGCAGGAATGTACTAAGGTATGAACAGCGGTACACTAATAGAATAGCCTCACAATTTAAGGTTAGCGAGGTTACAGGGGCAATGCTTTATGATGAGGCTTTTTATATCGGCTTGCTGAACCGATGGAAAGACGCTTACAAGGCTATCCAGAAAATAAACGATGTATCACTAAATTTTCAAGCGATGAAAAAGAAACAGCAACTTTACAAAATGGGAGTGCTTTCTTTGATTGAACAGGCGGGCGGGCAACTCCAGATGATAGAGCAAATAAATGAGGCACAAAAGCGAGGCGAGCTATCTAAGAAACAAGCCTTTGACCTTAGGCAGGTTATTAACGAGGTATGCAAGATAAGGGACGGTTTGACCGTGCCAAACGAGGCAATAAAGGAACTTGATAAGAAAGTGAGTGAGGCGGTAAAGTATTACCGATAATCACAAAATCACTCTATATTAAGTTGTATTCTGTTACCGATTTAGTAACCTTTGTAAGATTTGAGTTAATGTTAGACCCAGACTTTAACACCAAGTGGAAAGAAGCCATTTACCTAAAAATAGAAGGTGGCTCTTTTATCTGCAATAGCATCTATGAGGGTGAAACCTTGTTGTTTGACAGCGTAAGCGGCAGACTAAGTAATATCTATGCTGATTATAGACGCTTCAGGAGCGGTGTGTTTAAGTATTGGCACATAGAACTGACAGACAATGAGAACGGCAATATCTATTTGATTTGCTTCCCTTATACAAGTGCCTTGTTTCAGTCTGTGATACTCAAACTTGCAATGGCAGCAACTTACAATGACATAAGGATAGCCCCTTATCGGGATGATGTCAATGCTAACTATATAAGAAGAAACCACAGCAAAGTAAAGGTGTATGCTGATGGCATGGAATTGGATATGCAACCACTAAAAATGCCCAAAATTGATTGCCGTAAATTTGGGAAGCATATCATTAAGGATTATACGCCAAGAATAAGGGCAATAGAGGGCGTTATAGGCAAGATTTTGGCACGGATAAGGAAATCTTCAACACAGGCGCGTAAGCAGCCTAAATGAGCGTTTTTCATTATTTGCTTAGAAATCTGGAATAAAGCGATGTAACTTCAAAATTTTGGAGTATCTTTGTAGCGGTGTGGTGAAAACCATGCCGTTACATTTGGATAAAATAGCGTTTTGCTATTGTTCCTGCCTAAGAAACTACCACAATCAAAAGGCATACAGGAATAATAGGCACGAAACGCCTGCGCTATAGCGTGGGTTGTGCTTATCTGTATGCAGGTATGTGGTAGTACCTTTAGGCGTGATAATGTACTTCTCACTCTCTCTTTTTATGGTTATGCGTGAGGTTAAAAATGGATTGAATTAACTTTATGTATAACTAAAAGAAAAAGAAAATGAAAAAAGTATCTTTTATCGTTGCAATGATGCTCTTTGCATTAGTTGCCAATGCTCAAAATGTAACTGACAACAGTTATCGTGGATTTGTGGATGCTGGCTATTCTATTGGTATCGGCGATTATGAGTTTGGTCGTTTTGAGGTGAACACCTCCCACGGCTATCAGTTTAACCCATACTTCTTTCTTGGTGCCGGAATGGGCTTCCATTTTATGTCTTCCTATGAAACAGATGGAATGGAAATAGCTTTAGACAAAAGGGATAGTAAAGTAGATATACCCATATTTGCAAATGTGCGCTGTAATTTTAGCAAAAAGAAAGTAGTACCATTTGTTGATTTGAAAGGAGGTGCATTTGTTACAAATAATGGAGGATTATATGCTAATGCATCTGTTGGGTGTAGATTTTCTCTTAATGAAAAGCAAGCGGTAAGCATAGCTGTTGGTTACACCTCAGAGAAGCTTGAATTTGAGACATTTGATAGTTTCATTGACCACACAAGTATGGACAACACCAGAAGTGCTACAAAATATACAACTGAATCTATCTCGATAAAATTGGGATTTGAATTCTAAAACTTTGTATAGTTCTATTATAGATAAGTAATACAAGAAAAAATGAAAGCAAAACTTTTATTTCTATTAGTGACCTTATTTGCTACAACTACTGTAAACTCTCAGGTAATGAGAGCAGAGGAGTTAGAAAAGTATGCAAAAGAAAGGTATGGAGAGAAATGGACTGAAGCAGCAGAGAACTTAGCCTCACAACTTTCACTTGATAAGAATAATTCATTAACTTATGAACAAATAATTGACTGTGGAGAATCTACAAAAGAACAGCTATATGTTATACTAAATTATTGGTTTACGGCCACATTCAATGATGCAAACTCAGTTATAAAGCTCAATGACAAAGAGCTTGGCACTATTATTGCAGAAGGGTATGTTGCTGATATAGCGGGTCACATGGGTGGTATGAATTCATATAACGTCAACATTCGCCCGATTATTGAGGTAGATATAAAAGATAAACGAATCCGAGTAACATACACAGTCCAATATTATGATATAGAAAAACTTAGTGGAGGTGGTATTTTGTCCGCTGTAGGAGAATCAATGGGGGCATTAGGTGGAAATCCAACTCCGACAAAAAAAGAATTATTAGAGGAACATTGGGGGCTTGAAACATGTTTCCCATTTGCAAAGAAGGATAAGCACAAAGCTAAAAAAACTTCCTCTAAGGCTTTGGTAATGACCCATGCTTATTCAAATGTTATTATGGACAAGATAGAAGAAACTGTTAAAAATGGGTTAGTCGGTAATGAAAATGATGATTGGTAATCAGATTCACAGCTAAGTTTACCCGCATTTAAATAAAAATGATTATATTTGTGTTTGGGTATTCTTTGTGCTGTAACTGCCATAATAAATTCCCGTCTGTTATTCAATTTAATAGGCGGGATTTTTGTATTATAAAGAAAAGCCATTATATTTGTAGAAGAAAAGCCCTCCAAAGCCTATAAAACGGCTATTTTGTTACTCATTTGTTACCCGCCGAGTTAAAAAGGTGGGCTTTTTATTTATATATCAATATATTACAAGACATATTATAAGAAACATACCGCTTCTTCTTCTTTCTTGTATGTGTCGGTGAGAGTTGCCTCAATCCAATTGCAAAGATAGTGGGTTTTTGTGACAGTCGCCTGGTTTCGATAGAGTTTTTGTTTGCTTTTGAAATGGATTTTCGATAATCGCTGAACTTTATACGTTTGTCATTGTGCTTATGTTCCTTTGTGTTTAATTGTCTTGATATGCCGTGCCAATTCTTCGTTCCGGATTTCAAGGGGGGATATGCGTAGCTGCAATTCCTCCCTTCCGGTTTTCAGCTTCCCGTTTCCCAAAAGATAATCGCCCCATTGCCATGCTCGTCCATTTTGGTTTGCAAAACGATAAGTCGACGCGTTGCGCCTGGCAGGCAAACCCAAGCAGGGCGCGGCAAACGGAGCGGTGGCAGTTGAGTCTGCCCTTCCAGCGGGCAACGATTCGGCAACCGCCATCCTGCGTCAATCCGATTGGAAAAAGTTTCCGGCCCCCTGCTAAACTTCCACAAGTTTATCCTAACTCTCTGATTCACAATCTCCCGTTGCGCTAATCTGCATGAATCCGGCTGTTGTTCAGCAGATTTTTCCGTAACTTTGCCAACGGACGTCCCGCCCGCGGCAACAGCCCGGGGCGCGCACCGACATACAACAGCTACCACAACGACCGAGATATGAACAAAGCCACACTCATTGCCAACCTGCTGATTGCGGCGCTACCGGCCATGTCGTGCGCCGGCAGCGCCGACGGCCGACAAAAGGAGACAGAAAGCATGTACAAATACACCATAGTGAGCGAAGACGCCACACACGAGGGCACATGGCTGGCCTGGCCCCACCGCCACACCTACGGCACCGCCTACCGCGACTCGATAGAGCCCGTATGGGTGGCCATGGCCGCGGCGCTGTCGGGCGGCGAGCCTTACCGCGTGGTGCAGATGCCGCTCACGCGCAAAAACGTCAGGGGGCTGGGCTACAAGGGCTCTTACCTCAACTTCTACGTGGGCAACACTGTGGTGCTAATGCCGGCCTATGGCGATGCCAATGACAGCGTGGCCGTGCGCATGCTCACCGAGCTATATCCCGGCCGGAGGGTGGTGCCCATCGACGTCGCCAAGCTATACAAGCATGGCGGCATGCTGCATTGCGTCACGCGGCAGCAGCCCGCCGCACGGCAATGACCCGCCGCACGGCATTGCGGGCCAGGCCGCCGCGGCGCCGTAGCGGCGGCCTTGTGTCGGCCTTGGGGCGGGGCGCAGGCCCGTGGCGCCCACAGCGACATGTGCGGCAGCCCTTACGGCACCGGGGCGTGAGCGCTTTGGGCCATGGCGGCCTGTTGGGTTAAAAAGTGTTTCTCTCCCGGTGCTGTTTCAGCATTTAGCCTCCGAAAGCCTAAAAATAAGTTAAATACCTTTCTTTCCGTGCAAGTATTCTTCTTCTGTTTGTTATTATGGTTGAGTACTCACAAACAAACTTAACTTATAAACAGAATAAAAATAGACTTCAAAATGAATAGAAAGAAAGTATACAGTGCGATTTTCGCTATGTCTTTATGCCTCTGCGGCTCAATGTTCGTGGCTTGTGACGATGACGACAACAACACCGGCGGTGGCGACGTGCTCACGGCCGGCGCCGTGGTGGGCGAATATCCCGACGCCGTCATGACAGCCGGCGAGGCCGACACCACCGTGACCGTGACCGTTGGCGCCGACTCGGTGAGCATAGCCGATTTCCCCGTCGACGGCATTGTGGCCGCCGTGGTGCCTGCCGAGCAGCTCTCAGAGGCCCTGGCTTCGGTGGGCAGCGTGCCTTTCTCAGCCTCTTACAAGGGCAGCGTCGTTGGCAACAAGGTGGCCATGACCGTCTCGGCCGACTCGCTGCTCTTCAACACCACTGCCGCTGGCCAGGAGCACACGGTGAAGGTGGGCTTCACCCAGCCGGCCTCCGGCGAATACTCCGGCGCCGACAGCACCCTGACAATGAAGGTAGAGGCTGCCACCGTGATATTCGACGGCGACACGCTCACCGACTTTGCCCCGATTGAGTATGAGCTCAAGCCTGCCCACAAGGCCGTCGTGGCCCACAATTGAGCCTCTGAGGCAGTAAGTTGTTCCAAATCCTTTTTCAAATCCAATCGGTCGATAGGGCACCGACGGATTCATTCTATTGTTGAGCAGATGGGCTGCCGCCGTTGCCAAGGCGCGGCGTGATGCGCCGAGGCAGCGCGGCAGCCGTGACGCTCGCAAGCGAATGCAACCATGTGGGGGCATGATACAAAGGCCGAGCCAGCCATCAGGCGGCCTGATGTACTATTGGGATTCAATCATGGCATGACCAGCGGAGAGCCGCGCCGGCAGGGCGCACGGGCTCTCCGCTTTTTTCGTCCTTACAGCTGCAGGGGCTGGCGAGCGTTGTTTTGGCGGGACACTCGATAAAGATAGGGGATTTTTAGGAGTTCAGGAGTACAGACAATAGTTTTTGTGTACAATGGAGTTAGAGGGAGATAGAAGGAGTTACAAGGAGTTAGAGGACAATAGTTTTTGTGTACAATGGAGTTAGAGGGAGGTAGAAGGAGTTGCAAGGAGTTAGAGGGCAATAGTTTTTGTGTACAATGGAGTTAGAGGGAGGTAGAAGGAGTTACAAGGAGTTAGAGGACAATGGCATTGACTATCTCTTCCTGCAACACTTTCCGCATGCCCCAGGGTTCCCGTGCTACCAAAACTATTACCTTACCCCCTTAACTTTCTAACTCCTTAACACCAAAATATATACTAAACTATTGTCTGTACTCCTGTACTCCTGAACTCCTGAACTCCCAAGAATATGCAAAGCCATTGTCTTAACTACTTCACTCCCTAACTTCTGAACTCCTAAAAAGCCCCTGGATTTATCTGGTGAGCCGTTTTTGCGCCATTCCCTTTTGCCAACCGAATAATTTTCTTACCTTTGCATAAGGTAAGCCGCAAACGGGAAATAGCAAGCCAGCTTGCTTTTCCTCTCGTTTGCATTACCTTTGCATGAGGTAAGCCGCAAACGGCAACAGGCAAGCCCGCTTGCACTGCACTCGCTTGCGTTGCCAAGGCGGCAGGCCGCCTAGGCGCGGGCGATACCCCCGGGCGGCCAGCGCCCACTATGCACCGACAACAGAAACAATAACTAAATAGTGATGAATTTACGTAAACACCTGGCAGCCGCGGCCCTGGCCGCGCTGCTGGCTGCCGTCCCGGCCACCGCCGGCGCGGCCAGGGGCGGTACGTTTGCCGCCGGCGACAAGACTTTCGTGCTCAATGGCAAGCCTTTCGTGGTCAAGGCCGCCGAGCTGCACTACCCACGCATACCGCGACCCTACTGGGAGCACCGCATACGCATGTGCCGGGCGCTGGGCATGAACACCATCTGCCTCTACGTGTTCTGGAACATACACGAGCAGCGCGAGGGACAATTCGACTTCACGGGGCAGAACGACATTGCAGAGTTCTGCCGGCTGGCACAGAAAAACGGCATGTACGTCATCGTGCGCCCCGGCCCATACGTGTGCGCCGAGTGGGAGATGGGCGGGCTGCCATGGTGGCTGCTCAAGAAGCCGGGCATACGCCTGCGCGAGCAAGACCCCTACTTCATGCAGCGCGTGGGACTGTTCATGCGCAAGGTGGGCGAGCAGCTCGCGCCGCTAACCATACAGCGCGGAGGCCCCATCATCATGGTGCAGGTAGAGAATGAGTATGGCTCTTACGGCGAAGACAAGCCGTACGTGGCCGCCATACGCGACACCGTGCGCGCCGCGGGCTTTGCCGACGTGGCGCTGTTCCAGTGCGACTGGGCCAGCAACTTCACCAAGAACGGGCTCGACGACCTTGTATGGACGATGAACTTCGGCACCGGGGCCAACATCGACGACCAGTTCCGCCGGCTGCGGCAGCTGCGCCCCTCGTCGCCGCTGATGTGCTCCGAATACTGGAGCGGGTGGTTCGACAAGTGGGGCGCGCGCCACGAGACGCGACCGGCCGACAAGATGGTGGCCGGCATCGACGAGATGCTGTCAACGGGAATATCGTTCTCGCTCTACATGACCCACGGCGGCACGTCGTTCGGCCACTGGGCCGGGGCCAACTCGCCCGGCTTCCAGCCCGACGTGACGTCCTACGACTACGACGCGCCAATCAACGAATACGGCATGCCCACGCCCAAGTACTACGAGCTGCGCGAGGTGATGCAGAGGCATAGCGACAAGCCGCTGCCGGCAGTGCCCAAGCCCGCCGCCCGGCTGATAAGCATACCCGAGTTTGAACTGGCCGACTTCGAGCCGCTCATGACCGGGGCCGACAGCCTGGCACAGAGCCGCGAGCCGCTCACCTTCGAGCAGATGGACATGGGATGGGGCACAATGAACTACAGCACCGAGCTGCCCGAGATACCCGTGAGGAGCGTGCTCACCATCGACGAGGCACACGACTACGCACAGGTGTTCGTCGACCGCGAGTACATAGGCACCATCGACCGCGTGCAGCGCCAGCGCTCGCTCACACTGCCCCCCGTGAAGAAAGGGCAGACGCTGGCCATACTCGTAGAGGGCATGGGCCGCATCAACTTCGGCCGCGCCATCAACGACCCCAAGGGCATCACCGGCCCCGTAGCGCTGCGGGCCGAGATTGGCGGCGACGAGGTGCAGTGGACCCTGCGCGACTGGACGTGCGAGCGCATACCCGACACCTACGCCAACGCCCTGCGCGCCGTTGACAACCGCATACACAAGGACGTCGAGGTGATGTCTTACCCCAAGGGCCGCCGCGGATACTACAGGGGCTACTTCACGCTCGGAAAGACCGGCGACACCTTCCTCGACATGCAGGCCTTCGGCAAGGGCCTTGTCTACGTCAACGGCCACGCCATAGGCCGCTACTGGAACATCGGCCCGCAGCAGACGCTCTACGTGCCGGGCTGCTGGCTCAAGAAGGGCCGCAACGAGGTGATAGTGCTCGACGTCATCGGCCCCGCGGGCAAGGCCGTGTGCTCCGGCCGCGCCGAGCCTGAGCTCGACAAGCTCAACATCACCAGCCCCGCCACCCACCGCAAGCCCGGCGAGACGCTCGACACCAAGGCGCTGCCACTGGTCGCGCAAGGTTCGTTCGCCCCCGGCAACGGATGGCAGACAGTGAGGCTCGGCGCCCCCGCCAAAGGGCGCTACGTGGCCATAGAGGGGCTCAACGCCCACGACGGCAAGCAGCTGGCAGCCATAGCCGAGCTCTATGTGCTCGACGCCCAGGGCAAGCGCCTCAGCCGCGAGCCATGGACCATAAGGTATGCCGACAGCGAAGACGTAGCCGGGGGCAACTACATGGCCGACAAGGTGTTCGACCTGCAGGAGTCTACCTACTGGCAGACCGACCGCAAGGCGTCCTACCCCCACGTCGTAGTCATCGACCTCGGCTCCGAGCAGACCGTCACCGCCGTGGAATACCTGCCACGCGCCGAGCAGGGCGCGCCCGCCGGCCTGAAGGACTACCGCATATACGTCTACTGACGCCCTCTGGGCCAGGGTCCCGCCGCCGGCCAACCCCATCGCTGGCTTGGTGGCTCCGGCCTCCGGCCAGGCAGGCAATGCAGTTGCGCCCCGCGAAGCATTTGTTTCGCGGGGCGCATCGTTTTGTCAAAACCATTTTTCCCATGAAACCGTTCTTGGCTCATCGGATAAATCCAGGGGCTTTTCAGGAGTTATTCTTTTTAGGAGTTCAGGAGTACAGGAGTTCAGGAGTACAGACAATAGTTTTGGGAACACGGCCCCCTGGGGGCATGGGGAACGCGTTGCAGGAAGAGATAGTCAATGCCATTGTCCTCTAACTCCTTGCAACTCCTTCTACCTCCCTCTAACTCCATTGTACACAAAAACTATTGTCCTCTAACTCCTTGTAACTCCTTCTACCTCCCTCTAACTCCATTGTACACAAAAACTATTGTCCTCTAACTCCTTGTAACTCCTTCTACCTCCCTCTAACTCCATTGTACACAAAAACTATTGTCCTCTAACTCCTTGCAACTCCTTTTACCTCCCTCTAACTCCATTGTACACAGGAACTATTGTCTGTACTCCTGCACTCCTGTACTCCTGAACTCCTAAAAAGCCCCCTATGTTTATCGGGTGTCCCGTGTCGTCTTTGCCAGTGGCTTGGCTGGCAACTGCGATGCATTGGCGGCAGGCAATGCTCTGCCATGCGCAATGATAACCGGAATATAAACGTGAATTGTGCTTAATTTATGAGACAACGCGTTAAACTAACGAAATTAAACTATGTATCAGGGTAACATATCGATATATTTTGTATATTTTAGCTAAAATATAACAACAAGGAGGAAAAGATTATGATATTCAAAAAACAGATGATGGCATTGCTGTTGGCAATGTGTGCTCCATGGGGCGATGTTCAAGCGGAAGAAATCGGAAAAGTTGTTTACATAGATAGTATCAACGCGTATGCTCAAGCATATTGCCAACAAAGACAGCTTTTCTTTTGATGCTAAATATATCGCAAAGGCCTTGATAATTAAGACGGTAAGTTGCAATGGCAGGCAAACAGTCCACGCAAATGATGGCATATATTCATTAGCAGGTTACAGAATGGGAAACAAAAGCACTAAGGGTACATTGCCGAAAGAGGGTTATGTTATTATTGACCAAAACAATAAAAGGAGACCATGCAAAAAATATATAATGAAATAATAATTGTGCAGGCATTGCTCTTGTTGTCAACGCATGTATCCAATGCGTCGGGGGAATTGCTTGTTCGCAACACCCCGAAAATTCGCATGGCTGTCATGGTTAACACTGAAGAGGTGGAAGGCGACGTAACTGTCCACGACAAAGATTCCTGCTCGTTTCAATTGGTGTTGCCCGATGGCAAGGAAGCCGGGATGCCAGACCTTGATGCAGTTTCATGCAGGTGGATTGTCAAGTCTTATTTTAGTCCTAATCTCTATGGAAAAGAAAAAGAGATAGATTAAGGCAAAGATAAAGGACGTCTGGACTTTGTGGTAAAGCCTTCATTGTGGGGGCTGCAGTTTGTCAATAATCTACTTCTTGGCACAAGGAGTGAGGCTGCCACAGATATTGACATAATACGTGAGCTATCCTTTGAAAAAAGTGGCAGGACACACACAACCCGTTACAGCAGAAGGGTCACAATGGATGTATTGCCATCCACGCCGAGAATGGCTCTTACAAGTTTAAGTCGGGTTGATGAGCCGGAGGACCCAGACTTTCAATGGGTTGATGCGGGAATCGAAATAACAGCTCCGGGATGTATGTATGGCGTTATACAGGTCTACAGTAAATATTCGATTAATGTTTATTACATAGATGTTGGCAGTGTTGTTGACAAAACAAATTTTATATATGAGTATGGTTGTATAGGTGACTCTTTGCAGTTCCACTCTTGTAACGACTATGGGGGGCGGGAAGTGAATGGCTTACAATCGATTCGGTTGGGATATCCGGAATAGAAGAAGCAACCGGCAGTGGCATCCAAGTTGTTGTGAGCAAAGGGCAATGTGAAATAATTGCCGGGTACAGGCTGGACAGGTTGTCGGTCACGGGCATTGACGGTAAATGCCACTACGTTGGCCCGTTGGACGGCAACCGCTTGACTCTTGCCCTCCCAAGAGGAATGTATATGATATCCACCTACAGCGGCAACAAATTGAAGTCGGCAGACAAGATATTAATCAAATAAAAACAACGAGTATGAAAAAGTTTTATTTATTTGCGATTGTGTTTTTCTCTCTTTGTTCAAAAGCACAACATAGCCAGAACGTGTGTGCAACAGACGATAGCCCCATCGCCGGTTCCTAAACCGGCCATGAGGGATGTTCATGGCGGCCACTGATAAATGTAATATCTTGTCGGGCAAATTGATTTAAATATAGCGGCAAGCCTTCTGCGGTAGGCCCTCCGTTAGGGCGTGGCCTGAATGTATGCGCCAGGCCTCCGTTAGGGCTTCTCCCGGCCATAGGCAGAGCGCGCCAGGCCGTGCCAGTAATCGTCCGGCAGCGTAGCCGGCAGAACCATCCTCCGCCATTTGCTGTTGGAAAATGTCACGAAGTCCGAAAAATCCCTCATGTCGTTTTATTCAGCCGTCGACGTTCCTGCCCTTGCCGCCGTGACGTGCAAGCCGGCCGCAAGGGCAATGTTTCTTGCGCTTGCGCCAAACATGCCCCTTGGCTTTCATGCCATGGCCTTGCAGCCCCTGCCGTATTGCAGTGCCGTACGGCCCGTGTGGCACCGCAATACGGCCCTTGCGGGAGCCTTCCGGCGTGGGCGCGGGGCAGTTGTGAATATGGAAAAAGGCGGCGACAGCCTCAGTGCTGTCACCGCCTTTGGTGTGTTGCGTGGCGCGTGGGGAAAGCCGTGCTGTTATCCTTGCGCCTGCCATGTGTTTACCTGGCAACCTCCTTGCGCACCTGTCCGTCGGTGGTGCGTATGATGACGATGCCCTTTGTGGCCTTGCCCGTGCGCCGGCCGCCGAGGTCGTGGCGGCTCTCGGTGGTGGTGGCCGGTGCTGCCGGGCCTCCGATGGCCGAGGCTATGTCGAACGGTATGCAAACAAACTCGGTCTTGCCGCGCTGCGTTGCGCTGACCACTATCTCGGTGCGGCCCTCGGCCCCGTCGGGCAGCGAGAGGCGACCGTCGGCCGTCAGCGTCACGCCGTCGTACTTGCTGTCGTATGGCGCGTCGGGCAGGGCGTAGGCAATGGTGCCCTCGTTGGCGCTGAACGAGAAGAAGGGCGACGCGTCGACGCTCCGTTCGGCCTGCGTGGCGGCGCGTGTCACCTTGCGCTCGCCGTTGAGGTCGTCGAGGCAGAAGTATGCCGGAGTGTTGAGGTAGCCTCCGCTCTTGTCGCTGCCGTCGATGGTGAAGTCGACCTTCACCACGCGCCCGAGGCTGCGCAGGTCAACCCACTGCCACGTGTCGAGGTAGTAGTGGTCGGCTTCCGATGCCTGGGTGTAGTCGGCCAGGTAGTGCTCTACCGTTACCACCGAGCCGTCGGCGTGCGTGCCTGTGAGCAGCACCTTGAGGTAAGAGCCGTCGGTGAAGGGCTTGGCATAGCTGTCGCCGTTGACTATCGAGCTCACTGCGTAGGCGTTGTTTGTGATGTACATGCCCCTGATGGTGTCGCCCTCGGCGTTGTTGAGCACGCTTATCGTGCCGTTGCCGTAGGCCACGGCGTAGTTGGCCGAGCCGTCGTGGCCGCTGCCCACGGCCGAGTTGTACTGGTCGTCGAGCGTCTTGAAGCTTGTCGACGTGCGGTTGGAGTAGGCGAATCCCGACCATGAGCCGTAGTCGAGGCTGTAGTTGTTGCTGAAGGCATACGACCCGCTGACGAACGAGCCCGCCATCTGCCTGTCGAAGTATGTGCCCGTCACCTCTTCGCCCTTGGTGTCGGGGCCGGCCCATGCGCTCTCGGCGGCCAGCCACAGGTTGTCCATTGTTGCGGCCACGGCCTTGCCCGTCACGATGACGCGGCAGGTGTCGCTGGCCTGCTTGCCGTTGGCGTCGGTCACGGTGACGTAGTACAGGTCGCACTCCGATGGCGTGTAGCCCACCGTTGCCACGTCAATCTCGTCGAGCGTCGTGGTTGCTATCTGCTCGTGCCGGCCGTTGGTCCATGTCAGTGTGAACGGTGCTGTGCCGTCGGTGACGTAGGCCGTGAGCGTGGCCTCGGTGCCGGCCTCTACCGTGCACCCCTCGGCCACCACGCCGGTGTTGGGCGCTTCGACAATGGCTTCGCCCGTAGCCACAAACGGCTTGCCGGCCACCACGTTGCCTGCCGTGCCCCTCAGGCTCACGGCCATGGCGTAGGCCACGTAGCGCGAGCCGGTGGTCAGTGTGTCGGTTGAGGCCGCTGCCTCGCGCCCTGCGTAGAGCGTGAGCTCCGTGCATCCGTCGGCGGTCATCTCGGCGGGCGTGGGTGCCGGTGCCGATTCGGGCCTTATGGTGATGTATACGGTGGCGGCGATGTCGGTCTTCACGGCGATGATGGCGCTCGTGTCGGTCGTGGCTGCCACTGCGGGGTAGCCTTCGGCCATGGCCGGTGCGGCATCCTGCGCGTTGTACTCGTAGGCCCCGATGGTGGGTTGCTGTGCCCTTGGCTTGCCGTTGATGTCGGTGGTCACGGCCTGCAGCGGCACGGCAGTGAGCAGGTTGCCGCCGGCGGCCGGTTCGAGAATCACGTCGGAGAGGAATGCCACGCTGTCGGCCACTCCCCCTGTCTCGCCGCTAAGCTCTTGCCATCCGTCGGGTGTGGCTATGTCGGCCCTGTTGTAGGCAAACACCTTGCCCGAGGTGAAGGCGGCGTTGCTCCTGAATGCTATGTTCTTGGCGGCGTCGGCGTTGTACAGCCTGTATGCGTAGCCCTTGGTGTGGTTCTGCAGTATGTTGTTGGCCACGGTCACGTCGGCCGTCATGGTGGCGTTTATCCACAGCGCTGCGCCCACGTTGGTGCCGGTGGCCAGCACGGTGTTGTGTGCCACGATGACGTGCTCGCCGGCCGAGCCCAGCTTTATTCCGGCGCTCGATGCGTTGTTGCCCTTCACCTTGATTTCGTTGTTGGCTATGATTACGGGCGCCTCGGGCGTTCCGGTGAGCTTGCGCGGGTTGATGGCTATTGCTCCTCCGGGCGTTGCCAGGTCGAAGATGTTGCCCTCGATGACCATGCTCTCGGGGTGTGCGTCGCGCAGCTGCCCGTCGAAGCCCTGGAAGCCGCTTGCCGTCGACACCGTGTTCTCAATGCGGTTGCGGCGTATCTTGGCCCCGAGCTCGTCCATCGCGTAGATGGCCTTTGAGCCCTGGTTGCGCAGGGTGTTGCCCTCTATCACGCCGCCCCTTTCCTTTGGCAGCCTCACTGTCGACGTTCCGCCCATGCGCACGCCTATGTATCCGCCCTCGAGCAGGCAGTTGGCCACGGTGAGGTAGTCGTTGTTGCAGTTGGCCTCGTCCCTGGCGTAGGTGTATACCAGGTTGATGTTCTGGCTGTAGGTGGTTGTCGTCTCGGCGTGGATGTAGCAGCTGTCGATGGTGACGTGGCGGCTTGCGCCCTTGACGAAGGCGATGCCGGGGTAGGTGAGGTCGGTTGTGGTCATTTCGATGCCCCTCACCGTCACGTAGTCGGCCCCGTCGATGGTGAGCACGCCGTACTCGCGGTTCATCTTGTCGTCGCTGTATCCCGGGTCGGAATACTGGTTGTGGTATAGCTTGACGTCGTTGTAGTTGCCCGTTTCGCTCTGTATTGTCACCGTGTTGCGCTCCGACGTGCCCGGTATGTAGGGCACTCTGACCACCTCGTTGTATATGCCTCGGGCAATGCTTATGTTGACCGGGCCCTCTATGCCGCCGGCAATGGCGTCGACGGCAGCCTGTATGGTGGGATACTGCTTGCCCTGGCCCACGGTGAGCGTGCCGCTGGCCCCGTCGCGCACGGCCGTTGTCGCCGTGAGCCCGGTTGCGGGCCTGTTCTGGCCGAGGCTTGTGGCCACGTTGTCGAGCGTCATGCTGACGGGCGTGCCCGTGGCGGCTTCGGTCGCGATGGCCGCTGCCACCCAGAAGCGGTAGGTGCCCGCGGCGGTTATGGTGTAGTTGCCCGTCACGTCGAACGGGGCGGCCTGCGCCCTTCCGAACACTGTGAACGGCGCGAAGTTGCCTATGGTGTCGGTGGTGTATACCGTCACCTGCGACAGTGCCTCGGCTCCGGTGGCTCCGAGCGCCATCGAGTTGATGTCCACCTGTCCGTAGTCGCCCTCGACATCAATGTCGACGCGCATCATCAGAACGTCGTCCTGGCCTCTCGTGACGGCCTCGGGGGCAATGATGGCGGTGTTGACCGATGCAACCCCGAGCGCCTTCCTCATGTACGACACCGCCTCGATGGCAAAGCCGTCGGGGGCCGAGTAGCCGCTGCGCACCACGTAGCGCACAGTGAGCTTGCCGCTTGGCGATGTCGACACGATGTCGGCCGGCAGCTTGTCGTAGCACTGCATGGCGAGCATCAGGCTGTCTTTGTCGGTGGTGGAGCCGGCATACACGTAGAGGGTGTCGGTGCAGTTGAGGTCGGCCGCCTTCACTTTCAGCTTCACCGACTCGCCCTGCACTGCGGGCGCAAACGTCACCTTGCCGTCGAACTTCATCGACGCAGGCTCGTTTTCGCCGCCGTCGTCGTATACCATGAGGTTTGTTGCCGCCTTGAGCTTCACCTCGCCGTTGTCGCCCTGCTGCAGCAACAGCATGTCTTTCACCGTGCGCGAGCCGTCGGGGTCGCCTGCGGCCACCTCGGTCTGCTTGCCCCCGGCGGTGACGGCTGTTACTGCCGCGTCGATGTTGTCGCCGGCCTTGGCCGCGTCGCCCAGGTCTATGCAGAGTCGGAAGAAGTTGTTGCCTTCGGCCAGCTGCACCGGTTCGTCAAGCCTTATCACCATGGTCTCGCTGCCTGTGGCGGGCTGTGCCGAGCCGGCCGGTGCCGCGTCGGGGGCGGGGTTGGCGTCGGCGTGGCCCACATAGTATAGGCTTGCCTTGGCAATGGCTGCCCCGCAGCCCTTGGTGTCGATGGTCACGGCCTCGAGGGCCTTGGCCTGCTGGTCGCCCTTGGCCACCACGTTGATGGTGAGCAGCGCCTGTGCCGTTGCCCCCGACGGCATGATGTCGGTAGTGGTGTGGGTCACCTCGACCTTGTCTATGTCCATGGGTTGCGACTTGTATTCGCTCACCGTGGCCTTGAAGCCGGTGGCTGTGTAGTACAGTGTGCCGTCGGTGGGCGAGAACACCACCGTGAGCGAGCCGTCGGCGGCTGTGGAGCGCAGCGCCCTCCCGGGGCCCTTCTGCTTGTCGTCGGGGTTGTCGAGCTTCCAGAGCAGTTCGCCCTTGGTTCCCTGTCCGCTGTATACGCGGAAGTCGGCCTTCACTCCGTAGGATGCAGAGGCATAGTAGAGGTCGAACGCCGAGAAGTCTATCTGGCACACGTTGCCCTCGTGCATGGGCACGAACACGTTGGTGCGCACGTCGGCTCCGGCCTCGTAGTTCTCGGAGTATTCGCTCCTTGGCTTGGTGCGCAGCTCCAGGCTGCCGTTCACGGCCTTGGTCACCGTGCCCTGCCCGGCGTGTGAGTATACTATGTTCTCAACCTTGCGGTCGCCCTCGGGGTTGCCTTCGGCCACGGCCTCGGCCCGTCCGTTGAGCTCTACCGTGGCGAGGGCGGCGTCGGCCGCCTGCCCGCTGGTGGCGTCGTCGGCCACGTCGCATGCCAGCCAGAAGTAGTTGTCGCCCTCCTTGAGGGTCACGCCGTCGGCGGGCTTTATGCTGAATGCGTCGGCCGTCACCTCGGTGCGGCCCACCTCATTCTTTGTCGAGAAAGCCTCGTCGGCCCCGGTGTAGTATAGCGCCGCGGCCTTGATGGTGGCGTGGGTGCCGTTGGCGTTGAAGGCGAACGTGCCGGCCTTCAGCGGCGGCTCTGTGTTGCTGGTGTGTATGTTCACCCTGAGCAGCGGCTGGCCGGTGTCGCCGGCGCACACCGTCTGGCCGGATGCCTGGCTCACTGCAATGTTGTCGGCGGTCATGGGCTGCGGCGTGAAGAGGCTCACCGTGGCCTCGAAGCCGTCGGCGGTGTAGCTCGTGCCGTTGTTGCCCAGCTCGACGGTGAGCGCCCCGTCGGCCGACGTGGAGTGTATGGTGGCCTTCTCGCCGCTCTTTACGCGCCTTATCAGCTGCGCTGGGTCGGCCGTGGCCCCGTTGTATACGTTGAGGTATTGGTAGTAGATGGTGCCTTCCGAGAGTTTCACCCGGCTGAAGTCCACCTGCACCTTCTTGCCCTCGACAGTGGGCAAGAGCGTCATGGTGCCCTGGAACTTGGCCGTCACCTTGCCCTCGGGGCCGCCGTCGTCGTAGAAGGCCAGCGGCGTCTCGCCCACGTTGGCCTTGGCCTGCCCCTCGGCCATGAGCAGTATGGCGGGGTTGGCCACGGCCACGGGCGTGGCGCGCACGAATCCCGCCACCCCGCCGGGCATGGCGGCGGTGGCCACCGCCGTGACGTCAAGCTCCACCTTGGCGCCCACTTCGGCCTCGGGGCTGATGTCGGCGGCCAGCGTCAGGGCGTTGCGCCCGCCCTGCAGCGGCCTGTCGAGCGTTATGCGGTAGCTGCCGCCCGTGGCCTCGACAGAGGCTTCCACAGGCGTGGCCCCGCTGCACGAGGCCAGCTCGCCCTCGTAGACCTTGACCGATAGCGGGTCTATCATGCCCTCGTTGCGGGCCATGGTGAACGTTATCGACGTCAGCTTGTCTGCGTTGAGCACGCCCTCGGCCGTGACATACACCGAGGCCAGGGCCACGGCGGCCTTGCCCGTGGGCGACGGGGTCACCGCTGCGTACGACGAGCCGGCCCCGCTCACCTTCATGTCTTCGAGCTTGATGCAGCTCACCCGGGCCGTCCAGCCCTCGCAGGCTGCCGCATACCGCCACAGCATGCCCACCGACAGGGAGCCGTCGGCGGCGGTTGAGTAGTAGGTCTTGGCGGTGTACTTGCCGTCGAGCACCTCGATGACATCGCCCTCGGGCATGGTGCTCGACGAGGTGACCTCGGTTATCGACGATGCCCACTTGAAGGTGTTGCCGGCGTCGGGGTCGCCGTTGTAGACGTACACCCGGCCGTAGTACCCGCCGTAGTCGCTCGTCACGTCGGTCTTGTCGAACGTGACCTGCACGGCCATGCCTTTCTCGGCCGGCTTGAACACCGTCAGCGACTGCGTGTTGTTGGCCGCGTTCGACTCGATGCCGGCCGTGCCCTTGGGGTCGTAGAACGTCAGTTCCTGCCCCGTCTGCACGGTCACGGTCTGCTTGCCGAACCGCGGCTGTGTCACCGTGCCGCCGGTGGCGTCCTGTCCCCATGCAGGGACTGCCGCCAGTGCCGCGACGAGTGACAGCACAAAAGAGTAGACTTTCTTTTTCATAAAAACGCTGTTTGGTTATAAAATTGATGTTGATTGTGCGTGTTGCGCGCGTGCGTCGCGTTCCGCGGGCGCTGGCCCGTGGCGCTGTCTGCATAGCGCTTGGCTGGCATGTGCCGCCGCCCCTATCCTCGAGGGGTGACAGGCAGTGTCGCAAGGCAGGTCTTCTGACTTGCCGCCCGGATTACGAACGCCTTCCCGGCAATGCCCAGTGGCTTTGTTGTTCGTTCCTGGTAAGGGCGGCTCACAGCAGCGGGACTGTCGGGGATTCTCACCCCGTTCCCTTTTAATCACTTGTGGCAGTGAACCATTGCGATTGCAAAGATAGTATAATAATTCAGAAAAAAGCCCGCCTCTGCGTTAAAAAAGCGGGGCGGGCCAAAGTGTTTCCCATTTCGGACAGTGGCTTACAGCCTCAGCCCGTCGAGCAGTCGGGTGTATGTGTCGATGGCCGACGCAATCTCGTCGAGGGCGATGTATTCGTCGGCCGAGTGCGAGCGGGCCGAGTCGCCGGGCCCGAGCTTCATCGAGGGGAACGGCATGAGGGCCTGGTCCGAGAGCGTGGGCGAGCCGAATGGCACCATGCCCATGGCCCGGCACCGCTCCACGAGCGGGTGGGCGGGGTCGATGGCCGACGAGCCCAGGCGCGTTGACCGTGGCGTCAGTTCGCTGCCCATGCCCGCGCGCAGCTCGTCGAGCAGCTCGGCGTTGGTGTACAGCTCGTTGGAGCGCACGTCGATGGTGAATCGGCACTCGTCGGGCACCACGTTGTGCTGGGTGCCGGCGCCAATCACCGTCACCGTGGCGAGCGTGGGGCCCAGCAGCGGGCTCACCCTGCCGAAGCGGTGGGAGCGCAGCCATGCTATGTCGTCGATGGCCTTGTATATGGCGTTCACCCCCTCGGCGCGGGCAGCGTGGCCCGAGCGCCCGCGGGCCACGGCGTCGACCACCATGAGCCCCTTCTCGGCGATGGCGGGCTGCATGCCCGTGGGCTCGCCCACTATGGCCACGTCGATGCGCGGCAGCAGCGGCAGGGCGCGGCTGATGCCGTCGGCCCCCGACACCTCTTCCTCGGCCGAGGCCAGGCACACAAGGTTGTAGGCCCGTGGCGCCCGGGCCATGGCGGCGTATGTGGCGAGCAGGCTCACCAGCCCGCCGCCGCAGTCGTTGCTGCCCAGCCCGTAGAGCCGGCCGCCCTCAACGGCGGGGCAGAAGGGGTCGCGCGTCCACGACGCCACGGGCTTCACCGTGTCGATGTGGGCGTTGAGCAGCAGCGTGGGGCGGCTGTCGTCGTGGCCCGGGGCCACGGCCCACACATTGTTGGCCTCGCGGCGGGGGCGCATGGCTCTGTCTTCCATGAACTGTTCGATAATGTCGGCGGCCGCCTTCTCGTCGCGGCTCACCGACGGCGTGGCTATGAGCCGCCTCAGCAGCCCGGTGGCCTCGGCGGCAAGCCGCCTGCAGTCTGTTGTCATGTCTGTCGGTCTTGGTTGGGTTGCGGCCGTCGCGGCATGCCGGCACGGCGGCTGCCCGCTGCGGGGCGGCCTGCCTGCCGGCATGGTGCGGGCCGGTGTGCAAAGGTAGCCATTTTTTTGCTGTCGGCCAACGGTGGGCGCCCGCCGCCGCGCGCCATTTAACATTTGCCAACATCACCGGCCGCACAGTAGGGCCGCCCCGCCCCCTGTTTGTAAACATTGTTCGGCCGCCGCCTCCCATGGCCGCCATCCCCGTTCCGGCCCCTGCCCGGGCCGGGTTTGCAAAACGTGCCCCGCGGGCTTGCCTTCTGTGCCATACGGGCTTGCGGCGCGGGCCGTTTGGCGTTGCGGCGGGGGCCGTTTGGCAAGGCGCGGGCGGGGCGTGGCGGGGCGCTGCATGCCGGGGTAAACATAATTTACCGCCCCGCGGCAGGGCGGCCGCTGCGGGGCCCCGCCGGCAGGGCAATGCCGCCGGTTGGGCAAGGTCAAGAAAATGTGGGGCGAGCCGCAAAAAAGTGGGGGAAAGTGGGGCTGTGTGGAGGAAAATGTGTATCTTTGCCGAAACGAAAGCAGCATGTCCGTCAGTATGCGATTCCTGGGAAACATAGAGGCCAAGCTCGACGCCAAGGGGCGCGTGTTCCTGCCCGCGGCATTCCGCAAGGTGCTGCAGGGCGCAGGCGAGCAGGGCATGGTGATGCGCAAAGACGTGTTCCAGGCCTGCCTGGTGCTCTATCCCGAGAGCGTCTGGGGCGAGCAGATGGACAGTCTGCGCCGCCGCCTGAGCCGCTGGGACCGCGACGAGCAGCAGCTCTTCCGCCAGTTTGTGAGCGAGGTGGAGCCCGTGGCCCTCGATGCCAGCGGGCGTTTCCTCATACCGCGGCGGTGCCTCCGCCAGGCCGGCATAGGGCAGGACGTGCGCTTCATAGGCATGGGCGACACCATCGAGATATGGCCGTCGGGCCCCGGCGGCACAGGCTTTGTCGACCCGGCCGCCTTTGGCGAGGCGCTTCAGCGGGCCATGGGCCCCGGCGGCGGCTCCGCCGATGCCGGCTGACGGGCGCTGCCCATGGCGCGGCCGGCCTGCGGCCGCCGCGCCGCACCGATGTATTACCGACGTTACGAGTTATGGATTGTTACCACATACCGGTTTTGCTCCGCGAGAGTGTCGACGGGCTGGGCATAAGGCCCGGCGGCGTCTATGTCGACGTGACCTTCGGCGGCGGGGGGCACAGCCGCGAGATAATGGCCCGGCTCAGCGGCGGGGCGCGCCTTTACGGGTTCGACCAGGACGCCGACGCCGAGCGCCAGGCCTTCGGCGGCGAGGGCTTCACCTTTGTGCGGAGCAACTTCCGCTACCTGAAGAACTGGATGCGCTACTACGGCGAAGACCACATCGACGGGCTGCTGGCCGACCTCGGAGTGTCGAGCCACCACCTCGACGACGCCGCGCGCGGCTTCTCGTTCCGCTTCGACGCTCCGCTCGACATGCGCATGAACAAGCGCGCCGGGGCCACGGCAGCCGACGTGCTCAACAGTTACAGCGAGGAGCGCCTCTCCGACGTGCTCTACCTCTACGGCGAGCTGAGAAACGCGCGCCGTCTGGCCGCCGCCATAGTGAGGGCGCGGCAGTCGGCCCCGCTGCTCACCACGTCCGACCTTATGGGCGCCGTCGGCGGGCTGCTGCCCCAGCAGCGGGCCAAGAAAGACGCCGCGCGGCTGTTCCAGGCCCTGCGCATAGAGGTGAACCACGAGATGGATGCCCTGGCCGAGATGCTCGGGGCCGCCGTGGAGCTGCTCGCCCCGGGCGGGCGGCTGGCCGTCATCACCTACCACTCGCTCGAAGACCGCATGGTGAAGAACGTGATGCGCTCGGGCAACGTGGCCGGCAGGGTGGAGCACGACTTCTACGGGCGCACCGAGGCGCCGCTGAGGCAGCTCGGGGGCAAGGTCACCGTGCCCTCCGACGCCGAGCAGCAGGCCAACCCGCGCAGCCGCAGCGCCAAGCTCCGCGTGGCCGAGAAGGTGGGGCGGCGGTGAGGCCGGCGCCGGCAGGGGAGCCTACGGGCCCCCGACACAGTAAAGAAAACCAAAAGACAGTCCTATTGACAATGGCAGACAAGGATAAGGAACAGCAGGGCCAGGCAGCCGGCGGCAGCGCCGCACAGGCAGAGGCCGGGGCCGGGCAGCAGTGGGAGAGCCCCGACGAACAGTTGGCGGCGGCCATCAGGGAGAGCGCGCGCGAGGAAGACCCGCGCCCCTCGGCCACGCTCACGCTGCGCAAGATACTCGGAGGCGACATACTCAACGCACAGCTGGTGAGGAGCCAGATATGGCTCGTGGTGATTGTGGTCGTCTTCACAATAATATATGTGGCCTTCAGGTACCAGTGCCAGCAGGACCTGGTGACCATCAACAGGCTTGAGGCCGAGCTCAAGGACGCCAAGTACAAGGCCCTGTCGAGCTCGAGCACGCTCACAGAGCGGTGCCGCGAGAGCCACATACTGGAGATACTGAAGAACAATGCCGACAGCCTGCTGCACCCGGCAGAGCAGCCGCCCTACATAATAACCGTACCCGACGAGGAGGAATGAGCAAGTTTAACAGCGATAAGGTCATGCCGCGCTACTTCGCCATAGCCGTGGCGTTCACACTGATAGGCGTTGCCATCATCGGCAAGGCCGGATACATCATGACCGCCGAGAAGCAATACTGGAGCGAAGTGGCCGCCAGGCTCGTGCGCGACAGCCTCAGCGTGAAGCCTACGCGCGGCAACATACTGAGCTGCGACGGGCAGCTCATGGCAAGCAGCATACCCGAGTTCAGGATATTCATGGACTTCAGGCCCGGCGGGCAGCGCATAGACACGATGTGGACCGACAGCGTCGACCTAATCTGCGAGGGCCTCAACCGCATCTTCCCGGCCAAGTCGGCCAAGGAGTTCAAGCGCGACCTCACCAAGGGATTCGAGAAGGGGGCGCGCCACTGGCCCGTGTGGAAGCAGCGCATCGACTACGGCACGTACACCGAGGTGAAGAAACTGCCCGTCTTCAGGCTCGACAAGAACAAGGGGGGCTTCCACACCGAGGAGTTCAACTCGCGCCGCAGGCCCTTCGGCTCGCTGGCCAGCCGCACCGTGGGCGACATGTTCGGCGCCAAGGACACGGCCAGGTGCGGCCTCGAGCTGTCGTACGACTCCATACTGAGGGGCACCGACGGCATCACCCACCGGCGCAAGGTGCTCAAGAACTACATGAGCGTGCCGGTGACGCCGCCCGTGAACGGGGCCGACATCATCACCACCATCGACGTCACCATGCAGGACATCGCCGAGCGGTCGCTCATCGACGAGCTGCGCAAGGTGAACGGCGACATGGGCGTGGCCATACTCATGGAGGTGCAGACGGGCGACGTCAAGGCCATGGTCAACATGACACGGTGCGCCGACGGCGAGTACCGCGAGATAATGAACAACGCCATCAGCTACAGGTGCGAGCCGGGCTCGGTGTTCAAGCCGGCCTCGATAATGGTGGCGCTCGACGACGGCGTGGTCGACACGAGCTACGTCATACACACCGGCAGCGGCGTGATGGACATGCACGGGCGCTTCATGAAAGACCACAACTGGCGCCGCGGGGGCTACCAGGACATCAACGTGGCCAGGGCGCTCGAGGTGAGCAGCAACATCGGGGTGAGCTACGTGATAGACCGTTTCTACTACGACCACCCCGAGAAGTACGTCGAGGGGCTCTACCGCACGGGCATAGCCGACGACCTGCACATACCGCTCGTGGGCTACGCCAAGCCAATCATACGCATGCCCAAGAAGAACAAGCGCGGCCAATGGCTCAATTGGAGCAAGACGGCGCTGCCGTGGATGAGCATAGGCTACGAGACACAGGTGGCCCCGATAAACACCGTGGCGTTCTACAACGCCATAGCCAACGACGGCAAGATGATGAGGCCGCGGTTTGTGAAGAAGGTGGTGAAGAACGGCGAGACCATCATGGAGTTCCCGCCCGTGGTGCAGAAGGAGCGTATATGCAAGCCGCAGACGGTGCGCACGCTGCAGACGGTGCTCGAGCACGTGGTGAGCCAGGGCCTTGGCAAGAAGGCCGGGTCGAGGCTTTTCCGCGTGGCCGGCAAGACGGGCACGGCCCAGGTGTCGAAGGGGGCGGCCGGATACCACAGCGGCACCGTTGACTACTGGCTGAGCTTTGCAGGCTACTTCCCCGCCGACGAGCCCCGCTACAGCTGCATAGTGTGCATACGCAAGTCGGGGCTGCCCGCATCGGGCGGCGGCATGAGCGGCCTGGTGTTCCACCACATAGCCGAGGGCGTGATGGCGCGCCACATAAAGCTGAGCATCGACGACGCCCACGACCCGTCGGCGGCGATGGTGCCCGAGGTGAAGTCGGGCAACGTCGTGGCTGCCGACTACGTGCTGCGCGACCTCGGCGTGGCGTCCAACCGCGACTGGGGCGGCACCGGCAGCGCCGGCACCCCGGTGTGGGGCAGGGCCACCACGGGCCCCAAGGCCGTCGACCTGGCGCGGGTGAACACGCCCAAGGGCACCGTTCCCGACGTCAGGGGCATGGGCGCGAGCGACGCCGTCTACCTGCTCGAGAGCCAGGGGCTCAGGGTGAGGCTGCACGGGCGGGGCCGGGTGAAGCGCCAGAGCTGCGAGCCGGGCACCACGCTGCGCCGCGGGCGGGAGTGCGTGCTCTATCTGGAATAGGCCCGCCGGGCCCGCGCGGCGCCGGCCGACGGCGCCAAAGGCATATATACGAACCAAAACATAAATGCAATATGACACTTAGCGACTTGCTCAAGAATGCCGGCCCGGCGCGCATAGTAGGCGACGCGGGGGCCGAGATAACTGGAGTGCAGATTGACTCGCGGCGCGTGAAGCCCGGCGACCTGTTCGTGGCCATGCGCGGCACGCAGGCCGACGGCCACGCCTTCATACCCAAGGCCGTGGCCCAGGGGGCCGCCGCCGTGCTCTGCGAGGAGCTGCCCGCCGAGGCGGCGCCGGGCGTGGCCTACGCCGTGGTGCCGTCTACCGAGGACGCCGTGGGCCCGGTGGCCACGCTCTTCTACGGCGACCCGTCGCGCAGGCTCAGGCTTGTGGGCGTCACTGGCACCAACGGCAAGACCACCATAGCCACGCTGCTCTACGAGATGTTCCGCAAGATGGGCCACAGGTGCGGCCTCATATCTACGGTGTGCAACTACATCGACGGCGAGAGGCTGCCCGCCGACCACACCACCCCCGACCCCATAGAGCTCAACTCGCTGCTGGCCCGCATGGTGGCCGAGGGCAGCGAGTATGCCTTCATGGAGTGCTCCAGCCACGCCATAGCGCAGAAGCGCATCGGGGGGCTGGCCTTTGCCGGGGGCATATTCACCAACCTGACGCGCGACCACCTTGACTACCACAAGACGTTCGAGAACTACCGCAACGCCAAGAAGGCCTTCTTCGACTCGCTGCCAAAGGGGGCTTTCGCCATAACCAACGCCGACGACAGGAACGGGATGGTGATGGTGCAGAACACCAAGGCCACGGTCAAGACCTACTCCACGCGCTCGATGGCCGACTTCAGGGCCCGCATCGTGGAGTGCCACTTTGAGGGCATGTACCTCGAGGTGGACGGGCGAGAGGTCGGCGTGCAGTTCATAGGCAAGTTCAACGTGAGCAACCTGCTCGCCGTTTACGGCGCGGCGGTCATGCTGGGCAAGCAGCCCGACGACGTGCTCGTGGTGATGAGCACGCTGCACAGCGTCAGCGGGCGCCTCGAGCCCATCAGGTCGCCCGAGGGCTTCACGGCCATCGTCGACTACGCCCACACGCCCGACGCCCTCGAGAACGTGCTCGCGGCCATACACGAGGTGCTCGGCGGCAAGGGGCGCGTGATCACCGTGTGCGGCGCGGGCGGCAACCGCGACAAGGGCAAGCGCCCGCTGATGGCCCAGGAGGCCGTAAGGCAGAGCGACACGGTGATAATAACCAGCGACAACCCCCGCTTCGAAGACCCGCAGGACATCATCGCCGACATGCTCGCCGGGCTCGACGCCAGGCAGATGAAGAAGGTGGTGAGCATAGCCGACCGCCGCGAGGCCATACGCACGGCCTGCATGATGGCCCGCAAGGGCGACGTGGTGCTCGTGGCAGGCAAGGGCCACGAGGACTACCAGGAGATAAGGGGGGTGAAGCACCACTTCGACGACAAGGAAGAACTGAGGAAGGTGATGGGCCTGGCCTGACGCCGGGGCCGGGGGCAACGGCAGCCGGAGGCGTTTGCGCCGGGCTGGCGCGGAATGGCAAGACGGCCCCCGCGGCCGCGCCGGACGGCCCCCGCCGCATTGCCAAACGGCCTGTTCCGCAGGCCCGGACGGCACGTTCCGCGCCGCGCCTCAAAGTAATGAAAACGTAATAAAGCAAGACATGTTATACTATCTGTTCCGATTCCTCGACCAGTTCGGCATACCCGGGGCCCACGTGTGGTCGTACATATCGTTCCGCTCGCTCATGGCCCTGGTGCTGTCGCTGATAATCTCGGCGTGGTTCGGCGAGAAGTTCATCAAGTACCTGCGCCGCAAGCAGATTGCCGAGACGCAGCGCGACGCGTCCATCGACCCCTTCGGGCTGCAGAAAGTGGGCGTGCCGTCGATGGGCGGCGTGATAATCATTGTGGCGATACTCGTGCCCGTGCTGCTGCTCGGGCGCATGCGCAACATCTACATCATACTGATGATAGTCACCACGGTGTGGCTCGGGCTGCTCGGCGGGCTCGACGACTACATCAAGATATTCCGCCACAACAAGGAGGGGCTGCGCGGCAAGTTCAAGATTGTGGGCCAGGTGGGCCTCGGCCTCATAGTGGGGCTGGTGCTCTACTTCAGCCCCGACGCCGTGATGCGCGAAAACGTGGCCATAGAGAAGCAGCAGACCGAGGAGCTGGTGGTCAAGCACCGCAGCCAGGAGACCAAGTCGCTCAAGACCACCATACCCTTTGTCAAAGGCCACAACCTTGACTACTCGAGGCTGATGTCGTTTTGCGGCAAGTACAAGACGGCCGCCGGCTGGGTGCTCTTTGTGGTGATGACCATACTCGTGGTGACGGCCGTGTCCAACGGGGCTAACCTCAACGACGGCATGGACGGCATGTGCGCCGGCAACTCGGCCATCATCGGCGTGGCCCTGGGCATACTGGCCTATGTGTCGAGCCACATCGAATATGCCGCCTACCTCAACATAATGTACATCCCCGGCAGCCAGGAGCTGGTGGTGTTCATGTGCGCCTTCGTGGGCGCGCTCATCGGCTTCCTGTGGTACAACGCCTACCCGGCCCAGATATTCATGGGCGACACGGGCTCGCTGACCATAGGGGGCATCATCGCCGTGGGCGCCATCATCATCCACAAGGAGCTCATGCTGCCCATACTCTGCGGCATCTTCTTCGTCGAGAGCCTCAGCGTGATGATGCAGGTGTGGTACTACAAGATGGGGAAGAGGCGCGGGGTGAAGCAGCGCATATTCAAGCGCGCCCCCATACACGACACCTTCCGCACCGAGGACAGGCAGCTCGACGCCGACTGCCGCTACCTGTGGCGCGGGCCAAAGAGCGTGGTCCACGAGTCGAAGATTACCATCCGCTTCTGGATAGTGACCATCATCCTGGCGGCGCTCACCATAATCACGCTGAAGGTAAGATAGCGGGGGAGGGTTAAGTATTAAGTATTAAGAAATAAGAATTAAGGATTAAGAGTTAAGAACGGGCTGCGCGGTGTGGGCGGAAGGCTGGGGGAAGAGGCTGATGTCTGCACTCCAAGCTAAAGAATTAAACGTTAATAATTAAAAGTAAAGAGAGAGTTGAGCGGTGATAGTCGAATGCAAATGCCTGTACTCCTGCACTCCTGCACACCTGTCTCCTAAAGGCGTGCTCCGGTACTCCCGCATTCCGATTGCCATCACTCCTGCAACTCCTCATAAAAACGATACGGAAGGATGAAAAGAATTGTGATATTAGGGGCCGGCGAGAGCGGCGCGGGTGCCGCCGTGCTGGCAAAGAAAGAAGGCTTCGACGTCTTTGTGTCCGACATGTCGGCCATCAAGGACAAGTACAAGCAGATGCTCGACAGCCACGGCATAGCCTGGGAGGAGGGCCGCCACACCGAGGAGAAGGTGCTGCGGGCCGACGAGATAATAAAGAGCCCGGGCATACCGTCGGACGCCCCGATGGTGCTCAAGGCCGTGGAGCGCGGCATCCACATCATCAGCGAGATCGAGTTTGCCGGGCGCTACACCAGCTCGAAGATGATATGCATCACCGGCAGCAACGGCAAGACCACCACCACGTCGCTCATCTACCACATCTTCAGGCAGGCGGGCTACGACGCCGGGCTGGCCGGCAACATCGGACACTCGCTCGCCCTGCAGGTGGCCGAAGACCCTCACGAGTATTACATCATCGAGCTGAGCTCGTTCCAGCTCGACAACATGTACGACTTCAGGGCCAACATAGCCATATTGCTCAACATAACCCCCGACCACCTCGACCGCTACGGCAACTGCATGCAGAACTATGTCGACGCGAAGATGCGCATCATACGCAACCAGACGGGCGACGACGCGTTCATCTACTGGAACGACGACCCCATCATCCGTCGCGAGCTCGACAAGTATGACATCAAGGCCGTGCAGTGCCCGTTCTCCGAGCTCAAGGAGCGCGGCAGCATAGGCTACATCGAGGAGGGCCAGTACAAGATAGAGTGGCCCACGCCATTCAACATGGAGCAGGAGTCGCTCAGCCTCACCGGCCGCCACAACATATACAACAGCCTGGCCGCGGGCATCGCCTCTAACATCAGCGGCATACGCAAGGATGTGATACGCAAGAGCCTCAGCGACTTCCCCGGCGTGGAGCACCGCCTCGAGAAGGTGGCCACGGTGCGCGGCGTGCTCTATGTCAACGACTCGAAGGCCACCAACGTCGACGCCTGCTGGTATGCCCTGGAGAGCATGAAGACCAAGGTGGTGCTCATACTCGGCGGCAAGGACAAGGGCAACGACTACAGCGCCATACGCGACCTGGTGGCCGAGAAGTGCTCGGCGCTGGTGTACCTCGGCGCCGACAACGCCAAGCTGCACGCCTTCTTCGACCCCCTGGGCCTGCCCGTGCGCGACACCCACTCCATGCGCGAGTGCGTCGACGCCTGCTACGAGCTGGCCCAACCCGGCGAGACGGTGCTGCTCAGCCCCTGCTGCGCCAGCTTCGACCTGTTCAAGAACATGGAAGACCGCGGCGAGCAGTTCAAGGACATGGTAAGGAAGCTATAGCCCAAGGCCCGCCCCGGGAGCCCGGCCCGCAGCCCGGGCCGCCGCGTCGGCGGGCAAACCAACCGTAACGACAATGAACAAAAAGCTATCCAACATATTCAAGGGAGACAAGGTCATCTGGATGGTCTTCTTCTTCCTGTGCATGATAAGTGTGGTCGAGGTGTTCAGCGCATCGAGCTGGTTCACCTACAAGAACAACAACTTCATCATGCCCATAGTCAAGCACTCGGGCACCATACTCACCGGAGTGGCCGTGGCCGTGCTCACGGTCAACATACCGTGCCGCTACTTCAAGCTCATGACCCCGTTCCTGCTGCTGGTGTCGTTCCTCACGCTGGTGTGGGTGCTCATGGCCGGCGAGACCGTCAACGGCGCGCAGCGCGTCATACCCATACTGGGCTTCACCTTCCAGCCGTCGGAGATAGCCAAGGGCACCATGATACTGGCCGAGGCCCAGATACTGAGCGCCATGCAGGGCGAGCGCGGGGCCGACAAGAAGGCGTTCAAGTACATACTCTGCATATCGCTGCCGCTGGCCTTCCTCATCATGCTCGAAAACCTGTCGACGGCCGTGCTGCTCTGCGTGGTGGTGCTGCTCATGATGATAGTGGGCCGCGTGCCCATGGCGCAGGTGGGCAAGCTGCTGGGCGTGGTGGCCGTGGGCGCCGTGCTGGCGCTGACGCTCGTCATGGCCGTGGGCCACGACAGGGGCCGCGAAGACCCCAGGCTGGCCAAGACCGAGGTGCTCGGGGCCGACGGCGCCGGCGCCGAGGGGCAGAAGAAAGACGAGACGGTGGTCGAGAAGCTCTTCCACCGTGCCGACACGTGGAAGGCCCGCATCGACGACTTTCTCGACGACACCTACATACCGCCCGCCGACTACGACCTCGACCGCGACGGCCAGGTGGCCCACGCCAACATAGCCATCGTGTCGAGCAACGTCATAGGGCGCGGCCCGGGCAACTCGGTGGAGCGCGACTTCCTGCCCCAGGCCTTCTCCGACTTCATCTTCGCCATAATCATCGAGGAGACCGGCATAGGCGGCGCCATCGTCGTGGTGTTCCTCTACATAGTGCTGCTCTTCCGCACGGCGCGCATAGCCAGCCGCTGCGAAAACAACTTCCCTGCATTCCTGGCCATGGGGCTCGCGCTGATGCTCGTGGTGCAGGCCACGTTCAACATGCTCGTCGTGGTGGGCTACGTGCCCGTCACGGGCCAGCCCCTGCCGCTGATAAGCAAGGGAGGCACGTCGACCATCATAAGCTGCGCATACATCGGCGCCATACTGAGCGTGAGCCGCTCGGCAAAGAAAGCCGGCAGCTCGAGGCGCGGCGACAGCCAGCCCGGCGCTGAGGCCGAGGCAGCCTGACCCGCGCCCGGGGCCAGGCCCGGCGCCCAGACGGCCCCCGCCGCCATGCCGGACGGCCCGTCCGGGATGCCCAAACGGCCCCCGCGGCACAGCCAAACGGCCCGTATTGCCAACTGACTGTGATACAGCGCGCTCGGAGGCGCTGCGCCGCAGGGCCGCGTTTTCCGCCGGAGCCTTAAAAATATGCGGGTAAAATTAGCGCAAACAAGATAAAATTAGTACTTTTGCAGAAAATACAACACTCATTCGGACATGGACGATGAACTGAGGATAATAATAAGCGGCGGCGGCACCGGGGGCCACATCTTCCCCGCAGTGTCAATAGCCAACGCCATCAAGGCGCAGCACCCCGGGGCAAAGATACTCTTCGTGGGGGCGCTGGGCCGCATGGAGATGCAGCGCGTGCCGGCGGCGGGCTACGAGATAAAGGGCCTGCCAATATGCGGCTTCGACCGCAAGAACATGCTGCACAACGTCAAGGTGCTGTTCAAGATATGGAAAAGCCAGCGCATGGCCCGGCGCATCATACGCGAGTTCAGGCCCATGGCGGCCGTCGGCGTGGGAGGATACGCCAGCGGGCCCACGCTCAACGAGGCCGCCAAGATGGGCGTGCCGTGCCTGCTGCAGGAGCAAAACTCGTATGCCGGCGTCACCAACAAGCTGCTGGCCCGCAAGGCCCAGCGCATCTGCGTGGCCTACGACGGCATGGACCGCTTCTTCCCCTCCGACAAGATATTGAAGACCGGCAACCCCGTGCGCCAGTCGCTCACGCAGGTCAAGGCCACGCGCGAGGAGGCGCTGGCCTCGTTCGGCCTCAGCGCCGGCCGCAAGACCATACTCATAGTGGGCGGTAGCCTCGGCGCCCGCACGATGAACGAGAGCGTGCTCGGCCACCTCGGCGAGATAAAGGCGTCGGGCGTGCAGTTCATTTGGCAGACGGGCAAGTACTACTCGGAGCACATAGCGGCCGAGCTGGCCCGGCGCGGCAAGCCCGCCAACCTCTACGTGACCGACTTCATAGCCGACATGGGCGCGGCATACCGCGCGGCCGACCTCGTCATCAGCCGCGCCGGGGCGGGCAGCATATCCGAGCTGTGCCTCGTGGGCAAGCCCGCCATACTCGTGCCGTCGCCCAACGTGGCCGAAGACCACCAGACGAAGAACGCCATGGCCCTCGTGGCCAAGGACGCCGCAATATGCGTGAGCGACGCCCAGGCCCCCGCCACCGTCATCGCGACGGCGCTGGAGACCGTGGCCGACAACGAGCGCATGGCCCTGCTCGCGGCCAACATCAGGCGGCTGGCAATGCCCGACGCCGCCGACACCATAGCCCGCGAGGTGGTGCGCCTGGCCCGGCAGGGAAGGTGACGCGGCCCAACGAACCAACAGAACAAACTAACACAAATGGAACAGAAAGACATAAAGGCAGTTTACTTCATAGGCGCCGGCGGCATAGGCATGAGCGCCCTGGCACGCTACTTCATGGCCCGCGGGCTGGTGGTGGCCGGATACGACAAGACGCCCACGCCGCTCACAAGGCAGCTCGAGCGCGAGGGGATGCTGCTGCACTACGAGGAGAACACCAACGAGATACCCCACGTGTGCAAGAACAGCAAGGCCTGCCTCGTGGTGTACACCCCGGCCATACCCGCCGACCACGCCGAGCTGCGCTTCTTCCGCGACGGGGGCTTCTGCATAGAGAAGCGAGCGCAGGTGCTCGGCGAGCTCACGCGCTCGCACAAGGGCCTGTGCGTGGCAGGCACGCACGGCAAGACCACCACGTCGGCCATGTGCGCCCACATCATGCACCAGGGCCACCTCGACTGCAACGCCTTCCTCGGCGGCATATCCAAGAACTACGGCACCAACTACATACTCAGCAAGAGCGACTACGTGGTCATCGAGGCCGACGAGTACGACCGCTCCTTCCACTGGCTCAGCCCGTGGATAAGCGTGGTCACGGCCACCGACCCCGACCACCTCGACATATACGGCACCAAGCAGGCCTACCTCGAGAGCTTCAGCAAGTACACCTCGCTCATACAGCCGGGCGGGGCACTCATCATGCACACGGGGCTCGAGATGCAGCCCCGCCTGCAGCAGGGAGTGGAGCTGTACACCTACGGGCGCGACGCCGGCGACTTCCATGCCGAGAACATAAGCATCGAGGGCGGCGAGATAACGTTCGACTTCGTGTCGCCCGCAGGCCGCGTGGCAGGCGTGAGGCTGGGCCAGCCCGTGCCCATCAACATCGACAACGGGGTGGCCGCCATGGCCATGGCACAGCTGGCCGGGTGCACCGCCGACGAGCTGCTCTACGGCATGGCCACCTACGGGGGCGTCGACCGCCGCTTCGACTTCAAGATACGCACGCCCAGGCTCGTGCTGCTCAGCGACTACGCACACCACCCGAAGGAGATACAGCAGAGCGTGGCCAGCCTGCGCGAGTTGTACGCCGACAGGCACATCACAGCCATATTCCAGCCCCACCTCTACTCGCGCACACGCGACTTCTACGCCGACTTCGCCCGCAGCCTGAGCCTGCTGGACAACGTGGTGCTCTGCGACATCTACCCGGCGCGCGAGCAACCCATCCCCGGGGTGACCTCGAAGCTCATCTACGACAACCTGGCCGAGGGCGTGGGCAAGGAGATGATAAGCAAGGACGAGGTGCCCGACTATGTCAGGTCCCACGACTTCGACGTGCTCGTGGTGCTCGGGGCGGGCGACATCGACAGCTACATGCCCCAGATAACCAAGATACTGCAAGAAAGGACAAAAGACTGAGCCGCCCCACGGCGGCTACGGCGACATGCCAATGATGATGAAGCTAAACTGGAAGAAAACAGCCCTGGGCGCCCTGAGCGCCGCCCTCGCCGCATACCTGCTGCTGGCCGTCACCGCATTCAACAAGCCGCAAGGCAAGGCCACGGTGTGCACGCAGGTGAAAATCAACATTGCCGACAGCTCGGTCGACGGCTTCCTCGACGCCGACGAGATAAAGCGCATGCTGCAGGGCAAGGGCATCTACCCGCTGGGCAGGCCCATGGCGGCGGTCGACACGCGACTCATCGAGGAGACGCTGCGCCGCAGCCCGTTCGTGGCCGGGGCCGAGGTGTACAAGACCGACGGCGGCTTTGTGTGCATAGACCTCAGCCAGCGCACGCCCGTGGTGCGCGTCAAGTCGGCGTCGGGCGACGACTACTACGTCGACAACCACGGGGGCATCATGGCCAACACGCGCTACGTGAGCGACATCGTCGTGGCCACGGGCCCCATAAGCCGCGCATACGCCAAGCGCGTGCTCACCAGGATAGGCAACACCATAGCCTCCGACAAGTTCTGGCAGAGCCAGGTGGTGCAGCTCAACGTGCTCGCCGACGGCTCGATAGAGATGGTGCCGCGCGTGGGCGACAACATAGTGTACCTCGGAAGGCCCGTGGGCGTGCAGCGTAAGCTCGACAGGCTGCGCAAGTTTTACAAGTACGGGCTCAGCCGCGTGGGCTGGGACACGTATTCGTACATAAGCCTCGAGTTCGACAACCAGATTATCTGCAAGAAGCGGCAGGCCCCGGCGCCGGTGCAAGCCCCCGCCGAGTGACAACGACACCAAAACCGACAACAAGAAAAAGAAATAATGATGGCAGTAAAGGATTTTATAGTGGCAATAGAGCTCGGCTCTTCGAAGATGACCGGAATAGCCGGGAAGAAGAACCTTGACGGCAGCATCAACGTGCTGGCCGTGGTCAGGGAAGACTCCTCGTCGTTCATCCGCAAGGGCGTCGTCTACAACATCGACAAGACCGCGCTATGCCTGACCAACATAGTGAGCAAGCTCACGGCGCAGCTCAAGACCGAGATAACCCAGGTGTATGTCGGCGTTGGCGGCCAGTCCATACGCAGCGTGCGCAACGTGATAGCCCGCGACCTGCCGGCAGGCACCAAGGTCACGCAAGACATGGTTATCGAACTGATGGACGCCAACCGCAACATGAAATACCCCGACCAGGAGATACTCGACGCCGCCGTGCAGGAGTACCGCGTAGACACGCAGCTGCAGCTCGACCCGGTGGGCATACAGTGCTCGCGGCTCGAGGGCAACTTCCTCAATATCCTCGAGCGCAAGGCGTTCTACAAGAACCTCAACAAGTGCTTCGAGACAGCCGGCATCAACGTGGCCGAGATGTACCTCGCGCCGCTCGCGCTGGCCGACAGCGTGCTCACCGAGGCCGAGCGCCGCTCGGGGTGCGTGCTGGTCGACATGGGGGCCGACACCACCACCGTGGCCGTGTTCAGCAAAAACATACTCAGGCACCTGGCCGTCATACCGCTGGGCTCGGCGAACATCACCAAGGACATAGCCTCGCTGCAGATGGAGGAGGCCGACGCCGAGAAGATGAAGCTGAAGTATGGCAGCGCATACACCGACAACACCGACATCGACAACTCGCTCAAGCTGCCCATAGACGCCGACCGCAGCGTAGAGAGCCGCAAGTTTGTGGAGATTGTCGAGGGCCGTCTCGAGGAGATAATAGAGAACGTGTGGTACCAGATACCGTCGGAATACTACGACAAGCTGCTCGGCGGCATCATCCTCACCGGAGGCGGCTCGAACATGAAGAACATCGAGCGGGCCTTCATGAACCACACCCACGTGGAGAAGATAAGGGTGGCCAAGTTTGTCACCCACACCATACACTCCACCAACCCCGACATAACGGTGAAGAACGGCACCATGAACACCGTGCTCGGGCTGCTTGCCAAGGGCGACATCAACTGCGCCGGGGGCGAGGTGGTGCCCGGCGGCGACATCTTCACCTCGGCCAAGCCGGCCCAGAGCGCCAGCGAGCAGCCGCCCAAGGCGCGCCAGCCCCACGAGATACAGCCGGGCGTGGTGCAGACCGAGGCCGAGAAAAGGCAGGCCGAGGAGGAGGCCCGCCTGAAGCGCGAAGAGGAAGAGAGGCTGGCCCAGGAGCGCGAGCAGGAGGAGAAAAGGCGCCTTGAGGAGGTGAAGAAGCAGAACAGCCCGCTCCACAAGTTCATCAAGCGCATCAAGGACATAGGCCGCGTCATCATCTCCGAAGAGTGAGGCCCAGAGCCGGGCGCAGCCCCGCCGGGGGCGCCGCGCCCACCATCCATAACCCGTAATAACAATGAAAGATATGGCAGACAACAGCAATTACCCAAACAACATAGTTGACTTCGGAGCTCCCGAGAAGGAGCACAGCATAATAAAGGTCATCGGCGTGGGAGGCGGCGGAGGCAACGCCGTCAACCACATGTACCGCGAGGGCATACACGACGTGACCTTCGTGCTCTGCAACACCGACAACCAGGCGCTCAACGACTCGCCAGTGCCGGTGCACCTGCAGCTCGGCAAGGAGGGCCTCGGGGCCGGCAACAGGCCCGAGCGCGCCCGCCAGGCTGCCGAGGAGAGCCTCGACGACATCAAGGCCATGCTCAGCGACGGCACCAAGATGGCGTTCATCACCGCCGGCATGGGCGGCGGCACCGGCACCGGCGCCGCCCCGGTGATAGCCCGCGTGAGCAAGGAGATGGGCATACTCACCGTGGGCATTGTCACCATCCCGTTCCGCTTCGAGGGCGCCCGCAAGATTGACCAGGCCCTCGACGGCGTGGAGGAGATGGCCAAGCACGTCGACGCGCTGCTCGTAATCAACAACGAGCGGCTGCGCGAGATATACCCCGAGCTCACCGTGCTCGACGCCTTCGGCAAGGCCGACGACACACTGAGCGTGGCGGCGCGCAGCATTGCCGAGATAATCACAGTGCACGGGCTCATCAACCTCGACTTCAACGACGTGAAGACCGTGCTCAAGGATGGCGGCGTGGCTATCATGAGCACCGGCTACGGCGAGGGCGAGGGCCGCGTGAAGAAGGCCATCGACGACGCGCTGAACTCGCCGCTGCTCAACGACAACGACGTGTTCAACTCGAAGAAAATACTGCTCAGCATATCGTTCTGCGGCGAAAACGACGGCAAGGACGGCCTGATGATGGAGGAAATGAACGATGTGAACGACTTCATGGCCAAGTTTGGCGGCGACTTCGAGATAAAGTGGGGGCTGGCCACCGACCCCGAGCTGGGCAAGAAGGTGAAGGTGACCATACTGGCCACGGGATTCGGCATAGAGAACGTGGAGGGAATGAACGGCCACCTCAAGCGCCACACGCAGGAAGACGCTAACCGCATGGCCGAGGAGCAGGAGAAGGCCGCCGAGCGCCAAGACCGCCGCAACCGCTACTATGGCAACGAGGCCGGCAGCATGAAGTACAAGCGCCGCCCGCACATTTACCTCTTCAGGCCGGAAGACCTTGACAACGACGACGTAATCTCGGCCGTAGAGCAGACGCCTACCTACAAGCGCACGCGCGAGATACTGGACAGCATACACTACCAGGCGGGCAACATGGCGCCCGACGTGCAGAAGCCCGACGACGACACGCCCGCCGAGCCGGTGCAAGGAACCATTAGGTTTGCATGAGCCGGGGCCCGTGGCCTAAGCCGTGCTAAATAAACTATACTATCATGACACTATTTGAACAAGTAAGCAAAGACATCGTTGCAGCAATGAAGGCCAAGGACAAGGTGCGCCTCGAGGCCCTGCGCAACATCAAGAAAGTGTTTCTCGAGGCCAAGACCGCCCCGGGAGCCAACGACACCCTCGAGGATGCAGACGCGATGAAGATACTGCAGAAGCTGGCCAAGCAGGGCCACGACTCTGCCGAGCTCTACGCCGGGCAGGGCCGCCAGGACCTGGCCGACGCCGAGCTGGCGCAGGTGGCCGTCATCGAGGGCTACCTGCCGCAGCCTCTCACGGCCGAAGAGATAGAGGCTGCCGTGCGCGACATCATAGCCCAGACGGGCGCACAGTCTGTCAAGGACATGGGCCGCGTGATGGGAGTGGCCTCGAAGCAGCTGGCGGGCCGCGCCGACGGCAAGTCAATCAGCGAGGCCGTCAAGAGGCTGCTGGCCTGACAGTGGGCCGCAGGCCGCTGTCCCCCGCCATCCACGGGGGGCGTGACGGCATGAGGGCGGGCCGCACTTGGAGCTATCCGAGTGCGGCCCGCCTTGCTTTGTGCTCGCCCCCGTGGCGGGGCTTTGCCCCCAATTGGGCATCAGGGCCAAAAGTTTTTCTGCGTCAGTGATTACTTCATCAAGCCACCCTTTTGCCACAGCCAGTCCGGGTTGCCCGATTGCCCATGCCGGCCCTTTTGCCTGGTGGCGCTGTGGCCTGGCTCGGCCGGGGCGGCCCTCAGTGTGCCGTGGGGCGGGCGGGGGCCATCGGCGCGCTGCCGCGGGGGCCGTTTTGCAGTGCGATGCGGGCCGTTTCGCGGTGTGATGCGGGCCGTTTTGCAACCCCAAACGCCGCTTGCCGTCCAACGCCCTGTGCGTCAGCGTGCTGGCCCGGTGGCGGCTGCGGCCTTGCGCGAGCGCACCACCGCCCCGATGATGGTGGCCACCGTCCCCTCAATGCCCATGCGGTCGGTGTTCACCATCAGGTCGTAGGCAGCCGGCGAGGCCCACCTCACCCCCGTGTAGTGGCGGCAGTGGATGGCCCGCCCGCTGTTCACCCGCGCGGCCTTGCGCGCGGCCTCGTCGGTGCCTATGCCCAGCTGCCGGGCCACGCGCCGTGCGGCCTCGCCGGCGCCCGAGCCCACAAACACCCTGACCACGTGGGGGTCGTCGCGCAGAATCCAGTTGGCCAGCCGCCCCACAATCACGCATTCGCCCTTGTGGGCCAGGCTCCTGATGGTGCGGCTCTGGCTCACGAAGATGGCGTCGTCCTTCGACGGGTTCATAGAGCGCGGTATGCCGCTGTCGGCAGCCACCATCTCCCACAGCCTCGCGGCCGAAATGTTCTGTTCGCTGCGCTCCACAAACTCGGGCGCATAGCCCATCTGCCTCGCCGTGATGTCTATCAGCTGGCGGTCGTAGCAGGGCCATCCCAGCCTCCGGGCCACCTCCTCGCCCACGGCGTCGCCCCCGCTGCCGTAAGTGCGGGCAATGGTCACCACGGTGTGGCCGCCCCAATAGTCGGGCGAGGGCGCCGCGCCGGCCTGCTGCCTGTGGGCCCCGGGTATGAGCAGGGCGTCGAGCCACGCTATGTGGGGTGAGAACACGCGCACCATCATGCCCACGTAAAACATGGATATGAGCGTGCCCGGGCCCACCATGGCCCAGTCCCACCGCCCGAAGAACACGAGCATGAACACCGAGCCCACGGCCACGAGCAGCGTGTCGGTGCATATCTTCACCCTGCTGAAGTCGCGGCCGCTAAACTTGGCGATGGCCAGCGGGAAGCCTTCGCCCGCCAGCATGAGCGAGTCGCAGCGCACCTCGAGGGCTATGCCGAAGGCCAGCACCGCGCCGCCCAGCAGCAGCTCGGCCAGCCGCAGAGGCAGGCCAATGGCCGGGGGCAAGTCGAAGGGCACCTGCATGAAGCTCGTCAGCCACATGGTGAGGTCGGTGTAGAAGCCGAAGAGCAGCGACACGCCTATCTGCAGCCACTGCCTCCGCTCGAAGTCGCGGCGCAGCAGGGCCACCTGCGCCGTGATGAAGAACACGTGCATCAGCATGGTGAGCTGCCCCATGGTGAGCCCCATGCCCGGCACGAGCGACAGCACGTAGGGCGGCGCCGATATGGGCGACGACCCGAGGTTGGCCCTTATCGACAGCGACGTGCCGAAGGCTATTACAAAAAGTATCACCACAAACGCGGCGTAACGCCGCGCCCACTCCTGCCTGCTCCTTTTCCTTGTTTCCATTTTCCCATGTAATTTTATCCGGCTTTTGCCGCCTAAGATTCGGCAACGGCGGCAAAGCAGCTGCAAAATTACTCAAAAGAAGGCACTTGCATTGTTGTTTTGCATTGTGTTTAAACAAGTTTAAACATCAGGGGCGGCCAGCGCCGGCGGCTGTGTTGGCGCGGCCTCACCCCGATTGCGGGTAGCACAGGCAGTCTGGCCTGCCGCGCCCATCATTTCGCCTGGGCCAAAAGCCGGCCCGCCGTGCCGATGCTTGGGCAATGGCTGTGCCTGCAGCTTGTTAGCCCGGCACGGCGACCACACCGCCTCGAGGCAGAGTACTATGGTAGGTGCATGCCTATTTGTTATGTGGAATATAAAGCTCTGCTGCCTGTTCTTGGCCGTGTGTGTCAGCGGCGGTTGCGGCCGAGGTGGCGTGGCCCATGGCAATGCCGCCAAACCATGGCACATACGTGCAGCATGTTATTCAGCGTTGCCCACGCTGGCCTTATTTTACAGTGAGCTTGGCCGACAAGCCCCTTGCCTTCAGGATGTAAGTCCCGGTTGGCAGCTTGGCCGTGCCGTTGCCGCCGCAATACAGCTTCACGCCCCCGGCAGAATAAATCTCGGCCGTCTCGCCATGCTCCAGGCCGCTTATCTCGATGCCCCCGTCCACGCTGTGTGCCTCAGCCCCGGTTTGCCGGTTGGCGCCGATGGCCGATGGCTCCATTTCAACGATGTTGCTGAACCGTCCCCAGCCGGGCGCCATCCAGTAGTCCGAGTAAGTGCCTTTGGGCACATAGAGAATGCAGCTGCCCGTAGGCACATTGTAGAACACGCCTCCGTTGAGCCCTTCGGTGGTTTGTGGCGGTGTCATGCTGTGGCACGTGATGCTCAGCAAATGCTCGCAGCTTTCAAACGCGCTGCCCTCAACCTTCTCCAAAGATTGCGGCAGTGTGATTTCGTAGAGGTTGTCGCAACAGCTGAAAGCCTTGCCTCCAATGGTCTTGACGCCTTCAGGCACGGTGTATTTTTTTGCCTTCATGTTTGGGTATGATAGCAGTGTGGTCATGGCTTTGTCGTACAGCACCCCGTCGGGCGAGGCAAAGTTCTTGTTGTTTTCAGACACAACAAACTCTCTCATGCGGTCGCATGTGTTTATGGAATGGCCATACGCGTTCTGCGGGTTGACAAATGCTTCATATGAAAAGCTGACGAGCTGGTCGCCGATGACAATCTTCTCGAGATTGTATGCTTCATAGAATGCCTGGTTCTTCACATACAGCAGCGAGTTTGGCAGTACCAGGGTGCGCACCTCGCAGTTGCTGAAGTTGCCGTTTCTTACGGTGTTGTTTTCTGTGTATGTCGACGTTCCGAAGCTTCCGCTGGCCAGAATCGTGGCATCCGACAGGTCGAGCGTCTCCAGGTTGTCCATGTTCCTTATGTCATAAAGGTCGGTCCCGTTGATGTAGCCCGATATTGTCAGAGACTTGATTTGGTCAAACTTTGATTTCTCTATTTTCGATTCAAGTGTTCCGGCTTCGTCAAGGTGCACCCTGACATCTTGCGCGCATACGCTTGCCGCCGTGGCCACCAGGAGCAGGCCCGCGCCGAGTAGTCTTTTGTGTTTAGTCATAATGATAATCGAATGTTTATTGGTTTGATTCGGAATGAAGTTTGTTTTCAGGTTCATGTCAACGCTGCAAAAATACAGAAAATATCCGGCATGTATACTTGGCGCTCATTTTGAAGCGCTGGCGTTTATTGTTTTTTAACGTTGCTTCCGGCCCGTTGCCCTTCCATAGGCTTGTGCAAGTGCAATTGGCCTTGCCCGCCGGTTGTGTGGCTGTTGCCAGAGGCGCGCCCCGCCAGCGTTGCCCCGGCTGCAGTTTGGCCTTGGCCCGCGTCCATGGCCTGCCGCGCCATCGGGTCGGGCAGGGCCGGGCAGGCTGCTGTCAGCCAGTCGTTTGGGTGCTGTCTCGGGCTGTGCCACCTGTCGGCATGGGCCTCACGCCCAACGCGGCCATGCCTCATCGCAGGTGGCCGCGGCCGTCGGCGTGGCGTGCCGTAATGTGGGCCGCGGCCGGAAAAGGCCCCTTGGCGGGGGTGGCGAAAGCAGCCCTGGGCCAGTCAAAACAGTTTATTAACTCTTAATTCTTCATTAATTTTTGCCTACTTGGCGCGAAAGTTGTAACTTTGCGGGCAAAAGATTGATATTAATATATAAGGAATAAGACTATGGCAAAGAAAGCACTGCTGATGATCCTCGACGGATGGGGCATCGGCAAACACGGCGAGGGTGACGTGATTTATAACACCCCGACTCCATACCTCGACTATCTTACGGCCGTGAGCGCCCACTCGCAGCTCCAGGCCTCGGGCGAAGACGTTGGCCTGCCCGACGGACAGATGGGCAACTCTGAGGTGGGCCACCTCAACATAGGCGCCGGCCGCATAGTATACCAGGACCTCGTGAAGATCAACCGCGCCTGCAAGGACGGCTCGATAATGCAGAATCCCGAGATTGTCAGCGCGTACACATACGCCAAGGACAACGGCAAGAAACTCCACCTGATGGGCCTCACCTCCAACGGAGGCGTGCACTCGTCGCTCGACCACCTGTACAAGCTCATCGAGATTGCCCGCGAATACGGCCTTGAGCAGACCTACGTGCACTGCTTCATGGACGGCCGCGACACCGACCCGAAGAGCGGCATGGGCTTCATCCGCGACCTGCAGGCACACTGCCAGGCCAACGGCGCCCACATAGCCGGCATCGTGGGCCGCTTCTACGCCATGGACCGCGACAAGCGCTGGGCCCGCGTGAAGGAGGCCTACGACCTGCTCGTGGAGGGCAAGGGCAAGCAGTCGGCCGACATGGTCAAGGCCATGGAGGAGAGCTACGCCGAGGGCGTGACCGACGAGTTTGTGAAGCCGATATGCAACTCGGCCGTCGACGGTACCATACAGGAGGGCGACGTGGTGATATTCTTCAACTTCCGCAACGACCGCGCCAAGGAGCTCACCCAGGTGCTCACCCAGCAGGACATGCCCAACGAGGGGATGCACACCATCAAGGGGCTGCAGTACTACTGCATGACGCCCTACGACGCATCGTTCACCGGCGTGCACATACTCTTCCCCAAGGAGAATGTGGAGGACACTCTGGGCGAGTATCTCAGCAAGCAGGGCAAGCGCCAGCTCCACACGGCCGAGACGGAGAAGTATGCCCACGTGACGTTCTTCTTCAACGGAGGCCGCGAGAAGCCTTTCGAGGGCGAAGACCGAATACTCGTGCCCTCGCCCAAGGTGGCCACATACGACCTCAAGCCCGAGATGAGCGCCTACGAGGTGAAGGACAGGCTCGTGGGAGCCATCGCCACGCAGCAGTACGACTTCATCGTGGTGAACTTCGCCAACGGCGACATGGTGGGCCACACCGGCGTGTACAACGCCATAGCCAAGGCCGTGCACGCCGTAGACAACTGTGTGCGCGAGGTGATTGAGGCTGCCAAGGCCAACGGCTACGAGGCCATCATCATTGCCGACCACGGCAACGCCGACAACGCCATCAACGCCGACGGCACGCCCAACACGGCCCACTCGCTCAACCCCGTGCCCTTCATCTACGTGACCGACAACAACAGCGCCACCGTGAAAAACGGCCGCCTGGCCGACGTGGCACCGTCGATACTGCACATCATGGGCCTGGAGCAGCCTGCCGACATGACCGGCGAGAACCTCATCTCGGACAACCGATAGGCGTTTGGTCCTGCCGGATGTTTTTTAATGATATTTCATCAGCCGCCACGGTGCCGCCTTCATGGCCCGTGGCGGCTGTGTTTGTGTGCGCTCCCAGGCTGTAGCCGGCCCCACGTGGGGTGGTAGGATGGGCTGAATGGGCATTTGATATGTTAGTCAATAATACGTATTTATACGACGATAGTTCGGCATTATTGGTTGATTTTACACTTGATTAAGCTTTTTTGCCCTTATTGCATCGTTTGCCTTGATTTAAGTCAAGTATTTCGCGGGGGTGTGATAAATATTGAATACTTTTAAAGTTACTGTTGTTTTTATTCGCTATATTGCGTGGCGAAACTCTAAAACCGATGGATTATGGTAAAACATTTTCTTTATTCCTCGCTCGCAGCTCTGGCGTTTTCCTTTGCTGTAGACGCAACCGCCCAGACGGCATACGTAGGACTGGCTTCCACGCCGTCGTCTTCAAGCAACCTGGGCAACGAAGGACGCATAGTGTCTTTCGACGTCAACAACCTGGCAGAACTCACTGGTGAGTATTGCAAGATGCCGACCTACACCGACGGGATGTATATCTCGGCCGACTACTACATCAAGGCAGGCGCCTCGGTGGGCGATAAATATTACGCTTACGTGGTCTCGGATGGCGACGACGAGGCCTCGAGCTTCTTCGGGACGCTGAATTTCGAGACCAACGAGATAGGCAAGATAACCGAAGGCCCGATAGCCACCAAGGTGTCCGACATGACCTATGACGCCACCACCGAGACGATGTATGCCGTGAATCCCGGTTCCGACGGCACCGAGGTCTATACGGTCAACCTGTCAGACGGTTCGCTCAAGCTGGCATTCACGCTCGACGGCGTGTCTGTGGTAGCCATAGCTGCCGACGGCAAGGGCACGCTCTATGGCGTGATCAACAACGAGGTGGATGGCGGCCTCTTCAATGTGAGCGTCGACCTTTCGCTCTGCACCATCGACCCGGCATCCGGCACATTCAACGAGACGCGCGACATCTCGTCGGAGTCGGGGCTGCTCTCGGGAGTGATGGCCAGCACCATGGACTATTACGACGGCAAGCTGTACCTGATCTACAGCACGGGGTCGAGCAAGATTGTGGCCTTCGACCCTGCCTCGGAGGCAGAGATACCCGAGGCGGTGAAGTGCCCCGTGACCTCGAGGCTGGGCGGACTGACGTTCATCAAGTCTACCGAGGGCGGTCAGGTGGAAGAGCCCACCAAGCCCGAAGACACAGGCCTGCGCGCCACATGCGTCGAGGTGTATGGCGACGCCATGGGCATCTCGGGCGACAACGTGTCGAAGCGCACAATCACATACTACGACCGCTACAACAACCCCGTGCGCAGCGCACAGTACGGAATGTTCACCGCCCTGGGCGGAAAGAGCTCATGGCAGATAATGTACTATACCAAGTATGACTACAACGACGCCCACCAGCTGGTAAGCAAGCATTCGGAGTTCATCCAGATGGACAGCGAGGCGCAGGGAGACTTCCACTACAAGTCGAACAACGACACCGTCAACTATGAGTACGACGCCGAGGGCAGGCTCGCCAAGGAGACCACCCTGGCCGATGGCTCATACATCGCCTACGAATACGACGGTGCCGGCCAGCTCGTGAAGAAGACCACGTCGAAGCCCGACCGCTTCATGAACAACGGCGGCGAGCCCCTCATCTCGACAGAGACATACTCAGACTTCGTGGGCTTCGACAAGCCGCAGACAATCGTCGGCGACGGTTTCTGGAGCTCGGACAAGTTCTGGACCGTGGTTGAATACGACTCCGAGAACCACAAGGTGAAGGCAACCAAGTATGATGACGCCGAGAAGACCGCGGCCTCCGAGGTTGAGCGCTGGACATGGCGCAACGACTCCATCGTGCAATACGACCGCGCCTACGTCTACGACGGCGAGGAGTCGCCCAACAACCGCATTGTCTACGAGTGTGTCGATGGCGACCCGTACCGTGTGCGCGAGGTGGCTTACATGAACGTGGGCGGCAATTGGCGCCCCAACGGCCTGCCCACCGTGACGTATTATACGCAGATGGTTCCCGACTATGTGGTCGAGGGAGTGACCGTAACCCCTGTTGAGGAAGGGCTCAACACGGCAGTGGTAAGCTTCGACGCGCCCTTGTTTGCAGTTGCCGACGGCGTGGTGTCGTTCGACATTTACCGTGAAGGCAACCTCATTGGCACCGTCGGGATGGACGAGGCTACCTACGACGAGTCTTCCGGCAAGGCCGTCATAAGCTTCACCGACAACGAAGTGCCCAACGGAACCTATGATTATTGGGTGCAGACAGTGGTGAAGACCGAGTCGACGGGCGACAGCGTGGCTTACAACGTGAGCGACCTCACCGACCACACCTACTTCATTGAGCTGCCGGCCGTAGAGGGCCTGAAGGCCGAATACGTCGACAGGTCAGACGGTTACGACAAAGTGCACTTCACATGGCAGGCACCCGAGGCCCGCAACGAGGCCCTGCGCTTCCGCTATGACAACATCTATGTGGTTGGGCGCGGCCAGGCCAATGCCGGGCAAAGCGGCATAGTGCCCATCACCGACAACATGTATGACATATACTTCGCCGACAACGTGCAAGACATCTACGTCGAGAGCGTCTACCACTTCGGCCGCGTATGCTCCGACACCATATCGGTTGACGTGAGCACCCTCGGCACTCAGTCTATCGACGGCGTGCCCGCTGCAGCCGGCAACGGCAAGGTGACCGTGGGCGCAGGCCGCATAGCCATCGACGGCGTGGCATCGTCAGTGGCCATTTACACCGCTGCCGGAGCCCTCGAGGCTTCCTACAACAACGTGAGCAGCGTAGACCTGGCCCACTTGCAGGCAGGCGTTTACGTGGCGCTGGTATATGTTGATGGCGAGGTGGTTGCCGTCAAGTTCAGCAAGTAATCGCAATTGGTATTTGGATTGGTTAGGGAGTGCGCCGCTGCCAGGGCCTCCGCGCCAGGCGGCCGCACTCCCTTTTCTGTCTTCAAGCCATCGTCCGGCGGGCGGCGCCAGCCCCCGGCAAGCGTGCGGCCAGTGGGTGCCGCTGCCTGCCGGGGCCTGACGCCTAACCGCAGAAAGCATCAAATACAACCTAAAAAAACCATTTTATGAACAGGATATATCTTATTTGCATGCTGTTAGTGGCCTCCTTGCTCGGCGCATCGGCAGCCGGCGACACGGGCATCATTACCCTTTACGGGATGCAGAATTACACAGTGACGTCAATTTCGCCCAACGGCAAGTGGGCGGCAGGCTATTTCACCGACAGCGGAGGCGCCCAGCATGCCTTCAGGTGGAACCTTTCCACCGACCGCTGCGAGCTGCTCACGGGCAGCACGGAGGTGTCAAACGCCTTTGGCGTGTCTGACGACGGCATCGTGTCGGGCTGCTATCCCGATGACAGATACACGTCGAACGGAGCCACCGTCACCACCTGCGGCTACTACTCAGGCGGGCGGTGGCGCGCGCTGGAGCCCATCAGCGGCTTCGGTGCCGCCACTCACACCGAGTATGACGGCCAGGCCTACTGCGTGTCGGAAGGCGCCCACCTCATCGGGGGAGGCATTTACGACGCCAACGGCAAGTGGAAGGCCACCGTGTGGAAAGACGGCAAGGTGCACAAGGTGCTCGAAGGCACCGAGGGATGCGTCTACGACATCTCGGCCGACGGCACCAAGGCGGCCGGATGGGCATACAAGCCCGGCGGCAAGTCGTCGAGGCTGGCTGTGCTGTGGGACATAGAGACAGGGGCAGCCACCTATCTCAACGAGACCGGAAGCCCCTTCCACGTGGCCCAGAAGTTTTCGTCCGACGGCAAGCACCTGCTCCATGACACAGGCATCTACAACGTAGAGACAGGCGAGAACACCGACATCGGCTCATTGTCGACGATGCCTTATTCGCTGCAATACATGTGTATGGACGACAATCTCACCGTCTACGCCTACGAGCAGGACATGATGACTTACACATCCTACGGCTCTGTCTACACCGGCGGCAAGTTTGTGAAGCTCGACACCTACCTCGCTGAAAAGGGAGTAGACCTGAGCAACCTGCCCGTGGTGTCGGCCCTCACCGTCACCGCAACGTCGGCCGACGGCAAGGTGCTTGCCATCTCAACCATGGACAAGAACAGGACAGAGCACCCCGTGGTGGTGCTTCTCGACCAGAACGTCGGCAACCGCGAGCCCGTGGGGCTGGCCGTGGCTCAGCTCGACGGCCTGATGGGCACCAGGCTCTCGTGGCAGAAGCCGCTGGGAGCCACCTCTGAGCCCACGGGCTACAACGTATACCGCGACGGAATCAAGCTGACGGCCCAGCCGCTGGCCGGCACCACGAGCTACATCGACACAGGCCTGGGCTCAGGCATGTACTCTTATGCCGTGACGGCCGTATATGGCACGGCAGAGTCGGCCAAGTCTGAAGCGGCCTCGCTGTGGCTTTCGGAGCCCACACCGTCGGCCCCACGCATGCTGACAGGCCGCCAGAAGGGCTTCAACAGCGTCTCCATCATGTGGTCAAGGCCCGCCACCAACCTCGTGTCGAAGGGGTATTACGACACCGAGGCCGACCTGCTGGGCTTTGGCGGCGGAGCCAATTCGTTTGAGTTTGCCATCAAGTACGACAAGGCCGAGATGGGCGCATACGGCGGCTACACCATCAGTAAGGTGGCGTTTGTGCCGCGTACCGCCCAGAAGGCGTGGGAACTGAAAATATATGACGGCGGCAAGCTTGTATGTTCGCAGCCCATCACCCAGCAGCTTGACTACGGCGTAGAGAACATTGTGGCGCTCGACAAGCCCGTGGCTGTGTCGTCGCTCACCGGCGACGTGATGTGCGCAATAGCCGTCACGGTAGACGACAGCCAGGCCAACACCAACGTCGTGGGCATGGACCAGGGCAATTGCGTGCCCGGCTACAGCGACTTGGTGCACCTGTCCACCGAGTCTGGCTTCTACTCGCTGTCCGACTCGTCGAAGGCCAACGGCTATCAGTTCGACATATCCTTCGCCCTTAGCATGGTGCTGAGCAAGGAAGGCGACACTGCCGGCATCGACGATGTGAAGCAGTACAGTGTGTATGCCGACGGCGCCTTGGTGGGCACGTCGACCACAACGTCGTATGTAGACCGCGGAGTGGCCGACGGCCACTATATATATACTGTCAAGGCTGAGTATGCCGACGGGCGTGTGTCGCAAGGCCCGGGCGTCAGTGTCGACGTGTCGGCCGACAAGAGCAGGCTCAAGCCCGTCGACAACGTCGATTGCTGGGGCGACAACCGCACCGTGGCCTTCAGCTGGCAGGAGCCCAAGGACGACGACGAGCAGGCCGTGGGCTACTGCGGCGAGGAGCCGGCCCAGGCCGTCGAAGGCACCAGCGCCACCGTTTATGGCTACCGTGCCCGCGTGGTTTACCCTGCCGAGAAGCTGAAGGGGCTGGACGGCTACGTCATCAGGCAGTTGCGCTACTACCCGATGAACAGCGCCATCTTCACGTTCATGATTTACAAAGACGGCGAGCTGCTGGCCACTGTCGAGCCCGATGAGCCTGTATACAAGCGGTGGAACACCGTCGACCTGGAGGAGCCGATAGTCATCGACGCCAATTCCGAGTACACGCTCGACCTCGACTGCTTCGACGGACTGAAAGACCAGGGCCCGCTGGCCATCGACCTGCTGCCGCAGATGTATGGCTTCGGCGACCTCGTTTCGCTCGACGACGGTGTGTCGTATGCCAGCCTTTCAAGCTCAAACGGCACCGGCAACTGGATGATGGGCCTCGTCGTGGCCGACCCCGATGCCGCCACGCTGCCCATCGAGGGCTACACCGTGCGCCTTGACGGCGAAGACGTGGCCACGCTCGGGGCTTCGGAAACGAGCTATGAGCACGACTTCGGCCTGTCTGCCGACGAGAACGCAGAGCGCTCCGTGGCCGTCGTGGTCGACTACGGCACCTACGGAAAGGTTGAGGGCAAGCCCAACGCGTTCACCCTCGGCGGCGTTGCCGATGGCATCGACGATGCCGTAGTGGCCGACCTCAGCGTTTACCCCAACCCGGCCACAGACTATGTGACCGTCGAGGGGGCCGGTGTGAGCAGCCTGGCTGCCTACAGTCTCGGCGGCGCCCTCATGGGCAAGGCCGACGGCAACCGCCTCGACGTGTCGTCATACGCTCCGGGCCTGTATATACTCAAGGTGAGCGCCGGTGGCGAAGAGCATACGGTCAAGCTCACCGTGGTGCGCTGACTCTGTCTGAGGGCATGCAGCGCCGGGTGCCCCGGTGGTTCCCGGCGCCTGCGGCCCGCATGGTGATGAAGGTGCCCGGCAGTGTCACAGTGCAGCCTGCCGCGGCGTCTTCTTTTGTTATAGGCGGCCGCCCGGCCCGTGCCGGATGGCCGCAGGGCCCCCGGGGCCATGCCAATAAAGCACATAACCCAGTCTTAACCAACCACTATTAGCAATGAAGAAACTTATGCTCTCGCTCTGCCTGTCGCTTGCCTGCGCGGCCGCGGCCATGGCAGACACCTATTTGGGATATACCAACACCCACTTCGAGCGCACTGGAGGGGTGCGACTCGGAAACTCAGAGAAGCAGGGCCTTGCCATAAAACTGACCAGCGAGAAGCTCGACCGGCTGCGTGGCAAGCGCGTGCTCGGCGTACGCGCCGTGTTCGGAACGAGCAACATGGACGGCCTTGAGTTCTTTGTCGCCACGAGCCTCGACGGCGAGCCGCTTTACAGCCAGGCCTTCGGCGGAGGCTCACCGTCGTGGAAGGAGTTCCGTTTCGACACGCCGGTCGACATAGGCGACGCCGACGAGCTCTACGTGGGCTACACCCTCACCTGCATGCAGTCGTACAAGCCGCTCCAGTTTGACGGCTCCAAGGGCCTTTCCGGCCGCTCCTTCTATTACACCGGCTCGGGATGGCTCGACTGCCAGGGCAATGGCGCCGACCTCGGATGCCCAAACATACAGGTCATTGTCGACGATGCCGACTTCACCGACATCACCCTCAAAGACCTCTCGGCCGGGGGCTACTATGTGGCGGGGCAGACTTACGGCCACGGCGGCCAGGTGCTCAACTTCGGCACTGTGCCCATTGGCAGCTTCGACGTGAGCTTCAGCATTGGCGGCGGCGAGCCGCTGGTGCGCTCTTTCACCGGGCTGGACATAGCCCCGGGCCAGACGTTCGACTTCGACCTGGGCGAATATGCGTCAGGCGAGGCCGGCAACCTTGACTTCGAGCTTAGCGTCACGGCGGTCAACGGTGCCGCCACCGATGCCGACCCGGCCGACAACTCGGTGGCACAGACCGTCTACGTATATCCGGCCGGCATGCGCCACAGCCTGTTGCTTGAGGGATTCACGGGGCAGATGTGCGACAACTGCCCCGCAGGCCACCAGGCCATAGCCGAGGCCCTTGCCTCCTACGGCGGCGACGTGGTCGAGGTGTTCCACCACGTTGGCTTCACGCCCGACGACTTCACCATGGCCGAAGAGTCGTTCTACCTCAATTTCTTCAGCGGGCAGCAAGGCTTCGCACCATCGTTCATGGTCAACCGCATGACGGCCACGGGCAACCAGGCCCCGGCCCAGTCGCCCACAGTGGGCAGCGTCATAGCCACGCTCATGCAGGCAGCCTCGGTGCAGCCCTATGTCAGCGTGGAGGTAAACACCGACTACGATGAGGCCAGGCGCCACGTCAAGGGCAGCGTCGACGTGTTCACCCACGTCATGCCCGACGCCGACACCGTGATGGTGTCGCTCTTCGTCGTGCAAGACTCCATCTTGACATACCAGGTGAACGGCGGCAGCGCCTATGCCCACCGCTATGCCTACCGCGGCAGCCTCTACGGACATGTGGGCGTGCGCGCCGACTTGGCTGAGGGCGCCACGGTGTCGCTGCCTGTCGACTATGTGCTTCCCGACGCCATACAGTCTACCTACAGCGGCACGCTCATACCCACCGACCCCGACAGGATGTACCTCGTGGCCATTGTAAGCCGCTATCTCATCGCCCCCGACGGCACCTACGACTGCCCTGTATACAATGCGGCCATGGTGCCGATGTGCGCCGACAACCACACCGCAGGCATTGGCGGCGTGGCCTCGGCCCCAGACCTGGCCCCGGTGGTGGCGGTCGACGGCGGTCGTGTCAGCGTGTCGGGCGATTGCAGCCGTGCCGAAGTGTTCGACTCGGCCGGCCGCCTTGTGCGCTCGGGCAGCGGCGGCTCCGTGTTCAGCCTGCCGCGCGGGCTCTACGTGGTGCGCGCCTCGGGCTGTGGCGGCTCCGTTGTGCGCAAGGTCGCCGTCAGGTGAGCTGCCCCTCGGCCTGCCATGCAAATGTATAAACAGAAAGGAAACATAACTCGAAAATCATGTTACGACAGATATTCGCATTGCTTATCGCGGCCTGCTTCTGCCAGCAGCCGTGGGCCCAGTCAAAGCTCTCGCCCGCAGCCCGCCACCTCGTGGCCGGGCTTGCCTCGGGCCAAGCGTCCACGCGTGCCTCGGCCGGGGCCACCGTGTCGGCCTATGTCCACCTTGCGCCCGGCGCCGACGTCTCTGCCTTGGAGCGGCTCGGGGCCACGGTCAACCTGCGCTGCGGCGACATTGCCACGGCGCGCATACCCGCTGGCGCGCTTGAGGCCGCGGCCTCGCTGCCCGGCGTGGCCTATGTGCAGACGGCCGTGCCCGTGGCCCGCATGATGGACATTGTGCGCCCGGCGGTCGGGGCCGACCTCGTGCAGGCCGGCAGCGGCCTGCCCCGGCCTTTCACGGGCAGGGGAGTGGTAGTGGGCATAATCGACGCCGGGTTCGACTATACCCACCCCAACTTCCGCACGCCATCCGGCGAGCTGCGCATCAAGCGCGTGTGGGAGCAGGGCTACGGCGGGGGCACGCCGCCCGAGGGCTTCAGCTACGGCAGCGAGCTGGCTGAGCCCGGGCAGATACTTGCCGCAGGCGGCGATGTGGCTTCGGGCTCCCACGGCACCCATGTGGCCGGCATTGCCGCCGGGTCTGACGGCGCCGAGGGGGCATACCTCGGCATAGCGCCCGATGCCGACATCGTGCTCGTGAGCATATCGGGCGCCGACACCGAGACCAACGTCAACGTATCCGACGCCATGGCCTACATCTACCGCTATGCCGAGTCGGTGGGCAAGCCCTGTGTCATCAACGTCAGCCTCGGGGTGCAGGCCGGGCCGCACGACGGCACGTCGACTTTCGACACGCTGGCCGACGCCATGCTCGGCCCCGGACGGCTGCTTGTGGGCTCGGTGGGCAACTTCGGAGGCATCAACTTCCACCTGTCGGGCGACTTCTCGGGGCCCGGCCCCGACACGCTGCGCACCTTTGTCGATTACAGGCAGGCGCTGACCACGGCCACGGCCGGCGGCGACATAGACATCTGGGGCGAGCCCGGCATGGACCTCAAGGTGTGCGTGTTCACCTACAGCACGTCGCGAGGTGAGATAGCCGACAGCTTTTCGGTGAGCCTGCCCGCCTCGGGCCAAGCCACGCCCGGCGTGTCGGCCGTGCTCAGTGGCACCGTCGGCACCATGGCGGCCTACGGCGAGACAAGCCCGCTCAACGGCAAGCCCCACGTGCTTGTGACCTCGGGCGTCAGCCGTCTGCGCGCAGGCTATTCCGTTGGCCTGTGGGTTGTGTCGGCCTCTGAGGGCAAGGTCGACGTGTGGGCCGACGGCAACAAGCTCGGACTTACCTCCGGCGGCATTGACGGATGGGCCGAGGGCGACGACCTCAACTCGCCGGCCGAGATTGGCGGTACGGGCAGGGGAGTGATTTCCGTGGGCGCCTACGTCACCCGCAACGAGTTTGACACCGAGAACGTGGGCCACGTAGGCACCGGCGAGACCATGGGCGGCATAGCCTCGTTCTCCAGCCACGGGCCCACGGCCGACGGGCGGGTGAAGCCCGACGTGGCCGCGCCGGGCAGTGCCGTGGTGTCTTCGGCCTCGTCGCACGACGCCACGCTCTCCTCGCAGCCCGTGGCCCTGTACCAGCAGTACGGCGGGCGCGACTATGCCTACGCCTATATGCAGGGCACGTCGATGGCCGCCCCCGTGGTGACGGGCACCGTGGCACTGTGGCTCGAGGCCTGCCCGGGCCTTTCGCCCGCCGACGTGCGGCGCATCATTGCCTCCACGTCGGTGTCCGACTCATACACAGGCGACGTCGGCCCCGGTGGCGACTGCACCTGGGGTTTCGGCAAGCTCGACGCCATGGCGGGCATGCAGGCTGTGCTCGACTTTGCCTCAGGCCTGCCCGGTGTGGCCGCCGTGCCGTCTACGGTGGCCGTATGCCCGCTGGGCGGCGGCCGTGTGCGCGTCGTTGCCCCGGCCGGGTCGGCCGTGAGCGTTGCCGTGAGCCGTGCCGACGGTGTGGCGGTCATGTCTGCCGACGGCGTGTCACCGGGCCATGTGGCCGACCTTTCGGCCCTGCCTTCCGGCGTCTATGTGGTGCGCGCCTCGGCCGCTGCCGGCACGGCCTGCGCCAAGGTGGCCGTGCGCTGACAGCCCACGTGGGGTTGCATCCGTAGTAGGCCGTGGCCTGCCTCGGGCCTGTGCCGCCCCGGCCTGCGGCGTGGCATGTTGCAATACGGCCCGTTTGGCGTTGCGATACGGCCCGTTTTGCAGTGCCGAACGGGCCTTCTTGCATGGCCGGACGGCCCGTTCGGCCAACGGCCTGGCTGTCAGCGCCATGGCCCGCCGCCACGGCGTGGCTCCACGGGGGCAGGCGTCGGTGGGCGCGTGGCAGCCTCCGGCGTGGGGCGCGCGGCCTTGCAGCCTTCGGTTTTCGGCCATTCGTTCGTTTTGTAGCCGGAAAATTTATATCTTTGCATGGGCGGCAGCCATCGCAATGGCTGCCCCCGATGCAACCAATGACCGTAAAACCATGCGCCACAACCAATTAGAGCGTGAGCTGGAGCTGATGCTCCTGCTGGCCGAAAACCGCGTCTGCACCGTCGACAGGCTGTGCGAGCGGCTGGGCATATCGCGCCGCAACCTGTATTATTACATCGACTTCTTCCGCCAGGCGGGCTTCATCGTCGAGAAGCGGGGCGGGGTTTACAGCCTTGACAAGTCGTCGCCGTTTTTCACCCGACTGTTCCAGACGGTGCATTTCACCGAAGACGAGGCCACCACCATACGCCGCGTGCTCGACAGGGCCGGGGGCGACAGCCTGCAGGTGCGCCACATACTGCGCAAGCTCGACCGCCTTTACGACCTGCGCATACTCGACGACGTGGAGCTGAGCGAGCAGGCCGGGCGCAACGTGAGCGTGCTCTACGATGCCATCAAGACCAAGAACAAGGTGGTGTTGCACAACTATTCGTCGCCCCACAGCAACACGGTGGCGAGCCGGGTGGTAGAGCCTTTCATGTTTCTGCCCGGCAACGACGAGGTGAGGTGCTACGAGGCGTCGACGGGAATGAACAAGACGTTCAAGGTGGCGCGCATGGGCACCGTCGAGATGCTGCTCGACCCGTGGGAGCACGAGGCCGACCACAAGCGCATGTACACCGACATCTTCATGTTCAGCGGCGAGGAGCTGATGCCCGTTGAGCTGCGCCTCGACCGCCTGGCCTACAGCCTTATCACCGAGGAATACCCCCGGTCGGCGCCTCACATCAGGCCCGACGGCGACCGCCACTGGCTGCTCAGCATCGACGTTTGCAGCTACATGGGCGTAGGGCGCTTCGTGCTGGGGCTGTTTGAGAACATAGAGGTGCTGGGCGGCGAGGGCTTCAGGGAATACGTTGCCCGCAAGGTGGGCGCCATGAAGTGCCCCGGTGGGCGGCTGGAGGCGGGGCGGCAGTAGGGCCGCGGCATGTGCGAGTGGCCCATGCGCAGCGCCGGCCGTCGCCGCCGCGGGGGGAAACAGTGGCTACATACGTATTATAATATGGTGGCGGCAGGCAAATCCACCGTGCCGCCAGGCGTTTAAACTAACTGAGACATGAAAAGAATACTATCCTTGATGTTGGCATCCGCACTGGCCGCAACGGGCGTGCGGGCGCAGGGGCACACGCTGTGGTACGACCGTCCGGCCATGACCTGGACCCAGGCCCTGCCCGTGGGCAACGGCCGCCTGGGCGGCATGGTGTTCGGCAACCCGGCCGTCGAGCGGGTGCAACTAAACGAAGAGACCATCTGGGCGGGCCAGCCCAACTTCACGCTCAACCCAAGGGCCAAGGGCGCGCTGCCCCGGGTGCGCAGCCTCATAGCCGAAGGCAAGTACCGCGAGGCGCAAAACCTGGCCGACGCCAGCATCATGCCCGGGGCCAACCGCAACAGCGGCATGCCCTACCAGACGTTCGGCGACCTTTACATATCCATGCCCGGCCACGGCAGTTACACCGGCTACCGCCGCGAACTGAGCCTCGACTCGGCCCTGTCGGTGGTGTCTTACACCGTCGGCGGGGTGAGCTACCGCCGCGAGACCATAGCCACACTGGGCCCGGGCGACAACGTGGTGGCCGTGAGGCTCACGGCGTCGAAGCCCGGCATGATCACTTTCACGGCCTGCCTCACCTCGCCCCACCACGACGTGATAACGCGGTCTGAAGGCGGCGAAGTGACCCTGAGCGGCGTCACCTCGCGCCATGAGGGGCTGAAGAGCCTCGTGAGGTTCCAGGGCCGCATGGCCGCCGACGTGAGTGGGGGCACCGTCACCAGCTCCGGCGGGGTGATATCGGTGAGCGGGGCCGACGAGGCTGTGGTCTACGTGAGCATTGCCACCAACGTGAAAAGCTACGACGACGTGAGCGCCGACGAGCAGGAGCGCACGCGCAACGGTCTGCGGGCTGCCATGGCAAAGGGCTACGCGGCGCTGCGCGAGGCGCATCTCGGGGTGTTCACCGGGTACATGGGCCGCGTGAAACTCGACCTCGGCCCCGACCGCTTCCCCTCCGTGCCCACCGACAGGCGCATAGCCGACTTTGCCGCCACGGCCGACCCGTGGCTCGTGGCCACCTACTTCCAGTTTGGCCGCTACCTGCTGATATGCTCGTCGCAGCCCGGCACCCAGCCGGCAACGCTGCAGGGGATATGGAACGACAAGATGCTGCCATCGTGGGACAGCAAGTACACCACCAACATAAACCTCGAAATGAACTACTGGCCCGCCGAGCCCACCAACCTCACCGAGCTCAGCGGCCCGCTCTTCGACCTCATCGGCGACCTCACCGTCACCGGGGCGCGCACGGCACGCGAGATGTACGGCGCCGACGGATGGGTGCTGCACCACAACACCGACCTGTGGCGCGCCACCTGGCCGATAGACCGTGCCTCGGCCGGGATGTGGATGATGGGCGGCGCCTGGCTCTGCCGCCATATATGGGAACACTACCTTTACACCGCCGACGTGCAGTTCCTTGAGCGCTACTGGCCTGCCATGCTGGGCGCGGCCACCTTTTTCGAGCAGACCATGGTGCGCGAGCCAAGGCACGGGTGGCTCGTGGTGAGCCCCTCGGTGTCGCCCGAGAACTCGCCGCGCAAGGGAGTGCCGCTCAACTGGGGCGTGACCATGGACAACCAGCTGCTGTTCGAGCTCTTCCACTCGGTGGCCGCAGCGGGCGAGGCACTGGACGCCGACCCAGACCGGTACACCCGCTTCGGCGCGCTGGCCGACTCGCTCGCGCCCATGCAGATAGGCTCGTGGGGGCAGCTGCAAGAGTGGATGGACGACTGGGACAACCCCGACGACCACCACCGCCACGTGTCTCATCTATACGGGCTTTACCCCGGCAGCCAGATATCGCCATACCGCACGCCCGAGCTCTTTGCCGCCGCGCGCACGTCGCTCGAGCACCGCGGCGACGTGAGCACGGGGTGGTCGATGGGCTGGAAGGTGTGCTTCTGGGCCCGACTGCTCGACGGCGACCATGCCATGAAGCTCATCACCGACCAGCTGACGCTCTCGCCCGACACCTTCCTCGTGGTGGGCGACGTGAAGCAACGGGGCGGCACATACCCCAACATGTTCGACGCCCACCCGCCGTTCCAGATCGACGGCAACTTCGGGTGCACCGCCGGCATTGCCGAGATGCTGCTCCAGAGTCACGACGGCTTTGTATACCTGTTGCCTGCGCTGCCCTCGGCGTGGCCCGACGGCTCTGTCAGCGGGCTCGTGGCGCGCGGCGGCTTCGTGGTCGACATGGCCTGGAAGCACGGCCGGCTCACCCGCCTTGCCGTGCACTCGCGCCTCGGCGGCAACCTGCGGCTGCGCTCTGCCGTGCCGCTCAAGGCCAAGGGGCTGGGCCGGGCGCGCGGCGACAACCCCAACTGGCTGTTCGCCCTGCCTGCCACGCCGGCGCCCCTGATAAGCGAAAAGGCCGAGGTGGCTGCCCCGAGGCTGCCCAAGACCTATCTCTACGACCTGCCCACAGAGCCCGGGCAGACCTATGTGATAGTGGCCCGCTGACGCCGCCTGGCCGGCGGGAGGGCCTGGCGCCCGTTCCCGAATATACTGATTGACTGAAAAAACAATTGGCACCATGCGCAGACTCTATGCCATCACCATCCTTTTCATTGCTGCCCTGTGCTCCGTGGCGGCCGGCAATAAACCCTCGCCCGTGGCCCGCCTGGCGGTGTCGGCCAACGGACGCTTCCTCCAGTACGCCGACGGCCGCCCCTTCTTCTGGCTTGCCGACACGGGGTGGCTGCTGCCCGAGCGGCTCAACCGCGACGAGGCGGCTTACTATCTCGACCGCCTGGCCGCCGCCGGCTACAATGTGGTGCAGGTGCAAGTGATAAACGCCATCCCCGCCTTCAACGCCTACGGGCAGATGTCGATGCCCGACGGCTTCAACTTCGAGGCCGCTGACCCTCCCGGGGTGTACAGTTACTGGGACCATCTCGACTATATAGTAGACCAGGCCGCCCGCCGCGGCATCTTCGTAGGCATGGTCTGTATATGGGGCGGCATGGTGAAAGCCGGGCTGATGGACGCCGACGAGGCCCGCGCCTACGGCCGTTTCCTGGCCTCGCGCTACAAGGACAAGCCCAACATAGTGTGGATAATGGGCGGCGACATACAGGGCGACATACGCACGGAGGTGTGGGACGCGCTGGCCACCACCATAAAGTCGGCAGACAGCAACCACCTGATGACCTTCCACCCCCGCGGCCGCTACACCTCGGCCCGGTGGTTCAACGACCGCCGGTGGCTCGACTTCAACATGTTCCAGAGCGGCCACAGGCGCTACGGGCAGCGCATGGGAAACAAGGATTACCCCATTCCCGACGGAACGGAGGAAGACAACTGGATGTACGTAGACTCGACATGGAAGCACAAGCCGCTCAAGCCTGTGCTCGACGGCGAGCCGTCTTACGAAGACATACCGCAGGGATTGCACGACGGCCGGGAGCCCCGCTGGCAGGCTTCCGACGTGAGGCGCTATGCCTACTGGTCGGTGTTTGCCGGCTCGTGCGGCCACACCTACGGCCACAACGCCATCATGCAGTTTGCCAAGCCCGGCGTGGCCGGGGCCTACTTTGCCGACGGAGCGGCCAAGCCGTGGTACAAGGCGCTCGACGACCCGGGCTTCAACCAGATGAAATACCTTAAGCACCTCATGCTGGCCGTGCCTTACTTCGACCGCGTGCCCGACCAGGGCATAGTGCAGGGCAACGGCACCCGCCACGACCGCCTGGCCGCCACGCGGGGCCGCGACTACCTGATGGTGTACAACTGCACGGGCCGCGACATGGCCGTCGACCTGGGGCGCATATCCGGCGAGAGCAAGCGCGTGTGGTGGATGGACGCCGCCACGGGCCGCCTGGCATACCTGGGAGAGCACTCCGGCGGCGTGCGCACATTCAGGTACCACGGCAGCGGCGACGGCGTGCTCATTGCCATCGACTCGGCCAAGGGCTACATATCGCCCTCGCAGCAGTCGATAGTGGCCGCCGCGGCGCCCGCCGAGAAAGACCTCACCGAATAGGGAGCACCGCGCCGGCACCCGCCGCCCGCCGCAAAACGGGCCGTACGGCCGGTTGAAACGGCCCGTATCAGACAGCCATACGGGCCGTTTTGCAATGCCAAACGGGCCCCATGGCGGGCCACGGCGGCTGCCGCCTGACAGTTGACCACTGCCAACCTATAAATGACATGACACAAATGAAAACATCTTCCAGAATATTTTCTTTGATGGCCGCGCAGCTGCTGTGGCTGCAGGCCATGGCCGGCGTGGCCGTGGGCGGGCTGCTCACCGAGGGCATGGAGAGCCCCCTGGGCCTCGACACGGCCACGCCGCGCTTCTCGTGGGCCATAACCTCGGATGGCGAGGGGGTGATACAGACGGCCTACCAGATAGAGGTGGCCTCCGACTCGGCGCTGCTTTGCCGCGGCGGGGCCGACCTGTGGCGCACGGGCCGGGTGGAGTCGGCCCGCCAGCTGTGGGTGGGCTACGGCGGCCGCCGCCTGCGTAGCAACAGCCGCGGGTGGTGGCGTGTGCGCGTGTTCACCAACCGCGGGGCGTCGGCATGGAGCCGTCCGCAGCAGTTTGGCATAGGCCTGCTGGGCGAGACCGCATGGCGCGGCCGCTGGATAGGGCTCGAACAGCTCATGCCCGGCGAGCGCCGCGGACTGCACACCCGCCTGGCCGCACGCTACCTGCGCCGCGAGTTCCGCCTCGGCGGCAAGCCCGTGAGGCGGGCCACGGCCTACGTTGCCGGCCTGGGACTCTACCGCCTGTATGTCAACGGGCGCGAGGTGGGCGCGCGCGATGTGCTCAAGCCCGCGCCGTCAGACTACCGCAAGACTGTCTATTACAACGCCTACGACGTGACTGGCTGCCTTGACACGCTCACGGCCGTGGGCATAGTGCTGGGCAACGGCCGCTACTTCCCAATGCGGCAAGACAAGCCCTGGAAGACGCCCGTGTTCGGACTGCCCTCCTGTCGGGTGAACATCATCGTGGAATATGCCGACGGCAGCACGCAGAGGCTGGTGAGCGACGAGAGCTGGAAGGTGACCGCCGCCGGCCCGATACGCGCCAACAACGAGTACGACGGCGAGGAATACGACGCCCGCATGGAGCTCGGCGGATGGACGATGCCCGGCTACGACGACTCCGGGTGGGGCGCGGCCCGGCGCTCTGCCGTGCCCACGGGCACACTGCGCGGCCAGATGACGCCCGCCATGGCGGCCCGTCCGTCGGGCAGGGCCCGTCTGGCGGGTCGCACTGGGGGCGGCGTGGTGCTCGACTTCGGGCGCAACATGGCCGGGTGGGTGGCCTTCGTGCCGCGGGGCAGGGCCGGCGACACCATCAGGGTGCGCTATGCCGAGAGGCTCAACGCCGACGGCACGCTCTACACGGCCAACCTGCGCGACGCCCGTTCGGAAGACATCTATGTGTGCTCGGGCCGCGACACGGCGCTGAGGCAGCCGTCGTTTGTTTACCACGGCTTCCGCTATGTCGAGGTAGAGGGCATGGACGGCGTCGACCCCGGGGCGTTCACGGCCTACAGCGTGGCCGACAGGATGGGGCGGCAGGGCACGTTTGCCTGTTCCGACTCTACGCTCACGCGGGTGGTCGAGGCCGCCCGGCGGGGCATAGAGAGCAACTACAAGGGCATGCCCGTCGACTGCCCGCAGCGCAACGAGCGCCAGCCGTGGCTCGGCGACCGCACGGCCGGGTCGCTCGGCGAGAGCCGCCTGTTCGACTGCGGCCGCCTTTACGCCAAGTGGGTGCGCGACATCTGCGAGGCGCAACGCGAAGACGGGTGCATCCCCGACGTGGCCCCGGCGTTCTGGAACTACTACACCGACGACGTGACGTGGCCTGCGGCACTGCCCATGGTGTGCGACATGCTGCTCGAAAGGCAGGCCGACACGCTGTCGGTGAGCCGGGCCTACCCGGCCATGGCGCGCTGGATGCGCCACATTGCCGCCACTTACAGCCGCGACGGGCTGATAACCAAAGACAAGTATGGCGACTGGTGCGTGCCGCCCGAGTCGCCGCGGCTCATACACAGCAAAGACCCCGCCCGCCAGACCGACGGCACCCTCATTGCCACGGCCTACGCCATACGCTGCCTCGGGCTGCTCGAGAAGTTTGCGCGACTGCAGGGCCTCGAGGCCGACGCGGCAGAGTGGGCCGCACGGCGCAGCGGCATGGCCGCGGCGTTCAACCGCCGCTTCCTCACCGCCAAGAGGGGCACGTCGGCCGTGCCGGGCCATCCGCTCTATCCCGACAGCGTGTTCTACGGCAACAACACGGCCACTGCCAACATCCTGCCGCTGGCTTTCGGCATCGCACCCGACAGCCTGCGCGCCGAGATAGCCAAGAATGTGGTGGCCAACATCGTCACCGTCAACCGCGGGCGGATACCTACGGGCGTGATAGGCACGTCGTGGCTGCTGGGCACACTGACCGACAACGGCTTTGCCGACGTGGCCTGCATGCTGGCCACCAACCGCGATTACCCCTCGTGGGGCTACATGGTTGGGCGCGGGGCGACCACAATCTGGGAGCTGTGGAACGGCGACACGGCCGACCCCGCCATGAACAGCGGCAACCACGTCATGCTGCTCGGCGACCTGCTTGAGTGGTGCTTCGGCCGCCTGGCCGGCATAGGCATAGAGGCGGGAGGCTCGCACTACAGGTTTGAGCTTGCCCGACAGCTGCTGGTGGACAGCGTGGCGGCCAGCTGCCCCACGCCCTACGGCACGGTGTCGAGCCGGTGGCGGGTGAACGGCGGGCGCCTCGAGTGGACGGTAGAGGTGCCGTGCAACACAACGGCCGACGTGTGCCTGCCCGGAGGCGGCACAAGGCGGGTGGGCTCGGGGCGCCACCGTTTCAGCGTGGACTTGCCCACGGCGTCTGCCGCCATAGCCGGGGCTGAGTTCCTGTACACCTCGGCTCCCTTTGCCGAGTGCCACGCGGCCACCATCGCCGAGACCCGCCGGGGCGACCTCGTGGCGGCATACTTCGGCGGCACGAAGGAGCGCAACCCCGACGTATGCATCTGGGTGAGCCGCAAGGAGAAGGGCTCCGACAGGTGGACGGAGCCCGTGCTGGCGGCCGACGGGGTGTTTGAGCTTGGCTCGGCCGACGCGGAGCTGGCTGGGATTACAGACTCCACTACCAATGCCGCGGCCGGCCCCGTGCTGCCGGGCCATGGCGGCGGCGTGCTGAAACGCAAGGCTTGCTGGAACCCCGTGCTCTTCGAGATGCCCGACGGCGAGCTCTGGCTCTTCTTCAAGATAGGCCTGCGCGTGGCCGACTGGACGGGCTGGGTGGTCAAGTCGGCCGACGGAGGGCGCACGTGGGGCCGCCGCGAGCCGCTGCCCAAGGGCTTCCTCGGCCCTGTGAAGAACAAGCCCGTGATGGCGGGCGGGCGCCTCGTGTGCGGCTCGAGCACCGAGACGGGAGGCTGGAAGCTGCATTTCGAGATATACGACCCCGCCACCGGCGAGTGGACTTACGTGGGGCCGATAGCTGCCGACGAGGCCCCGCGCACCGAAGACACTTCCGACGTGAAGCCCATCGACTGCATACAGCCGTCGATACTGCGCCTGGCCGACGGGCGGCTGAAGGTGCTCTGCCGCACGCGCAACGGCCGCCTGGCCACGTCGGAGAGCGCCGACGGAGGGCTTACGTGGAGCCGCGTGAGGCTGACCGGCCTGCCCAACAACCAGTCGGGCACCGACGCGGTGACGCTGGCCGACGGCCGCCACGTGCTGGTTTACAACGACTTTGCCACCCTGCCCGGCACCAAGAAAGGGCCGCGCACGCCGCTCAGCGTGGCCATCAGCGCCGACGGCGAGCACTGGAGCCACCTGCTCACGCTCGAAGACAGCCCCGTGGGCGAATATTCATACCCGGCCGTGATACAGGGCAGCGACGGCATGCTGCACTGCGTCTACACGTGGCGACGGCGGCGTGTGGCCTACAGGCGCATCGCCCCCGACGGCGTGCAGCCCGGGCGCAGCGCCTCGGTGGGTCGGCGGTGAACAGTTGCCGCGCCGGAACGGCCCGTATTGGAATGCAAAACAGCCCGTATGGCAATGCCATACGGGCTGTTTTGCCACCCGGCGGAGGCTGTTTTGCAACGCCCTGTGCCACAGGTGGTTGGGCCGTGCGGTCCGAAGCCTGCTCAGAGCCTTACCCTGTAGCCCAGCGTAATCCACAGCGACCTGTTCCTGGTGCTGCCCAGCGGCGGGCACACCTTGGACAGCCCGAACACGTAGCTGGCGCTTAGCACCACGTTGCAGTATTCCACCGATGCCCCCACGGGTATGCTCCAGTCTTCGGCCGAATACAGGTCGGGCGTCACCCCGATGTCGGCCCCCGACATGCAGTTGTCGTCGATGAGGCGCGAATACTGCACCCCGGCGTGCACCCCCAGCCAGTCGGTGACGTAATAGTGGGCCGTCAGCGGTATGCTCAGATACTTCAGCCGCGTCTTGATGTCAGCCTCCGGCACGTTCTTCACCCTGTCGCCCTGCTCCGAATACAGCAGCCCGAGCCGCGCCCCGAGCCTGCCGGTCACCATGTACTCGGCCTCCAGCCCGGCGGTGAGCCCCGCCTTGCTCGAGCTTTCCATCGTAGCGGCTTGTTTGGTGTTGCCGATGAGCACGTCGTAGTCCGACAGTCGCGACACGTTGACGCCCGCCTGGGGCAACAGGAAAATGTCGCCGCGCTGCTTCTGTGCCGCAGCTTCCTGTGCGGCCACGGCCATGAGTCCTGCCGCCAGCACGCCGGCAGCAGCCTTGCTAATCCATTTGTCCATAAATATATAGAGTACGTTAAGTAATCTTTCCGTTATTGTAGATAAACGCCCCAAGCCACTTTTTATTGCCACCTGGTGGGCCTAAAAATGGCGCGGGGCGTTACGAAAAGGATAAAATGCGGATAAAGACGCGCTTTTTCTGCCCTTATGCTTGCGTATGAGCAGAATTATTAGTACCTTTGCAGCGTTCAGTGGAATGAGGGGCTTCGCGAAAGCTCCTCATTTTATTTTAATGACACGACTATATGATTGACAAGAATGCAGTAAAGACAATCGTCGAAGAGTGGTTGGAAGGCAACGAGTACTTCCTCGTTGACGTCAGCATCGAGCCCGACAACCGCATCGTTGTAGAGATTGACCACGCCGACGGGGTGTGGATTGAGGATTGCGCAGAGCTGAGCCGCCACCTGCAGGAGAGGCTCGGCGCAGAGCTTGACGACTACGAGCTCGAGGTGGGCTCTGCTGGCATCGGCCAGCCTTTCAAGGTGGCGCAGCAGTATGCCATCCACGTGGGCAAGGACGTCGAGGTGATGGACGCCGGCGGCAAGAAGGTGCAAGGCGTGCTCAAGAGCGTCGACGGCAGCTCCTTCGTGGTCACGGTCAGGGAAAAGCAGCGTGTCGAGGGCAAGAAGCGCCCCGTCATCGTGGATGTGGACAAGGCATTTGACATGGACAACGTGAAATATACAAAATACCTATTAAGTTTCAAATAAACTATGGCTGCAAAGAAAGAAGAAAAAGGCCCAAGCATGATAGAGACCTTCCAGGAGTTCAAAGAGACGAAGAACATCGACCGCACCACGCTGGTGAGCGTGCTCGAGGAGAGTTTCCGCAACGTGATAACGAAGCTCTTCGGCAGCGACGAGAACTTCGACGTCATCGTGAACCCCGACAAGGGCGACTTCGAGATACACCGCAACCGCGTGGTGGTGGCCGATGGCGACGTGCAGGACGAGAACAAGCAGATATCGCTCACCGACGCCCAGAAGATAGAACCCGACTATGAGGTGGGCGAAGAGGTGAGCGAGGAGGTGAACTTCAGCAAGTTTGGCCGCCGCGCCATACTCAACCTGCGCCAGACGCTGGCCTCGAAGATACTCGAGCTGGAGCACGACTCGCTGTACAACAAGTACAAAGACAAGGTCGGGACCATCGTCAGCGGCGAGGTATACCAGATGTGGCGCCGCGAGGTATTGCTCATCGACGACGAGGGAAACGAGCTCCACCTGCCCAAGGGCGAGCAGATTCCGGCCGACGCATACCACAAGGGGGAGACCGTGAGGGCCGTGGTGCTGCGTGTGGACAACGAGAACAACAACCCGCGCATCATCCTCAGCCGCACCAGCCCCATGTTCCTTGAGCGCCTGCTCGAGGCCGAGGTGCCCGAGATTGCCGACGGGCTCATCACCATACAGCGCGTTGCGCGCATGCCGGGCGAGAGAGCCAAGGTGGCGGTAGAGAGCTACGACGAGCGCATAGACCCCGTGGGAGCCTGCGTGGGAGTGAAGGGAAGCCGCGTTCACGGCATCGTGCGCGAGCTGTGCAACGAGAACATCGACGTCATCAACTACTCGAGCAACACGCAACTCTTCATACAGCGCGCCCTCAGCCCGGCCAAGGTGTCGAGCATCACGCTCGACGAGGAGAACCGCAAGGCCGAAGTCTACCTGCAGCCAGAGGAAGTTTCGCTTGCCATAGGCCGCGGGGGAATGAACATCAAGCTCGCCAGCATGCTCACGGGGTTCACCATCGACGTGTTCAGGGTGGTCAGCGAGGGCGAGGCCGACGAGGATATCTACCTCGACGAGTTCGCCGACGAGATAGACCAATGGGTCATCGACGCAATCAAGTCCATCGGGCTCGACACTGCCAAGGCCGTGCTCAACGCCCCGAGGGAGATGCTCATCGAGAAGGCAGACCTTGAGGAAGAGACCGTTGACCACGTGCTCAACGTGCTGCGCGCCGAGTTTGAAAACTAAAAAATAATGAAAGACGGGCTTTTGCCGGACTATGTTCATGGTTCATGACGCTCATGTTCACGGGGCCGGCAGCCGTAGGCACCAAGCAGTGCAAGCGGCCTCGGGGGATTGCGTTGTGGATTGTTGAATAAGAAGAAATAAACTTTTATATGAGCATCAGATTAAACAAAGTATTGACAGAACTGAACATAGGATTGCAGACGGCGGTCGACTTCCTTAAGAACAAGAAAAGCCTGGGCGAGATAAAGGACGACGCAAACGTCAACACCAAAATCTCTGACGAGCAGTATCATGCGCTCGTGAGCGCCTTCAAGGGCGACAAGGACATCAAGAGCGAGGCTGAGAAGATGTTTGCAAAGAAGTCCAAGGACAAGAAGTCGGACAAGAAGTCGTCGAAGGCGGAAGACTTGCTGGGCCACAGGCAGCGGTTCAAGCCGCTGGGCAAGATAGACCTCGACAGCATTGGCAAGAAGCCGGCACAGCAGGCGCAGCCGGCAAGCGAGCCTAAGGCCAGCCAGCCAGCCACGGCACCGGCCGAACCGAAACCCCAGCCGGCGGCAGCCCAGGCCCAGGCACGGCAGCCCGAGCCCGCCCCGGCACCGTCGAAGTCGGCCGAAGCAGCCCCTGCACCCAAGGCCGAGGCCCCGAAGGCAGCCGCGCCGGCCGAGCCCAAGCCGCAGCCAAAGGCCGCACAGCCGGCCCAGGGCGAGCCCAAGGCACAGCCGGCAGCACCGCAGGCCGCCGCAGCCCAGCCTGCGCCAAATGCCGACGAGAAGCCCGAGAAAGAGGGCCCGAAGATATTCACGCTCAAGAGCGAGGCCAGGCTGGCCCCCAAGGTGAACGTGCTGGGCAAGATAGACCTTGATGCCATCAACCAGAGCACGCGCCCCAAGAAGAAGACCAAGGAGGAGCGCCGCAAGGAACGCGAGGAGAAGGCAGCCCAGCAGCATCAGGGCAGCGAGCGCAAGAAGCGCGTGCGCATCGGCAAGGAGCGCGTAGACATCGAGGCGGCAGCCAGCCAGAACGGCAACGGGGCCGGCAAGAAGAACAAGAACCGCGGCGGCGGTGGAGCCCAGCCTGCAGCCCAGCAGCAGGGCGCGGGCAAGAGCAAGAAGGGCAAGAGCCGCAGCCAGCACAAGCCGATAGAGGTGAGCGAGGAGGACGTGGCACGCCAGGTGAAGGAGACGCTGGCCCGTCTCACTAGCAAGAACCAGAACAAGAAGGGCGCCAAATACCGCCGCGAGAAGCGCGACGCCGTGCAGGAGAGGCTCAACGAGGAGCGCCTCGAGGAGCAGGCAGGCAGCAAGACGCTCAAGCTCACGGAGTTTGTGACCGTCAGCGAGCTTGCCACGATGATGAACGTGCCGGTGAACAAGGTCATCGGAACGTGCATGAGCATAGGCATAATGGTGTCTATCAACCAGCGCCTCGACGCTGAGACCATCAACCTCGTGGCCGAAGAGTTCGGCTTCAAGACCGAGTATGTGAGCGCAGAGGTAAGCGCCGCCGTGAGCGAGGAGGCCGACGACGAGAACGACCTCGTGCCCCGCGCCCCCATCGTGACCGTCATGGGACACGTAGACCACGGAAAGACGTCGCTGCTCGACCACATACGCAACACCAACGTCATAGCCGGCGAGGCCGGAGGAATAACGCAGCACATCGGAGCATACAACGTGACGCTGGCCGACGGGCGCAAGATAACATTCCTCGACACCCCGGGCCACGAGGCATTCACGGCCATGCGAGCCCGCGGAGCGCAGGTGACCGACATCGCAATCATCATCATCGCGGCCGACGACAGCGTGATGCCCACCACCAAGGAGGCCATAGCCCACGCACAGGCAGCCAACGTGCCGATGGTGTTTGCCATAAACAAGATTGACAAGCCGGGCGCCAACCCCGACAAGATACGCGAAGACCTGGCCAACATGAACCTGCTCGTGGAGGAGTGGGGAGGCAAGTACCAGTGCCAGGAGATATCGGCCAAGAAGGGAGTGGGCGTCGACGAGCTGCTCGAGAAGGTGCTGCTCGAGGCCGAGATGCTCGACCTCAAGGCCAACCCCAACCGCCGTGCCGTCGGCTCCATCATCGAGTCGTCGCTCGACAAGGGCCGCGGCTACGTCTCGACGGTGCTCGTGTCGAACGGAACGCTCAAGGTTGGCGACATCGTGCTGGCCGGAACCAACTACGGCCGCATCAAGGCCATGTTCAACGAGCGCAACCAGCGCATGGAGAAAGCAGGCCCGTCGGAGCCCGCCATCATACTCGGACTGAACGGAGCGCCCACCGCCGGCGACGCATTCCACGTGATGGAGACCGAGCAGGAGGCCCGCGAGATAGCCAGCAAGCGCGAGCAGCTGCAGCGTGAGCAGGGCTTGCGCACGCAGACCCGACTGACCCTGGCCGACATCAGCCACCGCATTGCCCTCGGGTCGTTCAAGGAGCTGAACCTCATCGTGAAGGGCGACACCGACGGAAGCGTCGAGGCTCTGAGCGATTCGTTCATAAAGCTCTCTACCGAGAAGATACAGGTGAACGTCATCCACAAGGCCGTGGGACAGATATCGGAGAACGATGTCACGCTGGCTGACGCCTCGGACGCCATCATCGTGGGCTTCCAGGTGCGCCCGTCGGCGGCAGCCCGCAAGCTGGCCGACCGCGAGGGAGTGGAGATAAACACCTACTCCATCATCTACGACGCCATCGAAGACATCCGCTCGGCCATGGAGGGCATGCTCGACAAGGTGAAGAAAGAGGTGGTGACCGGCCAGGTCGAGGTGCGCGAGGTGTACAAGATATCGAAGGTGGGCACCGTGGCCGGTGCGCTTGTCACCGAAGGCAAGGTGCACGCCAAGGACAAGGCGCGCGTGGTTCGCGACGGCATCGTGATTCACACCGGCGACATCAACGCGCTCAAGCGCTACAAGGACGACGCCAAGGAGGTGGCCGCCGGACTGGAGTGCGGCTTGAGCCTGGTCAACTTCAACGACATACAGCAGGGCGACATCATAGAGACCTTCACCGAGATAGAGGTGGAGCAGAAGCTCTGATGCGCCTGGCTGCATAGCGCGCGATGCAATGCGAGAGCCGGACTGTATGGTTGGTGCCATGCTGTCCGGCTCTTGTTTTGTTGGACTGCCGTGGGGGTAGGTTTGCCATGTCGGCCGTTTCGCATTGCCAAACGGGCCGTATCGCAGTGTGAAACGGGCCGTATTGCAAGGCCGGACGGGCCGTTTTGCCGGCGCCTGTCGCCAAGCCTTGCCACCCGCCATTGCGGTTGTGCACTATACAGTGTGCCTGTAGCCCGCCTGCCGGCATAGGCCGAAGCTCGGCGCCGCCGCCATGGCTGCCGCCTGTGACCGTGGCTCACCGTCGCCGCAGGCCCTGTCTGCCAAAATCGCCGCATCGGTTGGAAAAGGCGGCCGCGCGCTTTGCCGTTTGTGCAAAAACCGCTATTTTTGCACATGGGCAGCCTTCTTGATGTGCCTCGGGCCAAGGCCCGGCGCAGGGAGGGGCCCGCGGTGAGTGCAAAATAGATGAGGCGAATGGGAAAAACAGGCACAGGCAACGGCAATGGTGGCAGAGGCAAGGAGCCCGACCGCCTTGTTTACTATGGTTTGATGGCTGCGGGTGTGGCCTTGGTGGCGCTGGTGCTCGCGGCCCCCTCGGCCGTGTTTGTGGCCATTGGGCTCGGGCTGGTGTGCTACCTGCTGTGCAGGTGGCTCATAGGGTAGGCTGCACGCCGGCCCGGGGCGTTTGGGCCTGATGGCATAAGCAGCTGTTCAAAATCAACCGATACAATTGCCCGTGCAAGTGTCCTCTATATCTTTGCCACCATCTTGTGCGCTCTTTCGGGCCGCATGCCAAAGTCCCATCGGTGGCGTAGCGCGCTACGCTCTCTCTTCGGACTGTGGCATGCATCTCCGAAATAGCGCACAATTTGATGGCAATTGATTTTGAACACCTACTTATCGGGCAAAATCAATACGCGCCGCGACAGGTTTTTTCATCCTGTCGCGGCGCGTTTATGGTGATGCCGGTGTGCGCGGCGCTTGCCTTCCAGCCGCTTGACCGGCCCTGCCGCAGCCCCGGCCGGGAGGCCACACAGCCGGTTTACCTCACCGCCACCTTTGCCGTGAGGCCTCCGGCCTTGACGATGTAGATGCCGGCAGCGGCCGGAGTGAACTCCGTTGCGCCCTCGGCCAGCAGTTGCCCGGCGGCGTTGTACACGCTGAAGCGGCTGCCGTCGGCCATGCCGAGCGTGCGCCCGGTGAGCCTCACGCCCGCCTTGGCCGTGGCTTCGGCCGTGGCTATGGCGGCCGCCTCGTTGTAGGTGTATTCCAGTTTCACCTCTTCGGTGCGCGTGCCGTCTTCGCTCACCGACACCTCGGTGCGCCCGGCAATGCGCCCTTGGCTGTCGTAGGCGTAGGTAATCTCGTCGTATGCCAGTCCGGCGGGCACTGTTGCCGCCCGGCTCATGCCCGCGTTGCCCGACCCGGTGGTTGGGCCCGCGTTGCCATAGTCGGCCTCGTGGTATATGTATTGGCGCACCAGCCGACCGCCGGCCACCACATATATGGGCCGCCCCTCGATGTCGCTGCACACCGTTTCGTCGCCGTCGTGGCTTATGGCGAAGTAAGTCTTGCCCGAGATGGCGTTCATATAGTTGTAGCTGTTGTCTTCTTCGATGGAGTGGAACCCGTAGTTCATGTCGTTGTCGTAGCCGCAATCGTAGGCGCATACCACCCTGCCGGCCACCGAGGCCACCACGGTGCTGTCGGGCGAGAAGCCCGCCATGTCGGCCGATATGTCGGGCATCACGAAGCTGACGTCTTCTTGCTGCACCTCGCGCACAAAGCGGTAGTCGTCTGTCCACGTGCCGTCGGTGCTGCTGCGCGTGGCCACAGAGTACCTGCTGCCGTCGTCGGTGATGGTGCATTCGTCCTTGTTGGCGCTTTGGTCGTTCTCGGCCGTCATTGTGAAGCTGCCCTCGCCGTATGAGTATCTGAAGTTGGTCACCTCGGTGTATTCACGTTGCCCGTCCGGGTAACGGGTCTTCGTGTGCCACGTGTTCACGGCTTCCGTCACCAGTCCGCCCTCCCATGTGTATTCGGTGGCGTCGCTGTAGTAATAGTATTCGTCGCCGTAGGTCTCTTCCGACGTGTCTTCTATCCTGGTGATGAGGCCGTCGGCGTCCACTTCAACGGTGCCCGTCTCGGTCACACCCTCAATGTCTTCGTCGCTGTAGCTTACGCTGAGCAGCTTTCCCGAGGCGTCGCGCTCAAACAGAGTCTGCGTGATGTAGCCCTCGTCGTCGAGGTAAATGCGCTTCAGCGGGCCGTCCATGCCGAACACGTCGTGCCACGGGTTGCCCACGCCATACACCTCGTCGCCCCAGTATTCGTAGGTCTCGCTGTATTCAAGCCGCCACTGCGGCTCCCCGGTGGCAGCCCGGCTCGCCCGTGCCGGGCTGTCGCTGCCGTATGTTGCGCCGTCGCCGTCGGTGTCGCCGCTCCATCCCGGCTGGCTGTCGTCGTCGTTGCCGGTGTAGTATTTCTTTATCGACGTGATGCGTCCCAGCCCGTCGTACCCGAATTCAAACATCCTTTCCTCATACGAACCGTAGTATTCGTCGGTGCCGTAGCACTTGTATACGGCCAGCCGCCCGGTGCCCCAGTTGTGGTGTCTGTTTGCCTCTATTCGCTCCTGGCGCCACTCGGCGTTGCTGTCATCGCGCCAGTAGTGGGTCACGGTGCTGTCGTTGACAGTGCCCGAGCATACGTATTTCCTCAGGTCGTTGCCCCCGCCGGTGGCGATGCCGTTTTTGGCGAAAGTCCTCGCGTACTTTGCCCAGCCGTCATAGTCGTATTCTGCCGACGAGGCCAGCTGCCCGCCGTCGTAGCAACTCCACTGCCTGGCCAGCCGGTAGCTGCCGTCGCCGCTGTCGAGCTCGTAGCGGGTGTATGTTGTGGTGCCGTCGGTGCCGTAGTCTACCATCACCCGGTAGCTCACAAAGTCCTCGTTCTTGCCGTAGCTCACGGTCTTGGCCTTGACGCGCCCCTGGCTGTCGTACTCATAGAGATAGGTGCCCACGTCATACAGCGTCTGCTCTCCCCAGCGGCCGTCGTCGCCCTTCACCTTCTTGTAGATGGTCTCCGACGAGCGCATCAAGTCCTCGTCGTAGGCGTAGACATAGCGGTAGAAGGCGTCGCCCCGCTTCTCCTGGTACTCGTCGAGCGGCTTGTCGGCAGCGCTGCCGAGCCTCGCCATGGGCACAGTAGCCGGTGTGCCGTTTTGTTTCATGCCTTGTTGCTCCATTTGTCCGGCGCGTTGCTTCAGGTGCATCCGCCCGAACCTGACCCCCTGTGCGTTGGCGGTTGATGCCAAGGCCAGTGCCAGCGTGATGGCAGGTAAAGTGTGGTTCATAAGTCAATGGTTGTTGGTTAAACATAAAAGAGTACATTACAAACATGCGTCCACGCCCCCGGCGGCACACTTTGGCTGCCGTTGGCCGTGGCAATGGCTTTGTTTTTGCAGATATACGGATAAAATACGGCCATTGTCTTTTTATTCGACAATTTGATGATATTTGTATCCAAATGAAACATCTCCGGCGGCGCTTCCCGACAGTGTGGGCGGCCCGCCACTGCAGCCCCGGCCGCACCATGATGCAAAACGGGCCGTCCGACGTTGCCGAACGGGCCATATCGCAGTGCCAAACGGCCCATATTGCAGTGTCGGACGGGCCGTTTTGCAGAGCATGGCGTGCGCAGGGCCCTGACGGGGTGGCGCGTGTGGCGGCCCTGCGGTTGCATTCTTGCAGGGCGGACGGGCCGTGGCGGCTGGGCGTGGCCTATGGCCACGTGGCCCGCCGGCGCGTTGCCCGGCTCATAATGTGTCGGTATTTTGCTGCCCGGAGGCATGGGCCGGGACTGCATTAAAATAGCAAAAAATTGTTATTGCGCATGCCGTGGATAGTCAGTAACTTTGCAAAACGATAGCATTAGCATTAAAATGTACCATTATGACGTATAAAAACAGGTTCAGGATAACCATTATTTTGATTTTAATGTCAGCCTTCGTGACCGCCACAGCCCAGCACCGTGGCGGCACGTTTGTCTATGGCCGCGTCTTGTCGGCAGACGGCAGCGGCCCTGTCAGCGCCACCGTGACGCTCAAGCCTGCGGGCCGTGGCTCGGCCGCCGGCCCCGATGGCACCTACCGCATCAGTGCGCCCGCCGGGCGCTACACCCTTGTGGCCTCTGCCCTGGGCTACGAACGGGCCGAGCACACCGTAGAGCTAAGGCGCGGCCAGCGGCTCAGGCTCGACGTAAGGTTGCGCCCGGCGGCAGTCAGCCTGGGCGAGGTCAGTGTGGTGGCGGGCGGTGTGAGCCGCGTGAAAAACTCATCATACAACGCCGTGGCCGTGGATGCGCGCGCCATGCGCAACACCACCAAGACACTGGCCGAGGCACTGGCCAAGGCTCCGGGGCTGAAACTGCGCCAGAGCGGCGGCGTGGGCTCAGACATGAACGTGATGGTCGACGGCTTCAGCGGCAAGCACGTGAAGGTGTTCATCGACGGTGTGCCGCAAGAGGGAGTGGGCTCTTCGTTCGGGCTAAACAACATTCCGGTGGCCTTCGCCGACCGCATCGAGGTGTACAGGGGCGTGGTGCCCGTGGGGCTGGGGGCCGACGCCATCGGCGGGGTCATCAATGTGGTGACCAGGAAAGACCGCCGGCGGTGGTATGCCGACGCCTCCTACTCTTACGGCTCGTTCAACACCCACCGCTCCGACGTGCACTTCGGCCAGTCGACCAAGGGCGGGCTGGCCTACGAGGTGACGGCCTTCCAGAACTACTCGGACAACGACTACTGCGTGGATGCGCCCGTTTACGACTTTGCCACCCACAGCATCAACACGCGGAAGCTGGAGCGCGTGCGCCGCTTTAACGACACATACCACAACGAGGCCGTAGTGGCCAAGGTGGGCTTTGTGGGCAAGCCGTGGGCCGACAGGCTCATGCTGGGATTTGGCTACGCCCATTCCTACAAGGACATACAGACCGGCGTGAGGCAGAAGACGGTGTTCGGCCAGAAGCACCGCTATGGCCACTCGCTCATGCCGTCGCTCGAATACAGCAAGCGCAACGCCTTTGTGAGGGGCCTTAACATTGTGGCCACGGCCAACTACAACCGCAACTCGACCACCAACGTAGACACGGCGGCCTACACCTACAACTGGCGCGGAGAGCGCGAGCGCAAGGGCGAGGGCGGCGAGCAGTCGATGCTCTACGCCCGTGCCGACGCCGACAACTGGAACGCCACCCTCACGGCGCGCTATTCGCCGGCCGATGGCCACCTGCTGACGTTCAACGAGGTGTTCAACGCCTTCAGGCGCGACAACACGTCGCTGCTCTACGGCCACGAGGAAACCAACCCCATAGCCAAGCAGACGCGCAAGAACATAGTGGCGGCGGCCTACATGTATGCGCCGACGGAGCGCTGGAACGCCACCGCCTTTGCCAAGCACTACCTGCTGTGGGTGGCCGGCCCCGTGGCCACCGACGCCAACTCGTCGGCCTTCGTGCGCCGCAGCCGCTCGCTGGGTGTGTGGGGATACGGCGCGGCGGCCTCGTGCCTGCTGGCCCGCGGGCTGCAGGCGAAGCTCTCTTACGAGAAGGCTTACCGGCTGCCCACCACCGAAGAGATGTTCGGCGACGAAGACCTTGAGACCGGCAGCGTGCTCATAAGGCCGGAAAACAGCGACAACGTGAACCTCAACCTGAGCTTCTCGCGCTCCTTCGGCCGCCATTCTGTCTATGTGGAGGGCTCTGTCATCTACCGAGACACCAAAGACTACATACAGAGAAGCATTGCCGGGCTCAGCGGCAACCGCGAGGGCGCTTTCTACGAGAACTACGGCAGGGTGAGGACCACGGGCGGAAGCCTGTCGGTGCGCTACTCCTTCGGCCGGTGGCTGAGCCTCGGGGGCAACTTCACGCAGATGGACGTGAAGGACAACGAGCGGCTGATGGTGGGCAGCCAGGCCGTGGCCAACCCGCTATACGGCGCGCGCATGCCCAACGTGCCCTACCGCTTTGCCGACGCCGACGCCACGCTGAGCTGGCCGGGGCTGGGCGGCCGGGGCAACACCCTGTCGCTGACATACGACAACGCCTACACCCACAGCTTCAGCTATTACTCCGAAGGCGTGGCGGCGGTGAACGGCTCAGACTACATTGTGCCCCGCCAGTTTGCCCACAACCTGTCGCTCGCCTACAGCATTGCGTCGGGGCGGTATAACGTTTCGCTCGAGTGCCGCAACCTGACCGACGCCAACCTCTACGACAACTTCAGCCTGCAGAAGCCCGGAAGGGCCTTCTATGCCAAGGTGAGGGTGAGCCTCGGCGGCTGAGGGGCCATGGCGAGGCGCAATGGTTGGCGGGCAACCGCCACCTGCCTCCGGCCCTGCCAATGCGTGGAAGGCGGCCCGGCATGAGGCGCTGCGGCTACCTCCCCGCGTTGGAGGGGGTGGGCCGTGGGCCCCACTATCGCGTGATTACAAACCATAACCAACAACATTAAGGATATGAAAATGCAAAATAACTATTTGATTACCGGCGCGATGGCACTCATCGCCGCCGGAGTGTTGACAACATCGTGCTCTGACGACGACACTGCCGCGGGCGGTGCCGACGCGGGCGGAGGCCCGCTGGCCGGCAAGTATGTAATAGGTACGACCGTGAGCGGCTCGGGCACGTCGACCAACCTGCTCACCACGGCCAGCGCGCTGAGCGGGAACATCACCCCGGCGGGGCTCTACAACGACGGGGCCACCTACTGGGTGTTCCATTCAAACAAGTATCTGTATGCCCTCAACTACCACCAGGGCGACGCCGGAACCACATTTTCTTATGTGCGCGACGGGGCCACGGGGCAGATAAGGCAGCGCGACAAGGAGTATTTCGTGACGCGGTTTACCACCTTCGGGCTGTACGACCGCTACATCATGACCACGTCGAGCGGCGAGGGAAACCCCGACTGGGCCGACCCGCAGACGGGATATGTGCCCTACACCATCAAGGTGGGATACCTCGACACGGCCGCCGAGACATTTGAGAGCAACACCTCGGGGGGCACCGGCTCTGACGCCATAGTGACCGACAGGGGGTATATATGCGAAAACTTCCTTGGCAACGGCGAGTATGTGACGCTCTCGGGGCTCGAGCAGGTGGGCTCAAAGATATACAGCGCGGCCGTGCCCATGGGCCTGTCGCAGTACGGGTGCCAGCAGTATGCCGACGAGGCGCGCACGCAGTACCGCTGGGTGCGCCCCGGGTTTGAAGACCTGATAAAGACCGAGAGCGGCGGCAGCGGCAGCTCGAGCTACAAGAAAGACCAGCTGCAGTGGACGCAATGGCCCGACTCATGCTGGGTGGCCATCTTCACAGACCGCACGCTCAAGGGCAAGAAGCTGCTGCGCACGGGCCGCATAAGCTATGCCTGCGGCCGCAACAGGTCGCAGTATTACCAGATGGTGTGGGCCACCGACGACGGCCGCTACGTTTATGTCATCTCGCCGAGCTACGCCAAGACCATGGCCGACCCGCGCCAGCAGACCACGCTGCCGGCCGGTGTGGTGCGCGTGGACGTGGCCGCCGAGGCTTTCGACGACTATTACTGCAACCTTGAGGAGCTGTCGCCCAACGGCATAATGCGCAGCTGGTACATCGGCGCCGACAAGTTTCTGTTCCTCATGTATGACGCGCCCATCACCTCGTCGGCCAAGACGGCCAACCGACTGGCAGTGTTCAGTGCCGGCGACAAGACGCTGACCGAGGTGAGCGGGCTTCCCGCCGACGTGTCGGGCTTCGGCACCACGCCTTACATGGAGGGCGGGGCGGCCTACATCTCGGTCAACACCAAGACGGGTTCGCCCGCCGTGTGGCGCATCGACCCGGCCACGGCCGTGGCCGTCAGGGCGATGACCGTTGACGGGGCCACCACGCTTACGGCCGTGGGGCGCATAGACTGACTCGCCGGCGGCGCTGATGCGGGCCGCCAGCCAACGCAAGGAGCGGGTCGCGCAGGGATTGTCCCGGCGCGACCCGCTCTGTGTTTCTGCCGCTTTCGGCGCATGGCTGCCACGGCTGGTGCTTCCCTGCAGGCAACCCGCTGTCAGCCTGGCACTTGGCGGCATGGGGCGCACAGTCTTAGCAAACGGCCCGTATCGCGTTGCAAAACGGCCCGTATCGCAATGCCAAACGGGCTGTATCGCGTTGCAAAACGGGCAGTGTGGCAGTCGGGGGGCGTCAGAACCCTTCGACCCTGGCCGCCATCTTGCGCAGCCGCTTGGCGTCGGCCGTGGCGGCAAGCGTGGCCCGGGCCTCGTCGAGCAGCTTGCGCCGGCCGTCGAGCTGCCGCAGGGTGAGGGTGGGGGCGGGGCGGCGCTCAAGGGCGTCGATGGCCACGGCCAGTGCCGACCACGCCTCGAGCCGGTCGCGCTCGGCGGCCGATATGTGCATCACCGAGCCGTGGCGCGGGGTGAACGTGCCGCGCGTGGGTGTGTTTTGCACGAAAGTGAAGTTCTTCAGGTCGCTGCTGCGGCAGAACTGGTAGTAGCCCTGCGCATAGCAGTCGTACATCAGTATGTAGTCGTCGCTGCCTATCAGCCGGAACACGCTCGACCCCTCCACCGGATACTGGCCCGGTTTCTGCAGGTGGCGGAACTCGGTGGCGTAAGGCCCTGTCAGCTCCTTGGCCGTGGCCCTCATCACCCCCTGCCGCGTGCGGAAGCCGTTGTTTACCGTTGGCAGGCCCTCGTCTTTGAAGAAAAGCACATACTCACCGTTGCGACCGTCGTAGATAATGTCGCCGTCGATGGCCGCCGTGCCGAAGTCGAACAGCAGCCTTGGCTCGGTGATGTCGGTGAAGTCGTCGTTGACATAGCTGTAGAACAGCTTGAAGTAAGGCTGCCGCTTGTCGCCCACGGGGTATTCCCAGTCGTGCCGCCCGATGGAGTAGTATATCATGTAGCGGCCCTCGCGCCCGTCCCAGATGAGCTGCGGCGCCCACACGGCGTGCAGGTTGTCGCGGCCGAAGCCCTCGAGCGACGGGAAGCGCGTGGGGAAGTCGATGGCCGTGTGCTGCCAGTGCAGCAGGTCGTCGCTCTTCATCAGTATCAGTCCGTCGTTGCTCTGCCATCCTTCCGACGACCTCATGTCGGTCATCACCATGTAGAACGTGCGCCCGTCGCGGCCCCTGCAGATGTACGGGTCGCGTATGCTCTTCTTCAGCGCTATGGTGTCCGATGCCACCACCGGGCGCCCCCCGTTGAGCGAAGTGTAGTTCAGCCCGTCGTCGCTCAGGGCATAGCGCACCTGCTCGCCATCCGGCGTGTTGTTGGAGAAGAATGCAAAGAGATAGCAGCTGTCTTGCTGGTGCTGCCCGGCGGCCAGTGCCGGCCCGGCCGCCGTTGCCATCAGGGCGGCCGCCGCGGCCGCCAAAGTAGTCCGTTTCATACTGTTATGCTTGGTTTTGGTGTTTCAGCCAGTGCCCGCCCCCGGCCTGCCGCCGTGGCCGCCTTGCGCGCCATGGCAGCCGCCTTGTCGGTGTCACCTGCAAAATTACGCATTTTCCGCCATACGGCAAAGGGCCGCCGGCCATATTGTGGGGCCGCGTAGCCACGGCGCGCAGCCCGTGTATCCCAACAAAAGCGCCCATTTGCTTTGCCAGATGGCGGAAAATGAGTATTTTTGCGGGGCATTCACAACAACCCGCAAGCAATGGAAGTAAAGATAGAGGAGTCGTGGCGGCGCCACATAGGCGCCGAGTTCGACAAGCAGTATTTTGCCGACCTAGTGGCGTTTGTGCGCTCAGAGTACATGCACCACACGTGCTACCCGCCCGGGAAGCTCATATTCAACGCCTTCAACCTGTGCCCCTTCGACAGCGTAAAGGTGGTCATCATCGGCCAAGACCCATACCATGAGCCCGGCCAGGCCCACGGGCTGAGCTTCTCGGTGAACGACGGCGTGCCCTTCCCGCCGTCGCTCGTCAACATATTCAAGGAGATACAGCTCGACCTGGGCACGCCGATGCCTACGTCGGGCAACCTCACGCGGTGGGCCGGGCAGGGCGTGCTGCTGCTCAACGCCACGCTGACGGTGCGCGCGCACCAGGCCGCCAGCCACCAGCGCAAGGGCTGGGAGGAGTTTACCGACGCCGCCATCAAGGCGCTCAACGCCGACCGCGACCATCTGGTGTTCATCCTGTGGGGAGGCTACGCGCGCTCGAAGGCCGCGCTCATCGACCAGTCGCGCCACCTCGTGCTGCAGTCGGTGCACCCCTCGCCGCTCTCGGCCAACCGCGGGGGATGGTTCGGCAACCACCATTTTTCGCGCGCCAACGACTACCTCGAGGCCCACGGCATGGAGCCCATACGGTGGTGACGCCGGGCCGAGGGGCCGCCGCAGCCTTTTTCGGCGGTTTATTTTGCGGTTTGGCCCTTTTGTACTATCTTTGCAAAGCGCTATGCGCGGCCCCATGGCGGGGCCGCACAGGCATGCCGGGCAACCACGCCCTGCCATACGGGAAATATGCGCCGGGAGCCGGCATTGATGCATGCCGCCATGCCGGCGGGCCACAACATATATAATATACAGACACCAATGGAATACAATTTTAGGGAAATTGAGAAGAAATGGCAGCGCCGGTGGGTGGAGCAGAAGACATACCACGTTGCCGAAGACAGCCACAAGGAGAAGTTCTACGTGCTCAACATGTTTCCTTACCCCTCGGGGGCAGGATTGCATGTGGGCCATCCGCTGGGCTACATTGCCAGCGACATATATGCAAGATACAAGAGGCTGCGCGGCTACAACGTGCTCAACCCCATGGGATACGACGCCTACGGGCTGCCCGCCGAGCAGTATGCGATACAGACCGGGCAGCATCCGGCCGTGACAACAGAGGCAAACATCAACCACTACAGGGAGCAGCTGGACAAGATTGGCTTCTCTTTCGACTGGAACAGGGAGGTGCGCACGTGCGACCCTAAGTACTACCACTGGACCCAGTGGGCCTTCCAGCGCATGTTCGAGAGCTACTACGACAACCGCCAACAGAAGGCGATGCCCATCGCCGGGCTCGTAGAGGCATTTGAGCAAGGCGGCACCGAGGGCATCGACGCGGCCTGCTCGGAAGACATGGCCTTCACCGCCGACGACTGGCGGGCCATGGACGAGCGCCGCAGGCAGGAGGTGCTGATGAACTACCGCATAGCCTACCTGGGCGAGACCATGGTCAACTGGTGCCCGCAACTGGGCACGGTGCTGGCCAACGACGAGGTGGTCGACGGCGTGTCGGAGCGCGGCGGCTATCCCGTGGTGCAGAAGAAGATGCGCCAGTGGTGCCTGCGAGTGTCGGCATACGCACAGCGGCTGCTCGACGGACTGGACACGATAGACTGGACCGACTCGCTCAAGGAGACGCAGCGCAACTGGATAGGGAGGTCGGAAGGAGCCGAAATAACGTTCACTGTAGCCCCCCACCAACTCCCTCCCAGCCCATCAGCAGAGTCCACCGGAGCCCTCTCCCCACGGGGGAAAGATGGAGAGGGGCTGTCGTTTACCATATTCACCACCCGCGCCGACACGATGTTCGGCGTCACGTTCATGGTGCTGGCACCCGAGAGCGAGCTCGTGGCCGTGCTGACCACGCCCGGGCAGAAAGCCGAGGTGGATGCTTACCTTGAACGGACGAAGAAGCGCACCGAGCGCGAACGCATAGCCGACCGCAGCGTCAGCGGCGTGTTCACCGGCTCGTATGCCGTCAACCCGCTCACCGGCGAGGAGATACCAATATGGGTGAGCGACTATGTGCTGGCCGGATACGGCACGGGGGCCATCATGGCCGTGCCTGCCCACGACTCTCGCGACTATGCCTTTGCCAAGCACTTCGGTCTCGAGATAAGGCCGCTGATAGAGGGATGCGACGTCAGCGAGCAGAGCTTCGACGCCAAGGAGGGCATCGTTTGCAACTCGCCGCGCACAGGATGTGAGGCCCGTGGGGGCCTCGTGCTCAACGGGCTCACCGTGAAGGAGGCCATTGCAAAGACCAAGGCGTTTGTCGAGGAGCAGGGCCTGGGCCGCGTAAAAGTGAACTACCGCCTGCGCGACGCCATCTTCTCAAGGCAGCGCTACTGGGGCGAGCCGTTCCCGGTGTACTACAAAGACGGCATGCCATACATGATTCCTGAAGACTGTCTGCCGCTGGAGCTGCCCGAGGTGGCCACGTTCCTGCCCACCGAGACGGGCGAGCCGCCGCTGGGCCACGCCACACGCTGGGCCTGGGACACCGAGGCGCGCTCGGTGACCGAAAACTCGCGCATTGACAACAAGACGGTGTTCCCGCTCGAACTCAACACCATGCCGGGCTTCGCGGGCTCGTCGGCCTATTACCTTAGGTATATGGACCCGCACAATGACAATGCATTGGTGAGCGCCGAGGCCGACTCTTACTGGCGCGAGGTAGACCTCTACGTGGGCGGAACGGAGCATGCCACAGGCCACCTTATATATTCGCGCTTCTGGAACAAGTTCCTGCACGACATCGGGGTGTCGGCCGTCGAGGAACCGTTCAGGAAACTTGTCAACCAGGGAATGATTCAGGGGCGAAGCAACTTCGTGTATCGTATAAACAGAAAAGCTCCCTCCGACTCCCCACGTGGGGGAGAGGGCCGACTGTCTGACGCAAATCTAAGCTCCCCCACGGGGGGAGTTGAGGGGGCCGTTACTGCTCTGCTCTCTCCCCAACAGGGGGAGACGGAGGGGACTTCACCCGTCTTCGTCTCTCTCGGGCTCAAGGACCGCTACGACACCACGCCGCTACACGTAGACGTCAACATAGTGCATGGCGACGTGCTCGACATAGACGCCTTCCGCAAATGGCGCCCGGAGTATGCCAATGCAGAGTTCGTGCTCGAAGAAGGGAAGTATGTCTGCGGATGGGCGGTAGAGAAAATGTCGAAGTCTATGTACAATGTGGTCAACCCGGACATGATAGTCGACAAATACGGGGCCGACACACTGCGCCTCTACGAGATGTTCCTCGGCCCGGTGGAGCAGAGCAAGCCGTGGGACACCAACGGCATAGACGGATGCCACCGCTTCCTGAAGAAGTTCTGGGCCCTGTTCTACGGCCGTGAGGGAGGCCTGCTGGCCGACGACCGCGAGCCCTCGGCCGCAGAGCTGAAGGCCGTGCACAAGCTGATAAAGAAGGTGACGCAAGACATTGAGCAGTTCAGTTACAACACGAGCATCTCGGCATTCATGATATGCGTTAACGAGCTCGGGCAGCTCAAGTGCCACAACCGCAGCCTGCTCGCCGACCTCGTTGTGCTCATAGCGCCGTTCGCCCCCCACATCGCCGAGGAGCTTTGGGAGGCCCTCGGTGGTCGCGGCAGCGTTTGCGACGCGTGCTGGCCGCAGTGGAACGAGCAATACCTCGTGGAGTCGACCGTGCAGCTCACCGTTTCGTTCAACGGCAAGGCGCGCTTCCAGATGGACTTCGCCGCCGATGCCGACAATGCCACGATAGAGCAGGCCGTGCTTGCCGACGAGCGCTCGGCCAAGTATATGGGCGGCAAGCAGGTGGTGAAGGTCATCATCGTGCCGCGCAAGATAGTCAACGTGGTGGTGAAGTAAAGCCGCCACGGGGCCCCCTTGCAGCCTGGGGCTCAAGGGGTGGCGGGGCAGGCGGGCAGCCGAAAAACTGCTACAAGGCCTCCCCGCCGCCGCCACGGCGGCCTTGCAGGCACGCAAAACGGCCAGTTTGGCCGGCCCGTACGGGCCGTTTCACACTGCAATACGGGCCGTTTGGCAGCCGGCCACGCATCCGGGCGCAACCTGCTGGGCGCCAGGGCGTTGCAGTAGGCATGCCTCCTTGTGAAATGTTTTTACACCCGCAGCCCGCCACGCGCGTGGCCGTGGCCATGGAGGGCCACCACGATGCCGCAGCGGGCACAACCTTTTGACATTCGACTTATTCATCTATTCACCTTTATATGACAATCAACAGAACAGCAGTATTCAACGAGGTCAAGGACTATGTGTTCATAACCTTCGGCCTGATGCTTTACACCTTCGGCTTCACCGTGTTCCTGTTGCCCTACAAGATAGTCACGGGCGGCATCGCCGGCATAGGGGCCATAGTGTTTTACGCCACCCATTTCCCGGTGCAGTACACCTTCTTCCTCATCAATGCCGTGCTCATCGTGGCGGCGTTGAAGATTCTCGGGTGGCGCTTTCTAATGAAAACCATCTACGCCACGTTCATGCTCACGTTCCTGCTTGAGGTGGCCCAGGAGGTGGTGATGATGCCCGACGGCACGTTCTACAAGCTCATGGGCGACGGCAACGACTTCATGTCGCTCGTCATCGGGTGCATGCTCACGGGCACGGCCCTCGCCATAGTGTTCCTGAACAACGGAAGCACGGGCGGCACCGACATCGTGGCGGCGTCTGTCAACAAGTACCGCGACATATCGCTCGGCCGCGTGCTCATCATGGTCGACCTGTGCATCATTGGCAGCAGCCTCTTCATCCCGTCGTTCGGCGACGTGTTCCACCGTTGCCAGATGGTGGTGTTCGGCCTCTGCACGATGGTCATCGAGTGCCTGATGCTCGACTATGTGATGAGCGTGCAGCGCCAGTCGGTGCAGTTCCTCATCTTCTCGAAGCACTACGAAGACATTGCCCGCGCCATAACGCGCAAGACCGACCACAGCCTGACGCTGCTCGACGGCCACGGATGGTACAGCGGCAAGGAGATGAAGGTGATATGCCTGCTGGCCAAGAAGCGCGAGAGCGTCACCATATTCAGGCTCATAAAGATGATCGACCCGCAGGCTTTCGTGAGCCAGAGCTCGGTCATCGGTGTTTACGGCGAGGGATTCGACCCCATAAAGGTGAAGCCCGGCAAGGCCGAAAAGGAAGGACATAACATAAAGACAAATGAAGATAGTATTCGCAACTAACAACGGGCATAAGCTCGAAGAGATTCGCCAGATACTGGGAGAGGGCATAGAGGTGCTCTCACTGGCCGACATCGGCTGCCACGCCGACATACCCGAGACAGGCACGACGCTCGAAGAGAACGCCACGCAGAAGGCGCGCTATGTCTACGACCACTATGGGCTCAGCGTGTTTGCCGACGACACGGGCCTCGAGGTGGACGCCCTCGGGGGCGCCCCGGGCGTTTACAGCGCACGCTACGCAGGCGGCGCAGGTCACGACAGCGAGGCAAACATGGCCAAGTTGTTGGCAGAATTAGGAGAAAATAACAATCGCCGGGCACGATTCCGCACTGTTATCGCGTTATTAGAAACAACCGGCGGAAGCGACGGGCCGCGCCTCACGACGTTCGAGGGGCGCGTCGACGGCGAGATAACGCGCACGCGCAGCGGCGAGGGGGGGTTCGGCTACGACCCCATATTCCGCCCCGAAGGCTACGGCGAGACCTTTGCCGCCCTCGGGCCCGGCGTGAAGAACAAGATAAGCCACCGCGCGAGGGCCGTAGCCAAGCTGGCCGCCCACCTGCTCGGCACCCGCGGCTGACGGCTGCCCTGTGCCCCACGCGGTGCCGGGCCCCGCGCGCCATTCGGCTGCGAGGCTGCGGAGGCTGGCCTGCCGGTTGGAAACAAGACATATAAATGAGCGTATGCGTACAATAATAGCATTGGCATTGTGCCTCATGACGGCAGCCCCGGCCACGCTGAGCGGCCAGGGCATAGGCACGTGGAACGCCTACATGGCATATCACGACATCCAGCAGATACGCAAGGCAGGCAACTATCTGTTTGTGCTTGCGTCCAACGGGCTGTACCAGTATAACCTTAATGACGGGTCGATAGCCACTTACGACAAGGTGAGCGGGCTCAGCGACGCATGCATAACCAACATCGCGTGGAACAGCCGGGCCGGAAGGCTCATCGCGGTTTACGACAACAGCAACATCGACTTGGTGGAAACAAACGGCGATGTGACCAACATCTCAGACCTGTACAGCAAGTCGATGACCGAAGACAAGACGGTGAACACCATCAGGATGGACGCCCAGTATGCCTATCTTGCCACAAACTTCGGCGTGGTGAAGGTCGACATGGCCCGTGCGGAGATAAGCGAGACCTACAACCTGGGCATCGCCGTGGCGCGGCTGGCGCTCGACGAGGGCCGCATATATGCCCGCACGGCATCGGGCGAGGTGTGGGCGGCCGACCTCACGGCCAACCTCATCGACAGAAACAACTGGGGCCGCGTTGACAGTTGGCGCCCGGGGATATTCGACCTCGACACTTCCGACTATGACGAGTACCATGGGCTCGTGTCAACGCTCAGCCCCGGCGGCCCCGACTACAACTACATGGGCTTCCTTATGTTCAAGGGCGGAAGGCTGTACACAGCCAACGGCATGACCAACCTTGAGGACAAGGCCTGCGTGCAGGTGCTCGAAGATGGCGAATGGACTGTGTTTGAGAACGACATAGAGGACAGGATAGGCCACCGTTTCGTCAGGATCTTCGCCTGCGACGTCGACCCTGCCGACCCGTCGCATGTCTTTGCCGGCGGGCAGACGGGGCTTTATGAGTACCGCGACGGCAAGTTCGTCAACGAATACACCATCGACAACAGTCCGCTCCGGGCGGCAGCCACCGTCGATGAAGGCGACAAGGAATACGTGGAAGTGACTTCCGTGAGGTTCGCATCCGACGGACACCTGTGGCTTACCAACAGCATCAGCCCGTCGACGTCGCTCTTTGAGCTCACCCCCGATGGCGAGTGGATATCCCACCACGACAGCAAGCTCATGGTAGAGGGCATGGGCCGTTCGCTCGAAGGCATGGACGGGCTGATGTTCGACAGCCGCGGGCTGATGTGGTTTGGCAACAACCACTACCGCCAGCCGGGCCTGCTGCGCTACAACACGGCCCAGTCGGAGCTCACGGTCTACGACCGCGACTTTGCCAACCAAGACGGAACAAACCTCACGCTCACCTATTTGAGAGACGTGACCGAAGACCGCGACGGCAACATTTGGTTCGCAACAAGCGCCGGCCCGATGTATGTCACGCCGCAGCAGATAGCCTCGGGCGACGCCACCATGGCCTTCAACCAGTTCAAGGTGCCGCGCAACGACGGCACCAACTATGCCGACTACCTGCTCGGTAACATAAGTATCTCGGCCATAGCCATAGACGGAGCCAACAGGAAATGGTTCGGGACGTCAGACAACGGCATCTATCTGATAAGCGCAGACAACATGACCCAGCTGCTGCATTTTACCACAGAGAACAGCCCTCTGCTCTCGAACAACGTCATGGACATAGCCATCGACGGGCAGACAGGCGAGGTATTCATAGGCACCGACCGCGGTCTCTGCTCGTACATGGGCGATGCCACCGACCCGGCGGAGGAGATGGAGAAAGACAATGTCTATGCTTACCCCAACCCGGTGGAGCCTGACTACACGGGGCTGATAACCGTCACTGGGCTCAGTTTCGACGCCGATGTCAAGGTGACAACGGCCAGCGGCGCCCTCGTGGCGTCGGGGCGGAGCAACGGAGGCACGTTTACGTGGGACGGGCGCGACAGCCGCGGCCGCCGCGTGGCGTCGGGAGTGTACAGCGTGGTCACGGCCAAGAGCGACGGAAGCAAGGGAACCGTGTGCAAGATAGCAATCATAAACTGACCTCAAGCATACCGGCATGAACAACGGCAAGGACGATAACTGGATTGGGCGGGTTAATCCGCTGGCAGTGATATTGCTGCTCTCGCCGGCCATTCTCTATGCCATAGTGCTGCTGTTGCCCACGTTCGACGACTGGACTTACTACACCGCGCCCAGTTTCGACGGCCTTTTCAATTACAGGCTTCTGCCCAATTCGAGCTACTGGCGCCCTTTTGACGCCGCTTTCGGCTGGCTGCTGGGGCTCGACCACCGCATGTTTCCGGCCCTCAACCACATTGTTGTATATGCCGCCCACGTGGGTGTGACGGTGCTCGTCTACCGGCTTGCCACCGCCATGGGCCTTTGCAAGACGGCCCGCAACATAGGCACCGTGTTCTTCTTCACCTCTCCCGCCATGCTCGGCACGGTCTACGGGGTCGACGCCCTCAACCAGGCCTGCTCCCATTTCTTCGGGCTTCTCGGGCTGTGGCACTACTTCAACCGCGGCCGCAAGCCCCGCGTGGCACTGTGGCTGACGTGCGTTTTCGTGGCCACGCTGTGGAAAGAGAACGGCATAATGTTTTTCTTCATCGCCCCGCTGTTTGCCTTCGGCATTTCGGGCCCGGGCTCGCCCGGCGGCGGTTGGGGCCGCTTGCGCTCCGGCATGGTGTGGGGCGTGGTGGCGTCGGCAGCCTACTTTGCCTTGCGCATAGCCCTCACCACAGCCTACGTAGACATCAACCACGAGTATTTCGAGAGCACCCCGGTGGCTAAGTTGCTCGATGTGGCAATGTTCATCGGCATGGTCTGGGTGCCTGTAGACTACGTGAGCCTTGTCCATGCGCCCAGCCGCAACCTCCTACTGGTGGCCGCCACGGCGGCAATGTCGATGCCTTTCATCGTGGTGCTGCTCTTTTCGCAGCGCCGCCATCTCGTGAGCAGGCCCTTGCTCACGCTTGCCGCCTGCATGGTGATGGCCGCCTTGCCCCACCTGCTCACCATTTTCACCACCATGCATTCATACGCCGGCCTGTCGATGGCGGCGCTCATGGTGGCTTTCCTGGCCGACAAGGCCGACGGTTACGGCCGCCTTGCCCCGCTCTTCGCCATGTTTGTGGCTTCCTGCCTCTTCGTCGACTGGCACCATTGGCAGAAGTCTTACGACTCGGGCCTTATGGGCCGGCACATGGGGCGCGAGGCCATAGAGAAGACAGGCGAGCCTGTTGACAGCGTTTACATAGTGTCATTGGCCGGCCATGAGCGCAAGTACTCGTCGTTTTGCGTGCTTCCCGCCGATGCCTTTGCCTGGGGGAACACGGCCGTTGCGGCCACCGGCTACAAATGGCCTGCCGTGTGCCGCGACACGGTGGTGGCGGTTGAAGACCGCCGGATGGTAGACAGCCTGGCCGACCGGGCCCTGGCTCTCGGGTTCAAGCGGGTTTGGCTGGTTCACGGCGACACCGTGGACGTAATCCGCTGACGTCTGGTGTGGGTGGCGCCCCGGTGGCGGCGGGGCTGCCTGCGAGTGGCAAAAGTCACACAATATATATGAATATGCGTTTCATAGCCTTGCTTGCGGCCGTCATGGTCGTGGCGTCTTCGGCCGTTGCCGAAGGCAACCTGCCTACAGTTTTTATAGATACGCCGGGCTCGAAGCCGGCAGACAGCTGTGACAAATGGGTGGCCGACTGCCGCCTTAGGGTGGTCTCGCCCGATGGAATCGTGCTTTTTGAGACCAAAAGCGCCGAAATAAAGGGTCGCGGCCACTCCACGTTGGCCAAGCCAAAGAAGCCGATGGCCATACGGCTTGGCAAGCGGACGCCACTGCTCGGCATGGCCGGAGGCAAGCGTTGGGTGCTGCTGGCCGACTTCATGGACCACAGCCGGCTGCGCAACAGGCTCGCCCTGGCCATGGCCCGGGCCACCTGCATGGACTGGACGCCGGCCTGCCGCCATGTCGACGTGGTGCTCAACGGGAGGCCACAGGGCTGCTACCTGCTGGCCGAGCAGGTGAGGGTGGCCCGCGGCCGCGTTGACATTGACGAGCGCAGGGGCGTGTTGCTCGAGGTCGACGCCTACGACGACGGCGACCCTCGCTTTGTCACAGCCGTGCGACGGTTGCCGGTCAACGTTAAGTCGCCGTCGAAACCGTCGGCCGCCATGGTAGACTCCATACGCCTGTTTCTCGATGAAATCGAGCAAAATCTGTACTCTTCGCCACAAAACGGGCGTTTTGAGCCATGGCGCCACATGCGTCTCGACACCTTTGCCGACTGGTGGCTGGTGAACGAGATGGCCCAGAATGCCGAGCCCAACGGCCCCCGCAGCTGCTATATGTATCGCGATGCAGGCGGCTTGCTTGCCGCCGGGCCTGTGTGGGACTTCGACCTTGCGTTCATCACCGTGGGCCTCGACGGCGGCGGCGACCTGCGCCCGGCCCGCCTCAACCGCCCCGATGCCGTGAGGCTCACGACAGACAGCGTTTACAACCGCCACGCGCTGTGGTACGACCGCCTGCTTTCCGACTCGTCGTTTGTGGCCCTCGTGGCCTCGCGGTGGACAGCGCTCAGGCCCCGTTGGGCCGCCCTCTCCGACAGCCTTGTGCTTTGGCGGCGCGAGATAGAGCCGTCGGCTCTGGCCGACGAGGCCCTGTGGCGCGGCCAAGACCCGGCCCGCTTCGACACCTGCACCACCTTCCGCGCGTCGGCCGACAACCTGCGCGCCACATACCTTCGCCGCTTCGCGGCCATGAACAGCATTGTTGCGGCCCTGCGCCGCCAGTTTGGCGCGCGCTGACTTTTGTCGGCTTGTTTCGCAATGCTGCCTCCGACCCATAGAGCCCTGGCCCACAAGCAGTTGCGCCGGCGCACGTTTCGCATTGCAAAACGGGCGCCGGCGCATTGTAAAACGGCCTGTTTGGCGCTCTCATACGGCCCGTTCGGGCGGGCGTCTGGGCCGCTGTGGCCTCATCATCATTGTTTTGTCTGAAAATAGTCATGGCCCGGCAGACTGTCTGTGTGGCTGCCGCCGTGCTTCCGCGTCCATGGTCAGAGCATGCCCTGGCGGTGCAGCTCGTCGGCCGTGGCCACCAGCTCGGCATACCACTGCTCGCCAAACCGCCTCTTGAGCGGCCCCTCCAGAAACCTGTAGAGCGGCAGACGGAGCTCGCGCCCTTTCACCACGGCCGGCCGGCATATGTCCCACCGGTTGTAGTTCAGGCCCACCAGCCCGCCGGCAAACGTCTTCTCGCGCAGCGGGTAGAGCGCGCAGCTCACAGGTTTGCAGAAGTCTGTCAGCCCCGCCCGGCAGGCCCGTTCGAGCGCGCACAGGCAGCATCCGTCCTCGTGGCAGGTGAACACGCAGTCGCGCCCGCCCACAATGCTCGTCACGAGCTCGCCTTCGGGGTCGGTGCAGGCCACCCCCTGCCGGTCGATCACTGCCTGCGCCCCGGCCGACAGGCTGCCCCACACCGTGTCGAGCGAGTCTTCCATGGCCGCAATCTCGTCGAGCGTCACGGGCGCCCCGGCGTCGCCTTCCACGCAGCATGCGCCGTGGCATGCGTCGAGGTCGCAGCAGAAGCATTCTGTGAATACGTCGGGCGACACGAGCACGTCGCCCACTTGGATGATAGGTGGTATGTTCATTGTTGCTTGTCTGTGGTTGGTTGCGTAGGCTTGCCGCCGCGGCCTGTTGCCGCCGCCGGCTTTCGGGCGGCAAAGTTACTCATTTTCCGCCGATGTGCAAGGGCCGCGCGCCCACTTTTTGGCGTTCGCCGCCAAGGCCGTCGTGGCCGCGCGTCAGTTGCTCTTCTTGTAGCTTGCCACGGCCCAGGCGTTCAGCACCACGGCAAATCCGCCCAGCCACATCAGTTCGCGGGCCAGCTCCGCCGGCGAGCTTCCGCGCAGGTAGGCCAGCCTCATGGCTCTCGTGAAGTATCTCATGGGGTTTAGCGTGGTTATCTTCTGCGCCCATTCGGGCATGCTCTCGATGGGAGTGAACAGTCCGCACGTTAGCATCATCAGTATCAGGAAGAAGAACATGAGGAACATGGCCTGCTGCATGGTGTCTGAATAGTTGGATATCACCATACCCATGGCCGACGCCACGAGTATGTAGACGGCCGAGAAGAGCACTATCGACGGCAGCCCCTGCAGCGGCGAGATGCCGTGGACGGCCCACGCAAAGGCAACGCCGAACGAGAGCGAGAGCATCCCTATGGCCCAGTTTGGCATCAGCTTGGCCAGTATGAACAGGCTCTTCGGCACCGGCGTCACGTTGATTTGCTCAATCGTCCCGGCCTCTTTCTCGCCCACAATGTTGAGTGCCGTCAGGGCGCAGCACAGCAGTGTGATGAGCACGGCAATCAGTCCGGGCACCATGAACACCTTGTAGTCGAGCGTGGGGTTGTAGCGGTAGAGCGTGGCCGGGCCGGCCCCGGCCGCCATCCCTTGCGCCGCCCGGACTTCGCTGCCGCCCTCTTCGGCGGCAAAGGCGGCAATGACGGCCGACAGGTATTGCGACCCGAGGCCGCCGCGCACACCGTTCACCGAGTTGGCCGCCACCGTCACCTGCGGCTCTTCGCCCCGGCCGCGGCTCTTGGCGAAGCCCCGCGGTATCTCGAGCACTATGTCGGCCGAGCCCTCCTCGATGCCCTTCATGGCCTCGCCGTAAGAGGGCTCGTAGCCCGCGACGCTGAAGCAGCCCGACGCCTCCACCTTCTGCGCGAGCCTTTGCGAGGCCTGGCTGCGGTCGTTGTCGACGATGCAGACCTTCACGTCGGTCACTTCCTGGCTGGTGACATAGGGGAACACCACTATGGTCATGATAGGAAGGATGACCATCATCTTCGACAGGAAGGTGTTGCGGACAATCTGCTTGAACTCTTTTTCCAGTAGATACTTGAGCATAGTTGGCTATTGTTGTGGTTAGTTGTTGCCGCCCTGCGCTGCAGCCTTGCCGCTGCGGCTTGGCGGCTTGCGGCCCGTCAGGGCGGCCCGGGTGCCGTTCAGCACAGCCTCACCTTGAATTTCTTCATGGCGGCAGCCATGAGCATCACCGCCATGAGCGCTATGATGCACAGTTCCTTGGCAAACGACTCGGGCCCGGTGCCCTCGATCATTATCTTGCGCACGGCCGAGATGTACCACCGTGCGGGTATTATGTCGGATATCCAGCGCAGCGCCGCCGGCATGTTCTCTATCGGGAAGATGAGCCCCGAGAACACCAGCGTGGGCATCATCAGCCCAATGCCCGACACGAGCAGGGCCGACATCTGCCTGTCTACGAGTGTCGAGATGAGCAGCCCGAGCGCCAGCGCCACCACGATGAACAGCACCGAGGCCACCGAAAGCCACGCTATGCTGCCGCGTATGGGCACGCCCATGACGAAGACCGCCAGCAAAAGCACCGTGACGATGTTGACCACCGAGAGCGTGAAGTATGGCGCCATCTTCGAGAGTATGATGTGCAGCGGCTTCATTGGCGAGGCCAGGAGCACCTCCATGGTGCCCGTCTCCTTCTCGCGTACTATGGCCACCGATGTCATCATGGCGCAGATGAGCATCAGCACGAGGCCCATCACGCCCGGTACGAAGTTGTATGAGCTTTTCTGCTGTGGGTTGTAGAGCATCCGCGTGTGTATGCCTATGCCCCCGCCGGCCCCAGTGGCCGTGGCCATCACGCCCTGTGCGTAGGCCGTGAGCATGGCCGCCTGGTTGGGGTCGGTGCCGTCGGCAATCACCTGTATGGCCGTTTCTCCCGCTGGCTTGCCCATGGTGGCGGCAAAGTCGGGGCCGAACACGAGCGCCATGCTTATCTCGCCGCGGCTGAAAAGCTCGTCGATGCGTGCCATGGTCGGCGCCTCCTCGACTATGGTAAACCACTTGCTGGCCCTGAAGGCCTCCTTGATGCGCAGCGTCCGGGCGTCTTTCGATGCGTCGAACACAGCCATGCGCGCGTTGTTAAGTTCGGTCTTGATGGCGTATCCCAGGGCCATCACCAGCACGAGCGGCATGGCCAGCAGTATGAGCAGCGTGCGCCTGTCGCGGAATATCTGCAGAAACTCTTTCTTGACGAATGACTTGAACTGTCTCATCTTGTAGGTTTTGATGGTTGTCAGTCAGATTGCCGTGTGGCCTTGCGGGCCAGTCGGCGGAACACCTCGTCCATGGTGGGCGCCTCGAATTGCCGTTTCAGGGCGGCGGGCCTGTCGAGAGCCTCTATCCGTCCGTCCACCATTATGCTCACGCGGTCGCAGTATTCGGCCTCGTCCATGTAGTGGGTGGTCACGAATACGGTTATCCCGCTGTCGGCGGCGCTGTATATCAGTTCCCAGAAACGGCGTCGGGCGGCCGGGTCGACGCCCCCCGTGGGCTCGTCGAGAAACACCACCCGAGGCTTGTGGAATATGGCAACAGAGAACGCCAGCTTCTGTTTCCAGCCCAGCGGCAGGGCCTTTACGAGCGTGTCGCGCTCGCCTTCGAGGCCCAGCCTGCATAGCATCTCGTTGGTCTTTGTGGCCGTTTGGCGTGCGCCGAGGCCGTAGATGCCCCCGAACAGCCTCAGGTTCTCCCACACCTTCAGGTCTTCGTAGAGCGAGAAACGCTGGCTCATGTAGCCTATGTTGCGCTTTACCATCTCCGGTTGCGTGGCTATGTCGTATCCCGCCACGCTGCCGCTGCCCTCCGTCGGGCGGCTCAGTCCGCAGAGCATCCGCATGGCCGTGGTCTTGCCGGCGCCGTTGGCGCCGAGGAATCCGAATATCTCGCCCCGCCCGACGTCGAACGATATGTGGTCGACGGCGGTGAAGTTGCCGAACCGCTTGGTCAGCCTGTCTGTGTGAATCACTGTCTCTCTCATCCGTGTCATTCCTCTTTTTGGCTCAAAAGCATGAAGCAGTCCTCCACCGTGGGGGCCGTCTGCTCTATGCATACGGCCTTGTGCCCCAGCGCGGCAAGGTGGCTTTGCAGGTCGGCGGGGGCCGTGCCCGGTGCCAGCGTCACGTGGAACGCGTCGCCGAACGAGAAGGCCGATGCCGCCCCGGTGTATCCGGCCAGGTCGGCCATGAGCCTGTGCATGTCGGCGGAGCGCACGGCGTAGAGCGCCGTGGGGTATCGGCCGACAATGCCCCCGGGCGTGTCGGTGCCCAGCAGCGAGCCGTCTTTGACCAGCGCGATGCGGTCGCAGAGCGTGGCCTCGTCCATGTAGGGTGTCGACACGAGTATCGTTATGCCCTCGTTGCGCAGTTTCAGCAGCATGGCCCAGAACTCCTTGCGCGAGACGGGGTCGACGCCGGTGGTCGGTTCGTCGAGCAGCAGCACCTCGGGCTTGTGTATCAGCGCGCAGCTCAGGGCCAGTTTCTGCTTCATGCCGCCCGACAGCTTGCCGGCGGGGCGCTTCCTGAACGGCTCTATCTGGCGGTAGATGTCGTCCACCAGGTGGCGGTTGGCCTCGACGGTGGTGCCGAACACCGTTGCGAAGAACTCGAGGTTTTCCTCTACTGTCAGGTCGGGGTATAGCGAAAACCGCCCCGGCATGTAGCCGATGATGCCCCTGACTGCCCGGTAGTCGGCCACCACGTCGAGCCCGCCCACGGTTGCCCGTCCGCTGTCGGGCAGCATCAGCGTGGCCAATATCCTGAATAGCGTTGTCTTGCCGGCCCCGTCGGGGCCGATGATACCGAAGAGTTCGCCCCGGCCAACGTCGAGGCTCAGGTTGCCGACGGCCTTCACCCGGCCGTAGCTCTTGGCTATGTGGTCAACCACTACACTGTGTCTGCTCATTGTCTGTTGCGTGTTTGGTGGCGCGTCGCGGCCTGTCGGGGCCGGCCGCCCTGCCGGCGTTGTGGCCCGTCGCGGCCTGTGGCGCATCCCGCGGGGGCCTCCGTTCAGAAGTCAACCTCGCCGTACATGCCCCTCTTTATGTATCCGTCGTTTTTCACTGCCACCTTGATGGCATACACAAGGTTGGCCCGCTCGTCGCGCGTCTGTATGGTCTTGGGCGTAAACTCGGCCTTGTCGGATATCCATTCCACCACGCCCCCGTATTCGCGGCTGCCGCTCTCGCCGTCGTCGGCATACACCTTCACCTTCTGGCCAATCTTGATGCGTGTGAGCAGCGGGGCCGTCACATAGGCCCGCAGGCGCATCCGCGAGATGTCGCCCACGGTGAACAGGCTGCGCCCCTCGGCCGCCAGCTCGCCCCGCTCGGCATACTTGGCCAGCACGGTGCCGCCCGTAGGACACACAATGGCACACTTGGCCATGCGGTCTTCCACCTGTGCTATCTGCGCCTCGATGGCCCTGGCCTGCGCTCCGGCGCCGCTGTTGCCCTTTTCGAGCGTCTCTTGCTGGGCCTTGAGTTGCGCCCTTAGCGCGTCGAGCCGGGCGTTGATGTCGTCGAGTTGCTTGGCGTTGGCCGCCTTTTGGGCCACGAGCGCCTCGAAGCGCCGCCTCTCCCGCTCGGCCGTGGCTATCTCGCTGCGCAGTGCCGCCACCTGCCTTGCCACGTTGTAGCGGCGGCTGTCGGCAGCCTGGAGCGACGCTTCGAGCTCGGCTCTCTTGAGCGACAGCTGCACGGTGTCAATCTGGCCCACGGTCTGTCCGGCTCTCAGTGTCTGCCCCTCTTCGGCGTCGAGGCGCATAATCTCGCCGGCCCCCCGGGCCGACACTGTCACTTCGGTGGTCTCGAACACGCCCGAGGCGTCGTGGCCGTCGCCGCCGTTGCTGCACGATGCCGCGGCCAGGGCCGCCGCAAGTGCCAAAAACGCTGATGGTCTCATAGTCGTTGTGCGTTAGTTGTTGGTTGCAAACTTCAGGTTGTAGATGGCTTCGAGCCGTTGCGTCTCGTGCAGAATCTTGTCTTGCACGGCAGCGTGCTCGGCGTTGATGTCGGTGGCCAGGTCGGTGCCCGATATCGTTCCCCGCTCCATCTTTGCCACCGATGCCTGCTTGACGCTTCGCCTGAGGCGTATTATCTCGTCGTCGTAGCCTATCATCTCGTCGTATTTCCTTATCTCGGCCGAGCGTTGCGCCGTGTCGAGGGCGGTGTCGAAGACAAATGCCTCGCGCCTGTTTGCCACCTCGTCGATGCCTGTCTCTATGCGGCGCCGGTCGGCCTTGGCCGTATACAGGGCCCCTATGTTCCACTGTAGCCTCACGCCGGCTATGCCGAACAGCCTGAAGCGGTCGTCGAACATGTCGAGCCCGGGCTTGCCGTAGCCCCCTGTGGCAAACAGGCTGAGGCGCGGCATGAGCCCCGCGGTTATGGCCGAGCCCTGGGTGCGCAGCGCCGCTGCCTGCGCGTCGTAGAGCGACAGTTCGGGCCGGCGGTTGGCGGCGGCCGTCGGCGGCGTCGCGCCTGTGGGCCGGGCCAGTTGCGTTGTGCTGTCCACGGGCTCGCCTATGAGCAGCGAGAGCATGGCCCCGAGCCCGGCCCTGGTGGCCTTCAGCTGCGCCTCGGCCTGCCTGGCCCTGGCCAGGTCTACGTGCAGCGCGTCGGCGTCCGACTGGTTGGCCAGTCCGCCGGCCATGCAGGCTTCAACCCTCCGGCAGTTGCTGGCCAGCTCGTCTTGCAGCAGGCGGTTCTGCCCCAGTTGCGCGTCGACGAGCAGCAGGCCGAAGAACACCCTGTTCACCCGTGCGTTCACCGCGTAGAGGCTCACGTCGGTCTGCCGCCTGTCGGCCTCTGCCTGTGCGCGCACCGCCTTTCGCCGCGAGCTGATGTTGCCCCCGTCCCATATCGACTGGCTCAGGTCTATGGTGGCCTTGTACTGGTCGCGGCTCATGGTGGGTATCTCTATGCCGTCCACGCCTATGCTGCTCAGGTCGATGGGTATGTCGGTCACGTCGCTCTGCACCGACGCCTGGGCCGACAGGGCCAGCTGCGGCAGATAGCCCTTGGCTGCGCGTGCCAGGTCGATGCCCTCGGTCTTGTCTATCAGCGAGTATCGTTTTATGAGCGGGTAGTTGCCCCTTGCCTTTTCGTAGCACTGCTCAATGGTCAGTTGGGCGCGGCAGGTGAGGCATGCGGCGAGTGCCAGGGCTATGCAGAATGGTCTTGTCGTCATGGCTGTTGGGTGGTTAGTCGGTTTTGATTAGGTTTCTCTGTGTATTCCGCAGGGCCATTGCGCCATGTGCGGAACCATGATGCAAATATACAGATAAAAACGTCCGGGCGCTATGCTTTTAATGTTTATTAACCGCCAAGTGGCTATATGGTTCTGCCAGATGGGCCGTTTTGCCTGCCGGTATGGGCCGTTTTGCACTCTGAAACGGCCCGTTCTGCACTGCCATACGGCCCGTTTTGCCAACAGGCTGGCTGCCAGGCGGTTGCGCTTGCAGCCCGTCCGGCTTATTTCAGTGCCCCGTCGGCGTGGCCGCCCCCGGGCCTTGGCGCCCCTTCGGCATTGCGCTCACTGTCCGTCGTCGGGCCAGAGCGTCAGCTGCGTGTTGCCCAGCAGGTTGAACGTCCGCCGATGGAATGGGGTGATTCCGAATGTTTTTATTGCATTTCGGTGCTTTTTCGTAGGGTAGCCTTTGTTGCTCTGCCAGTCGTATTGGGGGTATTGTTCGGCCAGTTTGTCCATGTAGTCGTCGCGATAGGTCTTGGCCAGTATGCTCGCGGCGGCTATGGCGAGATACTTTCCGTCGCCTTTCACTATGGTGGAATAGGGCAGGCCGGCGTAAGGCTTAAACCGGTTGCCGTCTACAATCACGGCTTCCGGTCGCACCTTGAGGGCGTCGAGGGCGCGGTGCATGGCCAGAATGCTGGCGTTGAGAATGTTGATGCGGTCAATCTCTTCGGGCGTCACAATGCCCACGGCCCATGCCACGGCGTCGCGCTCAATCTCTTCGCGCAGGCGGTTGCGGCTCTTGGCCGACAGCTGTTTGGAGTCGTTGAGGGCGTCGTTGCGGTAGTCGGGCGGCAGAATCACGGCGGCGGCATAAACGCTTCCGGCCAGGCACCCGCGCCCGGCCTCGTCGCATCCGGCCTCGACGAGCCCGTCGTAGTAATGGCTCTCGAGCGCGGCAGGCTTCAGTTTTGTCATTTCCAGGTTCGTTTTGCGGTTGTTGTCTGTGTTGGCGTCGCGCCGCCGGGCGGTTTGTCGCCACAATAATGATAACCGCCGTGGCCGCGGTTTTATTGTGTCGCGCCTTCACTTGTTTGCCTCTGCGCCGCAATCCGTGCCACTGGCCTGTATGTGCCGCGCCGCTCCGCCGGGCGTTTGGCGGGCGTGGCGGCTTTAAGTTTCTGTTGCATTTGGCTCCTGTTTTATTAAATAATATGTAATATGGCGGTTTGTTGTCTATCTTACAATCTTAAGAAACACATAGCTTAAATCTGACAAATCGAAAGTTTTGTATCCCACAAAGAATATTTTTGTGTATTTATTTTTGTGTTTTTAAAAGAATGTGTTATATTTGCCGGCGAATAATCGTTAACATTAACCAACAATTGATGCGTATGAAAACTTTACCAGCTTTAATCATTGCCTTTGGCTTGAGCATTGCAACGTACGCTCAGCAGTTGCCCGGCAAGCCGGCGGACATACTGCCAAAGACATTCAACCCACTGAATTTGCAACGCCAGTATGATGGCAAACTACTAATGGAACAGGCGGCGAAGCACAGGCAGGTGCTGTCGAGTCATCCTGTGGCAAGGCCCAAGCCTACGGGCCTGAAGCGCGCCGACGGCCAGTCGGTGGACACCGTGGCTTATTTCACCGCAGCCCAGACATACATGAAAAACTATTCGTTCACCTACGACGGCGGCGACATCAAGATATACGACATAGGCATTGCCGTCGACGGGACGAAGGTAACGTTTAAGAACCTGTTCAACCTCTACGACCCCGACAACACGTATTACGTCAACACGGAGTATCCCGTGGAGGGCGTTTACGACCCGCAGCAGAAGACAATCACCATACCCGCGTCTACCAACTTTGCCAACGCAACGGTTGTGGGCATACTTGGCGGGGCCTATGTGGGCACGCTCATTTGCGGCACCGTTGACGAAGAGGGCACGCTAAGCCCCCAGACGGAGCTAGTGTTCAACGTTGAAGGCGACTTCGAGGCCATCACCACCGACCAAAGCTTCGGCGTGGCGCAATACACGGCTAACGGGTCGCAGTCGTACGGGCAGTATGTCACTTACCGCAGTTTCAGGGCCGTGCTGCCCAAGGCCGGCTCACAGCTGGTGGCCTTCAACAGCAGCTTCGACTTCGGCACCACATTCCCCAACACGCCTATCGACCGCACCGTGACGCTGATAAACATGGGGGCCGACGCCGCCGACTTCGTCACGACGGTAGAGTCTGACGGCGAGTCGTTCACGTCGGCCGACGGCATGGGCTCCGTTGACGGCCAAGACACGGCGAGCGTCACGTTCAGGTTCTCGGCCGCCGAGCCCGGCGAGTATGAGGGCATAGCCATGATTGAGTATGAGAACGCGGCCGGCAGCGCCGAGCCCATACTGATGCAGCTCGGTGGGGTGGTTGAGCCCTTTCCCGACTACAGCGGCATCGTGAAGGGCGGCGACTTCGAGTTCTCCACCGGAGTGGACTATCCTTTTGCCATGCAGACCCTCGACGACGGCACAGCCGTGGCGCAGTCGATGACCCACGGCGACGGCAACGCCTCGTCGTGGCTCAACGTCAAGTTCACCGTGCCCGACGGGCAGGTGGGCCGCTTCTCGTGGAAAGGCAAGAGCTTCAACACCGGCTACTGGTACTCAAACGCCGGCGGGATGTTCGTCGACGACATGAACACGGCCTATGCCAGCTATACCGACGCCGAGGCGACCATCGACGGCGAGGTGGAACTGGCCCCGGGCGAGCACAATGTGAAGTTCCAGTATGACAGCTACTATTACTCCGGCATCGACGACAACCACCTGTATGTCTACGACCTGTGCCTGGAGAGCAGTCCGGCCGACGCCAACGCGGCCGAGCTGGTGACGCCGACGGTAGACTTCGGCAACTTCATCGTTGATGGCAACACCGTAGAGGGAGAGGCCGATATAACGCTCCTCAACAAGGGGCTCGCCCCGCTCACTGTCAATGCCGTGGGGTGTGACAACGAGGCGTTTACGGTGCTGAGGCCCTCGGGCTCTGCCGAGATACTTAAGCAGCTGGCTGTGCAGGTGGCGTTCAGGGCCGACAAGGCCGGCACCTACGAGGGAAAGGCCACGCTGGAGACCAGCGCCGGCAACTTCGAGGTGACGCTGAAGGCATTTGTGAGGGATATGCCCGACTTCAGCAAGATAGTGGCCGAGGGCGCAGAGAGCATGACGTTCACGACCAACTCGCAGAGCCCGTTCATCGTAGAGGGCGACATGGCCTACAACGCAAGCTCGCAGCAGCCCGACTACACGGCCAACACGTCGTGGCTGCAGGTAAACTTCTCGGTGCCCTCGGGCAAGATCGGCTACCTCTCGTGGGACGGACACTCGTATGGCACGCCGGGCGCAAGCTACTCGGGCGACTACTCCACGTTTGAGATATCCCACCCGATGAACAGCGGCATGACCTACGCCTTCGGCGATACCGACGCCGGCTCGGAGGCAGTGTTCGGCAGCAGTGATTCGTGGAGGTCGTTCCTGACCTGCATCCCCGGCGACCATTACATCAAGTTCTCGTTCTACCAGTGTGGCGACACGGTGTTCCACGGCAAAGACCGCCTCGAGCTGAGCAACCTCAGGCTGCACGTCATCGACTTCGAGGAGCACTCGGCCGAGCTGCTCGACACCGAGGTGGTGTTCGACTCCACCTATGTGGGCAACCAGCGGTACACCGTGGCCAGGGTGAGGCTGCACAATACGGGCAGCCTTGACCTCGTGGTCAACTCGATAGAGGGCAACGCCCCGTTCTACGGAATAACGCCAACGTCTGCCGCGGCGTTCGACAAGGAGCTCGAAGTGGAGCTGTGGTTCTACCCGTCGGAGCCGGGCGACTTCGAGGGACAGCTGACAATAAAGACCAACGCCGGCGACTTCGTGGTAGACTGCAAGGGAGTGGCGCGCAGCTCTGACGGCTTGCTGCTCATCGGCGACATTGAAGACCAGGCCTACGGATGGAGCTATTACGATGCCGACCTCGACGGGGAGTGCTGGAACCTGGGCTACAACCTCTTCGCTGGCTACTATCCCGAGTGGTGCCACGGAGGCAACGACTGCATAGGCTCGGCCTCATACAGTTTCTACAACGGCGACATCGAGCCCGACAACTGGCTGTTCTCGCCTGCCATAACCATTCCTGCCGACGGCGCGGTGATGCGTTGGTATGCCGCTTCGCACAGTTCGAACAGGCCAAGCGAGACATACAGCGTCTACGTGGCAACGCCCGAGCAGGTGGCCGATGCCGGCAGCCTTGGCTCGCTCACGCCGTTGCTCACCCAGACGCTCGACACCCTCGATGCCAGCGTGTGGCGCGAGAACGTGGTAGACCTGGGCGACTACGCCGGGCAGACGGTCAACATCTGCTTCCGCCACCACGACTGCATGGGCCAGTATGTGCTCAAGCTCGACGACATATTCGTGTTCACACGCGACGGATGGGCCTCGGGCATTAAGCCTGCGGCGTCTCCCACGGCCAAGCCTGTGGCCCAGGAGATTTACAACGCGGCCGGAGTGCGCGTCGCGACGCTGGCACGCGGACTGAACATAGTGAAGGTTTATTATGACGACGGTACCGTAAGGACTAACAAAATATTGAGGAAATGATGAAGAAGACCATTTTATCTATCATGGCAATGCTCTCGCTCGGGCTGCAGGGATATGCAGATGTGTCGGGCATCAACGTGGGGTATTGCAACGGGGAAGTGAGCACGAGCGGCAACATTGCCTCGTCTGAGAAAGATGTTTGGATAAGCGCAGCAATCTATATTCCCGCCGGCACCATTGCGACATACGGCGGCAACAGCATAGACTCCATTAGGGCGGGACTGGCATCGAAGCTCAATGTGGACACGCTGACGGTGTGGGTGCGCAGCGAACTCGACGGCGACAACATCGCCGAGGGCCGTATCACCCCCGACTCTGAGGTGAAGATTGCGAAAGGATGGAACGTGGTGGGGCTCGAGACGCCTTACGACATACCCGAGGATGGCTCCGGAGGCCTTTACATTGGCTACTCGTTCCATCAGAAGGGGGCTTCGTTCGGGCTCTCCACGCTGTCGGTGCCTACTCCGGGCGGCCTCTATGTCAAGATGCCGGGCGAAGAGTGGGCCGACAGGGGCAGCGAGGGGACGCTGTGTGTTGAGGGGCTTGTGTATGGCGACAGGCTGCCTTCGGTAAACCTTGCGCTCACAGATGTGAGCCTGCAAAAGCGTTACGCAATACAGAAAGGCACTCTCACGGTGTCGGGAAGCGTCAAGAACCTGGCCACGGTGACCGTCAGCGGCTTTGACGTCATTGTCGATGCTGAGGGCGGGACTGGCCCTTGCGCGGCGCATGTAGACGCAAACCTGGCATACAACGAGACGATGGACTTCAGCGTTACGGTTGAGCCGGGAATAACGGACGAGGGCGACGGAGTGAGCGAAGCCACCGTGACGATAGGCAACATTGCCGAGGGGGCCGACGAAGACCCGTCTGACAACATGCTTTCCGGGTCGTTTGAGGTGGTGACGCACGATTTCACGCGCAACATCATCGTCGAGGAATTCACCACGGAGCAATGCCCCAACTGTCCGCGCGTGGCCGCCTACATCAATGATGCCCTCGAGTCGGGCCAGTACGACGGCCGTGTTTTCGTTGCCTGCCACCATTCGGGGTATTACACCGACTGGCTCACGGCCTCGTTTGCAACCGAATATCTGTGGTTCTACAACGCCGGGGGAAGCACCTATGCGCCTGCCATGATGATAGACCGCTACAACTTCAGCGGTAGCACGCCGGTGATGTGCCCCACGTCGCAGGGCGAGATGGAGGCTTACTGGAACGCTCGGCTGGCCGAGCCGGCTTACGTTTCGATGGAGGTTGAGGCCGCCGTCGACGAGGCAGACAACAACAAGGTCAGGGTGACGGTGAGCGGGGCGAAGTCGATTGACGCCATTTGCGACAATCCGCGCATCACTGTCTACCTGCTCGAAGACGGAATAAGCGCGAGGAGCCAGGCCGGGGCGTCGGGCAGTTTCACCCACAACCATGTGGTGAGGGCCTGCAACAGCACGTGGGGCGACGCCATAGAGTGGACTGGCGACGACTATGTCTACTCTTGCGAGTTTGTGTTGAGCTCCCAGTGGGAGCGCGACAACCTGCAGGCTGTGGCCTTCATATATAATTACGACGACGAGGATGCCACGGCATGTGAGGTTGCCAATGCCGGTGGAATAAGGTATGCCGACTTTGAACACGCCGTTGCCGACGGCATAACGGCTGCAGAGGCCGATGCGACCGAAGCCGTTGCATACTACACTCTGTCGGGCGACAGGGTGGCGGAGGGCAGCCTTCGCAGTGGCATATACATAGTTAAGTCGGCCGGAAAGTGCCGTAAGGTGGTTGTAAAGTAGTGTTGTTTGAAGCCTGTTGAGGCTTCAGCAGGGTCATGGCCTTCGCCGGTTGGTGCCGGCGGGGGCCTTTTCTGTGCTGCCGGCATGCCGTCTCTCGGCGGTTGCCGGCCCTCGGCACGGCTTCCGGGGCTGTCGGCGGCGATGGCTGCGTTGACATTGGCTGATGGTGTTTCTTGTTTGGCTGTGATTGTGAACGGTTGTTAATGCTTAGTAATTGTTAACCAACAAACTTGCAGAATGAACATATTGTGCGCAAAAGATAGGTTACTTTGCATCGTACAATTAAACAAACAAGACTATAATATATATGGAAATGAAAGAGGAAATGACATTGATAACTGGTGTGAGGGTGGCAGACGGCACAGCCACGGCATCCGTCATGGTGGCAAAGGCGGCACGGAGAGTGCTCTCGCCTTTGGCAAAGTATTACTCTGGTGTGCTCGGTGTGGAGCTTGGCATCAGGCAGACGTTGAAGCTGTTGAACGCCCAAGCGGCGTTTTTCCTGACGGTTTTTCCTGTCGACTGCCCCCTGGCGCTACGCGCAGCCTGCCTTGCGTGGCTCGTGGCGGCGCTGGGCGGATGTCGCCGTCTGGGGCTGAAGGTGGAGGAATGAGCGGCATCGGCGGTCTCGGCCGCGGTGTCTTTCACCGGCCGGTTGCGGCATTCGGCCCATTGAAATGGTGTGGTTGGCAACGCTGATATTGCCAGGCAGACAGAATAAAGTTATGCCCCGGCCTGCAAGCCTTGTGTTGGTTTGCAGGCCGGGGCATGTGTTTTTCCCGTTGCCGGGCTTTTTCCTGGCATTCGTTTGCCTTCCGTCGGGCGGCACATTTGGCTGCGCCTTGCCGCTGTTGTTGGCCCTTTGCCGATGGAATGGGGCTTTTTCTGCACTTTCTTTGCTGTTTTGCAGCCATTCACGGGCGCAGTGGCGGTTTGCCTGTTTGCTCCCAACCTGCTTGCGCCAATGCCCGCGATGTTTGCACGGAAAGGGGCTGTGGCCTGTCGTAGGCAGGCGTCGTGTTGGGCGGGGCGGCACATGCGGGCTGCCGCCGGCGGTCAGAACATGCGGCTAACGCGGCGCACTCCGTCGACGAGGGCGTCCACTTCGTCTTTCGTGTTGTACAGGGCGAACGACGCACGCACCGTTCCGAGTATGCCCAGACGGTCCATCAGGGGCTGTGCGCAGTGGTGACCCGTGCGCACGGCAATGCCCAGCCGGTCGAGCAGGGTGCCCATGTCGAGGTGGTGGATGTCGCCCACGAGGAACGAAACGACGGCGTCCTTATGGTCTGATTGGCCGAAAAGCCTGATTCCATCGATGCCGCCGAGTTGCTCCATGCAGTAAGTGGTGAGCTCGTGCTCGTGGGCCGCGATGTTGTTGAGGCCAATCCGCCCGATGTATTCGATGGCCTTTGCCAGTCCGTGTGTGGCGATGTAGTCTGGCGTGCCGGCCTCAAACTTGAACGGCAGGTGCTCAAACACCGTCTTCTCGAAGCTCACGCTCTCTATCATCTCGCCGCCACCCTGGTATGGCGGCAGCCGGTCGAGCCACTCCTCCTTGCCGTAGAGCACGCCGATGCCGGTGGGCCCGTACATCTTGTGGCCGCTGAACACGAAGAAGTCGCAGTCCATCGAGCGCACGTCGACCTTGAAGTGAGGGGCGCTCTGCGCCCCGTCAACCATCACGGGCACGTTGTGCGAGTGGGCGATGCGTATGATTTCTTCCACCGGGTTGACCGTTCCGAGCACGTTGCTCACGTGGGCTATGCTCACAATTTTAGTCCTTTCGGTGAACAAATCGTCGATTCCATCGGTGACGAGGTTGCCGCGGTCGTCCATCGGAATCACCTTTATCGTGATGCCGCGCTTGGCTGCCTGCAGCTGCCATGGCACGATGTTGGAGTGGTGTTCCATTACGGTGACAATCACCTCGTCGCCCGGTTGCATGAACGCCTCGGCGAAAGACGAGGCCACGAGGTTGATGCTCTCGGTGGTGCCGCGCGTGAATATGATTTCGGTTGTGCTTCCGGCATTGATAAAGCTGCGCACGGTTTCGCGCGCAGCTTCATGCAAGTCGGTTGCCTGCTGTGACAGATAATGCACTCCCCGGTGCACGTTGGCATTGGCATTGAGGTATTCGTCGCGCATGGCGTCGAGCACGCACAATGGCTTTTGCGTAGTGGCGGCGTTGTCGAGGTATACGAGCGGCTTGTCGTAAACCGTCCTCGACAGTATCGGGAAGTCCTTTCTTATGGCGTTAACGTCGTAATTCATCTTGCTCATGTTGGCTGTTGGGTGTCGGTGTAGTTTATTTGCACAGGTTGCATCCTTCGCATTTGTTGAGCTCTCCCCTGAACCTTTTCTCCACCAGGTAGTGCAGCCGGTCGCGCAGTGGTGCCAGTTGCATCTGGTCGATCACCTCGTTGATGAAGGCAAACTCAAGCAGCAGCTTGGCTTCCTTGACCGGTATCCCGCGCTGCTGCATGTAGAACATGGCGGCGTCGTTGAGCTGCCCGACGGTAGACCCGTGTGCGCATTTCACATCGTCGGCATATATCTCCAGCATGGGCTGGGTGTACATGCGTGCCTCCTTGGTTGCGCACAGGTTCTGGTTGGTTTCCTGCGAGACAGTCTTCTGTGCCCCGTGGCGCACCAGCACCCGCCCGGCAAAAGCGCCGGTGGCGTGTCCGTCGAGCACATACTTGTACAGTTCGTTGCTTGTGCAGTGCGGCACGCGGTGGTCTATGAGCGTGTTGTTGTCAACGTGTTGCTGCTTGTCGGCAATCACGCAGCCGCAAAGGTTGCACTCGGCGCCCTCGCCGCAGAATGCCAGGTCGGTCTTGTTGCGTGTCACCCCGTTGTGCAGCGTGATGATGTTGTGGTTCACCCGGCTGTTGGCTTGCTGCTCTATGTAGAGGTTGCTCACCCTTGTGTTCTTGGCGTGGGTTTCCTCCAGGCAGTAAAGGTCGAGCCCGGCGTTGTCTCCCACGTATGCCTCGATGACCTGTGTGGTGAGGAACTTGCGGTCGTCGACGGCGTGGTCGCAGAACAGCAGCTTTATCTCGGCTTCCGGTTCCACTATGATGAGCACGCGGCGGTTGGCCATCAGGTCGACGTCGGAGCGCAGTATGTTTATCACCTGCACCGTGCGGTCAACCTTTGTGCCCTTGGGCACATACACAAGCAGACCGTCTTGCGCCATCATTGTGTTGAGGGCGGTTATCGCATCGCCGTCGGTCTTGGCGATGCGCGAGTAGTATTTCCCGATGAGATGGGGCTTTTTGGCGGCTTCTTCGGCCAAAGAGCCAATTATTACGCCTTCGGGCAGGTGGCCTTTGGGTTGCAGTTTGGTATAGAAAGCGTCGTTGACCACGAAGTAAAGCGATGTGCTCAGGTTGGGCACGTCGCACCTGAAGGCCTCGTAAGGGTCGACGGGAATCTCCAGCCTGTTAAGGTTGAGGCCGTAGTCGGGGGCGAAGAGCGGCGCCATGTCGGTGTACTTGTACCGCTCCACCTTCCTTGTGGGCAGCCCTTGCCGGCAGAAGTCGTTGTAGGCGGCGTCACGCGGGGCATTCATCACGTCGCAGCTGTGGCTGTGTATCATGTCGCGGCATTGCGCGTAGATGTCCATGTACTGCCTTGCTGCGTCGCTGCCTGTTGTCTTTGGTTTGTCGTTGCCAGCCATGTCAGTCCTCCCCTGCTTCCGCTTTAATCCAGTCGAAGCCCCGCTCTTCAATCTCGTGTGCCAGCTCGGGCCCTCCTGTCTTCACTATCCTTCCTTTGTAGAGCACGTGCACCACGTCGGGCTTCAGTATGTCGAGCAGCCTCTGGTAGTGCGTGATGACGATGCAGCTGGTGTCGGGCGTCTTGAGCTTGTTGACGCCTTCGGCCACTATGCGCAGCGCGTCGACGTCGAGCCCGGAGTCGGTCTCGTCGAGAATCGACAGCTTCGGCTCCAGCATGGCCATCTGGAATATCTCGTTGCGCTTCTTCTCGCCGCCGCTGAAGCCCTCGTTCACCGAGCGGTTGGCGAGCTTGCTGTCAAGCTCCACTATCTTCCTCTTCTCTCTTGAGAGCTTCAGGAAGTCGGCTGCGCTCAGCGGCTCCTTGCCTTCATACTTGCGCTTTTCGTTGATTGCCGTGCGCATGAAGTTGGTCATCGACACCCCGGGAATCTCCACGGGGTACTGGAACGACAGGAACAGGCCCTCGTGCGCCCTGTCTTCGGGTTTCATCTCCAGCAGGTCTTTGCCGTTGAACGTGGCCGAGCCGCTTGTCACCTCGTAGAGCGGGTTGCCCACAAGCACAGCGCTCAGTGTTGATTTTCCCGAACCGTTGGGGCCCATGATGGCGTGGGTCTCGCCGTCTTTTATGGTGAGGTTGATGCCTCTCAGTATCTCTTTGTCGCCAATCTTGGCGTGCAGGTCTTTTACTTCTAACATATATGCTTGTTGTGATTGGTGTTCTTTGATTCTGTTATTGTGCTTGGCGTGCAGGCTCCGTCGTGCTGTGGCATGCCGTCAGCCCACCGTTCCCTCGAGCGATACGCTCAAGAGCTTCTGCGCTTCAACCGCAAACTCCATGGGCAGCTTGTTGAGCACCTCCTTGGCATAGCCGTTCACGATGAGCCCCACGGCCTGTTCCGTAGGTATGCCCCGCTGGTTGCAGTAGAACAGCTGGTCTTCGCTTATCTTGCTTGTCGTGGCTTCGTGCTCTATTACAGCCGTGTCGTTGTGTATGTCCATGTAGGGGAAGGTGTGGGCTCCGCAGTCGCTGCCCAGCAGCAGCGAGTCGCACGACGAGTAGTTGCGCGCTCCCTCGGCCGCCGGTGCCACCCTGACCAGTCCGCGGTAAGAGTTCTGGCTCTTGCCGGCAGATATGCCTTTGCTTATTATGGTGCTCTTGGTGTTGCGCCCGAGGTGTATCATCTTGGTGCCGGTGTCGGCTTCCTGGTAGTTGTTTGTGACCGCCACCGAATAGAATTCGGCCACCGAGTTGTCGCCGCGGAGTATGCACGAGGGGTACTTCCACGTCACGGCGGAGCCCGTTTCCACCTGTGTCCACGACAGCTTGCTGCCTTCGCCGCGCAGGTCGCCGCGCTTGGTCACCAGGTTGAGCACTCCGCCCCGGCCCTGCTCGTCGCCGGGATACCAGTTCTGCACGGTCGAGTATTTCACCTCGGCCCTGTCTTTCACCACAATCTCGACGATGGCGGCGTGCAGCTGGTTTTCGTCGCGCATGGGGGCGGTGCAGCCCTCCAGGTATGACACATACGAGTCGTCGTCGGCCACTATCAGCGTGCGCTCAAACTGGCCCGTGTTGCGTGCGTTGATGCGGAAGTAGGAGCTGAGCTCCATTGGGCACCTCACGCCCTTGGGGATGTAGACGAACGACCCGTCGCTGAACACGGCGCTGTTGAGCGCAGCGAAGAAGTTGTCGGAGCTGGGGACCACCGTCCCGAGGTATTCCCTAACCAGTTCGGGGTGCATCTTGATGGCGTCGCCGATGGAGCAGAATATGATTCCCTTTTTGGCCAGTTCCTCTTTGAACGTCGTTTTCACCGACACGGAGTCCATGATGGCGTCGACGGCCACCCCGCTCAGCGCCAGTCGCTCTTCGAGCGGTATGCCCAGCTTGTCGAAGGTCTTCATCAGTTCCGGGTCTATTTCCTTCTTGTCACTCTTCCTGCCGGCCATGGGGTCGGCGTAGTAGGATATGGCCTGGTAGTCTATCTCCGGCAGGTGGACGTGCGCCCACGCCGGCTGGGTCATGCCCTGCCATCGCTTGAAGGCTTTCAGGCGGAAGTCGAGCATCCACTGAGGTTCGCCTTTTTTCTGCGATATTAGTCGGACAACGTCCTCGTTCAGGCCTTTTTCTATTATTTCGGTGTGTACGTCGGTGGTGAAGCCGTATTCGTATTTCTGCTCCGCCACCTGCCGCACAAACTCGTTTTGCTTGTTTGTTGTGCTGTCCATATTGATTACTCTTAATCGCGCCGGCCGTTGTGTGGCCTGGGCGTGTATCTGATTGCAAAGTTAATAAATTCACTCACTCTCAGCAAGCATTTGACCAAAAAAGTTGGGAGGGGCACTTGTTTAGGAATATTTGCCCGATTTATGTTTCACTATTGCGCCGTCGATGCCCCCGCATATTTCTGGTTGTGTTGCAGAATGCCGCTTGCAGGCTTGTAATTGCCTGTAAAATGTGAGTGTTGTGCATCGGGGGCGGCGCGCTCCCGGCGTTTCCCGGCCCTGTGTGGGGGTTGCCCTCGGCGTTGCCCGGCGACCTGTTGGCCCGGCCCGTCGGGCTGCTTTTTGTAAGCATTTGTTCCTTTTTGCCGCGCCGAAGCCTCGGCCGCGCCAAGCCGCTGTGGCCCAGTGGGTTGGCTCCGGCGGCCGTTTCATGATGCAAAACGGGGCGTCCGGCATGGCTAAACGTGCTGTTTGGTTGTGTCGGATGCCCCGTTTTGCGTTGCTTCGCCGCCGCCTTGGCGACGCGTGCGGCGTGGTGTCGTGATTTTTCCGCGCCGGCCTTGCCTGCCGTTCAGTTTCTCCTGTGGCGCGATTGCTCCTTCCTGTACGACGAGGGCGAGAGCCCGACGTGCTCCTTGAAGTACTTGCCCAGGAACGACTGGTTGGGGAAGTGCATGTCGGTGGCAATCTCCTTGATGCTCTTCGACGAGTTTTTGAGCCTCAGCCTTAGCTCGAGCGTCACGTAGTTGTCTATCCATTCGTTGGGCGTGCGCCGGCTCACCTGCTTCACCGTCTCGGCCAGGTATTTGGGCGTTATGCACATTTGCTCGGCGTACCACGACACGCGCCTCTCGCTCTTGAAGTTGGCCTCCACGAGCCTGATGAACTCGGTGAAGATGATGTCGGCCCGGGGCCTCTTGCTGTGGCCCCTGGTCTCCATGTGGTGGATGATGGCGTTGAGGTCGTAGAACATGGCCAGCACGAGCGCCTGCACCACTTTGCGGCGGAAGGGGTTGGATGTGTCGGCAGTCTTGCTCTGCAGTATCCTGAAGTAGTCGGTGAACATCCTGGCTTCCTTCTCGCTGACGCTCACCTCGGGGGTTGTGCGCGAGAAGATGAGCATTGCCGATATGTCGCTCACGTTGCGTATGGTCTCGTAGTAGAAGTTCATCGACATGAACATGCCGATGCATTCGAGGTCGGGGCTGGCCGTGTAGTTTTCGGTCACCCTTCGCTCTGATATTATCACTATGTCGTTTTTCCTCACCACAACGTTTTCGGTGTCGATGGTATAGCTCGCGGTGCCTGCCGTGCACAGACCCACGAAGATGAAGGTGGTGCGGCGCGGATCCTTGGGCAGTGGAATCTTCTTGGCGTCATCGTAGAGCACTATGTCGTCGTCGATGAAGTCGGTTGTTTTCATATCGGCCTTTGCTGTGTCGAAGTTGGTGTCGATGATTTGTCGTTTATCCATCGTTGGCATTTTTATTTGTTGTTTGATGTGCCACAGGCGGGGGCCGTCGGAATGTCCTCCCGGACTTGCATTGCTTTTAGCCCGCAATGGGGGTGGGCAGATGGGGGCTGGGGGGTGTGCCCACGGATTGCCGTCTGAGACTTATTTCAATGGCAAATATACGAATAATTTTCCATATTGGGTGTTTAAAACGACATTTCGGACACAAAAAGCCTGTTGTCGACCTCCGATTTTGGTCTCTTTGTGCGTAACTTTGCACAATACTTTGCGACTATGATACTAAAGCATGAATTTGCCATGGCGGCAGCCGTTGCCCTTGCCTTTGTTGCCGGGGGATGTGACGGTGTTTTCGACTACCATCCTTACGACGTGCGGTTCGGCGGCGAGCTGGGTATCAACGGTACCGCCATCGGGCGCATCGGGGCCCTTTGCGGCGGTAAAGACACGCTGCGGGTGGCTTTTGTCTCCGACAGCCACGGGTGGTATACTGAGACCGGCGACATGGTTGACGACATCAACCGCCGGGGCCGGGCCGACTTCGTGGTTCACCTGGGCGACCTGACCGACTGCGGCACCACCAAGGAGTTTGTATGGCAGCGCGACGTGCTTGCCGGCCTCGGCGTGCCGTATGTGGCGCTACTGGGCAACCACGACTGCCTGGGCACCGGCGAGGAGACCTACAGGCGCATGTATGGCGAGGGAAACTTCAGCTTCATAGTGGCCCGAATCAAGTTTGTGTGCCTCAATACCAACGCCACCGAGTACGACTATGTGGCTGCCAACCCCGATTTCAACTACATGGAGGGGCAGTGGACGGCCGACTCGGCGCTGTTCGACCGCACGGTGGTGTGCATGCACGCCGCCCCGTACAGCGACCAGTTCAACAACAACGTGGCCAAGCCCTTTGAGTATTACGTCAGCAAGTTTCCCGGAATAATGTGCTGTGTCTACGGCCACGACCACCGTCTTTCGGCCGGCGACATCTTTGGCGACGGTCTGATGTATTATGGGGTTGACTGTGCCGCCAACCGTTCCTACCTTTTGTTCACCTTCACTCCCGACGGATATGAATATGAGGTCGTTAGCTTTTAGCCTGCTCATGGGCGCTGCCACGGCGGCGGGCGCTGCAGGCTGGGATGCCGACACGTGCGCTGTGTGCGGCGCCGGGGCGGCCGCCGGCCGCGAGGGGGCGCATGCTGTGGTTGTGGCTGCCGCTGCAGACACCTCTGCCCGAGGCTCGCTGCTCACGCGCTACGACCGCAGGGTGCACCGCTACCGCCTGCAGTGGCAGAGCCTCATACCCACGCAGACCGTGGTTCAGTTTGCCGGCAACATGGGACTGCTCTCGTTTGGCGTCGGGTGGGAGTACGGCCGCCACAAGCAATGGGAGACCCACCTGCTCTTCGGCTTCCTGCCGCGCTACGGGAGCGACCGTGCGAAGGTGACAATGACCCTGAAGGAAAATTTCATACCGTGGAGCATATACCTCAAGCGGGGCTGGGCCGTCGAGCCGCTGTCGGTGGGCCTGTACTTCAACACGGTGTTCGGGCCGGAGTTCTGGCGCAGCCAGCCGGCGCGTTATCCCGACAGCTATTATCCGTTCCTGTCGACAAAGGTGCGTGTCAACGTGTTTGCCGGGCAGCGGGTCGAACTGGTGCTGCCCAGCAACAGGCGCAAGTTTGTGAAGAGCATAACGGCTTTCTATGAGCTGAGCACGTGCGACCTCTACCTGCGTGCGCTCGTCCAGGACGGCAGCGTGAGCCTGTGCGACATCTTCGGGCTGTCGCTCGGCCTCAAGTTCCAGCTGTTCTGAGCCCGGGGCACCGGGCCCGCCGGTGGGCCGTATGTTCAGTAGAGGTAGCTCGTGTGGGTGTATTCTTCTATGTCGATGGCTTCTATGTCGGTCACGTTATCGCGCGAAAAACATTCCGGCCCGCTTACCACGGCCATCGACGAGGCCGACGTGGTAAAGCGGCGGCAGGCCTGCTCGTCGCTCCTTCCGGAGCATACGTAGGTCAGTCCGTTCACCGTCAGCGTGTCACCCCGGCCCATGCCCCTGAGCGTTACGCGCACCCAGCCGTCGAAGCGGCGTGCAAAGTGGTAGACGACGGTGCTGCCAAGGTCGTCGAGAAAGGTGTAGCGGCTTATCCGCCTGATGCGCATCGCCTTGTGTATCGGCGGCACCAGGGCTATGGGCGAGGGCGCCAGCCCTTCCTGTTCCTCGGCTGGCACCCACCCGACGGTGGGCCCACCGTCGGTGTTCCAGTAGTCGATGTAGTGGCGGTCGTCTATGGTCTCGTCGCCCTCGGGCGTGGTCGTGGCGTTGGCGGGGCGGCACAGCCATTGCCCGTCGGTGCTCAGGGCCACCCTGTCGCTGTCGCCGCTGCCTCCGCTCAGGGTCATGGCGAGCTGCTTGCGGCTCCGCCCGGCTGGCGAGTACCAAACGGCCACCACGTTGGTGTCGGCCCTGAGGAAGCGCCCCACCTCGAATGTCATCACCCTTATCGTGTCGCATTGCGGTGCGGCGCCGGGCGCAATCACGTCGGTGGTGGCGTTGTAGCCGTTGACATACAGCTCAAACCTGCCGGCGCTGGCTATTGTGAGCCTTGCCGACGGCGGCCGCCCGTCTATGGTGAACGTGCGGCGGAACCACACTTGGTCGGCCTCGCCGGCTGTGGGGCAGGCTATCCAGCGCAGCCCCCAGTCTTGCGCCGTGGCGCCGATGGCGCACGCAGCCATGATGTATAGTGCCAGGCGTCTCACTCCAACACTATTGATTCGCCGGCGCCAAGGCTTACGTCGTGGCTCTGTCCGTTGAAGGCCACGGTGGCGTGGCCGCCTTTCTCCGACTTGATGGTGGCCCGGGCCACGCGCCCCCCTGCCCATTCCATGCTTATCTCGAAGCCGCCGCGCGCCCTGATGCCTTCAACCCGGCCCTCGCTCCACGCCGCAGGCAGCGCGGGCAGCAGCTCGATGGCCCCGCCGTGGCTTTGCACCAGCAGCTCGCACACGCCCGCCGTGCCCCCGAAGTTGCCGTCGATCTGGAACGGCGGGTGGGCGTCGAACAGGTTGGGGTAGGTGCCTCCGCCCTGCCGTGAGCCGGCCCCGGGCCTGACATAGTTGAGCAGCTTGCGGTATGTCTGGTAAGCCTTCTCGCCGTTGCGCAGCCTTGCCCACAGGTTGATGCGCCACCCCGTGCTCCAGCCGGTGGTCTTGTCGCCCTTCAGCTCGAGCGTCTTGGCGCAGGCTTGCAGCAGGGCCGGGTCGGTGATGTGGCCCCCGGGAAACAGTCCTATGAGGTGCGACTGGTGGCGGTGGTGCGGGTCGTAGTCGCTCCAGTCGTAGTACCACTCCTGCAGGTTGCCCCTCTTGCCAATGGCATACGGGTGCAGCCGTGCCACGGCAGCGTCGAGCGAGTCGGCAAAGGCGGCGTCGGTGCCGATGGTGCGCGCCGCCTCGGCGGTGTTGGCCAGCAGCTCACGTATGATGGCGAGGTCGGCCGTGCCCCCGTAGCAGGTCATTCCGTGGTATCCTTTGTCGGTTACGTACTCGTTCTCGGGCGATGTGCTGGGGGCCGTTATCAGCTCTCCCGGCTTCAGCGGGTTGTCTGTCAGCCACCCGAGGCAGAACTCCGCCGCCCCCTTCATGAGCGGGTAGGCCGTCTGGCAGAGGTAGGTGGTGTCGCGCCCGAAGCGGAAATGCTCGTAGAGGGCGTTCACCAGCCATGCCCCTCCCATGTTCCAGTTGGCCCATTCGGGCTTCTCGCGCTTTTCGCCCACGGGGTTTGTCATGGCCCAGATGTCGCTGTTGTGGCTCGAGCACCATCCCCGTTCCACCCCGTAGTAGTTGCGTGCGGTGTGCCGTCCGTTGGCGGCCAGCGCCGATATGAACCCTTCGAGCGGCATGGCCATCTCAGGCAGGTTGGCCACCTCGGCCGGCCAGTAGTTTTCTTCGAGGTTTATGTTGACCGTGTAGTTGCCCCGCCACGGCGAGCGCAGCTTGTTGGCCCACAGCCCTTGCAGGTTGGCGGGCACCCCGGGTGTGCGCGAGCAGCTTATCAGCAGGTAGCGCCCGTACTGCGCGTACAGTGTTTCGAGGTATGGGTTGCTTTCGTTTTTGGCCGTGTAGTCCTTCAGTTGCTGTTCCGTGGTGCGGCTGTCGTCGGCCTTGGCGCCTGCCAGCGAGAGCCTGAACCTGCCGAACAGCGAGCTGAAGTCGGCCACATGGCGTCTCTTGAACTCGTCGTAGGTCAGGTTGACTGTGTGCCATGCGTCGTCGGCAGCGTTCTCAAGGTAGGGTGCCCCTTGGCTGACGGGGTGCTTGTCGAAGCCGTTGAAGCTCGTGGCGTTTACTATGTAGACCGTGGCCTCGGTGGCCCCGCTTATCGTTATGGTCGAGTCGGTGGCGTGGGTGGTGCCCCCTTTTGCCGTTGCGCGGAGTATGGTGCAGAAGTGTATCGAGTTGTTCGGGTCGCCGAGGGCGTGGCCTGTCATGGTGAGCTGGCCGCCGCCGAACGCCTTGACGGTGTGTGGCACGAGCGACGAGAGCGAGACCGAGCAGTTGATGGCCCCCGGTTTCGATGCCCTCAGGCGCACGGCGATGAGCCTGTCGGGGTGCGATGCGAAGTATTCGCGGCTGAATGTGGTTGCGTTGCGTGTGTAGCTGTCCTTGCACAGGGCGCTGTCGAGGCACAGCTCCCTCCTGTATTCCGTTGCCGGGCCGCTGTTGTTGTCGGTTATGGTCAGCGTTCCCAGCGGCTGGTAGTACTCCGAGTTGTGCCCCTGTACGTTGAGTTGCAGCGAGTCGGCCGCCCTGTAGTCTTCGTTGAAGAGCGCCTTGCGTATCTCGGGAATCCACCGCGAGGCCCCGGCGTCTTCGTTGCGGTCGACGGGTTTGCCTGTCCACAGGGTGATGTCGTTAAGGAATATGGTGTTGCTGTCGGTGCCGCCGTATATCAGCGCCCCCATCTTGCCGTTGCCAATGGGTAGGGCCTCTTCGAAGTGGCGTGCCGGGGTGTCATACCAAAGCAGCAGTGGCGGTTGTTGTGCGGTGGCCTGCGTTGCGGCCAGGGCTGCCATTGCGGCAGCCGTTATCAGGTTTTTGGTTGTCATTTCAGTAGGTTGATGTTGTCAGGCTATTGTCGTGCGGCCGTGCCCTTGGCGTTGCGGGGCGTTGCCGTGTTCAAGCGGCGAGCCGGCGAAGCAGTCATTGCGTGGTTGCGTCATGGCTGGTTCTCCGGCTCGTCTGTATTGGTCAGTGTGTGGTGTGCCTATGCGTCGATGTTGGCATAGGTGGCGTTTTTCTCTATGAACTCGCGTCGCGGCTCAACGTCGTCGCCCATCAGCATCGAGAAGATGTCGTCGGCTTCGGCGGCGTTTTCTATCGTCACCTGCTTCAGTAGCCTCGTGGCGGGGTTCATGGTTGTCTCCCACAGCTGCTCGGGGTTCATCTCGCCGAGACCCTTGTAGCGCTGTGTGTGTATGTTCTTCCCGTCGTCTACGCCTCCTCCCCACTTGTCGATGAAGGCCTGGCGCTGCTGTTCGGTGTAGCAGTATTCCCTGGCCTGGTTCTTGTAGGTGCACAGGTAGAGTGGCGGTGTTGCTATGTAGAGGTGTCCTTCCTGTATCACTTTCGGCATGAAGCGGTAGAAGAGCGTCATGATGAGGGTGTCGATGTGTGAGCCATCGACGTCGGCGTCGGTCATGATTATTATCTTGTCGTAGCGCAGCTTGTCGATGTTGGCCTCCTTGTCGTCTTCGCCGTCTACCCCGAAGCGCACGCCAATGCTTTGTATTATGTTCATCACCGACTCGCTCTCGAACACCTTGTGCCACATCACCTTCTCTACGTTGAGAATCTTTCCGCGCAGCGGCAGTATGGCCTGGGTGTAGCGGTCGCGCCCCTGCTTGGCCGAACCGCCGGCCGAGTCGCCCTCGACGAGGAATATCTCGCAGTCTTTGGGGTCTTTGTTTGAGCAGTCGGCCAGCTTGCCGGGCAGCCCGCCGCCCGTCATGGGGTTCTTGCGCTGCACGCTCTCGCGGGCTTTGCGTGCGGCAATGCGGGCCGTTGCGGCCAGTATCACCTTGTCGCAGATGAGCTTGGCCTCCTTCGGGTGCTCCTCGAGGTAGTAGTTGAGCGCCTCGCCCACGGCCTGCTGCACGGCCCCGGTCACCTCGGTGTTGCCGAGCTTGGTCTTGGTCTGGCCCTCAAACTGCGGCTCGGCCACTTTTATTGATATCACGGCCGTGAGCCCCTCGCGGAAGTCCTCGCCGGCAATCTCTATCTTGGCCTTTTCTATTTGCTTGGCTATGGTAGGCTCGTTGTCGGCGTATGCCTTGAGCGTGCGGGTGAGCGCGATGCGGAACCCGGTCAGGTGGGTGCCGCCTTCTATGGTGTTGATGTTGTTGACGTAAGAGTGTATGTTCTCGTTGTAGTCGGTGTTGTACATCACGGCCACCTCGATGGGTATGCCCTGCTTCTCGGTCTTGAGGTAAATCACGTCGTCGAAGAGGTGGGTGCGGTGCCTGTCGATGTACCTCACAAACTCCTTCAGCCCGTCCTTGGCGTGGAAGACCTCCTGCCGTGTCTTGCCTTCCTCGTCGGGGCGCAGGTCGGTCAGGGTGATGGTTATGCCGGCGTTGAGGTATGCCAGCTCGCGCATGCGCTTGGCAATGATGTCGTATTTGAATTCGGTGGTGGCGGTGAAGATGGCCGGGTCGGGCCAGAACTGCTGGCGCGTGCCCCTCTGCTCGGTCTCGCCCACTATCTTGACAGGGTAGAGGGGCTTGCCCTTCTCATACTCCTGCTGGTATATCTTGCCGTCGCGGAACACCTGCGAGAGCATCTTCACCGACAGGGCGTTGACGCAGCTCACGCCCACTCCGTGCAGTCCGCCGCTCACTTTGTATGAGCCTTTGTCGAACTTGCCGCCGGCGTGGAGCACGGTCATCACCACCTCCAGGGCCGACTTGTGCAGCTTCTTGTGCTCGTCGACGGGGATGCCTCGGCCGTTGTCCTGCACGGTGACGGAGTTGTCTTCGTTTATCGTCACTTCGATGTGCGTGCAGTAGCCGGCCATGGCCTCGTCGATGGAGTTGTCCACCGTCTCGTTGACAAGGTGGTGGAGGCCTTTCTCGCCCGTGTCGCCGATGTACATGGCCGGGCGCTTGCGCACGGCTTCCAGTCCCTCGAGCACTTGGATGTTACTCGCGGAATAATTGCTTTCCTTGGTTATGTCTTCTGCCATAAGTAGATTTCGCTGTTATCAGCCGCAAAGATACTAAAAAAATGCGAGTTGCAGAAATATTTCAGCCCAAAAAGCAGGCTGCGGCGCGGGGCGTGCAAACTCTCCGCCGGGCCGCGCCAGGGGCCCCGTCAACATAAACGGCCGCAACCCATCGCTGGGCTGCGGCCTTGACTATTGTGTGTGTGCCACTTGTTTTCTTATAGCCTGTTCATGTGCAGGGCCAAGCTCGACTTCAGGTTGGCTGCCTTGTTCTTGTGTATGATGTGAACCTTGGCCAACTTGTCCAGCATCTTCTGCATGGTCGGATAGAGCTTTATTGCCTCGTCCTTGTCTGTCAGGGCGCGGAACTTGCGCACTGCATTGCGCATTGTCTTTGCATAATATTTGTTGTGCAGAGCCCGCTTCTTGTTCTGGCGGATTCTCTTCAATGCTGATTTGTGATTTGCCATCTTTTAATTTACTTCGCTAAACTGTTTTTATTTTGTAGTCCCTAGGAGAGTCGAACTCCTCTTTAGAGAATGAAAATCTCTCGTCCTAACCGATAGACGAAGGGACCTTAATGTTGGATTTGCGGGTGCAAAGGTACTGCTTTTGTTTTAATCTGCAAAATATTTTAGTCGAAAAATTGAATCGCGGCCTCATTTTTGACTAAAAGTCAGGTGCTTATGGCTGTTTTGGGGCTGCCGGGCCGGTCTGTGCCCCGCTGCAGGCCGTTGCGTGGCGGCGCCTGTAGCGGGTGCTTTCGGCGGCACTCCCTTGCGGCCGTTTTGCCCCCTCTTCCCGGCCGGGGCCTGGCCTTGGGGCGCCCTCGGTAGCGTAGGCCTTGAGGGGTGGGGGCGGGGCGGCTGCGCCAAATGGGCCGTCCGGCCTTGCGATATGGGCCGTTCGGCGGGCTCAAACGGGCCGTCCCGCAATGCAATACGGCCTCTTTGCCAAAGTGCCCGCCGCGGGGCCGTTTTGTGCTGCCGCTTCGGCGGCCTGCAGCTTTTTTCCTTGGCGCCGCACAGCCTTTCCGCCTTTATTTTGTAACTTTGCGCCTGCTATGATTGTAAATACCGATGCAATAGTGCTGCGTGCGGTGAAGTATGGCGACAGCAAGCTCGTGGTCGACATGTTTACGCGCCAGTGTGGCAGGCTGTCGTTCATCGTCAGCGTGCCCCGCTCGGGCCGCGGGCGAATCAAGAAGCAGTATTTCCAGCCGCTCACGCAGTTGTCTGTGGCCTGCGACGTGAGGCCCCGCCTGCAGCTGCAGCGGCTGGGCGACGCATCGATGGCCTATGCCTACGCCACGCTCACGGCCGACAGCGGCAAGCTGGCCGTGGCCATGTTCGTGGCCGAGTTTCTGTGCCACGCCTTGCGCGACGAGCAGCAGGGAGGCCCGCTCTTCGACTATCTGGCCGACAGCCTGCAGTGGCTCGACAGCGCCACCGGCGGATATGCCAACTTCCACCTCGTGTTCTTGATGAGGCTCACGCGTTTCCTGGGCTTCTACCCCAACCTTGAGGGCTATGCCCCGGGCCGCTGCTTCGACCTGCGCTCGGGTTGCTTCTGCGACAGCGCCCCCGTTCACTCCGACTACCTGGCGCCGGGCGAGGCTGCGCTGGTGGGGCTGATGATGCGCATGGACTATGCCACGATGCACCTATTCCGACTGTCGCGCGGCGAGCGCAACCGCATGGTCGACGTCATTGTGGGCTATTACCGCATACACATGGCCTCGTTTCCCGAGCTGCGCTCGCTCGCGGTGCTGCGCTCCCTGTTCGGCTGACGGGGCCGCCCCGCGGGCTGTAACCCCGTTGCAACGCTCTCTTAAAGCAAACATTAACCCCTTGCAACGCCTGCGTAAAGGCGTTGTGCTACCTTTGCCGTGACCTAAGGCCGGTGGTGGCCCTTGGGCATTGTGATGATGAAAGGGATGAATATGAAGGCAAGGGGATTGTTGTTGCTGCTTGCATGCCTGGCCCTGATGGGCGGAGGCATGCCGCGGCAGAATGTTTTCAGGTTGTCGGGGATGGTGGTCGACACCGAGGGGCGCGGCATCGGCGGCGTAGTGGTAAACGACGGGGTGGGGTTTGCGCTCACCGGCGCCGACGGGCGATGGGCCCTGGTCACCGATACGTTCAGGAGTAAGTTTGTGAGTATCTCGACGCCGGCAGGCTTCAGGCTCCCGCAGGATAGCGGCCTGGCTGCCGGCTTTTTTGTGCCCGTGGGCCGGGCGGTGGCCGGCGGCGGATGGCGTTTCGTGCTCGAGCGCCGCCCGGTGGCGGCCGACAGCTTTTATTATGTGGCCGTATCCGACCCGCAGGTGCGCAATGCCTCCGACATGGCCCGTTGGCGCGGCGAGGCCGTGGCCAGCCTGAGGCGCACGGTGGCCGCGCTCAGCCGTAGCCGCGAGGTGGTGGGCGTGGCCCTCGGCGACCTGGTGTTCGACGACATGGGGCTGTTCGACGACTATGCGGGGTCGGTCGCGGGCATGCCCATGACCATGTTCCAGTGCATAGGCAACCACGACTTCGACCGCCGGCTGCCGGCTCTCCGCCATGCGCCCGAGGGGGCGCCGGCCTATGCCGAGATGGCCTACCACCGCCGCTTTGGCCCCACCGACTATTCGTTTAACATCGGCCGGGTGCACATCGTCACCATGTGCAACATCGATTACCGTGGCGGGGGGCGCTACGCCGAGCTGCTCTCTGACAGCCAGTTGCGCTGGCTTGAGCGCGACCTGAGCTATGTGCCGCGCGGTTCGCTCGTCATTCTCAACATGCACGCGCCCGGGTGGAACCGCGAGGGCGCCGCGGCCAACATCGACAATGCGCCGCGGCTGGAGCGTGCGCTCAGCGGATACAGGGTGCATGTGTTCTGCGGCCACACCCATTTCTTCCAGAATGTGGAGGTCGGCGACAGCCTTTACCAGCACAACATCGGCGCGGCGTCGGGGGCGTGGTGGTCGGGCGACGTCAACAGGTGCGGCGCGCCAAACGGATATATGGTGGCCGCCGTCGACGGCGACAGCATTTCGTGGCGCTATGTGGCCTCCGACAGGTCGGCCGACAGCCGCATGAGGGTGTGGGCCCCTGGCACCTTTGCCGGCCACGAAGGCTTTGTGGTGGCCAACGTGTGGGATTACGACTCGCGCTGCCGCGTGGAGTGGATGCAGGGCGGCAGGCCCATGGGCGGCATGGAGCGCTTTGTGGGCGTTGACCGCGGGCCGTCGCCGCGTGGGGCGGGGGCCGCTGCCGTGCCCACGTCTCACCTGTTCCGCTGCCGCCCGAGGCCCGGTGGCGGCCGGGTGACGGTGGTTGTGACCGACCGTTTCGGTGGCAGGAGCTATGGCGAGGTGCTTGCCGACGGCACCGTGCGCCTGTGGTCCGGCCGCGGCTGAGGCCTGAGTGGCGGGGCGTAGATTGAAAAATGGCGCGGGCCAGGGCTTTTTGCCCTGGCCCGCGCCATCGTTTTGTGGTGAAGAGTGTGTCTTGTAGTGCCCTCGGCGGCGGTTTGCGCCCCAAACCTTTGCATGCTGTCGCAGCGGCTGGCTGTCGCCGCCGCTGCACGGGCAGGGGCGGGCTGCGCCTTGGTGTGGGTCACCTGCCGAGCCACGACTCGGGGTTGAGCTTGGCCGTCTCGCGCCTCAGCTGGAATTGCAGTATGTTGTCGGAGGCCACGGTGCCCAGGGCCTGGCGTGCGCTCACGCGCTGACCGCGGTGTACGCTTACCGACGACAGGTTGCAGTATACCGATATGTAGCTGCCGTGGCGAACCATCACGCCCGTCGTTCCGCCCAGGCTGAACACCGCGCTCACCTCGCCGTCGAATATGCTGCGGGCCTGTGCGCCCGGTTGCCCGAGTATGTTGATGCCCTTGTTGTCGAGCCTCACGTTCTTCAGGCCTTCCACGTTGTACTGCCCGAAGTGGCTCACTATGCGGTAGGGCCCGGTGATGGGCATGGGCAGCCGGCCGCGGTTGCTCTCAAAGTTGCCGCTGATGCGGCGGTCTTCGTTGTTCAGGCTGAAGGCCGCCTCGTCGGTCTCCTTGGCCTTGGCCAGTTCGCGGGCCCTCTCCTTGGCCTCTTTCTTGGCTGCGCGTTCGGCTTCCTTGCGGTCGCGCTCGGCCTCGCGGGCCGCACGCTCAGCCTCCTTGCGCCTCTCGGCCGATGCCTTGCGGGCCGCCTCCTTCAGCTCTTCCTCGCGCTTCTTGGCCTCGGCTATGCGTTGCGCGTTGGCCCTCGCGGCAGCCTCGGCGGCAGCTTTCTTGCGGGCAAGCTCGGCAGCCCGCTTGCGCGCCTCCTCCTCGGCGGCCTTGCGCTTGGCCTCGGCTATGGCCCTCTGGCGGGCCTTCTCCACCTCGATGGCCACCAGGCGGTCTATCTCGGCGTTGAGGGCGGCGTCTTTCTTTTGCTGTTGGGCTATGATGTTCTGTATGGTCTTCTGCTGTTTCTTGAGCGTGGCCACCACCTGCTCCTGCTCGGTCTGCTTGCTTTCCAGGGCCTCCTGCTCCTTCACTCCCTTGTATAGCAGCCTGTCTTTGTCGTTGCGTGCGGCCTTCAGCTGCGCCTGCTTCTGCTCTATCTGTGCCTGCTTGGTCTTCACGGCCTCGCCCTGAGCCCGCTGGAACGTGGCATATTCGCGTGTGAAGCGCAGCCTGCGGTACATCTGTGTCAGGTTCTTGGCGCTGAAGATAAACATCAGTTGGTTCTGTATCGAGCGGTTGCGGTGCATGTACCGCATCGACTTAACAAACTTCTCCTTTCGGTCGTCGAGCTCTGCCTGCAGTGTGTTCAGCTGCTTGCCCATGTTGCTTATGCTTGTGTTCAGCTTGCCTATGTCGCGGCGAATGGTGTCGATGCTCTTGCGCTTGTCGGCAATCTCAGAGTTGATTACCATCAGGTTCTGCAGCCGTTGCTTCACGTCGCGCTCGTTGTTGCGCAGCTTCTGTTGCTGCGTTTTTATCTGTTTCTTTATTTGCGCGCGCTGGTTGCGCAGCCCGGATATCGATGTGGTCTGCTTCTTGGCGGCGCTTTTCTTTGTGGTGCGTGTTGTCTGTGCCTTCTTTCCGGCCGTGCCCTTCTTAGTCTGTGCGCCACATGGGGCAATGGCCAGGGCCAGCGTCAACAGCAAAACACTTACATAATTCATAATTTACAGTTCATTATTCATAATCACAGCATCCGGCCTATGTCCCACTTGCTTCCTTATACGAGTCAAACCTCTTGCATCCCAACTCTTCACCTCATTCTGTTTTCGAACCTCAAATCCCGGAGTTCGGGAGTGCCGGAGTACGGGAGTGCAGACATTTGCATCTGAATGCAGGAGTGTCGGAGTGCGGGAGTGCAGACATTTGCATCTGAATGCAGGGGTGCCGGAGTGCGGTATTGCAGACATTTGCAGCGGAATGCATGAGTGCCGGAGTACGGGAGTGCAGACATTTGCAGCGGAATGCAGGAGTGCCGGAGTACGGGAGTGCAGACATTTGCATCTGAATGCAGGAGTGTCGGAGTGCGGGAGTGCAGACGTTTGCCTTTTCCGTGCCTTCCTCTTACGCCGCGCAGCCCTTTCTAATCGGTGATTTTTAATTCTTAACTCTTGGCCTTTCTCACATCGACCCCAGCTTGCGCAGGATGTCGTCGAGTTTCACCTGCTTGTATCTGTCGGACACACTGGTGCGCGTTTCCCACCCGCTGTCGTGGTCGATGCCGTTGAGCGAGTAGCTCATCTTCAGCGTATGCTTGGGCGTGGTCAGTGTAATGTCGTTCTGCATCGGGAAGCCTTGGGCACCCATGGGCTTGAAGTTGCCGTAGTGCCACGTCAGTTGCGTGTTGCCCCGGGCGGCGTCCTTGTAAGTCACGTTGGCCGTCTTTATCAGCCACTTGTCCTTGTCGGCCATCCACCTGTACGTCAGCGGCCCCCTTTCGAGCATCACCGCCACGTCGGTACCGGCCTCATAGGCGTTGAATGCGTCCAGCGCCTTGGTTGTTACGGTCGTGGTGCCTGGTTCAAACAGCTCGTCCCAGAACAGCGACTGCAGCGAGTGGAAGTTCAGGCCGCTCTCTCTGAGGAAGTCGACGTCGCTGTATGCCACCTTGATATATTGCTTGTTGATGCGGTCCATCACAAGCATGTAGTCGGGAGTCAGCTCTATGCGCCCCGCCTCGATGAGGCCCAGGGCCACCAGTTGCAGCCTTATCACCTCGTCGCGCTTCATCTTCAGGTTGCCCGAGAGCGACAGGTCCTGTCCCCCTACGCTCAGGTTGAGCTTTATCTTCGACGTGACAAAGCGCGTGTCGGCATGGCTCACGGCAGCCACCTTGCGCAGCATCTCCTGCTTGCCGGTGTCTTCGGCCTTGGTGGTGACAGTGGTCTTCTCGGCCGTTTTCGTCGATCGGCACGACGTGAACGCCAGCAGCAGTGCCGGCAGGGCTATCTTTATGATGTCCAGGAGTTTCATTCTTTGATGTATTTTCGTTGTCTAATCTTCCTTGCGAGCAGCTTGTTGGCGGGGTCTTTCGCGGCCGCCCTGGCCCACAGCTCCACCGCCCCGTCAATGTCGCCGGCCTTGGCGTGTATGTCGCCGGCGTGCTCCAGTATCACGGCGCTGCTGTCCGAGTCGTTCTGCACGGCCTGGTCTATGTAAATCTTCGCCTCGGCATACCTTCCCTGCATGAACAGAATCCAGGCGTAAGTGTCAAGGTATGTGGCGTTCTTCGGCTCGGCTTTCACCGTGCGGTAGCTCATTTTCTCGGCCTTGTCGAGGCTGTCGCCGTTGACGCTCAGGTAGTATGCGTAATTGTTCAGGCACCCGATGTTGTCGTCTTTCCACTGCAGGCACGAGTCGTAGGCGGCGTATGCCTCAGCCGCGCGCCCCTTTTCGTAGAGCAGGTCGCCCATGACGGCGTAGAAGTCCGACACGATGTCGGGGTCGCTATGCTCGCCGATGACGCTTATTCCGTTCTGGAATGCGTTGAGGGCGCTGTCGTTGTCGTCCTTGCGGAAGTGGGCCATGCCCTCGTAATAGTAGAACGCCATCTCGTCGGGATTGTACTGCCTGGCCGCCTTGCACAGCTCTATCACCCTGTCGAGGTCGTCGCGCTGCCATGCGTAGGCCACGAGCTGCAGCCTTGCCGCGGCGTTGTCGGGCGTCTGTGCGAGCACCTTTTCCAGCACGGCCTCAATCTTCTCTTGTGGCATTTTCTTAAGGCTCATGTACGTGGCGTACAGTATTGCGATGTCGGTGCTTGCCTGCGGCTGTGCCATCATGCGGTCGAAGAGCCTCAGGATTTTGGTGCTGTCGCCCCCGCCGTTCTCGCTTTCGGCTATTTCTTGCCTCATTATGTACACCCGTGCGTCGTCGCCGGTGTTTTTGTTCAGCAGCAGCTGCATGGTCATCGAGTCGGCGTCGGCCGCCATGTCCTTCTGCTTGTAGTACGCCCTCATCGACAGTTGCGCCCTGTAGTTGTCGGGTTCGGCCTTGAGTATGCCGGTGTAGATGTCGAAGGCCTCCTTTTCCCGTCCGTTCATGAGCAGCGCGTCGCCATACATCCCGCGGTAGTTGAGGTCGTTGGGGTATTGGTCGGCCAGCTTTTTCATTTCGTTTATCGCTGCCTTCTTGTCGCCGGTGAGCGAGTATATCTCGCTTTTGGCGTAGGTGAGCCTTTCGTTTTTGCCTTCAAGGGTCTCGAGCCTGTCGAGCGTCTTGATGGTGTTGTCGTAGTCGGCCCTCTTCTGGTACAGTTGCACGAGCATCTCCAGAATGTCTATCCTGCCCGTTTCCTTCTCTACGATTTTCTCGAGTGTGCCTATTGCCAGCGAGTCGTTGTCGTTGGTTACGTAAGCCTTTGCCAGCGTCTCGAGGTAGGTTGTGTTGTCGGGTTCCAGGTCGGCGGCTTTCTTGAAGCACTCTATGGCCTTGTCGTTTTGCTTCAGGCTCATGTAGTACTGCGCCAGGAAGAAGTAGGCCTCGGGTGCTTCGGGCCTGATGTGCACACAGTGCTTCAGCAGGTCGAAGGCCGCGTCGTTGTTGCCTTTTTGCCTTTGCAGCATGGCATCGATGAAGAACCGGTCGTAGCGTCCGGCGTCGTTGTTGCCTGTCTGCGCTGCGGCCGGGCATGCCACGGCCAGCATTGCGCTTGCGGCCATGGCTGTCAGGGCATATGTCAGTCTTGTCATAATGGCTGTGGTTTGTTCGTGTGGGGCTCACTTCACGCCTGTGTGGCCGTAGCCTCCCTCCCCCCGTTCGGTGTCGTCGAGTGCGTCGACCACGGCAAACTCCGCCTGTTCGTGTCGTGCTATGACCATCTGTGCTATGCGTTCCCCGTCGTTGAGCGTGAAGTCTTCGGCCGACAGGTTCACCAGCAGCACCTTTATCTCGCCCCTGTAGTCGGCGTCCACCGTGCCGGGCGAGTTGAGCACGGTTATCCCGTTGCGCAGGGCCAGTCCGCTGCGCGGCCTTATCTGTGCCTCAAACCCCTTGGGCAGGGCTATGTGCAGGCCTGTGCCTATCAGGCGGCGCTCCATGGGGCGCAGCGTCACGGGCCCGTCGGTGTTGGCCCTGAGGTCCATGCCGGCGCTTTCTCCGGTGGCGTAGGCGGGCAGCGGGTGGTGCCCTTTGTTTATTACCTTTATTTCTATCATCTGTTGTGGAGCCTTTTTGCTAAGGCGCAAAATTAGCCAATAATATCCGAAAATGCAATGCTTTTGCTTTTAAAAGTGCTGTTTTAACGGAAAAAAGCACTAATTTTGCATGGAAATGTTTAGATTGTGGAGTGGTGTGCCGGCTGCCCGCTGGCGGCCGCCGTGCCGGTGCCGGTGTGTGCCCCGGGCGTTGCCGCCCGCCTGCCGTTGCGCCGTGCCGCCGCCGTCAGGTTCTGGCCGCGCCTGCTCCCCCAGTGTTTTTCATTATGGATTGGCAACGACTTATCACCAACAAGCGCCTCGGCCAGGAGCATCGCCACGGCCTGCGCCACGACGACCGCTCTGAGTTCAAGCGCGACTACGACCGCCTTATCTTCTCGGCACCCTTCCGCCGCCTGCAGAACAAGACGCAGGTGTTCCCCCTGCCGGGCAGTGTCTTTGTGCACAACCGCCTCACCCACAGCCTCGAGGTGGCCAGCGTGGGCATGTCGCTGGGCTCCGACGTGGCCCGCCAGCTGTGCCGGCGCGACCCCTCGCTGCTCGAGGCAGGCGTCGGCGACATCGGACAGATAGTGGCGGCGGCCTGCCTTGCCCACGACATGGGCAACCCGCCGTTCGGCCATTCGGGCGAGAAGGCCATACAGACTTTCTTCACCGAAGGGCCCGGCAGCACGCTACGCGACAGCGTGAGCCCGGAGTTCTGGAGCGACATCACACATTTCGAGGGCAACGCCAACGCCTTCAGGCTGCTCACCCACCGCTTCTGCGGCCGCCGGCCGGGCGGCTTTGTCATGACTTACCCCACGCTGGCATCCATCGTGAAGTATCCGTACTCGTCGATGCTGGCGGGCAAGAAGGGCAAGTTTGGCTTCTTCGCCACCGAGCGCGAGGTGTACGAGCGCATTGCCGACGACCTCGGGCTGCGCCGACTCTCGGCACCGGGCGAGCCGTTGCGCTGCGCCCGCCACCCGCTGGTCTACCTGGTTGAGGCCGCCGACGATATATGTTACGAGATAATGGACATTGAAGACGCCCACAAGCTGAGGCTGCTGTCGTACGAGGAAACCGAGCGGCTGCTGCTCGGCTTCTTTGCCGCCGAGGAGCAGGAGCACATTCGCCAGCGCATGGTCGAGGAGCAGCTCGACGACCTCAACGAGCGTGTGGTCTACATGAGGGCCAGTGCCATAGGGCGGCTTGAGGGCGAGTGCGTGCGCGCTTTCGTGGACAACGAGGGGAGCATACTTGCCGGCGACTTCGAGGGGAGCCTTGTCGAGGCTGTCTCGCCCGCCGTGCGCTATGCCTACCGCCGTTGCGCCGAGGTGTCGCGCAAGCGCATCTACCGCAGCAAGCCGGTGCTCGACGTCGAACTGTCGGGATATAAGATCATGGCCACGCTCATGGAGCAGATGGTCGACGCCGTGCTCCATCCCGACCGCTATTACTCGCGCCAGCTCATCGGGCGGGTGAGCAGCCAATACGACATTGCCTCGCCAGACCTCGAGACTCGCCTGATGGCTGTCATCGACTACATCAGTGGCATGACCGACATATATGCCCTCGATGTCTATCAGAAGATGATGGGCATGGCGCTGCCGATAGTTTGAGTGTTCGGAAGGCAGGAGGCTTTTGGAGTTCAGGAGGCTTTTTAGGAGTTCAGGAGGCTTTTTAGGAGTTCAGGAGTTGCAGGAGTACAGGAGTACAGACAATAGTTTGGGAGACGGAATGCAGGAGGACAGACAGTAGCTTGGGAAACGGAATGCAGGAGGACAGACAATAGCTTGGGAAACGGAATGCAGGAGACAGGAGTACAGACAATAGCTCGGAGCTTTGGCATGTTAATGCGTTGTTTGCCCTCTTGTGCTCTTAAGCGTCTCACACCTCTTGGTTAGCATAAAGCTCCCCCGCCTCCCAAGCTATTGTCTGTACTCCTGTACTCCTGCAACTCCTGAACTCCTTAAGAATCTCCTGAACTCCAAAAGCCTCCTGCATTCCACCTCCCAAACTATTGTCTGTACTCCTGTACTCCTGCAACTCCTGAACTCCTTAAGAATCTCCTGAACTCC
>ERZ857521.93-NODE-93-length-130775-cov-51.707451_pt1 | contig 130775 bp, 141 predicted proteins | sample MGYA00519701_ERZ857521 | MGnify/ENA primary metagenome ERZ857521 (study PRJEB31778, sample SAMEA3449346) | human gut metagenome | biome: human gut; feature: human-associated habitat; material: faeces | place: United Kingdom | collected 2010/2012 ...
GCAGAAACTTCCTTGGAAACCTTCTTGTCAGAGTCCAACGGCTTCATTGTCGGGATTAGACTCTCAGCTCCAAAATCAGCCAAATTTTGTGCATTATTCACGAAACATCAGCCATCCCTTTGCACATAATGCCACATAAGCCTTTATAACCCAATGGGCGTTTGTGGTAAATTCTGTGGTAAAACTCAGAAGAGGTCCGTAATCGCTTCCAGACGGGCGAAGCTGGCCTTCTTTCTGTCGGTGTTGGATTCGTTATACACGTCCATCGTCGTGGAAATATCCGCATGTCCCATGATCTCCTGAATCAGCTTCAAATCGCGTTCACGTTCACACAGGCGTGTGCAGAATGTGTGACGCAACTGATGTACACTGAAATGAGGAAGAATGACCGCATCGCGATTCTCAACCAAAGCTATTCGCCGTTCATGTTGATTGTAATCATCAACGATTCTGGCGATGGCACGATTCACACAATGAGGACTGAGCACGTTTCCAAAACGATTCTGCCAAATGAATCCGCAGTAGCCATCTACGACATCCTGACAAAATCCATCTTTCTGCTGCCGCAAATACTCATTTTGAAGTTCGCGGCGAACATTCTGGAACATCGGGATTACCCGGATACCTTTGCGGGTCTTCGGTGTGGTGATGTGGAATTCCACCTTACCGTTATCCTGTAGACGATAGATCAGATTGTGATTGATGGAAATGATGTTCTCCTTCCAGAGCACATCCTCCCATCTGAGTCCCAACATTTCTCCAATTCGGCACCCCGTTCCAAGAAGACACGCAAACAGCGGGTTCCAATGACGATACATATCGCTGGTTTCCACATAAGCCATAAAGGCTCGCTGCTGTTCTTCCGTCAGCGCATGGCGCTTTGGCTTTTCCCAGTCGTTAGACCGCTTGAGATCGGCCATGATGCCATCCGTTGGATTCATGCGAATCAATCCATCGCGCATGGCAATGGTGAACACGGGATGTAAAATGGTGTGAACTATCTCCACACTGTTTGGTTTGAATCCGCAATCATGCAGCAGATGATTGAAGAACTTCTTCATGGTGCTGTAGTTGATGGACGTTACCTCAAGATGCCCAATCTCTTCCCGCACATACTTATCGTACATGTAACGATAATTCGTGCGTGTGGACTGCTTCAGCTCCGGTTTGTTGGTGATGTAATCATCCCACCGGGCATTCAGCGCAACCTTTTGCTGCGTCAGCAGACCGTCTTGAACGTCTCGAAGAATATCCCGCTCCATTTCCCTGAGGCTGAGGCATTCGCGCTTGCCTTCCGGAATTGGATCAGTCGCGGTAAGCCGCCATGAATAAATGCTTCTTCGTTCGCCTTTCACATCGTAATAGCGAAATTCATACCTTCCGTCGGCCTTCTGGATCTCTCCGTCTCTGAGAATCCGGCCTTTTGTGTCTTTTCTCTTGGTTGACATGGACGCCTCCTTATCCCGAGCCGCCACGTTGCCAAGATACTCTCTGACAAACATAGTATACCATAGTTTATCTGAATTCTCAACACCCGTGGCGAGATTTTCTTATAACGCATTAACAGAATCAATGAACTTCTCAAACCGTGCGCGCTTAATCAGCGCATGGGTCTGGTTCCAGAGCACCCAATCGGCGTTTTTATGTTCCGAGACAAGTTTGCGCAATCGGTTTACGCCGATGTGAAAATATAAAGCCGCTTCGTCTATCGAGAGAACGTATTTCTGATGAATCGGAACCTGAACATCCACAGATTTTCCTCCTTTTTTTTCAAAAACCAAAAGAGAAAGCGCCCGCCGCGTAGACGAGCGCTTTCCCAAGAGGTCAATTCATATCAATCATCATCCAGCGGGGCATTTTCCTTATTGTACTGCGCGGTGCTGATACCCAGCAGGACGCCAAGGAAGGTATCGACGGCAGTGATCGTGCCGACCACCTCTTCGCCATAGGGGAAATTCCAGATTCCCGCCAGCGCGAAGTAAAGCGTGCCCAGCGCGGGCAGCAGATACAGCGCAATCCACTTGAGAACGTCGTAGGTCTTGTTGCTCAACATACTTGATTCCTCCTTACTCTTCGTAGATGATTTCCAAGCCATAGGCCTTGGCGGCTTCGTGCTCGATGCGGCAGCCGCGGGCCTGCTCCCAGCCCTTACAGAAATAAGCGGCATGGCAAAGGCTCATGTTTTCCAGAGACTTTGCCAGGAAGCACAGCGGAATCTGCACAACGCCCCGCGCCTCCATGGCTTCTTTGCCGTACCACTCATCCGTAAACAGCGTGTTGACGATCTCGTAGCCCCGTTCCTGAAGTGCATGAATTGCGCGTTCACGGGTTTCCACGATTTCTTCCTGAGTCTTGCCACCCATTGGCTGGCTAAGCATTGCTTTGAGCATGGTTACTCCTCCTTTTTTTTCACTTTACTGCGAATGAATTGGCAGCTTGTTTACTTCTTGCATTATACGTTTAGCGGAGCCGTTTCCGCCCATCTTTTCATAAGGTTGATATAAATACTCGTAGAGGTTTTCATATTCATCACTGGTGATATACCCCCGATCAACGTAGTGCATCCCCAGAAACAAAATCCGGTCATGGGCAAGCCCCACGAGCATCCGCGTCTTAACGTCCTTCTTTTCGTAGCGCTTGGAAATATACGCCCAGAAGCCGGAGGACGCAATGACCGCGCAGACGATGGTGAGGACCATCTGAATCCATGAATCCATACTTCTCGCCTTTCTGCTTAGCCGCCGGAAACGGCGGAGTATTTGTTGGATACCCAGACGATCTGCTTCCCATGCCGTCCGGCGTGCCAGCCGTTGGGGGCGTCCGCCACCCATTCCAACACTTCGCCCTTCTTCAGGTGTCCCAGACTGGCATACTTGGTGGAATCGCCCACGCGCATGTTCACCGAGTTCGCCGTGATGGTAATTACCTTGCCGTTGGGAATCGTAGGCTCAGGCTGCATGGGCGTAACAGGCTGGATTTCGACCTCCGTCCCCCAGTCTGGCCGTCCGTAGCCGGCAAGACGATTGTAGGTCAGGCGGTACTTCTTCTTACATACGCCGCCACCGTTGGCAATCACACCATTCGCGCCGGAAGTGTTGCCCTCGATAGTGTAAACGTAGCTGCCATCCACGGCATATACCAGTCCTGTATGCTGCACGGCGGGGCCGCCGATAGCGTCCTTGGGCCAGAAAAAGATCTGATCGCCCGGCTGTGGCGCATCGAACAAACGCCCTTTCTTCTTGTAATAATTCCGGCTGTAACGGCATCCCGCGCCGCAGTTGCTCTTCCCCAGCGGCTGATTGGTCAGCTTCAGCGCCGCGCTTAACCCATAGGCCTGCACAAAGCACCAGTCCACAAACACATCACACCAGGCGTAACCATTCTTCCGACCGTTGTAGAACCCAAGTGCATCGAGGTCTCGCGCATACTTGGTGTAGTTCTTGTTGCCGGCGTTCGCGGTCTTATCGTCCAGGCTCGACTTGTCGTTCTTCTCCAGATAGCCGATCTCGTTCTCGGCCACCTGAATGACCTGTCTATAGTCATAGCTCATTCGGATTCCTCCTTCCGCAGTTCCTTCACATATTGGTCTGTTCTTTGCAGCAGCTTGTAGCTGTCGCCCTTGCTCGCATGATTCTTCCAGGAGTTATAGCATTCATCCACCTTTTCGGTGCTTCGCTCGCCCTTACGCTCAAGGGCGGCCAGCTTGGCCATTTTCCTGCGCTCATGCTTGATGTTGGCGGAATTCAGGGTCATAACCACCTTGCCGGCCTCTGTCAACCGGTAGTGAAAACCCAGAAACAGAATTCCGTCGGATAGGGGGATAATGCCGGTTTTCTTGATGTTGAACTGACATTCGAGGGCTCGAAGCCTTTGCGCAATGTGCGCCTTGCATTCAAGCAGATACTCCGCATCCTCATGGATCAGGATGAAATCGTCCATATACCGGATGTAAAACTCGATGTGCAGCTCTTCCTTGATGAAATGGTCGAGCGCGTTCAGGATACCGATTCCGGCAATCTGAATCATCTGGCTTCCCGGATTGTAGCCGATCTCACGATCATACTGGTTGTCCAAAATACAGCAGGCCTGCTGGTAAGTCCAGCCGTCGATCACCTTCTTGAAGCAGTCCTTTACCACCTTGTGCGACATATTCGGGTAATAGCCCTTGATGTCGCATTTCAGCACATATCCCGCCGTGCCGTGCTTTCTGTAAAACCTTTGCAGAAAGTTCTTCAGCCTCTCCCTCGCTTTATCCGGTCCCTTCCCTTTTTGGCAGGCCATGTTGTCGTAGATGAAGCTGCGGCTGATCTTGGGGTAGAGAATATTGTCATTCAGGCTTCTTTGGAAAACGCGATCCCGAAAATGTATGCTCACAATGTCGCGCTCCTTGGGGTAGTAAACCTTAAATTTTCGGGTCTTTTTCTGCTTGTATTTTCCATTTTGAAGCTGACGGGCAAGAATCAGATTCTCCTCAATATTGTTGAGAAAGTAATGCGCCGGGGTATCTTTCCATAAAACGCCCTTGACGCATTTCATCATCGATTCGTGCAGTGCTTCATAGCCTGCAACTTTTTGAAAATCTCCGGGGTGCTTAGACCGATCATCACCCTCAGGCGATGCGGCCATCCCCTTCGTATTGTTTCGCGTGTTCTTCACGCCTGGTCACTCGGCTCCTTGTGTCAGATTGAAAATGCGCCAAGCCTGCGGCTCAGCCCTGTGATTTTCTAAAGAGCACAATCCGGGGAGAAACGATTCGCGTTGCTGGCGTTGTTGTTGTTGACATAGCCCGCGGAATTCACATTCCACGTATTATTCGCATTGCCACGATTAGCACTCCGCAAACGCACGTTCTGCGCTCAGCCTACAGCCAGTATGTCAATAGAGTAGCATGTCACCTGAGCATGAAGCGATTGGCGTCATCATCGATCCAGCCGCATACACGGTTTTTCACATTCACCACCATCTGCCCCCAGTATGCCACGCGGCGGGAACTCAAATGGAAAATGCGATGCGCCAGATCAATCAAATAAAGAAGGCGCTTGCAGTTACGCAGCGCCTGTCTTTGCAGATTGCTCCGTTCGCGGTAATCGCCCAGCTGAAACGGCGTTCCAACCCGGACGTTCACGTCATTCGCTTCACGGATCCCCAGATAGATGTTCTTCGCCGTCTCGACGATGTCATCCGTTACTTGTTTCCTGTATTCGGGAAGGAAGACCTTTTCGTTTGCCGTAATCTCGATGGTGTATCGAGCCAGGCTCTCTGCCTTAATCAGCAGCGAAAACTTTCCTTCCTCTCTTTCACCGACGGGTACGGACATTAGTCCTCTGCCTCCGTCCAGCCATAGGCTCCGGGCTCCCACACGTTATTATCCACGTCGGACACCCAATGCTTGCCGTTATGGCTGCACTTTGCGCCCTTTTCGTAAGCGTCATGAGCGCCGATAGGCTGAGACCATGCGGGCCACTCTTCCGCCGGATCGGCGGTCAGCGCCCAGAGAGACGCAGCAGCAGGCGGCGTCCAATCGTCCTGCGACGTGTGCGCCTGCACGCAGCGATAGAGCTTCCGCTGCTCGCCTTCACCATGAGTGCGCAGGTCGCCCTGCTTATAGGCGATGCCGCTCTGCCAGGGCGCAAACACGTCGATGTTTTCCATGGCTGTGGTATCGTCGATATCGCCCTTTTCGGCCATAACCACAAAGGCGATGTTCGCCGTCTTTTTCAGCGCTTCCGTTTCCATTCTGGCAACTTCCAGCGCCTGCTTTTCAGCGAGATTCATAGTGTTCTTCACATATTCCATGGCTTTTCCCTCCTTCTATTGCACGCACGCTCTGCGCTTCGCTGGCGCGCGCTTTCTTGCTTTTTAATCACTGATTTTTAGTGCGTCGTAAACCATGTTTGCTCCTCATAATTTCCGGGCGGAGCCTTTCAGGCGGGCGTTCCGCCCGGATGGGGAGCGATTAGCAGATGACACAAGCCGGGGAGAAACGAAACGCGGTGCTGGCGCAGCTGCTGCTGACATAGCCCGCGGAATAAACACCCCACGCATTATTCGCATAGCCACGATTAGCACTCCGCAAACGCACGTGCTGCGGAGAATTTGCGTTCAGCGCCGGAATCTTGAAACCCTCGAACTTATTGGACTCGTACCAGCCGACGGGGCCGGTCACGCCAAGGCGCTTGCGCCAGTAGGGCCAGTAGCTGCCTTCCACGTTCGCCAGTTGCGGATTAGCGTTCATCTGCTCAAGCGACGGCAGGAAGAACGTATCGTAGGTGTCCTCCGTGGTTGCGGAGAGACCTTCTACCGTATTCAGCGTAGTCGTCACCTTGACTGGCTTGATGGCGGCAAGGAAGTCGTCCGAGAAGCCGGACATAAAGCCTTTCTTGTTATACTGATCCGGGCGAATGTCGAAATCCTCCTGGCTCGTCCACCAGTTGTTGCCAGCGGCGTTCAGGTATTGGCGAATTGCCGAGGTACCCCAGCGGTTATGGCCGTAGCCCACGCACTGCATGGAGTTCAGTCCGTCATCGCCAACAGAGGCAAGCTGCATTGTGCCGAGACTGGTTCCATCGCTGCCAGAAGTCACGCCAACCGTCTCAATGGGGTTGGCCGCATCGGGCGTTGCCCAGCTCTTTACCTTGAACGCGGTGGTCGCCACATCCGGCAGGCTCTCAAAACCGCTCAGACGACCGCCTGCTGGCACAGTCTGCGTCAGGGTGAACTGCCAGGTTGTGCCTGCGTCCGCGCCCTTGCTGCCCCACTTCGCGCCGAAGGTAACGTAGTAGGTTCCCGCAGCCAGACCGTCCGGACAATTCATGAACGCCTGCTGACGACTGAACTGCACGCCATAGGCAGAGCACAGGTGCATCTGGAGCCATAGGCCCGGCACCTCGCTTCCATCCTTCAGCGTCACCATGCCGTGGTTTACGATATTCCAGGCCACCTGATAGGCGGTCTCGTCCGTATTGTGGGCGCTGTCGTCCATGTCCTTCCACGGCACAATAATCTGGTCTCCAATCGGAAATAGCCGGGGCAGCTCCTCCAGACTGCTGGTGCGCACCAAATGGGCGATCTGCGCCATGGAGCTGTAAATTTCGCTGCGCTTTCCCTCCGCCAGCATGGCCAGATAACCATTTTGACGGTCCAGCGCGTCTTTGATCAGCATGCCCGTTTCGTTGAGCATGATGGGATCGTTGGTGATGGTACTCATATCGGTATCACTCCTTTTCAACTTTCACGCAAATTTTTCCGTCCTGGAGCGTGAGACCCAGCGCCTGAAACAGGGCGATCTGCGCCACAGAATCTTCCACGGACTGGGCAGCCGCCTCTGCGCGGTTGGCTGCGGCGGTCGCGTCGCCCACGGCGGTGTTCGGAATCGATTTCGCAATGGCGATAGCTGCGCCAAGAGTTGCTGCATCCATCGGTTCACTCCTCCTTACGTCAAAGAAACCCAGGAGCCGTCTACGCCCAGCTGCCACATTTTCTTGAAACCGGCAGTATAAGCGATGGTTCCTGGGTGATAGTGCTCGTTGAGCAGGGAAAGGTCATTTTCCGATCCCACCAGAACGGAGGGAGCGTTTGCGCCTTGATGGAGCCTTCCATCCTGTACGTAATCCACTTCACCGCTGGTCTGCTGACGGCCGACAAAGTGAAGCGGATGCTCGGGAACTGTAATCATCTATCGTTTCCTCCTTTTTCATCAGGATCGTTCCACGCGGACACAGAGCTTTCCATTCTGAACGGATAACCCAAGGCTATCCAGCGTGCTTTGCAGCTGTCCGGGCAGCGCTGCCGCCGCGTCGTTCGCGGTAATCGCCGCATTATTCGCAGCGGTCGCTTTTGCAGAAGCATTGGAAGCGGCGTTATTGGCGGCGGTGGACGCGCTGTTGCAGCTGGCGATGGCGGCGTTGGTCTGTATGGTCATGTTTTCAATGGCGTCGTCCGCGCTGGCCCTTGCCTGCTCTGCGGCGGTGTTCGCATTGGCAGCTGCTTTATCCGCAAGCGTTTTTCCGCTGATCACATCATCGTAGCACTGGGAGATGGCGTCATGGATAGATTGCCGCACATCTTTTCCGTATACGGCCTTGAGGATCTGCCCGAGAAGCGTCGAAATATTAGCCATTCGCTCTCACCACCTTTGTGCAGAGCTTGCCCTCCACAAGAGATAGTCCCAGCGCTTCAAACATCTCCTGCAAAACGCTTGGAAGGCCGGCAACCGCCTCATCGCAGGCAAGCTTTGCGTTGTTGGCCTCATAGGTGGCGGTATTACAGGCGTTTTTTGATTGATTAGCCTCAAGAGCGGCTGAGGTGGCGTTTACTGCGGAATCGTTTGCAGAGTTCGTCGCTGCTTCGCACAGTGCCGCAGCATTCTCCGCAGCTAACGCCTTTTGGTTTGCGTTGGCTGTAGCGGCATCGCAGTTTTTCACGGCGGTATTCACGTCATTGATTACAGCCTGTGCATTCGCAGCCTTTTCATCGGCATTCGTTGCCGCTGTATTGGCAGCGGAAGCTTTTTCAGTGGCGGTATCAGCAGCTGAGTTAGCCGCTTCTGCTGCTTCGTTCGCAGCGGTAGCGGCACTGTTGGCGCTGTCCGCAGCAGCGGTTGCCTTCGTATCGGCCGCATTTGCCGCCTGTGCAGCGGCGGTCGCGCTATCGGCAGCCGAGGAAGCCACTGTCGCCGCCTGATTGGCTGCGGTCGCTTTCGTGTCGGCAAGATTAGCCTTTTCTTCTGCAAGTGAGGCCTTCTCGTTGGCATTTGAAGCCGCAGAGATTGCGGACGCAGCGGCGGTATTCGCAGCTGATGCGGCATTGTCAGCAGCATCCTTCGCTGTGTTAGCGTTCTCTGTCGCTGTCTGCGCTGCTGCCGCTTTCTGCCCGGCAAGAGTGGCTTTCTCATCTGCCGTATTGGCGGCCGTCGTCGCCATCTGGGCAGCGGAAGAAGCACTCGTTGCGGCAGCATCCGCCGCCGTTTTGGCTGCGTTCGCTGCGTCAGCCGCATCGGAAGCGCTTTTCGCCTTAGCATTAGCGTTTGAAGCTGCCTGATTGGCAGAAAGAACGGCTTCATCAACCCGATCCGCAGCGTCATTAGCAGAAGAAGCGGCTGCGTTGGCAGCGCTGGCCGCATTATTCGCAGCCGTAGCGGCGCTGTTGGCATTAGCCGTCGCCGTTTTGGCCAGATTCGTCTGGGCTTCGGATTGAGTAGCCTCCTGATTAGCGTTTGCGGCGGCGGAATCGGCCTTTGTTTTGGCGACCGTTACGTCGTCATAGCATTCTTTGATAGCGTCGTGAATGGAACTGCGAACCTCTTCTCCGTAAACGGCATTATTGATGTTGTTCAGTAGCTGCTGAATCCTGCTCGCCATTCATGTCGCCCTCCTCTGCCAGATCACGTGCGCCTTCCTCTCCATTTTGATTCTGCTGCTGAACCACGCTGTTAATGGCGGCAATGATGTCATTGCACTTATTGAAGGCGTACTCCACCAAGGAAGCGTTCTCATGGCCGCGAACCTCAATGGAATCAATCGCCTCACGAACTCTGGTCACTTCCATGCCGAATTCATACAAAGTCTGCATTGAACGAATCCTCCTTAGTTGTAGCCGGTGTTGCCGGAAATCTTGATATCGAACTTGTACCTGGATGCGCCAAGGGAAGTATATCGTTTACTACCTACTTTCACATCGTGGGTATGGCCGGTGGAAATGCTGGTCGAGCCAGAAAAGCTGTGCCGGTGGGAAGAAGGCGTGAAGGTAGACGGCTTACCCGTAATGGAGCTCCAAGCGTGAGAATGCGAAGCCAGCGCGTAATTGGCCAGCTGCTCTTTCACCCAGTCCTGTGTGGCGTACTTTTTCGTAACGAGGCACCAATACTGGGTCGCCACCTTTTCAACGCCGATGGACATGCTGCTTGTGGCTTTCAAGGAGTCCACGGTCAAGGAGGATGGAATACTGGTAAGGTATCCCTTAGCTTCCACCCAGGCCTGCGTGGCAAAGCCTGAACATTTTTGATTGACATATTCTTCAGTCGCCACCATTTTTCCACGCAGAAAAAGCGAACTGGCGACTTGAATGCTCGCAGCCCGAAGTTGGGTGATCTTGGCGATGGACGAATCAAGCCACACGGTATCAGTCTTGATAGCACTGATCTCATTTGCAATCAGTGTCTTGATGTTGGTGATTTCCGTGTTGATATTCGTAATATCGCCATTGATGGTGGTGATATTGGAATTGATCGTGGCGACCTTGGAATTCAGCGTCGCCTTATCGGCCTTCGCCGTAATGGCGGATTCAGTATTGCTCGCCCGCACTTCAAGGGCCGCGATCTTCGTCCCATGGTCGCTGTTATGGGATGCTTCCAGCGCAATCTGCGCCTTCAGATCATCCGTTACCTGCTGGATGCTGGTTTTCGTGGTGCTGATCTGGCTGTCCAGCGTCCTCTTATGCTCCGCTTCCAGCGCGATCTGCGCCTGTAGATCATTGGACAGCTGCGTGATGCTCGTCCGGGATTCCATTATCTGGCCATCCAGATTCTGAATGCTTTCCGTATTGGCCGCGATTTTGGATTCCTGATCGTTCGCCGAAACGGTCATTTCTGCATAGTGACCGGCCTCCAGATTGGCCAATTCCTGATGCTGCGAGGCGACCAGGGAAATACGAGCACCAAGTTCATTGTTTAGCAAATCGATATAGGCGGCCTGTTCCTTCTGAACCTGATCCATATCATCAAACTCTTTACGCAGAGTCTTGATGTTGATGTTCCCGGTCGGAGCGTCCAGAGAAATGCCGCACGATGACTCAAGTATCTCTTTTGTGTCATTGAACTTCTTATAGAGCGTCCCAAGGTCGATATGAGCGGCTTCCGGATTGACATTGATCCAGGCATCGAAGAACTCATCGAGTTGTTTCTTTGCCTCTTCGCTGGCGGCTTCTCCCGCGCCACCGCCGCCTCCGCCGCCTCCACGGGTCTGTTCGGCGTCCTGCTTCGCCTTATCCTTGCGGTATCGCTCGGTCAGGCTCTGTTTTGGCGTGCCGAAGGTGTAGGTGTTGTTAGCCGGTTTCTCCAGATCGTATTCGATCTTGGTGCAGACCAGCTCGTCAGCCATGCCATGCGCCGCAGAAATCAAATGCACCTTATCACCAACATAGATCGGGCTGGCATTGGGGTCCACCAGATGCATGTCAACGGCTTTCACTGTCAGTGTAACCGGAACATTCACATTGCTGGCCAGAAAGCGCCTGCCGTTTTCAAGCAGCGTTTCCGGCGTATTCACGCTGTCGAACACATGCGTCTTGACAATGCGCCCGTAACGCTCCACAGCCGTCGCATCCACCAGCTCATCACTACCGTTGTTCACGGATTCGATGGTCAGGTTTTCATCCCCCAACGGAATCAGCACCGTGAACACATCCTCGGCGGATACTTCTTCCATCAGATCCAGCATGTTTTTGCCGAATTCGATATCCTGCGTGGCAGTATTTCCATAATCCAGTAGTAGATCAATATAGGTTTTTCCATTTTGACGGCGCGTGCGCAGATAGCCGCCGGTATAGTCGATCAGGCAGTTCTGGATAAAGTCGAAGCTGTTCTGCCATTCATCCGCAATGGAATTGATGGCGATCTGCTTGTAATCGAACTTGCCGGTTTCCTCATCCTGCACCTCGTCGGACTTACCGGAGAGCACCACGTCCCTGTTTTCGATGGTGATGTCGCCCACAAGGAACTGTTTATCCGCACCTGCGCGTTTGTTGTGCGCCTCGATAATTTTTCGGAAAAGATCGTGGGTCTTGCCGTTATACCGCTCTGCCTTTTGCACCGTATCCACCAGATAGGCGAGATCGCCCTCACAGTAGACCGTGTGCACATTGTTGAAATTGCGGTTATTTGTCAGTACGCGTCCGCGGAAGATCTCCACATCGTCCATCTCTACGGTAATCATCGTGGTCAACTGGGGAAGGGCATTGTAGTAGCGGTTGCTGGGCGGAATCTGGAAGGAAAGCGCACCTGCCTTGCCCATTTCAAGCGTCAGCTTGGGTGTGAACAAGGATAGACTGTTGTCCATCGGCTGAAAGATGGATTTGCCATTCGCATAAATATAAAACATTTACAGTCGCCCTCCAGTATTCTCGATTGTGATCGTACCCTGACCGGCGAATATCAGCGTGTTCTCTCCGCTGTGCAGCACAATTTGAGGGATCGTATTTGCGCCCTTGCTCAGGCTGTACGTCTTACCCTCATATGTGACCTGCATTCCGGAGGCCGAGGCGATGATGACCGGAACTGAATCCATCATATCACCCTCAACAACGACTGTGAGCGAAGTCAGCACGGAGAGATTCTTGTAGTTTCGGATAATGCCAGTTTCGAAGTTAAAGGGATCCCAAAGCCAGTCCGAGCCGGTATTATTGATCTCTTTCTTATAAGGCCCAACATTGTAGTTAATCACAATCTGAGAGTAATCCTTATCGGATTTCCACTGATTGACGGAAAACCGCCCTTCATAGAAATACGCAGGATCATCCTCCAGAATCGCCTTGAAGGTCTGCCCGTGGAGATAGACCATGATTTCACTATACAGCACGGACCAATCCTTGAACCCGTTCTGCACATAGAAAGTCCAGGAACCGGTTCGATTGTTGTAGGTGGGTCTCCCGGCGAGAGAGGCGGTCAGATCGAGCACGCCGTCTCCCCCCGGAATGTTCACCATGTTTTCCTTTACCGTCGGCGGGTTGAACAGCGGGCGAGTGGCGGGAATTAAATGCCAATCGTCCCAGGTGTTTTTATCGCCAATCGTGATCGAATGATACATTTAATTCCCCCTTCCTCGTCTCATTGCCAACTCACCAAGCTGGTTGTCCATTTTGCGTGAAGTAGCGCCAACCAGTTCGCCGGAATCCAGCACAACCTTCATGTTGGTAACCGCTTCATTGAGATTGTCAAAGCGGTCCGCAAGCGACTGCAATTCGGCAATGACATCCTTATTGTTTATTCCGCCTGCAATTCTGGTGCCATCAAAATTCAGGGCATTAACGCCCTTGTTGAAATTGATGCCATTGAATAGCCCGCCGCTCAAAACCTGATCGGAATTGAGCATCCCGCCAATCATACCAACGCCAGATCGAACATTGCTCAAATCAAGCACAGGTCTGATTGTCGGGTTAGGATCGATAAAATCAAAGATGCTGTAATCCGTACCACGAAGCATGGTTTTCGCGGAATCAACCGCGTTTTCACCAATGCCCTCGGCGCTCTGGCTCACAACCCTTGAGTAACGATCCAAGCCGCCAGCGATGCCCAGATCGAAGTTCATACCCAAATCACGTCCCACTCTCGACGGGGAATGAACGGACCAGGTGATTTGAATCGCTCTGGTTGCACCGGCAGCCGCATTCGTGGCCGCTCGTCTTACGGAGCCAGCCATAGAAGAAATACCATTGGAAAGACCTTTACTGAGGTTCTGACCGGTTCGATACCAGACCAAGTAGGTTCCCTGCGCAGCCGTTGTTCCGGAGGAGGAAAGCGCAACCGCAGCAGCGCCGACCTGATCTCCGCCATTGGAAATCGTGGCAGCCATCGTGGTGACAAAGGAATCTGCCATCAGTTCGGCGGCATACTCAATATCCCCGGTGTCTACGTTTCCTTCCTTGATGGAGTCAGCAAGCGCGGTAAACGCGGTTACGATTGTCTGCACAGTGGCAAAATCAGTCGCAGCCTGAGAAGCCCCGGTAATTCCAGTTGCGAAAGTGCTGAAATTGTTGGCGAAGGAAGCCATACTGCTTGATAATCCGACAATATCCTTGCTTCCGCCAAAGAACGCCCCAATATCTGCCCAGACGCCACCCTTGGTTTCGAGCGTTCCGATAAAAGACTGCATGTCTGTCAGGAGCTGTGTCGCCTGTTCCGTATTGGAGAAGTCAGTGGTACTCAACTGAGAAGCGAATGTCGCCAGGTTCGTTCCGACCGTGGCCATCTTGTCAGAAAGTCCGACAATATCCTGCTGGCCGCCAAAGAACTTGCCAATCGCATTGAACACGCCGCCTTCGCTGTTCAGCCCATTGGTAAACTGCGTAATCAGTCCCATGGCTTCAAGAGCGTTTGAGGTTTCCTGCGTGCTAACGCTGCCGATATTGGTAGCAAACGAGGCCAAGCCAGCGCCAAGCTGAGCGCACTTTTCACCGAAAGCACCAAGGTCCTGCTGACCAAGAATGGTTTGCACCCATCCGCCCTCTGCGGGAATTGAATTGGCCAGACCGGCCAGCGCCATCGCCGCATTGGTAGAGTTGGTGATGTCGTCTTGAGTGACGGTAGTGGTAAATCCGGAAATTTCTGCTGCGTAAGCAACCATGCCAGCTGCAAATCCGGGAATACGTTCAGCGAATGTTCCTAAATCCTTAATACCAAGCAGCTTGTCGAGCGTGCCGCCCTCCGCTGGAAGCGCATTCTGAAGCTCGATTAAGGCCTTAGCGGCATTATTGGAATTGGTAACATCTGCATCAGAAACCGTAGACGTAAACCCGGAAATTTGCGTGGCGTAAGCGGCCATGCCCTTAGCGAAACCCGGAATCTTCTCGGCAAAAGTTCCAAGATCCTTAATGCCAAACAGCTTATCGAGCATACCGCCTTCCGTAGGAAGCGCGTTTTGGAGCTCGATTAAGGCTTTTGCAGCATTGGTAGAATTAGTAATATCAGCTTCGGAAACGGAGGCCGTGAATCCAGAAATTTCTGTAGCATAGGCCTTCATGCCAGCTGCGAAACCGGGCACTCGCTCACCAAAGACAGAAAGATCCTTGATGCCAAGAAGGCCGTCAAGAATTCCGCCTTCAGTAGGAAGCGCATTCTGGAGTTCGACCAGAGCTTTAGCAGCGTTGGTAGAATTGGTAATGTCTCCATCAGTAACACTGCTGCTAAACCCTGTGATTTCAGCAGCATAAGCCACCATACCAGCAGCAAATCCTGGAAGGTTCTGAGCAAAAGAAGAAAGATCTTTAATGCCGAGCAATCTGTCGAGCAAACCACCCTCCGCAGGCAGAGCATTCTGGAGTTCGACCAGAGCTTTGGCCGCATTGGTAGAGTTTGCTACATCGGACTCGGTTACAGTTGAACTGAACCCGCTGATTTCGGCAGCATAGGCTTTCATTCCCGTAGCAAAGCCCGGAATCTTTTCGGCAAAGCTCGTCAGATCCTTCACGCCAATAATTCCGTCAAGCCAGCCACCTTCGGAAGGAAGAGCATTTTGAAGCTCGACCAAACCTTTTGCAGCATTAGTGGAATTCATGATGTCTGCTTCGGAAACCGTAGACGAGAACCCGCTGATTTCTTTGGCGTAGGCCTTCATGCCAGTGGCGAACCCCGGAATTTTGGCAGAGAAAGTCGTAAGATCTTTCACGCCCATGATGTTCTGAAGCAAGCCGCCTTCACCAGATAGCGAACCTTCCAAAGCAATCAATGCCTTTGCAGCATTTGTGGAATTTTCAATGTCCGTCTGTGTAACAGAGGAACTAAACCCGCTGATTTCGGCAGCATAGGCCTTCATGCCGGATGCAAAACCAGGTACCTTACTGGCAAAAGTAGTCAGATCTTTAATGCCGATCAAATCTTGCAGCAGTCCACCTTCGCCAGACAGAGAATTTTCAAGCCCGATCAATGCCTTTGCGGCGTTCGTGGAATTATCAATGTCTGTCTGCGTCACAGTGGATGAGAAGCCGCTGATTTCTTTCGCATAGGCTTTCATGCCGGTAGCAAACCCCGGTACACGTTCCCCAAAGGTAGAAAGATCTTTAATGCCGAGCAAGCTCTGAATCCAGCCTCCTTCGGCCGGAAGTGCCTGCTGCAATTCAACCAGTGCTTTTGCGGCGTTCGTGGAATTCGTAACGTCGGTTTCACTGATCGTTGCGCTGAAACCAGAAATGTTAGTGGCGTAATTCAGCAGAGCCGTAGCGAGAGTTGCCGCGTCATCTGCGAATCCCTCAACATCTTTGCTTCCGGTCACAGCCTTGGCCCACTCGGGTGCTTCCCAAGGTACGGCTTTTACAAGCTCAGCCAAGCCTTTCGCAGCGTTGGTGGCATTTGTCAGGTTGGAGTTGTCCGTTTCAGTAAACCCGCTGATACCGGCTGCGAAATTGTTCAGGGCAGTGGCAATAATTCCGATATCATCAGAAAACTGACTGATCGGGTTATCGCCGACGAACCAGGAACTGATAGCGGAAACGATCTCCGCACCGCCGATTGCAGTGATAGCGGATGCCAGATTCCCAACTCCGGTTTTTACAGATTCATCAACGCCCTTACATCCATCCAGGAAAGGCTGAATGTTCGTCATAAAGTCGGAAAGGTCGCTGCCGATCTGCGGGAGATTCAATCCCTGCATAACGCCAGCGCCAAGACCTCCGACAAATCTGCCGATAGCCTTTCCGATTGCTTCGGTCATATCTCCGAAGCTGTTGATATAAGAAGACACGCTCCATGCCTGCTCCGCCGCTCCGAATACGGCCATAAGGCCCACGATAGCGGCTGCAACCAGCGCCAGCTTGGCAATGCCAGCAAGCGCTGCGGTTACAGGAACCTTGCTGATGAGCATCATGGAAGCGGACAGCGAAAGCAGCGCAACGCCAAACGAAGTAGAGAACGCCAGCATTTGGCCCATCTCAACGCCATCCAAATGTTTCAGCGCTTTCACAAATACCTGTAGAGACAGCGCCATCACGCCGAGCATAACAAGTGATTTGGTGATGCCGGTGACTTTGGTTTTATTCATGATCTTCATGAACGCCGCAATTTCAAGCAGCACAAGCCCAAGGCCAGCCACGCCCTTAATGATGGTTTTGGTTTTTAGTTTGCCAATTTTTGCGATGGCTTCCGCAAAGCTGTTCAGCGACACGGCCATCAGAATCAATCCTGCGCCCTTGAACACGCCGAAATTGCTCTTCTTGACCATGGCCATAAAGGCGGCCAGCTCCAACAGCACCACGCCCAGCCCGGTCAGACCCTTTACGATCGTGCCGGTGTCCAGCGAGCCGATCTTTTCGATGGTGCTTGCAAACATGGAAATGGATGTCGTCATCAGAATCAGGGCAGTGCCTTTGAACACGCCCAGCTTTGCTTTCTTGGTCAACGCAAGGAACACAGCCAGTTCGAGCAGTACAGCGCCGAGACCGGCAATACCCTTAACGATGGTCCCAGTTTCAAGGCTGCCGATTTTCTTGATGGCGTTAGCGAACATATTGATCGAGACAGCCAAGAAAATCAATCCAGTCCCCTTGAATATGCCAAGATTGGCCTTCTTTGTGAGAGCGAGGAAGATTCCAAGCTCCAGCAGTACGGCTCCAAGTCCTGCAATACCTTTTACGATGGTGTCCGTTTCCATGCCGCCGATCTTCTGAATCGCATTGGCGAACATGTTAATCGAGACAGCCAGCAGGATCAATCCAGCGCCCTTGAATACGCCAAGATTGGCCTTCTTTGTAAGGGCAAGGAACACGGCCAGCTCAAGTAAGACGGCACCGAGGCCAGCAATACCTTTGACAATCGTTCCGGTTTCAAGGTTGCCGATTTTCTTAATGGCGTTAGCAAACAGATTCAGGGACGTGGCAAGAAGAATCAGCCCAGCACCCTTGAAAAGACCCATTTTGACCTTTTTGGTCAAACCAAGGAACACGGCCAACTCAAGCAGTACAGCGCCGAGTCCGGTAATACCCTTGGTGATGGTTTTCGTATCCATCCCGCCGAGCTTGGCCACCACATCTGCGAAAATTTTTAGCGAAGCGGCGAGAAGGACCAGTCCGGCGCCTTTGAACAGCCCCATTTTGGCTTTCCTGGTCAACGCCATGAAAATTGTCAGCTCCAGCAGCACAGCGCCGAGACCGGCAATGCCCTTGACCAGCGTTTCACCGTCCAGTTTGCCGATGCGTTCAATGACGCTGGCAAAGACGAGCATGGCAGAGCCGAGAAGCATTAGCCCTGTACTGGCGGCCGCCAGCCCCGCCGCATTCTTTAGCTTGATTTTGCTGAGGATGAAGGCAAAGGCCGTAATCGCCGTCAGCATGATACCCATGGTGAGCACCGCGTCTCCAAGCCGATCAGGATCGATCTTGGCAACGATATACAGCGCACCGGCAATCAGGGCGAGGGAAGCTGCAATATTGAGGACAGATTTTGTGATGTCTTTCTTGGATTTGAAAGAACCAAGCGTGTCAGCGATCCCATCGGAAATACCTTCGATTCCGCCGCAGATCGACTCTTTAATGTCGGTAAGACTCTTGATAAAATTCCGAATTTTCAGAAGAACACCGCCGCCAAGCAGCGCGCCAAGAATCACCGCAATATCCGCGCCATCCATATTGGTCGCGAAATTCTTAACGCTCTCACCAATGCTGGAAAAGAAGGTTTTGATACTCTTGAGAATATCGTTGCCGTCAAAGAATTTGCTGATCTTTTCCCCGATTCCGGAAAAATGATTGAACCAGTCCTTGATTTTCTCGGTAATCCCATCCGGACCGTTGCTGAACAGTTCTTCCGTAGCACGAATGAAGTCTTTCACCGCGTCAACCATCTTCTTGATGAAGTTGGTGACCTTTTCGACTGCGTTCTGCACACCACCGGTCTCTTTCAGGCGCTGATTAAATTCCGTGATCTTGTCGGCGCCCTTGGCGATAAGCTCAATCAGATCGCCGGCATAGGGGGAAACATAGCTGAAAACCTCTTTAGCAACCTGCCATACGCCGCCGATTACCTGACGAATGATGTCCAGCCCATTCGCCATACCGGAAACGATACGGCGAATCTTGTCCATCTGCTCTTCGTTTTCCGTGAAAGCTTTTACTCGGTCAGTCAGTTCGCGGAAGCCCCTGGTCATGCTAAAAAGCTGCTCACTTGTCTTGGGTGGGAACACTTTCTGGAATTCGGTGCGGACGGCATTAACAACATTCTGGATAGCATACACGATGTTCCAGAAGCTCTGAATCAGCTCGTCGCGGCCGCCAAGATCCTTCCAGCCTTTCACAATTTCATTTCTTGCGGTAGCAGATTCATCGATGATCTTCCCGAAGAAATCGCTCATGCTGGTCAGAAGCGCTTTTGCTTCCTCGAAATCGCCGATGATATATTCCCATGTCTGCGTCCAGCCACTCTGCGCCGCTTCCTTAAGCGTATCAAAAAGCTGCGTAAAGGTTTTCACCTTGGTGGCGGCCTCAGTCGCGTCCTTTGCCAACTGGAGAATCTCATCGGCTTCTTCTGACGTATAGCCTTGCGCGAGTAGCTCGCTCTTTTTCATCTCCATGGCCTTGAGCACGCCCTCTTCCATATTGGCAGACGTGTAGCCCATGTCTTTGGCGATTTGCTCGAAGTCCCAGGAGAACTGTTCGAGTGTTGCCGTCAGGATATCACTTGTCAGCCAGCCTGTGGACAAGCTGTCGCGGAAAGAGCCTTCCTCTGCGATCACTTCGTCCACGGTGCGCTGGACTGTTTTCTTTACTTTTTTTCCAGCCTTATCCGTTTCCGTAACGGTGTATTCCACCGTTTTGCCCATTGCTTTAGCCGTGCGCTGAAGAGCCTTCTGAAACACTTCGCCGCCCATACCTGCATTGACCACGGAATTCCAGTCCATCAGCCTCACCGTGCCGGTTGAAATCGCTTGCGAAAGCTGATACATGCCACGGCTGGCCTGCTCGCTGGTCGAGCCAGATACGGCAGCCAGGTTTGCAATACCCTGAATGGATTGCACAGCTGTGTCCAATTCAACACCGGCAGCGGTAAATGTGCCGATGTTCCGGGTCATTTCCGTGAAATTGTAGATCGTCTTGTCTGCGTAATGATTCAACTGGTCAAGACGGTCGTTGACAATCGCAAGTCGCTCGGAATCACTCAGGCCCTGCTTGGTCATCGCATCACGAGTGTTGGATAGAATGGTCTGAATCGCGTTGATCTGCGTCTCGTACTCCTGCATACCAGTCTGCACGGGATCGATGGTCAGCGCTTTAATAAAATTCTGTACGGGAACAATCGCGTTCAGCGCGGCGTCGCCAATTCGGTTGTATACGTTCTGCACCAGGTTCCCCATGAAAGAGAACCTGTCGGCAACGGATTGTGCGGCGTCGGACAATCTGCTCAGATCGATTTTACTGGCGGCCTTGTCGATCGCTTCGAGTCCCTTTGCCGATTTTTCTAAGTCAAGCCCCTTTTTCAGATCATCAAGCGACTTAACGCTTTCCTGAATGCCGTTCTCAAACTGTTTGTTATCAAACTGCATCTCAACAACGCGCTTATCGACATTGTTGCTCACGATGACATGACCTCCCTCCAGGCGGCGTCAGCGAGTTGCTCAAAGACCGGACGCAGCGCGGGGTTGATATAATCAATCCCTTTCACATAGCCGCCCGTGCCGGTGCCGTGCCCGTATTGGAGAATCACGGCAATGTTTACGCCTTTGTTGATGTGAGAATTTGTCCAAAAAATAGAATAGCCACCGCTGGTCTGAACAATCTCATAACCCCACGCGGCGGCTGTTTCTCCGGAATCGACCGGAGTTGCGGAGGCAAGAGCCGTGACTCCGGCCTGACCATACGTTTCCAAAATCTCTCGCTTCACGGCCTTTGGCGCCTGTGCGAGGAATCTTTCCGTATTCCGGAAATTGCCTTTATGTTTGACCTTAATCACAGCTCTCTTTTCACCTCCTTTTCTATCCTTTGCTGTTCAGCCGTGCGCGGCGCGCCTTGTTCATGGCTGTTCTCTGTTCCATCATTTCACGCCGGCTTTGCTTCTTCTTGGGAGCATTTTTGGCGTTGCATACGCGAATCAGGGTCAGCAATGTATTCAGGTGCCACTTGCGGCATTCCCAGGGGATATTAAGCGAAATCATCCAATAGTAAATGACTTCGGATGTGATGACCTCCCGGTGGGGAGATCCTTGCTTATCTTTATCGCTGAACCATGTCGCCGTCATGGGCGCTTCGATATAGTTGTTGATCTTGTCCATCACTTCGGCGGTGATGCCGTTATAAACGGCGGGATCAACATGCTGCGTAAGCGTCATACAGCGGATGTAATCAGCGCATTCTTCTGCGGTTTTGGGTTCCTTGCCCAGAAACGGCTTGCACCATTTCTGCTCCCAGCGATGAATGGAAACCAGCGAATGCTCCAGCTGCAAGGTCGTTTCCTTGGTGCAACCGAAGCTGTTGGTTTTCTCATCAAACCATTCGTACCCCGGTATCGTAACTTGCAGCATTCGGGCCACGCCCTTACTTTACAACCGCAAGATCAGCGGGGTTGGAGCCTTCCTTCATGGCGTTCGCCTGAGCAAGTGCGTCCTGGGGCAGAATGCCGTTGATAAACAGCGTGCACTTGTCCGGGTCAAGCAGCTCAAGGAACAGCTCGTCATAAGCCCCCGTCTGGCTGAAGCGGCGGGACTTCTCTTCGCTCTTCTCGAAATACTTGCCATCGAGCGACTTCTCACCATAGGCCTTCAGGATAATGTCCTTGAAGGTTTTGGTGATGCGCTCCATATCCTGCTCGGCCACCAGACGCTGAATCAGCTTGGTCATGCCGCCGTTAATGCCCATTTCCATCTCCAGCACTTCCGACTTGGAAAGGTTGAAAAAGAAATCCTCGGTGCGCTGGTTGCCGTCATAGTCGGTATAGGTAATCGTCTTTTTAAGCATTTTTCATTTCTCCTTTCAAATAAAAGCGGGTGGCGTCCCCTCCAACGTCACCCAACGGTGTATCCCTCCGGAATTACAGATCCGGCTCAACCCATTTTGTTTCCTGAGATCAATCCGTGACAGCCTGAAGAGCGGTCAGAATCTCACTCGGGGTAGGCAGCTTGGAAGCGGCGGTGGTGCTGCCGTACAGCAGGTCCTCCAGCGCCTTCATCTGGTTGACGGTCAGCTTGGTGGAGTCAAACTCCAGCTTCGCCGTTGGCTTATAACCGGTCATCGGCACAGGCGTGCCTTCGGTATCCCAGCTCCAGGGATTGGCTTCCGGAGAATCATTCACCGTGTCGTGAGACTTCTCGGTGGGCGATGCGCTCAGGCCGTAAGCCACATGAATCTTGTAGCCCAGCTTATCGGTATTGGCGTTGCCAATCTCGGTACGCCAGGAAAGACCGAACTTCTTGCGGGCCTGCTGGCCGACATACATGCCGGGAAGAGGCTCGGCAGAACCGTCGCATTCGGCGAATTCATCAGGATAGGTGTAGGCCTCGATGCTGGCGTGATACTCTTCAGCACCGCGAATACCGGCGTAGTAGATGCCGTCGGCATACATCTTGTTAATGTCCGCGCCTTCCGGCTGGTCGGTGACGTTGGTCAGACCATTCCAGGACTTACCGGCGTCATAGGTGCCGTCGTCCTTCATGGGAAACAGAACGCCCTGAGATACGCCATATTCATACTTGCGATTTTCGGCCTCATCCCAGGTCAAACGAGCGTTGTTAGGCATAGTGGAATCCTCCTTTTAATTAGTAGTAGAGAGTAAAAACATCATGGTACAGATTGTCGGACACGAATTGCCTGTCATGAACGCACATCGGAAACTCGGCAATCCGTCCCGGAATCGGGGATTCAGGATCCTGATCGATCACAGTAACCGAATAGCGATTACTATGACAAAAAGGCTTGTTATTGGCAAACAGCGTGCCAATCTTTTCCCGCTCATAGACAATACACGGATAGGACAGCTGATACCCTGACGGCGGCTGGAAATAGACGTGTCTGGAACCAACCGCAACTACAAGCAGTTCATGCAAATCAACCCGTCGGCCCATTGTAAACGCCCCCAATCGTCAAGATAAGACGGGGGCTCTGGACTTCCACATTCGTGACTTTCCAAAAAGCCCCCATCCATTTCACATAACGAATGGCAAAGAAGTGTTGATAGGCATACGGGTCGGCAATGATACTCAAACTGTTATTCACAGAAATGTTATCGTTGATCGTTTCGCCAGATTCGAGTCTCCGTGCCTTCCGGAGCACATCCCCTGCGTAGTTTCGCTCGGTGATGATTTCCTGAAAGACGCCAGGTCTCGTTTCCTTTGTTTCAGCATACCCGATAGGACCGTAAAACTTTGCCATTTTGACCTCTCATCAGGTATTGTCGCCGGCATTCTGCGACGGCGTGGTCACGTCCTTCTCCAGCGCGATGGCGGAGAACGGACGGGTCAGAGCGCCGGAGCTGCGCGTCTCCAGCAGACTGACCTCCTGGTTGAAGTTGATGTCAAAGTCGGTGAAGTGGGTAATTTCGCCGCCATTGGTGGCGCCAAGGCTGTAGTCGGCAAAGTTCACCATCAGGCCCAGCAGCTCGAAGGTCTTCTCGGTCTGATTCACGGTGGCGGTACGGGTCTTGCCCGCAAACTGCTCGGCGGTGACGATCTCGTTCACGTTCAGCGCAGCCTTCAGCTCGTTGACGTTGTCGTAGATTCGACGGCCGTTCAGGTCGCGCGCCAGCAGCATCACGTTCACAAGATGCGGAGTGCACAGGAAGTCCGGGTTGCCGGAGCCCTTCCACTTTTCACGGGCATACAGCAGGCTCTGAATAACCGCCTCGGCATACACGTAATTCTCGCCAAAGTTGGCAGTGGAATTGGTGCCGGTCAGTTCAGTGCGCATCGCGTTGATGTCCACGGTCTTATGAATACAGTACAGCTCATCATCCAGCCAGATCGGGCGGATCTTCGTCGGATCAATCGCATTGTCGCCGCTGCGGCCGTCGCCGATGGTGATCTGGCGGGCCAGCTCCTCGTTCAGGTTCATGCGATCCAGGCCGTACATATACTGCACCACGTCTAAATCGGTGATATCGATGATATCGTCACGATCCAGCTTGGAGCGGATGTACACGGTAACGGGATCGGTGGTGCGGCTCAACAGCGTGATCGCGCCAGCGTCAGTCTTCTGAGAGCCCTTGGTGTAGCCCTTGGCACGGCGAGCGGAAATGTCACGAACGTCGGCCTGGCGGGTGCGGATGCGGCTGATGGGGCTCTTATGCACTCTGGTCAGCACTTTGCCGATCCAGCCCTGATCAGTGGTCAGCAGTTCCGGAGCACCGGGCTTCACGTCCTTGTATTCCGGGAACAGCTGAGAGATGTTGGTGATGTTCGAAGCCGCGGCATGGGCCAGCTCGTCCTTCTTGTTTTCGGTCACATAGGCTTCCATAGCCGCCTTCAGAGAGCCGCCGCCGTAGGCTTTCGCCATCTCGATGATCTTCTCACCGTCGGCGTGGGACAGGAAGGCGTCCTTGTTTTCGGTTTCCTGGTCGAAGACATTGCGCTTCATTTCGTTTTCCTCCTCTTCCATTTCGGAATTGTGTTTGACGTCGGAATTGATGATGGTATCGATGATATAGGCAACGACATCCTTCTGCTTCTCGGTCAGCGTGTTGAGAATGTCCTGCATGGTTTCCTTATCATCTTCGGGTTTTTCGGGCGTGTGTTTCGCCTCGCCCTGCTTTTCAGCGTTGTCATCGGCATGTTCAATTTCAGCGAACAATTCGATTTCCTCACCGGTGTAAAGAATGCCCTGTTCATAATCCACAGTCGTAGTGCCGTCGGCATGAACGACCACAGAATCAATGAACGCGCCGGGATTGGCGCCGGCATACACCAGGCTGACCTCGCGGATCATACCGTGCAGCACGGTTTTGGCCTGCTCCTTCAGCTGATTGGCATAGATGGAGAGGGCGTTGATGTCACCATGAAGCACCAGCTTCCGGGCGTTCTTGCCGTTCTCCGTATCATTGAAATAGCATTCAACACGCATACTGCCGTTCTGGCTGTGCAGAATGCCATATCCAAGAACGCTGTCAGGCGTAGCGTGATTATGGTTCCAGACAATCGGAACCTTCGCGCCATCCTGATGAGCAAAAGCGTCCTTGGCGATCAGGCGACCGTCGGAACAACGCATGTCCGCTTTTGTCGCCCAACCGGCAAAGTCATACTTTTTATCCATTTTGACCTGTCTCCTCATTATTGTTGGTTTCATCCGCTCCAGCATTGGTCGGGATCAGCTGCCTTGCATTAGAGGAATCGCTCAGATTCTTGTTCCGCAGCACATCTGCGTTCGGATCACTGCTCGGCTTCATCCCGATCACCTGGCGGATCTCGTTTGAGGTCATAATCTCATTGCGGGTGAACTTATCGGCAATTTCTGCAATGTCGTTTACCGGCACCAGCTTAAACGGGTCGCGGAAATAGGCGATCGTCTGCTTCTGGGAACGAGCGGTAGGCGTAAGAAACTTGCGCTTCATTTCATCAGCAATAGCAGACAGAATAGGCTCAATGGTGCGGTTATAGTAATTGAGCATTGTCTTTTCGTCGGCAGTCCCATCTAGTATGGATTGTGTGATGCCAAGCTGGCTGAAGAACATGGAGGTCAAGTATTCAATCTGTTTCATCAGATTGTTTTCAACAGGGCGGTTAAGCTGTGTGATGCGCTCCGTTCCGTCCGTATATGCAATGCCGTATTTACCCTCGGATAGCTGCTTCTCGATATCCCTGCGGCGTTTTTCCGCCTGCACACGCCTGGCCTCAGTCTTGATGATGTAGGGGAGCTGAATGACCAGATCGAGCTTTCCGCTGCTGGTCTGTTCGTCCACCACATCCAAAAGGGTCAGTTTTCGAACCAAGCGCTGATAAATCGAGTTCGGCTCGTTCATCACCGAGTACATCGGATTCTCGATAAGCGGAACAGTCGATTTTGGGATGATAATCTGCTGGCGCTGACCTTCCTGTTCGTTATAGACCTCCACCTTCACATGGCGCGGATACCATTCCAGAATCTTGCCGGTACGCAGCGTGTATACCTTAAAATTTCCGGAATCCTCAGGCTCGTCATCTGCGTCAGTAGGGACAGCCGCAACACATCCTTCATCGAGCATGCTCGCCACGAGATCCTGAATAAAGGCTCGACCCGTCTGATCCAGATTGGCCTCAATGGATAAGCAGTTGTTAAGCCCGGAATCGATCGTCTCTTTGTAACGATCATTTTCATCCAGACGAATATGCTTCAGATTCACAGCGGCCACGTCCATCGCAATGCGGTTATACACCGCAGTAACGATAGAGCGCTCATTACCGCGTGTATAGCGCATCCGGTCAGGCCGATACCCGTAGGAAGGACCGATGTTCCAATTTACCTGCGTGGGGTCTTTGTTCTTGAAGATATTCCAGGCATGTTTGAGCCTGTCCATCAAAGCCATTTCAGTTTTCCTCCTATATCTTGAATTCGAAAATGAGCATAAAAAAAGACCGCGGACATCACGTCCACGGCCGCCGAACAGGCTGCGGTTAGATTTTGGTCAACCGATCCTCTGTGCAGTCATACAGAGGGTAATCCCCATTGTATGCTTCGGGGTCGTTTACATAGCCCCGTTTATCGCTCTGCACAGTATATACCTGCTTCCCGTCATCATCGGTATAAATATCAACGATACTTCCGTTGACGCCTTTACCGTCAATGCGGACCTTGTCAAATAACGCGAAGGCCATATCAATCCTCCTCCAACCGCCGATCAATATACGCGGTTACAAACCGCGAACTCGATTCCGGCCCATCTTTCTGCCAGACGGTTCTGAACAGTCTTTGCGCCGTAACGCCAAGCGACATGGGAATGCTGTACTTTTCTCGGGTCTTTCCGATTGATACAGTATCGCACTTCTTTGAAAGATCGAAACCCTTCTCAATATCGCGAAACAGTCTGTCAGCATCCGTTGTTTTATATCCAACGCTGAAAAACTCGTCGGCGTGATCAGTTCCGGCCTTCAGGCACCATTCGGTGAACTTGTTCTGCTTGACTGTGAACCCTTTCGAGCTTTGGTAAACGCCGTCTACTATTTTAACAGCTTCTTCAGCATTTGCAACCGCAGAATTGGTTACATGCCCAAGTTGTTCAGGCGTTCGGCGCACACCCCACCTCATTCCCTTCACGCCGTGATGAATAAGAACACCGCCCAAATAGCTTTCGTAAATCATGCTTTAGTCGAACGCCTCCCTGTTGATTTTGTATGCAACATAGGCGTCAAGCATAGCGGCCACAGCGTCGATTTTCTGTTCGTAGCGCTTCTTGAGCAGCTTGCGATTGCCGTTATTATCTTCAACGGCAATACAATTCCCCATTGCAAAAGTCATCAGCACCTCGTCGAAGATCAACATCCTTTCTTCAGACAGTTTCTTCAGCTCACCAAGCGGCACGGATTCTGTTCGCGCACCCTGAATAACTTTTTCAATGCCGAAAGGGCCGTTTTCAGATTCCCAACGCGCAACAAAATCCTTCGCATTGTAAGGGTCGTACCCAAAGCAGCGCACATCATATTCCATCTCGGTAATGTGCGCATCCAGATCGTCATAGACCTGCATCATATCCAGCACGGTGCAGTCCATCACAACCAGGCTTCCTTCACGGATAAATTCCTCGTATTTAGAGTGCATGGCCGCAGGAAGTTTATCAAAGGTAAGCTGAGAAATGTAGTTTCGCGTCTTCACACCAAAGCTGCCGTTAGACAGCGGGAACAGAAAAGTGAACGCACAAAAGTCGTCGCCCTGAGAAAGATCGCCGCCCAAAGCGCATGGCATCTTCCAGAAATCGTGATGCCCCTCATGAACCTGAATCTCTTCATAGGAGAAGAAATACGTTTGGCCTTCCATAGGAAGCCCGAAACGCTTGGCAAGCGTATCATTGCGTTCATGAGGCGATTTTTCAATATTATCGACGTCGCGCTGATAGGTTTCATAGCTGACGGTCTTTCCGAGGTTTGGATTGGCCTTCAGCCACATTTCGGGTTTTCCGACTTCATCAATCGAATCGAGCTTATAATACCAGATGCTCACCCAAGGTTGATCCAACTCCCCGCGCAGAATCTTCATCAGCTGCATCTTAATCGTATCGCCGATCGCATTGCGAACGGTGCCCTCGGAGCTGATGGCGACAATGAGATAATCGTCAATTTTGGAAGATCCCTGTTCAATAGCGCCTACAACATTCTCTCGAACATCGCAGGAAAGCCATTCGTCGATGGTCGCAATCTTTGTTCGCATGGATTGCAGTTTATCAATGGACATAGGAACGGTTTCAATCCGGCTGCCTGTCAGGAAATTCTCGATGCCCTTTTTGGTGCTGGCGAGCTTAACCCGATTGGCGCGGGAACCCGTGGTGTTCTGTAAACTGCCTTCGGTCAGGAACTTAAAAAGTGGCCCTCTGGCGCGGGTGATGGATGTACGAATAGGTGAAAGGGTTTCGTCAGCCTGGCGCATCGTGTAGGCCGTAGCGATCTGGTGGGTCGTGCTGGTATCGATGTTGAGGAAGTAACTCTGAATGCAGCTGGCATACATCGTCTTTGCAGCGCCTCTGGCAATAATCAGATACTGTTTATTGCACAGGCGTTTCTTGACGAGTTTTCGTCTATACTGCATTCGTCCGTCTTCCATGGTGACGGGAACTTTTTGCTCAACAAAGTAATACCAGCCAAAGATGTCTTCTGCCCAGAGCTTGAAACTGTCCAGCAGATGTAAATCAGATCCGTCCGTCAGCGTCAGCTCTTTCTCACAATAAGCGATAAAACCCTCGACGACTTTATCGTCGTAATAATACATGGGATCGGCGATCAGCGCGTCGATCCGATTCATCTGAAGCTCAATCTCCTGATTGATAGGGATAAGCCCCTGCACTACGGCATCTCGAAACATGCCGTAATATTTGGGGACGGCAGTATTCGATAACGCCATGAATCACCGCTCCTTTAGGTTTTGTTAAACCAGCCGGAAATGGTATTCCAGTTATTTCGGAGGGTAATTGCCGTGGAAGAGACAGCCGCGACAGTACCTGCAACCTTGATAGAGGCATTCAGAATCTGCCTGCCCCGCGCAACGCGGGTCGGGTTCAGCTTGGAATACTGCTGCTCCATGTTCAAGCGGTTCAGACGGCTGCGAAGCTCAGCATCGCTCATCCTCTTTACGCTCTTAGAATCATGAGCTTTCTTGTAATCTTCATGGGAATCATCCGTCTTGGTCTGCTTGCTCTTGGGGATTTGACCAAGCTGCTCGGGCGTATGGCGAACGCCCCATTTCATTCCCTTTATGCCATGATGCCAAATCTCTTCGGCCATAGTAGGTCTCTCCTTTCTTCCAAACATAAAAAGACCGACCTGCCAAATGACAAGTCGGTTCAAGTCTATAAATTGTGTTTACGGAGCCCAGTCCGCTTCAGAAACCATTTTGACGGAAACGGCGCCCTGGTCGATGACGAGCACCATGCCATCTTCGAGCGTCAGCTGCAAAGTCTCTCCAACAGCAAGCAGCGTCTCATGTTGACCGCCGTCATGCGCTTCCTTGTGCGTCATGTCTTCATAGAGGTGACACATAAAGTAAGTCGTGGTAGTCATGGTCAACAGATAGCGTCCAGCCTTAATGTCCTTACCAACGACATAGATTCCCTGGTAAAGACCGTTCGCATCAAGTTCGCAATCAAACTTTTCCTGAATGGCGCTGTCCAACTCCGCGTGGAGCTTGAGCAAGGTTGCAAGATCCATGCTGCTTAAATCAACCTCTTCGGCCAAAGCCGGAACGGACAAGCAGAGCAGGGCGAGCACGAGAGCAATGAATTTCTTCATGGAATCATTTCCTCCTAAAGATTGTTTTTAGTAGAAACCCAAGTATTCGAAAGGGTAGTGTTACCAACCACCATACAGCTCGAAAAGGAAAGATAAGCAGCTTCACAAACAGATAGTCTGAATAGCTATCATATGTCCGCGAAGTTCTGAAGATCTTTCCACTTCTTGACCGATGCGTATGCGTCACACGAACCCCCACCGCCAATACCTCCACTTTAACAATCTACGGGTATATCTTTGTGTATTATAACATATACCCCCCCCCCCGCAAATTAAATTTGTGTTACGAATTATTACAGTATCGTTAATTCTTAGACTCGTCTCTCTCAGCGGCTACATTGATACGCCATTCATACTGGCTGGCCTGCCGTTCCATCGCCTCCAATACTGCACCCGCAGTCGGAGGATCAAAGATGAGCTTGACCTTGAGATAGACATAGGTAGGAACAAGATTGAGGAGCTTATCGCCACTGATAAAATCGCTCCACTTAGCAGTCTTATCCTGAATCATGAACCCCTCAGCCGGGCCAACGCCAAGTTCGGTCAGCGTAGCCAGAACGGAGTTGACGTGCATGATAATCTCAGGATCGAAATGCTCATAGTCCTCTTCGGGACCGAGCGCCTTCTTTACAGAAGTGAGGATACTGTCATCCATGTCTAATCCTTTCTGCGATACGCCGCAAGAGCGCGCTGGTAGTCCTCGGTATCGGCATAACCGCAAGAATGAAATTCCGGACAGAAACCACGATAGATACACTCCGGCACCATCACGGAACTGAGCACCGGATCGACCTGCGCAATCCGCTCTTTGACCTCCTGCCAGGCTGCCCGAGTCTCAGGAGATGCCTGACTGCAAAGACGCCGGCGGCTGATAAAGATCAGCGCTTGAGCATTGGCTTCGCACTCATGCTGAACCGGAGTGTCCTGCGAACTCTTGTCACGGTTCACGCCGGTTCGATCGGAACGCTGAGTAGACACCCAATGCTCAATACCGAATTTATGGCGAACGAAATGAACCGATACCCAGCTCTTCAAATTTTCCCAGCGCCAGGAGAATCGGATTCTCCGAATCGGACTGTGCTCGGCAAGGAGGATCGTCTTCTTCCAACCCGTAGTCGGATAAGAGCCGCTCCCATCTTTGCTGATGGTTGTCCGCGCAGAACGTTTTACATTCGCCCAGTTATCAATGTATTCGACCCACTTAATCATCACATCCTCCTTTCCGAATGCTTCCATGGGCATGTATCAAAAGGTGTCCTCTCTACCGGTTCCATCACCAATAAAGATGAATCGCCATAGTGGATAGCGTTATGCGTATTATGCGTCGTGCAGATCAGAAACTCAGGATTGGTCAGATATTCGGTCGCCTCTCTGATGTCGCGAACTTCAATCGGATTCATGTGGTGGATGTAAATTCTCTCATGAATATCGTATCCATCGCAAGCCAGATCACGGCCGAGATCTCTGGTAATCACATGATCCTTGATTTCTCCCCACTCACCGGAGTGGTAGAATTTCTGATTCAAATAACGCTCAAATCCAAACGTCTCCTTGCCCACCTGTCCATTCAGTTGCAGGTACTTGAAGCGATCCAAAAATGTGGGAAGCGTAATCAGCTCCGAATATGTTCTAATACTCATCAACAAATTCATCCTCATCATCATGACCGCTATACCGCTGCATCGCCTTAAGTGCGTTAGAATATAGCTCTTCGATTCTCGCCTGAGACTGAATCTGTTGACGCTTTGCTTCCTTGAGCTCTAACTCCTTCTCAGCGAGCCTTCTCTCAACTTGCTCTTTAGCAGTCGCAAGCCTGAGAAAATGCGTAGTCTCCTGAGAAGATGCGGTGCCGTCGCGCAGCCGCTGCTCCACAAGATCCATTGCAAGGGAAATCATCTGCCCCTCGCGTGCCTCAGGAGTCAGGGCCGGACGCATCTTTGGCAGATCCACGGAAGATTCTGCCACTTTTTGTCGTCTTCCCATGACATAACCCTCCGTTTCAAAGACTATTGCGGTGCTAAAAAGAACATACGAGGATGGTTCACCCATTGTCGAAAGGAGAAAAATGAAGGAAACCCAAAGAGCAGATGGAGGACTGCCATGAAGAAGCTCCCAAACCCCGTATGTTCGTTTTAGCACCGCAATAACAACCAGCCACAGAAGGCAAAACACCCTCAAAAAACTCCCACCGGAGAAAAATCAAGGAGCTCGTCGATGCAGGGAGGGGATGTGTTTTTGAGACCCCCTCCCTATGTCTTTTAGTTTGCGGTTGCCGTCTGCTTTCGGTTGTTTTTATATATTTTTCTGTAGATGTTTATGAAATCATACTTAATGATCTCATCAATCGCTGCCTCGATGGCCCTACTGTACTCCTCATCTGAAAATTCGTCGCTGGTCTTCGCGATTCGACCCAGGTAGTCACATGTGTTATACCCTTTTTCGGTGTCGAAATGGAACCAGTTATCGAATTGAGTGAACGGATTGTAGGGATTATCAAAGGTTGTCAGCATGCAAGACTCGTTTGCCATGTCGTTCACTCCTTTCAATTATTGTATTTCGACACTGTCGAAGCTGAGATTCCAAGCGCGCTCGCGATTTCGGAGTTCGTGTAGCCAGAAGCGCGCATCGCTTTGATTCTCGCCTGTTTTCCGCTCGAAAGCGTGGTCGTTGCTCGTGGTGTCGCATAAGACCGCACCTGATCAATGTCCGCAAACCGCAGAATCTGCGATAGGGTGGACTCAGAAAACGCTCCAGCCTGGATAGCCTGCCAACCGCGTTCCGTAATTTCGATTGGATGCCGCTGCGCTCCGTATCGGGTGCGCGCACGGCTCAGTGCAAGCTGTCCCTGCTTCTTGACTTCTTTCTGTGTCATGTCAGGGTTGGCCCGTTTCATGGCTTTCACTTCGCTGTTGGCCGCCAACTGCGCCTGCCGCTCGCGAGGAGCATTCTTCAAAGCGATATTCAGCTGATGCATCATACGATCAACTTCATCGCGATACGTTTCCTTGGCCGTCGCACTGTACTTGATCCGCCCAGCAGTCACCATTTCCTTGCGGGCCTGGTTCGCCAAAGTCTTCATACGGTTCGCATAGGTGGCGTATGCTTCCTCCTGGGGGGTCCCAGAGGATAGCTTCCGGGCGTCCTTCACCTCCGCCATCTGGGTCGAGTCCTGCGTCCGCAGTTTCTTCTTCCCATGCTTGTCGGTATATTCTTCCCGGACCTCCTTATACTGAAGCTCCCCGGTACGGGGATCAATTTTCGGCGAACCCTTGCGCTTCAACACAGCTTCCGGCGATTTGGCGCGGCTGATTAACGTGGACGCCCCGTAATGGATCTCCCCATCCTCATCGGGGTGGGCCTGATACTTCTTTTTCAGGGCAGGGATTCCGTTGTCAATCTCGCTCGCCTTCCAGTCCAGCTTGTGCTTCTCCGCATCAATGACCACCATGGAGTGGCGCACAGCGCGGGCCAGTTCATCCTGACTGGCGCCTTTTAGCGTCATGTCCGTAATCAGGTTGGATACCTTGCCCATCTCCATCTGGGTAGCACTCTTTGTCATCCGCTTAAACTCATGGCCATCGCGATAGTAGTGTTCCTTGCCGTCGGCGTCGGTTTCCACTCTCGAATAGCCATAACTCATCTTGGGGTCGAATCCTTCCAATCCTTTGAGCGGCGGAGTCGAAGTAATCTTTACCTTGCTTCCGCTCGAATTGCACGGAATGACCATCACCGTATCGCCGTCAAAGTCAGCGCCCGACAGCCGAGCGGCGACGTTGGCATTGATGCCGATCGCGTCCTGCGCATCTGGTCCCAGAATCCTGCGTCCATCCGGCTGCTTGTTATTCACCGTCAGAATCGGAATCTCAAAGGTTCCACCATGGGGATACCGAATCAGGGCAACTGTCTCGCCGTCGTGATAATTGGGGGCGTAAACTTCATCGTCCTTCATGGTTGCAATAGGCAGGATTACCTGATACTTTTGCCTTGGCAGAGCGGCAGCCTGTAAGTGAACAGCAGCTGAATCACAGTCGTTGGCAAATGTCTCCAGCAGCTGTTTCTTCACCGTGGGATTGGTAAGCGAACAAATCTCATCAAACTCGGCCTGCTTGTCCGCGGCAGCCAAGTTCAGCTGTTTGTTAATCAGCTGCATACTCTGCTTGCTCAGAAACTGGCTTGGCAGCGCATCTGCCCATTCGCCCCAATCGCCTTCGGCTCTCGTTTTGTTGATGAGCCCCAGCTGTGCTACTCCGTTCTCATCCACATAGTGGTACTGGCCGCCTTCTTCCTTGATAAGGGCGCCGAATGGATTGTTCGGATCGTCGGTCTTGGCTTTTTTCAGCACATCCTGACCAGGCGTTTTGTTGGTGTTAAATATCACGTCTACGCCATCGGGCATATCATCGCTGTAGAAGGCCATTCCCTTCATGTACTTGTCTCCGTCCACCAGAATGCGCACCTGCGCATAATGACTATCGCCTAAATCCAGGTCCTCTACGCCTCTGCGAATCTCGATGGTGCCATCTTTCTCGATGCCCGTATGTCCGTCAGGTGCAACGTCATCCCGATAGCGGATCATCAAACGATCGGAATCCATAGAGGCCGGGTATTCGAACCCTTTCTCAAAGCGCTCCTCACCGTTTTCATCCACACGCATCTTGTAGTCGGTGATGGTATGGACGTTCTCAAAGTCGTAAATCTCCTTGTGCTCAGTACCAGGCGGACAGAGAACCTTGATATTCGTCTGCTTGCCGAGGTTCGTCGCCTGCGGAACGCCTCCGCCGTACACCGCATAACCTTCATCCTGAAGGATTTGCAGCGCCTGATTGAGTTTTTCCCGGCTGATGCCGAGTTCACGTTCCACGCCGGTGCCAACATCAATCATGCCTTTTTCTTTGATCTGCTGACGCAGAAAATCGGCGGTATTCTGAGCGGCGTTGGTTCTCGCAGCACTGCGCTCGTTGAGCAGCGAACGCAAAGTTGACTCGTTGATGCCCATCTCCCGGGCAACCTCGGCCTGACTTTTCCCGTCAGCCAGCATCGAGCGGGCGCGGGCAATCTGGTCGCTCCTGCGCTGATTGATCGCATTGGAGTAATGCGTTCTCAGCTGCGTCGTGTTCTCCAGTCCCACGGCCTTGGCAATCTCGGCTTCGCTCATGCCCTGCTTGCGCAGCTCCTGAACACGGCTGATGAAATCCCCGCTGTGTTGGTAGGGATCCTCTCCGGAGCCCCAAGGATAGCGCCCGGAACGCCGAGGCATGCCATAATGATACAACTCCGTCTTGGGATTGGTTTCTTCCCAAATATCCCGGTAGGCTCTGTGAAGCACTTCGCTGGCGCTGATCTGCCCATGGCGAAGTCCCTCAGAATACGCTACATCCCAAATTGCTCCGGGAACAAGCTCAATTTCGGTGTCTTCCAGCTCGTCAAACACCTGCATATGATGCAGTTCGTCATAAGTGTCTTCCGACATGTCACTGTTGATGTAATCCCAATTCAGACTGCCGTCGCTGTGGAACATATCTTCCAGCACGCCCATCGTTGCAAGCTCATCGATTCTGTCGGGCCGACGCTGAGAATACAGTTCAAAAACAGTATTGACAACTTTATATTCAAGCCCGTTCGGAGCCGTATACCGTCTCACGTCGTCCATTGTCAGCCCTCCTCTTCTTTGATTCGATTGATGACTTTGTCAAAGGTGATGATCTTGTCGATGATGGGTACGATCTCGTCTGCTTCGGGATTGTGAAATATCACTTCGTCGTTCTGATAAAGCCGCAGCTCCATCTGAATATCGCCGGGCTTCACCTTGTATTCCAAGCAGAACAGCGCGGCGTATACCATCAGCTGCTCCATGTGCGCCAGCACCTTACCCGTTTTCAGGTCGTGAATGCGCAGCATCCCGTTTCTGAAGGCGATAGCGTCCGCGGTGCCGTAGCAATTTTCAGAATAGTAGAGCACCTGCTCGCTCTGCATCTTATAGCCGATGGCGTCGTTCACAAACATGTTCAGCGTCTTCTGACTTTTGGGCAATTTCTGTCCAAGCGTGATGCAGCGGCTGGCGAATTCATGCAGTTCGGTTCCCTTCAGAGTCGCCATAAAATTCTTGTAGCTGTCGGCCAGCTTATCAGCGTCATAATTGATCCAATGATACTTGCTTGCGCTCAGGAACGCATGGCTTCCCTCAAGGTCTGAATGCCTGTTCCAGTTCATGCAGAACTTCCTCCTTGTTCTCGGGAAATATAAATCTCGAAAAGGACATGTCGTTCATCCGTTTCACGTAATACTTCTGATTGGGCTGTCGATGCGCGTTCGCGTTTGCTTTGCACTCCAGCGTCGCCCAATGCTTTCCCCAGAGAACCAGAAGGTCCGGAATGCCCTGAATATGTCCGGAGTCCAGCTTCGTGACGATGCAGCCCTTGAACAGCGTCTTCAGTTCCCGAATCAACGCTCTCTGAAAGTCGCGTTCCAATTTGCTCGCTTTCACGAAACCGCTCCCTTCATAGCATAAAAGAAGAGAGTAAGCGCATATTGTCTTCTCTCTTCATAAAAGGGCATGTTTTTCACGCGGACAAAAGAAAAGCCTGCGAAGCGAATTCGCAGGCGATGGGGAAGGAATTACAGCATGGGATCCGTTGGGTCGATTAAATATAATGCGCAGTATTTCTTGCAGAAGGGGTAATTCTCGCAGCAATTTGTCAGGCAGTCCGCTCCTGGCGGATCCGCCCCGATATAGTCAAAATATACTGCGCGGCTCATCCGCTGTCCGCACTCTGGGCAATACCACAATCGCTCCTTCGGATTCCATTTCATTTCGGAAGAACAAATATCGCAAAGTACGCTTTCTCCATTTTCGTCATAGGCAGAGTTAGCCCACTCGTCTTTCATGTCCAGTCTATAAATCTTTTCATACTCGTCTCGGTCTCGTGTCATTCGGCCGCCTCCCTTCCAACCCTGACAAAGCTCATACCACTTCTATTTTATCACATTTTTACCGGGCAGGGGAGGGCTTGAAAATATAAGATTGGTCTTATCACATCTTCCTCTCTTTTTATCGTTGCTGAGTCCTGAATCGTCCGTTTTGAGGCTTGTGGCCAAATGCCCACTTTTTCTCCTATACTCTCTATAATTATTTATTTTTTAACTTTTTATAGAAAGGTATGAAAAAAAGTGGGCAAATGGGCAGAAACGCTGTTTTTCGCCCCAAAACCCTCGAAAAGTGAACTTATGTGGCCTTATGTGAGGTTATTTCATCGATTTTTCTGCCCACTTTCATCCTGCAAAAGTGGGCTTTTGCCCACTTTTTCTGGCCACAGCCCACTTTTTTCTCAGAAGTTTTTCTTCAAAACCCAAACAAAAGTGGGCAAATGGCCATTTTTCAAAACAAAAGTGGGCAGAGATTTTCATACGTCCTCACTCGTCCTGTGCTGCGATTTCTCACTTTCAAAGCCGTCGGGATAGCGTGCTGCCAGCTTATCGAGATTCATCTGCATCACCTTTTCCAGCGAATATCCAAGCGCATCCGCAACCAGCGCCAGATACCACATCACGTCGCCCAGCTCTTTCGCCAGATGTTCACGGTCCAGCACATGGCCCTGAAACAGATGCTTCTTGAAAATATCAATCGCTTCGCCCGCCTCGCCGTTCAGGCCCATCAGCCCGTGCAAAATCCGCAGCGAGTTATTATCGGCCTTCATCCAGGGCAGGGGACTCTCCGTGCGCAGCGCAGCCTTTTGGTACTTGTTAGGGGTCATCTTTTTTTCATCCTTTCTTCTCATAATACCGAAAAATGTTCCACGTCTCCTATCGTAATTACCCGGTCAATCCCGGCGTTTTTAATCATCCGCCTGCAAATCAGACAGGGATGCACCTGATCTTGCGAAAGCCGCTCGCCCTTTTCAAATCCTGCCAAATATAATGTGCTTCCCATCATGTCCCGCCTGGAAGCGGACAGAATTGCGTTCTGCTCAGCGTGTACGGCCACACATTTTTCATACTGCTCTCCATGAGGAATGCCGTTCGCTTCCCGGAAGCAGTAGCCCGTATCGCAGCAGTTTTTCTCGCCGCGGGCAGCGCCGTTGTAGCCGGTGGCAATGATCTCGTCGTTCTTCACAATGACCGCGCCATATTGCCTGCGGATGCAGGTGCTCCGCCTGGCCACCATCGCCGCAATGTCCAGATAGTAAGCGTCCTTACTCGGCCTCTTGTTTTTCATAAAGCACCACGCATCCTTTCTCCAAGCTCTCAGGCACATTGATCAGTCGCTGGTTCGCGCTGCCGCGCCAGTCCAGCTCCATGCTCGCCATGTCCTGTTCAAACCTACCGTCCACCAATACGTCGATGCGCTTCAGAAGCTCCTTACGGTTGTCCTCCCACTCCCTGATCTGCTCAAAGGTGTAGCCCGTGTAGCACCATACGCTCAATCCCTTCGCCTTGGCAAACTGTGCCAGCTCCAGCGCCGCCATGGGTTGCAGAAACGGTTCGCCGCCGCTGAGCGTAATGCCGGAAAGCAGTGAGTCGCTGACCATCAGTTTTTTAATGAATTCCGTATCCATTTTCTCACCGCCATACATTGGCCAGGAGCCTGGATTCTGACAGCCCTTGCAGTGGTGCAAACACCCCTGAAAAAATATTGCCAGCCGCACGCCCGGCCCATCCACATAGCTGTTCGCTTCAAGGCCGTAAACACGAAAAATCATTATCTTTTTCTCCTTTCTTTTCCGAAAAAGAAGAGGGCAAGCATTCTCCGCAAGCCCTCAAATATCATTTTTCTCTGTTCGCCAGTACGTCGCAGGCGTTCTTACACGTCAGCACCAGCCAGTAACCGACGATGACGGACCACGCCGATCTGCCCAAAAACAACAAAACGGCCACCCCGGCCGCAATTAGCATCAGAAAATATACGCATAGCTGCGACGCTTTTTGCCAGAAGCTCATGCGCTTGCCTGCTCTTTCACAGGCTTTTCGCCATAGATGATCTTCTCATAAGCCTCAATCGCTTCCATGTAGTTGTCGTAATTTCCCTCGAATGCCCCGTTGATATGCAGCGTGTAATAGCCGCGAGGGTCGCGCTTGATTTCAGACTCCATGCTTCACCCTGTCCCTTTCTTCCGCCTGCTTGGCGTTGTTCCATCTGTCCAGCGTGCCCACCAGATAACCGGTAATGCGGCGCACCCGTTCAAACGGCTTGCCCTCTATATGATAGGTCAGCTCAACGTGCTCCTTATCGATCACGTTAATGTCCATTCCTTTCAGCTCACTGCCGTACTTTTCCAGCCCACGCTTCTGATAAGCAGCGATTTCTTTTTCGCTCATCGGCCAGCCGATTACGTTAATCAGCATGAGAAATATCTCCTTTCTGCTCTGTGTCCTCATCCGGATTCCACGAATCCTCCGAATCGATGCGGTCAATAGTCTCGCTTTCAGTAAAGCGGTGCCGTCTACCGCATTTGGGGCAAATATCCCCGATAATGCCGTTGTAGCCGCACACAGGGTCTCGATCCACCGGATGGTTGATGCTGCCATAACCGATACCGCATTCCTTCATATGGCGAATGATTTTTTCAAACGCCTCCAGATTCTTGCTGGCGTCTCCGTCCATCTCCACATAGGAAATGTGCCCCGCATTGGTCAGGGCATGGTACGGCGCTTCGATTTCTATTTTTTTCGCAGCAGTGATGGGAAAATATACCGGAACATGGAATGAGTTCGTGTAATACTCCCGATCGGTCACGCCCTCAATCTCGCCGTAGAATTCCCGATCCAGTTTCACAAACCGGCCGGACAGACCCTCGGCGGGCGTCGCCAGGCACGTCACGTTCAGGGATAGGTACTCGCTCTGGCAATCGCAGTAGTTGCGAATGTAATGAACAATTTCCAACCCCAGCTTCTGCGCCTCTTCGCTTTCGCCATGATGCTTGCCAGTCAATGCTTTAAGGGCTTCCGCCAATCCAATAAAGCCGATAGAGAGTGTGCCGTGGCGCAGCACCTCAAGCACCGGATCGTCCGGTTGCAGCTTTTCCGAATCCAGCCACACCCCTTCGCCCATCAGGAAGGGGAAATTGCGCGCACGCCGGGCGGCCTGCACTTCAAAACGCTCCAGCAGCTGCTTCATTACATAAGTCAGCATGTCGTTGAGGTGCATGAAAAATACCCGCGTGTCCCCATGGGATTCAATCGCCAGCCGCGGCAGATTGATGCTGGTGAAAGAAAGGTTTCCTCTGCCTGGCGCAATCTCCGGCCCGCATACATTGCCCATCACCCGCGTGCGGCAGCCCATGTAGGCCACCTCGGTTTCCGGGTGTCCGGGCTTATAGTATTGCAGATTGAAGGGCGCATCCAGAAAGCTGAAATTGGGAAACAGCCGCTTGGCGGAAACCCGCATGGCCAGCCGGAACAGATCGTAATTGGGGTCGCCCGGATTATAGTTCACGCCTTCCTTTACCCGAAAAATCTGAATGGGGAAGATCGGCGTTTCTCCGTTGCCTAGCCCCGCCTCCGTGGCCAGCAAAAGCTGCTTCATGGCCAGCCGCCCTTCCCAGGAGGTGTCCATGCCATAGTTGATGCTGCTGAAGGGCACCTGCGCACCGGCCCGGCTGTGCATGGTGTTCAGGTTGTGAATCAGGCCTTCCATGGCCTGATAGGTGTCGCGAACGGTCTTTCGCATGGCGTATTCCTCTCGCCATCTCAGGTCAGTATCGTACTTCATCTCCGCGTTGTTGATGAGTTCCGACTGAATATCGAAAGCCTCACGCAGGTACTTGTTGTACGTCAGCCGCACGCCATCCGCCATGGCATAATCGAAATCTACAATGCTCTGGCCTCCGTGCTGATCGTTCTGGTTGCTCTGGATAGCGATTGCCGCCAGAGCGGCATAGCTTCCAATGCTCTTCGGCTCCCGCAGATGCCCGTGCCCGGTGTTGAAGCCGCCCTTAAAGAGCTTTCTCAGCTCGATCTGCGTGCAGGTGGTAGTCCAGCCGTAGAAGTCCAGATCATGAATATGAATCCAGCCCTTGCGGTGCAGATTGGCGATTTCCGGATCCACCATGGTTTCCAGATAATATTCCTTGGCGGTGTTGGCGCCCTGCTGGAGCATCGCGCCCATGGGGGTATCGCCATTGATGTTGCCGTTTTCCCGTTTGAGGTTGCAATTTCTCGCGTCAGAGCGGTTGATCTCATCGCAAATCTTCATCACCGTCTGACCAAAGTTGAGTTCGTTCATCTTTTCGTTCCCTCGATCCTCCGTCTTACAGGAATTTTGCTGCCCAGATCAGAGCCAGCGCCAGAATAGCCGTAGGAATCCACGTGGGAGCAAGCACCCAGAGCCACGACCATTCAATCACGCCAACCAGCTTGAGAACAATAAAAATAACTGTCAGTGTGCTGCACAGACCCAATCCTCCGCCGGCGCAGTTATGCTTGTTCATGCTCCGTTTCCTCCTTATCCAGCTTTTCCTTGATCTGCCCCAGAATGCCCTCCACCAGGTTCTTCGTCTTTGGGTGCAGGATCATGCTAGGAACGTGCTTTTCGTACCACGAGAAGATTTCCCGCAGGTTGCCGCTTTTGAAGGAGAAACTCCACCAGTCCGCGATCATTTCATAGACGTACTCCGGCGGCATTTCCAGCGCCTCCATCGGCTCGTCGTCATGAATCAACACCCAGTGCTGCCAGTGATGGGGATTGCGGTGAATATGCTTGAGCCAAGCCTTATGAAAGTCTCGCACCACGCGGGCGGAACGGTTACCGCCGTAAAAATAATCGTCGTAAGCACGGTATTCGTCTCTTTTTGTTTTAGACATATCGTGCATCCGCACTAGATTCTCGATTTCCATCCCATATACCGGACTGACCGGAAGGTTGTCCCACATCCAGACCCACGCTTTGCCTACGTTGGTCACATGCCCCTTCAGGTAATCGTCATACAGCTGGCTCATCCCTGACTGCCTCCTTCCGCAGCCTCTTCGTGGCACCATTCCTTAAAGATGTCGTAGTATGCGCCGCGGTTGCCGCTGAGCTTCTTGCAGATTGCCATGGCCAGCCCCTTTTCCTTATCAAAGGGTTCGCCGTTCTGGGCCTTCACCACGGTTTTCGAGCCGTCCAGCCAGAATACGATGGTTGCGGGCGCGTTGAAAATAACGCGCTTGATCACCACGATGCAGTCGAAGCAAATACCGTAACTGAAGTTGAGACTTTTCTTGAACTCCTGCAAAATATCGCTCCTATTCATGGACTCATTCATCTTTTTTCTCCTCCACTTTCTGTTTTACCGTCGTCAGCAGCTTGAAAATATCCTCCGCCTGCTGCCCTTGAAAGGCGTTCACAATCGTAATTGCCTTGCCGTCCTTCTTGCCCACAATGCACAGCCGGTTGTCCGGCCCGTGGGTCAGATCAAAGCTCACCATCAGCACCTCAGTCGGCGCTACCGGAATCTGCTGCATATCGCTTCCTCCTTATAGCTTATTCAGCTCCATAAACTTCTCCAGTGCCATGCGCTTAGGGTAGGCGATCGTGTTCACCCGAATCTCAGGAATGCACAGCTCACTGTCCGACATCGTTGGAATGCTGATCCACACATCAATGTCTTTAATGCCCTCCGTGTTCGGAATCAGCTCTTCAGCCCGGTCGATCAATTCCTGACCCATCAGTTTCAGCATCTCAATAGCCATTTCCCGGTATTTCATTTCGCTCACCCCTTATCCAAGCGTCATGGTCACGTTCTTACCCGCCTTGTCTGCCATGCTCGACGCAATCGACTGGTAAATTTTGCCCACGTTGTCCAGATTGCGCTGGTAGTCGCTCATCAGCCCGTCCAGCTTCCCGTCGAACCGCTCAAGGAGCATTTCCTTCGCCTTTTCCGTGGCGTCCTCCATGATCTGGTTGCCGTCCACCTTAGCCGCTTCCCTGGCGATAGCGTCGGATACGCTCTTGCTCAGCTTGCCGTAGCTTTCCTTGACCGCATCGCGAACGCATTTCTGCGTCTGCCGGGCCAAATCGTCCTCCACACAGCGCACCGCATGGTTCACTACTCGTCCAACCTCATGGGCGGCAGCGTTATTGATTGCCAGATCTACCACGTCGTGCTGAATATCCACCACCGTCAGTTCGGCCACATGATCGCAGGCTTTGCTCACAAGCCGCACAGTCCTGCGCAGCTCATGGTGACAATATACTGCTGCCAACACGGATACGCCGGAAAGCACCAGCAGACCAATTCGCTCCATACGGTGGAGCTTGCGCTCAAATTCTTCCTCACGGGAAACAGTGCGATTATCCATATCCTTATGCTCCTTTACCATTTAATGAATCGACTTTCGTTGAACGTCTTCTTGTCCTTCAAAGCCCGGCTGATGGCCAGATCAATGCCGCTGCGGCTTTTCAGGTGATAATAGTAAAGGTCATGGAACGGCGTGTTCAGCCGGTCGATCCGGCCGCTTGCCTGCACCATGACCTTGTAGGAATAGTTCTGAGAATAAAAGAGGATAGTATCCGTTTCGATGCAGTTCCACCCCTCCGAGCCCGCGCCATAGTTCACAAAATACACCCAGCGATTAGTCTTGGGAATAGGCTCATGCTTGTGTCCGTTCCATTCCGCCATAGCCGTTCCCGCCTCCCAGCCCAGTGATTTCAGAATTTCCAGCTCATAATCAAAGCTGTAAAATATAATCATCCTCGGGTGCTTCTCGGCGATTTCCAGCGCCATTCTCTGACGGCTTTCATCCTGGTTGACGGCTCGTCGTAAGCAATAGCACAGCCCGCCTGCGTTCTCAATCGGCTCATTCTTCCAAATATCCCAACGTGAGCGCATCAGATCTTTGTACAGCGAAATATCATACTGCACATACACATCCTCATGATGCGCCTGCGTGGGGCGCTTGAAGTCCATGTCAATCAGGATGGAATCCCGCAGTCTTTCCAAACGTCCCTCGCCCAGATACCTCTCGATTTTGGGAAACTTCGCCGCATGAGAATATACGATGTGCTCCCGTGCAAACTGGGTACGGTTCTTGTAAAAGCCGTTGGCGATGAATAGCGGAATATAATCGCTCCAGTTATCGCCCGGCGTGGCCGACAGAAGAATCCATCTGTTCCGCCTGGCAATTCTCAGGAAGCTCTTTACCCATACGCCGCTGCCCACCACGCGCTGCTCGTCAAATATAAAGAAGGCGTTCTCCGCTTCCGTATATTTGTGCACGTTGTTCCAGCTGTCTACTATCACTCTGTTGCCGTATAGGTTGGTCTCCTTTGTAGTAGAAAGCAGAAATGGCGCCAGCTCCTTTTCCCATTCGAAGGTGTCGCGCTTGCGGGCGGTGGTGATGATGTAAAGATCCATCGGCGGATCATCCATGGGAATATAATCCTCGCCCTGGAGACAGGCGATTTCGCCGCCGTTTTCCAGATAGTAGTAGCTGATCGCAGTCAGGCTTTTTCCGCTGCCAACGCCACCGCACACAACGCAGCCGTTTTTCATCCGCTGGATAGCCTCCAACTGATGCGAATAGAGATTGATTCTTGCCAACGCTATCCCTGCTTCCTTCATCCGTTTCTTAAAACGGATCGTCCTCGTAGTCCTCCCGGCGACGGCGATACCGCTCCGCATAGGGGTCGTCATCCAGATCCTGCTCCACGTACATCGTGCGAATATACAGGCTCAACTGATGATTCACCGGGTCGTACTCATACGGGTTCAAAATCACGTTCACGTTTTTCACCCGCATGTGGTCGATACATGCAACGCTTTCCTCATCCAGCAGCACAGGCTCGCTGTCGCCGCTTACCAAATATACCTTCGGCGGGTACTTCACCGGCGCGCCGCTGCGCGTCCTGTACATCAGCACGCCCGTCACAAAGTATTCAGGAACGAAGCTCTGCGGATCGTCGTCCGGGCGCGGTCTGGTTTCGCGCACCTTAAAGCCCGCCTTAATCAGATCCCGCGCTTGCTCCGGGTCGGGGATCACGATGCTCGCCTTGCGCCGCACGTCGTTGAAGCGGTCATTGGCGGGGTCGCCGGAAAAGTTGGTCTGGAAGATGAATCGGGTGTTGTCCACAGCAATGGTCTTTCCAATCATAGGTCATTACTCCTTTACAAATATCTTGCTTTCTCCATTGTCGTCGGTGATAGTGACAATAGAACCTGGCGTGAACCAGCATTTCTGCGAGGCCCAGGTCAGGTTCAAAGTCGTCATGGGTTAAATTTCGAGCAGATAGCTTCGATTCCCGCTCTCTACCAGGAAGAATCGGTTACACTCCGTCATGCGCATCTCCTTCCGGCGGCACATCGTATGGGTCATCCGACTGAAACCATTCGAAATCGCCATACTTGGAAATGGTCTCGATGGCGTCGTCCACCAGCTTGTTGTAATAGCTTCGGTCAATATCAGCTTCGCGATGAAGCGCCGCAACCATTTCGCTTTCCATCCAACGGAAGCCCTTGCTGCCCGTTGCCGCGACGTATTTACCGCCCGCTTCCCGCAGCAGCACGCCGCCTCCGCTTCCGGCATTTACCGGCGTGAATTCACCCACGCGCCCCACAAAGCGGTAGTCGTGTCCGGCGGCAATCTGCTCATCCAGCGTGCGCAAATATCTTTCGTCCTGAATCGGCAGTCCCTCTTCGCCAGAAGCCTTATAGTCGATCCAGTCCTCCAGGTTCATGTTCAGCTCCTTCAGCTTCTTTTTGAGCATTTCTTCTTCATTGCTCACATCGGGCAGTGCTTCGTTCATGTCCAGATACAGCGCACCGCTTACCGAGAAGGTCTCACACATGTCCTTAAATTCAAGCGGTTCACGGCTGAACAGGGTCTTGAACACATAGGGCACTGCAAACTGTTTGCCTGTGGCCGTCCATTTGCCATTGTCCTTTCCGCCTTTATATCTGGCAATGTACACGGCGTCGTTCACCAGGCACATCTTGTCGTAAGTAGCCTCGTGCTCAAAGGTGTAGCCATAGCGCTTGCCGTAGTCCATTACAAAAGCGATGATGTCTGGGTCTGCGTCTGGAATCTTGATGGAGTCCGTCTTGATATGCGCCACGGCGAAGCCCCGTTTTTGCACCTCGTGCTTCAGGTTTACCATGAACAGCGCGCCGCGTTTGGCTACGATGTTATCGCGATTGCGCGGATCGCGGAAGGCGTTCTCGAAAGCTGCGCTGGTCAAACCGTATACAGAATTGATAGCCGTCTTCAAAGCGTTCGCCAGCTGCTTCGACGTCATTTCGCCGCCAACGACCTTCTGCACATAAGGAGCCAGCTTGCCGTCCAGAATATGATTTACCTCGTCCCACGCCTCGTGTTTTATGCTCACGCGGCCGTCCACGATTTCCTTAAAGCGGCGGGTGAACGTGGGGCCAAACAGGCATTCCGCAATCACGCTGTGCGGATGCATGGATGCAATATCCAGCAGCGCCACGTTTCCGTACATTCCCGGCTCGGCATAGACGTATCCGCCTTCGCCAACTTCTTCACCCTGATAGATGCTTACATAGCCGCGCTTACTCTGACCGGGCATGGGATTTCCATCCTCGTCTGCCCATTCGAAGGCTGGTGCTTTGTCGCCGGGTCCAAAGTAATATCCGGGAAAGTAGGGGAGTAAGCTGTCTTCCTCGCCGTGGAGTTGCGACATCATTTCAGGGCAGGCGTCCTTGAGGAATTTCAGCACTTCCTGCTTCAGCTCGTGCACCGGCTGGCTCAGATCACGGTAGTTGAATTCTGCCTGCGGTCTGCGCACCCGGTCAAATATGATTCGAGTGGTCAGGCTGTTGGTGGTGTCGTTCACCGTCATCCCGGCGATGTCTGCCAGAATCTGCCGCGCCGTCCAGTCTGCCGAAAGGTGATTAAATACCGCTTCCGTGGCAATCACGTCGTTGTCGCAGTATTCGGCTACCTTGGGCCACATTTCTTCCGGCACAGGTTTGTCCCATGGCAATCCAAGCTCCTGATGATGAATGCCCAGCTCAATTTCAAATTTCTTCAGGCTCTTCTTATTGCTGGCTGATGCGAAATCGTACACATCCGTGTAGCTGACGTTATACGCTTCCCCAAAGAAAGCGTCGCTGCGCTTGCCTCCGGATATAATCCGCTGGCTCAGGTTGTAGAGCTGCATGTTACTGTAGCCCATCAGTCGTCCCCAGAGAATATGATTATCATACCGGCGGCAGTTGAAGCCGATCAGGCGGTAGCGCATCAGCTCTTCCACCTCGGCAGGCGTGGGGTTAATCATCCGAACAACCTTTTTGCCCTCGCCCTGGAGCTTCCAGTTGATAAGGAAGAGGTTGGGAAACACCTCCACATCGTAAAACACGATCGGTGCTTCGCTTGGGGCTTCAGCCTCCGCTTCCTTGTCTTTGGAGCGGAACTGCATCTTGCCCACCAGCTTCAAGCAATAATCGGCCTGATGGGTGCTTCGCGCTGCAAAGGCGTATACGGCGTTTCGCATGTCGCTCACGTCGTAGCTCAGCTTTTCATCGTGATACGCATCCTCCAAAATCTTATAGATAAAGTCAATGCTCGGCTTGGTGCCGGGATGAATTTCCTTGTCCAGATTCCTTTTAATCAGCGCCCGCAATCCCTTTTCGCTTTGCACAGAATCAAAGTTTACCGTTTTCTTCGCCTCCTTCAGCGGCAGTCCATGGGTAAGGGTAGCGATAGGTAAGTCGTTACACAGAGAGAGTTTTCTGCGCAGGCTGGAATTACCGTTGAACACCTTCACCTCAATGTGGTCGGCATAGATGCGGCTTAGCTGCGTCACGTCGCCCTGGTAAATATAATGCAGATGAATGGCCTTACCGCTCTTGCTCACCTCCGCATACGTTGGCGGCCATTTGGACGCCTCCTCCAGATTGCGCTCAAAGCTCTTTTCACCGTCCGCACCCAAAATATCAAAATCGATTACGATCAGGTTCAGCGGCGTTTTCACATAATGCGGCTTTGAGGTGTCCAGATCGGCAAGGGTTGTCTGCACGTTCTCCCACTTCCGTGAAGGCGTTCCATTGTCATTGGCATACTGCGCCTGGCAGGAAGCATATTCTCTGTCAAAGCGGCTGGGCTGCGCTTTCAAATCGAGCGCCGGTTTAGGCGTATCATCGGTTTTCTCCTGCTTTTCTTCTTCAAATTTCTCCTTTCGAAACCCCCGATAATAGCTTCTCACCCGCGTACCATCGGAGAGAATTTCTCGCTCACTGTACTCCCGGAAGTAGTTTTTCAGCTCTTCCTTGAATGCACGCTGGGTGTAGGGATAGCCTACCTTCGCATCCTCGCAGTAGGTTTTGTACATCGTCCATGCGGCCTTGAGCGTAGTCTCGTCGCTTTTGTTAAACACGGCCCAGCTGTCCAGCACGAAATTATAGAAGTCATTGGATGCGCTGAGCATGGAGAGCGGCACGTAGTCGTCATAAGCGTCCGGCTCTTGTAGATATACATCCATGCAGTGCTTGGCAATGGCGCCCAACTCGAAGGTGATCTGCTTCATGAGCTGCCTGTATTCCCCGGGGCGAATTTTTTCTCCCGTAGGCGATACGTCGATCAGTCGCCTGAGCAGGCCGCTCTTTGCGTCCGTAATCTTCACAGGGCGGTTTGTGCCCATGAATAGAAAGCACTTGAAATTGTTCTCATACATCTTGGAGAACTTCTCATTCACGCTCATTCGCTCATGGGAGACCAGGCTGTTCAGCCGCGTGTTGTCCTCGATCCGGCTCAAATCGCCGTCGTGCTCAATGGCCACCAGCGGGTTCTTCTTGAAGGGTTCCAGCGCGAAAGCATTGTTGCTTTGCCCTAAATCCTTCGATACAAACGAAGCCGTATAGCCCTCAAACAGATGCTCGATGATGCCGATGATGGTGGACTTGCCAGTTCCTGCCGCGCCATAAAAAACCATGAACTTTTGCAGTCTGCGGCTGTCTCCGGATACGATGCTGCCGATAGCCCATTCGATTTTCTTGCGCTCGGCCGGAGAATATAACACGCTCACCAGCCGGTCCCATGCGCTTACGTCGCCCTCCTCCAGCGGATAGGGCAGGCGTTTGGAGGCATAGTCCTGGCGATTGGTGGGCGTGTTCTGAAAGATCAGCTTTTCATCCAGCATGTGGAAGGAATCGCGCATCTGCCGCTGACAGTATTTGTGCCAAACGTCGATCATGCCGCTTTCCGCATCCCACAAATGCAGCACCTTATAGCCGTTCTCAAAGCGCGAAGCATTCTCCTTGGCGTACTTATCCAGCTCTCCATCGATGATATCCACCGCATCCTGCTCGCTGGTAGACCACAGACCCTTTTCCTCTACCCAAATGGCGTAAAAATCTCCGCCGCGAATCATCAAATGTTGGCTGGGATTCCTGATGATAAACTTAGGATAGATTTCGGTCGTCCCGCGCTTGGTCTGGCGGGTAGAAATCATCAGAAAGTCGATCATTGTTTATCCCGCCATTTCGTCTTTTTCTCGAATCTGCCGCTCGACGTTTTCCAGCCTGAGTTGCTCCTCGGCAACTACGCCAGCCAATAGACCGACGCAGCAGAACAGCAGGAATATAGAACCTCTGCAATCCTTCAGACGGCGATTCATCTGCCGTAGCGCCTTCTCATGCTGCTCCCTGGTCACATACAGCTCGCTCAGGTTGACGAATGCAATTTTTCGAAAATCAGTCATCGCTTTCTCGGCCCCCTTCATAAAGGTTCTCATTCAGGTACCACATCATCTGATACCAGATTTCTGCATCGCGCATATCGTGTTCCGCGTCGCTAATGGTAAACAGCCCGCCAAGACCGGAGGGCAAATACTCCCTCCTCATGAACCTGTCTAAAATATCTGCCGCCGCAATCTTGTCGAAGTGAGCGTCGTCCATATCCTTAAGTCCCAGGCTTTCGACCATTTCAAAGAACCATTTGGCTGTTCGATCGCCCAGCCCCGGATCGTCGGTAATGTGCTCCTCACAGCGCTGAGAGAGTGCTACCATCACCTCCAACACACTGCACGACTTTCCCATTAAGGCTTCTTCCACCAGCGCCGCATCGTAATGGGATTCATAGGTGAACCGATAACGAAGATCGATTCCATCATCCGCCCGGTTCCCGTCCATCTCCAAAATATAAATAAATTCCGTCTCGTGAAGCAGACGGAAGAGCTTTCTAAAGGACTTTTTCCTTGCGTATTTTCCGCTGCACACAAGATGGATCATCCACTCGAAATATGCGTCCTCAATTCTGTCCAGCTCTTCCTGCTCTACCCCTCCTTGGATCCTCAAATCATATCACCTCAAGTATTGACCAGATACGGCTTCTCCCGGAGCACATCCGCATAGCTTCTCGGATCGGCCAGAATCTCATAGTCCGCCTTCAGCCGGTCATTGCGTACAAATACGCTGTCAGGTTCATAGTCGCCAAAGTGATTCAGGCTGTCCTTGCCGATGGTCTCCTCGATTTCGTCATCGCTCATGGCGTGATCGCTGTCGTCCGTAACTGTACCGTCGGCATAGTAGGTCAAGCTGATCTCGTCATAACCATCCTCCGTGCCAAAATCATCCGGTGAAATCACGCACGGAGCCTGAATCGGTGCAGGCTTTTTTTCTTCGGTATAGCCCAGCTTCGCGGTATACTGGCTGTATGCAGTCCGTTCCTTTTCGGTAGGCTTTTGGGACTTTTCTTCCGGCAGCGGATGTTCCTTGCGGAATGCGGCCTTCACCGAATCGATTTCGTCCTGCACCAGCTGCTCGTATTTATCCTTCATCAGTTTGTTGGCGGCCAGGAATCCAGCGGCGCCGCCCGCCATGAAAAATATAACTCCAATAACACCCTTGTTCATTACTTCATTTTCCTCGCTTTCTACAATTTAACGCACGCCCTGCGCTTTTTTAACTTTTCGCATTTTCAGCCCGTCTTCTGCGGCCATCCTCCCCACCAAGAATAATATCGTTCTGCTCCTGGCTTGTGAATTTCTTCAGGCATTGACGGTAATATGCGTCACTTGTCCGCCCGTCGTACAGGCCTTTGTCGTAGGCAGAGCATTCCCTGCGGCGCTGCTCGTTTTGCTGATAATCGGAAATCTGACGACGCAGCCCGTCGTTTTCCCGAAGAATATGGCTGTTATCGGTTTTCTGCTTTTTCTGGTTCTCCAATAAAAACAGCACCAGCATTGAAAGGGCTGTGATAACGAACGTCAGAATAATTGCTCCGATCATAATAAACGCGCCGCAGGGCGCTCCCTCCTTTTAGTTTTTAATTGTCAGAACAGTTACAGCCAGCCCGCCAAACAGTGCGGATGCGCTCAGCAGAATGCCGCCGACAATATGGCGTTTGCGGCTGGTATCCAGCAGATTGTCCAGGGAAAATATAAAAGCGTCCAAATACTCCATTCGATCAACCCTTCTTCATTTTCTTCGGTTTGGTCAGCACGGCCACGCCGCCGATCAGGCAAACGCTGGCCATCGCCGCGAGCATTACGCAGGTCGCGGTCTTCAAAGCGGTATCCATGCCTACACATCCTTTCCCCAAATATAAAAGAAAAGGGGCCTATCCCTTACTCGGTGATAAGCCCCTTCTCCTGCGCATGTTCCAGAATCACGCCGTCCACGTTGAAGTCCAGCAGGAACACCTTTTCGTAGTCCCCGGGCTTGTCGCTACGCTTGCGATAGACTTCCTGAATGCCGAAATCCACGTAATTGTCGCCGTGATCGTCCTTGTTCTTATCGTACACCCAGCCGACGGACTGCCCGGCCAAGCTCTTGTCGATGCCCAGCATCTCGTAGACCTCGTTCAGGAACAGGAAGTTGTTTGACCGCAGCATGTGATTGGCCAGCTCCTGCTGCGCCTTGAGGAAGAACAGGTTGTAGTCAGCGTTCGGTTCCGCCGCACGCGCCTCGCCATAGGCAAAATATCGCGCATAGTCGGACAGACCAGGTCCCAGAACGGTCACATTCTTCTTGACCTTCTTTTCTTTCCCGTTCTCATCCGTTTCCACAACCTCAATCTTTTCCTGATGTCCGTCGAAGCGCAGCTCGCGGTCTACATCCTCGCCAAAGCGCTGAATGACCCGGCCGCGATACTGCTTAAAGCCCGCATCAACCGCCGCATAAGCCGCCGCCAGCGCCATATTGCGCTTGCGCAGAATGTTGTTGCTGGTCAGAATGCCGGTAACGGACAGCGCGCCCACCGCTACCGAAGGCCCATAGAGCTTCACGAATTCCACGCTGGTCTTCATATAGACCTTCGTAAGATCATGCTTTTCGGCCCGTTCGTCCTTAACCCGCTCATACTTCTTATGAACGGCTTCGGCGTCCTGCTTGTGCTTTTCCAGCACCGGATCCAGCCTGCGCGTTGCCTTGCACGCCATCACCGTGCTGCCGATCATTCCACCAATGCCCGTGAATACCAGGATTTCTGGGCTGTGTTTTTTCAGGGTCAACTTCGCCCCGTTCAAAAAGGGCCTCACATCGAATTTCATTTCTTTTCCTCCTTATCGAATGCTGCTTAACGTGCTCGCCGCCAGCTTGCGCATTTCTTCGTCGCGCTTTTCCACGATGCCGATCAACCGGTTCAGATACCACCGGGCTTTTTTCAAATCTTCCAGCCCATTCTTGTTCTTCCAGCGGCACATGTATTTGAGCACATTGCCCGTGTTCGTAGCCTCGCCGCCTACCAACCCCTCGGTAAAGGCTTCAATTACATCGATGGTCTCCAAGCCGCTCTTGCTCTGGTAATGCTGCGGGTGATTTACATTGTCCGCAGGCTCCATATTGCCAGTTTCACTGCTGAGTTGCATCCACTGAGCGTGAGCCTTATTCACGTTTTCGAAAATCGTCCTATTGCCAATGCCTTCCATAACGTTGGCTTCAGAACTCGCGTCCATAAATATGATACCTTCTTTCTGTCGTTCTGCGCAGGCGGCAATGATTCCAGAACCACCGTGCACGCCATTTCAGGCGGCTTTTCTTGCTTGAGAAACCGCAGTGATTGCAGTGAAAGAAATACTCTCTGGCCTTCCAGCCTTTGAGCTGAGGCTCGCCGTGCAGAACCATCCAGGGCGCTATGCTCCGCCAGCCGCACCAGGGACACGGCTTCAGCTTCTTTGTCTCGTCTTTCATAGGCTCGTTGCCCTCGGCAGGCTGATAATATAACCGTCGCGCACGTGCTCCACATGAGCGTTCCGCAGGTCAGTCCAGCCATACTTATTGTCGGTATACTGGCAGCTGATTCCCGCCATGTCAAACAAATCGGCCACGCTCACCACATCAAAGCGCTCCAGCAGCTCCTCCATGCGATACAGCACTTCTTCTGCATCGCCACGGGTCTCGAAGACAATATCATCATAGCTGTACTGCGCCTGCGCTCTGGGTCGATTATAGCTGGGCCGGTCATCCCGATCCTGATAATACTGGCGATAGGCCACCTTTGCGCCGGGGCTTCCGCTCTTTCCACGGCTCGGTTCACCCAAGAGCATGTTGACGCCGTTGCACACAATATCACTGATCGCCCGTTTGATGGAAGGCACCAGCACATCCATCAAAATATAGCTCTTCACGCTCTCCACATCGCCGGGAACAAAGATGCTTCCGGCTTTCGCAAGCCCGCTCTTTTTGCGCTGCTTCACGTTGCCTGTCACCACTTTTTCCGTTCGCTTTTCCGGCATCGGCTCGTGCAGCTCCTGTTCTTTGGAGCGATGGGAGTTAGGTTTGTAATCTTCCGCCATGAGAAATATCCTCCTTTTCGCTTTGCAAACTGTATCTGTGCCTTACACTGCACGGAAACGGCGGCGCTTGCCAATGCCCATCTGAGCATTATAGCCATCCTTGGCAAGCCTTCCGCTGGTCACACGCCGCCACAGCGGCTGACACTGCTTCTGGATTTTCGAAAGCATCTTGCGCCCCTGACTGGTGCGCTGCAAATTCTGCTCCTGCGTATGAGACATACCCAGACACAGCACCTTATTTACGTGAGGAACGCCCATGGCCTTCAGCCGGGCTTTGGCAATCGCACGAATGGATGAACGCATACTCATTTATCATTTCTCCTTTCAACTTCGACTTTTTCGTCGCTCGAATAGTAAAAAGAAAAAGAGAAGGCGCCTTGTTATCAGCGCCTGCTCTTTATCAGGTTTACTCGTCGATCTCGGGAATCTCGTCCAATTCCACGTCGCTCAGATCGATCTCTTCCGCCTCAGCCGTGTTGGCCTTCTTGGTCGCCTTTTTCTGCTGGATCGTGCGCTTAACCTTGCGAACAACCGGAACCATGACGTACTTGGTCAGCAGAGCTGCTCCAACCACGCCCAGTCCGATGATGCCCACGGTCTTGATCACGCTTCCGTTATTGGAAGTTGCTTCCGTCGTCAGGTCCTCAATCGCCTCAGTGTTGATGATTTCGTTCTTTTCGATGTTTTCCATTGTCGTTTTCTCCTTTCGATTTTAGGGTTGTCCCCTCATAAAGCCCCTTGCAAATTTCGCGGAAATCGGGGTCATAACACCAGCCAAAGTCAACACTCGGTGTAGCCGTACTCAGGCGGGTTCATGTGACTTACCACCAAAACCGGCGTGCGGCCGTCCTTGAGCTGGCTGGAAAACCGCAGCTCAATCAATCCCTTGTCGCTTCGCCATCCCAGCTCGTCGCCGACGTCCACCGTAGAGAGACCAATCTCCATGTAGAACTCATTCAGCGAAATATAGGGCTCACTCATGTTGTTCATCTGCCAGTTCAGCTTGTTCGCCGCCCGCTTGAGCGTTTCCACGTCCGAATAGAAATATCGTCCAAACATGGAATCCAGACAAAGAACCGGAGCCACTGCGCCTTCCGTCGTCTGCACTTCGCTTTGAGCCGGGGCAGGAAGCCGCTCCACCCGATCGCGGTCGATAGCGTCCAGAATCGCTTCTTCCTTCTTTTCACCGATGGTTTCTACCACCTTTGAGCGGTAATCCCGCAGGGTGTTCTCAGCCAGGCTGTAAGCCGTCGCCAGAGCAGCATTTCTGCGTCCGTTTACGGCGCTCGCGCCAATGAGACACGCAATCGACACACCGCCGGTTACGCCAGCCGGAATGTAGCACTTCCACGCCGCCTGAACCGTCTGCATGGCAGTCAGCTTTTTATGCTGCTCCTCTTTTTTCTTTTTCTCGATTCGCCGCATCGCTTCCGGCGTTGCGCGAACGGCCAGCACCGTAGTGGTAATCATGCCGCCAATACCCACGCCCGTCAGAATCTCAGGGCTTTTCCGCTTCAAGGTTCTGCCAATGTTGTTGGCAACCCCTTTCCAGTCAATTTTTCGCATCTTCATTTTTCTTCCTTTCAATAGTCCGCAAATATCGCAGAACTTCGCCGCACTCATACTCCATCTTCGCGGCGAACCTATGCGTCTCGAAATGGTCGTCATCCGAATCTCCGAGAATATAATCCAGTTCGGAATACACCTGGCTGACCACCTGAATTGGATCGTCCTCTGATTCACGGATTCTCCGGATCAGCTCACTCAGAAGATATCGCCCGTATACACAGGTCTGAAAATAGGCGTTCCTCTTCGGAAATATCACGAAACTCGAATTGCACCGATACACGTTTCGCCGATATCTTCGCAGCAAGGATATCGCTTCTTCCTGCGTCATGCCCGATCAATCCTCCTCCTTTTCCTGCCCCTTCGGGGGCCTCATCTTCTCGGCAAAAGAAAAGAGCCCTTGTGATCGGGCTCCGTTCTTTTTAGTCCTTGTTCAGTTCGGTCAGCTTCGCCTGAACCGCTTCCTCGATTTTCGCGTCCATCTTCTTGTCCTCAACGATATTGTTCACTACGCTGATCACAATACCGCCTACGGTACACAGAATACCGAGCGCTTTTACCCAGTCAAATTTCTTCATGGCTTTTGCCTCCTTTCCATAATAGACGCAGTTTTTTTCGCGGAATCAATCAACGCCGCAGGTCGGCACCCTGTCTTCTCCGTCGTATTCCGGATCGTCCAGAGAATGTGGCGCAAACGGCGTGTCGATGGAGCACACCGTCAGACCATCGTCCGTGACATAATGTCTGTGATTGAAATCAATCCAGCGATAGCCGTATTGCGTCTCGCCGATATAACAATCCCAGCCGATCACGTCTCCTTCCTCAACGGCATCCAGTCCCAGAAAAGACAGGAACTCGTTCAGCGTCACCTCGCCGCGCAGTACCAAATTGCGGTTAATGTGGTATTCCGCCTGCACGACTTCTTCCATCGTCCGCTCGAAGAATGCCGCTTTCCCACAGCAAGGGAGATAGAAGGTTTGCACCTCGTCCCAAGGTGGGAGATCGTCCTCGATGTCCTGCTTTTCCTGCTCAACCGCTTTTTCGATCATCGCGTCCGTATCTGGTCCCAGAATACTGCAAAACTTTCGACGATAACCTTGATAGGCGCTTTCCAGTGCTGCATAAGAGCTAGCGAGAGACGCCTGCTGCCTGCTGCTAAGCACATTCGCGCCGAAGATACAGATTAAAGAACCTGTTCCGACGGCTACGGTCGGCAGATATTCCTTCCAACACGCCTGTAAGGTCTCAATAGCAGTCAGTTTCGGTAAAATATAACCGGCGTCAGATTTTTCAAGCGCACCTTCGCGCAGCTTGTGAAGAATTTCCTCACCTTTGTCGACCTGGGCGCATTGGATTTTATCCAACGCCTTTGGCGTGGCTTTTATGGCCAACGCCACTGTTGCCACAACACCCCCAGCACCCAAACAGGTAAGGATGGTAGAAGCATTTTTCTTAAGCCAATCTCCTATGGTCATGAAATCACTTCCTTTCAATCAACTTTTGTAGATTTTCGAATGCTTCCTTATCCATAAAACCGATTCTGCGCTTGCACAGATCGTCTGCTACATCAGGCGTAAATATCGCTCGAATGGCATTTTCTCGAAGAATCATGTGCCGTCCCGTCGGATAAGCCCCATGCCATGCAGGCTGCCGAGGATTGATCGTCGGGAAATCCGTTGCTTCCACCAGATCGATGCCCTGCTCCCGTAATTTCTTACATGCGTCGCAGGGCTCGTAATCGCCCATAAGCCAGGTCGATCTCGGCGCTTCCGCGTCTCCCGGCAGCTTTCCGAGCAGCGCGATTTCGTTCTTTTCCTTTCTACACCAGAAACAAATCGGGATGGTCGGGTTTACACCATGTTTCTGTGAAATCTTAATGCTGTTGGTTTGAATCTCCTCCTTGTCATTGGCGGATGCCAGTCGCATTGCATATAAGCTGTTTTGCGATGCCGCGCCCTCTGTCGTTCATTCTCGCGGCTCTGTTTGATAAGCCGCCGAATCCCCAGTCCTTCCTCCCAGGGCGATTCCTCCAACCACCAGGTCGAGAACAGCCCTCCAAAGATCAAACACACTAAGAAAATCATGTTGCATCACCCTTTCCAAATACTCTCTGATAAGCAATGCTCCGGGCTTTGTGACCCGACATTCCGGTCTGCTTCAGAAAACTTACTTGGGCCCAGTAACTGACAACTTTTCTTTTGTTTTCTTCGGACAGATTGGAAGCATGATCTGCGGCTCGATTTTCTCCTTCCATTCGTCCCATGGTGCTTCTGCTTCCGGATGATCTCGGTACCACTGTTTGATCGCTTCCCATTTCACCGCAACCTCCTCTTCAGTGTCGACTGGACCATTTAGTGGGTCGAAATTGATCTTGATGGGGCATTTAAGCTTTTCTTGGCTTGGCGTTGACATGAATTCTCCTCCCATAAATATAAAAGCGAAGTTTCTTCGCTTTTATAGCAACTTCAAAACCCTTGTGTGATTCCATTCGTGCCAATGTAAATCATGCGGTTCGGGGTTTTACGTTCACATGGATCTCGCGTCCCTTTACGCAGGCTTCGATCACATGGTTTTCCGGATTCTGAATCAGATCACCGACCACAGAGCCGCCCTTTTTAGAGAGCATCTTTCGCAGGCCAAACAGCATTCTGAGTTTGCTCTGCTTTTTCTCGGGAATGGCTATATCCGTCGTTTCTTCGGAAATGTCGGCTTCCTCTTCCTCATCCGGCATTTCCGGCTTAGCAGTCTTAACGGTTTTGGTGTTGATTCCGCGCTGAAGCTGTTCGTATTTGCACTCGGCCTCCGCAATGTCATGTCCGGCCTGGAAAGCAATCTTTCCAACCACATACAGCGCCGCCAGCCCAATCGCGCCGCTCAGAACAGTACCCACAAACCCTTTCATGGTGTTTCCTCCTTTTTCTTATCGAACTCAAATGACAAAAAGAAAAAGACTGAGCCTTTGCATCAGCTCAATCTTTCTATCAGTTTAGGACAGCTTCGCTTCAAGCCAGTCGCTAACATAGGTAATCTTCTTCTCCACTTTTTTCTCAAACTTCCTGATCTTCCGGTCAACCACGAATACGTGGAATTCCTTCTGAGCCTTCGTCAGAGCTTTGTCCATGGCGTCCAAAATCTTATCCATTGCTATTCTCCTTTTCATATCGTTTAGTGTCCGCTTCTTCATAATGCGCCTTGTAAAATTCGCGGACTCAAATATCCCTTCGATCGAACACAGTTTCCCATCGCTGCTTTGGAATGGGTTTCATCTTCAAAGCCCACATGATCTGCCGAACCGTCACAGTGGGGTAGATCCCGTTTTCACACGGTCCACTCCGCTCATCGAAGAATCTTTTGAATTCACCGTTCAGATAAATAGCGTCTGTCAGCCACGGATCAATTTCGCTCCAGTAAGTCTTCTTGGATGACGTGTCAAACCGCTGCTGAATCACCGCAAGTCCTTTTTCGCCGATCACGTACAGCGTGCAGCGGCTATAGACAGGGTGATCGCAAATATAAACTTTTCCATACTGATTGGCATATAGCTCCGGCTTTTCAAAGTGATAGCGCATCATGTCCTCCATGCAAAAAGGAAGAGGCCTTGTATTGGCCCCGCCTTTTTAGTTGCCATCATTGAATCAGGATTCCTTCTCGATTGATAATATCTGCGAATTCCACACGCTTCGTAAAGTCCTTCGTTTTCACCGATTCCAGGTATTCCTTATGCAACCCTCTGCGATTATCCACGACGTAGATTGCTACTGGTTCTGGATAGGTATCCCTCATCCAGTTTGCCAATCTTCGTACGTTCAGCACAGAAATTGCATCATCCTCCAGGAATTTCGTGTCCACGATCTCCATCACATTGTTGAATGCATACAGGTATACTCGCTTCGTTATTTTCAAGCCCTCCCTTTCGTAGTTTGGTTTCCATAAAGGGGATTGTAATAATCGCGGGCAAAAAGAAAGAGCCCGTGCATTCAACACGAACCCGTTTCTTTCAGTCGTTCCATTCGTTACTTCTTGAACATCCGGAGATGGCCTCCCAACCAATTTCCGGTTCTGGATGTAAAGGTTCCAGTCTTCTCGAATTGGAGCCCCCGGCCCATCCAGACCCACGACGCCCAAACAGGCAGCACAATCGCCACGCCGTCAATCACAATCTTCACGATGTTCCACATACGGCCTTCCTTCGCCTGCTGCTCTTTAAGCTTAGTTTCGCGTTCCTCCAAATGGAGTTTCTGCAACTCAATATAGCCTTTGTCAGAAGCCTGTGTTTCTTCCATCATCTGCTTGTGAAGCTCGGTCAGCTTTTGCAGCGCCCATTTTGCCTCTTCAGATCCGGTTCTCGCCAGGGATACCTCTTCGAGAGTCTTGGTATACTCCTCGTCCAGTTTCCTTTGAATCGTCAGGTTCATCTTCATTTCTCCTTTCAGTAAGTGATAGATTCTCCATTATAGGCGTTGTTATCTTCGCGGAATATAGTTTTCGATCTTCACACTGAGCGTCACGGTCTTGTTTTTATGAATCGTCTCCATGCCGCCAGGCTCCAGTTCCAAAAACAAGTAAGGCGCCTCGGTCGGATCGGAATGATCCTCACGAAGCGTCCCGGCAAATGTTTTGGCTCTAAGCACTACCGACACGCCATAGCCGCCTGCGGCTCCAATCAGCAGTCCGATAAGAAAGCACATCCACAGTTCCATTGCGTAATTCCTCCTTAAAAATATAGCACAGATGATCGTCACCTGCGTACTGTATTTACCTGAGAAAAAGGAAAGAGCCCTTGTAATCGGGCTCCGTCCTTTTCAGTCGTTGTAGTTTGAATACCGCCACGGGTGTTTCTTCCGATCCTGCTCGTCCATAAACGTTTTGTACCAAGGCCACAACCGATACAGTAGCTCGCTAATAAAGCTCACTGCAAAGTGTATTGCGACTTTGGCCACAAACCAGCCAACAGCAAACAGGAATCCATCAGAAAAGTTAAATGACATTTTCAATTCCTCCTTCCATAGAAGGAGATGTTATTTTCGCGCCTTATCCAGAAGCCAAAAGAATCGTCTGTATGCGGCGTACCAGACTTCTTTGCAGCATGGCGGCGAAATATGCTCATAAGACATGCCCTCCGTCACGGCACGCAGCATCAGTCCTCCCATATCACCAGCAGCCTTCACCGCGTTTTCTTCCACCATCCGCATACGGTCTTTATAATAAATTCGCGCTTCTGCATACAGCGCAGTCGGATCGGAGTGTCCGCTTCCTTTTGTCTGATCTGCAGTACCCAATGTTCGCGCTGGCAATCCGTCCAAATCGCAGTATGCCTGCTTCCATTCCGGATATTGCAGACAAAAGTGCTTCAGCTCGTAGTGACGATGTCTGGAGATATAGTAAATGTTTCTGCTCGACAATTCAGGGCGTAGAATTGTACCCATCTATCTTCCTCCTATTCCGCTCCATCTCAAATCGACTGAAACTCACCGCCTATCTGGGCGGCCCGCGAGCCCAAAAACCACAAAAGCCACCTCGATTTTCTAACCTAAATTAAACTTCTAACTTAGCTTAGAATCCGAGGCGGCAAAAAGGAAGAGCCTATGTATATTGCTTAACCCATATTCTGAAGAAAGCCTCGCTCCATCGGAGCTTTATTCAAAATACGGCGCATAAAAAAAACACCGCCATCGCTGGCAGTGTCTTCTTTTCAGAGGTATCTTGAGTCAACTGTGGTAAATCTGTGGTAAATTCGTCGTTTCTCACCTCATCAAGACCGAAAAGCCTTGATTTCACCGGGTTTTTCAGCTTATAGGCTTCATCGTCGGGAAGAGCAGCACGTCGCGAATCGTCGCGCTGTCGGTCATCAGCATCACCATGCGGTCAAGCCCGAAGCCCAGACCGCCCGTCGGCGGCATACCGTACTCCAGCGCGTTCACGAAGTCCTCGTCCACCTCGGCATTGATGCCCTGCGCCTTGCGCGCTTCCACCTGCGCCTCGAAACGGCGGCGTTGGTCAATCGGGTCATTCAGCTCGGTGAAGGCGTTGCCCATCTCGTGGCCGGTGATAAAGAACTCAAAGCGCTCGGTCAGCGCCGGGTTGGACGGCTTGCGCTTGGCAAGCGGGGAGATTTCCACCGGATAATCGGTGATGAACGTCGGCTGAATCAGGTTCGCTTCCACATATTCGTCGAACAGCGCTGCCAGGCAGTCGCCCTTCGTCGCGTCCTTCTCGACATGCACGTTGCGCTTGTCGCAGATGGCGCGGGCTTCCTCATCGCTTTGCCACGTCGTCCAGTCCTCGCCGCACGCTTCCTTGACGGAATCCGCCATCGTGATGCGCTTCCACGGCGCTTTCAGGTGGATGACCTGCCCCTGGTAGGTCACGTCGGTCGTGCCGAGGGTCTTGAGCGCCACAAACTCGTAGAGCTGCTCGACCATCTCCATGATTTCGTTGTAATCCGCGTACGCCTGATACGTTTCCACGGACGTGAATTCCGGGTTGTGGGTCGCGTCCATGCCCTCGTTGCGGAAGATTCTGCCAACTTCGTACACGCGCTCGAAGCCGCCGACAATCAGGCGCTTCAGGTACAGCTCGGTCTCAATGCGCAGGAACATGGGGATTCCCAGCGCGTTGTGGAACGTGCGGAACGGACGCGCGGATGCGCCGATTTCCACCGTGTGCAGCACGGGCGTGTCCACTTCCAGATAGCCGCGGCCGTCGAGGAACTCGCGCACGGCGGCGATGATGCGGCTGCGCTTGCGGAACGTGTCGCGCACTTCGGGGTTGACGATGCAGTCCACATAGCGCTGGCGATAGCGCAGGTCGGTATCCACCAGCCCGTGGAACTTCTCCGGCAGCACCTTCAAGGACTTGCACAGCAGCGTCAGGGACTTGACGTGGATGGACGCTTCGCCGGTCTTGGTGCAGAACACCGTGCCGGACACGCCGATGATGTCGCCCAAATCGTCCTTCTTGAACGCGGCATAGGCATCCTCGCCCAAATCGTCGCGGGTGACGTAAATTTGCATTTCGCCCTGCGCGTCCAGCAGGTGCGCAAAGGACGCCTTGCCCATCACGCGGCGGGAGACCATGCGGCCCGCCAGAGAGACCGTCTTGCCTTCGAGCGACTCGAAGTTGTCGGTAATCTCCTTGGAATGGTGGGTCACGTCAAAGTGGGTGACCGCATAGGGGTTCTGTCCCGCGTCGATGAGGCTTTGCAGCTTCTGGCGGCGGATAATTTCCTGCTCCGACAGCGCCGGAGTATGGGGCGTTACGGGATAATCAGCCATGAGTAGATTCCACTCCTGTTATTTCAAATCATCAAAAAGCGGGGGGAATGTGCGCCGAAGGGGTCAAGGGGGCGATCGCAGACTTCGTCTGTTTTCATGCCCCCTTGTCGCGTCCGCAGAGGTGAAACCTCCTGCGCACAAGTCCGATGCGAAAATCGGACAAATCAGCGATGGATGTCCACAATACGCAGGTGCAGCGTGCCGCGCGGAATTTCCACATCCACAATATCGCCGACAGTCTTGCCCAGCAGGGCAGCGCCAATCGGGGATTCGCTGGAAATGCGGCCTTCGTCGGGGTCGGCTTCGTCCGCGCCCGCGCCCACGATGCCGTACTCGGACTGCGCGCCCGTGTCGGTGTTCTCGTAGCGGACGGTGATGCCCACGGACACACGGTCGGTGGACAGCTCGCTCTCGTCAACGACTTCCGCGTTTTCAATCAACGCCTTCAAGCGGGTGATTTCCGCTTCGTTCTTCGCCTGATCGTTGCGCGCTTCCGTGTATTCAGCGTTTTCAGACAAGTCGCCGAAGCCACGGGCGATTTCGATGGCGTTGATGATTTCCTTACGCTTGACATTCAGCAGGTAATCGTAGCGCTCCTGCAGTTTTTTCAGCGATTCCGCTGTCATGATATTATGTTTCTGTTCTTCTGCCATATGGGCTTGCTCCTTTCATATCGCGGCATAAACCGCAAAGAAGCACCCGAAGGAGACGCAAGCGCGATTCCGGGTGCGAGGGGACTATGGGACAGCCTCCATTATACTTGTTTTTTCCGCGTCTGTCAATCGAAAAAGTGCTGGAATGTCGGATTTAACCGGGTTTAACTGCGTTTTGCCGGCGGCACGAAGCCCTCGAAAATCGCGATGTCGTATTTGCCGCGCGTGTGGTCGAGCGCTTCCTGCGAGCGGATCGTCCACGCGACCATCCACGGGCGCATCAGGCGCACAAGGCGCATCGGCAGATTCAGCCCGTGTTCGCTGATGGCTTCGTACGCCAGAAAATCCGGGCGGCTCAAAACGTGCTGCATCAGCGTGGAAATAAAGAACGCCGTCAGCGGCTTCACGCCCTTGTGCGCCGCTTCGCCGCCCAGCCCGAAGGCTAACTGTCCGCGGATGATTTCCGGCGCGTTTTTTCGGAACCACTGCACCGCGCGCGGGTCGAAGCTCTCCATGCACCAAAGCCCGTTGTAGTGCTGCATCCGCTCCCGGACGGCACTGCACAGGCTGTCCACGTTCTGCTCCACCTTCAGCTCCACAATCAGCGGCACACGCCCGCCGACAGCCTCCAGCACCTCGTCAAACGTCGGGACGACCTCGTCCGTGCCGCTTAAGTGGCACGCGCGCACCTCCGCCAGCGTGCTCTGCGCAATCCGCCGGTCAACACCGCACACGCGCTTCAAATTGTCGTCGTGATGCACCACCAGCACGCCGTCTTTCGTGCGGTGAACGTCCAGCTCAATGCCGTACCCCGCATCGACCGCCGATCGAAATGCGGACAGGCTGTTCTCCGGCCGCTGCGCATTCCATAGCCCGCGATGGGCATAATCCACCTTCGTCAGCGCGGACATATCGCGGCGGGGGAGGCGCGGAATCAGCAGAAAGACGTACAGCAGAATCAGCACAATCAGAATGATAAGAAATACCATGCAAAAGCCCTTCCTTCGCAATTTTTCGCCTCAATTATAGCATAGGTTTTGCTTTTTCGCTATCCCTGTGCTATAATCAAGCTGAAATATCTCACGAGGTGACGATGAATGCGCATTGCACTGCTGGCTACGGGCGGAACAATCGCCTGCCGCCAAACGCCTGACGGTCTGTCTCCTGCGCTCCATGCCGATGAACTGGCGAAAAGCATCTCCTGCCGCGACGGCGTGACGCTCCTGCCTGTGGACGTGTTTTCGATGGATTCCAGCAACATTCAGCCGGAAGAGTGGACGCAGCTTGCCCACGCCGTTGACCGCGCCATGCAGACCTGCGACGGCGTCGTCATTACCCACGGCACGGATACGATGGGCTACACCGCCGCCGCGCTGTCCTACATGCTCCTGGGGCAGACCAAGCCTGTTATCCTGACCGGCAGTCAATTGCCCCTCGGCGCGCCCCTCTCCGATGCCGAAATCAACCTCTCCTGCGCCATCGAAGCTGCTTGTCAGGGCGTTGCCGGAACATACGTCTGCTTCAACCGCAAGCTGATTCTTGGCACGCGCGCCGTCAAAACGCACACCCTTTCCTTCGATGCTTTTGACAGCGTGAACCGCTCCCTTTCCGGCATGGTGGACAGCAACGGCGTGCACTTCCTGCGTCCGCAGAGGATTGACATGCCGTACCAGCTCCGCCCGGAGGTTGACAGCCGCGTGTTCCTGCTCAAGCTCTTCCCCGGTACGCAGCCCGATGTGCTGGATTTTATCGCACAGGCGGGCTATCGCGGACTGGTGATTGAGGCGTTTGGACTCGGCGGACTGCACTATATCCGGCGGAATCTGGTGGAAAAACTGCGGATGCTGAGGAGAAATGGCGTTCGGATACTGGTGCTGACGCAGTGCATGTATGAAAAGGCGGATTTGTCGATTTATGAGGTCGGGACGCAGCTGCTGCGGACGGATGTGCTGTCGGGGATGGATTTGACGACGGAGGCCGCGGTGACAAAACTCATGTGGGCATTGGCGCAGGAAAATACGGATGAGCTGCTGACGAAGAACCTCTGCGGCGAAATCAGGGACTAAGGTAAAAAACAAGCAGGGAAGCGCGCTCAAGCCGGGCAGCCCAAAAAGGGTCAAGGGACAATGTCCCTTGCAGGGTGCAGGGGCGGCGCCCCTGCCGGGGTTTGGGGCAGCGCCCCAACTGTCGCACGTCCGACCAACTCAAAGGGAACAGTCAACCAAGGTGCAGGCAGCGAAGCGTCCCTGCCCCTAACTTCGCGCTTCCTCAGAAGCGCCCCCAACTTGCTCTACCACCCCCTTGCACATTGTCGCGTCAAATGGGCGCGACCGAATAGCCGCGCTACCTCCGAATGGAGCTGACACACGCATGAAAATCGCCCTCTCCTCCGCCCCCGTCAAGAACAAAGACATTCCGCATAACCTCGCCGCGATGACCGCTGCCCTCGCCCAAGCCGCCGCTGATGGTGCCGACCTTGTTGTGTTCGGAGAATCCACCCTCCAAGGCTTCGACTGCCTGTGCTGGTCTTATGCCGCTGACCGCGATATGGCTCTCCCGCTTGATTCCGCCCCCATCCGCCAATTGCAGGACGCTGCCCGAAAGTACGCCACCGCCATCTCATTCGGCTTCATCGAGCGCGACGGGGATGCCCTGTACAGCAGCTGCGCCTTCATCGGCGCGGACGGCGAAATCATCCACCGCTTCCGCCGCGTCAGCGTCGGCTGGAAGGAGTACCGAAAGACGGATGCCCACTACCGCGAGGGCACGCACTTCGAGAAATTCACCTATGGCGGCAAAACCTTCGCCATCGGGCTGTGCGGCGACCTCTGGACGGACGGCAGACCCGAAGAAATGTACGCACTCGATGCCGATGTGGTGCTCTGGCCCGTCTGGTGCGACTACCGCGCCGATGAATGGAACAGCACCATCAAGCACGAATACGCGGAACAGGCGCAAAAGTGCGGCAGACGCGTGCTGCTCATCAATCCCTGCTGTGCGGACGAAAATGCTGCCGATGCCGCAGCAGGCGGGGCAGTTGACTTCCGCGACGGCAAAATTCAGGCGGAGCTGCCCGCGGGAAACAGCGGGATGCTGATGGTAACTGTATAAACACTGGCAGGACAATCACCGAAAGTCCTGCCATGCTTTTTGCCGCAAAGCCTCGTCCGACTGGAACGCATCCGGCATGACAATCGCCCGCCGCGCCGCCTGCTCCACCTCCGCCGCCCAGCCCGACGGGTACAGCGCCAAATCCTCCCGCACCGAAAACAGCCCTTGATGCACCAGCTGCTCCTGTGCGCCCCGGCTTACGAGAAACGACAGCAAGTCCGCCGCGCCATCCTGCGCACCCGCGCAAATCGACGAAAGCAGCACCTGCTCCGTCGTGACCGTCTGCCCGACCATCACCCGGAACGGAAAGCCCTTGCCTGCGCTCGTCAGCCCCGAAAACGCCACCACTTGCCCCGTCGTCAGCATCGCCGAGGCGCATTTCCGCTCCCGGAAGCGCTGGTACACCGTGTCGGACGGCAGCTGCGCGAAGTCGTCCGTCCAGCGCGGGTACGCCTGATTCACGAAAATTTCCCGCAGGGCGTACAGCGCGCATCCACCGGGGGAAAGCAGCGGACAATTTGCCGCGTCCGCCTTCTCCAGCGGAAACAGCGCGGGCGTCTGCTCCGGCGAAAGCGTTGATGATGGGCGACCCAGCAGCGTCGTCGGGGCGGGCGTGGCGGCAGTTTGCGGATCATACGCCGAATCCACCGCCAGCACCCACGCGCCCCAGCAAAGCGGATACGCCACCTGCCGCCCGCCGGACAGCAGCCCCGCGAAAATCGGCGCATCGCCCGAAATAGGCAGGAAAAGCCCGTCTGGATCGGGGATGTCGCCGGGGCGGTAGAGCACCACGTCCGGCAGCAGGGTTTCCTCCGCGGTCAGCTCATCCGCCGACACCTGCCGCAGGTAAATCAGCACGCCCGGATGCTGCCGTTCGTAGGCGGACAGCTGCGTTTCCACCCACCGCGCCGCGCCGCCGGGGCTGTGCAGCATCCACACGCGCAGGAGCGTCCGATTATCCCCCGAAAGCCCCGCAATCGGGCGATTCTGCCCGTGCAGATAAAACGCCAGAACACCCGACAAAATCAGCAGAAACACTGACAGCGCGCAGATGATGATTCTCTTCCTCATGTCCGCCCCTCCATGGGGCAGCGTATGCGGATTTTTTCGCCGGGATGCCTTGCAATTCTTGTCGGTTCATGGTATGATAAAAAAAGTCTGTCCAGCAGAGGAGAGGAAAGCATGGGTCGACTGTATCGCTGCCTTCGCGCAGTTGTGCGTGCTGTCACGCCCCGCATGACCACGACGTGGGAAGAGCCGTTTTCGGGCAATCCCAGCGTTTTTGTGTGCAACCACGTCGGGGCGTTCGGGCCGATTGACATGGTGGTCAAGTTCCCGCTGCGGGACGAAGTGCGCGTGTGGTGCAACGAGGGCATCATGAACCGCAAAACCTGCCCCGCCTACGTCCGGCAGGACTATTGGTGGAAGCCGGGCTGCCGCTTGGAGCCGCTGTATAACGCGACGCTGCCGTATATCGCCGCCGCCGTGCTGCCGCCGATTCTCCAGAGCGCGCCGACCATCCCCGTTTACCACGACGCGCGGGTGATGACGACGATGCGCCAGAGCATGAAGGCGCTCAAAGAAGGCAAACACTTGGTGATTTTCCCGGAGCAGCCCAGCGGGTTTGGCGAGCATCACAGCTGGATCAACACGGGCTGGCTGAACATCTGCACGATGTTCTACCGCGCGACGGGCAAGAATTTGACCCTCTACCCGGTGCATATCGACCAGAAGAAGCACTGCTTTGAGGTGCAGAAGCCGGTGATGTTCGACGGCAATCGCACCTTGGAGGAGCAGCAGGACAAGCTGGTGAAGCACTTGGCGGCGGGGCTGCGCGGGCAGCATGTGGAGGAATAAGGAAGTTTTAGGGTAACACCGCACAAATGAGGTGGTCGACTGGCGAATGGATTTTTCGTCAGATGCAAATGCAAATTTCGAAGGTTTACTGGATGTAAATCGAGGAATTTGCATGCCGCAGATGGCGGAAAAGACATCGCAAGGCGTGCCGCCGAATTGTGCGGTGGTGCCCTAACCAAACAAAACCTCCGCCGTAGCCAATAAGGGATTTCCCCAAAGTTGCGGCGCGCGAAGGTTTCCAAAGGGTAATCGCAGACGTTCGTCTGTTTTCTTGCCCTTTGGTCGCGCCCGCAGGCGCGAAATCCCCTGCAAGAATAGCATAATCTATGAAATGAAAAGAGCAGCAGTGCCTCCGGAAGCAAAAGCCCCGAAAAGCACTGCTGCTTTTTGATTTCCCTGCTTACGCCATCGACTCCGCCATCTTCTTGCCGCCCAGCACATGGAAGTGCAGGTGCTGCACGCTCTGGCAGGCGTCGCAGCCGCAGTTGCTCACCACGCGGAAGCCGCTCTCGGCGATACCCTCCTGATGCGCGACCGTCCGGCACGTCCGCAGGCACGCGGCAAGCAGCTCGTCGGACAGCGCATCCACCGCATCCAGCGACGCGACGTGCGTCTTCGGCACGACCAGCACATGCACCGGCGCCATCGGGTTGATGTCGCGGAAAGCGTAGGTCTTGTCATCTTCGTAGACCTTGGTGGAGGGGATGTCCCCGGCGATGATTTTGCAGAACAGGCAGTTTTCCATGAGAATCATCCTTTCTGATATTGATTTTGGTGTGCACATTGGCGGATAGGCTATGTGGTCGCGCCCATCTGGCGCGACAATGTTGAGTTGAGGGAAAGAGCAAGTTGGGGGGGCGCGTCTGCGGACGCGCGAAGTTTGTGTGCTGCGCTGAAAGCGCTTCGCTGTTCAGCGCTCGTACTGCAGGGTTGAGCGCGTTTCCTTCGCTGGTCACACGACAAACAGTTGGGGCGTTGCCCCAAACCCCAGCAGGGGCGCCGCCCCTGCACCCTGCAAGGGGCATTGCCCCTTGACCCTTTTTTTGTCCCCCGGCTTGGTCGCGTTACCCTACAATCTTTTTCCGCAGATTATTCGCAAGGCGTGCCGTCCATGCCGCTTTCATTCAGTCCCGTCAGGCGGACGCGCACAAATTCCCCCTGCCGTCCGGCATACCCCTCCGGCAGCGTCACCGCGATATACTCCGGCGTATAGCCCGTCCAATGACCATTCACCGGCTCTTCCAGCAGCACTTCCGCCACCTCATTGACCCACTGCTCCCGGTACTGCCTTGCCATTTCGTCGCCCACGGCAATCAACAGGCGCGCACGGCGTTCCTTCTCGGCGTTCGAGAGCTGTCCCGGCATCACGGCGGCTTTCGTGCCCTCGCGCTGAGAGTAGGGGAAAACGTGAATTTTGGCATAGCGGGCTTCGCGGATGAAATCGCGCGTTTCCTCGAACTCGGCTTCCGTTTCGCCGGGGAAGCCAGTCAATACATCCGTTGTGAACGCCGCCATCGGGTAGACGGCGCGCAGGTTTTCCATCGCTTGACGGTACATGCGCATGTTGTAGCGGCGCGCCATCCGCTGCAAAACGGTGTCGCTGCCGGATTGCAGGGCGAGGTGGAACTGCGGGCAGACCTTGTCCATCGTGCGGAGGGCTTGCGCGAATTCTACCGTCGCGACGGTCGGCTCAAGGCTGCCGAGGCGGATGCGGCGCACGCCCGGCACGTCCTGCACGGCGCGAATCGCGTCCAGCAGCGTCTGACGCGGTGTGAAGTCCCGCCCGTAGCTGGTCAGGTGGATGCCTGTCAGCACCAGCTCGGTGAATCCGGCTTGCGCCAGACGTTCGGCTTCGGCACGGATTTCATCCACCGGGCGGGAGCGAATCGGCCCGCGCACGCTGGGGATGATGCAGTAGGTGCAGTGGTTGTTGCAGCCTTCCTGAATTTTGAGCGTCGCGCGGGTGTGTTCCTCCTGCGAGGTGATGGTCAGCGGCTCGAAGGGGGTCGTGGCGTTCAGCTCGTTGACGGCGTTGATGGATGTGTTCTCCCGCAGCGCCTTTTCCAGTAGTTCGACGACTTCGCTGCGGTGCTGTGTGCCGATGACGAGGCGCGCGCCGGTTTCAAGCAGATCCTCCGGCTTGCGCTGCGCCAGACAGCCCGCCAGAATCAGCGCGCTGTCCGGATGTTCGCGGCGCAGGCGGCGCGCCAATTGCAGGGATTTCTTGTCGCCCGTGCCGGTCACGGTGCAGGTGTTGATGACGTAAACATCCGCGTCCGCGTCGAACGGGACGATTTCATAGCCGGCGGCGCGGAATTTCTCCAGCATCGCCTGTGTGTCGTATTGGTTGACCTTGCACCCAAGGGTGTGGAAGGCAGCAGTTTTCATGGTTTCACTCCAATTCACCGTATAGGCAGAACAAGGCGCTTAAGGCGCAAAGTCCTGCGGTTTCGGTGCGTAAAATGCGCGGACCGAGCGTCACGCTTTGGCAGCCGCAGTCTTTCATCCGGGCGATTTCGTCCGCACTCATGCCGCCTTCAGGGCCGATGACAATTGCGAGGTCGCGAATATCCGGATGCTCCCGGTGGAAGGCGGTCAGGCTGTACCCGCGCGCGTCCTCCCACGGGACGATGGCGGCTTCGTGCGTTTTCAGCGCCGCCAGCAGGGCAGGGAAAGCAATCGGCGCATCCACCGCCATCATCTGGCAGCGCCCAGACTGCTTGCAGGCTTCGCGGGCGATTTTCTGCCAGCGCTCCTGCTTCTTCGCGCCGTCCTTGGCGCTGAGCTGCACGACGCAGCGGCTCATGGCGACCGGGACGACCCGCGCTGCGCCCAGCTCCACCGCCTTCTGTACAATCAGCTCCATCTTCTCCGCTTTCGGCAAGCCCTGATAAAGCGTGATGCGCAATTTCGCCTCGGTGGAGGGCAGTTCGCTTATCAAGCGCGCCGTCACGCCCTCCGCCGTCATTTCCGCAATCACGGCGGAAAAGCGACGACCGTCCAGGAACAGCTCTGCCGCGTCGCCCGGCTGCATCCGCAGCACGCGGGACGCATGACGCGCGTCCTCCTCCGACAGCGTGACAAGGCTGCCAATTTCACCCAGCCCGTCAGCATAAAAGCGGTGCATTACTTCTTCCTCCGGGACAGCATGGCGACCCACTCGCCCTTGCGCTTCGTTTCCAGAATCGTGTAATCGGCGGCGGTCAGCGCGTTCACCACGTCCTGTTCGCGTTCCTTGATGATGCCAGAGCAGATGAACAGCCCGCCGGGGACGATGTGATCCACCAGCGGCTGCGCGAACATGCAGATGACGTCGGCGATGATGTTCGCCACGCACAGGTCGCACACGCCGTCGCTGCTCGCCAGCAGATTGCCCTCCACCGCGCGGACGCGGTCGGACAGGTGGTTGTGCTCGATGTTCTCCTTCGCCACGCGCACCGCCACGGGGTCAATGTCGATGGCAAGCACGTCCTTCGCGCCGAGCATCGCCGCGCCGATGGCGAGGATGCCGCTGCCCGTGCCGACGTCGATGACCGATTCGCCGCCGTGCATCGCGTCCTCCAGCAGCTCCAGGCACATCGAGGTCGTCTCGTGCGTGCCGGAGCCGAACGCCATGCCGGGGTCAATCTCGATGATGCGGTCGCCGGGCTGCGGGTCGTAATGCTCCCACGTCGGCTTCACCACCAGCGAACGCCCTGCTTTGAACGGCTTGTAGAACTTCTTCCACACCTCCGCCCAGTCCTCATCACGAACATTCAGCGTCGAAATTTCCAGCGTGCCGAGGTCAAGCCCCAAATCCATGTGATGCAGTTCGTCGCAGCGGCTGCGCAGCGCCTGCATCCGGTCTGCGAAGGAACTGTCCGGCGTGAACCACGCGTGCACCAGCACATCCTCCGGCATGGAGGAAATCAGATTCGGGTCGATAATCTCCCAGTAGCCATTGGGCTTGTCGGGGTCGGGAATATCCGCGCGATCCTCTACCATCGTGCCGGTCGCGCCCTCCGCCATCAGCGCCTCGGACACAATGTCCGCGCCCGCCGTGGTGGTATGAATCGTCAATTCAATCCAGTCCATGTGTGTACCTTCCTTACAGATAAAATACCAACATAATTATATAGCAAAACCCTGCCGAAATCAACCCGGCAGGGTAAAGGAGATGAAAAACTGTGGCGGAAAGTGCTGGAAAGGGGGAAAATTCCGTGATTCCCCCTGCAACAACAAAAGTCAACTATGGGAGTGTGCACCCGAAGGGGTGGAGGGGGCGATCGGAAAGCCCCCTCCTCGCCTCCGCAGAGGCGAAATCCCTGCGCATGAAGCAGAATCTTTTACGCAGAAAGCACGAATCAATCAGTCATAGAACGACTCTATCCCATCCAGCAGATGCCCCTCGCGCACGTCGCGGGTGGTGGTGTACATCCGCCGCGTCAGCACCGTGCCGCCGCGGTAGTACAGGCAGATAAACGGGCAATCCTTCGCAAACTGCTCCTGAATGTCGTACAGCACGGATTGGTAATCCGCCTGCGTGACCTGTGTGCGCAGTTTCTTGAACAGCGCATCCATCGTCTTTGAGCGGTAGGCGACGTAGTTGCAGGTGTTGCCGCTCATCAGCAGAAAGCCGGGGTCGGGGCAGACGTCCATGGCGAAGGAAACCAGCGCAATGTGGAAATTGCCCGCTTTCAGGCGCTCCTGCATCGTGCTGTACGACACCGTCTCCACCGTCGCCTTGATGCCGATTTGCCCCAGCATGTCGGCAATCATGTTCGCCGCCTGCACGCGCACGCTGTTGTCCGGCTCTTCGTAGGTGATGATGTTGTAGGTGAGGTCGGCGGCTTCGTTGTTTTTGTTGGGCTTGTCCACATAGCCGCTGCCATCGGTGTCGTACCAGCCGTCCTCCTCCAGCAGCTGCCGCGCCTTGTTCAAATCGACTTGGAAGTAGGAGGACAAGTTCGAGTTGTACATCCACGTTCCTTGAATCATGGGCGTGTTCGTCCGGTCAACCATGCTCATGTAGACGGACTGAACAATGGAATCAATGTTGATGCAGGAGCGAATCGCCGTGCGCATGTTGTTCGTCATCGAGCCGAGATAGTTGTTCAGCAGCAGGCACTCCAGCTGATTCGTGCGGTAGGTGATGGCGAGCGTGTTGGTGGAAGATTTGTACTGCGCAATGGACAATGAGCGGGAAAATATGGCATCGACGTTGGAATACTGGTACGCGTTTACCACGTCGGCGTCCTTGCCGTACAGGTCGAAGTAGAGATTCTTGAACTGCGGCGGCTTGCCGCTGTAATACGGGTTCAGCGAGAGTGTCATGCTGCCCTTCGTGCCGTTGGAATAGGGCGTGAAGGCCGTAATCATGTACGCGCCTGTGCCGGGGGGATTTGCGCTTTCCAGTGCGCTCGCGGGCAGCACCGGGAATGTCATGGCGTACAGCACGCCGTAATACTGCCGATCAGCGCGCACCTCCACCGTGTAGTTGTCCCGTGCCTTGATTTCCTTGACGAAGTAGCGCAGATTGGCGTAGTATCCCTTGTTCGTCAGGTTTGTGTCCTTGGCGCAGGAAATGATGTAGTTCGCCGTCGCGACGACGTCGTTCGCCGTCATTTCCGTCCCGTCGGAGAACAGCACGCCCTGCCGCAGCGTGAACGTCCATGTGCGGCCGTTGCCGGTCTGCGTCCAGCTTTCCGCCAGACCGGCCTGCGGCTGATAGTTGTCGTCAATGGTGATGAGCGAATCGTACATCAGGTCGAAGATGGAAAGCATGTCCCGCTCGACCGGGAAGAGGGGATTCAGACTCGTCGTCTTGCTGCTCTGGATGCCGATGACCAGTGCGTCACTGGTTGGCGACGCCTGCGCGGACAGCACGGGCAGACACAATATCGCCATCAGCAGCGCCAGCAGCTTCCGCGCTTTCGTTGGGGTAGAGAAGGGCTTCGTAAATGCCATAGGATGTCGTCACTCTCCCTGCGTATTGTTTGGTCGGGCCGTCCGGCAGCTTGTCTACGGGGATGGTCACGCCGTCTGACGAAATGCCTTTGTCACTCAGCCAGCGGGTGACGGTCGTCTGCCCCGCGTGATAGGCGGAGGAGACAAGCACCGCGTCGCCCCGGAACAGCTTGGACAGGTAATTCAAGTACCAGCAGCCGTAGCGGATGTTCGTTTCCGCGTCGTAGAGGTGGTCGAAGGAATAATTGCTGTCGCCGATTTTCCCGGCAATCCATTCTGCCGTATCTGGCATCAGCTGCATCAGCCCGCGCGCGCCCACACTCGATTCCGCATCCGTGCGGAAGGAGCTTTCATTGCGGATGATGGCGGCGACGAACGCGGGGCGGAGGTTGTATTCCGCCGCGTAGCGCTCAATCAGCGGCTGATAGGTGATGGAATTTCCGCTTTCGCCCTCGACGACGTGATAGTAGCTCAGCGTGTTCTGCCGCGCGGTTTCCCACTCCTCGGCGCGCGTCGTCAGGTACGCCTGCATCAGGTAGTGCGCCGCCAGCAGCCCCAGCAGCACGATGCACAGCCCGACGATTGTCCACGTCAGCCAAAGGGGCAGGCGATTCGGGTCGGCAGCTTCCGCCGGGACGGATTCCGTCGAGGCGGATTCCACCCGCTGCGGCACGGCGGATTGCGTCGGAAGCGGGGCAGCGCGGCGCTGCGGCGGCTGCGAATACGCCGGATTCATGCCCGCATACGGCGCCTGCGCCTGACGCACGGGCGGCATTTGCGCGGGACGCTGCGGCGGACGCTGATTCGGCAGCTGCGTGTAATACCCTGTCTGCTGCTGATACCACGCGGGCGCGGCAGAGCGCGGCTGCATGGCTTGCTGCACAGGCGAGGGCGGTGCATTCTGTGAATTTGATTGCGGCGGATAGCCCCGCGTCGGCTGCACCGGATGCTGCGTCACCGGCTGCGCTGCCTGCGCGGATGGGGCTGCCTGTGCCTGATAGCGGTCACTTCGTCTGGGACGCGGTGTGTTTTCCATGCGAACCCTCCTTCGCAAGTTCGGCGGCGTAAAGCGGGGGAATCAGCGCGGCGGTTTCTTCAATCGTGCCGTCTGTCGGGATGACGACGTTCGCCCGGCGCGCCTTTTCCGCCGTGTCCATTTGGCTGCGCAGGCGGTTTTCCGCTTCCTCGCGGGTGAAGCCGTCGCGCGCCATCAGGCGGGCAAGCTGCGTCTCGCGGGGAAGCGACGCGCACCAGACCGTGTTGCACAGCCCGTCCAGCTCAGCTTCGTAGAGCAGCGGCATGTCCAGCACGCAGATTTTCGCGCCGCCCTCCTTCGCGCGGAGGATTTCCCGTTCAATCATCTCCCGCAGGAGCGGCTGCATCAGGTCATCCAGCGCATGACGGCGCTCGTCGCTGGCGAAAATGAGGCTGCCCAGCGCGCGGCGGTCAAGCGTTCCGTCCGCGTGGAAAACCTCGCTGCCGAATTCTGCGCGAATCGCGGGCAGCGCCAGCCCGCCCGGCTGCGTCAGCGTGCGGGAGAGCTGATCGCCGTCGATGATGAGAGCGCCGAGCGATTTCAGCGTGAGCGAAATGGTGGATTTTCCACAGGCAATACCGCCTGTCAGACCGATGATGCGCATGAGAATATCCCTCCTTTTGGGCGCGCAAATCTGCTTATCAAACGAATCAGCGCGCCAAAAGACTGCATTTCAATCCACGCTCCCCACGCGGGGAGCGAAAGCGCAAAGCGACAATTCTGCCTACCCAAACCATACGCTTTGCACAATAAAATCAACCGATAATGAAGCAAAACACCCCGGCAGGGCGTTTTTTTTTCGCGTCCTGCCGGGAGGTTTGGGGAAAAATCAAATCTTCGTTTCCAGCAGCTTCTTTTTGAGGTCGTTTTCCATCTGATAGAGCGTCTTTTCGGCTTCGACGCGCTTGGTGTGGCCTTCCTGCTGGATGGTCATTACCTCGCTGATGGTGTCGATGAGGCTCTGGTTCGTCTGCACGAGCGTCTCGATGTCGATGATGCCGCGCTCGGATTCCTTTGCCGTCTCGATGGTGCTCATTTTGAGCGTCTCGGCGTTCTTCTTCAGCAGCTCGTTGGTCATGTTCGTGACCGCGCGCTGCGCCTGCATCGCCTGCTGCGTGTGGTGCAGCCCAAGCGCCAGCACCATCTGGTTCTTCCACAGCGGCAGCGTGTTGGAAATGGTGGACTGAATGCGTTCCACCAGCAAACTGTCATTATTTTGCAGCAGGCGAATCTGCGGTGCCATCTGCATGGATACCTGACGGGTCAGCTTCAGGTCGTGGAGCTTTTTCTCGAAGCGGTCGCACTGCGCGGCAAGGTCGTTCGCCTTCTGCGCGTCCATCGCGTCTCCGGATTCTGCCGCCTTCGCCATCAGCTCCTTCAGTTCGCCCTCGCGCACGCGCTGCAGTTTCTCTTCGCCCGCGATGATGTAGAGCGTCAGCTGGCGGAAATACGCCGTGTTCTGGTCGTACAGGCGGTCGAACATGGCAACGTCCTTGAGCAGCTGCGCCTGATACCCTTCCAGCGAGGTCGCGATATTTTCGACGTTCACATTCGCCTTGTTATAGCGTGCCTTCATGCGCTCAATGCGGTTGTCGGCACTGTGGAAGATTTTGAAGATGCCCTTGGGTTCTTCCGCGTCCGCCTCAAAGCCCTTCAGTTCAACGACGAGGTTTTCCAGCATCTTGCCGACTTCGCCCGTGTCCGACGTGCGGACGGCTTGCAGCGCGCTCTCGGAGAAATCGCTGATGTGCTTCTGCGCATCCGCGCCGAAGAGCAGCACATGGTCAGGGTTGGTGATGTCCAGCTTGGTCAGGAAGTCCTCAATCGCGGCGCGCTCGGCGGGGGTCAGCTGGCTCTGGTCGAGGCGGGGCGCGGTCGCTGGGGCGCTGGTCTGCGGCTGCGCGGCGGCAGCGGTCGGCACGGCAAGCGGTTCAGCTGTGGTCGATGCGGGGGCGGCGGGCTGCTGCTGAATGCTCTGCGCGGGGGCTGCGGACGGCGCGACGGGATCGGGAACATCCGGCGTGAGGGAAAGCATCGGGAACTGATCAGCCATGGGAAAATCCTCCTCGTGTATATTGATAATTGTTAATTCTGATAGAACTTCTTCTGCTGCCGGTCGGCTTCGGGAATATCCTCCTCCGGCATTTTCAGCACGGGCGCGCCCTGATTCATTTGCCGCGCCGCCGCCGTGCCGGATGTGTGCAAATCCGCCTGCTGCGTCGAATAGGGGACAGACGCGTTCTGCTGCTGTCGGTTCGCCTCTTTCAGCGATTCGGACAGCACACTCTCCATGTAGCCGTCGCGCTTGAGCATCTGTTCCAGCACGTCCATGTCCGCGCTCATGTCCAGCATGTCGTCCTTGTGCATGGCGTCAAGCTGCTTCTGCGCGGCTTGCAGAATCATGTCCAGCGCATGGATGAGGTTCTCGCGCGTCGTGTTCATCTCGCTGTACGACACGCCGCGGGTTTTCATCGTGCGGTAGGACTGCAGGAGTTTGAGCGTCGTGGGCAGATAGTAGCTCATGAACTTGCGCATCCGGCTGGCTTCATTGGGGTCATCGACGACTGTTTGCAGCATCTTGCGCACCAATTCATCGAGGTCTTTCAGCCGCCGGGTCATCACGAACTCGTCAATTTGCTCGCGCTCGGCGGCAATCTGGCTGAGCAAGTCCAGCCCGCCGGCGACGACTTCCTTCGCGCGCTGATCCTCCGGCGTACCCACCTGAATCACCGGCTCTTCCTTCACGCGCTCGCCATTCTCGGTGTGCAGCCCATCCAGCGGCGTCGCCATCGTCTCAATCAGCTTCTTCAGCCCGGAGGCAATGGCAAATCCGCCGACGAACCGCCAGAAGCCGGGAATCGGCAGAGAAATAATCCCCAGAAATGACACCCAGAACGCAATCTGACCGGCGATAACCGCTTTGGTTTCCTTTTTCTTCTTGGACTTGCTCATGGAAGTCTCCTTACTCCTCAATCAATCGCGGGATGCTGTCATTATATCGGAAAGCGGCGCGGATGCGCAAGGGGAAGCGGCGGAAAAATACGCTTTGCCGCCTGAAAAATACACTGTGACCGCGCAAAACACAGCAACCCTTTCTATTATAGCACACTTGCCGGGCAAAAGGAAAGCACAAAAGATGAGAATTTCATGAAACTTGCGCGTTCTGCCGGGGGAGAATTGCGCATACCTTGTCCCGAACAACCGAAAGGAGGAAAACGCGGTGGATGCGCAGCTTCGGAAGGAAACGGTGACGATGGAGCAGGTGACGGCACACGGGGCGTCACAGGCGGTGGTGGAAGGCGAAATTACGCTGCCCGGCGGCCTGCGGGAGGAAACGCACGTCCTGCACGCGGGCGGGATGGCGGTGGTGGACAGCGCCGAAAGCGGGGCTGACCGCGCGACGCTCTCCGGCAAGGTGATTTTCCACGTCCTCTACACGCAGGGCGCGCCGAATCAGGTGCATGTGGTGGAGGCGACGGCGGATTTTATCCACCAGTGCGATTTGCCGGGCGCGCAGCCGAAGGGTCGCGTACAGGCACAGGCGAGGGTGGAGCATGTGGATGCCTCAGTGCAGGGCGGGCGGCTGAATATGCGCGCAATTGTGCAGCTGGATGCCCGCGGCGCGTCCACACAGGCGCTGGAGGTGCTCACTGGGGTGAATGCGCCGGGCGGCGCGGAAGTCGCCACGCAGGAGATTGCCCTGCGTCGAACCGTCGCCAGCGGACAGGCGGATACGCTGCTCCGGGAGGAATTTGAGCTGCCGGAGGGGTTGCAGGTGCGCGAGACGCTCTGCGCGGACGCGGCGGCGCAAATCAGCGATATCACGGGCGGACAGGGCAGAATCGGCGTGGAAGGCACGGTGACCATTTCGGCGGTGCACGCCAGCGATTTGCCCGGCAAGCCGCTTGTCGTCACGCACCATGAGGCGCCGTTCAGCCAGACGCTCGAGCTCAGCGGCGAAAGCGGTGATTTGCTTGATGCCTGCGTGACCGTGCGTGACGTCGCGGTCGCCAGTCAGGACGCGGGCGACGGGGGAAAGACGCTGCGGGCGGAAGTCCTCCTTGGCGTGCAGGGGACGGCGGACACGCAGGAGAAGCTGACTGTCCTGCGCGATGCGTACACCTATCAGGGGGCGGCGCTGACCTTTTCCGGGCGCGACGTGGTGATTCGCACGGGGCAAAGGCGCGCCTCTGCCGCTGAATCCGGCAAGACGACGCTGCTCCTGCCCGACGGCACGCCCCCTGTGCGCGGGATGCTTGCCGCGTTTGCCACGCCCATCATGACCGCGCAGGACAGCACGGGCAGCCGCTTGAACACCGAGGGGATGCTCGAAATCACCCTGCTGTACATGACCGACGAGAACACCGCGCCCGTGACCGTGCATCAGGAAACGCCGTTCCGCACGTCCTTTGCCGTCTCTGCCGCGCCGGACAGCATTCTGACCCTGACGGCGGATGAGGTGGAAGCCACGCCGATTACCTCCGACCGCGTAGAACTGCGCTACGTCCTCCGCCTGACCTGCGACGGCGTGGAGACGCAAAGTGCGCACCTGTTGACCGACGCGCAGGAAGAAGCGGCAGATGAGGTGGACGACGGGCTGTACCTGTGCTACTGCCAGACCGGCGAGGACTGGTGGACGCTGGCGAAGGAATACCGCGTGCCGCAGGAAACGCTGCGGCGGCTGAATCCCGATTTGCCGGATGCCCTCAAAGCGGGCACGGGCGTAGTGGTGTGGAAGAAGAGTCAATAAGCAAACAGGTCGGAGGCAATCGCGCTTCCGACCTGCTTTGGCATATCAAATTTGTTCGATGACGCTCTCCATGCACGTTTCGCACCGAAACACCCTGTCATACCGCTTTTTCAGCGCCGCAAACGCCCTATCCGCCGTGTCTTTTGTCTCGAACGCGCCGAACACCGCCGACCCGCTCCCGGTCATCAGCGAAGCCGCCGCGCCGAAATTCCGCAAATCCGCAATCGCATCCGCAATCGACGGACGCATCTGCTCGCTCACCGGCTGCAATACGTTCCCCAGCGCCGGGGACAGCGCACGCAAATCCCCAGCCGCCAAAGCCGCCTGCGCCGCGTCATTGTCCGGACGGAACGAAACCGCCTGCGCATGGTATGCCGCAAACACATCGCGCGTCGAAAGTCCGCCGCACGGCTGAATCACCACCAGCGGGAAGCACTGCCCGCAGGGGAGCGCCTCCATTGCTTCCCCAATGCCGCGGGTGCGGGTCAATCCGCCGCGGATGCAGAACGGCACGTCCGCCCCCAGCGTCAAGCCGACATCTTCCAGCTCCGCCCGCGTCAGCCCGGTTTCCCATAGGCGATTCAACCCCACCAGCACGCCTGCCGCGTCGCTGCTGCCGCCGCCCATGCCCGCCCCAACGGGAATGTGCTTCTCGACATGAATGCGCGCTCCCAGCGGACAGCTTGTTGCCTTTTGCAGCGCCCGTGCCGCCCGCAGCGCCAGATGATGCTCGTCCGCCGGGAGCAGCGGCGTGCCGCCCGTCGTCAGCGTGATTTCGCCGTCTAACGTCTTCTCCAGCGTGATTTCGTCGGCAAGCGTCACGCTCTGCATCAGCATGTCCATCAGGTGATAGCCGTCCGCCCGCCGCCCGGTAATATCCAGCGTCCAGTTGATTTTCGCCCGTGCTCCAATCCGCAGCATAGCTTTTGCCCTCCACAAAAGTGTCTTTCCTCTATCATACGCCAAACGCGGTGATTGTGCAAGGCGAAAAAATGTGCTATACTATAAGCGCCGCCGACAAAAGGCGGCAAACCACACGTTCGGATACAGTCCGAGAGGAGCAGAAGTGAAGAAACAGGATAAAACGCCCGTGCTGATTAACCTGGTCAGCACCATCCGCGACGAAGAGGGCGAGCAGGAAGCGCCGATGCAGCTGTTCTGCCGCGGAGAACTTAAGAAAACCGCCAGCGGCTATCTCATCCGCTATCAGGAGTCCATGCCGACGGAGGATGACAGCGAGATGGTGACGAGCGACGTGATTCTGTCGCTGTCCGAGCACCGCGTGACCATGAGCCGTCCCGGCGAATACGGCACGACGATGGTGTTCGTAAAGGATCAGCGCTTCGAGGGCGCGTATCACACGCCGTTCGGGGATATGGCGATGGCGGTGTTCCCGACGCAGGTCAAGTGCCGCGCGGCGGACGACGCCGGGATGGTGCACCTCGAATATCAGCTGGATGTGCAGGGGCGCTTCACCGCCATGCACACCATCCACATTGACTATTGCGCGACGGGGGCGCAGTAAGGATGCTGTCGGCGCTTCGGCAGGAGCTGCAGGAGATGCTGGCAACCGTGCCGACGCTTCGCCGCCCGGTGCTGCGGCGGTCGGATGACGCGAACGCGCTCTTCGCGACGGATTTGCCGCTTTTGGCGGATGCAGCGGATTTCTGCCGACTGGCAGAGAAGCACGGCTGGCGAACGTGGATGCAAGGCGGCTGGCTGCTGCTGGACAAGCTGCCGAATCCGCCGGATATGCCGACAAAAATCCCCGGTGCGCCGGGTGAACTCGGCTGCTGCCTGTCGCTGCTTGCGCGCCATCCGGATGATACGGCGGACAGCACGCTGCTTCGGGCACTGCTGAAATCGGCGGATGCCGGCGGTCAGGCGATGGAGAAATACTGCCGTATGCTGCATCGGGATTTAGCGGCGCGCTTGCGGACGCACAATCCGCTGCCGGGACGCTTGCTGCCGTACCTTTGCCGCGCGGCAGAAGAAAGGACGGGAAATCCATGATTATCAGCTGTATGGGGCACGCAAAATTTGTCATTGAGCTGGACAACGGCCTCCGCATCGTCACTGATCCGTATGATGCGTCGTGCGGCTATCCCGTGACGGCGAATCCGGCGGATGTGGTGCTGGTGTCGCATCAGCACCATGACCACAACGCGGTCGAGACGATTCCGGGGAATCCGCGCGTGATTGACCGGGCGGGGGATTTTGACCTCGGCGGCGGCGCGGCGGTGCGGGCGATTGAGGCGTACCACGATGAGCAGCAGGGGAAGCTGCGCGGCAAGACGCTGCTGTTCTGCCTGAAGGCGGAAGGGCTGACGGTGATGCACCTTGGCGATTTGGGGCACATGCTGACGACGGAGCAGCGGTTGCTTTTGGGCAGTGCGGATATCGTGATGCTGCCCGTCGGCGGGTACTACACGATGGACGCGAATATGGCGAAGCAGGTGGCGGATGTGCTGCACGCGCGGGTGATTCTGCCGATGCACTACAAGACGGAAGCGAATGCGTCGTGGCCGATTGCGCCGGTGACGGACTTCCTGCGCCTGTATCCGGAGAAAGCGGAGGAGCTGCCGCTGCTGCGGGTGTCGGCGGGAGATTTGTCGTGCCAGCCGCACTTGGTGGTGCTGATGCCGCTGAGTTTGGGGAATGTCAAAGCGTAATGAAAAATGCCATCGGGAGCGAATTGCTTGCCCGATGGCGATTTTTTTGCTTTTGGGGAATATGATTGGGGATTATTGCGGTTGATTTATGCCGTGATTTGGGAAAATAAAGGTACAGTAACGATGAATAGTTTCAATACAATTCAAGAAACATAGAGGCGAACCGAAGGGGTCGAGGGGGCGATCGGAAAGCCCCCTCGTCGCCTCCGCAGAGGCGAAACCCTTGCCGCTCATGGCGCAGTCAACTCCTCTTCAATGCCATTCGCGCTGATTGTCAGCGGGCGGCGCAGCATCCACACGGCGATAATCAGCACCGCCGCGTAAACTGCGCTGCCGGTCAGCCGCGTCATCATCAGCCGGAAAGAGCCCTGCGCCGTGCCGAAGCGGTCAATCAGCGCCGATTGCAGCGTCAACAGCGACAACAGCGCCGCGACGAGCGAAAGCACTTTCGCTGCCGAGAGAATCGGGCTGCCGAGCTTGCGGAAGCGAATCAGGTTCGAGATGGCAAGAAACATCATGACGAAGGTGTAGAGCGCGGAGAGGTAAATCAGGTGGCCGGGCAGTGCGGAGACGGATTGCCCCGATACCATCAGCAGCGTCAAGCCGCCAATCGGCACATTCAGCGCCAGCAGCGACCACGCGACGCGCCGATAGCAGCGGGATTCGTGGCGCGGCAGGGCGTCCGGCGGCAGCTTCCGCCCACGGTGGTGCGAGAGCGTCAGGTCGGTGCGGACGATGGCGAGCATCAGCGTGTAGACACCCAGCGACAGCAGCCACATCGACCCGCTTTGCAGCGCAGTCAGCAGGTTATAAGCCGCGTAAAGGTAGTTGAGCACCATCACCAGCTGCAAATTCACGCTGGCGCGGAAGATTCGGTCTTGCTTGTACTGCACCGCCAGCGCGCTGCCCAGCAGCAGCCCCAGCGCACGGCGGAGGCGCTTGCTGCCCGGATTTTCTTTGGGAGAAGCAGATGATTTGAAAAGCATCGTCGTTTCCTCATGAGAAAGCAGATTGCCAAAGCACTTTCCCTTTGGCAGTTTCAACGCGGGGAGGGCAAAATCCTGCTTGATACCGCAAAAAAGTGCAAACGAAAACAGGACACTGCCGAAGCAATGCCCTGTTATCTCTCGTGATAGCTCGTGAGAAGCAACTGTCTCGAAAATTAGTTGAGACCGAAGCGCTTCTTGAAACGATCGACACGTCCGCCGGTATCCACCAGCTTCTGCTTGCCGGTGTAGAAGGGATGGCACTTAGAGCAGATATCCACTCGAAGTTCCTTCTTGGTCGAGCCGGTTTCAAACGTCTCACCGCACACGCAGCGAACGATGCACTTGCCGTAGTTGGGATGGATCTTTTCCTTCATTGCGATTTCACCTCTTTCGCGTATGCAATGATCAGCTTATTCAGCCGCAGAAATCATTGTATCATATTTGCCGGGGGATTGCAAGCCTTTTTTCTCTGAATCCGAAACTTTTTTCTGCTTTTTTGGGAAGTAAGGCGGATTACTGTTTCATCAGCGCCGCCCAGTCCTTGATGCGGACAAGCAAATCCTCATTATTGCTGGTCTTTTCCAGCATCGACAGCAGCTGCGGAATCATGTCCACTGCGCGCAGGCTGCCCAGCATCTCGTGGATGAGCTTGATGCCGTCCAGCTGCTCCTTGCTGGCGATAAGTTCGGCGCGCTTCGTGCCGGAGAGCAGCAGGTTGACCGGGGGATAAATGCCCGCGCGTGCCGCCGCCGTGTCCAGCACCAGCTCCATATTCGCCGTGCCCTTCAGGTCTTCCGCGATGGAGTCATCCACACGGCTGCCCGTTTCGATGTTCATGACGGCGAAAATCGTCAGCGAACCGCCTTCGCGCAGGCAGCGCGCCGCGCCGAAGAGCTTCTTCGCTTTTTGCAGGCTTACCGGATTCACCATGCCGATGGTCTGCCGCCCCTGCTGAACAGCCGCGGTTGTGTAAACCTTGGAGAGGTAGGTCAGGCTGTCCACCAGCAGAATCACGTTTTTCTTCATTTCCACCAGCCGCTCGGCACGCTCCAGCACCATGTCGGTGATGCGCAGGTGATTTTCCGGCGTCTGATCGAAGGTGGAGGCAATCACCTCGCCGTGCGTGTGGTCACGGTAGAGCGTCGCGTCCTCGGGCGTGCCGCCCAGCAGCAGCGTCATCACCACCGCATCCGGATGGCAGATGCTGGCTGCGTTTGCAATGGAGGAAAGCAGATGCGCCTTGTCCACGGCAGGCGGGCAGTGAATCAGCGCGCGCTGACCAAAGCCAATCGGCGCAACGAGGTCAATCAGGCGCATGTCAAGGAACTCATTGCTGCCGCCTTCCACTTCGAGGGTGATGTGCTCGTGCGGATAGCAGGGCGTCAGGGCGTCAAACGCGGGGCGGCTCGCCACCGAATCAGCGGGGCAGCCGTTGACCTCGGTGATGTAGAGCATAGCGGAGTACTTGTCGCCGTCGCGCTGGGGACGTACCTTGCCGGTTACAAAGTCGCCCGTGCGGAGATAGAAGCGGCGAACCTGCGCCATCGAGACGTAAATATCGCGATTGCTGGGGGTGAGCGACGCGCCGCGCAGGAAGCCGTAGCCGTCCGGGTGCAGCTCCAGAATGCCCGAACCATCCTGACATTCCGCCGGGGAGAGCATGTCGCTCGGCGAACCCGCCCACATGCTCTGCAAGTCTGACGGTACGTCGCGCTGGGGACTGTTGAAGCCGGGCTGACGGGCGCGGCCGCTGTCAAAGGCGCTCGGCGCATCATAGGAACGGGAATAGCGGGGAGCGTCCGTGCCGAAGGCGGAACGCGGCGCATCCGTGCCATAGGCAGGGCGGCGGTCAGGCAGGTCACTGCCGTACGCGGGACGGCGATCAGGCACATCCGAGCCATAGGCGGAGCGGCGATCGGGCAGGTCATTGCCGTATGCGGGACGGCGGTCAGCCCAGCTGCTGGTCGTGCGGGGCGCGTCATACGAGCGGTCATTCGTAGAATCTGCCTGCGCCGCCGGGCCGAAGCGCGTGTAGTTTACCGGACGCGCCGGGCGGGCAAAGTCGTTCCCCTGCGGACGTGCCGGGCGATTGCCAAACGAATTGCTGGATGCCTGATATGCAGGCTTGCTGCCGAAGCGCGGCGGCGTCGCGGGCGCTTGATACGCCGGGCGGAAGCCACTTATGGCGGGGCGCGCATCCGATGCGGGCTGTGCGGGCGCAGCGGGTTTTTCCGCTTCCGGCTTGGACGCGGCGCCCGCGGGTGCGGCGACTGCGGGTGCGGCAGTTTCCGGTTTGGCGGCGGATGGTACGGGCTGCTTGTTGGCAGGCGCGGGGGATTCCGGCGGATTCTCATCCTTCACGGCAGCGGGAACCTCGGCTTTTTCCACGGGGGATTCCTGTTTGTCGTCAGACTTTGGAATGGGGGTGAAATCCATCGGCACAGCGGGGATGTCGCTGTATTTCGCGTTGCGCGCGCGGTCGAGTTTCTCGACGATACCTGCCTTGGAAATGCCCGCGCCGAGCTGCACGCCCATGGCCTTGGCAACCTTGCGCAGCTCCAGCACCGTCAGCTGACTAAAATCTTGATTCTTCCATTCGGACATAGCTTGAAAAAGCCTCCTTGCTCTCCCAAATCTCTGTAATCTATATTATCCGTTACGGCTGTTCATTGCGGGCGACGATGAAGTCGCGATGCACTGCCTGCTCAACGAAATGCGAAAAGTCATCATACGGCGGCTCGGTCAGCGGCGTGAAGCCTGCGTTTTGCAGCAGCGTCAGCAGCGTATCCTTGCGCAGCGTCAGCGTGTTGAAGGAAATCGCCGCCGCGCCGCCGGGTTTGAGCGCCCGCCGCCACGCGGGGAGGATGCGCTCCAGCAGCTTGGGGAAGCTCTCCGCCTTTTTCCCGTTCTGCGGCGCGTGCTGCACGCCATAGGGAAGGTCGCAGACGAGCAAATCCGCCGGACGCTTCTTCAGCAGGTCGCCGACAAGCCCGCTGTCCCCCTCTGCCAGCATCAGCGTGCGCACATCATCCGCCGCGAAATGCTCCTTCGTGTCGCTGAAGGTGTATTCGGCAATCGGCACGGCGGTCTTTTGCAGCGTGCGGCTGCTCTGTGCGAGGCGGTGCTTCAGGCGGTGGAATTGCAGATAATTGCTGAAATAATCCGCCGCTTCCTTCAAATCCTTGCGGTCTATGTCGAGGCAGACGGCGTTCATGCCGTTTTGCAGGGCGACGAAGCCGGTTGTGCACTTGCCGCACATGGGGTCAAGCACGGTCAGCGGCTGTTCTGCGAGGGCGAAATCACTCGCGGCACGGGCGCAGTTCATCATCATATGGGTGAACGCGGCGCTCGTTTTGCCTTTGTACTTCAAAATCTCCGAGAGGTCGTCGGGCAGATAGGCAGTGCGCGGCCAATCCAGCGGGCGCAGCAGACCGCCATCCACGCACTCGAAGAGCATCAGACGTGTGCTGTGCGTGCCAAGCAGCGCAAGGGCTTCAGGAGTCAGCGCCTTCGCAGAGAAAGTCAGGCATAGTACGCCGCCGATGGTCGTCACCTGCGTTTCAGCGGGCAGGGAAAGCGCACACAGCAAACAGGTCAACTCGGCTTGACCAAGTTTGACCTGCGCGTCACGGTAGCGGATATTCGCGTGTGGGGCTAACTGCAAGCAAAATTGCATAGAAGAAACATACTCCTTAGCGCAGTAAAATCAGGGTATCAAAAAAGGCACACGAAAAAAGAATAATGATGTAAAAAAATCAGCCAGCAGGGACGTAAAGTGCAAAATCACCATATAGAAAGGCATGAGAAACCTGCTGTTGCCAATAGTATAGCAAAATACACGCGATTATGCAAGGGGCGAGAGGAAAGATTTTTCATAATGCGGAATTCAGAATTAAAAAGAAAACCCCTTCCGAGGAAAAACCTCGAAAGGGGAATGCCATTGCGCACAATCAGCACATTCGTGGCGAAGGGCAAAGAACCCTTACAGCCGGACCATTGAGAAATGCCGCGGGGCAATGATGACAAAAGTCATCAATACTTGCGCTTGCGGGCAGCTTCGGCCTTCTTCTTGCGCTTGACGCTGGGCTTTTCGTAATGCTCACGCTTACGAACTTCCTGAATCACACCACTGCGGGCGCACTGACGCTTGAAGCGCTTCAGAGCACTCTCCAGGGATTCATTCTCACGGACGCGTACCTCGGACACTGTTATCCCTCCTTTCGCTCATCTCGCCTTGACATCAGCCACATAGACAGACGGATGGCGAACCGTATAGCTATTATAGCAAAAGATGATGCGCACGTCAATGCCTAATTGCAAATTTCCGAAAAAAATCTCCTGAAAATTGCGGATTTACGCGTTGCGGACGATGCTTTCCAGCACATTGACCATTGCTTCCATCGCCTCGACGGTAATCATTTCCTTTCTGCCGTGGAAATTATAACCGCCGGTGGAGAGATTCGGGCAGGGCAGCCCCATGTAGGACAGGCGCGCGCCGTCCGTGCCGCCGCGGATGGGGGAGATGACGGGGGTCACGCCGTTTGCCTCAAATGCCGCCTTCGCCTTCTCTACCACGTCCATGTGCTGCTCCATGATTTCGCGCATGTTGCGATAGCTGTCGCGGATGACGCACTCGAACGTCCCCGCGCCCCACTTCTGGTTCAGGTAGTCGGTAATCTGCTGCACGGTCGCCTTGCGCGCGTCGAACTTCTGCGCGTCGTGGTCGCGGATGATGTACTGCAGCGTCGCCAGTTCCTCGTCGCCCTCCATGTGCATCAGGTGGTAGAAGCCCTCGTAGCCGCAGGTGTGCGCGGGCGTTTCCGCCGGGGGCAGCATGCTGTTCCACTCAATGGCCATCAGCAGGGCGTTGCGCATCTGGTCCTTTGCGCTGCCGGGGTGGATGTTCACGCCGTGTACCTTGATGGCGCACGACGCGGCGTTGAAATTCTCGTACTCCAGTTCGCCCAGCGCGCCGCCATCCACCGTGTAGGCGTAATCCGCGCCGAAGCCTGCTACATCGAAGTGATCCGCGCCGCTGCCGATTTCTTCGTCCGGCGTAAAGCCGATGCACACCGTGCAGTGCTCCGGCGCATCGGGGGCGGTCAGCCGCTTGCACAGCGCCATAATTTCCGCCACGCCCGCCTTATCATCCGCGCCCAGCACGCTGTCGCCGCTGGTGACAATCAGCTCCTGCCCCTGCAAGTCCTTCAGGAACGGGAAGCCGTCGATGACCACGCCGTTTTTGAGCGTGATGGCGCTGCCGTCGTAGTGCTCGATGATGACGGGGTGCGTCGGGCCCTTCACGCCGTCGGATGTATCCATATGCGAAATCAGCCCGACTTTCGCCGGATGATTGCCCTTGGCGGGAATCGTCGCGTACACATAGCAGTGGTCGTCTACGCGGGCGTTTTCGATGCCCATTGCGTGCAGCTCGTCCACCAGCATTTTTGCCAGCACCCACTGGTTCGGCGTGGACGGGCAGGTGCCGCTCGTCTCGCTGGAGGTCGTTTCAATCTGGACATACCGCAGGAAATTTTCTTTGACGTTGGACATGGGAAACCCTCCTTATATATAATGTAGATTTTGTGGATGATGTGGATTTTTGCCGTCGCTGACCGGGCTTGGCGTTTCACAAAGGCGAAAGCGCTTTATTCCGCGTGATGATGCAGCGCCGCGAGCGCCGTTTGAATCCCATCCACCGCCGCGGATACGATGCCGCCCGCGAACCCCGCGCCTTCGCCCGCCGGGTACAGCCCATCCACCCGCTCCGCCATCAGCGTCTCCCGATTTCGGGGCAAACGCACAGGCGACGACGAGCGCGTCTCCACGCCTGTCAGCAGCGCATCCGGATGCGCAAAGCCATGCAGCTGCCCATCCATCCGCCGAATGCCGAACTTCAAGTCCTCGATGATGAAATCAGGCAGGCACGCGCGCAAATCCGCCGGCACAACGCCCGGACGGTAGGTCGGCTGCACGTCGCCAAGGCGCGTCGTGGCGCGGTCGTGCAGCAAATCCTCCACGCGCTGCACCGGCGCTTTGTACCCGCCGCCGCCAAGCCGGAACGCCGCCTGCTCAATGCTCCGCTGCCACACGAAGCCTGCCAGCGGGTGATCATCGCCAAAGTCCTCCGGACGCACGCCCACCAGCAGCGCACTGTTCGCGTTTTCGCCCGCGCGCGCGTGGTAGCTCATGCCGTTGACGCACAGACCATCCGGCTGACTTGCCGCTGCAATCACCTCGCCGCCCGGACACATGCAGAAGGTGTACGTTCCGCGGCCGTCGGGCGTATGGACGGCGAGCTTGTAGTCTGCCGCCTTCAGCGCGGGGTGCGTCCAGCATTTGCCGTATTGGCTCTGGCTGATGAGCGCTTGCGGATGCTCAATGCGCACACCCATGGCGAATGGCTTCTGCTCCATGCGCACGCCTTGCCGGAACAGCGTCTGCATGGTGTCGCGCGCGCTGTGACCGATGGCGAGAATCACCGTGTCGGTGCGGATTTCCTGTGTTTCGCCGCCGCAGAGCATCGTGATGCCCTCCATGCTTTCGCCGCGCATCATCAGCCCGGTCAGGCGCGTGTCAAACCGCACTTGACCGCCCAGCTGGATGATTTCCTGCCGCATCGAGCGCACAACGCCCTTGAGCAAATCTGTACCGACGTGCGGTTTTGCGATGTACAGGATGTCCTCCGGCGCGCCGTGATCGACGAAGGTTTGCAGCACCGTGCGAATCAGCGGTGATTTCGTGCCGGTGGTCAGCTTGCCGTCGGAAAACGCACCCGCGCCGCCCTCGCCGAACTGCACGTTGCTTTCCGGGTCGAGGATGCCCTGCTCCTGCATCATCTGTACGGATTTCGTGCGCTCCTCGACGGGCTTGCCGCGCTCAATGAGAATCGGCTGCGCACCCGCGCGTGCCAATGTCAGCGCAGCAAACAGCCCCGCCGGGCCAGCCCCGACGACAACGGGCGGATGCTCGAACCGCGCTTTCGGCAGCGTCGGCGCCTTGGGGAAGGTGAACGGCGCCGCAACCCCCGGCTTGAGCCGCGCGAGCACCTTCGCTTCATCCTTCAGCGTCACCGCGACGCTCAGGACGAAGTGCACATCCGCCTTGTCGCGCGCATCGACCGCCTTTTTGAGCGGTACGACGCTTTTGAGCTGCTCCGGCGGGCATTTCAGCTTGCGGAGAATCAGCGCATTCAGCGTTTCAGGGGTGAAATCGAGGGGGAGGGAGAGCGAATCGAGACGAAGCATGGGGAACTCCTTTGTTTAATGCGGAATTAGGCACGCCGTCCCCCGGATCAACACGCGGGCACAGCATGAAGATGTGACCAACTGAATCGCGCGAGAGGGTCAAGGGACGAAGTCCCTTGTGGAGTCCAGAGGCAAAGCCTCTGGCGGGTTCAAGGGCAGCGCCCCTCGGTCTCCCCCAATCAACACGCGGGGAAAGCATGAAGATGTAACCAACTGAATCGCGCGAAAGGGTCAAGGGACGAAGTCCCTTGTGGAGTCCAGAGGCAAAGCCTCTGGTGGGGGTTAGGGGCAACGCCCCTCGTCTCTCCCTTTACATCGCTTCCGTCCGCTGCACAACGCCGCCGTGACCGGGGAAAATCAGGTAGCCTTTGCCGTCCAGCATGGCGAGGACGGCGCGGAGAATCGCGTGGTAGCGCGGGGAATCGACGTTCACGCTGCGGGCGAGGTAGGGGGCAAGGCGGTCGAACTCCTTCTGCGGCGGGGTCATGTTGTGGGGGTTGATGTAGTCGTCGCCCGTGAATGCCACGCGGTGCACGGGGTCAATCAGCATCGTTTCACCTGGTACATGCCCGCCGTTCCCCTGCAGGACGTTAAAGCGCATGTCGCCGAAGAGAAACGCGCCAATCGGGCTGATGGGCTGCTCGTCATCGCCGTGGGACGTGTTCAGGATGCGCAGGCGGTTCAGCGGCGGCACGGCGTATTCCGTAATCAGCTTGTTCAGCCGATAGTAGGGCAGCCCCGTCGCGCTGGCCTCCCGCGGGGATGGCAGCCCCAGCGATTCGTTCGCGAAGCAGTCCGCCGTCCGCTGGCTGCACCAGATGACCGGCATACTTTCCGCCAGTCCCGTGTGGTCGGAATCTGAGTGTGTCAGCAGCATTTCACGCTTCCGCTCGTCAAAATCAGGAAAAATCGTCCGCAGCTGCCGCAAGGTGTAGCGCGCACAGCAGCGGAAGCCGCTGTCAATCACCAGCAGCGCCCGCGTTTTCACGTCCTCCAGCACGGTGATGTTGCTCCCGAACGGCGGTTCCAGCACAACTGCCCGAACTTGCTCCGTCAGCGGCACATGCGTCACGCGGCACTCGTACGCCGCGCCGTTGTGCTCCGCCACGAAGCGCGCAAAGCGGTTGATGTACTCAAACGTCTTGCTTGGCGGCTCGTTCCGCTCGTCCAGCTCCTGCATGATGAGGTTCGCGTAATAGGTGAACTCATTCGTCTGCTCCTGCGTCAGGCGCAGAAGCCGGCGGATTTCCGACGCGAAGCGCAGGTAAAACACGGTTGTATCCAGCTTCTTTTCGCCGGAATCGTACGAGAGAATCTGCACCGGGCACAGCGCCGACAACTCCCGCAGCAGCGTATCCATCACGCCCGGCTCTTCGATGTACAGCCCCATTTTCAGCGACGCATGACCGCTGTCATTCGACTGGCTGGAAATATAGGAGATGTTGACGTGATGGCGGTTCAGCACTTCCAGAATCGGCACGACCGCGCCCGGATGATCCGGTACGTCGAACTGCGCCAGAATAATCTTCGCGTGCGGCACGGATTTGAGGAATCCCGCCTGATTCAGTTCGCCCTCGATGGCACTGAGCACCGCGTCGTCCGCCTCAACATCCAGAAACAGCGCGTGCGCATCCACTGCTTTGTTGTAGCTCACACGCACGATGTTCCCTTGATGGCGCTCGATAATCCGGCTTGCCGCCAGAAACGCGCCGCACTGGTCGGGCATGTTCGTCATGAATGATTTTACCATGGGTCAACAGCTCCTGTGGGGTAAAAATGGTTATTCCTCGTGCCAGCGGACGGCTTCGGGCATCCGAAACGCTTCCTCCGGGTAGTAGACTTTCGTCAGCTCCAAGCCGTGCGGCGGCGCGGTCACGCCCAGCGACAGGCGGTCAAGCGTCCGGAACGCCTCGGTGAAGGCGTCCGCACTGCGCCGGTGCAAGCCGATTTCGATGAGCGTCCCGGCAATGATGCGCACCATATTATATAGGAAAGCATCCCCCTCGACAAGGAGGATAATCTCGTCGCCCTGCACGGTCATCTCCGCCATGCGGATGGTTCGGATGGTCGTTTTCGCTGTGCCGCCGGACGCCTGATACGCGGCGAAATCGTGCGTACCGAGCAGTGTCGGCAAAGCCTGACGCATCGCGTCCACATCCAGCGGAATGGGTACATGCGCGAATGTATTCCGGCGGATGGCGCTGCCATGGCGGCTGTTCAGGATGCGGTAGGTGTAGCGCTTGCCGCAGGTCATGAAGCGCGCATGGAAGCCGTCCGGCACTTCGCGCCCCGCCTGCACGCGAATGTCGCGCGGGAGCATGGTGTTCAGCACGAACGGGTACTTTCCCGGCGGAATGCGGGAGGAGGTGTCGAAATGCGCGCACTGCCCCAAAGCGTGTACGCCCGCGTCCGTCCGGCTTGCGCCTGTGATAGCGATTGCCTCGCCCGTCGCGCGGGTGAGCGCTTCCTCAATCAGCTGCTGCACCGCCAAGCCGTTATACTGCCGCTGCCAGCCGGAATACGCCGTGCCGTCGTACTCGATCGTCAGCAGAATCCGCCGCGCCATCAGAGGATTCCTCCGATGTGCGACACGACGACGCCTTCCAGCACAATCAGGAGCATCAGCGCAAGCACCGCGCCGCCGGCGATGTAGTCGTTTTTCGTAATTTCCAGCTTGCGCAGGCGTGTGCGGTTCTCGCCGCCGTGGTAGCAGCGGGCTTCCATCGCCATTGCCAATTCACCCGCGCGGCGGAACGCGCTGACGAACAGCGGCACCAGCAGGGGAATCATCGCCTTCGCGCGGGCGAAGAGGTTGCCTGTCTCAAAATCCGCACCGCGCGCCATCTGCGCCTTCATAATTTTGTCCGCTTCCTCCATCAGCGTGGGGATGAAGCGGAGCGCAATGGACATCATCATCGCCAGCTCGTGCGCGGGAAAGTGAAAGCGCTTGAGCGGCGATAAAAGCAGCTCAATGCCGTCGGAGAGCGCGATGGGGGAGGTCGTCAGCGTCATCAGCGACGTGCCGAGGACAAGGAACACAAGGCGCAGGGAGTAATGCACTGCCTGCGTCAGCCCTTCGCGGGTGATGTGGATAATCCACCAGTCGATGAGCGGGGTCGTGCCATTGGAGAAGAACAGGTTCAGCACGAACGTCAGAATCAGGATGATGCGCAGGGGCTTGATGCCCTTCATCAGCATCTTGAAGGGAACATTCGAGCATTTCGCCGCCCAGTAGAGGAACGCCAGCACCAGCGCGTACCCGATGAGCGAATGCACCATGAAAACCGCGACAATCATCAGGATGGTTAGAAGGATTTTTGTGCGCGGGTCAAGGCGGTGGACGAAGCTGTCAACGGGGTAATACTGCCCCATGGTGATGTTCAGATTCATTTCGCCGCCTCCTTTTCCAGCTTTTCTTTCCACAAACGAAGCAGATGGTCGTGCAGCTCCTCCTGTGTGAACAGGTCGTCGGGCAGTTGAAGCCCAGCGGCGCGCAGGCGACCGCACAATTCCGCCGCTTCCGGCACACCCAGCCCGATGGAGCGCATCAGGTCGGCTTGGCGGAAGACATTGCGCGGCGTGTCAGTCAGCACCAGTTCGCCTTTGCTCATCACAATCATGCGCGTCGCCAGCCGGGCGCAGTCGTCCATGCTGTGGCTCACCATAACGATGGTCACGCCGCCCTCGCGGTGCAATTCCTGCAGCATCCCCAGAATGCGCTCACGGCCGCGCGGGTCAAGCCCGGCGGCGGGTTCGTCCAGAATCAGCACCTTCGGCTCCATCGCCAGCACGCCCGCAATCGCCACGCGGCGCATCTGTCCGCCGGAGAGGTCGAACGGGCTGCGCTCGGCGTACTTGTCGTAGTCCAAATGCACATGCGCCATCGCGCGGCGCACACGCTGGTCGATTTCTTCCTCCGACAGCCCTTGGTTCTTCGGGCCGAACGCAATGTCCTTGGCAATCGTCTCTTCAAACAGCTGATATTCCGGGTACTGGAACACCAGCCCGACTTTCTGCCGGATGCGGCGGCGGTCGACACCCTCGCCGTTCATGTCCTCGCCGTCGACGAGCACCTGTCCGCTGGTGGGCTTGAGCAGTCCGTTCAAATGCTGCACCAGCGTCGATTTGCCGCTGCCCGTGTGCCCGACGATGCACACAAATTCGCCGTCCTCAATCGTCAGCGACACGTCATGCACGGCGGTTGCCTGAAAAGCGCTGCCGGCGCTGTATGTGTGGGTCAAGTGCTTTACTTCGAGGGACATAGCAGCGTCAGCACCTCCTTGGTCATTTCGTCAACGGTCAGGATGTTCCCCGGCAGGGGCATCCCGTCCCGGCGGAGCGAATCCGCCAATGCGGTCATGTGCGGCACGTCAAGGTGCAATTCGCGCAGGGTATCCACCTGCGGGAAAACCTCGCGCGGCGTGCCGGACAGCGCCACCTCGCCCTGATTCATCACGATGATGCGGTCCGCCTGCGCCGCTTCTTCCATGAAGTGGGTAATCCACACGACGGTGATGCCCTTTTCGCGGTTGAGACGGCGGATGGTGGACAGCACCTCCCGCCGCCCGGACGGGTCGAGCATGGCGGTGGATTCATCCGCGATAATGACGGACGGCTGCATGGCCAGAATGCCCGCGATGGCGATGCGCTGCTTCTGTCCGCCGGAGAGCATATGCGGCGCGGCTTCGGCGAACTGGCTCATGCCAACCGCTTGAAGCGCCGCGTCGATGCGCGGAATCATCTCTTCGCGGGGGATACCAAGGTTCTCCAGTCCAAACGCGACATCCTCCCGAACGACGGTCGCGACAAGCTGATTATCGGGATTCTGGAAAATCATCCCTGCCTTTTGGCGGATTTTCCAGAGATTCTCGTCGCTTTGGGTATCCATGCCGCAGACGGTGATATGCCCTTCTGTGGGCAGATAGAGGGCATTGAGGAGCTTTGCGAGGGTGGATTTGCCGGAGCCGTTATGGCCGAGGACGGCGAGAAATTCGCCCTCGTGGACTTGCAGGGAGACATGGTGGAGAGCGGGTTCAGGGGCATCCTCATAGGTGAAGGAAACGTCCTGAACGTCGATGCATACATTCATGATGATAACTCCTTTTCGGGGTGGAAAGTGAAACCGGGTTTTATTTTAACACTAATAAGGTAAAAAAGCAATTAGAAATGCGGAAATCGGAATGCGGAATGCGGAATAAAGCCGCGTACAGAATACCAAAAAGCACAGCAGCTAAAAAATTTCGCCAAAATCCAAGCCGCATCCGGAGGGGAGCGCGAAGGAGTCCAGAGGGCGACCGCAGACTTCGTCTGTTCTCATTGCCCTCTGGAACTTGCAAGTATGACCAGTTGCGGAGAAGTAGCCAATTCCGCCAGCCACACAAAGTCCTCCGCAAAGGCGGAAAAATGCCTTCCTCAGGGCATTCCATTTTTCCGCAAATGGTGATATACTGATTTTTGAGAAAGTGTTAAGGGGGATGCTGAGATGGATCAGCTCGAAGCAACGGTGGAGGGGACGGTGTACCGCAATGCCGAAAACGGGTATTCCGTCGTGACGGTGAAGCCGGAGCAGAAAATAGGGCTGAGAACCGTGACGGTCGTCGGTACACTGCCGATGCTGTCCGGCGGCGAAATGGGCATCTTCTCCGGCGAGTGGATGGAGCATCCGCAGTACGGGCGGCAGTTCAAGTGCCAGAAGGTGGAGCTGCAGCGCCCGACGACCCTGCAAGGCATCCTGAAGTACCTCTCCAGCGGCATCATCCACGGGGTTGGCGCAAAAACCGCGCGCGATATTGTCAACTGCTTTGGCGAAGATACGCTGAAAATCCTCGATGAGCACCCCGAACGATTGCAGGAAGTGCCCAACATGGGCAAAAAACGATGGAAGCAGATTATTGAGGACTATCAGCAGCAGCAGAGCACGCGCGCGGCAATGGTTTTTTTGCAGACGTACGGCGTGAGCGCGTCGCTGGCGCTGAAAATCAGCAAAGTGTACGGCGAGCGGACGCAGGCGGTCATCCGAGCGAATCCGTATCAGCTGTGCGACGATATTGACGGCGTGGGTTTCAAAACGGCGGACGCTATCGGCACGGCCATCGGCATCCCCCCGGACAGCGACGGGCGAATCAGCGCCGCGCTCAAGTACGTCCTGCGCGATCAGGCAGTGAGCATGGGGCATGTCTATCTGCCGATGGATGAATTGCTGAACCGGTGCACGGCGCTTTTGCGGGTTTCGCGGGAGATGGTGGCGCATCAGCTGAAAACGATGCAGCTGCTGCGTGAACTGGTGATTTCCGGCGACGATGGCGATGAGCATGTGTACCTGCCCGCGTACGACAGCGCCGAACGCGAGGTGGCGACGCGCCTGTGCGAATTGATGGCGTCCACTGTGCCCTCGTGCGCCACAAACGCCGAGGACAGCATCGACGCGTTTGAAGCACGTTATCACATCGAGTTCAGCCAGCGCCAAAGGGAAGCCATTTTGATGGCGCTCCGGCGCGGCTTGCTGGTGATTACCGGCGGCCCCGGCACGGGCAAAACGACCATCATCAAGTGCATTATTTCCCTCCTGTCCGAGTTCGGGGAGGTGGTGCTGTGCGCGCCGACGGGCCGCGCCGCCAAGCGCATGACCGAAACCACCGGGCATGAGGCGAAAACCATCCACCGCCTGCTGGAGTACGGCGGCGAAGAGGGGCAGTTCGGCCGCAATCAGGATACGCCCATTGAGGGCGACTGCATCATTGCCGACGAAACGTCCATGGTGGATATGATGCTCATGCGCTCCTTCCTGCGCGCGGTTGCGCCGGGTACACGCCTGATTCTCGTCGGCGACGCTGATCAGCTGCCGTCCGTCGGCGCGGGCAATGTATTGGGCGACATCCTGCAAAGCGGCGTGATTCCGTCGATTCACCTGACCGACATCTTCCGCCAGTCCGAAACAAGCCGCATCGTCACCAACGCGCATCGCATCAACGAGGGGAAGATGCCGCTGCTGAACGAGAAGAACACTGACTTCTTCTTCGAGCGGCAGATGAGCTTGCAGCAGGCGGCGGACACCATCGTCGCCCTGACGACGCAGCGTCTGCCGAGGTTCCTGAAGTTCGGCGACGACTGGCGCAGCCGCTCCGTGCGTGAAATTCAGGTGCTCGCGCCGATGAAAAAGGGCGAATGCGGCGTACAGGCGCTGAATATCCGTTTGCAGGAGGCGCTCAATCCGCCCGCGCCCGGCAAGCCGAGCATCACTTATGGGGAAACCATCTTCCGCGTTGGCGATAAGGTGATGCAGACGCGCAACGATTACGACATGGAATGGCGCAGGCGCGTGAATCTGGGCTGGGAGGACGGCAAGGGCGTTTTCAACGGCGACGTGGGCTTCGTGACGGCGGTGGATACGGAGAATCACGCGCTGACCGTCCGCTTCGACGACGAGAAGGACGCGGAATACACGGGGCAGCAGCTGGAAGACCTCGATTTAGCGTACTGCCTGTCCGTGCACAAAAGTCAGGGCAGCGAGTTCCCGGTGGTGATTCTGCCGGTGGTATACGGCCCGATGATGCTGCTGACAAGGAATCTGTTCTACACGGCTTTGACCCGCGCGAGAAAGCTGGTGGTGCTGGTCGGCAGGGAAGAGATTATCCGGCAGATGGTGGAGAATGACCACATCATGAAGCGGTATACGACGCTGAGTGACCGACTGCGGCAGGTGGCGACGATGCTGCCGAAGGTGGATGTCTTCGGAAACCCGGTAGAGGACTAAACAAGGAAAAAAGCCGCACGCGGAAGCAGTATGAAAGTGCGCTCAACTCAATCGCGCGAAGGGGTCAAGGGGAAAATTTCCCCTTGCAGGGTCAAGGGACAGCGTCCCTTGTGGGGTTTGGGGCAACGCCCCAACTGTTTCTCGGACAACCAATTCAAAGAGAAAGCTCAAGCAAGGTGCAGGCAGCGAAGCGTCCCTGCCAGTAACTTTGCGCGTCCGCAGACGCGCCCCCCAAGCTGCTCTCTCCAACACCTGCGCTGTGTCGCGCCAAATGGGCGCGACCGAAGAGCATGGAAACAGACGAAGTCTGCGATTGCCCTCTGGAAGCCGCTAATATGTCCAGCTTGAAAGAAAAGTCAACGCAATTCACCCCGAAAAAAAACACCGATTTCCCAATGCTTTCACGAACAACGAAAGGAGCCACCCACACAATGCCCATCCTGCGAGGAAAAAACGTCCTGCTGCGCCCGTACCGCCGCAGCGACCTCCCCGGCATTCTGTCGTGGACAAACGACACCGAAGCCACCCGCTACCTGACCGAAATTTTTGACCAGCCGTATACCGAGAAAAACGGCGAGGATTTTCTGAATTACGCGCTTTCCGGCGGCAGCGAGCGCATGATGTTCGTCATGGCTGATCCCGTGACTGAGGAATACTGGGGGCAGATTTCGCTGGAGCGCATCAGCCGCCGCGACGGCACGGCGGAAGTCGGCGTCGTGCTGGCGAAGGAGGAGCACCGCGGCAAGGGCATCGGGCGCGAGGCGCTTTCGCTGCTGCTGCGCTATGCGTTCGATACGCTGGGGCTGCGCCGCGTGGAATTGGCCGTGTTCGCGGAAAACAGCCGCGCAAGGCTCTGCTACTTGAAAGCGGGCTTCATCGAGGAAGGCGTGGCGCGTCAGAAAACGTGGAAGAACGGCAAGTTCCACGACATTGTGTCCATGGCAGTGCTGCGCGACGAGTGGGCGAAACGGGAGGAACAGGCATGATAGAGGGCAAGCGAATCCGCCTGCGTGCGTTTGAAGGCACGGATGCGGCGGCAAACCACGAGTTCGTCAACGACCCGGAAACCTTGCGCGGGATGATGAGCGGCATCCCGTTCCCATCGTCCTACGCGGATGAACAGCAGTGGCTGTCCCAGCAGTCCAGCTACACGCGCGGAGAGTACCAGTTCGCCGTGGAGACGGTCGATGGCGACGAGCTTGCGGGGCGCTGCGGCATCATCCGCGTGGACTGGAAGAACCGCATGGCAAAGCTCGCCATCATGATTGGCAAGCCCTATCGCGGCAAGGGATACGGCAAGGAAGCGATGGAACTGCTGTGCGACTTCTGCTTCCGGGAGATGAACCTGCACAAGCTGCGCGTGTCGGTGTTCGCGTTCAACGAAGCGGCTGTGCGGTGCTACCTGTCCTGCGGCTTCCGTGAGGAGGGGCGGCTGGAAAAGGAGCTGTGGCGCGACGGCGCGTACCGCGATGTGCTGATTCTGTCGCGCTTTGCCGACGCGTGACGGGGAAAAATCAGGCGTATCGCCCCCCTTTTCGTTCGGAATCTGTATTTTTGCGGCGGAATTGTTGACAATCGCGCTGGAAAACGGTATGATGAGAGGCGCATCGCAAAAAATATTCGGATGTCATGCCGCAAAGAAGCGGGATGATGCCTTGGAGGATTGGGCGCATGAAAAAGATTGTAACGAAGTTTGGCGGCAGCTCACTGGCGGATGCCGGGCAGTTCCGCAAAGTAAAGGACATTCTGCTGCTGGACGAAGCGCGGCAGTATGTGATTCCCTCTGCGCCGGGCCGCCGCTTCAAGGACGACGACAAGGTGACGGATTTGCTCTACCGCTGCCACAAGCAGAAGTCGGCGGGCGAGGACTATCAGGATACGTTTGACCTGATCGCCGCACGCTACATGGACATTGCGGAGGAACTCGGTCTGCATGTGGATTTGGGCGCGGCGCTGGATGAGGTGAACGAAAAGATTGACGCGGGGGCGAACGCGGATTACTGCGCCTCCCGCGGCGAGTACCTGAACGGCATGCTGCTGGCGGACTTCATGGGCTGGCGGTTCATGGACGCGGCGGAAGCGGTCAAGTTCACGGCGGATGGCGCGTTTGACGCGGAGACGACGAACACGCTGATGGCGGAGAAGCTGTCCGACGGCGTGCCGACGGTCGTGCCGGGCTTCTATGGCAGCTATCCGGACGGCACAATTAAGACGTTCTCGCGCGGCGGATCGGATATCACGGGCGCGATTGTCGCCCGCGCGGTCGAAGCCAGCGTGTACGAAAACTGGACGGACGTGTCGGGCTTCCTGATGGCTGACCCGCGCATTGTGCCGCATCCGCGCGAAATCAGCTCCATCACTTACAAGGAGCTGCGTGAACTGTCCTATATGGGCGCGTCCGTCCTGCATGAGGACGCCATGTTCCCCGTGCACAAGGCGGGTATTCCCACCAACATCCGCAACACCAATGACCCGTCGCATCCGGGCACGATTATCAGCCTGAACGCGCCGCATGATGATTTGCACCCCACCATCACCGGCATTGCGGGGCGCAAGGGCTTCTCGGTCATCAGCATTGAAAAGGCGATGATGAACAGCGAGCTGGGCTTCGGGCGCAAGGTTTTGCAGGCGTTTGAGGAGAACAGCGTGTCCTTTGAGCACCTGCCTACGGGCATTGATACGCTGTGCGTCGTGGTGTCGGGCGAAGTGTTTGCGCCCAAGCGCGATATCATCCTCTCCCGCATCGTGCATGAGACGAACCCGGACACCATCACGGTCTACGACAACATGTCGATTATCGCAACGGTCGGCCGCGGCATGGTGCACAACTGCGGCACGGCTGCGCGCCTGTTCGCGGCGATGAGCAAGGCGGGCATCAACGTCCGCATGATTGATCAGGGGTCGAGCGAGCTGTCGATTATCGTCGGCGTGAACGACACGGACTATGAAAGCACGATTCAGGCGATTTACAACGCCTTCGTGAAGTGATACGATTTCCTGCATTCGCCTGCGCCTTGTTGATTCCGGCACATTCTCGTTTGAAAATCGTATAAATCCGCATCCCGAAAATGAAAATTTGATGAAAAACCGCCGGAAACGGCGCGAAAGGGTGTCTTTTGCTTGCAAAAAGGCACCTTTTTGTGTTATGATAAGAGAATCGCGGAAAGGCTTCAGTATGCCCTGACGTGATGGAAAAAATCGGGAGGTGTGCAAGTGTCAGAGCCGGAAGTTCTGCTGCGCGTGCCGGGAGACAGGCAGTATGCGCTGGCGATTCGCACCGCGCTGGGCGGTGTGGCGATTTTGAAGGATTTGGACGCGGATACCCTCGATGACCTGCGCATGGCGGCGGACGAAATGTGCGACTGCCTGCTGCATCAAGGAAGAACGGTTGACCATCTGGAAGTCGCCGTCTATGATGAGGGCGACTACTTGAAAGTGGCGATTTCCGCGTGCTATGGCGAGAAAAAATGCCCCTGCGAGGACGAAACGGAGATCACCCGCGCCGTTTTGCAGACCCTCGCCAGCGACGTGGAGATGACCCGCTGCGGCGACTGCGTGCAGTGCATTACGCTGCTGCTGCACAAGGCGACTGCGCCGCTGAAAAAGCAATGACACGCCCGGAAGCGGACGACCTTTTCCGGGAGTATGCCCGAAGCCGCGACCATGCGGTGATGGCGCGGCTGGTGGAGGAGAATCTGCCGCTGAGTCAGGCGGTAGCACGGAAATTTCAGGGGCGGGGCGTGGAGAAGGACGACCTCGAACAGGTGGCGGCTATGGCGCTCATGCAGGCAATTGAGCGCTTCGACCCCGAACGCGGTCTGCAATTCTCCACCTTTGCGCTGCCGACGATTGCGGGCAGCGTCCGCAATTACCTGCGCGACCGGGGCAGTACGATTCGCCTGACGCGCTCCCTTCGCGAGCAGTTGACGAAGCTCCGCCGCGTGAGCGACGAGCTGACGCGCAAATTGCAGCGTGAACCGTCCATGCGCGAGCTGGCGGAGGCAATGGAACTGCCGCCGGAAGAACTGCTGACGCTGCTGGACGCGCGCCGCGCGGCACAGACCGTGTCGCTGGACGCGGAAACGTCGGACGACGCGGAAGCGCCGCGGCTGGAGACGTTTCTGGGGCGGCTGGATGAAGGCTATGAGCAGGTGGAACAGGCGCAGTGGCTGAACTGGGTGTACGGGCAGGTGACGCCGACGGAAAAGCTGCTGCTGCAAAAGCGGTTTGAGGAACGATTGGGACAGCGGGAGACGGCGCGCGCCCTCGGCGTGAGCCAGATGCAGGTCAGCCGGATGGAACGGCGCCTGCTGACGCGGCTGCGGGAGAAAATGACGGCGGCAGTGCAGTAATCCCGCGCCATTGGTGATAGAGGAAAGGAAAATGCAAGCATCATGAACGACCAGAATCAGCGCGTGTACATGGGCAACGACGATGCCGGAAATCCGATTTATGGGGAGTACGTCGGCAGTGATGCGGTCGGGAATCCGATTTTCGGCGTGTTTCAGGGCTATGATGCTTACAAGCAGCCGGTGTTCAGCGGCATCTGCGGGCAGGATGAGCAGGGCCGCCCGATTTGGGACACCATGGGCTTCAACGAGCAGGGGCAGCTGGTGTACGGCATTCCGGCAGTGTATGACGTGAACGGCAATCCGCTGCCGCAGCCCGCGGAGCAGACCCCCGGCGGTTTCACCGAAGCGGGCAAAGAGCCCGGCAAGGTGCGCCCGCGGCTGCATATCACCCCCTTGATGGTGATGATTATGCTCGCCGTCATCGGCCTGACCGCGTGGTTCTGCTACGAGCAGTTTGCCCCGCAGGCGGCGCGCTACGGCGCGATTGAGCTGGCAAGCATCAACGCCACCCACACCGGCGACGCGCTGATTGCCCGCAACGAAGCGCCTTACACCGCCGACGGCGTGACCTCCATCACCTACATTGCGGAGGAGGGCAGCGAAGTCGCGCAGGAAACGCGCATCTGTCAGGTTTACTCGGCAGGCTTTTCCACGCGCGAGGTGACGACGCTGCAAAGCTATCAGGAGGAAATCCGCGATTATCAGAAAGACCTTATCACCAGCGCCATCAGCGACGCGCGCATGGATCGCCTGATGAGCGAAGTGACGGGGCATTTGCGCGAGCTGCGCGAGATGATTTGGAGCAACACGGGGTCGCTTGACAATCAGGAGACGCTGCTGAAAGCCTCCATCAAGACGCGGCAGGAGCAGATTAAGACCACCTATGCGGATGACCAGCGCTTCTCCCGCAAGCTGGATGACGAACTCTCCCAGCAGCAGCGCATCAACAGCTGGACGAAGGACTTCACGAGCAACTACGTCGGCATCGTGTCGTTCTACCTGGATGGCTACGAATATGCGCTCACCTCCCAGACCTACCAGAGCTTCACGCCCACGCAGGTGCGGCAGATGGTTCGCGGGCAGGTGCCGGATCAGGACGACGCCCTCCGCGGCAAAACGACGCTCTACCGCATCGTGCAGAACGGCTCGTGGAACGTGCTGTTCCTCTCGGCGGATAAAGACTGGAACCCGGTCAACGGGCAGACCTATCAGCTGAAACTTGGGCGCTTTGACAGCACGCAGGTCTCCGCAACGGTGGAATCCTTCAGCCGCTCCGGCGGAGAACTGCTGGTGCGTTTGCGGGTCGAAAGCGACGTGCATCCCGTGCTGTACATGCGCTCGACCGAAGCGACGCTGGGCGAGAACATGGACACCTTCCGCGTCCCGGAGCGCGCGCTGTATGTGCAGAACGAGACGCAGGGCATCGTCGTCGTCGAAGGGCAGACGGAATCCTTCCACCCCATCAGCGTGCTGACGAAGGCGGATGGCTACATCTACTTCCAGCCCGTCCAGCAGGGGCTGCTCTACGAGGGGCTGACGGTCAAGCTGTTCTGATAGGGGATTATCACGGGCGCAAACGCTCTGCAACGATAAAAAGCAATCCGCAGGAGCGAAATCCTGCAAACAAGGCAAGTAATTTCTGGAAGATAGGAAGCATTCGCATGGAAAACTTGCAAGCCAACCTGACGCTGATTCAGCAGCGCCTTGCCGCTGTGTCGGACGGGCGCTACCCCGTCCCGAAGCTCATCGCCGTCACCAAAACGCACCCGGCAGAGGACATTCTGCCGCTGCAAAATCTCGGCGTCACGGACATCGGGGAAAATAAAGTGCAGGAAATCATGGAAAAACTGCCTGCGCTGGAGAAGAATTTTCGGATTCACCTCATCGGAAGGTTGCAATCCAATAAAGTAAAGTATATAATAGACCATGTATGCCTGATTCACTCGGTGGACAGGCTGTCCCTCGCGCAGGAAATCGACCGTCAGGCGCAGAAGCACAATCGCGTGATGCCTGTGCTGATTCAGGTGTCCCCCTGCGGCGAGGCGCAGAAGGGCGGATTGCCCCCTGAAGAGCTAATCCCCTTCCTGCGCACGGTTTCGCAGCTGCCGGGGCTTTCCGTGCAGGGGCTGATGGCGGTGATGCCCAACACGCCGGATACGGCGCTGCTGGACAAGCTGTTCGCTGATATGCGCACCCTCTTTGAGCGGGCGCGGGCGGAGGCGATTCCCGGCATTGAGATGAAGGAGCTTTCCATGGGCATGTCCCATGATTACGAATTGGCGGCGCGGCACGGCGCAACGATGGTACGCATCGGCAGTGCGCTGATGGGCGCGCGCGACTACGGCCCGCAAGGGCAACATTGATGGAGGCTGTTCTGATTCGTCGGAACATGCCCGAAGCTGGAGGAGCAGAGAAGCAGCATGGCGATTTTCGATAAAGCCAAGGAGAAATTTCAGGGATTCATGCAGGGCAGCGAGCAGGCGAACCGCAATCGGCGCAGCAACGGCGGCACGAGCGGTTATCGCCCGGTGCGCAATCAAAATACCCCCCAGCCGCAGCAGGAAGTTCCGGCGGGCGCGTTCGGCGGCGGCGTGATGCCGGACACCATGTTCGGCGGGAATGCCGGCTTTGAGAACGTCGCGGCGACGGGGCGGCAGAATCCCAGCGGGGCGGCTCCTCAGCAGACGGCGAAGCACCGCTCCTTCCAAGACCTGCTCAACCGCGCGCTCGGCAAGCAGGATAAGCAGAGCGGCACGCAGCGGCAGCAGCCCGTGCAGCCGCCGCAGCAGACGGGCAATGTGCCGTACGGGCAGGGGCAGCGCTTCCAGAACAACGGGCAGAATGCGCAGGGCGGCGGAAACGCCATGAACAGCCAGAATCCCTACAACAATCCGCAGTACGGCATGGGCCAGCGCTTCCCGAACGCGCAGAACACGCAGAGCACGAACGCGCAGTACAACAATCCGCAGTACGGCACGAGCCAGCGCTTCCAGAGTGCACAGTTCGCTCCGCAGGGGCAGCCGATGGGCGCAAGCCAGCGGTACAATACGGGCTATAATCAACAGCTGAACGGACAGCCGGGCTACACAGGGTATCAACCGCAGGGCAGCATGGGCGGGCAGACGGGCTATCATAATCCGCCGCAGAACTATGCGAATCCGCCGCGGGGCAACACGATGAGCGGTCAGCCCGTGCAGGGCACGCCTGTGGGCGGGCAGACGGGCTATCAGCAGCCATACGGGACGAATCAGCCGTATCAGCAGCCCACCGGGCAGATGAACCGGACGCAGCAGAACGCGCCGGAGCAGGTGCGGGGCAATGTGAGCTACTTCCCCGGCTCGTTTGTGGAGGAGGACGGCACCAGCTACCGCGCGGTGCTCAACGTCGTGCAGGTGACGAGCGTGTCGTCGTGCTATCGGCTGATTGAGTTCCTCCAAAATAACGAGATTCTGCTGGTGAACGCCGAGGATATCTCCGACCGCATGGAAGCGCGCCGCTGCCTGGACATCCTCTACGGCGCATGCGTGGTATCGAAGTGCCGCCTGACGCGTGTCTCGCGCGATACGCTCTACATCATCGCCCCCGCCGACGTGAAGCTGGCAGCATTCGACGGCCTCCGCCGGATGGGCGAACAGGATATTCAGCTTAACTGGCCCTACCCGGACAACGGCGGATTCACGTCGTCTTTCGGCGGCGTACAGGCCAATTACCGCACCGTCGGGGGCTATCAAAACGCTCGCTAAGGGAGGTACATAGCATGATTGCCTTGAAGATTCTGGATATGCTGCTCCGCCTGTACATGCTCATCGTGCTGGCGGTGGTTATCATCCGCGTGCTGCAGGTGACGCCGAACAAGTGGACGAACCTGCTTGACCGCATGACGGAGCCGCTGCTCTCGCCGATTCGGGCGCAGCTGAACAAGCACCTGCCGGAGAGCTGGAACGCGGTTGACTTGTCGCCGCTGGTGCTGCTGCTGCTTGTGTGGCTGGTGCGCGCGATTCTGCTATGAGGGCGGACGCGGAAGGGCAAACCGCGCTTCGGCTTCGGCAGGGCGCACAGCGTGCGGAGAAACTTGACCGCGCGGTTCCGGGGCGCTTTGTGACCGGCATGGAGCGGCAGGAGGCGCAGCGGGAGGCGAAGGTCTGCGGCGTTTTGGCTTCCTTTGACGGCGGCTGGGACGACGCGGAACGTGTGCAGGTGTGTTTTCACCCGGACGGGGTGGACGCGGAATTTACGGCGGTTTGGCTGGAAATCAGCTGGGCGGCGAAATTCGCCCGCGTCGGGCATAGTGATTTGCTCGGCAGCCTGATGGCGCTGGGCATGGACAGAAGCCTGTTCGGGGATTTGATGATGGAGGATGGCACGGCGTACCTGCTGGCAATGCCTGAAGCGGCGAAGTCACTTCAGGACGAGTGGCACGAGGCGGGGCACACGGCGATTCGCGTGCGCCTGCTGGACGCGCCGCCGCGGTTCACGCCGCCGCAAGGGGCGCAAATGCGCGACACGGTGGCGTCCCTGCGGCTGGACTGCGTGCTGGCGGCGGGCATGTCGCTTTCGCGGGCGCGCGCGGCGGAAATCATCCGGCAAGGCCTTGTGCAGCGGAATCACACGCCGGAAGAGCGCGTTGATACCCTGCTGGAAGCGGGCGATCTGCTCTCCATCCGCGGGTTTGGGCGCATTCGGCTGACGGAAATCGGCGGTCGGACGCGCAAAGATAGAATCAGCATTCAATTGGAAGTATTCAAACGGGAAAGGTCATCATAAAACATAAGGAAGCATTAGAAAGGAGCAGCGACAATGGAACAGCGGATTACGGTGGACAGCATTCTGGACAAGAAATTCAGCACGGTGGCGAAGGGCTTCAATCAGCAGGAGGTTGATGAATACCTCGACCAGATTTGCGACGAGTTTGACCGCCGCGACGCGGAAATGAACACCCTGCGGCAGGAAATTGCGCAGCTGAAGGCGGCGCAGGCGAACGGCAGCAATACCGTGCCCCAGCAGACCCGCCCGGAAGCGGCGACGGACGACAGCTTCCGCGAGATTCTCGAAATGGCGAAGCGTGTCAAGGATCAGACGATTGCGGATGCGCAGACGAAGGCATCCCAGATTCTGGCGAACGCAGAGAACGAGGCCCGTCAGCAGCTGAGCGACCTGACAAAGCAGAAGGAAGACCTGACCGCGCAGGTGAACAGCCTGAAAGCGTCGGCAAAGTCCTACTATGAGCAGGCGCAGAATGCCCTGAACGGTCTGAGCAAGCTGCTGTAAGGTTCATAGGACTTCAAACTAAAAACTTTCGGCTAAAAACTACTCCGGTAGTGGCGACCGAAGGGGTGTCGGGGGCGATCGCAGACTTCGTTTGTTTTCATTGCCCCCGACTCGCTCCCGCAGGAGCGAAATCCCTGCGTGGGCAATGCTCGCTATGCGGAAATAGCGCAAATGGCGAAAATCGGACAGTACGAGCGGCAGATGGCGAAGCAGCTGTCTGCCGCTTTTTGTCGGAAAGGAGCGCGCCGTGGAGGAACTTCGCGTCTCGGTTCGGGAACTTGTCGAATTTACCCTGCACGGCGCGGATATCCGCCTCATCTCCGGGCGGATGCAGGACATGCTGGACGGCACGCTGGGTCATCAGGCGCGGCAGAAGCTGCTGGGCGACGGCTGGCAGGCGGAAGTCCCGCTCAATCTGCCGATTCCCGTGGAGGACGAGGAACTGACGCTCGTCCTCGGCGGGCGGATGGACGCCTTCCGTGACGCAGCCGACGTCCCGTGCGTGGAGGAAATCAAGCTCTGGCAGGGGGAGCATCCGCCGGAAGCGCCGATTCCCGCACATCGGATGCAGGCGGTCTGCTATGGGCATATGCTCTGCGTGACGCGCGGGCTTCCGGCGGTGGACGTGCGCGTGGTATATGTGACGCGGCGCGGGAAGGTGCAGGGGGAATTTCCGGAGCGGCTGACGGCGGAAGAATGTCGGGCGGAATTCCAGTCGGTGCTGCTGCCGTATCTGCGGCGGATTCGGGCGGTTCGGCGGCACACGCGGGCGCGGAATGCGTCGCTCGCCGCGCTGAAATTCCCGTATGCCAATTACCGCCCGGGTCAGCGGGAGATGGCGGTGCAGGTGTACACCGCTATCAAGCGGAAAAAGCGGCTCTTCGCCTGTATGCCCACGGGCACGGGCAAATCCTCCGCGACGCTCTTTCCGGCGCTCAAAGCGCTTGGCGAGGGGCTGACGGGGCAAGTTTACTACCTCACCGCGCGCACGACGCAGCGGCAGGGGGCGCTCGACGCGCTGGCGCGCCTGCATCAGCAGACGCTGCACCTTTGGGAGCTGGTGATTGACGCGAAGGACAGGCAATGCCCGACACACACGCTGTGCCACCCGGACTACTGCGAGCGGGCGAAGGGGCACTTCCTGCGCGACACGGAAGCCATCGAGGAGATGATGGCTGCGGACGACTGGTCGGCGGAGAACGTGCGGGCGGTGGCGGACAAATACTGCCTGTGCCCGTTTGAGTTCGCCATGTCGCTGTGCGAAATCGCGGACGTGGTCATCTGCGACTACAACTACGCGCTTGACCCGGCGGTACACATCCGGCGGATTTTCGACGCAACACGCGACGTGACGCTGCTCATCGACGAGGCGCACCACCTGCCGGAGCGGATTCGCGATATGCTGTCCGGGTCGGTAGATTCCGCCGGGCTGCGGAAGCTGCGGACGGTCGTCGGCAAGGCGGCGGGGAAGAAGCATCCGCTGTATAAGGCGATGACAGACGTGATTCGCGCGGTGGACAGCCTGCTGCTGCCGGAGGACGGCTCGCAGGAGGGGATACTGCCGAAACTGCCGGATGATTTTGACCGCGTATGCTTGTCACTGGCGGATGCGTTCATGGACGCGCGGCAGGAGCATTTCCCGTGGGAGGATGCGGGCGGACGGCTCGGCGACACGCTGATGCCGCTGCTGTCTTTCAACCGCGCCCGTCAGCGGGATTCGGCGGACTACGCGATTCTCTGGGAGGGGCGCAGGCATCCGAAGATTACCGCGTTTGCACTCGACAGCGCGGGGTACTTCCAGCAGGCGACGCAGGGGCTTTCGGGCGTAACGTGCTTTTCCGCGACGTTGCATCCGCTGCCGGAAATGCGGCTTCTTTTGGGCGGCGCGGAGGATGACGCGTGTTTCGCCATGCCGTCGCCGTTTCCGCCGGAGCACCTGCAAATCCGCCAAGTGGACGTGAACACACGCTATGCGCACCGGCCATCGGCGTGCGTGGAAATTGCGCGGCAGATTACAGCACTGGTGACGCAAAAACCCGGAAAGTACCTTGTGTTTTTCCCCAGTTTTGCATTTCTGCGGATGACGGCGGAGCGGCTGATGCTGCCGTGTCAGGTGCAGGAGAAGCAGATGGACGAGGCGGCGCGCGCGGCGTTTTTGATGGCGTACCGGCAGGAGAGCGGAAATGTACTGAGTCTGTGTGTCCTCGGCGGCGTGTTCTCGGAGGGGATTGACCTGCCGGGGCGGCAGCTGGACGGCGTGGTGGTCGTCGGGGTCGGGCTGCCGCAGGTGAATCTGTATCAAGAGGTGCTTCGGGCGCACTTCGAGCGGACGCTGGGCGACGGCTTCCTGTATGCGTACATGCTGCCGGGAATGCAGAAGGTGACGCAGGCGGTCGGGCGGGTGATTCGCACGGAGACGGATACGGGGGTCGCGCTGCTGCTGGATGACCGGTACAGCTATCCGGCGTATCGGCGGCTGATGCCGGAGCATTGGCGGGTGACCCGATGAGGGTGGGTTGCGCGCTTGGCGGCTTGCTGTGCTTGATGGATTTCTTCTACTATATTGACTTGATTTGTCGCAGGAATTTCGCCACTGCGGTGGCGACCAAAGGGCTTTCCGCTCGCCCTTTGGAAACCTTCGGCGCCGCTGCTTTTGGGGTTGCTTGCGGTTGGTTTATGCCGTTACGTTGAAAAACGATAGGCACACTAACTAAAATCAGCCGCGATACAGCTCAACAAACTTAGATGGGGAGGCGAAGGGGTCAAGGGGGCGAGCGCAAAGCCCCCTTGTCGCCTCCGCAGAGGCGAAATCCCTGCATAAACACGCGGACACAGTATGCAATCGCGCGCAACGCAATCGCGCGAAAGGGAGTCCAGAGGGTCGAAGACCCTTTGGCAGAGTCCAGAGGCAGAGCCTCTGGTTGGAGGTGTTATCTTATGCCGATGGATGGCTTGACACTGGGGTTTGCGACGCGGGAGATGAACGCGATTCTGCCGGGCGGGAGAATCGACCGCATCACGCAGCCGGAAAAGGATACCATTGTGCTGCTGGTTCGCGCGGGAGCGGCGAATCATCGGCTGCTGCTGTGCGCGTCGCCGAACAATGCGCGCTGCCACTTCACGAATTTGAATTTCCCGAATCCGCTCGAACCGCCGATGTTCTGTATGCTCCTGCGCAAGCAAATCCTCAGCGGGCGTATTTTGAGCATCCAGCAAATGCACGGCGACCGCGTGATTCACGTCGATATTGACACGGTGAATGAACTGGGCGACCACGTCCTGCGCCGGCTGGTGCTGGAAATCATGGGGCGGCACAGCAATTTGATGCTGCTGGATGAGGACGGGCGAATCCTTGAAGCGGCGCGGCACGTCAGCGCGGACATGAGCCGCGTGCGCCAGATTCAGCCGGGGCTGCCGTACCTGCCGCCGCCCGCGCAGGACAAAATCGCTCCGGAAGACGCCGACGCGGAAAACCTGCTTGCCAAGCTCGAAGCGCAGGGGGATGTGCCGCTGCAAAAGGCGCTTGCCGCCAGCGTGTCGGGACTGTCGAATCCGGCGGCGAAGGAACTTGCTTATCGTGTGCTGCCCGCCGGGTGCGACCGCGCGGACAATCTGCCCGAAACGGCGGCGCGCCTTGCGGAACTGCTGCGCCGCCTGCCGCAGATGGCTGATCCGCGCGTATTGGAGGATGAGCAGGGTGAACCGGCGGACATCTTCCCATTCCCATATTTGAGCCGCGATTTGGATCGGCAGAAGCCATACCCGACTGTGTCGCAAGCGCTCGAACGCTATTTCGGCGCGCGTGACCAGCAGGATCGCATCAACCAGAAGAGCGCGTCCATGGTCAAGCTGCTCAAAGGGCAGATTGAGCGCTGCGAAAAGAAACTCGCCCAGCAGGAGGAGGACTTGTCCAGCGCCGCGCGGATGGATGAATACCGCATCATGGGCGAGATTATCAACGCGAACCTGTGGCAGCTGAAAAAGGGGCAGACTGAAGCGACACTGCCGAATTTCTACGACGAAAACGGCGGCAGCATGACGATTCCGCTGGATAATCAGCTGACCCCCGTGCAAAACGCCCAGCGGTACTTCAAGAAGTACCAAAAGGCGCGGACGACGCGGGAGATTGCCGCCGAGCAGAAGGAAAAGACGCTCAAGGAGCTGGATTATCTGGAAGGCACGCTGCTGGACGTGGGCAAGTGCATCGGCGAAAGCGAACTGGAGGAAATCCGGCAGGATTTGATGCGCACGGGCTACATCCGCAAGGGCGTCAACCGCCGCCAGCAGAAGGCGCTGCCGAAATCGAAGCCGTACCACTACCGCTCGACGGACGGCATCGACATCTACGTCGGCAAAAATGCCGCGCAGAACGACCGCCTGACCGGGGACGCGCGCCCGAACGAAACGTGGCTGCACGCCAAGGACATGCCCGGCAGCCACGTCATCATCCGCAAAGAAGGGGAGATTCCGCGCCAGACGCTTTTGGAAGCCGCGATTCTCGCCGCGTGGTACTCCAAGGGGCAGAATTCCTCCGGCGTGCCGATTGACTACACGCTCCGCCGCTTCGTCAAGAAGCCCGGCGGCGCCGCTCCCGGCATGGTCATTTACACCAACCAGCGGACGCTTTTCATGACCGTCAGCGAAAGTGACGTGCGGAAAATTCAGCTGGTGGAAGAATGATGGGTTCTTCACGGAAAGTTGGGAAGCAAACAAGGACTTAGGCGAAGCCCCCAAAAGCTGCACGCGGAAGGAGCATGAAAGCGCGACCAACTCAATCGCGAAAAGGGGTCAAGGGGCAATTGCCCCTTGCAGGGTCAAGGGACAGCGTCCCTTGTGGGGTTTGGGGCAACGCCCCAACTGTTCCGCGTCAAACCTACTCAAAGGAAGAAGTCAACAAGGCGCAGGCAGCGAAGCGTCCCTGCCAGTAACTTTGCGCGTCCGCAGACGCGCCCCCAAGCTGCTCTTCCCCCAAGATTCCGTGAAGAACCAATAATGTTCACCTGCGCCATCTGCTTGCGCTTTGGCGCATTCTCATTTGAAAATAGTATAAAACACGGGCGAATGCGCGGAAAAAACAGCGCATTCGCCCGTTTCAATTATTGCTCATTGTAGAAATCAAGGTCATAGTGGATGACGCACCGATAACGTGGGTCAAGCGCTTTGGCGGCGCGCGAAAGCTGCTCCGTCAGCGGCGCGGTGTCCTTGCACTCCGGCGGCACGGCGACGTCAAACACCAGATTCACCACGTTTTCCCCCGGCACCATCCGCAGGTCGTGGATGTGCGTACCTGGGTACTGCTGGCTCAGAATGTGGTTGAAATGCGCCGTAATGCTGTCAAAAATCGGGTCTCCGACGACAATTGGGTCAATGTGGATGCAAATCGGAATGTGCAGCGCACGGCTGATGTCGCTCTCCGCGCGGTCGATAACCTCGTGAATCGCGACGAGATTCGCGTCGGCGGGTACTTCCGCGTGAATCGACGCGACGCAGCGCCCCGGCCCGTAGTCGTGAATCATCAGGTCGTGCGTGCCGAGAATCTCATCATACTGATTCAGCATCGCGATAATCTGCCGCCCAAGCTCCGGGTTCGTTTTTGCGCCCATCAGCGTATCCATCTGATCGCGCACGACGTCAAAGCCCGTTTTGAGGACGAGCAGCGCAACGATGATGCTCATCACGCCATCGACCGGAAACGTCGTGAACTGCCCAATGACCATCGAAAGCGCGACGGCGGAGGTCGCCAGCACGTCGGAGAGGGAATCGCGGGAGGCGGCTTTGAGCGAATCCGCGTCAATCAGCCTGCCTGCATCGCGATAGAAGAAGAACAGTGCGCCCTTGACGGCGATGGAGAAGAGCAGAATCAGGAACGGCACCCAGGCAAAGCGCATGGCTTGCGGGGTGATGATGCCGCTGACGCCGCTTTTGAGCAGTTCAAGCCCCATGACGAGAATCAGCGCGCCGACGCCAAGCGCGCCGAGGTACTCGATGCGCCCGTGCCCGAAGGGATGCTCACGGTCAATGGGCTTTTGGGCAACGCGGACGCTGATGAGCGACACAATGCTGCCTGCCGCGTCGGACAGGTTGTTGACCGCGTCCGCCGTGACTGCCAGCGAGCCGGTCAGCGTGCCGATAATGACTTTCGTCAGCGAAAGCAGGATATTCGTCCCGATGCCAACAGCGGACGCGAACGTCCCCAACCGCTTGCGGACGGGCTGGTCGGACGGGCTTTCGCCGGGGCGAATCAGGCGCTGGGCAAGGCGCATCATGACATCCCTCCAAACTGGCGGATGGCGGCGTCAAGCAGCGCATCCCGCGCGTTCGGCAAGCGCTCCGCCATTACTTCATCGAGAAGATATGCCAGCGCCTGCCCGATAATGTGTCCTTTGGGCAGACCCGCCGCCATTAAATCGCGCCCGGATACCGCCAGCGATTTCAGCGTGAAGCAGGGCGACGTCGCCATCAGCGCATCCAGCGCGGCGACAACTGCGCGGTACTCCGCCTTGATTTCCTCCGGCGAAATCGTGCCCTTGCCCAGCTGGTCGGCGCGCTGGAGCAGCAGCAGCTCGCGCAGGGCTTCTTCGCCAAGCTGATTCAGGCGGCGGCGCAGCAGCTTTGGGTCGGGCGAAACGGACAGGGAGTGGCTGCGCACCAGCAGCGTCACGCGCTCGCGGGTCGCGTTGTCCACACGCAGGGAGGAAAGCACCTCGTCCGCAATCTCGGCGGAACGCTCCGCGTGCCCGTGCATATGCCCGATGCCCGCCTCATCCAGCGTGAAGCAGTCCGGCTTGCCGCTGTCATGCAGCAGAATCGCCAGCCGCAGCGTCTCCGTCGGCGGAATATGGGGCAGCGCGCGCAGGGTGTGCTCCCACACATCATAGCGGTGGTGCGGATTATGCTGGTCGAAGCCGTGCATTGCGCGCAGCTGGGGAAGCAGGACGAACAGCACATCCGGATACGCGCGCAGGATGTCCGCCGCGCCCTGCCCGCACAGCAGCTTCGCCAATTCAACGCGGATACGCTCGGCAGCGACGTCCGTCAGCGTATGGCGCAGGTCGTGCGCCGCCTGACTGGTGGCGTCATCAATCCGGAAACCGTACACAGACGCGAACCGCAGCGCGCGCAGAATCCGCAGCGCATCCTCGGTGAAGCGCGTTTTGGGGTCGCCGACGGCGCGGATAATGCCCGCGCGCAAATCCTCCTGCCCGTGAAAGGCGTCCACCAGCCCGGTTTGCGGATTCCATGCCATCGCGTTGACGGTGAAATCGCGCCGGGCAAGGTCGTCCACCACATTAGAGACAAACGACACACTGTCCGGGTGGCGATGGTCAGTGTATCCGCCATCGACGCGGAAGGTCGTCACTTCATAGGGAATGCGGTCGCGCAGGACGGTCAGCGTGCCGTGCTTCAGGCCGGTTTCAATCACGCGGCAGTCCGCAAAAACAGCCTGCATCTGCTCCGGGCGCGCGCTGGTGCAAATATCCCAGTCATGCGGGAACAGGCCAAGCAGGCTGTCGCGTACGCATCCGCCGACAACGTAGGCGTCAAAGCCGTTTTCCATCAGCCTGCGCAGGATAAAATCCGCTCCAGCAGGGATTGTCAGCAAAAAAATCCTCCTCCTTTTGGGAACAACTCTATTATAATCGAAGAAACAGCGGTATGCAAGGGATTTATGTTTGATAATTGGTGCAATGTGCACAAAAATCGGATAAAAATTTCTATACCGAGGAAGCGGAAAAAGAAGCTGGAAAGTTCGTGCAACCTCTTGATTTTCCGATGGGTTTCGTGGTACAATAACAGACGGTTAGCAACTGGTCGCACTGGTGGGCGGCTGCATGGGCTTCTTCTTCTAAACATAAGCCTGTGTTCCACCAGCGCACCGATACGTCTTCTGACATGATTACGCTTTCTCTTCGCAGCCTTCCAAATTGCGAAGGGACGGCGTTGCTTTGCGCTTGCATCACCAAGCGCAGGCACAGCAAGGGTGGCGGACGGCACTGACAGCTCCGGGGTGGGTTGCCTCTGAGAGGTTGGTGGACGAACCGCGTCTTTGATGGCGGACGGACAGTTCGTCATAAAATTACGGAGGTGCATTTAACACATGGCACGCATTGCAGGTGTGGACCTGCCCAGAGAAAAGCGCGTTGAGATCGGCCTGACCTACATCTACGGTATTGGCCTGACGACCTCTCAGAAGATGCTTGCGGAAGTCGGCATTAACCCCGACACCCGCGTCAAGGATCTCTCCGAAAACGACATCAGCAAGCTGCGCGACTACATCGAGCACCACCTGAAGGTGGAAGGCGATCTGCGCCGCGAAGTCTCCCTGAACATCAAGCGTCTGGTGGAAATCGGCTGCTATCGCGGTGTGCGTCATCGCCGTGGTCTGCCCGTTCGCGGTCAGAACACCAAGCAGAACGCGCGTACCCGCAAGGGCCCGAAGAAGACCATCGCTGGCAAGAAGAAGGCCACCAAGTAATTCACAGGAATTACGCGGTGAGAGCCGTTTCGTGAAATAACGGAGGGAAAAACAATGGCACCCAAGCAGCAGAGCAAGCTCAAGAAGGTCGTGCGCAAGCGCAAGGAGCGCAAGCTCGTCGAGCGCGGTGCGGCGCACATCAGCTCTTCTTTCAATAACACCATCGTCACCATCACCGATACGCAGGGCAACGCCCTGTCCTGGGCCTCCTCCGGCGGCCTGGGCTTCCGCGGCAGCAAGAAGTCTACTCCTTTTGCTGCACAGACCGCCGCTGAGACCGCTGCCAAGGCCGCAATGGAATATGGCCTGAAGACGGTTGAAGTGTATGTCAAGGGTCCGGGTTCCGGCCGTGAAGCCGCCATCCGCTCCCTGCAGGCCGCTGGTCTGGACGTGAGCATGATTAAGGACGTGACGCCGATTCCGCATAACGGCTGCCGTCCGCCCAAGCGCCGTCGCGTGTAAGCAAACGAAGGAGGACTGTAAAACATGGCTATCAATAAGCAGCCCGTCGCCCGGAAGTGCCGTGCACTCGGCGTCAGCCCGGCGGAAATGGGTTATGGCAAAAAGCAATCTAAGCGCAATCCCGGCGGCACCCGTCGTAAGAAGGTTTCTGAATACGGCGCGCAGCTGAAGGAAAAGCAGAAGGTTAAGTTCGTCTACGGTGTGCTGGAAAAGCAGTTCCACAAGTACTACCTGAAGGCGACCAACATGAAGGGCATCACCGGCGACAACATGCTCCAGCTGCTCGAACTGCGCCTGGACAACGTTGTGTACCGTCTGGGCCTGGGCAAGACCCGCCGTGCCGCCCGTCAGATCGTTGTGCATGGTCACATCCGCGTCAACGGCCAGAAGGTGGACATTCCGTCCTACTCCGTGAAGGTTGGCGACGTGATCACCCTGCGCCAGAAGAGCACCGAGTCCGAGCTCTTCAAGCCGCTGCGCGAAGGCACCAGCGTCGTCACCCCCAAGTGGCTGACCTTTGATGCCCCCAACCTGACCGGCAAAGTCGTTGCGCTGCCGACCCGTGAGGACGTCAGCCTCGAAGCCGAAATGAGCATGATCGTCGAATTCTACTCCCGTTAAGGAAGGGAAACGGGATGCGGATGACGGGATGCATGAAGCTCGCTTTCGCATTCCTCCCTTCGTCACTCCGAACCTGAGCAAGGAGGGTAAAAATAATGGCCGTAGAAATCGCAAAAGTCGAATGCGTCGAAGTCGGGGACAATGGCAAGTACGGACGCTTTGTGGTCGAACCGCTCGAACGCGGGTTTGGTCACACGCTGGGCAACAGCCTGCGCCGTGTCCTGCTATCCTCTCTGCCCGGAGCGGCGGCGTCTGCTGTTCACATCGAAGGTGTGCAGCATGAATTTTCCACCATTCCCGGCGTGAAAGAGGATGTCACCGAAATCATCCTGAACCTGAAGGGCTTGGCTGTCAAAATGTACAGCGACGGCCCGAAGTCTGTAATCGTGGACAAAATGGGCCCGTGCGAACTGACCGCGGCGGATATCAAGGTTGATGATGAAATTGAAATCATCAACCCCGATATGCACATCGCAACGCTCAACGAGGACGCGCATCTTCAGATGACGCTCCGCCTTGAACGCGGCGTGGGCTACGTCAGCGCGGACAAGAACAAGGCCCGCAATGCCGGCTCGATGCCCATCGGCGATATCGCCATGGACAGCATCTTCACCCCCATCGTGAAGGTCAACTACACGGTGGAGGACAAGCGCGTCGGCCAGTCCAACGACTTTGACCGTCTGACCCTTGAGGTGTGGACGAATGGCACCCTGAAGCCTGAAGAGGCCATCAGCTGCGCGGCGAAGATTCTCACCGAACACCTGATGCAGTTCGTCAGCCTGACGGATCAGGTGCTGCCGGTCAGCATGACGCAGCCTGAGGACGACAAGAAGGAAAAAGTCCTTGAAATGACCATTGAAGAGCTGGAGCTCTCTGTCCGTGCCTACAACTGCTTGAAGCGCGCTGGCATCAACAGCGTCGCCGAGTTGGTGCAGCGCAATCAGGAGGACATGATGAAGGTGCGCAACCTTGGTCGCAAGTCCTTGGAAGAAGTGGAACAGAAGCTGCAGGATCTGGGTCTGAGTCTGCGCCAGAACGAAGAATAAGACGGGGCACAACGATGGCAGCCTGATTTTACCCGATCGCACGTCGGTTAGAATCGCTGCTTGCCCGTGATAGGAGGAAATAATCCCATGGCACACCAGCGCAAACTGGGTCGCACGGCCGGTCAGCGCAAAGCGCTGCTCCGCGGTCTGGTGACGAACCTGTTTCAGAATGGCAAGATCGTGACGACCGAAGCCAAGGCCAAGGAAGTCCGCCGCATTGCCGAACATTACATCACTCTGGCAGTCAACGAGTGCGACAACACCGTGACCACCACCAAGATCACCCACAACGACAAGGATCAGAAGGTCGAACTGCAGGTGGTCAACGATGCGCCGTCCAAGCTGCACGCTCGCCGTCAGATGACTGCGTATCTGTACAACGTGCCGCAGCAGAAGCTGGCGGACGAGAACAAGAAGGAGTACAAGGAGCGCACCAAGGACGTGAAGTATCCCGTCGTTGAGAAGCTGTTCCGTGAGTACGGCCCGATGTTCAAGAAGCGCAACGCCGAGAAGAACGTGGCTGGCGGCTACACCCGTATGTACAAGCTGGGACCGCGCCGCGGCGATGCTGCCGAGTTGGTCATGCTGGAGATCATCAACATCCCTGGCACCGATGCGACCGCCGAAGCCAAGTAAGATTGCGTGACGGTTGTCACGTTTGAACGTTTTGTTTTCTTTACGCACACATCAAGCAAGCACAAGCCGTTCCCTCCGCACAAGGGAACGGCTTTTTTTCATGTGGATGATGATTTTTGGCACGAAAAATCCCCCTCTTTGCGCAGAGGGGGACGCAATGTTACGCCATTTTGAGCTTATATCCTGTTTTATACACCGTTTCGATGCACGATTTGCCCAGTTTCCGCCGCAAACGCTGGATGTGCACGTCCACCGTGCGTGTTTCGCCTAAATCCTGATAGCCCCACGCCGTCCGCAGGAGCGTTTCGCGGGAGACGGCTGCCCCCGGCGTCTTCACCAGCACTTCCAGCAAGGCAAATTCCTGCGCGGTGAGTGTCAGGTGCTCGCCTGCCATCGTCACACGGTGGTGCAGCGTGTCCAGCCGCAGCGGCCCGGCACGCAGGAGCGATTGGGCAAGCAGCAGCAAGTTTTCCACCGCGTTCATCAGCTGCTTGGGGGAGAAGGGGTGCACCAGCGCGTCGCACGGCAGGTCAAACAGCGACTGCAGGTGCGCAACGTTTGCCGCTTCCGCCGTCAGAAACAGCACGGGCCAGTCGTTTTCCTGCGCCCGACTGAGCAGCTCAACGCTCTCGCACCACGGCAGGCGCGCGTTGAGAATCGTCAGCATACACGCCGAATCTTGCCTGTCCTGATAGAAGGGGAGCGCGTCGTGCACCGAATCCGCCATAAAGCAGCGGAAGCCGGACTGCATCAGCGTTTGGGCGAGCATCTGCCGGCGTTCGGCGTCGGGCTCAAGCACCATTACGCGCTCCGGACGCGCCTGTGTTCCCTCCGTCATCGTAAATCACCTCGTTATTGCGTGGAATCGGCGGCATTAATAACATAACCGCCTTCATGATATAAGACGAATGAAAAGGCGATTTCGTTGCATCGAATCGTCATTTTTTTGTGATTTTTTTGATTTTGGAGGGGGAAAGCTGCTTTTCTGCGCGGTACACACCCCATGTTTCTTGGTCTTTTTTGTTGCGCAGGGGTTTCGCTCCTGCGGGAGCGACGAGGGGGCTTTGCGGTCGCCCCCTCGACCCCTTCGCGGTGCACGCTCCCATGCTTTTGGGTTGATGCGGCAGAACCGACCTCATCCGCCTGCGACAGATGAGGTCGAATCAACACGCGGGCATAGTCTGAAAGTGCGAACAACTCAATCGCGCGAAAGGGTCAAGGGAGGAACTCCCTTGCGGAGTCCAGAGGCAGAGCCTCTGGTGGGGGTTAGGGGCAACGCCCCTTGGTTCTCCTACAATACAAAAGAAGCCGGACTTCTCATCCGGCTTCTCGGTTGGGTGCGACTTACGAGTTCTCCATAATCATCATCTGCACAATGCGGGTCAGCTCGCGGACAAACTGGTCGACGGTGATGTTGCCGTCCATGTAGCGGTTCACGAGCGTGGACGCTTCGTTGTCGTCGCCGTAGAACACGGTCGATTCAATGATGCGCACATTCTCCATCTGCGAATCGTAGAGGAGGATGTCCTCGGTCGTGTACTGGTAGGGGGAGAGGCGGGTCAAAGCGTCCGTCAGGTTCTGAATCGCTTCCTGATAGTCGCGTTTTTCGCTGTCGTCGGCGGTCGCCATTGCTTTCGTCAGTTCGTCAATGTAGCTCTCCTGGTTCGCCTTGTTCTCCTCGTAGAACGAGTCCTCAATGTTGTCCGTGTAGGCAGGGGAGAGAAGCGACTTCTGATAATCGCTGCGGTTGACGGCGAGGTACGTCAGCAGGTTCATGGCGGCATCGGCGTTCTTGCTGGAGCGGTTGACCGCCATCACGCGGAGGTTGCCGATGACGCTGCTGTCGTGGTTCGGCTGGATGGACAGCATCAGCGGGACAGCCGTGCTTTCGGGGTTGCTGGCATAGTGAATGTCGATGCTGGCGTAGCTGCTCAGGAGGGGAACTTCGCTGCTGCTGGCGTCATACGAGCCGCCAATTATTGTGTTGCTGCTATAGACAATATTGCCGCTGTTGTTGTCGTCGTTCCACTGATCCTCGTACGCCTTCAGCTTCTCGCGCATACTGTCCAGCTTGTTCAGCGTGGCGATGAAATCCGCGTCGGTGAAGGTCAGCGTGCGGCCGTCCGCCTCGCATTCGGCAATCTGCGCCAGCATAATCTGGCTGAACAGCTGCATTGACAGGCTGTACGGGTAGTCCATCAGCGCGTGTTCCGGGTAATCCTCAACGTAGGAGGTAATCCATTCGTCGATGAGGTTCAGCAGCTCCAGATACGTCGTCGGCACATCCTCCGCCGTCAGCCCGACATCCTCCAGTACGGCGGTGTCAATCGACCAGCAGGAGGTGCTCACTTCAACGGGCAGGGCGTAAAGGTGGCCATCCACCAGCACCTGCTTGGTCAGATTCGGGAACATCTCGGAGACAGCCGCGAGCAGGTCACTGCTGCCGGACAGCTCCGCCAGATACCCCTTGTTGCGCAGGGCAGCGAAGGCGTCGCCCGGCAGATAGAAGGAGTAGAGGTCAAGCGCCTCACCGCTCTGCATGTGCTGGGTGTAGTCCGGCGCGGTGGATGCGCTGGTGGATGCGTACACGACGCCGACTTCCGGATGTTCCTTGACGTACTGGCGCACCAGTTCGCCCTCATCGCCCCAGCTGATGGACGAGTCGATGCGCAGGACGGTCGCGGGCAGCGGCGCAGTCAGGTCAATCGAGGTCAGACCGGTGTCATAGTTGTAGGTGTAGTAGCTGTTGCCAGACACGCAGCCGGGCAGATTGGTGTACACATACGCCGGGGGCAGGTAGCCAACCGTCTCCACGGTGTCATACGGCGCGGCGACGCGCAGCACCTGCGAACCATCGTTGAAGACGACGGACGTGCCGGACATGGTGAAGCCGGAGAAAGAGGAGCCGGACTCCATTTCGCACAGCGTGTCGGTCAGACCGGTCTGACGGTTGATGCGCACGAGCGCGGTCAGCGGGTCCTCCGCGCCGGTGTAGCGGTTATCATAGTAGCCGATGAGAGACGTGTCATCCAGCGGCAGGATGATGCCGATGTAATCCTCCGTCACCTTGCGGACGCTGCCGTCCTTGAGGTTCAGCTCAAACAGCTGATTCAGCCCGTACATCGCTTCGGGATTCAGCCCGTAGGCGGTCACATAGGCGTAATCGCTCGTCAGCGCCGCGCCTTGCAGGGAGAAGTAGAGGCTGCCGTCCTCGTCGCCGCTATCCTCCACCAGGCGGAAGGAGTGCACGCGGGTGACGTCGCTGCCGTCAAGCGGGACGCGCAGCAGGTCAATCACGCCGTCGGAGTAGGGGTAGAGCAGCAGCAGCGTGCCGTCCGCAGCCACAGACAGCACGGCGGATGTTTCGTCGCTGTAAAAGGAGTAGTCATCCGACACGCGCAGGACGTCCGAAAAACTGTTCGCCACCACCGCGATGCGCCAGTTTTCACCGTCGAATTCGCAGATGGTCGGGCCGTAGGAGATGGTGTAGAGCTTGCCGTTCGCTTCCACCATGCTGCCGACTTGGTACATATCGAAAATGTCGCCGACCTTCTCGACCTCATCTTCTTCGATGCCGCTGTCGATCTGCTCGGTCTGCTCGACTGCCTCCGCAAGCGCGCCGGGCAGCAGCAGCGCCAGCATCAGCAGCAGGCACAGGAAACGGGAAAGATGCTTCATGATGATAACCCTCCATTCATAGGATTGATTCTTCTTGGAAAAGGGGAATTGTCCCCTAAATATGAAACGCTTGAAAGGGGTGTTTTGTTGCAGGACGCGCGGGAAAAATTCACGAAGACGCGCCGTTTTCAAGCGTCATCATCTGCACGATGCGGGTCAATTCCTGCACGAACGTCTCCACGGTGCATTCGCCGTCCAGAAGACGCTGCCGCAGGGTGGATATATGCTGGTCGCCGCTGACCCAGAATGACGATTCCAGCAGATGCGCGTGATTCAGGCGCGCATGATACGTTGCGATTTCCACCGCGCTGTATACGTTCGGCGGAATCTGATGGAGCGCTGCGCGCGCGTCCGCCAGTATATCCTCCGCCTGCTTCTGCTCCAAGGGGGACAGGGTGGCGCGGTACTGCATGTAAAGCGCTTCGTCGTCCAAAATCTTCTGCGCCGCCTCTGTGTATGCCGGATTCGGCTGAAGCGCCGCGTAATCCGGCAGAAGCGCCAGTTTCGAATCATACGGCTGATTGTCCAGCAGGTAGGACAGCAGCGACGCGGCATCATCCGGGTATGCCGAGCGGCGATTGACTGCCAGCACCGAGTACGTCATCGGAATGAGCAACGCGCCGCCTTCGCTGAACGACAGCAGCAGCGGAACTTCGTCCGTTTTGCTCGGCGTAAGCGACGTGTTCAGGTGCAGCAGCGAGGGCTGACTGCTGGACACGGAGAGAACCGTGACGATGCCGCCCGTGTCGCCCAGGTCGCCCAGCGAAGAAGACCGTTCTGCCAGCCAGCGGGTTTCGTAGTCCACCAGCGCCGGGCGGAGCGCGATGTACTGCCGGAGCGCCGCAACGAAATCCGCATCGGTGAACGTCGGCAGGACGCCGGATGCTTCACAGCGCGCGAGCTGCGCCCAGAAAAGCTGCTGGAAGAGGGAATCCGCCATGCCGCCCGGATTGTCGGCTAAGGCAACGTCGGAATCAGACGCAAAGTCGGCAAGATAGGTGGAAATCAGCGTCATCAGGTCGGCATACGTCGCGGGAACGTCCGTCAGCCCCAAGGATTCCAGCGACGATTGGTCGAGAAACCAGCACGAGACGCTCGGCGCGCCGCAGGGAATCGCGAACAGCCCGCCCGCCTTTTCCAGCGGCGCAAGTACCTGCGGCAGGAGCGAATCAAGGGTGTCCGCGCCCATCAGCGGGCGCAAGTCCAGCAGGTCGCCCTTGTCGCGCAGGGGGATGAACGATTCGTTTGGCAGCGTGAAGGCGTAAATATCCAGCGCGTCGCCGCTCTCCATGTGCTGACGGTATTCCGGCGCGGTCGATGCATTGTGCGGCGCATAAACAACGGCAACGTCCGGGTGCGCACGGAGGTACTGCGACACCAGCGCCCGATTCACATTGGACAGGCGGGCATCCACGCGCAGGGTGCAGCGCGGCGCGGTATGGAGCTGCGCTGCGAAGAAACCCAATTCGGCATTGCACACGCAGTAGCAATTATCGACCATCAGCGCGGGCAGACGGGCGCTCGTATCCAGCGACGGCAGATAGCCGACGGATTCCACAGCATCATAGGGCGGCGCGGCGCAGTAAATCGTCTCGCCGTCGGTGAAATAGAGGGAATCGCCGTCCAGCGCGAAGCCCGCGTATGCCTTGTGGGCGGGCAGGGCGCAAAGGCGGCTGGATTCGCCGGAATCCGCATCCAGCAGGGCGAAGCAGGTTTCGTCGATGCTGCTTATGGGCGGATTGACGCACGCCAGCAGCTGCCCGTCCGCCAAGGGCATCAAGAAGCGAATCGGCGCATCCGAAAGCAGAAAAGACGGCCCGTCCGCCAGCGAAAGCGCATAGGTGCTGTATGTCGCGAAATTGCTTGAAAAGGCAGCGTACAGCGTGTTTCCGGCGCGCGCGGCAGAAAGGAGCGTCCACTGCGCGGTCATTTCGCTGTCCGTCGGCAGAAAATCCGCGAACACCCGCGTCAGCACGCACGTCGCTCCGGTCAGGGACAGCACGGCGATTTGCCCGCTCGTGTCTGGCAGGAGCAGCAGCGCATATGCACCATTTTCGCCCGGCAGGAGCAGCGCATTCGCCGCATCCGGTATGAATCGGGGCGGGCAGGCGGCGGAAATCTGCTCGGCGGAAAGGACAGGCGCCCAGTCGCCCGCACTGTCCCGGCGAAGGACGCGCAAATCCGGCGAAACGGCAAGCACTGTGCCATCCGCGCAGGAGAGCAGGGAGGCGGCATCGGGGGTGTCAAGGGCATCCTCCGCCAGTGTGGGGTGAATCAGCAGCAAGGTCAGCAGGAGACAAAGCAGCTTCTTCATGGGGCAAAATCCTCCGGAATTACACCCGCACCACGTCCGACACGTCCAGCTCGTGGTGCACGACGCGCACGGTTTCGCCCGGCGCGATGGCGGGGAAGGGCTTCTCCGCGTCGAAGTAGAACAGGCGGTCATACGGGCGGCCCTTCGCGTCGAGGTCGGTGCAGGTCATGGCGCGGTACGGCACGCCGTCCACCAGGCTGATATCATCCGAAATCGCCAGAAACGGCAAATCCACCGCGCGGCGGCGTCCCGAAATCACGTTGTCCAAATGGCGCTGATAGCACCGCAGCGGCTTCAGGAAGAGGTCATAGCAGAAAATCAGCACGGACAGACTGACAATTGTCAGCACATCGGTTACGACTTCGTTGCGCTGGATGGCGAAATAAATGGCGGCGCCCAGCAGCACAAGCACTGGAATCAGCACCAGAATCAGCCGCTTTTTCAGCTGTGCGCGAATCGCCGCCTGATCCTGCGCGGAAAAGAGAGAAGACGGCTCGGTCGTCACCTGTTCATCAGCAATCATGAAAAAAGCCTCCTCGTCATATCGTTTGCCACCTGTCCCTATTTTACAGGAAAGCACGGGTAGTTGCAAGTGTTTCGGGCGGCAGGATTGGAAATAAACCGTGAATATTCTCTTTTGCGCCTGAAACCCTTGCCAATTTAGGCTTCTCATGGTACAATACGGGCAAAGAGAATGCGAAAGGAGGGTCGATGGCTTTGCGGAAAAAACCGCCGACGACCCTGCTGCTGACGGATATGTCCAGCCTGTACGGATATATCTACTGTATGCTGATTTCCGAGGGCTTATCCGGGATGCCGCTGTATGGCGGCGCGCTGTATATGATTGGCCGCGTGACAACAGTTTTCGCCCAGACGTTCAGCCCTGAGGAAGCCATTTATCTGCCCAAGGCGCTGCGATGGATGCGCGTTCCGCTGATGATTCTGCTGCTGCTGCTCTCGCTGTGCCTTGTCGTGCTGTACCCCATGTCGTTCGGCAGCACGCAAATGTGGCTGATTTTCTCCGTTGTGCTGTCCATGCAGCTGCGGGACAGCCTGTGCCAGCGCATGGGGCGGCTGTGCCTTGACGGGCGGATGGAGCAGACGACCTTCCTGTGCCTGAGCGGGGCGCTGCATGGGTGCATGATGGCGCTGCAAGCCCTGATTCTGGCGGTCAACCTGCCGGTGCAGCTCTCCGTGCCGATGATGATAGGGTACCTTCTGTGCGGGATGGCGGCGTTTTACTCGATATACGCGGCGTATGAAGAGCGCGCCGTGCTGCCGCGCCCGAACTTGGAGGAAGCGCACTTCACGCTGGAGACGATTCACCGCGCGAACGCCTTGAGCGCCTTTGAGCGGCTGAGCATGGTGCTGCTGACGGCAATGGAAATGACGCTCATCGTCATGTACACCTTCCTCGCGACGACGGCGGAGCAAATGCTGATTCGCATGGCGATAGCGGTGCTGACGACGCTATTGTGCGAGGAACTGGCGACGCTGCTGCTGAAAAAGCGCGAGAAGAAAAACAAGAATGAACCGATTTCGCTGCTGCTGATGGGCATGTTCCTCTGGCTCTACGGGCTGTGGATTTTTTCGCGGATGCTGCGGCACCACACGACGGATATCAGCATCACCTACTTCTGTCTGGCGCTCTGCTCCGTCGGCTGCGCGGTATGCAAGGTCTGCCTGAGCAAGATGGAAAGCCCGATGGGCGCGGTCGCGAAATTCACCTCCGGGCAGGAAATTCCCGGCTATCGGCTGATGCGGCGCGTGTCGCGCGAAGTGGCTTCGCTGCTGGGGCAGATGCTTGCGCTTGTGGCGCTGACGGTGCTGTGTTTCCTTGCTGGGCAGCGGCTGCCGCACACGGCGGAGGAAATTGCTGCAAGTTTCCAGCCGGTGATGGTCGTTCCGGCGCTGATTACGGCGTTCATCGCCCTGCTGTGCGTGCTGCGCTTCCCGCTGTCGAACCGATACATGCAGAAAGTGCTGCGGTTTTTGCACATCCGTGAATCCGGCGAGGAAAACAAGGCGCTGGAGCAGCAGCTGGAGGAGGTCGTCATCAAGCGGCACGTTCAGCCGCTGGGCATCCGCTTTTTGATGGCGGTGATGCGCCCGTTCTTCCACCACACGGTCAAGGGCGCGGAGAACATTCACCCCGATGACAGCAACCCGCTGGTGTTCCTCTGCAATCATGGCGAAATTTACGGCCCCGTCGCGGGGATGCTGTTCTGCCCCGTGCCCGTGCGCCCGTGGACAATCAGCGACATTTCCATTGACCCGGACGAGGTTGCGCAATACGTCTACAAATATACATTTTCGCAAATGAAGTGGCTTGGCCCGCTGCGCTGGCCTATCTCGAAGCTGTGCGGCCCGCTCAGCGTATGGGCAATGAAGTCCGTGGAGTGCGTGCCGGTCTACCGCCACAAGCCCCGCGAGCTGACGACAACCTTCCGCAAGTCGGTGGAGGCCATGCAGGCGGGCGATAATCTGCTGATTTTCCCCGAAAACCCCGATGCTGACCCGAATCGCCCCGGCTACGAGCACGGCCGCCCCGGCGAATTGTTCCGCGGATTCACGATGCTGGCGCAGGTGTACTACGCGCGGACGGGTAAGTGCTGCCGATTTGTGCCGATGCTGGCGCATAAGGGGATGCGGACGCTGTCATTCGGGACGGAGATTGATTACGACCCGGAGAAGCACCCGATTGAGGAGCGCGACCGGGTGGTGGAGGAAGCGCAAAGGCAGATGTGGGAGATGTTTGACAGGGAAGAAAAACTATATCAGGAGAAAAAAGCGAAGGAAAAGAAGAAGTAAGGAAGCGCGCCCAAGCCGGGCAGCCAAAAAGGGTCAAGGGACAATGTCCCTTGCAGGGTCAAGGGGCGGCGCCCCTTGTGGGGTTTGGGGCAACGCCCCAACTGTTTCACGTGCGACCATTCCAAAGGAAAAATCAACAAAGGTGCAGGCAGCGAAGCGTCCCTGCCAGTAACTTCGCGCTCCCGCAGGAGCGCCCCCAAGCCGCTCTATCCAACTTGCCGCATATTGTCGCGCCAAATGGGCGCGACCACATAGTTGATCTTGCGACCATAGTAGCTCTTTTCCGCAAGCAGGGGATTTCGCGCCTGCGGGCGCGACCAAAGGGCATGAAAACAGGTGAAACCTGCGATCGCCCTTTGGAAACCTTCGGTGCGCACTCCCATGTTTCTTGACTTGTATTGAAAGTTTTTAGTTAGTGTATCATTCGTTCTTTACTGTAACATGAAAAAGCATCCCCGACAGGCATTGCCGTCCTGCCGGGGATGCTCTTATATTCCCTTATACTATTTCCAAATTCACCTGCGCCATCTGCTCGCGCCTTTTCCGCGCTTGCGTCCGCTCATTCCACTTAGCGTAGCGCTGCTACGCTGCGTTTCATTCGCGTTAGCCAGCGCGAAAAATTCGCTTCGCATCTTGGCGCATTCTCATTTGGAAATAGTATTACTTGCTCGAAAGCGTGTCCAGCTTCACCCAGCCGCGGCGGGTGACATCCTTCGCATAGGAGTAGTACTCCACCTGCGCCCAGCTGCCCTCAATCTGGCAGATAATCGCGGTGTCGCCCTCGTAAATCCACGACCAGCCGTACTTGCGGTATGTCGTCGACGGCCCGAAGTAGACCGCGCCGGAGGTAATCACCGTCCGCGTGTCGTTCAAATTCGTTTCCGTCGGGATGCTGTCGCTGCTCACATCCACGCGATTGGCGGGCGTGTAGGCGCGCATCCAGCCATCCGACGTGTTGAACTCAATCTGATACCACCAAATGTCGTTCTCGCTGTCCCATGCCTTGCTGATGACGTTGACGATATCGCCCGTGTTGTAGAACGAGCCGGGCTCGTCGAAACGGTTGCTGGGGCCGGAGCGGGTCGCTGCCCGCTTCGTCAGCGCCGCCGCAACGCCCTTGGACGGGAATGCAGGCTCTGCCGTGGGAGTCGGGGTTGGGTCAACGTCCTTCGTGACCGTCGGGGCTGCCGTCGCGCCAGTCGGCGTGGGGGTAATCCACTCCACCGTCGAGGTCGGCGTGACGGACGGCCGCGGGGTCACATAGGCGATGTAAGGCTTCGGGGTCGCGGTGGTGTAAGCGCGCGGAGTCGCCGTGGCGTGCACATCCGCCGCAAGGGCAATGTCCGAAATCGCCGCGCCCGCGTTCCCTCTGCCCGCGTAAACCGTCTCGATGGTCAGGTCAATCTGCGTCACGCCGGTGTACTCCTCCGGCAGCAGCAGGCGCTGGTAGCCGTTTGACCAGTCGGCGCTGCTTGTCGTGGGCAGGAAAGCATCCGACAGCGTGTAGCGGTAGGTCACGCTCTGCTGCCCGTAGGCATACCAGATTGTCACGGCGACGGTCGCGGGTCGGTCATAACTGTTGTAGTAGTTCTGGTTGTAGCAGTAGCCGCTGCGAATCCAGATTTCGCCGACGCTGGTGCCGCTGAGCCCGAGGGACAAGTCCGGCGCGGCGGCGCTGGTGCGAACCCACGCGGTGGCGGTATTGCCGTCGAGCAGATCAGCGGTCACATCGGTTTCACCGCTGTGCTCGGTGGCGGAGAGAATCGCGCTGGTCGCGACAAGCCCGCTGCTCGTCGCGGGAACGTCCGCCAGCACGGGAATGCAGATCGCTGCCGTCAGCGCGGCACAGAGCAGAATCTTCAAGGTGCGCTTCATGTTCATCATCCTTTCCGGATAGGGGGGCGTTATCCTCCTGTCACTCATATAACGAACGACAGTGGGTAATTCTTCATCTGTTGCAAAATTTCCTCCAATTTTTTTGTTTTTGATGAAAAAAAGCATCAAAATCATCCATGCCCCCCTTTTCAAAAAGCAAAAAACGTTGTACAATATGGAATGAAAGGTACTGCGTTCAGACAGTGCGTTTCTTTATCCTGATTTGTAAGCACTTACACAACGAAGGAGGACTTCTTCATGGAACTTCGGACGGCATCCTCTCCGCGCGACGTAAAGACGTACGACACGCAGCGGCTCCGCGAGGAATTTTTGATTGACGACCTGTTCCGCGCGGATGATATCAAGCTGGTGTACAGCCACATCGACCGCATCATCACGGGCAGTGCCGTGCCGGTGAAGGGTACGCTGGCGCTGACGGCGGGCGAGGAGCTGCGCGCGCAGTATTTTCTGGAGCGGCGCGAGCTGGGCGTCATCAACATCGGCGGCGAAGGCACGGTGACGGTGGATGGCACGGTGTACACGCTGCGCCACCGCGACGGGCTGTACGTCGGGCGCGGCAGCAAGGACATTGTGTTTGCATCCAAGGATGCGGCGAATCCGGCGAAGTTCTACCTCAATTCCTGCCCGGCGCACACGGCATACCCGACGGTGTACATCCGCCCGGAGGACTGCGTGCGACAGGAACTGGGCAGCCTGGAAACGGCGAATCACCGCACGATTTGCAAGTACATTCTGCCGGGGCAGGTGCAGTCCTGCCAGCTGGTGATGGGCATGACGAAGCTGGAACCCGGCTCTGTGTGGAACACGATGCCCTGCCATACCCACGACCGCCGCATGGAGGTCTACCTCTATTTCGACATGCCGGAGGACGCGTTCGTGATGCACTTCATGGGTGAAGGGCAGGAGACGCGCCACATCATCATGCGCAACGAACAGGCGGTCATCAGCCCGTCGTGGAGCATCCACAGCGGCTGCGGCACGCAGGCATACACCTTCATCTGGGGCATGTGCGGCGAAAACCAGGACTTCGACGACATGGACGGCATCGCCATGAAGGACTTGAAGTGAGGGAGACCCAAGGGGCTTTGCCCCTTGACCCCAGCAGGGCGCTGCCCTG